>Ga0160460_100011_pt1 | contig 482161 bp, 395 predicted proteins | sample HID1973M_E6MG_FD_108238 | JGI IMG/M metagenome (GOLD analysis project Ga0160460, IMG submission 108238) | Enriched mosquito-associated microbial communities from UW Madison campus, WI, USA - HID1973M_E6 MG | ecosystem: Host-associated > Arthropoda: Insects > Digestive system > Unclassified ... | reverse complement strand
TAATCGAGTATATCAAGACGAGCCAATATCGATCTCCCTGCGTATAAGCAAAAAAAAGAGCACCACACTGTGATGCTCTTTTCTATTATAAAGCGATTTACTAGTAGTCGTTTCTTCTGCCGCTGAACCTATTCCTTTGTATTGCGCCAACTGAATTAATTGTTCGATCAATAGAATTACTACAGTTCAAGTGTGCGACGCAACAATGTCTAATAGAAGTCCTTCAGCCGACCCAATAAAAAGACCGTTTTAGAATTTAGGACAAGGAATATTTTTCTTGCCGTCACTTGCTTGTTTAATGTAAATAAGAGAAATCTCGATGCCGCCACGACTTTGGCTGGCTGTTTTAAGGCTCGAAGTATTAACGTCGTAGGTGGCACCTAGTCTAAAATCTGAAAACTCGAAACCTACGTACGGTATGATGGCGTCTTTAAAACGGTACCAGCTTCCAACATAAAAGTTCGTGGGATGCTCTTCATCTCCGGTTGCATTAATAGCAACGGCTCCGCCAATAACTGTTTCATAAGCGCCGGCTTGACGGCTGTGCAAGCCACTGACGTGGAGCACTGCATTGTCGGCAATGGGAAAATAACCGCCTGCATGAAATGTTACTCTTGGGTCAAGTACGTAATATCCGTTCGTAAAAGATTCTTTGGGTCTGTTTATGTGATAAACCGAAAGTCCTGCGTAAAAGTTATTATAGCCAGTTGTTGAACCACTATAAAGAAAACCCGCGTTAAAGTCGAAGTAGTTTACATTAAGCTTTGTATTTGCAAAGGATTCTCCGCTCGGGTTTGACCAGTTGCCATCAAGGTCTAACTGATTTTCGAAGTGGAGTCTTGTCGCATCCAGGCGTTTGTTAGAGTACGCTCCCTGGAAGCCAATTCCTATTTGATGCAGCCCGTCTTCGTCTAGCCCTTTGTGATAGGAGGTGGAGATTGCAAGAAAATTACTATTCAAAATACCATCTGCAGTCCGGTCGGTCATTGCCATTAAACCTACTCCCCAAGTATCGGTGTAAGGAAGTTTTCCTGAAAGAATAGGAGCGTCAACAGAAACAGTTGAGGTAATAAATGCTTTACTAATTGCGGGCCATTGATTCCGGTAGTTGCCAGCTACGCGAACAACTCCATCAAATTTTCCCGTAAGTGCAGGATTTAACGTAAGCGGCGAAGCGAAGAATTGAGAGAAATGAGGATCCTGGCCAAATGACTTTGTGGCCAAAAGCAGTCCCATTGCACAATAGCAGAGAATTTTTTTCATCAGCACAATTAAAATTTAGGGAGCATTACTAAAATCAGGGAATCTCAGTAAAATGTTGGATTAATCTTTTTGCGATATGCTCGGTAAGTTAGAAAAAAAATGCCTTACATCTGCACTTTATTTCCAAAAGCCAAATCACCCGCGTCACCTAAACCTGGAACGATATATCCCTTGGCAGTCAACTCGTCATCAATAGCACCGCACCAGATCTTTGCCTTGGGTTCGCTGCGAAGTACATATTCAATTCCTACAGTGCAAGCAATGGCACAAACAACATGAATTTCAGCGGGATGTCCTTCGTCTCTTAAATATTGAATCGTCTTAACTAATGATGCGCCGGTCGCAAGCATTGGGTCAGAAATAATCACTGTTCTATCTTCAAGTTCAGGACATGAAACATACTCAAGGCTTATTTCGAATGAGCCGTCTTTATTGTGTTTGCGATAAGCTGAAATAAAGGCGTTGTCAGCCCTGTCAAAATAGTTAAGCAATCCTTGGTGCAAAGGAAGTCCTGCTCTTAAAATGGTTGCCAAAACAGGTTGCTTGCTTAGAAGATTGCAAACTGATGTTCCAAGCGGAGTTTGAATGTCGGTAGGCGTATAAGCTAGCGTTTTGCTTATTTCTATGGCAGCCACTTCGCCAATTCTTTCGAGGTTGCGGCGGAATCTCATTCTATCACTTTGGATATCGACATTACGTAACTCGGAAACCCAATCACTTAATAATGAATATTGTTTACTTAGGTTGACAACCATTTAATTTTGACTTTTGAATGATTAAATTTCAACTTTGCATCTCAAAACTATAATCTTTCGAGAGAATTATGGAGATTTCCATCAACAATGTAAATATTTAAAAAAATGGTTTATAAAGCAATAGGAATAATGAGCGGCAGTTCGCTGGACGGATTGGATATTGCGTATGTGCACATACAGGAAACAGGTGGCAAGTGGAGTTATGAAATTCAGAATGCTGCAATCTACAGTTATACTTCTGAATGGAGCAATGCGCTAAAGAATGCCGGAAAGCTTTCTGCGCTTGATTTACAGATATTTCATACGAAGTATGGCAGATTTATCGGAGATCAAATTAACCAGTTTATTGATGATTTTAATCTGCATCATAAGGTGGATCTGATTGCTTCTCATGGGCACACAGTTTTCCATGCGCCGCAAAGTATGATGACTTTCCAGGTTGGAGACGGAGCTTCAATTGCAGCGGTTACGGAACTTCCGGTAGTAAGTGATCTCAGGTCGCTTGATGTTGCGCTGGGAGGTCAGGGAGCCCCTATTGTGCCGATTGGCGAAAAGCTTTTATTGAGCGGTTACAATTTCTTTTTAAATCTCGGAGGTATCGCAAATATTTCATTCAATAATCCCCAGAAATATATCGCGTTTGATGTTTGTCCTGCAAACGCGGTGCTGAATGCTTTCGCAAAGAAAGAGGGAAAGGCCTATGATGAAGAAGGTTCTTTCGCGTCAAAGGGAAAAGTGAATGAAAAGATTTTGAACGAGCTGTCTGGTTTGGAATATTATAGTTTGCCATATCCTAAATCTCTGTCAAATGATTTTGGAACGGATGTTATTTACCCGCTGATAAACAGTCACAGTTTATCTACCGAGGATGCACTCGCAACGGCAGTTGAGCACATTGCTTTGCAAACCAAAAAAGCGGCACAACAAATCATGAACGATTTTTCACTGATGGGAGATCAATATAAATTATTGGTTTCGGGCGGAGGTGCATTAAATGATTTCCTTGTGAGCAGATTACGTGAACATTTGGGCCAATTGAATATTGTTGTAGAAATGCCAGATAGAACTTTGGTTGAATTTAAAGAGGCTATCATTATGGCTTTGATTGGTATATTGCGCTGGCGCGAAGAGTACAATGTTCTTGCAAGCGTTACAGGTGCAAAGCGCAATAGCGTTGGTGGAGCGCTGTGGTTGGGGGCTTCGTAACATTGGCAGACATTACTATCCTATCAGACAAAACCCTTTGTAACATGAGGAAAATAATTTTCGCATATTGTATACTGTTAGTAACTGCATTTGGAACGACAAATTCCAACGGTCTGTCACATCTTATCAGCAAGAAGCAGTATGAAAAAATGTTTGCTCATCACAACGCTATATTTACCTACGAGGCTTTTATTCAGGCCAGCAAAGCTTTTCCGGCTTTCTGCGGTGAAGGTGATGACAAAACGAGAAAGCGTGAGCTGGCCGCTTTTTTTGCAAATGCATCGCAGGAAACAACAGGCGGTTGGAAAGATGCACCGGGTGGCAGAGAGGTTTGGGGCTTGGTGTATACAGAAGAGCAATCCTGTAAAGACGGGCATTGCACACAATACAATATTTCCGGCACCAGTGATTACAAAGCGGTGCCAGGGAAGTCATATCATGGTCGAGGGCCGCTGCAGATTTCATATACCTATAACTATGGACTTGCTGGTGATGACCTTAAACTTCCATTACTCGAAAAGCCTGAATTGGCAAGCACCGACGGTGTTGTGTCTTTTAAAACAGCGATTTGGTTTTGGATGAAAGCCCAGGGTGCTAAACCTTCATGTCATGATGTAATGACAGCCAAATGGCAACCCAATGATAAAGACAAGGAGCTTCATCGTGAACCCGGCTTTGGCATGACTATAAATATTATTAATGGTGGTGTTGAATGCAGTTCTACCGATCCTGCGATTGTAGACAATAAACAGAACAGAATTAACTGCTATAAATACTACGCCAGAGGGTTAGGTACTACAGTGGATGATCATTGTGATTGTAAGGGAATGGGAACGTACTGATCAATTAGGAATTAAGAATTAGGAATTAAGAATTATTTCTGCGTTGCATTTAGCGAATATACTGATCTCTGTTTAAGTAAAAGGGCAATGCTTAGTAATGAAACATCGACCTAAAACATTCTTAATTCCTAATTCTTAATTTATCTCAAAGACCTAACACTGATTTCAATTTAGGATAGCCTGTTTTACTCACGGATACTTTTGAACCATCACGTAAAGTGGCTATGTAGCTATCTTTTTCATACACATCGAGTTTGCTTATTTCGTTGATATTTACGATAAAGGAGCGATGTACACGCACAAACACTTGTGGGTTGAGGGTTTTTTCAAAGAATGCCATCGTTTTATTTTTCAAAAACGCGCCTTCTTTTGTTACAATTTTTACATAGTCATCTGCAGCTTCCAGATAATTGATCGTATCAACGGGAATGATTTTGATCTTACCGCTATTCTTTACCACCACTCTGTTGTTTTGAGAAGGAGATTCGGCAGCGCTTTCGAGCAATGCCTGTGTGTTTGCTGCGCTGCTTTTTTTTGCCCCATTGTTATTGCCGGATAAAAACTTTTGAACTGCTTTATCAAAACGCTCTTTGCTGTAGGGCTTCAACAAATAATCTATTGCATGGCTTTCAAATGCCTTGATTGCATATTCGTCAAATGCGGTGGTGAAGATTACGGCGGGTGGTTCTTCTATTAGTTCAAGCATTTCAAAGCCATTTATCTTCGGCATTTGGATGTCGAGGAAAATCAGGTCAGGCTTGTGTTGCATAATTGCTTTTACACCTTCAAAACCATCGTTGCATTCCTGTGCGATTTCTATATCAGTATATGTTTGAAGATATTCTTTAACTATCATAATAGCCAAAGGTTCGTCGTCTATAATAACTGCTTTCATGTATATCTTTTTAAGGTTCTTCAACTCAAAAATTATCAGCTCAAACTACCGGTTCAAGCTCTGGCGTTTTGGGTTGAGGTATTTTGATAGTGGTTATAAATTGATGATCTGTTGCGTTTGTTGTGAGCAGGTCTTTATTGGAAAATAACAGAAACAATCTTCTTTGTACAGAGCTTAAACCAAAGCCTGTACCTCTTTTTGGATAAGCCGTTTCAGGATCGAAAGGATTTTGCACAGAAACGGTAAGGTAACCATTTTCGTCTTTGTTGGCAGTGATGCTAATGGTTACTTCACCCATCGTGTCATACAAGCCAAACTTAATGGCATTCTCAACAATGGGTTGCAGAACCATGGGCGGAAGTTGAAGTTTGCCGATGCTCTCATCGCACGTTACAACTGTATTGAGACGATACCCGAAACGCACTTTTTCAATGTCGAGATATAGTTGCAAGTAATCCAGTTCCTCTGAAAGCGTTGTCCATTGCTGGTCTTCCTTTTTTATACTGCCTCGCAAAAAATCAGACAATTGCTCAATCATTGTGCGTGCTTGTTGAGGTTTAATGCCAATGAGTGCATTAATCGAGTTAAGACTATTGAACAAAAAATGTGGTTGCAATTGTTGTCGCAATTTGAACAGCTCTGCATCTTTTGCCAATTTTTCAATTTCATTTTTTCGATCATCTCTTAGCTTTTGTTCTTTCAATGTATTTAAGAGAATCGTTAGCAAAGACTGCCAGCCCAGCATGATTGCAATTACGAGCATTCTAACTGGAACAGACGACTGAAAGAATTCTCTGAAGCTTGCGTCGTTTCTAAAAATGGCCAATAGTATCAGGTAGTCAATTAAAACCAATATACCTGTTAGTGCGGCGCAAAAAACAATGAGGTACCAAAGCTTTTCTTTCTGCGGCAAATAATATTGGAAGGTGTTGTTTACGATCATGAAGCCACCAACAAGTAAGGTGTTGGTAATACAACTATCTAGAATTCCGATCTTTAGTGCAAAGCCCATTTTCTGTATGATGATTGCATGCAGAATTCCCCAAATGCACCAGCATACTGCAAGAATGCTGTGAAGAACTAAGCGGGGAGATTTTGGTACTGTTGCCAAGGTGTTATTGTTTAGACTGCTGCAAGTGTACTTTTTGCAAAGGAGGTTTCTAATTTGGTTGCTTTATCTTTTATCATTTTCAGGTAGCCGGATTCATCGCTGTATTCCTGTATCTGGGAAAATACTTCTGCACCATCTGAAAGTTCTACAATTGGCAACAGGCTGCATACATCAATGAATTTCCATTGTACTATTTGATGGTCATCGTTAAAAAAAGTTTCTGATTCTGTATTGCCTATATTCCTTGCTTTATCAAGTGCCTGCGCTGAATTGACAGCTTTGATAAAACGAAGTTGCTCATCAAATTGAGGAGTATGATTGCCATCTCCACATATAATCTGGTACACCAGTTTTGTAAGATACCAATTCATGCTAAAGAGTTGAAAATTGAAAGTTGAAAATGGAAAGCAATCGAAAGTTGAAAATTGTTCTTTAAAATTGATAGTGTTCAAAAGGCTTTTGGCGTAACCGAATTATACGCGTCATTTTCAATTTTCAACTTTCCATTGTTTAAAAGCTCGTAATTTCGATTCCACCGAAGACTGCGTTTGCTTCGAGCAATAATATTTTATCGGAGGCGACCAGGTTTTCCGGACGCTTGTCCTCTACGCCGCCAAACACGCTATTATTCTCCAGTTTGATTTGCCAGTGGGGTGGAACCAATAATCTAACGCTGCCAAACACAGCGCTAACATCCATTCTTGCCACTGTTTCTATTTCGGCTTTCAGCAGATTTATCTCGGAGCTGCCAAATACAGCATTTACGTCTCCACCCAGGAAGTTTTTAGAGATAACACTTTTTCTTGTGCTGGCAAATACTGCATTTTCATCAATCATGTCTCCATCAACAGGTACTGCCGGAGAAGTATAATCGTACTTTTTATGATCTTTCCAGTAACGATTGATATCGGTTTGCCTTCTTTTGTCTTTGAATATGAAGAAAAGGCCTACGCATATCACTCCAATCGGCCAGGTGTAGCGATACAAATTCATTTCGGGAAAAAAGTCGCTGATAAGAAAAAATAATCCCACTAAAATTGGCATCAGCCATCCTATGCCGTTAAAGCGATGCTTAATTCCTATGAGAATACCTACCGCTATTGGTATCATTTGCCATGAAAGTATCCATGATGGAACATAGGCTCCCATTTCCCTTGCGATCAATAAACCACCGACGCCGAGCATGATCAGGCCTACAAATACTCTTGGCGTTCTAACTCTTTCGCGGTAATATTTTTCGTTGTCCATTGTGTAAATTTTATTCAAAACTATATCGTGAAAGATAGGTTAACAATTGCATTTAGGCAATTACAGCTAAAACCTCGGTAAGCGACATGAAATTGGCGGTGAAATTTCGAGCACTTCAAAAAAGGCCTCACATTATAATAATGCGGCGATGAAAACCTATCCGGCTTATGATTGTTTTAGTTGTACTTAACGACAAAATTTTACGTCATGGAAAAACTATCAGCTAATACCAATGCGTTGAATTGGTTTGAAATTCCGGTTACCGATACCGCGAGAGCAAAAAAGTTTTATGAAACCGTTTTCGACATCAAGATGGAAACAAATGAAATGATGGGAATGGAGATGACCTCTTTCCCTTTCACCATGGAGCCAACTGGTAAAGTTTCGGGTGCTTTGGTAAAGGGACCAATGCACAAACCGTCGATGGATGGAGCTGTAATTTATTTGAATGCTAACCCCACCATTCAAACGGTGGTTGATAAAATTGAAGCTGCCGGTGGAAAAGTGATAATGCCTAAAACGCTTATCAATGATGACATTGGGTATATGGCGTTTTTTGTGGACACAGAAGGCAATAGGATGGGATTGCATGCTGGTTCGTGAAATTCGTAGAGACGCATGAAAATGTGTCTCTGTTCTTGCAATGCCGCACGCTGTTATCCGGAGACGCATTTTCATGCGTCTCTACGGTGTGAAAAATGTAAAACTGTCGCCATCAAACAGCCCTTTATCGCTCAGCTTGGCGTGGGGAATCACCAGAAGCGCCATGAAGGAAAGCGTCATAAAAGGAGCTGAAAGAGTAGAGCCGAGCGATTTTGCAGCTTTGTCGATCGCGGCGTATTGTTCTGCAATCTCATAGCCATCTTTATTGCTCATTAAACCAGCCACAGGAAGCCCGAGAATCATCTCGACGTCTTTTCCAACACAGCTTACACCACCTTCTTTTTCTATTACAAGATTAACAGCTTTGCACAGGCTTTCATCGTCCACGCCAACAGCAACGATATTGTGACTGTCGTGTGCTACTGATGAGGCGATGGCCCCTTGTTTCAAGCCAAAGTTTTTAATAAAGGCTTTCGCGATGGCAGCAGGATTGTATCGATTCACCACTACGATTTTTAATACATCTGTTTGCGTGTTGCTAACGACATTGCCATTTTCGACGGTTGGCTGTAATAACAATTTATTAGTAATTAACTGGCCGTCCAATGCCTCCATTACAACGATTTCCTTTTCTCCGTTCCATTTAGTTGAAAAGTCGTCTACTTTTTTTGTAGAGCAATGAAAATTATTAATAATGGAAGCTGGTTTCGGAACAATAAGTGATTTGCCGTTTTCAGCGACCAACTGACCATCGATAAAAGTTTTAAGCACTTTGAAATTGTCAAGATCTTCAACAGCGATGAAATCTGCTTTATCTCCCTTGCGCAAAAAACCGACGTCCAGCTTGTAATGATCAATCGGATTAATACATGCGGCATGCAAGACTTTGAAAACATCAATTCCTTTTTTCACCGCTCTTGCACAAAGCTCATTGATGTGACCTTCGGCAAGACTATCGGGATGTTTGTCATCGCTGCAAAACATAATGTTTGCACTATGCTCGTGCAGTAAGTCCACCAATGCTTCAAAGTTTTTGGCGGCGCTTCCTTCTCTGATCAGTATTTTCATTCCGTACATCAACTTATCAAGGGCCTCTTCGATAGTAAAACATTCGTGATCGGTGCTTATGCCCGCGTCGATGTACTGTTTTGCCAGATCACCTCTTAAACCGGGTGCGTGACCATCAACGGGCTTGCCTAAGCGCTTTGCTGCAGCAATTTTTGCCATCACATCTTTATCTTGATGGAGAACGCCCGGAAAGTTCATCATTTCCGTAAGGTATTTGATATCATTGCTTGCAAGCAACTTTTCAATATCAGCAACAGTAACTTGAGCGCCTGCAGTTTCAAAAATGGTGGCTGGAACGCAGCTCGGAGCACCAAAGTTGAATTTGAACGGTACCGTTTTGCCATTTTCGATCATGTAACGAACGCCCTCAACGCCGCAAACGTTGGCAATTTCGTGGGGGTCGCTTATAGTGGAAACCGTACCATGCACAACTGCCAGCTTTGCAAACTCCGATGGCACAAGCATCGAACTTTCCACGTGTACGTGTGCATCGATGAAGCCGGGCAGGATGTAAGGCAAGTTTTTTTCAGGTTCAGAAGATAGAATTGTTACTTCATGAATCAAGCCATCTTGCACGTTAACATCTCCTTTAAAAATCTTCCGATTCAGGATATCTACAATGTTTCCGCTAATAGTAAAATTCATCTCCAATCACTTTTTGTTTTGCAAATAAAAATCAGTGTATATCAGCTAAATCCGCGTCATCTGTGTGCTTCCCTTTTTCAATTCAGGAACGGGTTATTTCTTTTCTCAAACCCAATCGTTGTCGCCTCGCCGTGGCCCGGGTAAACCTTAACGGTATCAGGTAAGGTAAAAAGCTTTTCCCTAATGCTGTTGATAAGCGTGTTGTAATCTCCACCAGGAAGATCGGTGCGGCCGATGCTCAGTTTAAAAAGCACATCGCCGGCAATGATAAATTCCTGTTTTTCGCAATAGAAACAAATATGCCCCGGCGCATGTCCCGGAGTGAAAAGAACCTTCAGTTCATCGTTGCCGAGTTTAATTGTGTCGCCTTCTGTCAAAAAATGCATGGGACCGCTATAATTATCGAAAGGAAGGTTGTAATATGTGCCTGAAACGGGAGCCCGTTCAAGCAAGGGAAGATCTTTTTCGTTTAAATAAAGTGGTAATTGCCAGGTATCGTGCACGAACTTATTTCCAAAAATGTGATCAAGGTGGCAATGTGTATTTAGTAAATACTTCGGGCTTAGTTTTTGCTGCTCTATAAAATCCTTTAACCTTTCTTTTTCGTTATTAAAATAACAGCCCGGATCAATGACGCAACAATCCAAATTCTCGTTATATAATATGTAGGTGTTTTCCTGAAGAGGATTGAACGCAAAAGTCTTAACTTGTAACATAGATATATTTAACAGTGATTAAGGCGAAAAACCATAATTTTAATTAACAATTAATGGCTATGCAATTTCCGAAGAATAATTTGTTAATGAACGGTTGTCGATATTTTACTTTTCTTATTTTATCCGTATTGCTTGTTTACTCTTCCAATGATCTGTTTGCCCAGGTGAATACAGTTGAATTTGGAAAAAACAGGGTTCAATACCGAAAATTTAAGTGGGAATATTATCAAACGAACAACTTCAATAGCTATTACAGTCAAGGTGGAGAGGGCCTTGCAAAATACGTGGCTCAAATGGCGGAAGAGGAACTGGGAGGACTTGAGAAATTTGCGGAGTACGCTTTACAAAGACGAGCCAACATTATTATTTACAACAGTTATGATGATATGCAGCAAACCAATATTGGTTTGGCCGGCGATTTTCAGATCACCGGAGGGAACACCAAATTGGTGAACAACAAAATGGTGGTTTACTACAACAGCGATCACGCCAATCTGCGCATACAGGTAAGGCAGGGAATTGCAAAAATATTATTGGATAACGTTTTGTTTGGAGATGACCTTGGAGAGTTTGCTGCAAACAAAGCACTTCTTGATCTTCCACAATGGCTCATTGACGGCTACGTATCATATGCAGGCGAGAACTGGAGCACAGAACTGGACGATCAATTGAAGTCTGTGCTGATGTCTGCTGATTACAAAAACTTTTACCAGTTTGCCTATGCAAAACCACAACTCGCAGGACATGCTTTCTGGCATTATATCGCAACAAATTACAAACAGGAAAACGTAACTTACTTTTTATACCTCGCCCGCATTTACAGAAATCTGAACACTGCGTCGATGCGCATTTGCAAACAGAAATTCAAAGATGTGCTGCAGGAGTTTATGGATAAAGAATCTGAAAAGTATTACAAAGACATTCGCGGAAGAAGAAACAATCCCAAGGGAAATTTGTCCGTAACAGAAGACATTAATCAAAACAAAGACTTTTTCGCTTTTTCTCCCAACCCAGCTCCGAAAAGTCAGAGCTATGCAGTGGTAGAATACAAAAGAGGAGTAGAAAGAGTTGTGTTGTATGAAAATTATGTAGATAGAAGAGTGCTATTGAAAAATGGAGTTATCAATCCGGAAAATAAACCCAACCCCAACTATCCGATGATGGCATGGGACCCGAAGGGGACAAGGCTGGCGGTAATTTACAACTCCGAAGGAAAGATCAGGTTCTTTATCTATGACATGGTCTCTCACCTGAAAAAGAACAAGCAAACAATCGAAGGCTTTGATCAGATACAGGACATGACATTTATGCTAAACGCAAATACCTTATTGTTTAGCGCGGTGAAAAAAGGTCAATCCGATATTTATACCTACGACATTGAAAAGAATGAGACTAAACAAATAACGAATGATATTTGGGATGACCTCGATCCATCTTTTGTGGCATTTCCAGGTAAAACAGGAATTATTTACTCTTCTAACAGACCTTCCGGAAAAGCAGTATCATCCGATACGGTTTTGCCTTCGCACAACAGGTATAACATTTTTCTTGTGGACAACTGGAACCAGAGTGAGTTTAAACAAATTTCCCAATTAAGTAATATGCAGTGGGGAAATGCTCGTTTCCCGGTTCAGTACAATAACACGCACTTCACATTTGTGAGTGACGAAAATGGTGTTTCAAACAGGTTTGCAGGTTTCTTTAGCACGAAACGCGCAGGAGTGGATACGATATACAAAATAGGAGACGAGATACTCAGAAATCCAGATTATAAAGAAGTTGATTCCTTATTGCGTGCCTACAAAAAAGATGAGCCAGACACCATTTATACATTCTCTGTAACACTAGATTCGGCTTATGTTTTCCCGATAACTAACTATCAAAGTGGCATTAAGGAAACAAAGTCTGCTGGTGAACGCGGCGTTGTAAGTGAGACGAGGCAAGAGGGTGATTTGAAGCTGTTGTACAGATTAAAGGTTGATGACAGTACTTTGAAAAGAAGAAATGTAAATCCTAAAACAACAGAATACAGGGCCAAGACGATCGCAGATGCAAGAATGAATTCTGCAGAGCTATTGCAGACGCAAGGGGATCAAAACAAGCCGCAGAATAATGTTTTTGAGAACGAGTTTGAAAACGAAAAACAAGACTCAGCAAAACATGCCAATTCTGAAAACGGTAATTCAAATGCAGCGCCGCCGCCTCCAACGGTTTTGGACAAGGCAAAACATTATGATTACAGGTTGAAGTTTTCTGCGGATCAAATAACCACGTCTTTATTCAACAATGATGTTCTTGTTACAAGGTTTGATCCATATACAGGGTCTTTGCCCGTAACACTTAGCAGCAATAATGGATTCAACGGTATGTTCAGCGTATCGGTATATGATTTGTTTGAAGATCTGCGTTTCACAGGTATGATTCGCATTCCGTTAATTAACACCGGCGGCGGTGGCGCTGTGTCCGTTGGAAATGGCGGTGGCCAAACAGGTACAAGCTTATTCATTCCTGGAACAGGTTCTTTGTTTAACTCAGGAGGTGAGCAAATGGCGAGATTTGATTATTTGAAAAAGAGAATTGACTATTCTGTCATCTATTATCGCAAAACAGATGTGGGTACTGACTACACAGGTCATATCCTAAAACAATACACCAATTTGTTTCAGGGTATTATGAAATATCCTTTCAACAGAATCAAGAGTGTGCGTTTTTCATTTGGCGTAAGAAGCGATAAGTACGTATACAAAGGGATGTTTGAAGATGCATTATCTGTTACTTATCCTGATGTGAAACAGTTATATGGTTTGTTCCGCCTGGAATATGTTCATGACAACACTGTTCAGAAAACAACGAACATCCTGAATGGCTTGCGTTATAAAGCATATGTTGATTTTAACACAAGGCTGAACAAGCAGGAAAATGTTAACCCAACAGGGTTCAACGTTGGGTTCGACGGTCGTTACTATAAACCGATATTCCAGAATTTTATTTGGGCGTTCAGGGCTGCGGGCGATGCATCTCTCGGAACACAGAAAATTGTGTACTACCTCGGCGGTGTAGATGGCTGGCTGGGACCTAAAGCTTATAGCCAACCTGCGCCTCCAACAAATACCGAATATGCATTCCAGTCACTTGCGGTGAATGTAAGGGGTTACAAACAGAATATAGCCAACGGAAATAATGCCCTTGTAATGAACAGTGAGTTCAGATTTCCTGTATTCAGTACATTAATTAAAAAGCCGATCAACAATGCCTTCATACGCAACTTCCAGGTAATTCAGTTTATCGACCTTGGAACTGCCTGGGATGGCGAGGTAGGTAAAATTGCAAGGCCAGAACAAGTATATGGAGAAGGAGATTTGTTAGTAAAATTGAAAGCTGGTGGTGTTGGACCATTTGTAGGTGGTTATGGCTTTGGTGTACGCAGCACATTGCTTGGCTACTTTATCAGAATGGACACAGGCTGGCCAATGGGAAGATTCTTTGGTGGCAAACCTTTGTTGTATTTCTCCATGGGTGTAGATTTCTAAACGATATTTCAAATAGAGAAAAGCATAAGATGAAAACGTCTTATGCTTTTTTTGTGTAAAAAAATATGAAGAAAAAATATAAATGGGGCATCCTGGGTGCCGGAAGAATTGCCGAAAAATTTGCAACAGCCATCGAATATACTGAAGGTGCGGAGCTGTATGCAATTGCTTCACGCAATAAACAGAAAGGACAGGATTTTGCTGTAAGACATGGTGTATCTGTTGTATTCAATGATTACGAAAGCCTTGCAATGGACGCAAATGTTGATGTTATTTACGTTGCCACGCCGCATGCTTTTCATTGTGAACATTCCATTTTGTGTTTACAAAATAGCAAAGCTGTTGTATGTGAAAAGCCCATGGCATTAAGCTATTCTCAAGTTGTAAAAATGATAGGAGCGGCACAAGAACACAATGTGTTTTTTATGGAAGGTATGTGGAGCAGATTTATGCCTTCGATCCACAAGGCGCTTGAGTTGATTAAGCAAGACGTTATTGGAGAAGTACAGTACGCAAGAGCTGATTTTGGTTTCAATGCCCCGGCAGATGAAAACAACCGCTTGTATAATTTAAAACTTGGCGGAGGATCGCTATTGGATGTTGGCGTTTACCCTTTGTTTCTGGCGACTTTATTATTTGGTGAACCAAGTTCCATACACAGTGCCTCGAAGCTAACCAAAACAGGCGCCGACGAATATTGCAATGCATTATTGAAATATAGCAACAACAGGTCGGCTTCTATTTTTTCTTCCATCACCATGAACTCGGAGAAGGACGCTGAGATAATAGGAACCAAAGGGAAAATTATCCTGAAATCGCCATGGTACAAGGCAACGGAGATGGTCGTTCTACTTAACGACGGCGACAAGCAATCATTTTCCATGCCACACGGCAGCAATGGTTTCGAACATGAGATAACACACGTAATGGATTGCCTTGATAAAGGTTATAAAGAATCTCCGCTCATGCCGCATGACTTCACATTGACCATGAGCCGCACGATGGATATTATTTTACATCAAATGGGAGTGGTATATGAAATTGAAAATTGAAAGTTGAAAATTGAAAATGCTTTATCGGCGAGAGTCTATAATAAAAAAGTCGCATCATTACGATGCGACTTTTTTATTATTCGGTTCGAGCTGAAATCCATTTTCAACTTTCCATTTTCAATTTTCAACTCACTGCAACGTCCTTCACATTTCCTGTTCTCTTCAAAACACCCCAATGCTGAAGCTCTCCTTTGATCGCCTTGCGGAATGACTTGAACAGTATGTAATACATCAGCCAGCGATAAATCAAGCGCTGAGGGAACAGCCACCACAACTTGCTGTATTTTTCTTTTTCGAAACTGAAGGCAAGAATAGATACTGCTCCATCCACCAACATAAAGATGAGGTAGTAAGAGAGTATTTTCGTAGCATTTCCGGTCAATATGCCGATAATCATAAATACATCTGCCAATGGCGCAATCGCTGGTATCATAAACTGGAAGACGAGAATGTTTGGTAGCGCCAGCCAACCGAGCCATTTATATTTCCAGTTGAACAAAGCGTCACGATTCTTCCAGAAAGTTTGCATAACGCCAAAACTCCAGCGGAAACGTTGCTTCATAAACATTTTCAATGATTCCGGTGCCTCGGTCATGGCAATGGCCTTGTTCTCGTTTTTAACTGTATATCCGCAACGTAGAATGCGAATTGTTAAGTCACAATCTTCAGCAAGTGTATCGGTAGTAAAGCCACCAGCATCTTCAATTGCTTGTTTGCGGAACGCACCGATCGCTCCGGGAACCACCGTAACCGCATTTACGGCCGCAAACGCTTTACGATCGAAATTTTGACTCGTGATATATTCTATCGATTGCCATTTCGTAAGCATGTTGACTTCGTTACCCACTTTTACATTTCCTGCAATCGCGCCTATTTCATCTGCTCCCGGCAACGTTGTAAGAAACTGTTGCATCAATTTGGAAATAGCGTCTGGCAACAGTTTGGTGTCAGCATCAATACAAACAACATACTCCGCTTTGCTTTGCAATATGCCATAGTTTAATGCAGAAGCCTTTCCTCCATTTGGTTTGGTAAATACTTTTACTTTTGGATCGCCCGCAAAGAAGTTGCTCACTTTATCATAGGTAGCATCTTTACTGCCATCATCGATAAACAAGACTTCAAAATTTGGATAATCTGTTTTGAGCAAATTACTAAGTGAGCTTACAGCATTTACTTCTTCGTTGTATGCCGGAACAATGATCGAAACAAGCGGATGATCTTTTATTAACGGCGTTACGGTCAATTGTCTATCCTTTTTATTCTGTCGCGATGCTAGAACCGCCATCAGTAATATCCGTCCAAGCGACAAGAAGATAAACACAATGAACAAAGAGGACAATATCCGCCCACCCCAGTAGCCAAACTCAGCCATGTAATAGTTAAACTGCATCAACGTATAACCACTGCCCTTAGGAACGGGTGGCATCAGCTCGTCCTTCTTTTTATGCAATAGTTCAGAAAGTGTGATGAAGGTATATCCGTTGTCTTTGAAATACTTAATTATTCGGGGAAGTGCTTTTACCGTTTGTGTTCTGTTGTCTCCACCTGCATCGTGCAGCAGGATAATACCTCCCATCGTATCAAGTTCTGCCTTTCGATCGATTATTCTTTGCACAATAGAATCCGCACTTACACCGGGTTCCCAATCTTCAGGGTCAATAGATTCACCAACGTCCAGGTAATTCTTTTGACGTGCCAATGCCACAGGCACCAATTCTTCCATTGTTTCAGGCATTGCATCAGCATTATAAGGTGCGCGGAAAAGAATGGTAGAGTGGCCCGTTATCGCTTCAATAAGCAATCGCGTAGATTCAAATTCAATATTGGCTCTTCGTTTACTTACCGTAGCCACATTGGGGTGTGAGAAGGTATGGTTGCCAATTTCGTGCCCCTCATTATAAATTCGTTTTACAAGAGGAATATTGTTTTCCGCATTTATTCCCAAAAGAAAGAACGCGGCTGGTACATGTTCCTGGCCAAGAATATCCAGAATTTGCGGCGTGTATATAGGATCAGGACCATCATCAAATGTGAGGAGAACCTGTTTCGGACTTACCTTTCCATATTTTTTTACAACAAACATGGAAGGCAAGCTCAGGTAATGCTCCTCTGCAATGAGCATTTGTGCAGAATCCAATTCTGTTGTGATCTGTCCGTTTGTTGGAGTAGACAATACATCCAGTATTTCACCATCACCAATATAGTCCACATCATTACTTGATTCAACGCTTGCGAAATCTCCAAAGTCGAAATGCTGCAGCGCCGCAGCGCCCATGTCTTTATCATAAAAATCCCACAGGCGACTATCCTCAGAACCGAGGCGCCATAGAGCAACACCACTCAATCCATATTCGGTTGCAAAGCGCATGGTGTTGAAATTGGTGGCTGCATCTGTAAAGTAAACTTCGTGAGGATTATCGTTATCGTCGAAATAGGAAAAATGAAGATTGTACGTGTCGTTGTTGAAATCAATTTTACCTTCACTTTCTCTGGCAGTTGTCAACGCTTCCTGGTAAGTTACGTTAGAAGCCTGTCCATCTTTGGGCCAGTCATATCCATAACCAGCAAGACAAAGAATGATTTTTTCCGAAGGAATATTTTTAGCGGCCTCGTCTACAGCAGCCTCAATCCATTTTTGCGCACTTACAGGCCCGGGAGATGACATGTCGTAAAACTGATCATATGCCATCAGGAAAATATAGTCGTTGCATTTCGCGAGTTCTGTGTAGTTATAGTCTTCATTGAAAGGCATCACATCCTGTGAAACCAAATAACCCTTTTCATGTAGTCGCGCATATAGCTCTTTTTGGAACGCTATGATTGGCTCATCTTTTTTCTCAACCAGGTCCTCGAGATCAACGTTGATACCTGCGAAATTTCCTTTTGACAGCACCTTCAGAATATCCTGGATCAAACGCTCTTTCTTCTTTGGATCGTTAATGATGCGGTGCACCGCTGCGCCATTAAAAGTTCCCTGGAAGTTGTTTGAAAGAATCGGCATTACCTTTACTTTCGACTCTTTCATCAGTTGATAGGCACGGTCATCAATATTGGTGTACAAACTATCGCCCTTGGGATCAATGAACATCCATTCAGGAATCACCAGGTTAAGTTTAGAAATATTTCTTCTTAAGGAAAAATATGACTGTGGATCCCACGCCACGTAAAATGCAGCACGAATACCACAGTTAAAAGGGTAAAATGGACGCCCTTCTGCTCCGGTGAAAGGATTGAGTTTGTCAACATCTACCGGGTTTTGAGAATACCTGTTAATATAACAACCAAGCTGCTGATTCTTGTCCATTTTAGTATCGATAAATGAACGGAAGCCGGCGTACTGCTTATTGATCTTATTATCGCGGAAAAAAGCCTGGTTTGTTTGAAGGATTTTTTTGTAGGCCTCATTCTTTTCTTTCAGTTGGGGAATGCTCGGTTTGTAATCACGCACCAATGTAATGGAGATGATCACAACGCCTAAAATAGCCAGAAACAATAAAATACGACTGGTCCATTTGAAACGTTGCCAACGGGTGGCAGAATTCGTTTGAAAGACCTGTGTAGTAGAAGGGTTCATAATGAAATGATATGAATTGCAAAGTTCTAAAGGAAAAAACAAAGAAGCTCCTTAATTAACTACCGATTAACCGTGGAAAAATACTTTTAACAAGATTAAGAGCTGAATAAACTGAATGAACTGAGTAGATTGAGTGCTGCACAGATTAAATTCGCATTGAACCTTTCAACTCGTTGAATAATTGACTAACTAAGTAAAACGTTTCTTTAAGCCATCAACCACTCAGTTTATTCAGTCCATTCAGTTTATTCTACAAGTCGAGCTCCAATCTCAACCTATCCCTCAGTTCCTTCACCACTGGGTATTCTTCTGCGATTTTTTGAAATTGTTCTTTAGAGGTAAGCGGCATTTCTACCTTGGGAATAAGATCCTCGTTTAGTTCTACTATCACATTGTAAGTAAGCCGGCGATTGCAGAATTTGTCCTGCAAGTATTCTGACAAGCCAACACGCTCACCCTCGATGAATTTTTGCTGTAAGTTATTTGGGGTAACGATCTCGAAACTTGCATCTGATTTGATACGCAAAACTGCAAGATCAAAGCTTTGTGCCGCGGGGTTTCTTCCTTCTTTAAGTAACACCGAAAAATTGCGCCATACATCTTCCAAAACACTTTGTGTAAGTGGAATAACCTGTTGCATCGCGCTATTGCCTTCATTCCCCGTGAACTGTTGGCGCAACTTTGACAGAGAGCCAAGTTTGCCACCACCTGATTGCTGCGTCTGAGCAGGCTTAGCCGCCGGGGCGGGCATCGCTGCCGGTTGCTGCGGTTGCGGAGCGGGAGCTTTATACTGAACCTGGGGTTCTTCTATGATCAATTTCGCACCACCCTGTGCGGCAGGAGGCATTTGCGATGCACTCTCAACACCTGAAGCTGTTTTAAGCTCAATAATTTTCAGATTTTTGAACGCTACCGGTCGTGTAGATTCAGCTATTTTTTTTTTGCTAATCCCGTCTCCGGAACTAGCCAACTCCAACGCTTGTTGCAAATAGCAGAGTTTGATCAACAACAGTTCAACATGCAGGCGTTTATTTCTCGCTGCTTTATAATTGATCTCAGCTTCATTAAGAGCGTTTAAAGCACTGATGATATAAGGAATGGAAACTTTTTGAGCGGTAGTCGCGTAGCGATCCCTGAAGCTTTGTACAACTTCCAGCAAACCAGCAACCTTTGCATCTTTACAAACCAGAAGGTTGCGCAGAAACTCTGCAAAACCATTCAGCACCAGGTCACCCTCAAAACCTTTACGATTAATATCATCATACAGTAGCATAGCTCCGGCGAGATCCTGCTCCACCATACAATCAACCAGCTTGAAGTAGTAGTCCGCATCCAGGATGTTCAGGTGCTCGAGCGTATTTTGATAGGTAAGTTCACCATTGGTAAAGCTTACTATTTTGTCAAGAATACTCAAAGAGTCACGCATACAGCCTTCACTCTTTTGAGCAATTACCTGCAGGGCAGCTTTATCGGCATTGATGTCTTCTTTCTCACAAATCTCCGCCAGGTGGTCAACCGTATCGTTGATGGTAATTCTCTTAAAATCGAATATCTGACAGCGACTTAAAATGGTCGGAAGGATCTTATGTTTTTCCGTGGTGGCCAAAATAAAAATGGCGTAGGGTGGTGGCTCTTCCAGTGTTTTAAGGAAAGCGTTGAAGGCGCTCGCACTCAACATGTGTACCTCATCCACAATGTACACCTTGTATTTTCCGGCCTGTGGAGCGAAACGAACCTGCTCCACCAGTGCCCGGATATCGTCTACCGAGTTATTGCTCGCAGCATCCAGCTCGTGAATATTTAAAGAAGTTCCTTCATTAAAAGAAACGCAGGAATGACATTCATTGCAAGCCTCACCATCCGGCGTTGCGTTTTCGCAGTTAATTGTTTTGGCAAGAATACGTGCGCAGGTTGTTTTACCTACACCGCGCGGACCGCAAAATAAAAATGCATGCGCCAGCTGCTGGTTCTTAATTGCATTTTTAAGGGTAGTGGTAATATGCGATTGCCCTACAACAGTAGAGAAATTCTGAGGGCGGTATTTTCTTGCCGAAACGATGAACTTATCCATGGAAGCGAAGTTAATTTGAAAATGTGGTAATTTGAAAATTTGAAAATGGCCGGTGCAACTCGCTGAATTGAAAATTAACTCATTAAGTGCCGAATTAAACAATCTTATTATTTGTGCCGAGTCTTACACAGAATGCATTTTCAAATTAGCACATTTTCACATTTTCAAATTAGAGCAATGGGTGTCTTTTAAACTCTTTCGTCTGATCAAATATATAGCGATATGTAGTTAATATCCTGCTGCGGTTGGGCGTGAGGTTTTCGGCAACGGCGATCATTTTGGGATTGAAATCGCCTATCCATTGCATTTCATAGTCCTCGTAATCCAATTTTGTTCTGAAATCAGTAGAAGCCTCCTCAATAATGTAGCTATCAATACCCTTAGCTTGCCATTCCGGAACCACACCAAAAACCAAACCCACACAACGCTTGTTTTTTGACATTTTCTTGAGCCATAAAAACTTCAGTTTATGTAACAGATTTAAATTGCCGTTCAGATGCTTGAACCATTGGTTCAGATCGGGAAGATTTATGAAAATGGCAATCGGCTCCTCTTTGTGGTAGGCGAACCAAATAATTTTTTCATCCATCACCATCTTCATTTGCTGGAACATTTTAATACATTGTTCCTTGCTTAATTGTTTGTTGCCACCATGTCCGGCCCAAGCTTTATTATAAACAACACAAAAGTCTTCAGCATATTTTTTCAGATCGGATTTTACCAGGTGCCTGCAGGAAAATTCAGGATCTTTTGCAATGGCAGCATGGCGATCCTTGAATTTTTTCGAAAGCATGTCTTTCGTATGCATGCCAAAGCATATCTGGTCAAAGAACTTTTTGAAACCGTAATTTTCAAATAATTCTTTATAGTAAGGTGCATTGAAATTCATTCTGTATAAAGGCTCCTGGAAGCCGTGCACCACAAGGCCCCACCAGGTGTCACGCTCGCCGAAATTAATCGGACCATCCATTGTTTCCATGCCTTTTTGCATGAGCCAGTGCTTGGCCACATCAAATAGCATGTCGGCTGCGTGCTGATTATTAATGCAATCAAAAAAACCAATTCCGCCAGCTGGTCCATCATCGCCTTTGTTCTTGTACTTTTTATTGATAAATGCGGCAATACGACCAATTAATTCCCCATTTTCACCCCTTAATATCCAGCGTATGCATTCGCCATGACGAAAAGCTTTATTTTTTTTCCTGTCAAAAACGTCATTCACATCGTTATCGATGGGGCGGATATAATTTGGAACCGATTTGTTGATAATAACGTTCACCTCAATAAACTCTGCGGCCGTACTTGCGTCATTTACTTCAATTAATTGCATATTCAGCGATATATTCTTGCAAGTTAACGTTTCACCGATATTTTCAAATTATGGAAATTTTAAAAAATTACGACCCATTCAACTTTTTGCCTTGCAGTGTGTTGGAATAAAATTTGAATTAATACATAACATCCTTTGTTCAACTAATTTTGTTTAACTTTTCCAAAGGATTCTTATTGATAATTTTAGAAAAACTTATTTTATGAGTAGCACTAAATTTCTTGCAGGAGTAATTGTTGGCGCCGCCGCCGGAGTAGCATTGGCCATGTTCATGAACAGTGACAAGGGTCAGGAACTTATTTCAGATATTAAGTCTGCCGCGGGAAAAGCAGGCGATAGTTTGAAAAATAAATTCAACGACCTTAAAGATCAGGTAGCCGACACCGTGCAAAAAGGAAAACAATATGCACAAGATATGAGCGATGATGCGCAGAACTATACAGCCTAATGTTTAATCAAAAAGAATGGACGAACAACAACCCGGCTTTTTTGAGAATGTTCAAAATTTAACCGAAGATTATATACAGGACCGGCTATTACTTTTAAAGCTAAGGGCGGCCGATAAATCGGCGCGCCTGGCTGGCTTATTAGTGTCCTTTCTCATAATTGCCCTGCTTGCTTTTTTTGTGCTTTTTTTCATAAGTATTCTTGTAGGATACTTTTTTGTTTGGGTAACCCAAAGCCTGTTTTGGGGATTCGGTATTGTGGCGGGGTTTTATGCACTGCTGCTAATACTGGTATTCGCATTTAGAAAAAAATACATAGAAAAACTCATAGCAAATATTGTGATAAAAGTATTCTTCGACAGAACCGCAGACGATGATGAAAAAGAAAATTGACCTCTCCCATATCAATTCGCTTGAAGATCTTGCAAAAGAACAACATGCGGTAAAAGCACGCATACGCATGCGCGAGGATGAATTGAAAACTCATTTCAAACAAATACCCAAAGAAGCATTGAAATTTGGTGCCGCGGCTATTGTGCCATCAGTGCTTCAAAGCAAAGCTGCCTCTTCCGCCTTTGCTGTAGGAAAAAATATCCTTGGAGGTTTGTTTGCCAAAAAAGGAGAGAAGGGAGAAGCAATATGGACAGCCGTTCGACAAGCAGGCTTGTATGTGGTTATAAAGCAGGCACTGAAAATATTCGCGAAGAAATTTTAGTTTAATGGAAAGTTGAAAATTGAAAGTTGAAAATGGAGCAAATCGATCTTCAAATTCATTTTCAATTTTCAACTTTCCATTTTCAATTATTTAAACATCATCTTGCTCATCTTCGCATCATGTCCATAAATATCATCTCTGAAATTTAATTGGCCTTTTCTATCTACAAATGCGGTGAAATAGCCGATGTAAACAGGAACAGGATTTTTCAGTGTTACATATTGCTCTTTGCCACTATTCAATGCTTTTTGCATTTTGGCATCCGTCCATGAAGAATCATTGCGCAAGAGAAACTGTGCCAGTTTAACAGGTTCGCCCAATCTTATACAGCCATGACTAAACGCCCGGCTGTCTTCATTGAACAAACTTTTTGCCGGTGTGTCGTGTAGGTAAATATTGTAGCTATTGGGAAAAAGAAATTTCACCCGGCCAAGAGAATTTTTAGGCCCCGGCTTTTGCCTCACAATTGGAAGGCTGCCGCTGTACCCGGTGATTTCCATATTGTGGCTTGCAATGTAATTTTTGTTTCTCCTCATACCAGGCACCACTTCATTTCTGACAATACTCGTTGGGACGTTCCAATACGGGCTGAACACAACATATTTCAAATTGCCGGTAAAGATTACGGTGTTGTGACCCTCCTTGCCCACTACCACATTCATACTGAAATCCAGATCGCCGGCCTTATAAACATATAGCTTATAGCCAGGAATATTTACAAGTAAATAGTCGGTTTTGGGTTCCTCAGGCACCCAGCGCAGGCGCTCCATATTGATCAATATCTGGCGGATGCGAAACTGAACAGACTGATTCATTTCCCTTAATGTGGCGCCCCCAACAACACCGTCTTCCTTCATTCCATAACGGTTCTGAAAGTTTTTAACAGCCGCCTGAAGTGAATCTGTAAACAGCGTGGAAGTATCTGTTTGCGTAAAATCTCCCGTGCGGAAAAGTCGTTTTTTAATCGCAGTAACAGCAGCGGACCGATCGCCTTTTACAAATTTCTTTTGATCCGGCGCAATGGGTTCCCAGGCACTGTCTTTTTCTATTTTGGAGTACTTAACAAGATAATCCCTTAGCAGCTTATATTGCCTGTTTAGTGGTTCATATTCACCAGTACTTTTTCCTTTATTAGTAACCACCGAATCCAGCAGGGAAACCATATTTATTTTCTTCCTGGGAATGAACCACTGAAGATCGTTCGGATTTAGCTCTCTCGAACCCACGTAAGCACGTGATGCATATCTGAAGAATTGATGCGTAAAAAGCAGTTCGGCATACAGCCGGCTGGAGTCTGGCAAAACTATGCTATCGTTTTTGGCAGCAGCAGTATCAACGAGATTTTGAAGGAAACCGTTGTACAGACTGCTGTCTCCGCTATAGCCAATGTAGTCGCTCTGCATGTTCCATAAACTGCGCGTTTGCTCAGCCAGTCCATTTTGAAAGAACCACGCAAATTGATAGTTCCGGCCATTATAAAAGCTCCTGAATTGATCCGCTAAAGTATCAGGCAAATGCTCTTTTACAATAAAGCTTTCAAGAGAAGTGCTGTCAAAAAACAGGTCAGAAAATGAATTGGTTTTCTTAATGGTTGTATCTCTTTTCTCCACCTTGAACTTCCGGGAAGTGTTTTGATTGCACGCGAAAATTATTGCGGAGCATACGATTGCAATAAGCCAGAGGCGATTCTTCGATTTCATACTTAGTAGTTACGTAAACTAAATTAGGGAGTAACATAAAACAAATAAAAAAGGTTCCGTCAATTGTCAGGAACCTCTTTTACAAACTATTCTGAAAGGAACAATTAGCCCAGCGACTTTAGCCAAGCGATAAGATCGTCTCTTGTCTTGCCGGTTTTTTGTTGCATCTTACCCAGCCATTCATCGTCCTTGCCTTCTTGATATTGTAGATCGTCGTCGTTAAGGTCTGCGTAGGCTTGTTTAAGTTTGCCCTTCCATTCATTAAGTTTTCCTTTAATTTCCAACTTGTCCATAATCTTCGATTTTGGTAAATAAAAGTCAATACTGCTGTTAGTGTTAGTGTTTCTTTTTTACTGTTAAATAAAATGGGACAAACAATATTGACAGGGTTACCGTTTCAAAAACTATTCCCCGCTGGAAATATGTTGCAAAAGATGCATTTGAAGGGGCAAATGGTTGCACATTACTCAATCAAAATCAATAATATGTGGCCCGAATTTGAAATTTTTCAATTTCATTTGACCTTTTGTGGAACTTTACCCTTCAACCCTTACCTTTGCGCAAAATTTAAAAGCTCATCTTAAAAGCTTTCTTTATATGTCAACTAACGGAAAGATTAAACAAATCATCGGTGCGGTAATCGATGTTCAGTTCGAAGGGAAGCTCCCTGAAATTATGAATGCATTGGAATTGACTCGTCAAAACGGGGATAAACTAGTGCTTGAAGTACAACAGCATCTTGGAGAAGACAGTGTTCGTTGTATCGCAATGGACGGTACCGAAGGATTGTTGCGTGGTATGGCCGTAGTTGACACTGGAAAAGCGATAGCGATGCCAGTGGGCGAAGGCATCAACGGTCGTCTGTTCAACGTAACAGGTGATGCGATTGACGGTTTGCCTCAGATCGATAAATCAAACGGTCGTCCTATTCACGCTAAGCCACCGGCTTTCGAAGAATTGAGCACTTCATCTGAAGTTCTTTATACAGGTATTAAAGTAGTTGACCTTATCGAGCCTTATGCAAAAGGTGGTAAAATTGGTCTTTTCGGTGGTGCCGGTGTAGGTAAAACCGTATTGATCCAGGAGTTGATCAACAACATCGCAAAAGGACACGGTGGTTTGTCAGTGTTTGCAGGTGTGGGTGAGCGTACTCGTGAGGGTAATGATCTTATGCGTGAAATGATCGAAGCGGGTATCATGAAATATGGTGACGCTTTCAAACATAGCATGGAAGAAGGTGGATGGGATCTTGAAAAAGTGAACCTTGAAGAGTTGAAAGATTCTAAAGCTACTTTCGTATTCGGACAAATGAACGAACCTCCTGGAGCACGTGCACGTGTTGCGTTGAGTGGTTTGACAATCGCTGAATACTTCCGTGATGGAGATGGTAAAGGTAAAGGAAAGGATATCCTTTTCTTCGTAGATAATATCTTCCGTTTTACACAGGCCGGTTCTGAGGTGTCTGCGTTGCTTGGTCGTATGCCATCAGCGGTAGGTTACCAACCAACTTTGGCTACAGAGATGGGATTGATGCAGGAAAGAATCGCTTCTACTAAAAACGGTTCAATCACTTCCGTACAGGCGGTTTACGTACCTGCGGATGACTTGACTGACCCGGCTCCTGCTACAACATTTGCCCACCTTGACGCGACTACGGTATTGAGCCGTAAAATTGCGGATTTGGGTATCTACCCTGCGGTGGATCCATTGGATTCTACCTCACGTATCCTTACTCCAGCAATCGTTGGTGATTCTCACTACAATACAGCTGATAGAGTTAAATTGATCCTTCAACGTTATAAAGAGCTACAAGATATCATCGCGATTCTTGGTATGGACGAGTTGAGCGACGAAGATAAATTAACAGTGGGCCGTGCACGTAAAGTACAACGTTTCCTTAGCCAGCCGTTCCACGTTGCGGAGCAGTTTACTGGTTTGAAAGGTGTATTCGTAAGCATTGAAGATACAATCAAAGGTTTCAACATGATCATGGACGGTGAAGTGGATGAATATCCTGAAGCTGCGTTCAACCTTGTAGGTACCATCGAAGATGCTATCGAAAAAGGTAAAAAGATCCTGGCTGAAGCACAAGGTTAATTTGAAAATGTGTTGATTTGAAAATTTGAAAATGGTGAAAGCCATTACTTACATTCAGATCATACTCTATAAAATAGTTCTAAGAAATAATTTGAAGATTAATTTGAAAATGCTCGGTTGAATTAGAGGCATTTTCAAATTTTCAAATTTTCAAATTTTCAAATTGAAAAAATGACACTCGAAATATTAACACCTGAAAGAAAGCTCTATGGCGGCCAGGTTTACGGTGTACAGCTGCCGGGAATAGATGGTTTGTTTGAGGTTCTTGACAGACACGCTCCAATGGTTTCTGCTTTGAAAAAAGGCAATTTGAAAGTATTGGTAGATAAAGGTCAGGCCAACACGATCAACTATTCAATAGAAAGCGGTTTCGTTGAAATATTACACAACAAAGTAACAGTGCTTGTTGAAGGCGCTAACCTGGTTGATAAATCACACTAAGCGAATTTTGAATTTTAGATACGAGTCGCCTCCAAAAGAGGCGACTTTTTTATTTTGAATATTTGCTCTCGGATTGGCAATAACTGAATAGACTGAATAGACTGAATAACTGAGTGGCTGATAATCATATTGCAAAACTGAAAATCAACTACTCAGTTATTCAGTCTATTCAGTCCATTCAGTTATTAGAACTTCAGGATCACATCTCCTCCCACCGGATATCCCACGCACGTCAACACCCGTCCCTTTGCTATTTCATCATCCATTAAAACTTCATTGTAACTCATCCACACTTTTCCGCTAACGCACGTGGCAGAACAGGTGCCGCAGCGGCCAGCCTCACAACTATAAGGTAGTGTGATGTCAGCTTTTTTTGCGGCCTGCAATATGGTTTGTGGGTACTGCGAAACAAGATCATATACATTGCCATTCGCCTCGATGGTGATCATGTGTGGAAGCGTGTCCGGTGGCAGCTCTTTTGTTTCCACTTTAAATGTTGTAAAGTTCTCCTTGCGGATGTTTGGCGCAGGAACGCCCTCTGCCAATAGCTGAATGGTGGCCATTCGCATATAATCGAAAGGTCCGCATAAATAGAATAATATTTTGTCGTACGAGCAAGTGCTGTATTCTTTCAGCAATACTTCCAGCAACCATTTACTTAGCCTCGCCCGGCCAAGATTTTGCGCATCACTAAAGAGAAACTCAATGGTAAACTTATCCGGAAATTTTGCAGCAAGTTCTTGTAAGACATTATAGAAAACAGTGTCCGCAACATTGCGGTTACTGTATATCAAAACAATTTTCAAGTCGGCATTGCTGTGTAATAATGTTTTTACTAAAGGCAAAACAGGAGTAATGCCACTTCCCGCTGCAAAGAAAAATATTTGCCTGAAAGAAGATATGTCGTCCGGCAAAGTGAAAAAACCAGATGCTCCGATTGTTACCAATTCATCTCCTACAGATGTGTTGTCGATCAGTTTGCGCGAGTATTCGCCATTATCCAGCCGTTTCACCGTAATAGATAAAGGCTCGTTTAATCCCGGTGTGGAAGAGATGGAAAAGCTTCGCCTTTCCTCCATATCATGCTTTGAAAAAACGAAAGTCAGGAACTGGCCCGCCTTATAGGCTATTTGTTTTTCGGCTACAGGAGCAAGCACAAAGGTTTTGCTTTGACTTGTTTCTTCAATAATATCCGTGATTTTCAAATGGATATAAGGTGTTATCATTGGCAAATAGAATTAAGAATTGTGGATTAAGAATTAGGAATGTACCAGGTTAATGTTTCGTTGACGGGTATCATCTTTTTGAACTGACGGAAAAGATTAAATCCTCAGCGTGTCGCACGGAAACAATTCATAATTTTTAATTCCTAATTCTTAATTGATTAAAATTCCATCTTTTTTCTCATCCTCTGCATTTTTAAATTATTTTTACCGACACTCATATGCAAAAAGTAATTGAAGAAATAAGGGCCCTTTCGGAGAAAAGTTTTGGTGCCTCCGGAGTAGAAGTTGAGGTCTTGCCACAATCGGGATCAGACCGCAGATATTTTCGCGTGTTCGTAAATGGTAAGTCTTACATTGCCTGTTACGGACCTAATGTGCAGGAAAATATGACGTTCATCTCCTTCACCAATCAATTCAGAAAGTACAGCATTCCTGTCCCTGAAATTCACGCTATCAATGATCGTTCGGACATTTATATACTGGAAGATTTTGGAACTGTTTCCTTGCTGGACGAGTTGGAAAAAAATAGATACAATCCCTATGTGTACGAGCTTTTCAAAAAGAGTTTGCGATCACTCGCGCAGCTGCAGGTTGTTGCTGGTGAGGGAATAGACTACAACATGTGTCTTACCGCAAAGGAATTTGGCAAGCAGGCAATTTTGTCCGATCTCTTGTATTTCAAGTATTATTTTCTGGATACGCTGAAATATCCATACGATAAGCAGGCGCTGTTAAATGATTTCGAGTCATTGACAGAGTACCTTACCAAACAGATCGATCAACATTTTATGTTCCGCGATTTTCAAAGCAGGAACATCATGATAAAAGATGGCGAAGTACATTTTATAGATTACCAGGGCGGCATGAAAGGCGCTTTGCAGTATGATGTTGCATCGTTGTTGTGGCAGGCAAAAGCAGAGCTTCCTGAAGATTGGAAGAACGATCTGCTTGATTACTATATTGAAGAAGTAAATCAACTTTTGGATGAGCCTATAAACAAAGAGGCTTTTGTTTATCAATATAACGGATATGTGCTGATTCGCTTGCTGCAGGTGATGGGAGCGTATGGCTTCCGTGGGCTGTTTGAGCGAAAGGCTCATTTTCTGGCGAGTATTCCGCCAGCGATCAACAATCTTAAATGGTTTGTAGACAACAAGCAAATGGGTATCGTATTGCCTGAGCTTGACAAATGTCTGCGTCATTGCGTGAGTGATGAAGTGCTAAAGAGTTTTGAATCTATTCGCGCAACGGCGGACTCTCCTCTGGTTGTTAAGATCAGCAGCTTCTCCTTTAAGCAGGGCATTCCGGGTGATGAGACCGAAAACGGTGGTGGCTTTGTGTTTGATTGCCGCGGAATTTTAAATCCTGGTCGTTTTCAGGAGTATAAAACACTTACCGGACGAGATAAACCGGTGAAGGATTTTCTTGAACAGCAAACAAAAATGCCTGAATTTTTAAATAGTGTTTATAACATAGTAGACATAAGCGTGACCGATTATTTAAAGCGTGATTTTGGAAGCCTGATGGTTAGTTTCGGTTGCACCGGCGGTCAACACAGAAGCGTGTACGCTGCAGATGCATTGGCGCGCTATTTAAAAAATAAATTCAACGTTAAAGTTGAAGTGAATCACTACGTGCAGGACGCAAAGAATTGGATCAATTAAGAGGTTGTTAGTTGTTAGTTATTAGCACATTCGTTTGGAGGCCGACATTCACTTGATCTACTAACAACTAATAACTGACAACTAACAACTTTCCTCTCATGAAAGCAATGATATTCTCCGCGGGTTTAGGTACTCGCTTCAAACCCTGGACAGACAAGCATCCCAAAGCTCTCGCCGTTATTAATGGTAAGAGTTTACTGCAACGCAACGTTGAATACCTACAGCAATTTGGTATAACAGATGTAGTAGTAAATGTGCATCATTTTGCTGACCAGATAATGGATGCAATTTTAAGAAACAAAGGTTGGGGCAGCAATGTTATCATTAGCGACGAACAAGATATGGTGCTGGAAACCGGTGGTGGTTTGGTGAAGGCAAAGGTATTATTGGAAGGAAATGAGCCATTCCTGACGGTAAATGTGGATATCCTGACAAGCCTTGATATCAGTGCATTTCTTGCATTTCATAAAAAAGAAAAAGCGCTCATTTCAATAGCTGTTTTGCAAAGAAGAACTTCCCGTTATTTCTTGTTGGACGAAGAAAGTCATTTATGCGGTTGGATCAATACCCAAACCGGCGAAGAAAAGATGGTTCACAGAAAAGAAAACCTTCAACAAAAAGCCTACAGTGGCATTGCTATTTTCCAGCCGGAAGTATTTTCATATTTGCCAAAAGAAGGAAAATTTTCTTTGGCAACTTCTTATCTCGAATTAGCCGCAACGCATACCATTGCTGCGTATGACCATACCGGTGATAAATGGGTAGATGTAGGAAAGCCTGAATCAGTCGCGATTGCCGAGGCAATGTTTTCTTAGTGAGAACGCAGATTTTCATGATTGATCAAGATTTTAGATTAGATCGAAAAGCATAATGCGTCGAATTTCTGATCTCAAAAAGAAAAATCATAACAAATCATGACAATCATGAAAATCTGTGTGCAATTCTCTCTAAGCGGCTTGCTGCTTCCCTTCAAATAACCACCATTTTCTCTTGCGTATCTTGATAGTGTAATTGGTTTTGATATATTTTTCGATATGCGCCATTGCTTCATCAATGCTGTCTGTAAGCAAAACAAGGTTTAAATCTTCTGGCGAAATTGTTTTCTCTTCCGCCATTTTATTCATGTATTCAAACAATGTTTTGTGATATTCTTTTCCAAATAAAACAATGGGGAAATTGATGATCGTTTTTGTTTGCACCAATGTAAGCGTCTCAAAAAACTCGTCCATGGTGCCAAAGCCACCGGGCATGATGATGAATGCGTAAGAATATTTTACCAGCAATACTTTTCTCACAAAAAAGTGTTCGAAGGTTATAGACTTCTGCACATAAGGATTTGGCTTTTGTTCAAATGGCAATTGGATATTACAACCGATAGAATAGCCATTGTTCTCAAATGCGCCTCTGTTGGCTGCTTCCATGATGCCGGGGCCGCCGCCAGTAAGGGTCGTAAAGCTCATATCGGCAATGCGTTTGCCGAATGCTCTCGCCGCTTCGTAGTAAGGATGATCTTCTTTGAATCTTGCAGAACCGAACACTGTAATACATGGTCCCACAAAATGAAGCGTTCTGAAGCCTTTCATAAATTGCCAGAAAACTTTAAGCGCAAATCTGAATTCGTATCCGCGGCTGCGTGGCCCTTCCAGGTAAATTTGTTTCTTGGCGCGAACTACTTTCTTTTCTTTTTCCGGGGTCATTGCTATTGATCTTTAGTGAAACAATTGAGAGGCAATTCAAATGTAATTAAAAAGTAAAAAGGGTGCGAAAGCTTGCGCAGTTTTGAGCTATTTTTGACTTTTGATTTTTTACTGTTTAATTAAACTTTCTCTATGCGCATTATCAGCTACAACGTGAACGGCATACGGGCCGCCATGAACAAGGGTTTTATCGATTGGTTGAAAACAGATCCTGCAGACATTATTTGTGTACAGGAAACAAAAGCACACCGCGATAATGTGAATCACAAAGAGTTTACTGATCTTGGATTTCATGATTACTGGTATTCTGCAGAGAAGAAGGGATATAGCGGAGTGGCGATTTTCAGTAAAATAAAACCAGACAATGTTCAACTTGGCAATGGTTATATGCAAAGCGATGCTGAAGGACGCGTAATACGTGCCGATTTTGGCGATGTAACGTTGATCAACGCATATTTCCCTTCCGGCACGAGCGGAGACGAAAGACAGGGCTATAAATACGTTTGGCTAAAGGAGTTTGTAGAATACCTGGACATCCTGAAAAAGACAAGACCAAAAGTGATTGTTTGCGGTGATTACAACATTGCACACAAGGAAATTGATATCCACGATCCGAAAGGAAATAAAAAATCATCCGGGTTCTTACCAGAAGAAAGAGAATGGATGGATGCATTTTTGGTAAGCGGATTTACAGACTCGTTCCGACACATCAACACAGATCCGCATCACTACAGCTGGTGGAGCCAGCGCTTTCCAACTGTGCGACTGCAAAATAAAGGCTGGCGCATAGATTACATAAGTGTTACACAAAACCTAACGGCTAATATCGCCGATGCGAAAATCTATCCAGACGTGAAGCACAGTGATCATTGCCCGGTTTATCTGGAATTGAAATTCTAAAATAAGTCAAAAGTTAAAATTCAAAAATCAAAAAGCTTCAGTTCAATTATGCATCAAAAGCATAAACCATTTTGACTTTTGAATTTTTATTTTTGACTTCTCAAATGACTTCTCAAAACAAAGTTATGAACGACAACATTGGTTTTATATACAACGTAACCTCCATGGTAAGCTGGCCCATTCATGAAGCGTGGCTGGAATGGATGCGCACGGTACATGCGCCGGAAGTATTGGCCACAGAGTGTTTTACTTCCTTCAAAATATTGAGACTCCATGAAATTGATGAGGCCGAAGGACCAACCTATGCGGTACAATATTTCGCAGAATCAAAAGCGCTTTACAACCGCTATATTACTCGGTTTTCTCCTGATATGAGACAAAAGGGATATGATAAATGGGGCGACGGATTTGTGTCATTCCACTCTGTAATGGAGGTTGTGCACTAATTGTGGATAATAATATTAAGTTTTTAGGCACTATTGGAAAGAAATCGTAAATTCTTTCGAAAGTCAATACTGGCAAGGATTTGGCCCTTTATGGCCTGAAATCCTTGCCAGTATTGCTTTTGAAGGGATCGCGTATATCTACGCTCCGTTATCATATATTACTGTTTTTCTCTATAATGCTTGTCACGTGCGGGTTTCTGACAAGTTTTGGCAGTATATAAAAGTTGCAAAAAAATTTTGTTGGAAACAAAAAGCGTATAAATTTGTCTTGCTTAAAAAATTTAAATTTCACACTATGAACAAAGCTGAATTAATCGCAAAACTCGCCGACGATGCGGGCATCACAAAAACACAAGCTAACGCTGCTTTGGATTCTTTCACAGAAGCAGTTACTAAAACTTTAAAAGGTGCTGGTAAAGTTACCTTGGTTGGATTTGGTACATTCTCTGTTTCTAAAAGAGCAGCACGTAATGGCCGTAACCCTCAGACTGGCGCAGTTATTAAAATTAAAGCTAAAAAAGTGGCTAAATTTAAAGCAGGTAAAGAATTGTCTGCTAAATTATAATGCTGCCTCAAATTGCATTTAGACCTCGCTCATGCGGGGTTTTTTTATGCCTGAGAGAGAGCACACTGATAACGCTGATTAGACAGATCTGCACAGATTTTTCGATCTGATGGTCGGATCTTTTTAAATACAGACTACAAGCTATATTTTGAATAGAGATATGTGTCAAAACCAGACAAGGTGCAATACATGCCTGTCTGAAAAATTTCATCCGGTTAGTTGTTCAACCAAAAATCTGTGCAGATCTGTCTAATCAGTGTCATCTGTGTGCCAATTGCTAAAATGTATCGGTGTAATAGCGGAAAAACGACATTTTTTGTGCATTTTTGCAGTTCAGTTAAAACTAAAAAAATTTTAGATCATGGGTAGAGGTGATAAAAAAACCAAAAAAGGCAAGATCTTCAAAGGATCATTTGGCAAAAGCAGAGTTGCTAGACCATTACAAGCCAAAAAAGCAGCAGCAAAAAAAGCTAGTGCTCAATAATAAAAAAGGAGTTGAATTTTGATCAACTCCTTTTTTATTAGGTAAAAATTTAAAAGTCAAAATTCCAAAACGCTTGATTGCCGAATTCTCTTTTTGACTTTTACCTTTTGATTTCTTAATTTTTACTGCTTGCAAATCTTGATAGCAAGCGCAGTATTTCAAGGTACAACCAAACGATTGTAACCATCAATCCAAACGCACCGTACCACTCCATATACTTTGGTGCACCCTGTTTAGCGAGATTATCGATTCTATCGAAATCCAACAATAGATTCAATGCGGCAATCCCAACTACAAATAATGAGATTCCTATGCCGAACATACTTCCTCTGTTAGCATCGCTTACCATCATAATATCGATGTTGAAGAAACGCAGAACAATAGCAATCAGATAGAAGATTGCGATTCCGGCAGTCGCCATCATAATTATAGATTTCAGTTGTTCTGTAACCTTGATAACATTGAATTTGTACAATACAAACATTGCGATCACTACTCCAAAAGTTAAACCTACCGCCTGTGTAACAATGCCAGGTGCAACTTTTGAGAACACATTATTATAGATAGCAGAAATACTTCCCAAAAATACACCTTCCAGCAAGGCATAGATGGGTGCAAGGAAGCTGCCCCAAACTGGTTTAAAAGTAAGAACCAATGCTGCAACCAGGCCTAGTATCGCAGAACCTATCATCCAGGGCATAATGTTTACTCCCTGATAAAATGCGTTCCATGTAAATACAGCTGAAGAAATAAGCAGCAATGACATCAGGAAGAATTTATTCATAGTGCCTGATTGTGTCATTACCTGACCATCGTTAAAAACGACATTTTCTTGAAATCGTTTTTCACTTAAAACAGGATTTCCGGACTTAAAAATTGACATAATAGAAAATTTGAAAGACTAAGATAGAGAAAAAATCAGTTGTTAGTTGACGGTTGTTAGTTGTTGGGAATTGTCGCCTGAAAAGTCTAAGAACTTTTAACTAACAACTAACATCTTCCAAAAGAAAAGGGAACCACTTTCGCGATTCCCTTTCAAAATTTATAACTCAAACCTACTAAGCTTCTACTTTCATAGATTTTTGTTGTTTCTTTCTTTCTTCTTCGTCCAAAATGGATTTACGCATACGGATGAAGTTTGGAGTAACCTCGATACACTCATCAACCTGGATGTATTCCATGCACTCTTCCAAAGTCATCAAACGTTTAGGAGCGATGTTGGTTGCAGCATCACTACCGCTTGCACGCATGTTGGTAAGTTTTTTACCTTCATTACTGTTGATCACAAGATCGCCAGGTTTGTTGTTTTCACCAACGATCATGCCTTTGTACACTTCCTCACCTGGATCTACGAAGAAGAAACCTCTGTCTTGAAGTTTATCCAAAGAGTAACCGGTAGTTGTGCCTGCATCTTTAGAGATCAACACACCATTGTTACGGCCAGGAATTGGTCCTTTCCATGGTTTGTACTCGCTAAAGCGGTGCGCCATTACAGCTTCACCTGTTGTAGCAGTAAGCATTTGCGTACGCAAACCGATCAAACCGCGTGAAGGAATATCGAATTCAAGGTGTTGCATTTCACCTTTAGTTTCCATGATCAGCATTTCACCTTTACGGCGTGTAACAAGGTCGATAACTTTAGAAGCAAATTCCTGAGGAACGTCTACTACCAATGTCTCGTATGGTTCAGATTTTTTGCCGTCGATGTTTTTAACGATTACCTGAGGCTGACCTACAGTTAACTCGTAACCTTCACGACGCATTGTTTCAACCAATACGCCTAAGTGAAGAATACCACGACCGTAAACAAGGAAGCTATCACCGCTGTCTGTATCCATTACTCTCAATGCAAGGTTCTTTTCAGTTTCTTTCATTAAGCGGTCACGCAAGTGACGTGATGTAACGAATTTACCATCCTTACCATAAAAAGGAGAGTTGTTGATGCTGAACGTCATGTTCATCGTTGGCTCGTCAACACTGATAACAGGAAGCGCTTCTGGATTTTCAAAATCAGCAATAGTATCACCAATGTTGAAATCTTCCAGACCAACTACTGCGCAAAGGTCACCAGACAATACTTCTGTAGTTTTTTTCTTGCCCATTCCTTCGAAAACGTACAACTCTCTTACTCTTGATTTTTTGATGCTGCCATCAGCCTGAACAAGAGATATCGGTTGGTTTTCTTTGATAGAACCACGGGTAACTTTACCTACCGCGATACGACCAAGGAATGAAGAATAGTCAAGAGAAGTGATCTGCAATTGCAGTGTACCTTCTGATACTTTAGGAGCAGGTACATATTTCAAAATACCATCCAGCAAAGGATCGATATTGTCAATTTGAGTCAATGAATCGTTGAACCAGCCATTTTTACCACTACCGTAGTAAGTAGGGAAGTTCAATTGTTCTTCTGTAGCATCAAGGTTGAAAAAAAGTTCGAAAACCGCATCATGCACCTCATCTGGGCGACAGTTAGGTTTATCTACTTTATTGATAACTACGATTGGTTTCAGGTTCAGTTGTAATGCTTTTTGCAACACGAAACGTGTTTGAGGCATTGGGCCTTCGTAAGCATCAACCAACAGAATAACGCCATCTGCCATTTTCAACACACGTTCTACCTCACCGCCAAAGTCGGCGTGACCAGGAGTATCGATAACGTTAATTTTAACGCCTTTATATGTTACAGCCGCATTTTTACTGAAGATAGTGATACCACGTTCCCTTTCCAGGTCGTTGCTATCCATTATCAAATCACCTGTTTCCTGATTTTCACGGAAAACGTGAGTGGTGTGTAAAATTTTATCTACCAGGGTTGTTTTACCGTGGTCAACGTGAGCAATAATTGCTATATTTCTGATTTCCATATTCTTATTTAAGTTACTAAAGAGACTTTAGTTCAGTTTAACTGGGTATAAGTACCCGAAATTTAAACAAGGCGCAAAGGTACAAGGATTATGCGGGCTAACCAAAGAAAGTATGGTGTTTAAGAATAACATAAAGTAGCCGCATCGGATTTTTTAAAAAGCGCCACAAATTGAGCCATATAATCTTTTAATGAAAATTTTTAATTTGCTATGATAAGTTGCTGAATTTTAATAAGTTCACTTTGGGAAGGCTTAAGATGGCGGAGCGAAACGCCCAAGGCTTAATGCCTAACGCTGTCCAGAATCTCACATCTCAAACCTTATTCCCACACCTTAAATTAACTTTATATGAAAAGATGGATGCTTGTACTGGGTATAATTCTGCTTGCTTTGGCAATAGCATACATATTAGGACCTGCGCCTTCAAAACCGGTTTATAGTAATGATTTGCCGGTGGTACCATCTTCCGCTGATAGCCTGAAAAATTACATTGCCAATCACGAGGCATTGCACAAAGTAAAACCCGACAATGAGGCGAGGATTATTTGGGCGAATGATTCCCTGAAAAATGTAACTGAATATGCCATTGTTTACCTGCATGGATTTTCTGCCTCACAAGCTGAAGGTGCGCCGACGCACACAGATATTGCGAAGAAGTTCGGATGTAATTTGTATCTCTCACGTCTCGCCGAACACGGCATTGATACTACCGAAGCTATGATCAATCTCACCGCCGATGAATACTGGGAGAGCGCCAAGGAAGCGTTGGAAATAGGGAAAAAGATTGGAAAGAAAGTTATCCTTATGGGCACTTCTACAGGTGGTACGCAAGCGCTGCAATTGGCGGCGACATTTCCTGATCAAATTGCGGGATTGATTTTGTATTCTCCGAACATTGCCATCAACGACCCTAATGCGTGGGTACTGAACAATCACTGGGGCTTACAAGTAGCCAGGAAAGTGTTGGGAAGCGATTACAGGGTTTCTGATGATACAAGACCCGTGTACAAACAATACTGGGATTATAAGTACAGATTGGAAGCTGCGGTGGCTCTTCAAGAGATGCTTGAGACGACGATGAACAAAGAAACTTTTGAAAAAGTAAAGCAGCCTGTGTTGCTGTTATATTATTACAAAGATGAACAGCACCAGGACCCTGTAGTAAAGGTTTCGGCAATGAAAGAAATGTTTGGTCAGTTAGGGACACCTGTTAATCTCAAAAGGGAAAAAGCAATGCCAAACACGGGCAATCACGTAATAGGCTCTTACATAAAATCCGGCGATGTAGAAGGCGTGAAGAGAGAAACCGAAAGCTTCATGAAAGACGTTATGGGCATGCCGGCAGCTAACTAGTACTCTGTTTCACGCGGCGAACGCAGCGGAGCAGCGACGCAGTGACTTCAGGAGTGCTTGGGTTCTCGTCGAAACTTTGATCTCTACTGAACAGAAATAATGCTGTCTGGCAATAATGAACATTGTTACAAAACATCCCGCCGCATCGCTGCTCCGTTGCGTTCGCCGCGAGAAATCCTTTGCTTGCAACTAAAACAGTTTCATCTGTTCTCCTGGTCTTCGGAATTGTGTGGTGTCCAACTCCCATCGCTCTGCGTTTAAGCCATAGAGCTTTCCGTATTTTTTGTATTGCATGTTTACCATTGCTGCTATGTGGCCCTCTCCGCGCATGCGCACTCCGAAACGGCTGTCATTCACTTGTCCATCGTGGCTTTGTTCTATCATGTGCCACACTTTGTCTGCACGATCGGGAAAGTTTTTGTAAAGCCAGTCGTGAAATAAAAACTTGATCGCGCCATTCAATCTTATAAAAGTATAAGCGCTAAACGTTGCGCCATTTTCTGCGGCGGCTTTCATGATGCGTTGCATTTCGTGTTCGTTTAGTCCTGGTATCATTGGGCCTAACATTACTCCGGCTCTTACGCCCAAATCGCTTAATTCTTTGATCACTCTTATTCTTTGTTTGCCTGTTGTTGTTCTTGGCTCCATTGCACGGCGCAAATCTTCATCAAATGATGTGATGGAAACGAGAATGGATACTAATTTTTTGTTTGCCATTTCTTGCAGGAGATCTTTATCCCGAAGCATGCCTGCATTCTTCGTGATCATTCCAACGGGTTGATTGAATTCGTTGCAGACCTCCAGCAATTGCCGTGTAATGCCAAACTTTTTTTCGGCCGGTTGATAACAATCGGTATTGCCGCTAATGCTTATCGGCACGCATTCCCATTTTGGATTCATTAAGAATTTGCGAAGTAATTCGGGCGCATTTTTTTTAACAATGATCTTGCTTTCAAAATCCAGACCGGCGCTATAACCCCAGTATTCAAATGAGTTTCGGGCATAGCAGTAGATGCATCCGTGTTCACAACCCTGGTATGGATTCATGCTGTAGAACATGCCTACATCCGGACTGTCAACCTTATTTACAATTGATTTTGCTTCGGTAATGATGTATTGAGTAGCTACATTTTCCTCTGTCCAATCATCAATTCCTTCTACATGCTCGCGAACGCGCTCATCTTTTTGGAACTTATTTTTTGTGTTATATTGAGCGCCTCTTCCTTTATGGTAAGTATTTACATTTTCATTTGGATCCACATAATCGGGGTCCATATTATCACTATTCATGGTCACAGTTTTTCTCTCCTTCTAAAATGTTTTTATTCGAACAGCATACCTTGTCTTGTGTTCACGGGAAGATTTTGAAATTCGAAACGATGTAAGATCTGATACGCTTTTTCCCCAACGGGTCTTTTCAACAGCAACATACTATCTGCAATAAAACGTCCGGTAAATTCTCTGTGAGAATATTCGAGCCAACCCTTCTCAAACTGCCATGGCTGAAGCTTTCGCGCAATCGTTAGGTGAGGCTCATCGATGAAATGCGGCTTGTTATCTTTGTCAAGCTTCATCAGTAATTGCGCAGCGGTTTTGATTTCCTTCACCAGATTTTTTATCGGCATTTTCGTAGTAACGTTTATAAAAATGGTGTGCGAAGGAAATGATGCATAATCCTTCAGCTCGACTTTAATGGGGTGATAACCCATAGCGACTGGTTTGATCCTGTTGATAATCCTTTCTTCTATCATGCCCCTTTGCGTAAACCTTGCCAATGTTATGTGCGGCTTGCCGCCTAGAGCGCTTGGGGCCTGATACGAGTTATAAAATTCCTGTTTTACTTTTTTGATTTTGTTTCTTAATTCTTCATGCGGATTCAATACCAGCAAGTATTCACTCAGTGGATAACTGGGAATTAATGAAACTATCCTTTTCGTAGTAATTGAGCTCATGACAAAATATTTAGTATAAATTTACTAATATATTTAGTATTTAAAAATATTTTTCATGCCAAAAAAATGAAAGGCTTCGACAAGCTCAGCCTGACACCTTAAACAGAATGTCAGGCTAAGTTTGTCGAAGCCCTTAAAAAAAAATCGGAAACCATATTTATGATTCCCGATTAACTATTTGAATTGATAGTGTTCTTAGATTCGCGACTATTTCCCTGCAGGCGCTGGTGTTGTTGGAGCAGGCATAGGCGGAGGAGGTGGCATAGGAGCACCTAAAGTTTCTTTCGGATGCGGATTGCCATGGTGACAAGTTTTGCAGCTTATTGCCATTGCAGTATCCAATAAATTAGGGCTGCTTGCTTCAAAGAATTTTTTGTTGATCTTCAATGTCATTCTCATCATGTCGCGAGCCTGTTCTTTTTCTGGTTTAGCATCACTTGCGAAATCCATTTTTTTAGGATCAGTTGCAGAAGCTGCGTGGCAGAAATTACATCTAACTCCTAATGCATTGTTAAATCCACGCATCACCTTTTCAAGGTCCTCATGGCTAATGTCCTTTGGAAGCACTTTTAAATTGTTCTTTTTTGCTTCATTGGTAGATGTTGCGGCAATGCTGATTGCAACGGTGCCAACTAATGCGGCGATCACGAAAAATTTCTTAGGTATGTTCATAAAATGACGTTGTTTAGACTTTATTAGGATAAAATAAAGGCATTCACCTGACAAAACCATGACAAAAGAATAAAATCTTATGAACGGTAATTGAAAATTATTGAGGAAATTTGCAAAAATCGTTGGCCTTCTAAATATTTAATACTCATGTCTACTATCGAAATAGATCCTAAACCCCTACTCACAGCAAAGGATTTTGCTACTGATCAGGAAGTGAGATGGTGCCCGGGTTGTGGCGATTACTCCATTTTGGCCCAGGTTCAAAAAGTTATGCCGGGTTTGGGAATTCCTCGCGAAAATATCGTTATCATATCTGGAATCGGTTGTAGCAGCCGTTTCCCTTACTACATGAACACTTATGGCATGCACTCGATCCATGGTCGTGCAACTGCTATTGCTTCTGGCTTGAAAGCTACAAGACCGGAACTAAGTGTTTGGATCGTTACAGGTGACGGCGATAGCCTTAGCATTGGTGGAAACCACACCATTCATTTGCTCCGCAGAAATTTTGACGTAAATATTCTGTTGTTCAACAACCAGATTTATGGTTTGACAAAGGGGCAATATTCACCTACATCGGAAGAAAGTAAAGTAACCAAGAGTACGCCGTACGGAAGCATCGATCATCCGTTCAACCCGCTGGCGCTTGCGATGGGAGCAGATGCTTCTTTTGTGGCCCGCAGCATGGACCGTGATCCGAAACATTTGCAGGAAATGCTCGTACGCAGCCACGGTCACAGAGGTGCGTCTTTCCTTGAGATCTATCAAAACTGTAACATCTTTAATGATGGTGCATTTGAAATTTTTACTGAAAAATCCAGCAAACCAACAGAAGCGATCTTCCTTCAGCAAGGTAAGCCGCTGATCTTTGGAGCAGAGCAAAATAAAGGTATTAAGCTGGATGGCTTTAAACCGGTTGTTGTGGAGCTTGGCAATGGCGTAAACGCTGACGATCTTTGGATTCACGACGAAAAAGATTTTTACAAAGCACAAATACTTGTTCGCATGTTCGATGATCCTCGTATTGAGGGCCACTTACCACGTCCATTCGGCGTTTTCTACGAGAATGACAGAGCTTGTTATGAAGATGTGCTGAACCTCCAGATTGAAGAAGTGATCGCAACGAAAGGCAAAGGAGATCTGGATAAGATGCTGAGGGGAAATGAAGTGTGGACGATTAACTAAGCCAATTAGGAATTAAGAATTAGGAATTAGAAATTGGCTCCGAGAGTCGCGAATTAATAATTAATAATTAAGAATTAATAAAAACGAGAGCGTGAGTTTTACTTGCGCTCTTTTTTATTTAGGGTTGTTAGTTGATAGTTGTTGGTTGTTAGGCTTAAGTAAAGAATATCAAAATGGAAGGCTAACAACCAACAACTATCAACTTCTACCAAAAAAATAGCCAGCGATTGAAATCGCCGGCCTGTGCTTACCTCTGAAACCACAAAAAGAAAGAGGTGTGTATCTGGTTTATCAATAATAATAATTTGGAATAACCGCAGCCTTTACCAGTGGTAAATCGGATAGTTAACGAGGGAGGCGGGTTATTCGGGGAAAAAGGTCAGATCAAATGTATTTGGTAAATACAGGAATGGATTCGAATATTTTAATTGTGGACAGGTTAATATCTGTTACGGAAATTGGAGCAGTTGTGCACGGGATTGGAGGTGTTCCGAAATGGAGATTGGATAGAACTGGTTAGCATCACACGGAACGACTCAGCTATAAATTGCTAGGCTTTAAAATTAAAGACTGTTTAAGTAATATGCAAGATTTTTTACAGTAAAAAAATGTACTTTTTTTAACACGAATTGCACAATTTGGGTATGTGCGGCAAAAAACCGCACATACCTGTTCGTTATGAAGCATTTGCAAATTCAAATGTTTTTTCTTTTTTGTAGTTGTACCACCACTCCGGGGCGGTTTTTTTCATGAGTGTATCAATATTTCTCATGCCGAAAAGGTTCCAGGCTCCCTTTAATTTTCCCACTACGGAAGATTGTAAAGCCCTAAGGCTCATAGCAAAACCACTATCAATGTATTCCATGTGGTGCCAGTAACCGGCAGGCATAAACAGCGTGTCGCCGTGTTCCAGGATAATCTCGTAACCCCTGGCTTTTGCCACTTCCGGGAATTTATTAAGGTCGAGTTTGCTTTTTTGGGGATCGAAATAGTTCTCAAAGTTGGCAAAACTCAATACTTCCCACGGTTTGCGGTAAAGTCTGTGCTGTTCTTCAAAAGGAAAAAGCAGCACTCTTTTTCGGCCAGCGAACTGCGTATGCAGAATATGCGAAAGATCAATGTCAAAGTGCATGTGTGTAACAGAGCCGGCGCCGCCCACAAACAGCATCGGGAATTTCTTTACGAAGCCCTTCATCAGGTCCTCGGGCCAGCCAAAATCATTCACCAGATCCGGCGCATGCTGAAATAAATTGAAAAGGAAAATGCGAAGTTCCACCGGACCTTTTTTTACGAGATCAAGATATTCGCCAAATTTCATGTAATCGTCCGCCTTATTGATGGGAGTATAGGCGTCACTTTTTACATTGTTATAAACTCCAACCTCCACTTCACCTACTTCTTGCTTAAAATAATCCCAGTTCCATTTTTCATATGCTGGCCATTGCCTTGCAAGCTGTGTAATCACTATTGGCTTCATTCCATTGTAAAACTCATTCTTAAATTCTTCCGGTGTAATGCTATCAACTTTAATTATAGGTTTCAGTTCCATAGCGAGAATTTTTAACTACCTAAATTTAATATTAATTCATTGTTAAGTTTAGAATGTGCGGGTGGTTTTTAAGGACATGAATGCAAAAATAAATTTAAGTAATTTAGTGACATGCTTTTACACCTTCATCCGGAAAATCCACAACCCAGGAACATTAAAACTATTGTTGAGTGCCTTAACGATGGAGGTACGATCATTTATCCCACCGATACAATTTACGGTTTGGGCTGTGATATATTTCAGCACGACGCCATCGAAAAGGTCTGCCGGATAAAGAATATGCAGCCTGCAAAAGCTCAGCTTTCATTTATTTGCTACGATCTTAGTGACCTTAGTAATTATACAAAAAGCATTTCAACTCCTCTGTATAGAATGCTGAAAACTTATTTACCCGGCCCCTATACTTTTATTTTGCCTGCCAGCAAACAGGTGCCTAAAATTTTAAAGAGTAAAAAAGATACTATTGGTCTTCGTGTACCTGATAACATTATCGCCCAAACAATGATCAAAGAACTTGGTCACCCGATATTAAGTACTTCTCTTCCCGGAGAAATGGTGGAAGAATATACTGATCCGGAACTGATGTACGAGAACTTTAAAAACATTGTAGATATTGTTGTGGATGGCGGCATTGGCGGCATTACTCCATCTACAGTTGTGGATTGTACGCAAGAGGAGCCGGTATTGATAAGAAAAGGCTTAGGCGAATGGACGGAGGCATAATTCCTGGAATTATTTTTTCTTTTCTTTCGGATATGTTACGTATTTTATGAATCCATTTTTTTGTGGGCGAATGCGAGTTGATGAGGGCGAATTTGATTCGTCCCCACGAAGCGGGAATAATATTTTATAACTCTATTAAAAGGGAAAAATGGATTTAACACTTAAAGCAAAAGAATACATAGCTGCCATTGAAAGCGGGAAAACGGGGACCGAGCTTTCTTCCTTCTTCGAAAATGATGTGGTGCAAATAGAATACCCCAACCGCTTGTCTGTAAAAGGCACAAAGCGTGATATTGGTGGTATTTTAGATTCTGCAGAGAAAGTAAAAAAGATAGTTGCACGACAAGAATTCATTATTCGCAATGCATTTGTAATTAACAAAACCGTCATCATGGAAATTGACTGGTCAGGAAAGCTGGCCATTGCTCTCGGGCATTTAAAAGCCGGCGAGTTGCTCAATGCTCACTTCGCCATGTTTCTCGATTATGTGAATGACAAGATAGCGGGAGTGAGGAGTTATGATTGTTTTGAATCTTTTTAATAACTGAGTAAACTGAATAATTGAATAAACTGAATGGTTGAAATTCAATTAGTGTCTACAGTATTCAATCACTCAGTTTATTCAACCATTCAGTTATTCAGTCATTGCTTTATGCCAAGCCTCTTCTTCAGCGTCTGCCACACAGGCAACACATCCGGGGAAAGATTGAAATAAACTGTAGCGGCACCAAACAACGCAATGTAGACGCCGCTTGTTATAAACAGCGATAGCCAGGAATGCATGTTGTGAAACAGGAAATAGCATATTAAATAACAAACGAGTCCTATTACAAGTGTGTAAACTGTCTTAATAGTGAAAGGCTGCAGGTTGAATTTCTTCCACAGAAAAACGATCCTGATCGCATTGTAAATAGTGTAGGCAATAAGGTTAGAATATCCCGCACCTACGATGCCAAAATGTTTAACCAATAGAATGTTCAATGGAGCAATCATTGACAAAAGAATTACGCCGCAAATGAATTCGAACTTCCAGTAAGTGGATGTAACAATGATTTGAGCGTTTACGCCGGTGCCCATATCCACAATAAATTTAAAACCCAACAGCAATACAACTATTTTGCCCGCCCTGTATGCCGGATTAAGAGGTAAAATGTCCATCGCAGTATCGTAGTTGAGCCAGATAAGTGTGAAAAGGAAAATAGAAATTAATAAAAGATTTATGCTGCTGCGTGAATAAATGCGCTGAATAGTCGCCATGTCCTTGGTTCTCCAGGCTTCTGCTAAATAAGAAGTGCTGATGGCTACAACACTTTTTTGCGGAACACTAATGATGTTTGACATGTAGTTGCTTACATCGTATATCGCCACAGAGCCAATGCCTACATAGCTTGCAATAGTAAAAGTGTCCAGGCTGGCAGACATTGTTGTAATAATTAAACCGGCATAGATAAATCCCATAAGCACGGCCATTTTTTTCCAATACCTTCTGGTAACCTTGCTTATTTTAAACGTGAGGTGCAGTTTTCCTACTTTCATCAAATAGAAAAACAATCCGACAAAGCTAATTCCCCAAAGGCAGCAAAATATTTTGATAAACAAGCTGAAATTAAAGCCGCCAACAATAAACAAAACGATAAGAATAGTAACAGAAATGCGATTGCCGGCTTCCCGCATAAAGTTTGAGATGACCGTTTCCTTTACGCTCCATGCATGGGCCTCCAGTATGTTAAAAAAAAGATAGAAGAAGAGGTACGGAAAGACCAGGTAGTAATATTGAACAAATAGCGCCGACTTGTCTGAAAACTTTTTAACCACCAGCGGCTCAAAAACAATACCTGCAAGCATTGTCATCACAAATCCCGCAAATGCAAGCGCCAGGGCAATAGTCAGGAGATCGTTGTCTTTGTCTTTAAGGTTGCCTTTGTAATAAGGGGCAAATTTGTAAATAACGCCAGGCAGCGCCAGGCACGCAAAACTGTTGAATAAATTTCCGGCAATAATTATTACCCGCGTTAAGCCAAACTGATCGGTAGTGAAAATATTGTTCCTGGCAAACAGATAAGTATTGATTGCGCCAAAGGCAAAGCCTACATAAATTAAAACGGAAGAAATAATACTTTGGCGCCTTATGTTACTCATGTAAACCGGTTAAATTGTAAATTTTGATTGCAAAGATGTGGAAAATTAGTAATTAGGAACCAGGAATTAGGAATTAGAACAAGCTGAGCCTGCAGGTTATAAAATGAGTGAAACCGAACGCGGTTATTAATTGGTTGAGCGCCTTCAACTATCCTAAAATCTATAAGATTACAGGTTCTAATTTCTAACTCCTAGTTTCTAATTCCTTAAATTTATAATATGAATGTAAAGGATTATTATAAAATTTTAGGCGTTGAGAAAACGGCAACAGCGGAGCAGATAAAGAAAGCCTACCGCAAGCTGGCCGTGAAGTATCACCCTGACAAGAATCCTAATGACAAGGCGGCGGAAGAAAAATTCAAGGAAATTTCTGAAGCCAATGAGGTGCTGGGCGACCCAGAAAAAAGAAAAAAGTACGACCAGTTTGGCGAAAATTGGAAGCAGTATGAGCAACATGGCGGCAATGCTGAAAATTTTGATTGGAGCCAATGGCAGAATAATGGCGGAGGCAACCAGTATTACAGTGGCGACATGAATGATTTTTTTGGCGGTGGAGGCGACGGTGACCATGATTTCTCAAGTTTTTTCGAAACGCTTTTCGGGCAATCAGGTGGCCGCCGGCAAAGAAGCACGCGCCCAGCCAAAGGTAGGGATATACAAGCGACCATGCAGGTGACGCTGCAGGAAGCGTATACTGGTGGAAGCCGGCACATTGAGGTAAATGGTGCAAAGCTGAATTTGAAGCTAAAACCCGGCCTTTACGAAGGGCAAATAATAAGACTTAAAGGAAAAGGCAATCCCGGAATAAATGGCGGCGAACATGGCGATTTGTTAATTTCCATACAGGTAACACCAACATCTAATTTCGAACTGAAGGGAAAAGATCTTTACACTGACGCATCGCTCGATTTATATACAGCTGTATTGGGCGGTAAAACAAATGTTACGCTGCTTTCAGGAAGCGCCATCAGTATGAACGTTCCCGCCGGCACGGACACTGGAAAGGTTTTCAGGCTAAAAGGTAAAGGAATGCCTGAATACAATCATCCTGACATGGCCGGAGATTTGTATGTAAAAATGGTGGTGCACATACCCACTAATCTATCAGAAAAGGAAAGAGAACTTTTTATGCAATTAGCTCAACTAAAAACGACTACTAATGCTTAAAATTTATGACTACCTCGACGAAGTATTGCACTCGGAAGAATTGATCCCTGAGAAAAGTCCTGAGCTTTCATACTCGATACACGAAGTAATGGATCAATTGGGATACAAAGAAGAAGTATCTTATTCCGAGCCACTCGAAAGGACACTAAGAGCCTGCATGGCTTTGGGCATTCCCATAAAAGAAAATTTCAGGAAAGTATATTGCTTCGCAAATGGTAAAATGGAGCTTGATCTTTATTTGTCTGCCATCGCCTGCTATTTGTTTATGATCAATTGCAATCCGAATAATCCACTTGTAGCGAAGGCGCAGATGCTGTTTATGCTAAAGACCAATTTGAAAATTTGAGGATATGGGAATTTGAAAATTCATTCCGCGTAACTTTTCTTATTTCAAATTAACGCTCCAAATGTCCGGGAACAAATAATTAACTTCAAGAGAATACACCTAAAGAATTCTCAAATTCCCATATTTTCAAATTTTCAAATAAAGCACATTCTTGAAATCCAAAGTCAAGAAAAAGCATCCCAAATAATGGAACTAAATATTTCCACTTATTTTTTTCTAAAAATTCGCACGGATAGATATCTTTGGTAAGTAACGTCCAATATTTTATCAAAAACATAAACCTGTGCGTAGATTCATACTGACCACATTCATGCCTCTTAGTTTATTGGCATGCAAAGACAATAAAACATCTTCAAAGGCAAATACCAGCACTCCAGCCGACTCAACTGTCGCAGTTACCAAAACAGATACAGCAGTTACAAAGAAAAATCTGGCCAATGCAGATTTCAAAAGTTGCGGACTGCCTTACAATGAATTGGGCCGGATCATGGTATTGGAATATCACCTCATTGGCGATTCTGAAGACAGGTGGAAACGCACTCCTGAAAACTTCCGCAAAGACCTGCAAATGCTATATGATAGCGGCTACTACCCGGTATCTGTACACGATATAGCAACCGGTCACATTGATATTCCTGCGGGCACAACGCCTTTCGCGCTTACGTTCGATGATTCCAGCCAGGGGCAATTCCGCATGCTGAATGAAAATGGCAAAACGGTGATTGATCCAAAGTGCGCAGTTGGCGTGATGGAAGATTTTAAGAAACAACATCCGGGTTGGCCGCTCACGGCGACTTTCTATGTGCTGCCTGCCATCAAACCTACACTTCGTTTATTTGCGCAACCTGAGTATAAGAAAGAGAAACTTGAATGGCTGGTGAAAAATGGTTACGAAATTGGCAGCCATAGCTGGTACCACGAGCCGCTTGGAAAATTAAGCGATGCAGATGTACAAAAACATTTGACAATGTTTGTAAAAGAGATAAAAGCTTATCTGCCGGATTATGAAGTGCACAGCATTGCATTGCCATTAGGTGTACACGCAAAAAAACGTGCGCTGGAAGAAACTGGTTCATTTGAAGGAACTACTTACAAACATGAATCGGTTTTGCTGGTGGGGTCTTCCGATAACGTTTCTCCTTACAATAAAAACTTCAGCCGCCTTGGTATTGAAAGAATCCAGGAAGGCGATCAATATTATGGTCCAGGTGCATTCATAAAAAATCAAACGAAACACAAAACAAGATTTGTAAGCGACGGCGATCCGAAGACCATTACAGCACCTGCTGCCTCAAAAGATATTCTGAATCCTGCATTGGAAAAGGAATACAAAATTGTGTGGAACTAAGATATTCACCACTAAGGCACTAAGCCTCACTAAGAAGAAGCGGAAGCGTCTTTTTTTTACCACGGAGTGAAGGAGTTTTTTTCACAGAGAGAAGGAGAAAGTTCACTATAGTTTTATCGTTCATTTATAAAGCGACGGTTTCCACGGGTTCATTTATTTTTTCAGTAACATGGGAGTATCATTCATAAGACACCCTCCGTTCCTCTGTGAAAAATCTCCTTCACTCTGTGGTTAGAAAAACGCTTAGTGAAACTTAGTGTCCTTAGTGCCTTAGTGGTATGTATTTTGCTCCCACCTTAAAAACCTTTCTCCACCTTGCCCGCATTGATCAGCGCATCCAGTTGCGCATTGTTTTGTTCCGTAACAGTATAATGTTTCACGTCATTGATAAGTGTTTCATCAATCGCATCCACCATGTTTTTATAATTGGCATTTGCAGTGGGAGTGATGATGAACACCAAGCCTTCAGAAGATCCTTTTTCATTTTTTTCAAGCAACGCTTTCTTTTCACGTATCAGCTCTCCAATACCCGTTTGCTCATTGTAAGAGGTAAATCCGGAAGCGGCGCTATTTATTGCATCATTCAAATCGCCGTGATAATAAAACACTTTGTTGTTGGCACCAGGAATTATGGTGAGTGTTTTGGATTGTGCGGCCTTGGTTGCATCACCATCGGCAGGCGTATAAAATCTCATGGCTCTCACCTGCGTCCACGTTGTTGTAAGAATAAAAAATGTGATCAATAAAAAACCAAGATCAACCATTGGGGTAAGATCAACCTTGGTAGATAATTTCTTTCTTCCATGTTTAGAAGTGCCGGAGGTTAATTGTATGTCTGCCATAGTGCATCGTTTAGAACTAAGATGCAGCACGCAGAATTTTCCATACTGGGCAATCATTCTGTAGAGACAAGGCACTGCCTTGTCTCCGTTACACCCGAAACGTGCAGCAAGACAAGGCAGTGCCTTGTCTCTACTGTAAATTTTCTTTCGCCCCCCTGCATCTGTACACCAAAAAATATCGCATCAGCTTGCCGCCTTTGTATTGCGGAATTTTTACCGGCTCATCTATGCTTTCAAATTTGTCTTTATAGATCGGGAGAGGATCATTGAAAAAATTAGTAGTCGTTATGTAGTAAGCGTCATTGCCTTTTTGCAAAGCAGGCTTTGTTTGATTAATAAAATAAAACTGGTGGATATCATGCACTTCACCAATCGCCAGGAAGTTGTAGTGATTTGGTCTTGCTACATATAAATCAAGATGTGATGCAGGAAACCATTTATTGCTGATTACCGTAACAGGGCCGTTTGTAGCGTGTGTCGAACTATCGTTTTGAACCAGCTGTTTAAAATCTTTTCCAAATTTTTTCCAGCCCATCATATCTAGCGTGAAATCATTTTCACCCAATTTTTTTTCATCCTTGCTACCAAGATTAACGGGTGCAAAATCAACAAGAATAAAAGCCGCAATCAGTCCAACAATCACCAGCGCATTTGCAGCCATTACACTTTTAGGAATAAAGAAATGGTTGTTCAACAATTTATCCGTCAGATAAATGGCGGTTAAAATGATTAGCGCGCAAAAGCCGGGACCGCTCCAGTGCGGCAACGTATCCATGAAAAGTGAAAGGCCGAGGAAAAGCGCAATAACCGGAAGACTCATGCATAGCAGAAAAATTTTCCTTCTTCGATTGAGCCTTATACCGCCTCGAATGCAAGCCACCACCGCTATAACATATAACACGTAGTTAATCGGGTTTTGGTAAGCAAAGCCGCCAAATATTTCCCTTAAAAAACTGTCAGTTTGCAAATGAAAACCATGTTCCGAAACTCTACCGCCATGATATTGAAAAGTCATGAAGTGGTTCGCTATGTTCCAACCAATGATAGGTGCAAGAAAGATCAGCGAAAGGAAAAATGATACATAAATTAATTTCACGCGAAGCCATCTTCTGTCGAAAAACAAAATGTAGAAGCCAAGACATCCCCAAATTAAAAGACCGTGAATTTTACTTAGGATACAAAGCCCGATGCTGAGACTTAAGAGAAAGAAATTTTTTTTAGGAATCGCATATCCTTTCTCCGAAGCGAAGATTTTCACTGCATAGTAGAGTGACAATAGCCAGAAGAAAAGCATTGGTGTATCAGGAAGGATCAGCAGGCCCGTTATCACATTTGCATAAATTGAGCTATTGTATAACAGCGCGGCGAGATAACCCGCATTCTTATTTTTTAGAAGTGCAGTCGTTTTAAAGATCAGGTACATGTTTGCCAGTGAAAAAACAAGTCCGGACAGACGGATGAACCACTCTTGTTTTAGCATCATGCCCAAAGTCGAAAATCGTATGCAAAGCCCAACTAAAGGAGGGTGATCAAAATAGTTCCAGTCTGGATAAAAAGCATATTGAACATAATAAACTTCATCGTTGGATAATTCTGTGCCGCAAGCAACTATGCTTTTTACGATCCATGTAAAAAGAATAATGGCCCACACCCATTTTGCTGACAATGTTTTTTTGTGCGGCTGTAAAGTAAGAGAGGTCATTTTTTAAAATTAAACGAATCTTTCAACCAATGGCCAGTTGGCCAGAAAAGATTTCTTTACAAATTGGCGGCACGTAATTTTAAATCTGCGCCACATGATTGTGTTATTGTGAAGGTTGTAACAAACAACGGCAGTAAATGTTCCAACAAAAGATCCTGCACAAATATCGGCAGGAAAATGCTGGCCAAGGTAAACACGAGAATAGCCGATCAACCATGCTGTGAAAAGGAAAAGATAAGTCTGCCATTTATGTTTGGCTGCAAGAGCCAGCAACGCAAACATAGCAAAAGCCGTAATGGTGTGCCCCGACGGAAAACTGTTTGAACCATGTACCACTACACCAGGAACACTTCTTACAAGGCTCTCGGTGCCAAAATAAGAATGTGGTCTTGGTGAATGGAACATTGTTTTAAAAATGCAGGACAATAAACCAGATACAAGAAAGCTTATTAATAAACTGCCGGCAAGTCTTTTTCTATTTATGGTAACTAAAAACATTACAATGAGGAGTGCACTTATTCCATCGCCTAGGAAAGTAAGCGCCTTAAAGAACATATCGAAGAATGCGGTGTGTGCATGATTGATAATTACAAATCCCTGGGTTTTGGTAAACACGGATAGGTATATGAGGCATACAAAAAAAGGTATCCAGTATGCGAATATGCACGGATATTTTCTCAACGGCTCTAAAGAGTATCGGTTTAAGAGGTTCGGTTGATTGTTGTTCATAAGAGATATGTTATTACAAAAATGTTTCGCTTTGTTGCTGTTTCAACTTTGATTGAAAGTCCCGACTGGTAAGGGTTTTGCCGGGTATTTATTTGTAATAAAGGAGTAAAAGTAAAGGTCGTGTATTACGAAATGCTTAAGTGAAGGTTAACGATTGATTACGAATTGCTAACAATGTGTTATTGGTAGAGACAAGGCATTGCCTTGTCTTACGAAACACGCAAATAAAAAAGCCCCCGCAGGGCGGGGGCTGTATGCAAAATGAAATATTTGTTATTAAAATTCTGCGGTTTTCGGTGCTCTTGGAAATGCGATTACGTCTCGGATATTTGTCATACCGGTAACGAACAGCACCATGCGCTCGAAGCCTAAACCGAAGCCCGCGTGTGGCACCGTTCCGAAACGGCGCGTATCAAGGTACCACCAAAGCTCGTCAGCAGGCACATGCATTTCTTTCATTCTTGCTTCCAGGTTTTCCAATCTTTCTTCTCTTTGCGAACCACCAACAATCTCGCCGATGCCTGGAGCCAAAATATCCATTGCCGCTACAGTTTTACCATCCTCATTCAAACGCATGTAAAATGCTTTGATATCTTTTGGATAGTTCGTAACGATCACCGGTTTCTTGAAGTGCTTTTCTACCAGATAACGCTCATGCTCACTCTGCATATCAATTCCCCATTTCACCTCGTACTGGAATTTTTTCTTTTTATATGCAGGAGATTGTAACAAAATGTCGATCGCTTCAGTGTAAGTGATGCGTTCGAAATTGTTGTTCAACACAAACTCCAGTTTTTCGATCAGTCCCATTTCGCTACGCTCAGCCTGAGGTTTTTGTTTTTCTTCTTCAGCAAGGCGCTGCGCAAGAAACTCAAGGTCCTCGCGGTTGTTATCCATGGCATACTGAATAATGTATTTGATAAATTCTTCAGCAAGGTTCATGTTGTCTTCCAAATCCGAGAAGGCCATTTCCGGCTCAATCATCCAAAACTCTGCCAGGTGACGTGCCGTATTTGAATTTTCCGCACGGAACGTCGGCCCAAACGTATAAATTTCGCCGAACGCGGTAGCGCCCAATTCTCCTTCCAGTTGTCCACTCACCGTAAGGTTGGTTGACTTACCAAAGAAATCTTCCTTAAAGTTCACAGAGCCATCTTCGTTGCGTGGTGTGCCATCAAAAGGCAAAGATGTTACGCGAAACATTTCACCGGCACCTTCTGCATCACTTGCTGTGATGATGGGCGTATGCAAATACACAAATCCTTTTTCATTGAAAAATTTATGAATCGCGAAAGCCAGAGAGTGGCGCACACGGAAAACTGCACCAAATGTGTTGGTACGGAAACGCATGTGTGCAATCTCACGCAGGTATTCCAGGCTTGGACGGTTCTTTAGTTGAAGAGGATATTTTTCCGCATCACTATCGCCCAATATTTCCAGTGTTTTTGCTTTTACTTCAATTTTTTGACCCTTGCCCATAGAAGGAACTACCTCACCCGTTACTTTAACGGATGCGCTGGTAGTAAGTCTTTTCAATAAAGCCTCATCAAATTGACCCAATTCTAAAACGATCTGTATATTATTATTAGTGCTGCCGTCGTTAACCGCTAAAAACTGGTTGTTACGGAATGTGCGTACCCAACCCATTACCGTTACTTCATGGCCCGTTTGCTCCGAGGCCAGCAATTGCTTCACTTTGATTCTTTTGTTGAACATATACAGATTTTTAAAAGGAGAGCAAATATAAACAATGTCGCGGGGAATCGTGAAACGTGAATGCTGAATCATAAATGCGGCACTTTTGGGCCTGGCTGGAGGTTAGGCGGGATTGCCGTTGTTGGTATCGAAGCTCGGCTTGCAGCGCAGGCGTACCAACAACAAATGTGCGAGAAGCTGTTGGTGACCCACGCACAAAACCGACTCTTCGCACCGACAGCGACCTTCGAAACAATGTTGCGTGAATGGTGAATCGTTTCAAGCCCGACCATTCGCCATTGGCGATTCGCGCCCTGCCATCGGCGATATTCCCGTTCGTCCGCCATTTCCGCCGGTTTGAAGTGTTTATCTCAGGGGAAATCCACCGTTTTAGAAAACAAGACGTATTGAAAAAATATTTACTTGCCGCCCGCCACAAATAGTTTAATAAATAAATGACTATTAGTAGTTTTAGCGGCTTAAAAATCAACTAAACATGTACAAAAAGAAATTGATGCTTATTGCTACGGCAGCGCTAGTGGGCGCCGGTGCGATGGCTCAACAGGTGAAATTTGTTGAATACGATCTTGACAACGGATTACACGTCGTTCTTCACCAGGATAAAAAAGCTCCTGTAGTGGCAGTTACGGTTATGTATCACGTTGGATCAAAAAATGAACAAGTGGGCCGCACAGGATTTGCCCATTTCTTCGAACACTTGTTGTTTGAAGGTACCGAGAACATCAAACGCGGCGAGTTCATGAAGATCGTTTCCAGCAATGGAGGCCAAAACAACGCTAATACCACACAAGACAGAACTTTTTACTACGAAGTATTTCCTTCCAACCAACTGGAGCTTGGTCTGTGGCTGGAAAGCGAAAGAATGCTTCACCCGGTGATAAATGAAATAGGCGTGAAAACGCAGAATGAAGTGGTGAAAGAAGAAAAAAGAATGCGTATAGACAACCAGCCTTACGCAAGATTTAATGAAGAGATCTTCAAACGCTTGTTCACAAATCATCCTTACCATTGGCAAACCATCGGTTCAATGGAAGATCTTGATGCTGCGAAACTGGAAGAGTTCCAGGCGTTCTTCAAAAAATTCTATGTTCCCAATAACGCTGTGCTGACAATAGCAGGTGACATCGATGTTGACAAAACAAAACAATTGGTAGCGTCCTATTTTGCAGATGTACCTAAAGGTGCACCGGTAACACAACCAAGCATCACGGAAGCGCCGATCACCAAAGAAATGATCGATACCGCTTATGATGCGAACATTCAAATTCCTGCAGTATTTGCGGCGTACAGAACGCCAGGCAGTACAACAAGAGATGCGCAGGTGCTTGGATTAATAAGTAAAGTGTTGTCTGGTGGCGCAAGCTCACGTTTGTATAAAAAAATGGTAGATGATAAAAAGAATGCACTGCAGGTGGCGGCGTTCAACTATTCTTTGGAAGATTATGGTGCATACATCACGCTTGCATTGCCAAATGGCAACGCGAAGCTGGAAGATCTTTTGAAAGACATGGATGATGAAGTTGCAAAATTGCAAACTGACTTAATCAGCGAATCTGACTATCAAAAATTGCAGAACCAGTTTGAGAACGATTATGTAAGTGCAAATACTAAAATGGTTGGTGTGGCTGAAAATCTTGCTGATGGATACACTTTCAATAAAAATACAAACGAAGTAAACGAGGAGTTAAAAAAGGTTCGTTCCATTACCCGTGAAGAAATTCGCGATGTAGCGAAGAAATATTTGAATAAGAACCAACGCCTCGTACTTTATTATTTACCTAAGAAATAAGTCAAAAGTAGAAATTCAAAAATGGCCGCAAGGCAAAGAGTCTGATGAGTAATAAACCAGTTTTGACTTTTTAATTTTGACTTTTGAATTTGATTTTGCATTCATCAATCAGAAAAAATAATTAATGAAAAAGATATTCATCATAGCCTCCGCTGCATTGGTCTTCCATGCATCAATGGCGCAAAAAATAGATCGCTCTCAAAAACCAAAAGCAGGTGCTGCTCCGGTAATCACCATTACAGATCCTGTAAAATACACTTTGCCAAATGGCATTACCGTATTGGTTGTCGAAAACCACACGCTGCCGAAAGTAGCTGCAAGTTATTTCATTGATGCGGGTCCTATAAAAGAAGGCAGCAAAGCAGGCGTGCTTGGATTAATGGGACAAATGCTAAGCGAAGGAACCACCAAAAGATCAAAGGCTGACTTTGACGAAGCGGTAGATCAAATGGGCGCTGACGTGAACCTTGGCTCTTCAAGCGCATCCGCATCTGCGTTGACACGCTATTTCGACAAAGCATTTATGCTAATGGCTGAGGGCATGCGTAATCCTGCATTTTTACAAACATCATTCGATAAATTGAAATCACAGTCGCTTACCGGTTTGAAAGCCAGCGAGCGTAGTGCTAAAGCAATTTCGGGTAGAGTAGTAGGTGCATTGACTTACGGTAAGGCTAATCCTTTTGGTGAATTTGAAACAGAAGAAAGCATCAATTCAATAACACTTGCTGACGTTAAAGCTGCTTACAGCAAATATGTAACGCCTTCAAGAGGTTATCTTACTTTTATAGGAGACATTAAACCTGAAGCGGCGAAAGCTTTGGCAATAAAAGCTTTGGGAGACTGGAAAGGAACTGCACTTACACTGCCTACGGTAGCGAGCGTAAACAATCCGGCGAAAACAGAAGTTAATCTTGTAGACGTTCCCAATGCAGTACAATCTGAAATTACTGTAACCAACCTTGTGAACCTGCCAATGAGCAGCCCGGATTACTTCGCGGTGTTGCTGGCAAATAACATCCTTGGTGGTGGTTCCGAATCTCGCCTCTTCATGAATCTTCGCGAGAAGCACGCATTCACTTACGGAGCTTACTCTGGCATTAGTGCTGGTCGCTATCAAACAACTTTCGATGCTTCTGCTTCTGTAAGAAATGAAAAAGCAGATAGTGCGGTTGCTGAAATTTTGAGTGAAATCAAAAGAATGAGAGATACGAAGGTTACAGACGAAGAGTTGAAAAATGCAAAAGCACTCTACAACGGAACATTTGCTTTGGGCATGGAAAACACTGGCCGTATCGCAACTTTTGCTACAAATATTTTACTGTACAATCTTCCTAAAGATTTCTACCGTACTTATTTGCAAAAAATCAACGCGGTGAGTGCAGATGATATTCAACGTGTATCACAGAAATATTTCAACTACAGCAATACACGTGTTGTGATTGTAGGAAAATCGGAAACAGTACAGCCGGGATTGAAGAACCTTGGTTATGCCGTTAATCAATATGACAAATACGCAAACCCTGTTACTGCGGCAGCTGCAAAGACAATCAACATTTCTGCAACTGATGTTGTAAATAATTACATCAAGGCAGTTGGCGGAGAAGCGGCGATCAGAAAAGTTAATACTGTATTGATGAACATGGACATGAGTGTTCAGGGAATGACAATGGATGCGGTTCAAAAAACAATGAACCCAAACAAAGAGATGATGGAAGTGCGCATGAACGGCAATGTGGTAATGAAAGACATGTTTGACGGTACTACCGGATATCAAATGCAGGGCCCGAACAAAAGAGACATGGATGCTATGGATATCGCTGATAAGAAAGCGAAGAAAAACATTGTTGACCAGTTGAACTATAAAGAGCCGGGCTATAAGCTAGAAATGAAAGGTGTCGAAAAAGTGAACGGTAAAGACGTTTACAAAATACTTATTACAAGCCCAGCTGGTAAGGCAACTACAGAATATTATGATGTAAACACTGCGCTTCTTTTGAAACAGGAAACTTCAAGTGCTGCATCGGGAATGGATCTTTCACAAACTGTGCAATTTGATAATTACACAAAAGTGAATGACTTGCTTTTCCCTTTTGCGTTTACATTAACAGTAGAAGCTGGCGGCAACTCAACCGACATTGCTTTCAAAGTAAAAAGTGTTAAGATAAATGAAGGTGTAACGGCTGACGACTTTAAGTAGTAAGTGTCAATTAATAATTAATAAAGAATAATTAATAGGGCATTAGTCATAAAAGCTCAACTCGCTAAGAGTTGAGCTTTTTACTTTTTGTGGTTGATTGCAATTGGTTCCGTAAACCACCCTATTAATTGTTATTTATTAATTCAATGCCGTTTAGTTAGTCTTTGAAAAATTAAAAGCATGTCGCTTGTCATCCCGACGAAGGAGGGATCTGGGTCTAACACTAGCGAACATTATGCCTTAACAGTCATGCAGATCCCTCCTTCGTCGGGATGACAAGTGCTCTTTTCCGACAGATTACAACCTCCATTTCGTTCGGAGAAATTGTTTAACTAAACGACATTGATTTATTAATTGTTAATTGGTTCTCAGAAAAATCTTCCAATGAAAGACTTCTGTAGTGCCCGATGGATAAGCCATCGGGCGTTTTGTTTACATTAACGTAATGTACAGTAACAATTTGTTCATTTTTGGTTAACGAATCGATAACGTTCGTTAATCGCTTGTTAACAATGCACAGATACTTTTGCAGCATTCTTAACACAAAGCAAGTTTCGTGAGCAAATACATAACCCTATTAACAATCTCTCTATTACTAACGTGCTTAAGCTGGGCCCAGTCTGTAAAGGTTTCCGGCAAGGTACTGGATGAAGAGACATCATCTCCACTCGTTGGAGCTTCTATCACGGTAGAAGGCATTAAGAAAGGTTTCCTCACAGATGTGGAGGGCCGTTTTTTTATTGCCCTTGAAAATGGAAAAACATACAACGTTACCATCACCAACGTTGGCTATCTCCCTAAAAAGATCGCTGCCATGCAGGTGAGTGCAGATAACAACACAATTGATGTGGTGTTATCACGCAATAGCAAATCGAATCTGCAGGAAGTGGTGGTAAAAGGAAGTGCAAAAAAAGAAACCATTGCCTCTATATATAGTATTCAAAAAAACAGCGCTTCGATTTCTGACGGTATTTCTGCTGAGATCATTAAAAAATCTCCGGATCGTAACACAAGTGAAGTTTTGAAGCGCGTAAGTGGCGCTTCTGTTCAGGATAACAAATTCGTGATCATCCGTGGTTTGAACGAAAGATACAACACGGCCATGCTTAACAATAGTATCCTGCCAAGTACGGAGCCGGACAGAAAAGCATTTTCTTTCGACATCATCCCATCTTCTTTAATTGATAACCTGGTAATTTATAAATCTTCTACGCCAGATCTTCCGGGCGATTTTTCTGGTGGTGCCATAAAGATTTCAACAAAAGATTATCCCGCAAAAAAATTAAGCGAGTTATCTGTTAACATCGGCTATAATTCAAAAACCACTTTCAAGAATTTTTACACAGGATTTCCAAAAGGAAAATATGACGCACTTGGATTTTTCGATGACTCAAGATTGATTCCTGCTCCATATTATAACAGAGGCGGTTCCTTTATTAACGAGAAACCAGATTTTAAAAGAGAAGTAACCAAGATGTTCTCTAACACATTTGGTTATGAACCGGCCAATCAAAGTCTGCCAAACATCAGCGCATCTTATACTGGTGGTAACACCAAAATTATTGGCGATAACAAAAAGCTTGGTTACATCTATTCCGTGGGTTATGCTAACGGCAGAAGGGTTTCTGACAGACAGCGTGACGATTACCAGATTGACAAAGTGTTTTTGTACGGGTACAATACCAACAACTACGATGTCAGAAATAATTTATCTGCACTGTTGAACCTTACCTATTCTTATGGTAAGAGCAAGATATCATTTAAGAACTTGTTCAACAATGATTTTACCAATACAAGTGCATTGCGTTCGGGAAAAAATGAAGTGAATGGTAATGAAAACTTCTTCTATATCAAAAGTGTAAACACTGAGCCGGTTAACAACGGGATTTACAACTCTGTGGTAGAAGGTATTCACAAATTGAACAAAGGTTGGACAGTTGACTGGAACGCATCTTACAGCCTAACATATCGTAACCAACCAGATCAAAAGATTCTTACATACCGTTCAGAGGATAAAACAGATAGCAATTTTTATCTGAAACTCAACAACGAAAACTCTCCGGAAATTAGAAACGCTGGCCGCGTATATGCTTTTTTGCATGAAAATATATTTGGCGGTAGCATTAACGCAACGAAAGAGTTTCGCATGTGGGGACAGGCTCAGAAATTTAAGGTAGGAACTTCAAACTATTATAGAAGCAGAAGTTCAGAGGCTAATGCACTGGGTTATTCCTCATTAGATTTCTATGGCGTGCAGATCAACGAAGGCAAAAACACTTCATTCAACAATATATTCAGCCCTGAAAATATTGACGCATACAATTTAACGGTGGCTAACATTGCAACCAACACCATTAAGTACACTGGTCACTCTTTACTCAATGCAGGATATGCAATGTTGGACAATAAGTTTTCTGAGAAGGTGAGACTAACATGGGGCGCACGCGTTGAAAATTATGATCAAACGCTTCAATCTGCAAACAAAGCCGACATTAAGGTGAACAACCTGGATGTGTTGCCATCGTTTATTCTTACTTACGGGTTGAACAACAAAACGAACCTGAGATTGGCTGCTTCTCAGGCGGTTAACAGACCTGAGTTCCGTGAACTGGCAGCGTACTCAATTTATGATTACGACAATAACGTGAGCGTAGTGGGTAATGACAAATTGGTTCGTGCTAAAAATACGAACGCAGACTTGAGATATGAGTGGTTTCCTGCAGCCGGTGAAATCGTTTCTGTAAGTGCATTCTATAAATACTTTGAAAACCCCATTGAGCAGGTAAATAAAGGGAATGACGTTTGGTCATACACAAACGCAGTAAACTCTACTGTATACGGTGCAGAATTGGAACTGAGAAAAAAGCTGGATTTTTTTAATAGCCGTTTGATGGAGCATTTCACCTTTTACGTGAACGCAGCATACATGAAGGGATCCGTAAAAGTTCTTCCAACATTAACTGTTAATAGCTTGATGCAGGGACAATCACCTTATTTGATCAATGGTGGTATTTCCTATGCTTCAAACAACGATGACTTTACGATTAACGCTTTGTATAACAGAATTGGGCCAAGGCTTGCTTTCAGATCTGTACTTAACACAGGTGGTGGTGGCAATGCCGGACAAAATATTTTCGAGCGCCCAAGAGATGTGATCGATCTACAGGTTGCTAAAAAATTCTATCATCAGAAGTTTGAAGTTAGACTGACTCTAAGCGATTTGTTAGCTCAGCCGTTGTCATGGTACTATAAGTTTGAAGCAGATCCATCTAATACAAACTACATCGCTACTTCCGACAGAATTATCAGATCATACAAATTTGGAACTACAGCCGTGCTCGGCCTGAAATATAATTTCGGTAAATAACCTTTCATAACACCGAAGATTTTAGAAAAACAAGAAAACAAATAACAATGAAAAAGATCGCAGCATTTCTTTTACTAGGCTCCATTGCGTTCAGCATTGGATGTAAAAAAAGCGATAGCTCACCAGACCCAAGTGGTGGCGGCAACACCGGTGGTGATGTCGTTAACCCGGCTACAAACACGGTGGACATTCGTGGTGTAATTAAAGCAGACAGAAAATTTACTAAAGACAAAACATACCGCCTGCGTGGATATGTGTATGTGACAGACGGCGCAACTTTAACAATTGAGCCAGGTACTAAAATCGTATCTAACAAAGACTCCGCAGGTGTTTTGGTTATCTACAGAGACGCAACTATCGTTGCTGATGGTAATGCAGATAATCCTATCGTTTTCACATCAAACGAAACTACTAAAGCTCCTGGTGACCTTGGTGGTGTAGTATTGGTTGGCCAGGCAAAAGGTAACAATAACCACACTGTTATCGAAGGTGGTGTTGATGCGGCATTCAGTGCATTTGGTGGTACCAACGATGCGCACAGTTCTGGTACATTGCGTTATGTACGTATCGAGTATGCTGGTAAAGCGGTTAACCCGGGTGACGAGATCAACGGTCTTTCTTTATATGGTGTAGGTTCTGGTACAACTATCGACTACATCCAGGTTATCCGTGGTTTGGATGACGCTTTCGAATTTTTCGGTGGCGCTGTAAACTGTAAACACCTTATTGCTTACAACTGTGCTGATGACGATTTCGATATGGACGACGGTTACCGCGGTATGATCCAATACGCTATCTCTATTAAAGATCCTAAGTTCACAGATGCAAAAGGTACAACTGGTGATATCTCTAACAACTTTGAAGTAGATAACGTAAACCCTTCTAATGGTTTCCAATTGAGCAGAACACCGATAACTGCACCTACTTTGTCAAACTTTACTGCAGTTGGTCCTAACAATGCTTCAGGTACCAGCACAGACTATGGTTATGGCATGCGTTGGAGAAGAGGAGCAAAGTTTGTTTTGGCTAACTCAATTGTTATTGGTGGTCAAAAAGCAGGTCTTGATATCGACGATGATTCAACAGCAAACTATTACAAAGGTGATTCAAGCCGTTTCTACAACAGCTTCCTGCATTCAGTAGCGAACAATTTCCAATTGGGTAACTCAAGCGCTGTAAAAGTTTACGACGTAGCTTCTTTGCAAGCAAAAGTTACAGGTAATGATTTAAGCGCGGTTTACGCAGATCCTGCTGCAATTAAATTGACAGATCCATTTAATACTGCAGCTCCAAATGTTAAACCTGCAACCGGTTCACCTGCACTTACTACTGCCGGTAAATTTGATTTCAAAAATTTAACAAATGCATTCTTCGACAAAACAACTTTTGTTGGAGCGATGGACGCAACTAACGACTGGACAGCAAAATGGACAGTTTGGAATAAATAATTGATAGGAATTTGTAAACAACCCTATTCAACCGAATGGTTGCCACGTGCAACTGTGTGTTAAGAATTAAAAATTCTAATTGCCCCGATTTCAATCGGGGCTTTTATTTTTTGGGTTGTTAGTTGATAGTTTATAGTTGTTAGAATGTCACCAATGTTGCCTCATTGTTAACACACCGTAACGCTTGATTTTAAAGCATGGTTGATCTAAGTGTCTAACAACCAACAACTAACAACCAGCAACTCCCATCTCTTAACATTGCGGTAACATTACGATAATATTGGCTTAATGTTGGCTTAACATTGTGTTCACAGCTGTACTAGAGTTTTGCATAAAATTTAACACACAGATGCAACGTTTACTAGTGCTATGCATAGCCTTTTTGACTATGACGGCAATTACTAAAACCTATGCCCAGGAAACAACTGCTACATTAAGCGGATCAGTTGCTGGTGTCAATAGCGAACCTGCCCCGGGAGCTACCATTCTTGTAAAACATGAACCTACTGGTTTCAAAACAAGCACTCAAGCTAACAACAAGGGCTATTATTTTATACCTAACTTAAAAGTTGGTGGTCCTTACACAATTACTATTTCATACGCAGGTGCAAAAACAGAAGAATTCAAAGATGTATATCTTTCATTAGGTAACAATCCTGATATTAACCTTGCGTTCAAACAAAGCAATAGCGAACTGAAAGAAGTAACTGTAGTTGCTGCAGGAAGAAAAACTGCAGCTGCCGGTCTTTCTGTAGGAAAAGTTCAATTGAACACACTTCCTTCAATCGGTCGCGGTATTGGCGATTTCACAAGACTTACGCCTCAATCAAATAACAACTCATTTGCGGGTAGCAACTTCCGTTATAACAACTTCACTTTGGATGGTGCTATTAATAATGACGCGATTGGTTTCAGTAACTCCGCTGGTGGAACGAGCGGTGGCGGGCAAGCTGGTACTGCAGGTGCCGGTACACGTACAAATCCTTACAGCCTTGAAACGATCCAGGAGATACAAGTACAACTTGCTCCATACGATGTAAAGCTTGGTAACTTTACAGGTGGTAGCGTAAACGCTGTAACTAAAAGCGGTACAAACGAATTCCATGGTTCATTATATGGCTTCGGTCGTACACATGCGTTGGTTGGTAAAAGCGTAGACGGTTTGAAAACCAAAATGAGCAACGACTTTTACGATTACCAATCGGGGTTCACTTTAGGTGGTCCGATCATTAAGAACAAAGCTTTCTTCTTTATCAATGCTGAACTTGGCCGTGGTCAAATGCCTACATTCTACAATGCAGGTGATCCAGGTGCTGCGATGACAAAAGCTGAAGGCGATGCGATCATCAACAAAATGAAAACGCAGTACAACTACGATCCAGGCACTTACACACCAGGCAAAATTTTCACCAACAGTAATAAATTCTTCGCTAAACTGGACTTCAATCTTAGCCCAAAAAGCACTTTGATGGTTCGTGGCTTGTATACTTCTGGTTGGGGTAACAACCTTGAGCGTACTACAACTAACTTCCAGTTTTCTTCTGCTGACTTTACTCAACACACCAACAACATTAACCTTGTTGCTGAGTTGAAAACAAAGATCAACAACAACGTAAGCAACCAGGCAATTGTGAGCTACATCAATGTACATGAGTACAGAGATTTCCCAACTCCAATGAACGCTTCTGGTCAGCCTTACGGTGTTCCTGCTACTCCATTCATCAGTATCGACAACGACCGCATCTGGTTGGGCACATGGAGAGAAGCTTCTATCTACAACATGAAGCAGCAAACATTTGAGTTTACAGATAACGTAACTGTTACAAAAGGAATCAACAAATTTACATTTGGTACACACAACGAGTTTTACAAGCTGTCATACGGTTTCCTGAACTCATGGAACGGTCGTTGGGAATATGCAGGAGGTTTGAACAAATTCCTTGCTGACCAGCCTTCACGTATCCGTGGTGTGTTCCCAAGAGACGCAAAAATTGAGAATGACAGAAATTCTTTGTATGACAACGTTCCGGGAAGCAGCTACAATGTGAACCTGACAAGTTTATATGCACAGGATGAAATCGCGATCACAAAGAAATTCAAGATCACTCCGGGTGTGAGAATTGACTATCCATTCCTGGGTAAAAATTTCGCAACAGATACGGCCTTGCATAACACTCCTAACTATACATCTTCTAACCCTACTTATTCTCACACTCCATTTAATGAGTTTACGAATAAATGGTTGGGCGACGCTACAGTATCTCCACGTTTAGGTTTCAACTGGGATATCAAAGGAAACCAAACACTGGTATTACGCGGTGGTGCAGGGATCTTCGTTGGCCGTATGCCTTTCGCATGGATGGGCTACGCTAGTACATTAACAGGTAACAACTTTGGTAACATCGACTACAAACCAGCTTCTGGTACAGTAGTTGGTTTGGCAATGGATCCAACGCACCTGAAAGATACAGTTGCAAATCACTCAGCTTCTGCAGCAAGCACACGTGAGGTGGATATCGTAGACAACAACTTTAAACTGCCTGCGATCCTTCGTTCAAATATCGCCGTTGATTATAAATTCGGTAAAGGATACAAATTAACATTGGATGCGATGTACACAAAAACCATCCATGATGTGAAGTTCCAGCAGATCAACGTAAAGGATAGTGCTCAGTACTACACTACTGGTCCTACTCAAACTCCTTACTATGTTGGTGGTAAAAACAATAACCAATACTCTAACGTTTATTTATTGAGCAATACAAGCGAAGGTTACCGTTATAACTTAACTGCACAGTTAAGCAAAGTAACAAACGGAATCCCGGTAGGTCAGCATTCTACATTGAACCTTAACTGGATGGTGGCTTACACTTACGGTATGAGTAAAGACGTTGCAAACGGTATTCGCAACTCATTCCAAAGTAACTACGAGGTAAACCCTTCGATCAATCCGCAGAACACGCCATTGGGTTATTCGAACTTTGACCTTCGTCACCGTATCGTAGCTACAATCAGTGGTGCGTTGAACTGGAGCGCAAGCAACTCTACATCACTTGCATTCTTCTACTCAGGTCAGGCAGGCAGCCCGTATTCATTGATTTACACAAATGCACCATTTGGTAACTCATCAAATGCTCCATTGCCTTACATTCCTAAAAATCAAAGTGATATTAACTTAGCTGATTACACAAAATCTGACGGAACTGTATACACTGCAGCTCAACAGTATGCTGATTTGAATAAATTCATCGAAGGTGATAGCTACTTGAGCAAACATAGAGGTCAGTATGCAGAGCGTAACGGTTTGCGTACTCCATGGAACCACCAACTTGATATGAAAATTATGCACGAGTTAAAATTGGGTGGTGGTAAACACTCACTTCAATTCAGCTTCGATGTGTTGAACGTGTTGAACCTGATAAGCAACAGCATGGGGCACATTACGTTTGTAACCAACGTTAACAACTATACTGTTAACTTCCTGAAATTCGCTAACGACGGTTCAGGTAAAGCTCCGGGTTCACCAGCTTCTGGTTACTCACCAACATTCAACTTCTTGCCTCCACCTGCAGGTGTTGATCATTACTACACTAATGATCCTATCAACTCTCGTTGGCAAGGTCAGTTCGGTATCAAATATTCTTTCTAAAATATTATATGCTGAAAACAGAAAGAGGTCGTCGAAAGGCGGCCTTTTTTATTGCCCTAAAGTATAGTGTTCGAAATTGTCCAATTAAGAATCGATGCCGTTCTCTTGGCCGGAAGGCTTCGACAAGCTCAGCCTGACAGCGAAAGCGGAGTGTCAGGCTGAGCTTGTCGAAGCCTTTTTAAAACAGAAACAACGATTGCGAAAAATTTCTTAACTAAACGACATTGAATTTCTAATTCCTCGTATAAGCTTTACATTCGTGATACAACACTAAAAGCCTACATCATGCAAATAGCCTTCTTCTCGACCAAATCTTACGACAAGCAATATTTCGATGCGTGCAATAAAGAACACAACATTATTTACATAGAAACACAACTCAATGAGCAAACAGTTGCTCTCGCCGAAGGATGCGATGCTATTTGCGCCTTTGTAAATGATGTGCTCAATAAAAAAGTAATTAAAGAGCTGGCGAGACTAAACATCAAACTCATAGCCATGCGTTGTGCGGGCTACAACAACGTGGATTTGGAAGAAGCTAAGAAAAATGGAATTTCCGTTGTGCGTGTGCCTGCCTATTCTCCTTATGCGGTTGCAGAACATGCGCTGGCACTCATCATGACACTCAACCGCAAGACACACAAAGCCTATAACCGCGTAAGAGAAGGAAATTTTTCACTCGAAAAACTTACCGGCTTCGACTTGTATGGAAAAACTGTTGGGGTAATTGGTACGGGAAAAATCGGGCAGATATTTTGCGATATTATGTTGGGTATTGGTTGCCGGGTGCTGGCATTTGATGTCATTGCAAACAAAGAGCTGACGGCAAAAGGAGTGGAGTATTTACCCCTCGTTGACCTTTTACCCGAGTGTGAAATTATTTCATTGCACTGCCCTTTAACGGAGCAGACACGTCACATCATTAACCAGGAAACGCTGGGTATGATGAAGCAGGGCTCCATGCTCATTAATACAAGTCGCGGTGCATTGGTGGATACCAAGGCTGCTATTGAAGCATTAAAGACCGGTCAGCTCGGGTATTTGGGCATTGACGTATATGAGCAGGAAGAAAAATTATTTTTTACCGATTGGAGCGAAGCCGTTATCCAGGACGACGTAATCATGCGTCTGATGAGTTTTCCCAACGTATTAATCACTGCCCACCAGGCCTTTTTCACAGAAGAGGCCCTTGAACAAATTGCAGAAGTTACCCTCAATAACATCAAAGCTTACGAAACTGGCAAGGAATTAGCTAATAAAGTCATCTAGTGGAGTTTTGAGCCATTCTGCAAAGAAATTGGAGCGCTTTAAATAGCAAAAGGATTTCTCGCTGCGATCGCCGCGAGAAAACTTTGGCCATTCTAAAAGTGCTTTCTCCTATTTTTGCAGGGCTTAAAACTAAATTAAACATTACATGAAGAATACTCCTTTTACCCAAAAACACATTGCTCTGGGTGCAAAAATGGCTCCATTTGCGGGCTACAACATGCCTATCTCATATACTGGTATCAACGACGAACATGCAACGGTCCGCAACAACGCCGGTGTTTTTGACGTGAGCCACATGGGGGAATTCATCTTAAAAGGAGAAAATGCGCTCGATCTTATTCAGCGCGTAACCAGCAACGACGCTTCAAAACTTGAAGCCGGAAAAGCACAATACAGTTGCCTGCCAAACGACAACGGCGGTATCGTAGACGATCTGCTGGTTTATTGCATCGAGCCAAACAAAGTGTACATGCTGGTAGTAAACGCTTCCAACATCGAAAAAGACTGGAACTGGATATCTGCCCACAACACTAAGAATGTTGAAATGCACAACATCTCCGATAAAACCTGTTTGCTGGCAATTCAAGGTCCAAACGCCACTAAAATATTACAACCGCTTACAGAAGTCGACATCCTTAATCTTAAATACTACACTTTCGTAAAAGGAACTTTTGCGGGAGTTGAGAATGTTCTGATCAGTGCCACTGGTTATACCGGCGCTGGGGGAGTGGAGATTTATTTTGAAGAGAAAGATGGCGCCGCAGAAAAAATCTGGGATGCCATTTTTGAAGCAGGTGGGCCAAAGGGAATGAAAGCAATCGGCCTTGGCGCGAGAGATACATTAAGATTGGAAATGGGCTTCTGCTTGTACGGAAATGATATCGACGATAACACAAGCCCGCTGGAAGCAGGTCTTGGCTGGATCACCAAATTCACTAAAGACTTCACTTCAAAAAGTACTTTTGAAAAACAAAAAGCAGAAGGTATTAAAAGAAAACTGGTAGGCTTTGAAATGATCGACAAAGGAATTCCGCGCAGTCACTACGAAATAAAAGATGCAGAAGGAAATGTTCTGGGATTTGTTACATCCGGTACGCAATCGCCAAGCCTTGGAAAAGCACTGGGTCTGGGTTATGTAGCTACTTCACACGCAAATCTCGACACAGAAATTTTCATCGCCGTACGCGACAAATTATTGAAAGCAAAAGTGGCTAAAATACCATTTGTATAACTGATATAATTGCCAGCTATTTAAACAATAGCTGGCAATTTTTTTTAATTCCTTAATATGCCAACAATCCATATCACTACGTTTATAGCCGCCCCTGTTGAAAGAGTTTTTGATCTCAGCAGAAGTATCGATTTGCACAAAAAATCAATGTCGCACACGGAAGAACAAGCGATAGCCGGCACAATCTCCGGTCTTATCGGCATTAATGAAACGGTGACATGGAAGGCAAAACATTTGGGAAAAAAAAGAGTGCATCAGTCAAAAATTACGGCCCTCCAGAAACATGAAATGTTTACAGATGAAATGACAAAAGGCGATTTCAAAAGCATGAAGCACGATCATCATTTCAAGCCAGTAGCAAATGGAACAATAATGGTGGACCTCATACATTTCGAAGCTCCCTATGGATTTATAGGAAAACTGGCTAACAAAATTTTTCTTACAAAATATCTGAACAAACTCATAGAACAGAGAAACGCGGTCATTAAAGAATACGCAGAATCTGAAAAGTGGAAATTGATTTTGAACTAGTTGTTAGCGGATAGTTGTTAGTTGTTAGCATTTCTATAGTAAGTTGCGCTCTCAACGAACCACTATTAACTGGCAACCAACAACTAACAACCTAATAGATGAATAAACCAACCCTTTTTACCTGTCTTTCCCCTGCTTTATTGCATTTGTACGATTTAAATCAATCTGTAGTCGTGATCATAGATGTGTTTCGCGCAACGTCCACTATTTGCACCGCGTTATACAATGGCGCAAAAGCAGTAGTGCCGGTTGCAGATGTAGAGCGTTGTAAACAGATTGGTGCCGAGATTGGTGGTATTACAGCAGGAGAAAGAGATGGAAAAGTAATTCCCGGCCTGCAGTATGGAAACTCACCCGCGGAATATCCCCGCGATTTTATTGAAGGCAAAACCCTTGTACTTACCACAACCAATGGAACCAAGCTCCTGCACATGGCCCTGGAATGTGGCGCAGCGGACGTAGTGACGGGTTCCTTCCCAAATCTTTCAGCAGTATGTGATTTCCTTGTAAAACAAAATAAGAACGTGATCCTCGGCTGCTCTGCCTGGAAAGATCGTTTCAACCTTGAGGATACTTTATTTGCCGGTGCTGTAATCAGCAAAGTGAAAGAGCATTTTACCATTCACTGCGATTCCTCACTAATGGCAGAAAACATGTACGAACTGCACAAGAACGACATGGAAAACTTCATCCAGCTTACCACTCACTGGCACCGCCTCGCAGCTTACGGCCTCCAAAAGGATCTTCAATACTGCGTGACCGTAGATGTGGCTAATGTGCTGCCCCTCTACAAGGATGGGGTCCTGATCGTTGGCTAATTTGAAAAAGTAAGAACGCGGATTTTTATGATTGTCATGATTTTTTAAGATTTGATTTTTTTAATGATCATCATTTAAAAAATCATAACGAATCTTGACAATCATGAAAATCTGCGTTCCTTCTCTCAAATTGAATAGAGCTCCAGTGGCAGCCCATCGGGATCCGTGAAAAACGTGAATTTCTTCCCTGTGTACTCATCCACTCTTACCGGTTCTGTTTCTATTCCCTTTGCATTCAAATCGGCGATGGTGGCTTCAATGTCATCCACTAAAAAAGCAAGATGCCTGAGTCCGCAAGCTTCCGGTCTGCTTGGCCTTGCCGGAGGATTGGGAAAGGAAAAAAGTTCAATCACGTAATGTCCGTTCAAAGCAAGATCTAGCTTGTATGAATCTCTCTCTTTGCGATACACTTCCTGCATAACGGAAAGGCCCAGCTTGTTTACATAAAAATTTTTTGACACAGCATAATCGCTGCAAATAATCGCTATATGATGAACATTTTGTAAAGACATGTGTAATGTTTATAAGCGAAGTTGTGAGTTATTTTTTTACTGAAAAAATTCAGATTTCAATTAACTTTAAGGCATGCAGCATTTGTTCCGCACATTTACAAAACGCTTCTTCATCATCTCAAACATAATCGTGGCAGCCCTGTTCCTGTTGGCTTGCTGCACTGCATTTCTCAATCCGGATACTTTCTGGTTCATCTCGCTTCTGGGCGTTACGTTTGTGGCCTGGTTAATTATGAACGTTGGTTTTGTAATATTCTGGCTGTTATTCAAATCTAAATGGGCGCTGTTATCATTCGTGGTATTATTAGTCGGCTGGCCGCAAATAAATGCATGCTTCGCTTTTCATCCGTTTGCAAAATTTGAGAAAAAGAAGCAGCCCAAGAGCATTCGCGTAATGCAATGGAACGTTGCCCGCTGGGATGAAATGAACAAATATTGGGCACCCGGAAAAGTGTCGAAGAGGAAGAAAATGTTTGAGTACATAGCCAACAACGACATCGACATTTTGTGCGTAGAAGAATTTTTTGAATCTAACAACACCAAAGAGTTCGCAAAGAACATTCCTTACATAACCGACAGCCTGCATTTTCCTTATCACTACTTTGCCATGGATCACAGGCGGTGGGATAGCTTATATGAAACCGGTGTGTGTATTTTTTCCAAATATCCCATTGTAGATACTTTTAGAAAACGCTACGGCGGTCCCGATTCTTTAAAAAACAATGAAAGCTTTATCTGGACAGACATTGACGTAGATGGGAAACGGATTCGCGTATTTGCCACACACATGCAATCAATGTTATTTGGAGGAAAAGAATACAGGCAGATAAAACAACTGCGTCAATCCACCGACAGTGCCGTTGTAAATACTAAAGGAATAATAAAAAAATTCCGGAGAGCCTATGCCTTGCGCATGCACCAGGTTGATGTAATAAAGCCCGTGCTTGATAATAGTCCTTATCCTGAGATCATGTGCGGCGATTTTAATGAAGTGCCTAACTCTTACATATACTTTCAAATGAAAGGCAATCGACAGGATGCCTTCAGCAAAAAAGCATTTGGCATCAGCAGAACATTATCATTCATTTCTCCCACACTTCGTATTGATTACATCTTGCCCAACAAGCAATTCAAAGTACTGCAATACAAAAGCGACAAGGTCGCACTTTCTGATCATTATCCCGTAATAACGGATTTGCAATTACCAGAGTAATTGAAAATTGAAAGTTGAAAGTTGAAAATGGGAACGCAGATTTTCATGATTTTGATGATCAGTTAAGATTTTAATTCAAATCATAAGAAATCATGACAATCATGAAAATCTGCGTTCTTCCTCATTTTCAACTTTCAACTTTCAATTTTCCATTAAACAAAAAATGCCCGGCATAGACATGCCAGGCGAATTGATCGTACCCTTTAAAACTATACGCTCTTAAATGAGTTTGATTAATTTTTTTAAAAAGCCCTGATTGGAAAAAAAGGGCTTTGTTTGTTGATGAATGTACCCTTTAAAGTATGTTTGAATAAATTAGTTAGACTTAATAAAACGCTGTTCGAATTCTTCATTAAAGCAAGTCGCTACCAGCAAATATTTTCCTGCCGCAAGATCTTTCACGCTTATGTATGTACGCTTGTCTGCGCTTTCTGTTTGCCATGTTTTCACTTCACCTCCATCCGCAGCGAAAAGTTCATAACTAACATTTTTCTTTTGCCAGTTCTTAGGAAGAGACAATACAAGAGAATCTGTAATGGTGTTTACAAACGGGCTCGAAACTGTTTGCGGTTTAAGTTTCGCCTTCCGAAATGATTTTACTTCCGACAGTTTAAAATTGTTCAAACTATCCACAATACGCAATCTGTAATAAATTGTTTTATGAGAGTTCTTTGCAACCTTATCGCTAAAAAGATAGGCCTGTTTTTCTGAAGCGCCCGTGGTAGCAAATACTATAGCAGCATCTTTGTAATTTTTGCCATCAAGACTTTTTTCAATTACAAAATAATTCAGAGCTCCCTGCTGACCGGAAATCCAGTTAAGGCAAACTTTATTGTTGTTGATGTTGATGGAAAAATTTTCTACGTTGCTTGTTACTGCAGACGTATTAAATGCAAATGAGTTGGAGGAATATAATAAAGCCGAGCCCACGAAAGCAAGAATGGGCAAGTGTTTTGTGCATGATTGTAATACAACAGAGATCAACTGTTGAAATGGGTACAAAGTTTTCATAATTAAAATTTTATATGCCGAGTGCGTTTGTGCGAACTACTACATAGCATACCGGAAAACGTTTGTTTTTCTGTAGGAATTGAAAAAAATAAATCGTGAAATAGGTACGGTTATTTCTTGGGGAATTGGAGAGATGATATGGCAAAGATTAAACGGGAATTTCGAAAATGCAAGCTTTTTATTTTTTTTATTTTTTTCAGGTAATAAAAAATCGCTGCAATGAATTTGAAAATCAATTCATTGCAGCGACAATATTTTTTTTGAAAAGAAGTTGGCTAACGGAGACTATTATGCGCGGGTATATAATCCAACACAAATTGCAGTGGCCAACAGAACATTTTTGTCAAACATTTTTGCAAATTCCGTTGCGCAGAATGTGTCGTGAACATTTCTTTTGTTAATGATTGCAATTACATGATTGTACACATCATGCATTGCAAAACTGGTGTTGGCAGAATTTCCAACAATCTTGGCAACATGCATTTCATTGCTGTTGATCACATTAAAAGAAACTCGTTTGAAGTTTGATTTTGGGCAAATCGTATAGACGAGGCTGTTGTTTTTATCGAAAATCTTAAAACGTTGTTGCCAAATTGCCTTAGATCGATGAACACGTGCCAGCGTGTTTCCGTCTGCGCTTGTTATTTTGAATGAGTATGAATTCGTTCTATCGGTCTGGAAAAAATCGAAAAATTTCTGGGCCCTTGATTTCTCATAAACGATGCTCGCAAAAAAATCACCATTCTCACTGCAGACCTTGTACTGGTTAAAAAATTTTTTGTAATCAATATCTATAGCAATGCTTAACTCTTTTTTGAAGAAAGCGTTCTCGAGAATCTTATCCACGTTTTTTTTTCTCAAATTTCTTAATAGAGTTAAAAGTTGCATATGAAAATGGGACATAAATCTTTTAAAAAGAGCTAAATTTTCAGCAAACGGGTGAATCAGTAATGCCGCGAAATTTATTAGAGCTTGGAAAAATGACACCCATAAGGCCGCTGCTCATTGAGCCAAGGTGAAAACATAAAGGATCGGAACGGACGCAATCTGCTGATTCCGTTGGTGTAATCTTCGACCTGATTAAAAAACGGATGACTTATCTTTGTTCTATGGCAGAAGCTTCAGCGAAGAAAAAAATCTTTGATTTTGCGTTATTAAGAAGAGTTTTTCAAATAGCGGCACCTTATAAAAAGAAAATATACTTGTCCATTTTCCTTGCCATCCTGCTCGCTATATTTTCTCCCATACGCCCATATCTCATACAACTCACGGTAAATAAATACATTAAGAACGGGTTGCTCCAAATGATCGTCGATATCACGATCATTCAAATCGTTTTGTTGCTCATCGAAACAGGCGTGCGTTTTTATTTCTCGTTTATTACAGCCTGGCTCGGTCAATCCGTTGTAAAGGACTTAAGAGTAAAAGTGTACAACAAAATATTGGGTCTGAACCTTTCCCAATTCGATAAAACGCCAATCGGAACCCTTACCACTCGTACAATCAATGACATAGAATCCATCAATGATATTTTCTCCGATGGATTGATTCCCATAGTTGCAGATCTGCTGTCTATTTTGTCCATCCTGATAGTAATGTTTTGGGTAGACTGGAAACTGGCACTGATAAGTCTTTCCCCATTTCCATTTATAATTGTGGCCACTTACTTCTTTAAAGAAAGTGTAAACAAATCATTCATCATGGTTCGTAACGCAGTGGCGGCCTTGAATGCATTTGTACAGGAACATCTTACGGGAATAGCCATTGTGCAGGCTTTCGCGGCAGAAGAAAGAGAATTTACAAAATTCAAAAAAATCAATCGCGAACACCGGAACGCAAATATCAAAGCAATTTTTGCTTACTCAGTTTTCTTTCCGGTCGTTGAGATAATTCTCGCAGTGTCGACCGGGCTGTTGGTTTGGTGGGCCGCGACCCAAGCCATGAACTTACCGGCAGATAAAGCATTGGCACTCACTGGTAAAATGATCTCTTTTATACTGTATCTGAACTTGTTGTTCAGGCCGTTGCGGGTAATTGCCGATAAATTCAATGTGCTGCAAATGGGAATGGTGGCCAGCGAGCGTGTATTCAAAGTCCTGGATAATCAGGATTACATTAAGACACAAGGCGCCTATGCACCAGCCGAAATGAAAGGAAAAGTTGATTTTGACAAGGTTTGGTTCAGTTATGTGGAGGACAAGTATGTATTGAAGAATATTGATTTTACCATACAACCCGGTGAAACGGTGGCGCTTGTCGGACATACGGGAAGCGGTAAAACATCCATTATCAGTCTTTTAAACAGACTTTACACAATACAAAAGGGAGAAATTAAAATTGATGATATAAACATCAATGATTATTCAGTTGACGCGCTTCGTGGTAAAATAGGCATCGTTTTGCAGGACGTGTTCCTGTTTTCCGGTTCAGTAATGGACAATATCACCCTGCGTAACAAAGATATTCCGTACCAGAAAGTAGAGGAAGCCGCAAGGCTAATCGGCGTTCATGACTTTATCATGCAACTGCCGGGTGGCTATGATTATAATGTAATGGAAAGAGGAAGTACATTGTCGATGGGCCAAAGGCAGCTAATTTCATTCATAAGGGCTTTGTTATATGAGCCGTCCATTCTAGTGCTGGACGAAGCAACTTCAAGCATAGACACTGAAAGTGAGCAACTTATACAACATGCCATCGATACGCTGATCACCGGACGCACTGCCATTGTGATAGCACACAGGCTTTCTACCATTCGCAAAGCAGACAAAATTATAGTGCTCGACAAAGGAGAAATCAAAGAAATGGGCACCCACGATGAGCTCTTGAATCTCGGTGGATTTTATGCTAAATTGCATAGTCTGCAGTTTGAAAAACAAAAGACAGCTACAGTTCAAGTTCGATAATGGATATCAATAAGCACGATATAAACGATAGTCTTCCGTCCAACAATCCGAAAGTGGAAAAGAAGCTGCTTGTGCCGAAAACAGATGAGGAAAGGCTTCGAGAGGACATCTACCGTTCAGACATGGAGAAGTTGCAACTTTTTACCCGAATGCTTAGGCGTAATGCAATGTTCAAAAACGCAAAAATTACACATAAGGATTAAAACCTGATCAAAATCAAAGAAATAAGGGAAAGTACTGATGGTTGACAGTAACTGCGTCCTTTTTGGATACTTCAAATAACTTTTTTTCGTTTTCAACTGTCTATTTTCCAATTTTTAGCCTTCCATCCTTATCTTTGCCGCAAATTTCAGAACAGGTATGACCCTCAGAAGTGTTAAATCTTTACTGGTTGCGGCTTTCAGCCTACTCAGTGTATTTTTTTATAATGCGTCAATGGCTCAACCAAAAGAGCACGAAACGCAGGAGCAAGCGAATGCTGACCACAAAGAAGGTCATTCCGAAAAATTTGATGCAGGTGCATCCATCTTGCATCACATTGCAGATTCGCATGAGTTCCATTTCTTCACTCTGGGTGAAAAGCATTTCACAATGCCTTTGCCGGTTATCGTTTACTCTCCTCAACGTGGTTTAAGTGTGTTCTCTTCCTCTAAATTTGAAGAAGGCGAGGTTGCTTACAACGGTTACAAATTAGAACACGACAAGATCGTAGCGGTTGATGCAAACGGTGGTGTTGATGAAAGCGTGAAAGCATACGACTTCTCCATTACAAAAAACGTATTTCAAATGTTATTGGCTGTGATCCTTCTTATCTGGATCATGACAAGCATTGCAAAGAAATACAAAGCACAGGGCCACAACGTTGCTCCGTCTGGTTTTCAGAATGCAGTTGAGCCAGTTATCACCTTCGTTCGTGATGATGTTGCAAAACCAAACCTTGGTCACAAGTACGAAAAATACATGCCTTATTTATTAACTGTATTTTTCTTTATCCTTATTAATAATATTGTCGGTCTTATTCCTGGTTCAGCAAACGTAACAGGCAACATTGCCTTTACAGCTTTACTGGCAGTAATTTCTTTTATTGTGATTATGATCAGCACGAATGGTCACTTCTGGGGTCACATTTTCTGGCCTCCAGGCGTACCTTTCCTTGTAAAACTGATCCTGATCCCAGTAGAGTTGTTAAGTATTTTCATTAAACCAGCAGCATTGATGATCCGTCTTTTTGCGAACATGACGGCTGGTCACATTGTTATACTTAGCTTTGTTTCCTTGATTTTCATTTTTGGTCAAATGGCAACGGTTGCTGGCTGGGGTTTCACTCCTGTATCCATCGCGTTTTCCGTTTTCATTTACTTTATCGAAATATTGGTTGCCTTCATCCAGGCGTTCATCTTCACGAATCTTACCGCCGTATTTATCGGTCAGGCATTCGAGGGGGAGCACCATGATGAGGCGCACGCACATTAAGAACAGGAATTAGAAATTAGAAGTTAGGAATTAGTGCGTCTCTGGGTAGTAAGTTTGGAGTAACACAAAACTCAAACTCATTACTCAAAACAAAAAAACAGAACTCAGAACTTTTTTTATAAATCTCAAAACTCAAATTGTATGTCAATGATGGTTTTATTAGCGTCTGGTATGGCACAGTTCGGTGGTGCTATCGGTGCTGGTCTAGCTGCAATCGGTGCAGGTATTGGTATCGGTCAAATTGGTAAAGGTGCTGTTGAATCAATCGCTCGCCAACCAGAAGCCGCTAACGACATTCGTGGAAACATGATCCTGACTGCAGCGTTCATCGAGGGTGTTGCCCTTTTCGCTGTAATCGCAGGTTTGTTGGCTGTATTGTCTACACAAGGATAATCCACGTAAAAGAATTCTGCACTCAACGCACAGGGCCGAGAGTGCAGTTTTTCTATAAAAGAGTTTTGAGAAAAGATCAGTTTTAAAATTACAACTATCAAATAGCTTATATATGGAATTATTAATGCCCGCCTTAGGCTTTTTCTTTTGGACACTTGTCGCTTTCCTTATCGTGTTCCTGATTTTGAAAAAATTTGCATGGAAACCGATCCTTACAACTTTGAGTGCGAGAGAAAAAAACATTGCTGATTCTATCGCTACAGCAGAAAGAGTGAAAAACGAAATGGCGCAAATGAAAAGCGAAAACGAAGCTTTGATGGCGCAGGCTCGTGAAGAAAGATCTGCTTTATTGAAAGAAGCGCGCGATGCTAAAGACAGAATCGTTCACGAAGCGAAAGAGCAGGCAAAAGCAGAAGCCGCTAAAATTGTAGCAGACGCTCAGGCTGTGATCAACCAACAAAAAATGGCTACGCTGGTAGAACTTAAAAATCAGGTTGGCGTATTGGTTTTGGAAGTTGCAGAAAAAGTATTGCGCAAAGAACTGGGTAACAAACCAGAGCAAGAGCAATACATCCAACAACTTGCAAACGACATCAAACTGAACTAAATATTATTTCAAGCGTAAACATTCCTGGTAAGAACCAGTAAAGCAAAATGCAAAACCTACGTTTAGCAACAAGATATGCAAAGTCACTTTTCGAGCTGGCAGTTGAAAAAAGCCAGGTTGATACAGTGTATAATGATATGCTCGTTTTGCAGGCCATCTGCAATGCAAGCCCGGAGTTTAAAAGAATATTGAACAGCCCCATTATAAAAGCAGATAAAAAGAAAAACATCTTGGAAGCCGTTACCAATGGTAAAGTGAGCGAGATGACCACGAGATTTAATAAACTGCTGGTTCAAAAGGGGCGTGAGAGTGAAATGTCCGATATTATTACCGCTTTCATCAAAGAATACAAAGTTTTCAAAGGCATCAAAACTTTAAAGCTCACTACAGCCGTTCCGGTAAGTGAGGAAATAAAGAAAGAACTGATCGAAAAAGTTCAGCAAAGAATCCAGGTTAAAAACATAGAGCTTGAGGAAGTAGTTAACCCTGATATCATCGGCGGCTTTATATTGCAGGTAGATGATATGGAAGTAGACACAAGTGTTAGCTTCTATCTTAACCAGGTAAAAAAACAGTTCTTAAACAACGACTTTGTTTACAAGATAAGGTAAAGGACAATGAATTGAGTTAAGCTCAATTCATAAATGACCTCTAACGATTGAGATTTAAAAATTAAGTTAACAACATAAACATTCATTCGATATGGCAGAAATTAAACCCGATGAAATATCGGCGATATTGAGGCAGCAGTTGAGCAACTTCACCGCTGCTGCAGACCTGGAAGAAATGGGTACCGTTTTACAGGTAGGTGACGGTATTGCCCGTGTATATGGATTGGGTAATGTGCGTAGTGGAGAGTTGGTTGAGTTCGATAATGGAGTTCAGGCAATCGCCATGAACCTTGAAGAAGATAACGTGGGTGTGGTATTGATGGGTGAGGTAGGCGAGATCAGAGAAGGTGCTAAAGTGCGCCGTACAGGGTTGATCGCATCTATTAACGTAGGTGAGGGCATGCTTGGACGTGTGGTAAACACTTTGGGTAACCCAATCGACGGTAAAGGTCCTATCACAGGTGAGCGCTATGAAATGCCTCTGGAGCGTAAAGCACCAGGTGTAATTTTCCGTGAGCCGGTAAAAGAACCTTTGCAAACTGGTATTAAGGCGATCGATGCGATGATCCCTGTTGGTCGTGGTCAGCGTGAGTTGATCATTGGTGACCGTCAGACTGGTAAAACAGCTATCGCGATCGATACCATCATCAATCAGAAAGAGTTTTTCAAAGCAGGTAAACCTGTTTATTGTATATATGTTGCGATCGGTCAGAAAGCTTCTACTATCGCCGGTGTAATGAAAACATTGGCAGATAACGGCGCGATGGATTACACTGTAATCGTATCTGCATCTGCATCTGAGCCGGCTGCGTTGCAGTTCTACGCTCCTTTTGCGGGCGCTGCGATCGGTGAGTTCTTCCGTGATACCGGTCGTCCTGCATTGATCATCTACGATGATCTTTCTAAACAAGCTGTGGCTTACCGTGAGGTGTCATTGTTGCTTCGTCGTCCTCCAGGACGTGAGGCTTATCCAGGTGACGTATTCTACCTGCATAGCCGCTTGCTGGAAAGAGCTGCAAAAGTTATCAACAAAGATGACGTTGCAAAAAAAATGAATGATCTTCCTGAGTCGATCAAACATTTGGTAAAAGGTGGTGGTTCTTTGACTGCATTGCCAATTATCGAAACACAAGCCGGTGACGTTTCTGCATATATCCCTACAAACGTGATCTCAATTACTGACGGTCAGATCTTCCTGGAAGGTAACTTGTTCAATGCAGGGATCCGTCCGGCGATCAACGTAGGTATCTCTGTAAGCCGTGTAGGTGGTAGCGCTCAGATCAAATCAATGAAAAAAGTTTCTGGTACATTAAAACTTGACCAGGCACTTTACCGCGAAATGGAGGCTTTTTCTAAATTCGGTGGTGACCTTGATGCTGCTACTAAACTGGTGTTGGACAAAGGTGCGCGTAACGTGGAAATCCTTAAACAACCTCAGTACTCTCCATATACTGTAGAGAAACAAGTTGCGATCATCTATCTTGGTACTCAAGGTTTGTTGCGTGAAGTTCCTGTAAGAAGAGTAAAAGAATTTGAACAGCAGTTTCTTTCAGAACTGGAAACAAAATTCCCTGATGTATTGACCGATTTCAAAAAAGGTAATTTGCCTGATGATGGAATCAAGAAAATGGTGGAATTGGCAAGACAGATCATTCCTCAGTACAAATAAGATCTACCCGATCATATATCATAAAGGCTATCTCGAAAGAGATGGCCTTTATTCATTTTTAGAATACTGCATGGTTTATTGGAGCTATGTTCTGCATAAACATTTAGCAGAAATTTACTGTCAGATATTTAGAAACACCTTATAAGCATTTTACATCGTAATAACTTATTCTCCTTAAATGGATTTTTTTATCTAAAACAGTGAGCCTCATACTCGCTGTTTCTTATATGTCGTTTTTGCCTTGCTTTTGGTTGGAACATTATAACGGCACCTATACCCAAATTTTTGGTAGATCATAGGAAAAAGGGATTTTTTTTAATTTTTTGCCGCACACCTCTCTCCCTAAATTTAAACTTTAGAGCTATGAAAAAGTTTCTTCTATTACTATCCTCCGGATCGTTTTTAATATTGTCATGTCAAAAGGCATGTGTCCCTAAGCCTGATCCAGAATCAAAAACAATAACAAAGACGCTGACCTTGCAGCCGGGGTCAGACATAGGACAGGATTGTACTGTTGCTTACCGTGAAACAGACGGCGGCGCGAGGGCCGGGGGAAACATGAATGATCTTCACAACCTGGTTGCAGCAAGGGCAACCTGGAATGCTTCAGGCGCAGGTGAAGGCTCGGAGCGAGGGTATATCAGGTTCGTGGGTTTGGATTCTATTCCTTCCAGTGCTACCATTAAATCAGCAAAGCTTTCTTTGTACGGAGTTGATGCAAGTATTAGTCCTGAAATAACAGCAGGAAACTCAGTTTATCCAGGATCTGGTTATGCTTCTTTTGGTGATAATAAAACATGGTTGAAAAGAGTAACCGGTTATTGGAACCAAACAACAATCAACTGGAATAACAAACCCGCAACAGTAGAAGATAATAAAGTAGAATTGCCTGTGTCTACGATGCAATGGAACTTCGATGTAACGGACATTGATGTTACTGCGATGGTACAAGACATGATCACCAAAAAACAGAATTATGGATTTTGCTTCCAGTTGCAGGTAGGACAAATCTACAGATTCCTTTTATTCGGAACATGTGAAGTGACAAATGCCGCAAAACGTCCGAAGTTGGTTGTAACATATGAATGTGCTGCAGATGCCAAACCAGATCCAGCTCCCCAGCCGGTAACAAAAACATCAACTATGCAACCCGGTGCTGACAAAGGACAGGATTGTACTGTTGCTTATCGTGAAACAGACGGAGGTGCCCGTGCTGCCGGTAATATGAACGCCCTTCAAAATCTGGTTGCAGCAAGAGCGACCTGGAATGCTTCAGGAGCAGGCGAAGGTTCAGAGCGTGGTTATATCAAGTTCGTAGATATCGATTCAATTCCTCCCGACGCTATCATTAAATCTGCTAAGCTCTCTTTGTATGGAGTTGATGCAAGTATAAGTCCCGAGATCACAGCAGGAAACTCATATTATCCCGGCTCTGGTTATGCGTCATTTGGCGATAACAAAACATGGCTAAAAAGAGTCGCTTCTAACTGGGATCAAACAACTATCAATTGGAACAATAAGCCGGCTACTGTTGACGATAATAAAGTGGAGTTGCCATATTCCACAACCCAATGGAACTTTGATGTGACGGATATTGATGTTACAGCGATGGTGCAGGACATGGTTACCAAAAAGCAGAATTATGGATTTTGTTTTCAATTGCAGGTAGAGCAGATTTACAGATTCATGGTATTTGGAACAAGCGAAGTGGCCAATGCAGCAAAACGTCCAAAGCTGGTAGTCACTTATGAATACATGCCCGGTAATTAATTTATAACAAATAGTAAATAGAAACAGCAAGTCAACACTTGCTGTTTTTTTATTTGGACAAATCCGAAGGTTTGTTATGTAATTCGTAGCGGGTAAGCATCATAGATATAAAAGCTGCTGTATGAGCCCGGAGATAACATTGCATATCAATAAACCCTGCCATCAAGATTGGACCAAAATGTCATTGCAGGAAAAAGGAAGGCATTGTGCCCTTTGCGATAAAACCGTAACTGATTTTAGTCTTTGGAGCGACAAACAGATAATTGCATATCTGAAGCAAAGCCACACGGAGGTTTGTGGAAGATTGCAATCACATCAACTTGACCGCAATTTAGATCTGAAGAAATCAAAAAAGGAAATTTCTAAGATCAAACTCGTGTTCACTTTTCTAACCAGTTTTTGGATAGGAACCAATGTGAAGGCTCAGGGCAAAGTAACCGTAGCGCATAATCTGATTACACAGCAAACAAAACGAGATCAAATTCATCCCAAAGAGTTTTCAAAAAAAGATAGTGTATCGTTGTCCGGCTTTGTAAAAGACCAACGGGGAAATGCCGTCGGGGGTGCGATCATAAGCGTAAACGGAATTGGATGCTGCATAACGGACAGCCATGGTCATTTTAATATAAGCAAAACAATTATTCCGCAGGAAGACAGTATAGATATTGCAATTTCTGCGCTTGGCTATGCAATAACATACATGAAGCAACAAGTGGACCATTGCACAAAAATGAACGTTGTACTAAATGATATTGAAATTGCTGGTCCTGCTAAAGAATACAATTTAGGCCGATTGTTAGAAGGAACTATAGGCGGTGTATCGATCAAAAAAAGGTCCTTTGTTGGTCGATTTATATCCTCTTTGAAATCTGCTATCACTATGAACAATTAAGGCGGGACAATGGCGTGTCCTTTTTTATTGGATTTATGTAATCTGATTTTTTTTTGCATCCTTCTGTAAAATTGCCATATGAGTACTAAAACAAGTCTGCATATCGCCGATCCTTGCCATGAGGATTGGAATAAAATGAGCACCACGGACAAAGGCAGGTTTTGCCAAAGTTGCTCCAAACAAGTGGTTGATTTTAGTCTACTAAGCGATAAGCAAATACTCGAATATTTTTCCAAACAGAAAGGGAATACGTGTGGTCGTTTCCGTGATGACCAACTTAATAGATTCTTAGACACCCAACCGGCAAAGAATAAAGGGCCATTCTGGAAATGGTTTGTAACGGTAGGATTGGGAATTTGGTTCAGTAACAAGTCGGTGGCTCAAACAAGCAAAGGGAAGATTAGTCGTGATGTGCAAGCGCAGTCTGTAGATACATCGGACGTGATAATAACCGGTATGTGCTTTTCACCCATTCCTGCCGATAAAAAGTATTCAAAACAAAAAGAGATACACCTCAAAGGAAAAATAGTTAGTGAAGCAGGTGAACCATTGGCCGGAGCCAGCATTTCGCTAAATGGGAAGGCCTATAAAATTTCAGCAGACGATGGAACGTTTAGTATGAATGCGAAACTTCCGATAAACAAGGACAATGTTGAATTGTCTTTTTCTTCCATTGGATATGAAACACAAACGCTGAAAATTTCAGCAAAGGATAAAAAAGATTTTTTGGTGGAACTGACTCCTAAAGCAATCGAACTAAAGGAAGTGGTGGTTACCGGTTATGGCGTTCAGGGAAAAGTATCGTGCATTAACGGGAGTGTAACGAATGTTCGTTCAACTACCTTAACGCAGGTTGTCGATTCAGTAAAAAGATTTACAGCTAACACATTGGAAAGGGCATTTGACAAGGCCTCGTTCAAAATTTACCCAAACCCTGTAACGAAAGGTAGTTTTGTAAACATAACAATGAAAGAAGAAGGAGCCTATTCTCTTCAACTGATCAGCAACGCATCTCAAATAATTTCATCACAAAAAGTAACGTCTGCGAAAGGGCAACTTTTTCAATTGCAAATATCATCATCTCTTGCATCGGGCATTTATTACATTACATTGGTGAACGAACAAACAGGCAAGCTGTCTACAAACAAAGTAGTTGTGTTGTAGAGTTGAAAATTGAAAGTTGAAAGTTGAAAATTGTTAGGTTGTACAGCGCGAAACCAATAGTACTTGTATTCATTTGCTTCCTACCCTTATACCTTATCTCACGAACGTAAGGTGCTGACAACACTAAATTTTCAATTTTCAATTTTCCACTTTCAACTGCTCAAGCTCTATCTTTGCTCATCCATTTATTAAAAAAATCAATGTATGATAGCAACAAAAGCGTATGCAGCACAGAGTGCCATAACTCCGTTGGCACCTTATGATTTCGAACGCAGAGATGTTAGGCCGGATGATGTTCAGATAGAAATTCTTTATTGCGGGGTGTGTCACTCAGATCTTCACCAGATAAGAAACGAGTGGGGCGGTTCTATTTATCCAATGGTGCCGGGACATGAGATCGTGGGTAAAGTGGTGAGCGTAGGATCGAATGTAACAAAGTTCAAAGTAGGTGATATTGCCGGAGTGGGCGTTTTGATCGATTCATGCCGGGTGTGCGATCATTGCAAACAGGATTTGGAAAACTATTGCGTGGAAGGAATGACCGGTACTTACAACGGTTACGAACGCGACAAAAAAACAATGGCACAAGGTGGTTACTCTACACAAATTGTAGTTGATGAAAAATACACTTTGAAAATTTCTCCAGATGCAGATCTTAAAGGGGTTGCTCCGTTGCTGTGTGCTGGTATTACCACCTATTCGCCTTTGCGTTATGTGGGTGTAAAAGAAGGCACAAAAGTAGGTGTTGTTGGCCTTGGTGGTTTAGGTCACATGGGGGTTAAATTTGCGGCTTCGTTTGGTGCAGAAGTAACTATGTTAAGCACGTCAAAATCGAAAGAAGCGGATGCGAAAAAATTAGGTGCTCACAATTTTGCACTGACGACAGATGCAGAAGGAATGAAGAAATACCACAACTATTTTGACGTAATCCTTAATACAGCTTCTGCAAATCACAGTTATGAACAATATCTTGATTTGCTGGCCCTGAATGGTAAACTGGTTGTTGTTGGTTTGCCTGAACAGCCTTCACAAGTAGGTGCATTTAAATTGCTGAACAATCGCAGAAGCATTATCGGCTCTATGATTGGTGGTTTGAAAGAAACTCAGGAAATGCTTGATTATTGCGCAGAAAAAAATATCACTGCGGATGTAGAAGTGATCAACATTCAGGATGTTAACGCAGCGTATGAAAGAATGTTGAAAGGGGACGTGAGATACAGGTTCGTGATTGATATTGCGTCTTTGAAGTAATTAAGAATTAAGAATTAGGAATTAAGAATTCTTCATGTTTGTCATCTTGTTCTAACGACAGACATCTTTAAATAAGAAGAGGGCTACATTTCATTACAAATGCAGCCCTCTTTTTTATATAGCTTTCGAATAGAAGGTGATCACCTGTATCACAAGAAGATCGACCTAACGAATTCTTAATTCCTAATTCTTAATTCTTAATTTCTTCGCCGCGAACTATCCATTAAACAACGAGTATTTTTTTACTTCCTTCCCTTTTCTTATTTGCCATGCATGGTAAAAACTGGGAACATCATGCTGCCAGCTTGGAAGGGTAAGTGTTATAAGAATTCTGTCCAGGTGAGAAATAATGCCGGCTATTAAGCAGAATGTAAACCAAAACCCTGCGCTGCCTTCAAGTATTAAAAAAGTAAATGCAATTAGCAGCGTAATGCCCCAAAACTTGGAAAGATAGGCGTGCGTACATGTTTCCTTTTTAAATCGGAGAATACTAACGATATAACACAATGCTTCCATCGAAAGCAGCAATATAATCGTCGTTCTGTTGTTGCTTATAACGTCTGGCCAGATGAACCATGCTGTGAAGCCAGCGGACAACCAAAAAATCATGTCTGTTTGACTATCAAGGCGGCGCAGTTTTGCGGAAGACGTTTGTGTTTTTCGGGCAATAATGCCGTCCAGAATATCTGAAAGCAAACCGAGAAATAATAACATGACGATTAGCTTGCGGTACGTTTTACCATATTCGTATCCCAGGTAAAGCATTACAGGGGCAAGTAGAAAACGGAAGATGATCAGGGTTAAAGGTATCTTTTTCATAAAATGTAGAAACAAGGCACTGCCTTGTCTTTTGGAGATACTATTTTTTAGGGTGCACCGTAAAAGAAAAGACAAGGCATTGCCTTGTCTCTACAGGGAACCCGTTATTAATTATTAATTTTCCTCCACGTCCACTTGCTTCTTATAGGCCTTTATAAACAACGCCCCGAGGTTCTTATATGGCGGAATGTAGTCTTCAAACCTGCTTTTGGCTTCGCCGGAAAAACGTTTGGACAAATCGCTCCACATATTCATCCATTCGATGTTTTTGCCATTGCGGATCGTTTTGTTGATCTCTTCTAAAATGGGTTCATTTACCGTTCTTGTTCCTACTTGTTTGGAAGATATGATGTGTGCATCTTCACTAATGGAAAGCACTTCGTGCAAATTATTATATCCACCGCAAGAGCCGAGGATTACAATTTTTGCCGAAGGCTGAATTTGCTCCAGCGAATATTTTACGTGATAGCTGTGACCGCGGTGTATGAAGATAGTAGGGTGAATGTCCTTTGAATCAAGATATTGATCCAACGCTGCCTGTGCTTTTGCATCAGGATCATTTTCACCATACAATGGTTTGTTGGCAAAAATCCAAACAGGTTTGCCTTTGGTAGATTTGATCGTTACCCAGTTAGGATTTTCTGCAACGCTCCACTCCGGCCTTCCGCGAAACAGGCTCATAAAGTTTGCGTAAGAATTTTGCCCATCCTTATCTTCATCTCCATAAAAGAAAACCTGCTGAACGATGCGGCCGCTGTCATCCACCAACGCGTTGTAATTAACCGAGTAAATAGGAGGAATCCCCAGCTTTTGAGCCAGATCAATATTCTTGCTGGTATCGGCAGATTCAAACAACGTTTTTTCCAGCATATACACAACTTGTCCGTTCTTGTCGTTGTTTCTCTGGCAACGGGTAAAGTTCCAGTTTGCTTCATCCAGCATCAACTTTGCTACTTGCTTGTTCTTTTCGAAAATGCTGCTGTAAGAATCTGCGACGTCGACCGCATCTTCCATGTTTTTTGCAGTAGCAGACTTTTCGAGTCCAAACATAAACGCACGCATCAAAGACGTAGCATTTTCCTGCGGCATCGATTTCAGAAAATCATTCAAAGTATTGTAAGCCGCGGCCATTTTGATAAACTTCCTGAAGTAATCTGCATTTACACTTAAGATCAAACTATCGCCGCGCGGCACTTTCATTTTTTGAAATATACGCTTGAAAACGCCGATATAGCTGGATGTATAAATTTCTTCTTCACCCAAAACGCATAAATAGTAAAGCTCCTGCGCACTGAGTGGGTCAAGTACTTTAAATCTTACAGGGTCAGGACTATCGTGCAAGCCATTGATTTGAGAGATGAAAGTGTTCTTTGCTTTGCTCACCATCATTTTTGTAAGCGCATCCATTTCCATCGGAGTATCTTTTTGCGGTCCTATTACGCGGCCCACATAATCGATCCTTGTTTTTACCAGCAACTTATAATAGCTGATGTCATTTTCTTTTTGCTTGTCAATATCCTCGATGGTGATTTTATTTTTTACCAGCATGTCGAGGAAAGGGAAATACAGCTGTCCGCTTTTGCTTTTAGACAACAACACTATTGTTTGCACAAGCGAATCCGGATTTGAATGTATTCTTGAACTCAGTCTGTCGTGTGCAGAGGCAAAGTCATACAACCTCATGGGGTCGTTATGTGCCGCCACAGCGATCAAACTATCAGTAAAGGGAAGATCAGTATTTGCTTTAAGTGTATTTAAAATTTCATCGGGATGGTTTGACAGTAGTTTTCTGATGATGATAACCTTCGAAACCTGCGTGCCGGGATTTTCAGGCAATATTGCAAAACAATCGATCAATATTTTTCCAACGGCGTAAATGTTATTGTTTACCACCGGTTCAATGCTTTGGCCTTTTGCGTCCAGTGCCATTCCCTGTTCAAACCCATTTACCAGCGCAGGCGCCATCGTAGCCGGAAAATCACGCTTGCGATAATTGGTCACATATCCTTTAACCATAGTTTCCAGCCCACGCAGATATTTAATTTTCGCATTGTGCGAAAGTGTGGAGTCCAGCTCTATTGTTTTCTGTAGTTCATCTACCTTATCAATAAGAGCGTATTCTATTTGCAGGTTTACGGTTTCATCCCGGGCGATTTGTATGGTAGAATCTGTTTTCCCATCAAGTGAGTAAACTTTTTTCTGATATTTATCTATCCCATCGTGAAAAAGCACCCGTCGTTTGTCAACAGGGTAATCGTTCTGCGCATTTACATTCTGTAATAATGCCAGGCTAAGGACCAGGGCAATTAATTTATTCATAACTAACGGGTTCCAATTATCAGCAAAAATACTATCAATAAATATACCTGCCTTAACATTACGGTAATATAGGCTTGATTTGCCTGTAGCTTAACAATTTCATAATCGAATTCGTAATTAACGCATTAAGGCGTAAATTAACTTTGCGTAAACAAATTGTTAAATGGAATCCAAAGGAAAAAAGGTACTTATAGCTGATGACGAGCCGGATATATTGGAAATCATTGGATATAATCTGGAAGGTGAAGGCTACAACGTGTACACTGCGAAAGACGGAGATGATGCCCTGAACAAGGCGAAACTGGTTAAACCGGACCTTATTATTCTTGACATCATGATGCCCAAGAAAACAGGTGTTGAAGTATGTGAAATTTTGAGATCGCAGCCAAATTTTAAAGAAACACTGATCATTTTCCTTACAGCGCTGAGCGACGAATCTTCACAGGTAAAAGGCTTTGACAAAGGCGCTGACGACTATGTGAACAAACCAATAAGCCCGAAATTATTGCTGAGCAGGGTAAATGCGCTTTTCAGAAGAGTAAGCAAACCTGCAGATGAAAATGGCAACGGCGTTTTGACGATTGACAAAATTGTAATTGATCCGGTGAGATTTATAGTAAAAGTGGGTGATGAGGAAATTACATTGGCGAAAAAAGAATTTGAATTGCTGTACTTACTTGCGTCAAAACCAGGAAGAGTTTTCTTAAGAAACGAAATATTAAACCAGATCTGGGGCAATGAAGTTATCGTTGGTGACAGAACCATCGACGTACACATCAGAAAGGTGCGCCAGAAATTGGGTTTGGATTGTATAACCACCGTGAAAGGTGTTGGTTACAAATTTGATTTGCAATAGTTGTTAGTTGACAGTTAATAGTTGTTAGTTTGCAGAAAATCAGTACTAACAACCAACAACTAACAACCAACAGCCAACTTCTTCGTAATAATGCTTTCAACAAAAAATCTCTCTCCCAGGGAAATAGCTGCTATCAACGCGGCGTCTATATCTATATTGGTAGCCATTGCCAACTTCATTTTTATTGGCAATTGGTGGGTGGCTTTGCTTACCCTGATCATACTTTATACGGTCGCCTATTTTCTCATATTGTTTTTTCTGCAGCAGTTCATTTACCGGAGGATCAAGCTGATTTACAAGTTCATTTACGAAACAAAGGCAAGCAAAAAGGAAGAGGTTTACTACAAATACATCATTCCCCATAAAAGCATTGACGAAGTAAGTGAGGATGTAGAGAAATGGGCGGCACAGAAAAGTGACGAAATCGAGATACTTAAGAAAAATGAAGCTTACAGGAAGGAGTTTTTGCAAAACCTTGCCCACGAATTCAAAACGCCCATTTTTGCCATCCAGGGTTATGTAGACACGCTTTTGAATGGAGCGATGGAAAATCCCGACGTTAGAAAAAGATTCCTGGAAAATACCGCCCGCAACGTTGACCGTTTGGTACACCTGATGAACGACCTTGATGAAATTTCCAAATTGGAAAGAGGCGAGCAAATCTTATATAAACAAAACTTTGTTATACAGGATCTTATAAAGGAAGTCTATGAATCGTTGTCCATTAAAATGACCGAAAAGCAAATCCGCACCAGTATTAAGAAGGGTTGCGAGGCTCCGGTAACGGTTTTTGCGGATAAGGAAAAAGTAAGACAAGTGCTTATCAACCTTATCGACAACGCCCGTAAATACGGAAAAATAGAGGGCAACATTGTTGCCAGCGTTTATAAAACGGAGGGTGACAGAATTTTGGTGGAAATAAGTGATGATGGAATAGGTATTGAAAAAGAACATCTGCCACGCATTTTTGAAAGATTTTACCGCACAGATAAAGGTCGCAGCCGCGACAAAGGGGGCGCCGGCCTTGGCCTCGCTATTTGCAAACACATTATAGAGGCGCACGGTCAAGCCATGCACGTACGCAGCACACCGGATGTGGGAACCACGATCGGTTTTACACTCGAGAAGAAGAAAGACCTGTAGTTAATTGAAAATGGAAAGTTGAAAGTTGAAAATGGTGGCCAGCTAATTTTCAACTTTCAACTTTCCATTTTCAATTAATAAAAAAACCGCTTCATAGACATGAAGCGGAAACTGCATGAGAAAATTCTATTCTTTGCTCAATTAAAACCATTTGATTAACACAACAAGTAAATAAGAGCAGTACAAAAGTATCCCGCCATTATTACGTAATGATTACCCAAACATTACGCAATAATTAAATTGGCGAGGAACGGAATTTGCATATTATAGTGAATGGTGAACCGTTAATCGTGCGATGTAAGTTCCCTGATTAATGAGACAATCACAGTGCCGATCCATTCACGATTGACGATTCTCCATTCATATTCTTGCTTACTTTCAAACGCCTCATTTCCAATATTCTGACCTATTCTTTAAAAATAATTAAACTCTTAAGTCATTAGTTTGTTCTACTCGTTCACAGGTTAGTTCTCCTCCCTTCGAAGGCTTATCCCCATAACTACTTGATCTTATTTTCTTAAAATTAAAAAACAACGTCATGGCATTTAGTCTTCTCGATTCTGTAAAAAACTACTTCCACAGTGACTTCATCAGCAAAGCAGCCTCGCTGTTGGGAGAAAACAATGTTGCGGTAAGCAAAGCCGTAAATGCAGGTATACCGGCAGTACTTGCCGGCATTATAGGCAATGCGCAGTCCGATGGAGGCAGCAACCTTTTGAGTGCGGCCAAACAAGCAGCGGCTTCTGGTATGCCAGAGGCTCCCGAAAATCTTTTCTCAGGCGCCGGAAGCAGTTTGCTCAGCACAGGGTCTTCATTCATAAGCAGCATATTTGGTAATAACAGCGGCGTGATCGGAAATCTGATCTCCAATTTTTCCGGCATAAAATCGTCCACCGCGACAACTATTATGAGCGCTATTGCTCCTATTGCATTGGGATTTATTGGTAAGGAGGCAACTAGTAATAATTTATCAGCCAGCGGACTTACAAATTGGCTCGGTTCACAGAAACAGGATATTTTAAGTGCATTGCCTGCAGGGTTCACGCTACCAACACTTGGTAAAACGATGAGGCCGGCAGATACCACTTACAACGCAAGTTTGCCACCTGCTGACAAGCCCGGCACCAACTGGTTGCTATGGCTGTTGATCGCGATCGTGTTGATTGCTTTGTTATGGTATTTGATGCGCAGTTGCAACAAAAATGTGCCCGTATCGCCGCCTGCTGATACAACCAATGTTATGAAGCAGGATACAACAACCGTAAGTGCTCTTCCACCAGCAGCTCCTGCGCGAGAATCGTTAAAAGTAAAACTGCCTGATGGCACAGAACTGGATGCCTGGAAAGGAGGCATAGAAGACAAACTGGTGGCCTTCCTGAATGATGCGAATGCAAAACCTGGCAAAGATGTTTGGTTCGATTTTGACGACTTGAATTTTGAAACAGGAAGCGCAAAAATTACTCCGGAGAGCCAAAAGCAAATCAATAATATCGCCGCGATTTTAAAAGCTTATCCAAAAGTAAAAATCAAAATAGGCGGCTACACAGATAAAACAGGCGATAGTTCTGCAAACATGAAATTGTCAACAGACAGAGCCAAAGCAACTTCCGATGCCATTAAAGGTGCGGGTGCAAAAGGTGCCCAACTGCTAGGCGGAGAAGGCTATGGATCAATGTATGCAAAAGCTGATGCGACAGCTTCAGACGAAGAAAGAAAAATGGATAGACATATATCAGTAAGTGTGAGGGAGAAGTAAAAAACTTGATCTTCCAAATAAATGCCGGTCTTCATGATCGGCATTTTTAGTTGTTAGTTGATAGTTGTTGGTTGTTAGACTTTAGGGTAATATTCCTGCCTAATGCAAGGGGAAAATTCAATTCTTAAAATTTATCTTTCAAGCCTAACAACCAACAACTATCAACTAACAACTAGTACTATATTTGCATCAATGTCAAATCCCATTTTAAATAACGATAAATCGCAATTATCTGCCGCCGAGAAGGAGTTTGAGAATAATATAAGGCCGAAGCAGATTGCCGAATTTTCGGGTCAGCCGCAGGCTATTGAAAATCTTAAGATCTTCATTAAAGCTGCAAAAATACGCGGGGAGGCATTGGACCACGTGTTGTTTCACGGCCCTCCGGGATTGGGTAAAACAACACTATCGAGAATTGTGGCGAATGAGCTGGGTGTAAACATTAAAGAAACATCCGGACCGGTTATTGAAAAGCCGGGCGATCTTGCCGGATTGCTGACCAACCTTGAACCAAACGATGTTTTGTTTATTGATGAGATACATCGTTTGAGTACTGTTGTGGAAGAATATTTATACGCTGCAATGGAAGATTATCGCATCGATATTATGATCGATAGCGGTCCCAATGCAAGAAGCATACAGCTTACCTTGAATCCATTTACATTGATTGGCGCAACCACAAGAAGTGGTTTGCTGACTGCTCCGTTGCTGTCAAGGTTTGCTATAAAATCAAGACTTGAATATTACAATGCGGCAACGCTTAAAAAAATTATTGAACGTGCCGCCGGCATTTTGAATACTGCGATCACATCTGACGCGGCTGGAGAAATAGCACGCAGGAGCCGCGGAACGCCTCGTATTGCGAATGGCTTGCTTCGTCGCGTACGTGACTTTGCGCAAGTACTTAACGACGGCCAAATTGATATCGGCATTACACAGCATGCATTGAAAGCATTGAATGTAGATGAATACGGATTGGATGATATGGACAATCGCATCCTCAACACGATCATTGAAAAATTCAAAGGCGGCCCAGTTGGTATTTCTACAATCGCTACAGCTGTAGGTGAAGAACCCGGCACACTGGAAGAAGTTTACGAGCCATTCTTAATACAGGAAGGATTTATTCAACGCACTCCCCGCGGCCGCGAAGTAACCTCCAAAGCGTATGAGCATCTGGGTAAGAAACCGGCGAGAGGTGCAAATGATCAGCTTTTGTTTTAAAGTTTTACACCAATAATTTCAAATCTTTGTGAGGCGCTTCGCGCCTCTTTTTTTAACCACGGAGGAAAGGAGATTTTTTTCACAGAGAGAAGGAGGATATATTTTGCGAAAGGAAAACTTAAAAGAAGTAAAGAGAAGAAGATCTATGATTTCTCTTTACTTCTGAATTTGTATGAACTTGCAATCTATCAGCAGCTCTCCGTTTCCTCTGTGAAAAAAACTCCATGTCCTCTGTGGTTAGAAAAACTCTCGCACCTGTTTCGATGATTCTTGTACCTACGCCTTCCCAAAATCTACCTTTTTTCTGTTGATTCTTTTCCCCGCACATATATCATTCAAATTTTTACGAACTGATTTTTAGAAGTTTATAGAATCAGGGAATCATTTTTTTGCAAAAGCAGCGATAACATTACAAAACTGACTAATTGTCGAAAAGGAGATTTTTTATGCAGAACAAAACAATGATGCAGTTTTTCGAGTGGTATTGTTCACACGATGACTGTTTGTGGAAGGAGTTAAAAGTGGAAACTAACAGGCTTGTAGAACTCGGTATTACGTCTCTCTGGCTGCCACCCGCTTACAAGGGAATGAAAGGCATTTCATCTGAAGGCTACGATGTGTATGATCTTTATGATCTCGGTGAATTCAATCAACAAGGAACGGTTCGCACAAAGTATGGCACTAAACAGGAATATATTGATGCCGTGAAAACAGCTCGTGCTGCGGGTTTGAAGGTCTATGTTGATATTGTATTGAATCACATGGGTGGAGGTGAACGTGAAGTAGTAAGAGCAAGAAAAGTAAATCCTGATAACAGAAATGAATTCATAAGTGATGTGCTGGATGTAGAGGCACACACAAAATTTTCATTTCCCGGAAGACGTGGAAAGTATTCACAGTTTCAGTGGAACCATACGTGCTTTACCGGCATTGATGCAATTGAAGAGGGGCATCAGCAGATATACAGCATTCAAAATGATTTTGGTGAGGGCTGGGAAGATATCTTTCACGGCGAAAAAGGGAACTTTGATTTTCTTATGTTGTCGGATATAGAGTTTAGAAATCCGCACGTAAGATATGAGTTGAAAAAATGGATCAAATGGTATTATGACACTGTACAATTTGACGGGCTGCGACTCGATGCAGTTAAACATATCCCGCATCATTTTTTCAACAACTGGATAGATTATATCAAACGCGAAATCAACCCTGATTTATTTTTCGTTGGCGAGTGTTGGTTCACAGAAACCAATCGCGAGCTTCTAAAATATATTGAAGTAACGGAAGGCAGAATGCATTTGTTTGACACAGTGCTTCACCATAAATTTCATTACGCTTCGCGTGCAGGTAGTGATTTCGATCTCACCACTATCTTCCATGATACGCTCATTGCTGCACAACCCGCACTCGCCGTGACGTTTGTTGAAAACCACGATACGCAACCATTACAGGCATTGGAGGCAGTTGTAGAACATTGGTTCAAGTCAATTGCATACGCGATCACACTGCTGCGACAAGACGGTTATCCATGTATTTTTCATCCCGATCTATACGGAACAAATTATGTGGGCCAGGGCTGTGATGGTAACTACTATGATATTCATTTGCCTAAAGTAGATGAACTGGAAAAATTACTATTGCTAAGAAAAGATTACGCCTACGGCACACAACGCGATTACATCGACAACTATCATTGCATCGGCTGGACACGTGAAGGAATTGCTGAAAAGAAAAACTCAGGTATCGCTGTTTTAATTTCCAACAACGGCGAACAACACAAACGAATGGAAATAGGAAAGCAACATGCGGGAAAAGTATTCGTAGATTGCCTCCAACATTACCACGGCACTGTAACCATTGATGAACATGGATTTGGAGAGTTTCATGTGGCGCCGTCGAGTGTGTCGGTATGGGCGGAAGAAAATTAATAATTAATAATTAATAATTAAGAATTAATATGGCTGCAGCGCCAACGTATGCCGGCAGTCAAAAATTTATAAAATGCGAAGGGTTACATTCTTTATAGAATGTAACCCTTCGCATTTTAATTATTAATTCGTCCTACTGCTTGTCCCACCAAATTCTTCCCGTCAAATCATCCTTGCCATTTAAGCCGGACTGCTGTGATACTGCGGCTTTGTAATTGGTGCCATTGATGGTTTGCTCGGTAGTTGGATAGCCTTGCCTGCGTGGGATAGCGATGTTGTCATTATTGGGTGCGGGCGACAAACTTGGATATCCCGTTCTTCTCCACTCGGCCCATGCTTCATAACCATTGGTATACAGGTGCACCCATTTTTGATAACCTATTTGTTTCAGCGCATCTGTGGCACTATACTTAACCGACGGCTGCGCCATTAATGCGGCGAGGCCGGTTGTATCTCCCGCGTCGTTTGGATCAAAATTCTTTTCAGGAGGATTGCCACTCGGATTGTACTCCTTCAAATAATTCCTGTTCCATTGTCTTATAGAAGCTTCAATCCCTTTGTTGTAAAACGTTTCTGCAGCCGCATCGCCTCCGCTGATCCAACCTGTCTTTGCCGCTTCGGCCTGGGCAAATAAAAGCTCCGCATAGGTGACAATGAATGTAGGCGCATTTTGCGAGCGTATGTGCAAGCCCGTGTAGGAAACGTCTGCCGTTTTAATAAGTGCAATCGCATCGCCATCAAGTCCGTAAGGAACACCCGCGTAGTCGCCATGACTGTTCTTCTCCGCAAATGTTGGCAGACGCGGATCTTTGAGCGGCTTCATGTAATCAACCAATGTTGCGCTCGTCCAATACCATTGGCGGTTTTGCACTTCATCAACAGTGTACCAATAATTTTCGTAATTGGCCTCCGGCAAATGCGCATACACCGCATTCTGGCTATTGTCCGTAAACACACCTGCCTGCATGGCATCATTAAATTGAGCCTTGCCTGTTGTAGGATCTACCTTCGATAATCGTAGCGCCATGATCATGCGCATGGAGTTGGCAAACATGCGCCATTTATCCATGTCTCCATCATACAGTACGTCGCCCGTTACCGCATTACCATTGTCAATTTGCGCAGCGGCCTCTTTTAGTTCTTTGAAGAGATCATTATAAATATCCTGTTGCTTATCGTAAGATGGCGTGAGGTTGTCTTTTCCTTTTAACGCATTGATATAAGGAATATCGCCCCATCTGTCTGTCATTTGCCAGAAATAATAAGCCTTCAAAATTCTTGCAACTGCTTTTTGATTTGCTTCAGAACCTTCGTTTACATTGTAGCTTTTTGCATTAAGGATGGTGTACAAATTCTCTAGCGGTTGCGAGTAAATATCATAGAAATCAAAACTCACCACGGTGTATCGTGAATTGTCTGTGTAAGGAAGTTCGGACCAATGTTGTGCGTAGAGTATGCCATAAGATGATTCGATTTCATCTGTCATATGATTGATCGCATACGTGAGCAATTGTGCATTGGATGCATTGGTTGGCGCATTCGGATTTACATTGATGCTATCAGGAAATTTGGTACAACCCGTTTGGCCAAAACTTATTGCCGTGATAAAAAGTATATAGATTAAATAGTTTTTCATGACGTGTTGTTTAAAAATTAACATTAAGATTTAAACCATAGGAACGAACGGTGGCGAGTTGTCCGGTCTCCAACCAATTCAGTGAAGACGAGCCGGTAGCCAGTTCTGCAGGATTCACACCTTTGGGTGCCTTCTGCCATATCATGAAAGGATTTCTCGCGATAAACGCAATGTTGATACTTCTGAAGGGAAGCTTCGCATAGTTTGCTTTTGCAAATGTGTAGCCTAGTCGCATCTCTCTCATTCTAATGTAAGAAGCATCATAGGCCCACTCTTCATACACTTGCGTGCCAATTGTATTTCTGTAATAACTTCTTGCAGAAACATAGGCTGTGACTTCCTGACCACTGGCTGCGGAAATACCTGTTACTTTAATGCCGCCATCCTGATCAAGCGGGTCGCGTATGTTTTTCCCTTTATCATTCATTGCAGCTGTTTCAGCAGCTTGTCCGCTCTTAACGGCAAGCATTCTCGTCCAGCTGATAAATTTTCCACCGTTTTGAAAATCTATGTTCGCAGTGAAGTCAAAGTTTTTCCAGTTCACGGTATTCATCCAACCTCCGGTGAATTTTGGAACTGCTGTGCCAAGGTTGTGACCTGTTTCGTACAACGGCATGTTATTCGTGCCCAGCAGGATCTTTCCTGTTTTGGGATCGCGCTTGTAGCCGTTACCGATAATGGTTCCGAACGCCTCACCAACATTTGCCAACAAATACATGCTTACTCTTGCATACGTATTTTGATCGAGCAACAACGAATTCAAACCGGGATACAATTCAAGTATTTTGTTCTTGTTGTATGCATAGTTGATAGTAGTGCTCCAGTTTGTATTTTTTGTTTTTACAGGAATGGCATTCAGAGATAATTCCAAACCTTTGTTCTGAATGTTTCCCGCATTGATCACATAAGTTTGATAACCGCTTGCACCGGAAATATCAAGATCAAGAATGGCTTTCTTATTTTCCTGGTGATAGTAAGTCGCACTGATGCCTAAACGGTCCTTAAAGAATCGAAGATCAAGACCTGCCTCGTATGCTGTAGAGAGCGAAGGTTCCAATGATCCGTTGGAAAGACTATCAGGCACATACTCAGGGAAGTTGCCATTGTATGGCGAACCAAGGTTATAGAAGGATGTTGTTTTGTATGGCAGCAGGTCAGCACCGGCTTGTGCGAAACTCAAACGCAACTTGCCATAGGAAAGCGGTTGCCATTTCAACAACTCACTAAACACAACACTTGCAGACACTGATGGATAAATGTAAGCATTGTTATTCGGAGGAAGCGTTGAAGAAATGTCCCTGCGCAAACTCGCATCTAAAAAGTAAGTGTTGTTATAACCGAGTGTTACAGAACCATACGCACTTCTTACTTCTTTCTTTCTCAAATAATTTTCAACGTTAGGCCGTTCCAAAGAATTCGAAATGTTGTAGAAGCCGGGAGTAACAAGGCCGCCAACAGTTTCCTGGTAGAGATAAGAATAATTCTGTTTCAGGATGTTTCCACCCAAAGCCGCAGCTACAGAGAATTTGCCAAACTCTTTGTTGTACTGCGCAAGAAATTCATAGTTGTTTTCTTTGTTTTCATATTTGCCAATGGTAAAACCTGGTGTTCCTCTGCCTCCTTCTGCGTTTCGGGTATCAATGTTTTGTGTGTAATTGTCCTGTCTTATAAAACCGCTAACCTGCAAGCCGGGAATAATGGTGTAACTAACACCAACATTACCAAACAACCGGTCGCGTGAGTCATGCGCAGGATTTTCATATGCATCAAAATATGGATTGTTCCAGTCAATAGGCGTCATGTCTTCGTAAATGCCTTGATCATCAGGATCGTTTACGTTCCATTGATAGAATGTGCCATCAGAATATTTGTACTGCTTGAGCTTATTCATGTCAAGGTTGCGCTCGAACCACTGGTACATATTTCTTGAGCCCAACGCCTGGTAGCCTTGCGAGGGCCTTTGGGCGCTGTTATTTGCGTAATTAAGATTTGCGGAGACGGTAAGATTCGACAACACATTAACGCTGCCATTCAGGCTTAGATTATTTCTTTTTAACCATGTATTAGGTTCAATGCCTTTGATGGTTGTGTTGTTGTAAGATAAACGGAAGCTCGTGTTTTCTCCGCCTCCAGCAAATGAAATGCTGTTGTTGATGGTATGACCCGTTTCAAAATAATCTTTGATGTTATCCGGCTGCGGAACGAATGGCGTTGCTTTTCCAAAGTCGGGATCGGCAGGGTAGAAGCTGTATTGATGCCGTACCGGAGTGCCATCCATTTTAGGTCCCCAGCTTTCATCCCATGTGCCGTCAACGTATTTCGTTTCTACACCGTTTATATCAATAGTTGGAAAATTCAAGCTGGAACCGGCTCCATAAATGTCTTGCAACGGCATATAATTTCCAGCCTTATCCAAAGTAAAAGAAGAGCTGAAATTAACCGCAGGTTTCTTGTTCCTGCTTCCTTTTTTTGTAGTGATCATAATGGCGCCGTACTGGCCGCGCAATCCATACAAGGCTGCAGCAGCAGGTCCTTTCAGTACGTTGATAGATTCGACATCATCGGGATTGATGTCCTGCGCTATGTCACCATAGTCGCGTCCGTTTTTAACAGCATAGTTGGTGTTGGAAATGGGCGTTCCATCTACAACGATCAAGGGCTCGCCTTCGCCAGTGATGGAGTTTACACCACGCAGTTGAATTTTTTGCGTACCACCCATACTTGCGGCAGAAGAACCGGAAAGTTGTACACCGGAAATTTTACCTGCGAGTGAACCAAGAACGTTTTGTTCTTTTGCAGCCGTAAGATTCTCACCGCTTATTTGTTGCGTGGAATACCCGATGGATCGCTCTTTGCGCGTAATGCCTAGCGCTGTTACTACTACCTCTGATAAATTTCCTCCTTGTTGTAAAACAACATTGTAAGCGTTGCCGGAAGTAAGGTTCATTTCTTGCACAGCAAAACCTGTGGATGAGATTTCGAGCACAGGATTGGTTCCGGATACTTCGATCCTGAAGTTTCCTTTTTCATCTGTGCTGACTGTTTTTTTTGTTCCTTTCTGGTGAACGGTGGCAAATGGTACAGGACTGTTTTTAGCATCCTTTACTGTGCCGGTGATGAGCCGTGTTTGACAAATGGCAACATGCTGCTGAAGCACTAGCAGGCATAGGAATGCCAGTGTAATTGCAATTCTCATGGCAGATCGGTTTTTTTTAAGGTTAGACAATATATGGTGTTAAGAAAAAGCGTTCTTAATTGGTAAGCAATAGCCGGATAGTCACATGGTTGTTTGTTGTTAGTTGTTAGGCTAGCTGTGCTGTTATTTGTAACAACCAACAACTATAAACTAACAACTCTTGGTAGCAGAATCTTTCTACGATGGAAAAGAGGTAAGTAGTTGTGTCGTAATCAATTAATACAATGTACTCATTAGTTTCCACAAAGTAAACAGGTATGTATACCTGTTTTTTAATTTTTTTATAAATGGCATTTCGCTGGCAATATTTACCTTCGGTGCCACGAACGTGTCGCCCCGATGGGGCTGTTAATAAAACAAGCAGGTTGCGAATAGCCCCAGCGCGGCGACACGTTCGTAGAAAGAATGCAAGGTCGAAAATTTGGAGCCGGCCCCGTAGGGGCGACACATTAGTAGGCTGTTGTAATGAAGACATGAGCCCTGGCATTCTGTCCGGATTTTCTAATTTTGCTAAAACAACAGATGATTTGAGTAGTCTAAAATCCCTGGCATCACAAACTTTCTGGTACGGTGCCAGTTCTATAGCAGCACGGTTTTTAAGTTATTTGCTTACGCCATACCTTACCGCGATAATGACCGGTGTTGATTACGGTGAAATGAGTATCATGTATGCCGCGATCCCATTTCTTACAGTAATCTTTACTTATGGAATGGAAACCGCTTTCTTCCGGTTTATGCAAAAAGAACAGTACAAAGGGCAGGTGTATAGTACAAGTTGCCTTTCTATCATCATCTCTACGGCCATGCTTGCATTAATCATGTTTGCAGGGAGAGATGGCATAGCGTCACTGCTCACCATAAAAAATCATCCCGAATACTTTACAATAAGTATATTGATCATCTCAATCGACACCTTATCCACGCTGCCTTTTGCCAAATTGAGGTTTGAAGGAAGACCCATGAAATATGCTGCCATTCGCATTGCAGGCATTCTTATAAACATTGGATTGGTTATATTGTTTCTGTCCGTTATACCGGCATTTAAAAAAGCAAATCCGCACCATCCTATTTCAATTTTTTATAGAGAAGATGCAAGTGTTGAGTACTACCTTATTGCCAACCTTATATCATCTGCGGCTACTTTCTTACTGCTGTCGAGAACATTTTTTTCTTTTTCATGGAAATTTGATTTCCGCCTTTGGAAGGAAATGATGGCTTACTCATTGCCATTGGTTATCGTTGGTTTTGGAGGCGTAATTAATGAAACGTTCGATCGTATCATGCTTGGCTGGTGGTCGCCTGCTTTAACACCTGATGCAAAGAAACTCGACGTAGGAATATACAGCGCCTGTTATAAACTATCGTTGCTGATAACGCTCTTTGTTCAGGCATTTAGAATGGGTGCAGAACCGTTTTTTTTCAAACAAGCAGAAGTGGGCAATGCCCAAAAGACATACGCACGTGTAATGAAATTTTTTGTGATTACCGTATGTGTAATGTTTCTTGTGGTAGTACTTTATTTAGAAGTATGGAAAGAATTTATACGTAACCCGGTCATGTGGCAGGGCCTGAAAGTAGTGCCTGTATTGCTGCTTGCAAATATGTTCCTTGGTATTTATTACAATCTTTCTATTTGGTACAAGTTAAGTAATCGCACTATGGCGGGAGCTTATATTACAGTTATCGGCGCAGCTATCACACTTTTGATCAACTATTTTTTTGTGCCACATTTCAGCTATGTAGCATGTGCGTGGGCAACCTGCATATGTTATGCCACCATGATGATCATATCTTTTATTTGGGGACAAAAAGAATATCCTGTTCCTTACGCATGGAAAAAACTAGTCGCGTACATTGTCATCGTTGTGTTACTGTACTTCATACAACGACTATTCTATTTCATTGTGCCAAACAAATTAGCGAGCATGGCATTCGGAACCATTCTGCTTTTAGGCTACATAACTTTCATTCTTAAAGTAGAAAGAAAAGAGTTTCAGAAATTGCCGGTGATAGGAAAGTTCATTAAGTAGCAATTAAGAATTAAGAATTAGGAATTAAGAATTGTTGCTGACTTGTCAGTGTGATTTTTAATCGAGCATAAAGAGAAGGCCGCGTTCAATATTGAACGCGGCCTTCTCTTTTCTATAAGACTTTCGTTAAGGTTGTTATATTCAGTACTGAAAATTCGACCTTAAGAATTCTTAATTCCTAATTCTTAATTCTTAATTTCCGAAAGCATCTCTTTCACCGCTGCCTCTATCTGCGCATCCTTGCCATTTAAGAAATCTTCATAAGGCAAAGGCACTTTAATATCTGGTTCCAGTTGAAGGTTCTCCGTAGGTCTGTTTTCTTTACCAATAGTAGCTACCATTGGGATGCCAAAAATTATTGTTGGATCGATTTGTTGCTCCCACCAAACAGCTGTACCGGTGCCGGGAACAGGCATGCCTATGAGTTTGCCAATACCATTTTGTTTGTAGACGTATGGGAAAATAAATGCGTCGCTGTAGTTGCCCTCGCTCATCAATACGCAGCTTGGTTTGGTCCATCGACCCATTGGTTCGCCATCGCCGAGGCGGTTGCCTTGTGGAGCGAAATCAAGATAACGCTTGCCACTCAGGAAAGTTGCCAGATCATCGTGCAGCCAACCGCCACCATTGAATCTTGTATCAACGATCAACGCTTTTTTGTTGAAGTTTTTACCAAGCACCGCGTCAAACGTGTTGCGGAAGCTGGCATCATTCATGCCTTGTACGTGTACGTAGCCAACTTTGCCGTCACTGAGTTTATCAACCATTGCCTCCATTTTCTTTGTCCAGCGTTTGTACATTAACGCGACTTCTTCTCCCATAGAAATTGGTTTAGCAGTTTCCTGCCAGTGTGCATTGGCGCCATCTGAAAGATCCAGCAAAACGTTTCTGTCAACCTTGCGATTAAGCAAAGAAGCAAAATCGATGCTGTCTGTAACCGCCATGCCATCTATTTTTTCAATGATAGTGCCGTTTTTAATTTTGCTGTAAGATTTATCAAACGGACCTCCGGCAATTACTTCAGAGATCTTAATGCCCTTACCGGTATAAGTTTCATCATAAATTAAACCCAACGAAGCAGTGGCATCACCGTTTGGATTCATTGGGCCGTAACGTCCTCCGGTGTGTGAAGCGTTTAGTTCGCCCAAAAGTTCACTTAGCAATTCCTGGAAATCATAGTTGTTGCTGATGTGTGGTAAAAAGCGGGCGTAGTTGCTGGTCATCATTTTCCAATCAACATGATGCAGCGAAGTGTCATAAAACTTCTTTTGCACCTGGCGGCAAACGTGATTGTAAATGTAGCTGCGCTCTTCTGCCTGGTTCAGCACCATATCGGCATTTATGCCAATTGGACTTACTTTCCCATTTTCATCCACCTTCATAATCGAGCCTTTGTTCAATACAAAAACTGCTTTTCCATCCTTGCTCATTTCAATGCCGCTTTGCGTGCCGCCTAGCTTTGCCAGTATTTTCGTGTCATGCGTTCTTGGCTCTGTAACCCAAAGGTCAAAACCTTTTTCAAAAGCAGACAGGTAATACACTTTTTCGCCATCCGGCGTAACCGCATAATCAGAAACAGTTGAACTGTTGATGGTTAATTTTGCTACGCGATTTTCCATGTTATCGATATCAGGGTTCCAACTCTTCAAAGATGTAGCAGTGTCTTTGTGCGAAGGACCAACTTTCTTCGAAGCGTTGGCATCCGCTGTTTTATTTTTTTCGGCCTTTTCCTTTTCAGCTTTCTCTTTGTCTTCTTTTTCTTTTAGCAGTGTAAAATCTTCTTTACTCAATTTGAATCTTTCATATTGGTCCTGATCAAAGAATCCAACATAAATATCTACTTCTCTGCTACCTTGCATAGCAAGCGATTTGCGGCCCTCTTTAGAACTTACCCAACTTAGTGCTTTTCCGTTCCAGCTCCATTTTACATTGCCCTGTCCAAAGCCGCTTGTCAATGGATGCTGAATGCCATTGCTGCCATCCGCTTTTATCAAACCAACATTTGAAGTGAACCAATTGCCTTCCTGGTCATCACTTACGAGCCACTGGCTGTTTGGGCTCCAGTCGAAGTTCCAGTCGCCGTCGCTGTAAGAATAGTTGTGGCCCTTTGGCAAAACTGTTCTCGATTGTTTCGAAGCAATATTGTAAATCTTCAAAATGTTGCGCTCTTCCACATAAGCAATTTCTTTTCCGTCAGGAGAATACTTTGGTTGAAACTCTTCTGCGGCTGTGGCAATTAATGGCTCTTCTTTTAAAACAGTAGAAGCGAAAAAATAAGGCTCGTCTTTATTCACGATTGAAGTACTGTAAATGTCCCAGCTGCTGTTTCTTTCTGCTGCATAGATAACGCTTCTTCCATCAGGGTTCCATTGCACCATGCGCTCTTGCTGCGGCGTATTGGTGATTCTTTTTGTTTGCGTGCCATCTACGCTTGTTACAAAAACTTCGCCTCTACTTACAAAGGCAACTTCTTTTCCGTTTGGAGACAATGCAAACTCTGTAACATTTCCACTAACAGGAAGATTTTTTTCAATGCCCTGTCTGCCATCATTGTTGATTTGAATATTCACTTTTGTAGCGGCGCCTCCTTCTTTCAATGTATAGATCTCGCCATTGTAAGTAAAACAAAGTGTGTTGTCTTTGCTTGCGCTCAAATGGCGAACCGGATGCATTTTGAAATCTGTCAACTTTTGCTCTGCAGCGCCGGACGCTAAGGGCATTTTATATAAATTCTGACTGCCACTATTTTCACTTAAATAATAAATTGATTGATTGTCGCTGCTAAACAAAGGTTCACGGTTTTCGCCTTGGTGGGTGCTTTTTTTCGTGAATGTTTTTTTATCGACATCCATTATCCATATATCACGACATACAGAAGAAGTCTGGTGTTTGCGCCATGGATCTTCATAACCTTTTCTATCCTGGAAAACGATTTGTGTTCCGGCATTGTTGTAGTGCGCATTTTCAAAACCGCCTGCACTGATCAGCAGGGCACGTCCGCCTTTGGTGCTAACACTGTAAAGGTTTTGAAAAAGTCGCGGGCTGTAAAACAAAATGTCACTAGCGGGCACAATGCGTGAACTTCCGAAAATGACTTTCTTATCGTCCGGTGAAAAATCATAGGGATAATCGCTGACGCTGTTGTATGTCAGGCGAACTGGGATGCCACCTGTTGCTGGCATAACGAATACATCAAAGTTTCCATAACGGTCACTCGCAAATGCAATTGATTTTCCATCATGGCTCCATACGGGCATCATGTCCTGAGCCTCGTGAATGGTAAGCGGAATGGCGGTTCCCCCGGCTGTCGGGACAACATAAATATCTCCTTTATAGCCGAATGCGATGTTTTTTCCATCCGGACTGATGGCGGGGTAGCGCATCCACAACGGGGTTTCCTGCGCGGCGAGCGCAAGCGAGGTTACTGACAGCAGTAGTCCTAGTAAGTACTTCATGTTCAATTTTTTAGTTCTTAAAATTAATTAATGGCTGTGTTAATACAATAGGAATTCGACAGAGGTAAAATGAAAAGGATAGATGGTAAAGTAATAAACATGCTCAACATTTCGTAACTTATGGTTGTTATTTAAAGAAAGAGGTGGTTATGGCATGTGCAAATAAAAAACTGATCGGGTCTTTGAGGGAAACGGCTTCCCGCCTTCGTAACGGTGCATATTATGCATGGGGACATCATGGCGGATGTAATTGCGGCAACTTGCTGCAGGTAGTGACCTCGCTAACGAAAGAAGAAATTCTGAGTTACGCGCACACTACACGTGGTGAATGGACAGAGATTGCTGAAGAGTTTTGTGAAACCTCGCTCACTCCGGCATATCTAATGATCTCAAAACTGGAAGCTATTGGCTTAACGCCTACTGATATACACAATATCGAATACCTGGAAGATGCAGAAGTTTTAAGCAACCTTCCCGGAGGCTTCAGATGGTTGAAGAGGAACGACAAGGCTGATGTGATCGATTATTTTGAAGCCTTTGCCGATCTGCTGGAAAGTAAATTGCGCCAGCGCGAAGGCCAGCTGCTTTTAGAAAACCTTATTAATGAAGAAGTAGAAAAACCAACCATGTACGTGTAACACAGGAAGCTCGTAGAAATATTGTAAGCAACTCTACTAGCTTACCCTAGCGTATTTAGGACCTCCAGAAATGGGGGTTCTTTTTTTTAGTAACTGAATAACTGAATGACTGAATAACTGAGTGTTTCATCACAGTTATTCCCTGCGAATTTCAACTACTCAGTTATTCAGTCATTCAGTTATTCGGTTATTGGTCACTTACGCTGTTATCAAATCATTAGTTACATTGCACTATAAACAACCCCCTATGCTCATCAGCGCGGTTTTAAAAAAATATCAATCAACATTTCATCCCGTAATTAAATTAAAACAAGGTGAGAAGATAGCTGCGCTGGATCTTTCCGCAAAGAATGTTGAGTTAACTGAAGATGTTTTTACAGACACGCCCTCTTTTATTCAATTCATAGAAAACGAGCGAAGCAAAACGAATGCAGCCTATCTCGCAGGCGGTTATGATGAGTTAAGAAGCATTTATGGTAAAAGCGATCTTTTTAGCGGTGAAGAGCCAAGGCGACTTCATTTAGGCGCTGATATCTGGGGAAATGCCGGTACACCGGTGTATTGTTTTCTTGGAGGAATGGTGCACAGCTTTGCTTTCAACGACAACGACGGCGATTACGGCGCCACACTTGTATTACTCCACCAATTAGATGGAATACCATTTTATACTTTATATGGCCACATCAGCTTACGCGATATTGATGCAATAGCACCCGGTCAATATGTTTCCATTGGACAAGAGATTGCGCATTTCGGAGAACCTCATGAAAACGGCAACTGGCCGCCACACCTTCATTTTCAGGTGATTGCAGACATGGAACTGAAGAAAGGTGATTATCCGGGTGTATGCAAATTTTCCGAAAGGGATAAGTATCTAGCGAATTGCCCCGATCCGAATTTGATTCTACAAATAACTGAATAACTCAATAACCGAATAACTGAGTGGTTGAAAGTCATATAGAATGATTGAAATAAAACATTCAGTTATTCAGTTATTCAGTCTCTCTAATGTTGCCATTCTGTTAATCAATTATTCAATGATTCTATTATTCGCAATTAAACCCCTATCTTTGCACCGCAATTGAGATATATCGCATAAGTAATTGAACATATTTTCTGCTACGCAAGTCCGCAATTAGTTAGTTAAGTATTCTTTTTACGCCTGCTGTTTTACCTCAAGGTTATTTATTTAAATTTTAATTAGTTAGAATGAACATTTATGTTTCAAATTTAAGCTTCAACGTTCAGGATGAAGACTTAAGAGAGTTTTTTGCAGAATATGGTGAAGTAACCTCTGCTAAAGTAATCACCGACAAATTCACTCAAAAAAGCCGTGGCTTTGGATTTGTTGAAATGCCAAACGACGAAGCTGCTCAAAAAGCAATCGCTGAATTGGATGGTGGTGTAGTAGAAGGCAGAACAATCCGCGTTACAGTTGCTAAACCTCGCGAAGAGAGCAGCAACAGAGGCGGTGGCGGTGGTTCTTTCCAAAAAAGAAGCTTCAGCAACAACAGATACTAGTCTCTGTATAAAATTATAAATGATGGCTCACCAGTGGTGGGCCATTGTTTTTTTTGAGAAGTTGTTAGTTGTTAGGAGTTGTGGAGCATTTCGAGTGGCTACATAATCTGCGCATTCTAAAAAACAGTGCTATCAATTTGAAACTTGCACATAATGTCTAACAACTAACAACCATCAACTAACAACTATTTTTTAATCCCCACTTGCCCCAATCCGCTTGAATTTGGCGTATTTTGCACTCCTTATGCCAACCACCAAAAAGACCGCCGCACTTAGTTTTATCTTCATCACCTTATTAATTGACATCACAGGCTTTGGGATCATTATTCCTGTAATGCCAAAGCTGATTGAACAATTGGTTCACGGCGATCTTAGCGTAGCATCAAAATATGGTGGCTGGCTTACGTTTGCTTATGCTATTATGCAGTTTGTTTGCTCACCCATCATTGGAAATTTAAGCGATCGTTACGGAAGAAGACCCGTGCTGCTGTGCTCGCTTTTGGGTTTTGGTATAGATTATATGTTTCTTGCTTTTGCTCCTACTATTTGGTGGTTGTTCGTTGGCCGCATCATTGCTGGCATTACCGGGGCGAGCTTCACCACTGCATCTGCTTATATTGCTGACGTGAGCACTCCTGAAAACCGCGCACAAAACTTCGGAATGATCGGTGTCGCATTTGGTCTTGGATTTATCATTGGCCCGACGCTGGGTGGTTTACTTACAGGCTTTGGCACCAAAGCTCCTTTCCTTGCTGCTGCGGGATTAGCTTTGTTGAACTTTTTATACGGACTGTTTATTTTGCCTGAATCGCTTCCTAAAGAAAACCGGAGAAAGTTTGAATGGAAACGTGCGAATCCACTGGGTTCTCTAATGGCACTAAAAAAGTATCCTGCTGTTTCCGGTCTTGTAGTTTCTATTGTACTCGTTTATATTGCTGCCCATGCGGTCCAAAGCACGTGGAGCTTTTACGGAATGGAGAAATTTCACTGGGACGCAAAAATGGTAGGCATTTCGCTGGGTGTGGTGGGCTTTTGCGTAGCGCTCGTGCAAGGAGGTTTGATACGCGTAGTAATTCCTAAACTCGGCCAAGAGAAGAGCGTTTATACCGGCCTTGCATTGTATAGTGTTGGCTTGTTCCTTTTTGCCTTCGCTACACAGGGTTGGATGATGTTTGTATTTACTGCGGTTTACTGTCTTGGTGGTATTGCCGGTCCGGCATTGCAAGCCATTATATCAGGAAATGTTCCAAGAAATGAACAGGGTGAGTTACAGGGCGCGTTAACAAGTTTGATGAGCGCAACTTCTGTCATTGGTCCGTTATTGATGACCAACCTGTTTTCAACATTTACCAAGAAAACGGCACCTATCTATTTGCCTGGCGCTCCATTTCTGGCGGGTGCCATTTTAATTACCATAAGTGCCATTCTTGCTTACAGGGCTTTACATCCCGGTCGTGCTGTTACGGAAAGGGTGCCGGCCAATAATGAGAAATAGCATTTATTGCTCTGCATTTACCTGCTCAGTTCCAATTTGATCAATTAGTTGCTCGTAAGTTTGAGCATCAGGTTTCTTGTTCAAAATGGCCCGGACAACATAAAAAGATGAAAAGGCAAGGAAATAGCCGGCCATCGCTGGCTCAGCAATTTTGTCTTCGCCAAAAGTCATAATACCAATAAAGACGCCGAGAAATTCAGCCGCAAGAAAGCTGATGACAAACAATGTAATCCACTTGTTTTTGGATTCGCCTTTGCGTAATATAAGCGGACGCAATTTGCGTGAGAAAAAGACAAGACCAATTATTTCGAGCATTTTTGGATTCTTTTGGACGTTTTAAGCGAGGCAAAATACCATTATTTTTTAAATAAGATCCTGACTGTTTTCGCCCAACAAACGATATACGCCACTAATTCCTAATTTCTAATTTCTAATTCCTAGTTGCCTCCTTATCTTTGCCGCATGGATCAGTTGATAGAAAAAATAAAACAGTATAAAGAAGAAATTGATGCCGCTGTAATAGATGGCGCCGCATCTTTGGAAGAATACCGTATAAAATTCCTTGGAACGAAGGGTATATTGAAAAACCTTTTCGGGGAAATGAAATCTGTTGCCAACGAAAATAAAAAGGAATTTGGCCAAATTCTGAATGATTTCAAGCAACATGCTGAAGCCAAATACGAACAATTTAAAGACCTTACATCGGCCAACGGCGATTCTGCTGCTTCATCCCTTGATCTTACTTTGCCGGGAGATGTTATTCCAGTTGGAAGTCATCATCCGATCTCTATAGTGCGCAATGAGATCGTTTCTATTTTCCAGCGCCTCGGTTTTGCAATTGCAGAAGGCCCTGAAATAGAAGACGATATGCACAACTTTACCGCATTGAATCTTCCTGAGAACCACCCTGCACGTGATATGCAGGACACTTTCTATATTTCACAAAATCCTGATTGGTTGCTGCGCACACACACCAGCAGCGTTCAGGTGCGCGAAATGGAAAAAGGCAAGTTGCCCATCCGCATCATTTGTCCGGGTCGTGTATACCGTAACGAAACGATCAGTGCAAGGGCGCATTGCTTTTTCCAACAAGTGGAAGGCTTGTACATTGACGAAAATGTAAGCTTTGCAGATCTTAAGCAAACGCTTTATTTCTTCGTACAGGAAATGTTTGGTAAAAATGTAAAAGTGCGTTTTCGTCCGTCTTATTTCCCATTCACCGAGCCAAGTGCAGAAATGGACATTAGCTGTCTTATTTGCGGTGGCAAAGGCTGTAATGTTTGTAAACACACAGGCTGGGTGGAAATTTTAGGTTGTGGAATGGTTCACCCTAAAGTATTGGAGAATTGCGGAATCGACAGCAATAAATACACAGGCTTCGCTTTCGGTATGGGCATTGAGCGCATCACCATGCTGAAATACCAGATAAAAGATTTGAGATTATTTAGTGAGAACGATGTGAGGTTTTTGAAGCAGTTTACGTCTGCGACGTAGATTGCCACAGAGGCACAGAGGACACAAATGTTCTTTTAACAGCAAAGGGCTCTAAGTATTTCGCAAAGGAAACGAAGACATTCACTCTTCCTTTATGCAATACTTAGAGCCCTCTTCGATTTAAACAAAATATCTCTTAATAAATTTCTGTTTCCTCTGTGTCTAAGTGGCAAACTTAAAGACGCGAAGCGTCTAACTAACCTTTTCCCACTCGCCGCTTTTATGATTAAACTGCTTTAGCACTCGTGCCGGATTGCCCGCAACGATCGTATAATCATCTACATTTTTTGTAACAACGCTACCTGCGGCAACAACTGAAAATTTTCCAACACGCACACCGGCTGTTATTACAACGTTGGCGCCGAGCCAGCTACCTTCTCCAATAATAATTTCATTGGTAGTGCAAGGCTGATATCTGAAGGCTGTGGTAACATTATCGAAGCCATGATTGAGGCCCGAAATCACCACGTTCTGTGCGGTCATCACGTGATCTTCAATCGTTACCGGGCCGATCACCACATTGGAAGCACCAAGAAATACGTGATTGCCGATGTGTAAAGCGCCAAGTCCGTTATTAAGTAAAGTAAAATCTTCCACCACCGAATCGTGACCAATGGTAAACTCTTTGGAGGGAATAAGATCGAGTCTTGCGTATTTAAAGATCTTCGTGTTTTTACCGCGTTGATGATAAAACGGATTTACAAATTTGCGCACCCACCATCTTGGCCGGATCTCATTTTTAGCAAATAACATTCTATGTGCTACATTCTTTAATGCCGAGTTTGATTTAATTGTAGTAATAAGCGTCATACCGGTTAACTGATGTGGTTTAATGAATGTTCTACGTTCCAGGTTTTTTCTAAAACATCATTGATAAAGGACTTATCTTCAGAGGCAGCAGGAAGCACAGTGAAAAATAAAAACGGATGATTAACTTAGCCGTTCCGCATTACAAGTGCCAAGTTAATAAACCAATTCTATTTATCAGAGCCGTAAACGCATTATTTTATAAACATTTAAACATGAAGAAATTACTAACTGCAGCATTTTTCGTCCTTGTCATTACTCCGGTATTTTCTCAAAGCAAAAATGAGGAAGCTATAAGAAAAGTTCTTAACGATCAACTGCAGGCCTGGAACAAAGGCGATATTGACGATTTTATGAAGGGTTACTGGCACAGCGATTCGTTGATGTTTGTCGGCAAGTCGGGTATTACATATGGTTATCAAAACACGCTCGATAATTACAAAAAGAACTATAAGGATACGGAGCAGATGGGCAAGCTTTTCTTTGAAATACTACAAGTGAAGCCGCTTTCTACAGATACATACTTTGTTGTAGGAAAATGGTTCCTGAAAAGAAGCGTAGGGGATATTGGCGGTATTTATACCTTGTTGTTTAAGAAAATCAACGGCCAGTGGATGATTATTGCGGATCATAGCAGTTAGAGAGGGAATGATGAATTATGAGTTATGAATGATGAATTGAGGGAAACCCCCGATTGGTTTTAAGGGCCAACCTTTGATGAGCATCAAACCAGCCATATTGAGTATTTCCCGCTATTAATTCTTAATTCTTAATTATTAATTTGAAAAATCTCTTACGTTTGCCGGATTAAAATACTTGATTAAAACATGAAGAAGATTTTAGCGGTGATTGCGCTGTCACTCACCTTACTACGAAGCTATGCCGATGAAGGCATGTGGTTGCCACTTCTGCTGGGTCAGCAGGTGTATAACGACATGGTAAAACGTGGCCTTAAACTGAAACCTGAGCAACTTTACAGCATTAATAAAGCTTCCATTAAAGATGCGATCATCATTTTTGGAAACGGATGTACAGGAGAGATTGTGAGCAAGCAAGGTCTTATTTTCACTAACCACCACTGCGGATATGCGGCAATCGCTGCTGCAAGTTCTGTTGAACACAACTACTTGCGCGATGGTTTTTATGCAAAATCTAATCAGGAAGAAATTCCTGCACAAGGCTTAACTGCACAGTTCTTACTTAAAATAGAAGACGTTACAAAAGAAGTGGAAACTGCTTTGAATGGTCTTTCCGGCGCTGATAGATTGAAAAAACAGGCAGACATAATTGCTGCAATCAATGCACGTTATTCTGACTCTACTCAAAGCATTGAAGCAAGAGTGAGCCCGCTGTTTAAAAATAACCAGTTTCTTGTTTTCGTATACCAACGCTACAAAGACATTCGCCTTGTAGGAACTCCTCCTGAAAGCGTAGGTAAATATGGCGGAGACACCGACAACTGGGAGTGGCCGCGCCACACTGGCGACTTTTCTGTTTTCCGTGTGTACATGAGCAAAGACGGTAAAGCGGCAGATTATTCTCCAAACAACGTTCCTTTAAAGCCTAAATATTCATTGCCGGTTTCTATCAAAGGAATTAAAGATGGCGACTACGCAATGATCTACGGTTACCCCGGTGGAACCAACCGTTATGAAACTTCCTACGGTGTGAAACTTTCTACCGATATCAATAATCCTTCTCTGGTTGCTTTGCGCGATGTGCGCCTGAAAGCGATGTTCGAAGAAATGAAAAAGGACCCAGCGGTAAAATTGCAACTGGCATCAAACTATGCAGGTATTGCGAACTACTGGAAATTCTTTGACGGTGAAACCAAACAATTGTTGAAATACGATGTGTATGGTCAGAAGAAAAAAGCGGAGGATGCTTTCCAGAAATGGGCAAACGGAAAACCAGAATATCAAGATGTAATGAGCGACTGGGAAAAAGTATATGCTGACTGGCTGCCTTACGCAAAAGAGCGTATGTATTTGAACGAAGGTATCTTAGGTTCGCCGCTTGCTGCATTTGCAGCTTCTTTAATGCAGGTGGAAAGAGTGCTTAACATGCAAGGTGCAAAACCTGAAGATGTTAAGAAAGCAATGGACTATGCAAATGCACGTCGCAAAACATTCCTGGCAGAGGAGAATAAAGTTTCTGATCAAAAGATCATGGCCGCAACTGCAGAAATGTTCTACACAGATATCGATAAAAGCCAGCACCCGATTGGCTTCTACGAAAACATGAAAACCACTTATGGTGATTTGAAAGATCCTGCAACCTTCAAAAAAATGTCAGCGGATGTGTTTAACACAACAATGATCTTCAATGATGCGAAATGGGATCAGTTTGTGAAAGTGCCTACAGCAAGTGCTTTGCAGAACGATCCTGCCTATGCATACGCAACCGCTTTCGTAAAAAATTATACAGGAAAATATTTGCCTAAGTTCCAGGACTTTACTACTAAGAACAATGAATTGGGCAGATTGTATTTGAAAGGCATTATGGAAATGGACCCTGTGAAAGCAAAGAAAATGTATCCTGATGCAACCTTCACCATGCGTGTGAGCTTCGGTAATGTGAAAAGCTATGCTCCGCGTGATGCAACAAAATACGATTACGTATGTACTATGAAAGGTGTGATGGAAAAATATGTACCTGGTGATTATGAATTTGATCTTCCACAACACTACAGGGACCTTGTTGCGAAAAAAGATTACGGTCAGTATATCGACAAAAGCCGCAATGATCTTGTTGTAACGTTTATCACTACAAATGATATTACAGGTGGTAACTCTGGTTCTCCTGTAATGGATGCTTATGGAAACCTTATTGGTCTTGCATTTGACGGTAACTACGAAGCGTTGAGCCACAAAATGGCTTTCGATAAAGATCTTAACCGTACGATCTGCGTAGACGTTCGTTATGTATTGTGGTGCATTGATAAGTTGGGTGGTGCAAGTAATATTATCAGTGAGTTGAATTTAGTGAAGAATTAAGAATTAAGAATTACGAATTACGAATTAAAAGTGCCGCATTCGTAAAGAATGCGGCACTTTTATTTTAGAATATTAAAGGGCTGTTTTGAGTTAATGTAGAAAGGTCGAATTAAAGAATTCCTAATTCTTAATTTCTAATTCGTAATTGCTTAAAACCTGCACCCTAAACGAATAGAGCCATACATATCAGACTTGTACTGGGTTTTTGCTTCTTTTGTTTGATAGATCATGGAAAATCCTACGAACATTTTTCTGGCAGAAAATACGCTGCCAATTGTTTGCTGATAAACAAAAGGTTGAATCTTTGAAACGGAACCGGTTTCCTTTGTAAACAAGGCTCCTTGTATGGTTGCGTCATAAGCTTGCGCTATTATTTGCGGATAGAAATAAAAATATAGTTCAAAAGAGTGCCGCCTGGGTTGTTGAGTATTTTCAACTGTTGCGTTCCATGCAATACTTTGGCTGTTTTTTTCAAACCTGCCCAACTGCAATAAAATACCGGCTTTTGCATTTGTAAATGTATTTCCCAACGAGGCTTCAACTACAGGTTTTACCGCCACAATGGATGCTTCTTTTGAAAATAACGAAGTGGTGTACAACGCACTTGCATTCAATTGCGGCTCGGCGGTTACCTGGTATTCCCAGCCGGCGGGTGGATCGAAGCTAACTGCCTTGTGATACCATTTTTGCAGCGACCCCGCTAAAGATGGTTTGCCGCTAATGCCGCCCGTTGCAGACACCTGCAGCAATGATTCCTTTCCCCAGAAATGCGTTTGCGAATAAGTCAGCAAAAGAAGTCCGGCATACGGACGATCGATGTTTTCGGAATTATGTATGGTGTAATTGTACGGGTTGTACATTAGCTGGCTTAATTGTAAAGACTGGATCTTTTTTTGCGTGCGAGGTTGTTTCGAAATCCATGTGTAGTTTAGAAAAATGCCGTTTGTATAATAACGATCCTTATACAGGGAAATATAGGCATCGTTATCTGACGTAATTGAAAGCTGGTGCCGAAGTGGCTTCCCGGAGTTATTTTGTTGGGCCGATGCGAAAATTGCCAGCGTTATCAGCAGTATGCAAAATAAAGCCTTCATAGACTTAGTTTTATTCGAGGTTGTAAATGAAATGCCATGCCGGGACTTGAAAATTCGCACCAATTGTAATCATTTTGTTTAGCAGAAACAAATCGCTTATTTAAAAGTTCTCTCCAAGCGTTTCTGCTGTTTCCTCTATCGTTTTCTGCTGCGACTATTAATCAAACCTTATGTTATGAGCACAATATTTTTTACCCCCGGACTGCCGTTGCAATTTCCTGAAAAATTTATTCTTGTATTTCTATGGTCAATGTTTGCTTTTGCTTTGTGGGCTGCTTTGCTGTATGCGTCACTATGGTTTATGAAGCCAAGAAAAGTAAAATCGATAAACGGGAATCAGAAATATTAAGTTATTCTACAGCCGGTGGCTTGTCTTTCCAGGCCCACAAATGCATACATGCATAGGTGCGGTAAGGGCTCCATTTAGAAGATATTTTCAATAATCTTTCGCGTAGTTTTTTCTTGTCGTCCGTTTTGAGTTTGTAAATTTTTATCATCGCCGATTGAACGCCCCAGTCATCAATGGCAAACACGTCCTCGCGTCCCAGTGTAAACATCAGGATCATTTCCGTTGTCCACTTCCCCACACCTTTAATTTGCGTTAAATAAGCGATCACTTCTTCGTTGGACATTTTATCCAGCTTCTTCTTTTCCATGCCCTGTTCAGCCGCAAATCGCGCTACGTTGTGCACATAGCTTGCTTTTGCATTGGATAACCCAATTGAGCGGAGTGTTGCAACGGGCGTGTCCATGATCTGCTCAGGCGTGGGAACCTTGCCACCATACAGTTCCATGAAACGATTGTGAATGACTTGCGCCACCTTGGTAGAAAGCTGCTGGCTCATGATTGAGCCTATCAAACTCATATACACAACCTTCCGTTTCTTTAGTTCAATCGGCTCACCCTGGAGGAGCGGCTGGAACTTTTTGTCTTTGGAGAGATGTTGGATGTAATGCATGGTTGAAATTAATAATTAATAATTAAGAATTAATAGTTGCTACACCTCAACAGGAAGGTAAGTTTTGCATATGCTCGAAATAAAATAGGGCAGCATTCACTAACGAATACTGCCCTATTAATTATTCTTTATTAATTATTAATTACTATTTCGGCATTTCAAAAATCTTCGGATCTATCTCTTTATTGATCTCTACTTTTTTAGTAACGATTGTTAAGGACATGCCTTGTGGTAAAGCAAGTTCTGTAGAGTAGGGAACCGGATAACCGTAATCTGTTTTTTTGTAATCAGAGAAGGTACTGCCGATTTCGATTTCTTGTCCTTGTGCGCTGATGGTGCTTACGTTTTTTATAAGGTAATAAGTAGTAGGATCGATGTACATCATCATCACAAGAGAATCTGCGGTGGTAACCTTAAGCTTGTAAGCATTTTTAACATTGTTTACATCCTCTTTGCCCACCAATTCAACTTTGTTGCCTTTTGCAGCATAGTTGAATAAAGGTCCACCGATGTCAAGTTGTGCTTTTCCTCTCTTTACCATTTCAGCAGGTAACGGCTCGGCAGCAGTTTGTCCCTGGAAAGGATTGATGGTCCATCCGCCGTCTTTAGTATAACACTGAACGATTTTTGAACCGTTGAAATCCATTTCATTTTTAAAGCCCTTGCCATTTACCAGCGTGGTTGTAGAAGGCGCTTCGTTACCCATAATCTGCACGCTGCTTTCCGTATAAATAGTCTTGATACCTGCAATTTTTTCTTTGCCGCCAAGAGCCGCAACGTACTTATCAACTATTTCGTTTGCTGTCTGCGCTTTTACAGCAATAGCTGACAATACTGTAGTTGCCAGTAATAAAGTCTTTAGAATTTTCATTAGTATTTGTTTAGAATTTTTAAGTTGGAGAGAGAGGAAATTAATTGAAAATTGAAAATGGAAAGTTGAAAATGCTTCGTGTGTTACATTATTAAAAGGTGTCTGCCCCTAGGTCATTTTCAATTTTCAATTATTACTCTGGTTTGCTGAGCTTCGCAACATCCAGCGGTTTGTTTACTTCAATTTTTTCAAAAGTCATGCCATTCCCCATACCGCCTACTTTTACTTTATAAGGAAAAACATAACCCTGATCTGTTTTTTGATAGTCGGAAAAATCTGTGCTGATATCTGCATCCGCAGCACCGGGGCGTCCGCCGCCACTGCCCGCAAAGCTGCTGCCCTTGTGGGTTTCGCGGGAAATGTAGTAAGTCTGTGCATCAATGTAATAAGTGATATCGGCGCCGGAAACAAGTGTTAGTTTTATTTTGTGACAATCTTTACCATCCAGTGTTTCTTTACCAAGATATTCTACTTTATAGCCTTTTGATGCATAGTCAACCAGTGAACCTGCGCAATCAAGTTCTGCTTTTGTATTCTTTAATTTATCTGCAGGAATGGGTTCAAATTTTCCACCTGAACGCGGGCTCGATACCCAACCACCTTTATCTGTAATGATTGATGTTAGCGAACCCATCGCGCCAAATTGTGATTCCCTGCGGGAAACTTTACCATTTACTTTGTCCATCACGGTGGTAAGTTCATTTCCGTTTTGCATAACGGCCACACCCTCCATGTGAAGTGTGTTGATGGAATTGAGTTTTTCTTTTCCGCCCATTGCATCAACGTATTTCGCGATTACTTCGTCGGCAGTTTGAGCCTGCGCGGCAAACAGGGTAAGCGTCAGAAAAAAAGCAAAACCTGCAATTATCCATTTAGGCATTTGATGATGTTTTTTGACAAACCAAATTTAACTGTCTTTATGAATGTTTTCATGCCTTTTGTAAAAATCTTTATAAATCAAGGTTTATGGTAATAATTGATTAACAGACAGTTTGCAGAAAGTAGCTGTAACAGATAAAATGCTTCCCTTGCAAGGACGCTCAAATCGTTTTATCTTTTGTCAAAACAATAATTATGGACCCAAATACCGAAAAAACTTTCTTAGGAGCGGCAGAGAATCCTGTAGTTGCGCCAACCCAGGATGAAAAAACGCTTGGCATGCTGGCTCATCTATTAACATTTGTCTCCTCTATTCTCGCGCCACTGATCATCTATCTTATAAAAAAAGATGAATCACAATTTGTGGCTACGCATGCTAAAGAATCGCTGAACTTTCAAATTACGATGATCATCATATCCATCGGTCTTGCTATAACCATCATCGGTCTCTTTCTCATCTGGATCGTGGGAATATTTGCGCTTGTTTGCGTAATCATCGCGACAATAAGAGCCAATGAAGGAAAAATTTATCGTTATCCGTTTACATGGAGATTGATTAAGTAGGGTGGGGCCAGTGGCCAGTGGCCAGTTTCCGGTAGCCAGTAGTTTGTGTGTAACAGACTGATGAAAATAAAAAGCTGCACGTTTGTGCAGCTTAATTTTTTTATAAAGATCGCATTCAAACACCGGCTACTGGCCACTGGCGACCGGCAACTGTTCCCTCGGCACCACGGCTTTTGCCATTCTCGCTAAAAAGCGATGCATTGTGTCCATATCTTTTACATTTTCAACAATCATTAGGAAGTTTTTACCTGTTTGTTTTAACCTCGCTTTGTTCGTTCCAGTTTGCAGATAGTCCAACACATTTTTGAAAAGAACAGATTCGAAGTAAGGCGAGTCATTTTTGTTGATGAAATAACAGCGAAACGTTTCATCTTTCAATGTCATTTTCTCAAAACCTATTTCAACAGCAAGCCTGCGGCAACGCACGGTGATGAAAAGATCTTCCACTTGTTGCGGTATCGGTCCAAAGCGATCACTCATTTCTGAATGAAAAGCAAGCAATTCTTCTTCATTTTCGCAATTGTCCAACCTTGTGTAAAGCGATAACCTTTCGGTAATGCTTTCTACATAACTATCAGGAATCAATATCTCAAGATCGGTGTCTATCGTACAATCGTGCACAAAATCATCCTGTTGCTGAATTTCATTCTTAAACAACTCGCGGAATTCAGTACGCTTCAATTCTTTAATGGCTTCATCCAAAACTTTTTGATACATCTCAAAACCAATCTCTGCCATAAATCCGCTTTGTTCACCCCCCAGCATATTACCCGCTCCGCGAATGTCAAGGTCACGCATCGCAATTTGGAAACCACTTCCCAAATCACTGTGTTGCTCCAATGTTTGAAGGCGTTTGCGGCTGTCTGTTGGCAGCGTGCTCATCGGTGGACCCATAAGATAACAGAACGCCTTTCTATTACTGCGGCCAACACGGCCACGCAATTGGTGAAGATCACTTAAACCAAAATGATGTGCATTGTTGATGATGATCGTATTCACGTTTGGTATGTCCACACCGCTTTCCACAATGTTGGTACAAACCAGTACGTCGTATTTTTTATCGATGAAATCGAGAATTCTTTCTTCCAGCTCGTGCCCTTCCAATTGCCCGTGCGCAAAACCGACGCTTAGATCCGGACAAAGTCTTTGAATCAACGCACTCATTTCCGCAAGGCCATGTACACGGTTGTGAATAAAGAAAACCTGGCCGCCACGCTCGGTTTCGTAGTAAATAGCATCACGAATAAAGTCTTCATTAAAAACAGCCACCTCGGTTTGTATCGGTTGCCTGTTTGGAGGAGGTGTATTGATAATACTTAAATCCCTCGCACCCATCAAACTGAACTGCAACGTTCTTGGGATAGGTGTTGCCGTTAGTGTTAAGCTATCAACCGTTGTGCGTAGCGTTTTTAATTTTTCTTTTGCAGCCACACCAAATTTCTGCTCTTCGTCAATGATCATCACGCCAAGGTCCTTGAACTTAATGTCTTTGCTAAGCAGTGCATGCGTGCCAACGATGATATCGATTTTTCCTTCTTCCAGCTTCTTCAACGTTTCTTTTTTCTCTTTGGCAGATTTAAAACGGTTCAGATAATCAACGGTCACAGGAAAATCCTTTAAACGCTCCTTAAACGTTTTGTAATGCTGAAAAGCAAGAATGGTGGTAGGAACAAGGATCGCAGCCTGTTTGCCGTCTGTGCATGATTTGAAAGCGGCACGTACAGCAATTTCTGTTTTACCAAAGCCCACATCACCGCAGATCAGTCTGTCCATTGGCGACGGCGCTTCCATGTCACGCTTCACATCAGCTGTTGCTTTGCTTTGGTCAGGAGTATCCTCATAAATAAAAGAGGCTTCCAGTTCCGTTTGCATGTAGGTATCAGGCGTATGTGCGAAGCCCGGTTGCGCTTTACGTTGCGCATATAGTTTGATAAGGTCAAATGCAATTTCTTTAACCTTAACTTTTGTTTTCTCTTTTAATTTATTCCAAACATCACTGCCGAGTTTATTCACTTTCGGCACACTTCCTTCCTTGCCGGTGTACTTGGCAATTTTATGAAGCGAGTTGATGTTTACGTACAAGATGTCGCTGTCTTTATAAATAATACGAACAGCTTCCTGCAGTTTGCCATTTACCTCAAGTTTTTGCAAACCACTGTACACGCCCACACCGTGATCGATATGCGTTACATAGTCGCCCGGCTGCAACTCACGCAACGTACGTATTGTAAGCGCTTTGCTTTTGTTGTAGGCTTGCTTAACCTTGTACTTATGATAACGCTGGAAAATTTGGTGGTCCGTGTAGCACACCGCTTTCACATCATCATCTATAAAACCTTTGTAAATGGAAATGGCAACCGGAACAAATTGTATCTCCACTTTCAGGTCGGTGAAGATGCTGTGTAATCTTTCGAGCTGACGAGGATTTTCAGCAAATATGTAAATGCCGTATTTCTTCGTCTCCCAACTTTTCAGGTCCCTAATCAGCAGATCAAATTGCCTGTTGAATGAAGGTTGCGATTTTGTATTGAATTCTATTTCGTGTGTAAGTCCTGCGGGCATAGTGTTTCTGCCGCCGAACTCTGCGATATGTCTAGTAGAAAGTTGTTTCTCAATTTCTTCGCCAGGAACAAAATCATCTTTTGTGATATTGGTTTTCTCCAACACGTCTTCGTCGCTGTCTGGTTTCTTTACCTGTGAAGGCTGCACATTGGTGATGTACAATTCCAGATCCTCTTCCTGTGTTAGAATTTTATCTTTTATCACGTCCCAGTCCTGCACCCAGCAAACGGTGTTTTCCGGAAGAAACTCAAATAGCGAAACCTTGTCGCCCGTTTCGAATTGTGTTTCCACGTTGGGAATAATATTTACCTGCAGCAATTTCCTTTCACTCAACTGTGTTTCCGGGTCGAATATGCGGATAGAGTCAACATCGTTGCCAAACAATTCTACCCGGTAAGGTTTTTCATTACCGAAAGAATAAATGTCCAAAATACCGCCGCGTATTGCAAATTGCCCCGGCTCGTACACGAAATCAGTTCTCGTGAAACCAAGATCCACCAATAGTTCCAGCAGGCTGTTTACATTCAGCGTATCATTTGTTTTTATGGAAATGATATTGCCGCTCAATGTTTTTGGAAGCACCACTTTTTCAAATAATGCCTCCGGGTAAGTGATCAATATTTTCTTATTGCCACCCGCTGAAATCTTTGTGAGCGCCTCTGTTCGCAGCATTACGTGACTGCTGTTCAGCAACCTGAAATTTTTCCTGTTCTTAAATGAGGAAGGAAAATAAAACAGGTCAAGCGCATTGGTAAGATTCTCCAGTGTGTTGTGAAAATACGCCGCTTCTTCCGCATCATTCAGTACGACAACATGGTTCAGTTGCTCGCATGCAGAATGCTGAAAAATAGAGGTAATAACAAACTCAGGGGAACTACCGTAAAGATTTTTTAGAAAAAGTCGCTGAGGTTGCGACATAGTAAGCCTGTCCGCAATCTGAAAAATGCGGGGGTTGTCCTTGTACTGTGCTAACAAATTATCCAGATTCATCCGCTCCTTATCTTCTTAAATTACACCGAAGTTAATTTGAAAATTTGAGAATATGCTAATTTGAAAATTGAGAGGTGCATCTTGTTAAAAAGGAAACAGATTCCCTGATGCACTGAGATCTGATGAAAATGCTATAACGCTCGCCGCATAAAAGCATTTTCAAATTAGCACATTTACATATTTTCAAATTCCGGCGTTAATACACAGCATCATAATCCACATTCATTGTCACCTGTGTGAACTTCCCTGCTTCCACTTTTACTGGATTGATGTTTTCACCGTCGAACAGATTGGCATAGAGGAGGGTATCTTTTTTTACAAATAACGAGTAGTCGCCTGGAGGTAATTTCACTTTGAAATAACCTTCGTCGTTAGATTTTACAGTTTTAACGAGTTTGGTAGAAATATTGCTGTAGAATGGCGAGTGATTAACGGCAGATACCTGGTTGCGATTGGTCAGTTCATAAATAAATAATGTAGTCGAATATCCTGACGGCTTCGCAGGTTTTACATCTGGTGATGGCATTCTGTTTCCGGAGAGAAAATAGATAAATCCTTCCAATCCTTGTTTGGGCTTTGCTTTGAATGACAGGGTAAAAAAGGTAGCAGCGGCGGTAAAAATCAATGTAAGATGCTTGATATTCATAACATTAATTTAGGTGTTTTTAAAACAATTGTTAACGGCGATTGTTTCTGCAAACTAATGTAGGTCAATTGTTAAAGCCTATGAAATTAATCGTACTTTAGGTTACTCATTCTTTTTTATACCATTACCTATTACCACTTACTTTATGAGAAGGAATCTTTTGCGCGGCCTTACTTTCGTTTTTTGTTTAGGAATTGTTAGTAAAGGTTTTTCACAGGTAAATACAAATGCTTCCGTGTTGCAGCAAGGTGCAAAATTGCAGGCAGATAAAGAGCGTTTGACCTTCTCCAAATTACTCACACTATCAAAAGAGAAAAACTGGCCCATGCTTAAACATGGTAGAAATGGGCAGGTTATGCAATTGGTAGGCATCGACCATTTAGGATTTCCACTTTATTTAAGTACGCAGAACAATATTATTTCCGCAGCTACAATCGGTACAAGTTCTTTGTGGCCGGGCGGTTCCACGGGTTTGAGTTTGTCAGGATCATCCAGTAACATGAAGGGAAAAATTGCGGTTTGGGACGGCGATGCTGTTCTGCAAACGCACCAGGAGTTGACTGGCAGGATAAACCAGAAAGATAATCCTGCTAGGTCAATAGCAGATATGAACCACTCAACCCACGTAGCCGGCACAATGATAGCCTCGGGTGTAAATCCCGTTGCAAAAGGCATGTCGTTTGGCGCGCAGCAACTTATTGCATATGATTTTAACAACGACATGTCGGAAATGATGACCGAGGCACCGAACCTGTTGCTGTCAAATCACTCTTATGCATACAATGCAGGTTGGGTTTATAATGATGATAATAAGAGATGGGAATTCTGGGGCGCACCTGATGCAACGGAAGATTACAAATTTGGATATTACGACGACAATACGCAACTCTGGGATTCTATTGCATACAATGCGCCTTATTACCTGATTGTAAAAGCGGGTGGAAACAGCCGCATAGAAAATGGCCCGGCTGTGGGCGCTACCTATTGGCGCATGGATAAAAACGGGATTTTTTATAATGCTGGTGCCAGGCCGGCCGGCATAAGCAGCAACGATGGCTACGATATTATTTCCACGACGGGTGTCGCCAAAAATATTTTGACCGTAGGTGCGGTAAATCCAATTTCAAGTGGCTACGGCAAACCGGCAGATGTTGTCATGACTACTTTTAGTGCATGGGGCCCAACAGATGACGGACGTATAAAGCCGGATGTTTGTGCTGATGGATTGAATGTTACTTCTTGTTTCGCAACTTCTAATACGGCCTATGGTACATTAAGTGGAACATCGATGGCGTCACCGGCTGCAACGGGCTCGCTGTTTCTGTTGCAGGAGCTGTATTCAAAAAGCCATAGTGGCACGTTCTTACGTTCAGCCACGCTCAAAGCAATCGTTATACATACAGCAGATGAAGCGGGTCCGTCTACCGGTCCCGATTATCAATTTGGCTGGGGTTTGATCGATATGGTAAAAGCGGCTGCCGTTATCACTTCAAATAACACTGATCAACAGATTTACGAAAAGGTTTTACAGAATGGAAAATCTGATACGATAAAAGTAGTCGCTTCGGGTAAAGGAAAATTAATGGCAACAATAGCGTGGACAGATCCCAAAGCGACTGTGGACAACACGAACCCTTTGAACAATCGTGCAAAGAAGCTGGTGAATGATCTGGATCTTCGAATCAAAACGGGCACTACTGTTTCTCAGCCATGGGTACTGGATGTAGCAAATCCTGCAAACGCAGCAACAAAAGGAGATAACATTACAGACAATGTGGAAAGAGTAGAAGTGGATAATTCAACTCCGGGCGATACCAGTCTCGTGATCATCACACATAAAGGAACCTTGAACAGAGGCTCACAGGCATATTCGCTCATCATTAGTGGTGTGGGCGGAAACGCAGCCTGCGCATCAGGCGCGATCAACAGTGGCGGCACTAGAATAGAACAAGTAACAATGGGAAGCCTCAACTATTCCAATACAACATCCTGCACAACATACACGGACAACCGGTCGTCTGTATTAAACCTGGAGCCAAATCAAAGTGTACCATTTAGTATAACCGTGGGAAGCTGCGATGCAACAAGTGCTTCTTCTATGATCAAAATTTTTATCGATTATAACCAGGATGGTGATTTTGATGATGCAGGTGAAATGGTGGCTCAAAGCGGTGTGTTGAATAAAGGCGGAACCTTTACAGGAACCATTCAAACACCATTAACCATTACTTCGGGTACAAGTTTCCTTATGCGAATCATTGCGCAAGAAACTACCAACATCAATGATATCAAAACTTGTGGCACTTATGCAAATGGAGAAACACAAGACTACATAGTGAAAGTTGTTTCCTCTTCCATTGATGTTGGTGCGTTACAAATCGTAGTGCCAAGTTCAGGCTATTGTATCAACCCGGCTCAATACCTCACCATACGAATTAAGAATTTTGGAAGTGTCGCCGCTAAAAATATTCCGGTAAACGTTGTGGTGAAAAACGGTGCAACAACTGTTGCTACGCTTACAGGAACATATCCTGACACAATACCTGCGAATAGCTACGAAGACTTTACACTACAAACTCCGGTGGCATTAACAACCGCGGGCACATATACAATCACCGCATCTACGTCATTTACAGCAGATCAGAATACAACGAACGATGCCACAACAACCAGTGTGGTTATAAGTGGCAAAACCAACGATATTGCTGGCAAGGTAGTCATTTGCGGAACAGATAACGTGTCTCTCATTGCCGATTCAAGTTCAGGTAGCGGCAATATATACAATTGGTACACCAGCGCCACTTCTACCACGCCAATCGCCACAGGCAGCTATATCACGACGAACGTAGTGACATCAGACAAAAAATATTATCTGGCAAAGAACGACACCAAACTGAGCATCGGACCGGCAGATAAAAGCACGCTCGGCGTTGGCAGCTACATGAGTGATGGCGGCCAGTTTATTGGCTTCTCATCCAGTGTTCCGTTAACACTGGAAACGGCAAAACTTTTTGTGGGACATTCGGGTAAAGTAACTTTCATTGTCGCAGATACTTCCAATACGAATGCTGCAAACGGTTCCTACAATTATGTAACACTGTCTACGGCCACAATTGATATATACGCGACACAGGCCAGTGATAATTCAGACAATGGAGCAGTGTTTAATATCGGGCTTTTCATTCCTGCAGGCAATCACGTCATTATTTTTACGCTAAGCAACGGAGCAACATTGTATAGAAACAATGGCGTTACTTCCAAGCCATATCCTTTCAGCATTCCGGGTGTATTTTCAATAAATGGCAACAGCGCCGGTCTTACAGCAGATTATCAGAATTTCTATTATTATCTCTACGATATGAAACTGCGCTTAAGTAGTTGTGAAAGCAATCGTATTGCGATTGATGCCACAACAGCTTCGCCGGTTGCGCCCACCATAGCTTTGTCCGGCAATATGTTCACCAGTACATCTTCTACTGGCGGAAAATTGCAGTGGCTCCTGAATAATGCGCCGATAGCAGGTGCGACGGGCTCTACTTACATAGTTAGACAAGCCGGCGCCTATAAACTGGTGGATACAACAGCAACCGGTTGTATCATGTATTCAAACGAGATTTATTATGGTAGTGCTGCAGATATCGATCCGATCGTGATATGGCCAAATCCAAACAATGGAAATTTCAATCTTTCTGTCGTTGCAACACAAACGGGTGATATGAAGGTGGTAATTTTTAACTATATTGGACAAAAGGTGTTTGAACAAACCTACAGTAACAGCACTGTTGGAAATTATGTCGAGCAAATAAATGCGGGCTTGCTTGCGAGTGGTGTATATGTTGTGCGGATAGAGCAGGGAGGAAAACTGTATGCTAAGAAAATGATTGTGCATAGTTGGAAGTGATGGCAGATAGCACACACCCGCCCGGCTGAAACCGTTCGGACGGGGATGCCACAGATTAGACTGATTTACACTGATTTGCTGAATAACTGATTAATTGAATCATTGAATCATTGAATAATTGAATGTTTTTGTTCAATAGTCATTTCTGACGTTGAGCTTCCGGTTATTCAGTTAATCAGTTATTCAGTTACTAAAATATCTAATCATGCTACCTTGGCTTGTCGGAAAAGTTATTAAAATTCAGGATGAAACAAATGCCACCAGGCGTTTTTGGATACAAGTGCCCGAGCTTGAAAAATTTGATTTTGCTCCCGGTCAGTTTGTAACCCTTGACCTTCCTATTCATGAACAGAAAAATAAGAGATGGCGAAGCTATTCAATTGCTTCCTGGCCAGACGGTACAAACGTTATTGAGCTGGTGATAGTGCTGCTGGAGGGAGGTCTGGGTACTACATATCTGTTTAATGAGGTAACGGTGGGGTCTGAGCTGATATTACGCGGTCCGCAGGGCGTTTTTACATTGCCTCCGGTTATAGAAAAAGATCTCTATTTCATTTGCACGGGCACCGGTATAGCTCCATTCCGGGCGATGGCAAGACACATTTACAACCATAATATTCCCCATGAGAATATCTATCTGATTTTTGGATGCAGAAAATGCGGAGACGCCTTATACAAGAATGAAATGCAGGAACTTGAGAGTCAGCTTGGGACATTTAAATATTTGCCAACTTTCTCCCGCGAGGAAGGGAACGACCTCGTAAGAAAAGGTTATGTTCACACAGTTTACGAGGACATTTGCACCAACAATAAAAACACTGCTGACCAACTCTTAAGGCCGGCTCATTTTTATTTGTGCGGATGGAAGAACATGATAGATGAGGCGAAGCAACGTATTTTAAGCCTCGGGTATGATAAAAAAGACATACACCTCGAACTATATGGATAAACTAATGATTTTAGCTTGATTTGCTTCCTCCGGTTTTTCCGCCATGGATTTTAGAACTACCGATAGTAATTACCGGAACATCCACTTTGGCACCTTCATTTTCCACTCGTGCGAGCTGCTCAGTAAGTTTGAGGATATCTGCATGGTTTTCAACCATTTCGGTTTCCAGTTGCAGTACGTTTCTTTTTAATTTACTTGTTACGGCTGTTCTTACCATGAACCCAATTAAGAATCCTACGGTCAAGCCAGCAGTGACGCAAACAATCGTAGATGGATTGATTCCAATGTATAGTAGCATAGGGTAAAAATTAGTATCACAAATTAAGGTTAGGGTCTTACAATAACAATAGTAGAACCACTCAATAACTTATAGTAAACTTTTCAGAGCGCCTCCCGTATTTCCCGAATCTTTAGGCGGGTACTTTTTTGAGTTTGAGCTTTCTTTCAGAGAAACTACAGGCGCATCTGTCGCACTGGAAGCTGTTGCCTGCATACTGGCGATCTTTTCCTGTAATTCAAGTATTTCAGCATGGCTTTCCACCATATCTCTTTCAAGTAACTCAATTCTCTTTTTTTCCAAAGAGTTTTTATTAAGCCTGAACAAATAACCAATTGCCGGCAAAATAATTGCTCCTGCAACGACCCAGACCAGATTAAGTTTGATGATGATAGCTAGCATCGTTTTCTATAAATAAGTATTAATAATCTTCTTAGGATAAAAGAGTGTTAATCGTTTTCATAGAATCACGAATTTCAAAAGTTTAACGGACAGTCCGGATAAAACTGCCCGTTAAAATATAGTGGCAGTAGAATTACTGATCGATTGCCTCGTTTATAATTCTGCTGATTTCTGCAATTGGAACTCTTTCCTGTTGCATACTGTCACGATAGCGAATCGTTACAGTATTGTCTTCTTTTGTTTGGTGGTCAACGGTTACACAAAAAGGAGTGCCAAGAGCATCCATTCGGCGGTAACGTTTACCAATAGCGTCTTTTTCTTCATAAAAACAACGGAAACTTTTTTTACAAGTGTCCATAATTTCTCTGGCTATTTCCGGAAGACCATCTTTTTTTGTCAAAGGAAGAACTGCTAACTTAATTGGAGCTAATTTAGCCGGGAATCTTAACACAACGCGGCTGTCTTGTTTATCGGCCGTGCTTAAGTCTTCTTCAGCATAAGCTTCACTAAGAACCATTAGAACAGTTCTATCCAGGCCGATCGATGTTTCTATAACATACGGAATATAGTTCTGGTTTATTTCCGTATCAAAATATTGCATCTTCTTCTTGCTGTATTCCTGGTGACGGCTAAGATCATGGTCCGTTCTTGAATGTATACCTTCCACCTCTTTAAATCCGATAGGGAAATCGTATTCGATATCACACGCTGCGTCTGCATAAAATGCCAGTTTTACGTGATCATGAAAACGATACTTATCCGGAGATATGCCGAGGCTAAGGTGCCACTTCATCCTCTCTGCTTTCCAATATTCGTACCATTCTTTTTGTGTGCCGGGGCGAACGAAGAATTGCATTTCCATTTGCTCAAATTCCCTCATGCGGAAAATGAACTGACGCGCAACGATTTCATTACGGAAAGCTTTACCAACCTGTGCAATACCAAAAGGTATTTTCATGCGGCCGGTTTTCTGAACGTTAAGGAAATTAACGAAAATACCCTGCGCTGTTTCAGGCCTCAGGTAAATTTCATTCGCCTCGTCAGAAACACTGCCAAGCTGTGTAGAGAACATCAGGTTAAACTGACGAACATCTGTCCAGTTAGCTGTACCGCTGATGCTACACTTTATATTGTTGTCTTCAATTAATTTTTTCAGGCCGTCAAAATCATCTTTGGCAATCAGGCTGTCCATTGACTGCAGTAATGCAGCTTCTTGTTCTTTTTTGCCCTCAAGAGCCAGTTTTTCCGCATGTGCCTCAATGAGATGATCTACACGGTAGCGTTTTTTGCTATCCTTGTTATCGATCATTGGATCGCTGAAATTATCAACGTGCCCGCTCGCCTTCCAGGTGGTAGGATGCATGAAAATTGCAGCATCGATACCAACGATGTTTTCATGGAACTGCGTCATGCTTCTCCACCAATAATCACGAATATTTCTTTTCAGCTCACTACCATTTTGACCGTAGTCATACACGGCACTTAATCCATCATAAATCTCGCTGGATTGAAAAATGAATCCGTATTCCTTGCAGTGAGAAATGATCGCTTGAAATTTGTTATTATCTGTTGCCATAAGAATGTGCAAATATAGATGTTGAGAGCGAAATCCAGCCTTTTTGGTGATTTGCGCAAGGGAAAATGCCTCAATTTTTTGAAAACGATTAAATAGATCTAAGGAAATTAGATTTCCGACAACAGGAACGAGTCTCCGGCGCGAATACCTTTCTCCGTTTGTACAAGCGTACAGCATTCGGTTTTAAGGTCGTGCTCGAAGAAAAGAATGTATTCGTTTTGCTGTGCCTCCTGTAAAAAAGCCTTTTTCTCCGTTAAAGTCGTTAGCGGAAACATGTCGTACGCCATTACATATGGCAAAGGGATGTGGCCGGTGGAAGGCAGGAGATCTGCCATGTAAACGATCGTTTTTCCTTTGTAAGATAGCTGTGGCAACATCATTGCGTCCGTGTGGCCGTTGGCAAAGCGGACGTTGATATTGTCGCTAAATGGAACCAGCGCGGCGTTATCCACAATAAATTTCAGTTGACCGCTTTCCTGTATGGGCATAATATTTTCCTTCAAGAAAGATGCTTTTTCACGCTCATTGGGTTTTGTCGCCCACTCCCAGTGTCTTTCATTGCTCCAGTAAGTAGCATTTTTAAAAGCAGGAACAAGTTTGTCGCCCTCGCGTACAATGCTGCCGCCGCAGTGATCAAAGTGAAGATGTGTTAGAAAAACATCGGTAATATCATTTCTGTGAAACCCGTGTTTGGCAAGCGATTTATCCAAAGTGTCATCGCCATTCAAGAAATAATGACCCATGAATTTGGCATCCTGTTTATCGCCGATGCCATTATCAACCAATATCAATCTGTTGCCGTCCTGAATCAGCAAACAACGCATTGCCCAATTGCAAAGATTATTTTCATCAGCAGGATTCAACTTGTTCCAAATGCTCTTGGGCACCACGCCAAACATAGCACCGCCATCGAGTTTAAAATTACCTGTGTGTATAGAATAGAGTTGCATATAAGAAGTTTTATGCCGCCGCTGTTTCGTGTTTCGCGCCAGACGCTTTCAATGCTGAATATAGCCAAACCAAACCGATCACGAAGAAAGCGGTAAGCGCCAAAACGGAGTTTTTCATGCCGAAGACTTCATCAATAAAGCCAAAACTGAACATGCCTATAACGATGGCAATTTTTTCAGTAAGATCGTAATAGCTGAAATATGAAGCAGTGTCTTTTGTTTCAGGCATCAATTTGGAGTAAGTTGAACGGCTAAGCGATTGTATACCGCCCATTACCAAACCAACAGCTACAGCCAGGCCGTAGAATCCAAACTCGGGGTCGCCACCGCCCTCTTTGAATTCAGCCGTATAATAAGCTGCCACACAAATGGCAATCCAGAAAAGAACTACACCCATTAAAACTTTTATATTGCCATATACCGCCGATAAACGGCTCATCATAATAGCTCCCGGGATAGCTACTAACTGAATGATCACAATTGTGGCAATAAGTTTTGGTGCAGGTAAGCCAAGCAATTTGCTTCCAAACAAAGTGGCTGCCAGCATTACTGTTTGTACGCCCATGCTGTAAAAGAAAAAAGCGCGGAGATATCTTTTAAGCACCGGCATTTTCTTTATTTCTCCATATACTTTTTTTACTTCGGTAAAGCCGTCTGTGAAGATGTTGATCTTTTTTAGAGATTCCTTTTTCACTTTAGGCAATGCCGAAAAGGTTATCTGCGCAAAACTGATCCACCAAATGCCCACTAGCAGGAACGTTATGCGGGAAGCAAAACCCTCGTTACCCTTCATCATCATCACCAATCCGAAGCCAATTAATTGAAGCAACACACTACCGATATAGCCCATGGAAAAACCTTTAGCACTCACACGGTCCTGATCCTCAGGAGCCGCAATCTCAGGTAAATAGGCGTTATAGAAAACAAGGCTGCCGACATAACCCATTGCAGCAAGCATGAAGCAAATGATGCCGAGCCATAGATTTTCCGCTTTGAAAAAAAACAGGCACGCGCAACCGATAGAACCCATGTAGCAGAAAAATTTCATGAAATTTATCTTGTTGCCTTTTGTATCTGCAATGGAGGTAAGAATTGGGTATAGCAATGCAATAAACAAATAGGCTACCGACAATGTATAATCGTATAAGGAAGAGTTGACAAATGTTCTTCCTAAAAATGTAACGTGTTCATCAGTTACAGACGTAAAATAAATAGGAAAGAACGTAGTAGTGATTACGAGATTATAAACGCTGTTGGCCCAATCGTACATGGCCCAACCGTTGATGACTTTTTTTGATGCTGTCTGCATAAATTAACGTGAGTGGTGAAACAATGCTATTCTCATGGATAATGTTTAATTGAGATTGCTTCGCCCGGTTCTTTATTTTCTAAAATTACTTTTCACCACTAAGGCACTAAGGACACTTAGCTTCACTAAGAAAACCTGCTTATTGGACGACTCTTAGTGGGGCTAAGTGTCCTTAGTGCCTTAGTGGTAAAGAAAATATCTTACGACCCGATTACGCCTTTCCACACGAGCAACAGAATCACAATGCCTGCCAAAATTCTATAGTAACCGAATAGTTTAAAGCCGTATTTCTTTAAATAATCAATGAAAAATTTGATCGCAAGCATTGCAACGATGAACGCGATAATATTACCTGCTGCAAGAAATTTTATTTCCTCGCCGGAAATAGCACCTTTTTCTTTGTACCAATCCAGCAAATCCTTTGCTGTAGCGGCAAACATTGTAGGCACTGCCAGGAAAAACGAAAACTCAGCGGCTGCACTGCGCGTTAGTTTTTGCTGCATACCTCCGATAATGGAAGAAGCACTTCTGCTTACACCCGGTATCATTGCTAAACACTGCCAGATACCAATTACAAATGCTTTTGGATAAGTAATGTGCTGCTCATCTTTAATAGTAGGATTTTTAAATGCATTGTCGATGAAAAGTAAAACAATACCACCCACCAGTAAGCTAACAGCCACAGTCACGTTGCTTTCCATCAGGCTCTTGATCTTATGGCTAAACAAAGCTCCGAGAATAAGCGCCGGAATTACGGCAACAATAAGTTTTATGTAAAACTGCCAGCGAGAGAAATCGAAGAATTTTTTCCAGTATAAAACAACTACCGCGAGAATGGCCCCTAGTTGAATACATACTTCAAAAAGCTTTACGAAGTTGTTTGTCTCAATTCCCATTAAAGAACTGGTAACAATCATATGGCCGGTCGATGAAACGGGTAGGAATTCCGTAATACCTTCTACAATGGCAAGAATAATGACTTGAATGAAATTCATGTGGGTTGTGTTTATAAAGGCATAAAAATAATCAAGGAAAGTAAAGTAAAGTAATTAATAATAATTAGGAATTAGGAATTAAAAATTAGGAATTAGGGCATCGTGGGTTGCCACGCCTGATAGGTAGGTGGTTTCTAAAATGCTGTTGCGCGGATATGCCGCACCGGCATTGCGGCAGGGCGTATCTGTGCCAACAGCACCTAAACAAAAAAGCGACACCTTCTGGTATCGCTTTCCAATATTATATAGAAAAATATTAAGCTTTTGGCTTTTTGAATATGGCGAAAACTTCTACTCCAAGTCCAATAATGATCAACAATGGCGCGATAGTAATGCGGCGTGCGCTATACACTTCATTTTGGTTAAATTCTGCGGGATTACTGCTTTTGCCTCCGGCCATTAACATCATTCCCAAAGCAATGATGGCAACGCCAATCAACATCCACATGAAATTTTCTTTACCCAGTACAAGATTGCTTGAGCTGCTTTTTTTGGCAGTAATTACTTTCTTTTCGCTCATATAGATTAAAAACTTAGGTGCGCAATATAGGAATAATTCAATAACTGAGTGACTGAATAACTGAATAATTGATTATATAACTATTAAAGGTTTGGTAAAAAGTATGAACCTTCAGTTATTCAGTTAATCGGTTATTCTGTTGTTAATACAAGTCGTCCAGTTTCATTTTCAGGTATTTGATCACACTGCGGTGCGTACTTACCAGGGAAATGAAAATGCCGATTACTAATAAGCCAATGCATAAAATGCTGAACCAGTAAGGATCGCGAAGTGCTTTCAGCTCCGGTATTTGTTTTTCCAGGAAGATCACCAATCCAAACACACCTGTAAACGCCAGGATTGCGCTCAAAGCTCCGTTAATAATGGCGCGGATATCCATCGGTTTGGCAATGAACCATCTTGTGGCGCCTACCATTTGCATCGTTTTAATAAGAAAACGGTTGCTGAACATGGCCAAACGGATAGTGTTGTCAATCAAAATAATCACCACAATGGAGAAAATAACCGCAAGGATCAAGAATCCCAGGCTGATCGGTCTCATATTCTTCAGGATCTTGTCAACCAGCGATTGCGGGTATTGAACGTCGCTTACCGAAATATTTTGCTCAAGATCTTTTTTAATAGTTGCCAGCGTATCGCTGTTAACATATTCGCTTCTCAGCTTAAAGTCAATACTTGCGGGGAGAGGGTTTGCGTCCAATACGTTTTTCCAGTCTTCGTTCCCGTCGCCAATAAATTTTTTACGGGCCAGGTCCTTTGTTACGTATTCGTATTCCTTAACGTAAGGCTTATTTGCAATATATTGGGTAAGGGCGACACTATCTTTCGATGTGATATTTTCGCGCAGGTATACCCGCACTTCGACATTTTCTTTAAAATACTGGCTAAGCTTGTTTGCGTTGATTGCTATCCAGCCCCAGATGCCAAGAATAAAAAGTACGAGCGATACTCCTAAAATGGACATAAAATAGGAAGGTTTGGATCTTTTTGCGGAACTTTTTCCGGTTTGCGCCATACTGTTGGTATTTTTCTGGTTAGTATTACGTTGCTAGACAGGCAAAAATAAAGGATTTAAATGCTGAATCCGTATTTTTGCCGCCCTAAGTAACGAGTAGGTTTTGCAAAATATTTTTCAAATGCGTTGATAAAAATAATTGCCAGCTTTTTTTAAGGTTTGTTTAAGGATTTCTATTTTACACGTCAGCAAATTTCGAACCCTTGAATTGACATTCTTCTATGAAGCTTGGCGCTATTATAAACTAAACATGAGCCGGAAATTTTCTGCAAGAGCACACAACTCAAAACTGTTGGATTCCGGGGCTTTTACTCAGCCGTTAGCAATATAACAAAACGAATAAACATTTTTCTATAAACTGAAGAATAATGGAATACGATTTCAGACGAATAGAGAAAGACTGGCAGAAGAAATGGATCGATGCCAAAGTCTACAAAGTGAGCAATGATACGACAAAGCCAAAGTATTATGTACTGGACATGTTTCCTTATCCAAGTGGAGCGGGATTGCATGTGGGCCATCCTCTTGGTTATATTGCCAGTGATATTTTTAGCAGATACAAAAGACTAAAAGGCTACAACGTACTCCACCCGATGGGCTACGATGCATTCGGCCTGCCTGCTGAGCAATACGCCATTGAACACGGCATTCATCCTGCTGTAAGTACAGATCGAAACATTAAGAATTTCCGCAGTCAGCTTGATAATATTGGTTTTTGCTACGATTGGGACAGAGAAGTAAAAACAAGTGATCCCAATTATTACAAATGGACGCAATGGATATTTCTGCAATTGTTTAAAGGCTGGTACAACCGCAAAACACAAAAAGCAGAAAGCATTGATGGCCTGATTAAAATATTTGAAACGGAAGGCAACAGCAATCACGTTTGCCCGGGTGATAAAACAATTTCTTTTTCAGCAGAGGAATGGAAATCTTTTGACGAAAAACGTCGTGAAGATATTTTGATGGAATATCGCTTATCCTTCTGCGGATACGGCGAAGTAAACTGGTGCGAGGCGCTGGGAACCGTGCTGGCAAATGATGAGGTGGTAAATGGCGTGAGTGAGCGCGGTGGTTATCCTGTCGTAAAAAAGAAGCTGCGCCAATGGTACCTGCGCATTACTGAATATGCTGACCGCTTGCTGACCGGACTTGACAAAATCGAGTTTAGCGAAGCAATGAAGGAAATGCAAACCAACTGGATCGGAAAAAGCTATGGCGCTGAGATCAAGTTTGATATCAGTGATTCTTCTGAATCGTTGGTGGTGTATACAACCCGCCCTGATACCATTTTCGGTGTTGACTTTATGGTAATTGCTCCTGAGCACGATTTGATCGAAAAGATTACTTCCGCTGATCAAAAGCAAGCCGTTGAGGAATATGTAACCTACGTGAAAAGTCGTAGCGACAGGGAGAGACAGGCCGAGAAGAAAATTACAGGCGCGTTCACTGGTGCTTATGCAGTTAATCCATTTAACGGAAAACAAATCCCCATCTGGATTTCAGAATATGTGTTGATCGGTTATGGAACCGGTGCTATCATGGCCGTTCCATGCGGTGATGAAAGAGATTTCAAATTCGCGCAGCATTTCAATATTCCGATCACAAATATCATCGGAAGTCATTTTGATGGAGTAGAAGCAAATTCCACCAAAGATGCGCTTTTAGAGAACAGCGACTTCCTGAATGGTGTAAAAATGCGTGAAGCAATGGACATCGTGATCAAGAAGCTGGAAGAAATGGGCATTGGTAAGCACCAAACCAACTACCGCATGCGCGACGCTGCGTTTAGCCGCCAGCGTTATTGGGGCGAACCTTTCCCGATTGTGTGGAAAGATGGTATCGCGCATCCTTTGCCGGAAAGTGAACTGCCGGTATTGCTTCCGGAAATGGATAAAATTAAAAACGGATCAGAAGGTGAGGGGCCATTGGCAAATCTTACTGAATGGAAAAACTATAATGGTGGTGTTCGCGAAGTGAACACAATGCCGGGCTACGCAGGTTCATCATGGTATTTCCTGCGCTATATGGACCCTGAAAATAACCAGGAGTTCTGCAGCAGAAAAGCAAGTGATTACTGGGGCCAGGTTGATTTGTATATCGGTGGAACGGAACATGCGGTAGGACATTTACTGTACAGCCGTATGTGGACAAAAGTATTGTTCGACCTCGGACTGATTGGTCACGAAGAGCCATACAAGAAATTGGTGAATCAGGGGATGATTCAAGGTTCATCAAGATTTGTGTATAGACTCAATGTTGAATATTCGACCGATAGTGCTCACGAAATGCGGCCAGAAATGTATGTTTCCGAGAATCATGTTCAAAGGATCGAAAGCGAGGGGTTAAATGAAAAGGAAATTGCGTTTTTGAAAGATGCTTATGCGCATGTAAATAACAATGTTGTAGTTACTCCTCAGTTACATGGTATTTCCCGAATTCACGTTAATGTTGCTCTGGTAGATGGAGTTCATTTAAATCTGAACGCATTTAGAAAGTCTATGATTGAGCATGAATATGCAGGCTTTATATTAGATAATGGCGAGTGCACTTCTCCATTAGTTCCATTTTCGGATTTAGGAGAAGATATTGGAAATCATTATATCTGTGGTGTGGAAGTTGAAAAAATGAGTAAGCGCTACTACAATACTGTGAATCCTGATGATCTTTGTAATAAATACGGCGCCGATACTTTCCGCATGTACGAAATGTTCCTTGGTCCGGTGGAAATGAGCAAACCATGGGATACAAAAGGTATTGAAGGCGTGCATAGATTTTTGAGAAAATTCTGGCGCTTGTTTGTTGATGAAAACAAAGGACTAATTGTTACCAACGATGCACCAACAGATGCAGAGTGGAAAGTACTATACAAAGCCGCTAAGAAAATTGAAGAAGACACAGAAAAATTCTCTTTCAATACAGCAGTAAGTACATTCATGATTGCGGTGAATGAACTGGGCGATTTGAAGTGCCACAAAAAAGCAATACTTGAAAAATTGCTGATCGCTTTAGCACCGTATGCACCACATATTGCAGAAGAGTTGTGGCACATGATCGGCAATGAAGGTTATATTCTTGACGCAGCGTTCCCGCCAATTGAAAATAAATACCTGGTTGAAACTGCGAAAGCGTACCCTGTTGCCATCAATGGTAAAACGAGAACAGAATTAACCATTGCACTTGACGCCACACAGCAACAAGTAGAAGAAATGGTAATGGCCGATGACATCGTAAAAAAATGGCTCGAAGGCAAAGCTCCAAAGAAAGTGATCTACGTGAAAAACAAAATGATCAACGTGGTGATGTAGGTAATTTCACGCAGCGATCACAACGAAGCAGCGACGCGGCGGGTTTTTTAAAATAGTAAAGGGTGTTCTGTTTATACAGAATACCCTTTTTTGCTTGAATAATATTTGTGGTTGATGATACTGTAAAAAGAAAGGGTAACTGCAACAGCTGCAATTACCCTTTTATATTTTATTCGCTGCGTCGCTGCTTCGTTGCGATCGCCGCGTGAAACTCTTAAACCAGCATTCTCAAAGGTTCTTCCAGGAAGCTTTTCAGCGTTTGCAGGAAAGCAGCTCCAGTTGCACCATCCACTACGCGGTGGTCGCAACTCAAAGTAACTTTCATGATGTTTCCTGGTTTTACAACGCCGTCTTTCACTACAGGCACTTGGCTGATACCGCCTACGGCAAGTATACAAGCATCTGGTGGGTTGATGATCGCTGTGAATTCATCTACACCAAACATACCTAAGTTAGAGATAGTGAATGTGCTTCCTTCCCAATCTGAAGGTTGCAATTTTTTAGCTTTTGCACGTGCTGCGAAGTCTTTTACTTCTGTGCCGATCTGTGTAAGAGATTTAGTATCTGCAAAACGCACAACCGGAACCAGCAAACCTTCGTCAACTGCAACGGCAACGCCGATGTTCACGTGATGGTTCACACGAATTTTATCGCCTAACCAGCTGCTGTTGATAGCAGGGTGTTGTTTCAATGCAATAGCACAAGCTTTTAACACTAAGTCGTTGAATGAAATTTTTACAGCTGCTTTCTCATTGATCTTGGTACGTGCAGCAACAGCATTATCCATATCGATAACCATTGTTACGTAGAAATGAGGAGCAGTGAACAAGCTTTCACCAAGACGTTTCGCAATTACTTTACGCATTTGAGAAACCGGTACTTCGTCGAAGCTTACTTGTCCCGCAGGAGCTGAAGCCACAGCAGGTGCGCCTTTCGCAGCAGGAGCAGCTTGTTGTGCAGCAGGTTTGTAGCTGTCAACATCTGCTTTTATAATGCGTCCACCGTCACCACTTCCCGGAACCTGTGAAATATCTATACCTTTTTCTTCCGCTACTTTTTTAGCAAGCGGAGAAGCTTTTACTCTTCCGTTGTCTGAAGAAGATTGTGCAGGTGCGCCTTGTGCCGGAGCCGCCTGTGCAGCAGGAGCCGCTTGTTGAGCAGGTGCAGCCGCCGCTTGAGAAGCGCCCGCAGATGCAGTGCCACCACCTTTTGCGGAAGCAACAATTTTATCAACATCTACTTTTCCTTCTTCACCAATGATACATAGCAACGCGTTCACAGGAACTTTGTCGCCTTTTTGCGCACCTATATATAATAACTTACCATTCTTGTAGCTTTCCAGCTCCATGGTAGCTTTGTCTGTTTCGATTTCAGCAAGCAGGTCGCCTTTTTTAACATCATCGCCTACTTTTTTGTGCCACTCCGCAATCACACCTTCGGTCATGGTGTCGCTAAGGCGAGGCATCAAAATAACTTCTTCAATTTTAGAAAGATCAACTGAACCGCCACTTGCAGGAGCAGCTTGCGGAGCCTGCTCTTGTTTAGGAGCTTCTTCTTTCTTCTCAGCCGCAGGAGCTGCAGCCGGAGCACTGCCCTGTTTATTTAGAATTCCGGAAATATCTTCACCTGGAGCGCCGATGATGGCTAACAAATCATTCACCTGCAATTTTCCGCCGTTCTGTACGCCGATGTGCAATAAGGTACCATCTTTATAGCTTTCCAGTTCCATTGTGGCCTTATCTGTTTCTACTTCAGCTAACAGATCTCCTTTCTTCACAGTATCGCCTACCTTTTTATGCCATGCAGCAATTACCCCTTCTGTCATGGTATCACTCAAGCGGGGCATTAATATCTCTTCTGCCATAGATTATGATTGTTGATTTGAGGGTTCGAAATTAGGGCAAAATGAGGAAAAACCAGCAAAATAGGTTGAGGATCACCCAATAACTCCGTTGCACCCCGATTAACGCGTTTTATTTTCTACGATTTCAACAAAAAACCGGTTTTTAGTTAAACCGGCTTGTGATAAATATCAGGAAAAAGTAAAAAGTCAAAATTAAAAAGTAAAAAACGGACTGCCCTTTTGACTTTTGATTTTTTACTTTTTAATTAATCGAAGGTTTACAGGCCAAACTTACCCAACAAGCCCGTTAATCCACCGCCACCACCGCCGGTAAATGCGCCGATAATGTTTTGGAAATTGAAGCTTTGATCGTTGGGATCATTTGTTTTGTGAATGAACTTTGCCATCACCATTGGAATGATAGCGGCGGCAATGCTTTGTGCCTGCGTTCCGCTGATGCCAAATTTTGAGGTAATGGATTCAACAAAATTGTTCGAAATGCCTTGCACTGCGGGATGATCTGCGGAAACGCCGCCTTGCGATTGGAACAACTGCATAATGCCTTCTGCATTTCCCTGGCCATAGCTTTGCAGGCCGTTGGTAATGGAGCTTACAGCCTCGTTCATCACGTCTTGATTATGCTCATTGGGAATAGCAGTATTATCAACAACGGCCTCCTGGCTGTGCTGCTGAACCAGTTGTAATAATTCTTCAAACATAAAATTTGTTTTAATGAAAATAGGAAAAGAAATTATGAATGATGAGTGATGAATTATGAATTATGAGTTATGAATTATGAAGATGCTTGTAATCTATGTTTGCATAGCTTACTGCTCCTTACTCCTAATTCCTAATTCATAATTCATAGTTCATAATTCCTTAGGCTGGCTGCAAATACTGCGCATATGCATAACCTTCAGCACCGCCGTCTGTTCTGATAAGGTACCACTGGTCGCTTGTTTTATTTACCAATGTTACAATCTCATTATGACCTGCTTTGCCTACGATCGGTTGGTCGGTGCCCGGGCCCTTGCGAATATTCAGGTTGCTGCTTTCCGTAGTTACTTTCAATTTGCCACCATCTACGGCGCCACCAACATTTACATTCAATACCAGGTCGCCTGCGCGAAAATCCGGATCTATTTTATTGTAAATGTTCCAAAGGCTGTCTTTAGCACTGCCGCTTGGTGCATCACCGTCAATGTATAAAACACCATCCTGCTCTCTTACCTGCAGGTTAGACACGCCTGATGAATTCGCTGTATCGATCAGCTCTTTGTATTTATCCTGTAGTGCCATGATATTTTATTTTATGGTTAATTTGTTTTCAACTTTTTTCGGTTTCAGGGCTTGAACCTTTTGCATGAGTTTAGGAAGGTCCGCTCTTTTGATTTCTCCAGTCAAGGTAACTACTCCATCTTTCACCGAAGCCATAACGCCCGCGTTATCTTTAATGGCATCAGTTACCATTTTGCTTAAATTGTCATCTGGTGAAATGGTAACCGGAGCGGCTGGTGGCAATGGCGGAGGTGGCGGCGCAACGGTTACATTGTTAACCACTTGTTTTACTCCTTTTACTCCTTTCACAAAATTTTCACTGCTTACTTTGCATGCATCGTCTTTGCATTCTCCGCTGATGGTAGCAACTCCACCTTTCACGCTCACCTGGAGCGCAGATGTTGTTGGGTCTCCTGCCAATGCAGTAGCAGCAGCAGATTGGATGTCTGCATCTTTAGGGCCACAGGAAGCAATACTTAAAGAAATGATCGCTGCCGTTCCGAGTACGGCAAGGTTTTTTAGCCAGTTTTTTTTCATATTCATGATGTTTAATTCTAATAATCAGCAATTTATCACTGTTGCCATCTCCACATCATTACTATCAAAAAATGAACCTTTTGTAGTAGTAATTGAGTTTATAACAGCTACAAAAAACAAAATGCCTTATGATCTATTGCATTTTACGTGCCATTGAAAGCAAGCACAATTAAACAACCATTCATGCTAAAAGGTTTGTTGTGTTTTTAAGAAAATTGAGAGAGGAAAAGTGAGGTGATGTTTGCTAAAATGCGTAGGCGGCCTTTAACACCCAAATACCATAGCCGCCCTTCGTTAAACTATTTGCTTCGGGTATTCCATAACCGGGTAAGGTATTTATCAATCGCAGACCAACATCAATGCCATGTTGTTTGGCAATATCAAACTTATAACCAACGGAAGGCGCCAGCGAAAGATGAGTGCTGGTATTACTGCTACCTTGAATCATAGCGCCGACTTCAGCACCGAGAAATAATTTTTTCCAGCAGTAATATCTTAGGCCCGCAAACAATGGGATGTTGCCATAGCTGCTGATACTCGTATCATGCGCAATATTTGAGTAGTTGATGTAGGTGTAAGTACCCGAAAAGTGGATGTAGCCAAGACTTGCCGTACAGGAAAATTTTTTCGAAAAAAGGCGTTCGGTTTGTATCTCGAGGCCAACACCTGTAGTGTTATTGCTTTCTGTGTTGGAAAAATAAGCAGGTTTTGAAAATAACAGACCGGCTGAGTATGTCGTCTTTTTGGATTGCGCGAAGGAGCAAATAAAAGTGAAGCCTGTAACCAATAGAAACAACAACTTTTTCATCGAACGGTTTTTGTAATTGACTCAGGAAGAGGCAAAGCCGTTGCATGGGGGAATAACTGAATAACTGAGTGGTTCATTTTCTATTTTTCACTACGATATTCAACTACTCAGTTATTCAATTATTCAGTCTCTCTACGGCATCAACACAGTATCAATCACATGTATAACGCCATTGCTTTGCATCACATCTTTAATGGTTACTTTGGCTTTGTTGCCTTTCATGTCTTTTAGCCAAATGTTTTTCCCGTCATACATAAAAGTTAGCTGCTCGCCTTGCACGGTGGTTGCCATGTAAGATTCGCCGTTTTTTTTGATCCAGTCGATTAATGTTTGGCTGTCTATTTTACCTGCAACCACATGATAAGTAAGCACTGAAGTGAGTGTACTTTTATTTTCCGGTTTCAATAAATTGTCGACAGTGCCCTGAGGTAACTTATTGAATGCTTCATTGGTGGGTGCGAATACAGTAAACGGGCCGCTTCCTTGCAATGTTTCCACAAGGCCGGCTGCCTTAACAGCCGCAACCAGTGTGGTGTGGTCTTTTGAATTTATTGCATTATCGATGATGTTCTTGCTGGGGTACATGGCTGCACCGCCAACCATCATTGTTTTTTCCTGTGCGTGCGAAGTAGAGGCAGCAAATAAAAGTGATAATGCTGCTACGATTGTTTTAATGCGCTTCATGGTATTTGTTTTCGTTACCTACGTGAAATAACAAACCCATGGATTGGCAACAATCAAAAAAAATAAAACAATTAAGTAGTTGGAAAATTAATCCCTGCTGAAGCCCTGCATTACATAAAGCTGGTAAAGCCCAACAGGAATATATATCTGCAGTAATCTCGCTTCTGCGCAGTTGCGGTTGATGGCCTGCTTAAGCGCCGGAATATAAACACGTTCAATGAGTGTTTTTAATTCGGCATCTCCATTTGCATATAGCTCCTGGGCAACGCTCATACATTTTTTAATTCTGGAAATATCACAATCCTGTGCAGATTGGCGGGTGTAGGTAGCAAACGCAAGCATGGCATCTTCAATGCCATTTTCAGATGTAGTGATTTTAGGGATGCTTTTCAATAATAAGCCGTTTGCCTCTTTACTTGTAATCATAGTCGGTGCTCTTTCTTCTGTTTTTTTAAAAAGTTAACCAGTAAACACAATCGTTAGCATTTTTCCGGAGCTCTTTTGCGGGGCATTTGGAAAAAACGCTATTCAATAAATTTACTGAAGTTTCAGGTTTTTGACAAAAAATTTTTGAAAATCCAAATTTTTTCAACAGAATTTCCGGTACATGGTTTCCAAAAAAACTGATGCGGATCATATGTTGGTCGTATTGGGCGGAGAGGCGGGCAACAGAACTATGACGCAGATGAATAACTGAATGACTGAATAACTCAATGTTTCTGTTTAGCAGTCATCTTGCGACTTGAACACTCAGTTATTCGGTTATTGGAAAAAGATTCGTGTAAATCTGAGTCATCTGTGTGCCACTTACTTTTAACATTTTTTGCGGCGTACAAATCAAATGTTCATACTATTTTCCATTTCAATTTAACCCTAATGACCCAAACACCATTTACACTGTCAGGCAAAATTCTGTTTGCTATTATTTTCTTATCGCTATTATTTCTACAAAATTTAGATGCTCAAAAGAAATTCAATCTTACAATAGTTGCGGATTCGTCCATTGATGTTAAAGGATTGCAATGGCAGTATTATAATGGCTTTGGGCAAGTTTTTGTGCCGGACACTTTTACCGGAAACAAGATCACATTGACTGACGAATATATTTCGAAGTTTGCCGCTGTTGATATCACTTATAACAACCATGGAGATCCGCAGGGAAGCTATAAATTGTTTATAGACGAAAAACCCGCAACTATATATTTAACTAGTGTTAAAGCTGGAACTAAAAATGAACTTCGCTATTCTAAACTTGAAAATGCGACAGACTTTTTTGATACGTCAACAAATCATCTGCTCAAAGAATTGAGGGCATTTAGAAAAGAGGAGAATGAAGCACTTTCAAAACTTTGGGCAAATCATAATTACCATGACATAACATATAACGATTCACTGAGAGCTCTTAATGAAAAACTCCAAAAAGCAGGCACCGCAAAAGATATCTTATTCTTCAAAAAACATCCTGATGAATATTTTTCTTTCTATGAGTTCCAGGACCAGGTTGTTGGGAATTCTCTGGAAAAGGAAAAGGATACCGCGTATTTGCGAAGTCTTATTACTACAATGAACGAAATTTTTCCTGAGCGCATGGTAAGCAGCGCGGAAGGGCAATGGCTGATTGTGCGCATTAATGCTGCATTGTACCCGCCTCCGCAGAAAGGAATGCCAGTGCCTGACGTTCAACTCAAAGACATAAATGGGAAGAATATTAAGCTGTCAGATTTCAAAGGGAAATATGAATTGCTGGATTTTTGGGCAAGCTGGTGTCCGCCATGTAGAAAAAACGGTCCATCATTAAAAGCAATTGCTGCGCAGTATAAAAAGAATTTGCAAATTGTCGGCATTTCGATTGACAACAATTTAACAGCTTGGAAAGACGCGATAAAAGAAGATGGGTTGACATGGGTAAATCTTTCTGATACAAATCTGGGAAACAATAGTGCCGCCATGCATTACAAGATTACCTCTGTTCCACATTATTTTTTAATTGATGCTTCGGGAAAATTAATAACGGAAACAAGCGGTGATCTGGAAGCAATTAAGAGTAAGCTAGGAGCAATTTTTCCGTAGAGAGAGCACACTGATAAAACTGAATAACTGAATAACTGAATAACTGAATGTTTCAGTTTAATAATCACCTTTGAATTTGAACACTCAGTTATTCAGTCATTCAGTTATTCAGTTATTAAAACGGCTAAGCTTTTCCCAGACGATTTATTGTTACGAGTTGAAATAGCATATAGATGATGATGCCCCACACAAGTGCCACCAATGCTACGACTGTTACAACGAGCGTTAGTGGAGCATTTTCAGCTGTTCCCCAAAGCGTTCTTTGATCAAATCTGTCTTTTACTGTTGTTGGCACGCCCCAGTTGGTAACTTTTGAAGCGAGAAGTTCTCCGGTTTGGTCGTTCTCATCTACCTTGGCAAGCACGGTTACATTGCCTTCATGATCGCCGGGCATGTCGGTTGGAAAATCTGCCACCGCTTCGCCTTTATCATCAGTTGTTACGGCATCACCCAAAGGAAGTGAGCCAAAACTTTTCTTAATTAAAAACACTACATCTACGCCTTTTAGCGGAGCATGATTTTTTGTAACAACGGCTTTCGCTTGTTTAACGCTGTCCTGTTCGCCGAAGGAGAGCGTAATTTGCGCTTCTGCATTTGTGCTATCCTGTGCGGACAAATGTTGTGTGGATAGCACAAAAAAACTGCAGCACAGTGCTAAACCGCGGACGATATTATTAGGCTTGAGCTTCATACAAATTCGTTTGTTCATCAATTTGAGGAGATTGCTGTTCTTCGGTCATTTCCCAGATTGAAATGATAGGAAACAGTCTTACAAAAAAAGTAATGACCAACAGCGCACCGGCCAGTGATGCCGCTGTAATGGACCATTCTTCCCATGTTGGCATATAGGTGTGCCACGACGCAGGAACGTTCTGTATTGGGATGAACGGGTGAAGAAGTGTAGGTACAACGATGAGGAAACGCTTGAACCATGCACCCACCACCACCATAAGGGAAACGATAAACACAGGCAGCGGCGCCCTCCCTTTTTTAAACAGCATAACAATAATGGGAACTATCATGCCGAATATCTGCACGCTCCAAAACAACGGCGCATAGTGACCAGTGAACAAAGATTTCAAATGTTCGCCATCTACCGTTTTCATTTTATAACCGGGTACCAAATATTCGTTGATGTTGAAATAGAGATAAACCAATGACAACAGCACCAATAGTTTTGCCATGTTATCAAAGTGTTTGGTGGTGATGTATTTTCTTAAGTTGTAATGATTTCTCAAAACATATGTAACGGCAATTACACCCGCACAACCAGCCTGGAATGCGCCAGCCACGAAGTAAGGTCCGAAGTTGGAGCTATCCCAACCTGCTCTGTAGGTTGTTGCAAACAACCACGAAGTGACGGTGTGAATGCCTAACGCAAGAGGAACAACAAGCACCGCAAGCACATTGATACATTTGTGTATAAGAGCGTATTGTTGCGCAGTTCCTCTCCAGTTTAAGGCGAGGAAAGTATAGAACCATTTTTTGAATTTTGAGGACGCGGGAGTTAAGTCGCGGCAAATTGCGATATCAGGAAGCAATGGAATGTAAAGCAACAAACTGCTTACAACAAGATAAGTGGTGATTACAATAACATCCCAAAGAATAGGAGATTGAATTCTGCCGTACGCAAACAAATGCCAGAATCTTTCGGGTCTTCCCATATCTACAATGATAATGATGGCAGCAAAGAATATTGCAGCCACCGCAATTATTTCTGAGATGCGCACAAGTGGTGTGCGCCATCTTACATTGGCGAGTTTAAGAATGGCACTCACAAGCGAACCAACAAGGCTTATGGCCACAAAAAAAACGAAGTTGGATATGTATATTCCCCACGAAGTAAAATCGCGCATATCGGTTACAACAAGACCCTTCTGCAATTGTCGGATGTAGGCAAAAAAGCCTATCACAACTATTACGAGGAGAAGCCCCACCCATAACTTGCCCGAAGCGTTGAATTTTTTCGGCATCAAATCCGTGAGCAGTTGATTCGATTTATCCAACTTTATTTTTACAGGTTCCATTTGTAATTAATAATTAATAATTAATAAGTTCGGAGCTGTTTACTAATTCGATCTTCAAGTGGTCTAATGGCCCGATTCATGGCTGGTTTGTCCTTCTGCATCTGGTTGTACTTCTGCGTCTTTAAAAGGAAATTGTCTGTTTACAGGAGGTAAATAATAAACCCTTGGTTTGGTTCCCAGATCTTCGAGGTATCTGTAACCAGACTTATCTTTTAGTAACTGACTCAGTCTAACTGTTTCGTCGCCGTTACTTACTACATCTTCTACTTCATCGCCAAAATAAAATACGCCGTTGGGGCAAGCTTGCACACAATCCGGCAGTTCATCTTTTGCCGTGTTAGTCGGGCAGAAATCGCATTTCTCCACAGTGCCGGTTACGTGTGTGCTGCAGGCCGCGTGTGGCTTTATTTCATTCATCTGCGTAATGTTCAACTGGTACTCTGTATCCCAGTTAAAAACTCTTGCAGAGTACGGACAGGCTACCATGCAGAACCTGCAACCGATACAGCGATCGTTGTCTATGCCTACAATACCATCGGTCAATTTAAAAGTGGCGCCAACCGGGCACACTTTTACGCACGGCGGGTTGTCGCAGTGAAAGCATGGAGTAGGCATCCAGTAAGGAGATGCCTTATCTGAATCCTGCATTTTGTTGATCTTGATGTAGCTGCGGTTGTCTGGCAGGTAGTGCATCTTTGAACAGGCGCTTTTACATTTACCCGCATTCTTGCACCTGGACAGATCAATCACCATTACAAACTTTTTGCCGGGCACACCCTCGCGTACATTGTGCTTGGAAAGGAGTGAATCCGGTATCGCAGGATTGATCATTGAAGAATCCACTTCCACTATTTTGCCATCTGGAGAAAGCAGCTTCACCTTATCACCTGTTTTGGGCTTCGTGTCCTTGCACGCCGTTTCCATTATTCCCAAACCCGTTGCCACAGCGGCAGTAGCCACAAAACCCTTTCGCAGGAAGTCTCTACGCGAATCATTCGATTCGTTATTATTTGAATCCATGGAATACAAATTGAAAATTGAAAGTTGAAAGTTGAAAATGAAATTGAAAATTGAAAGTTGAAAATGGGATATGTCTTGAGGGCGAATGCGATTCGCCCCTACGGCGATTCATTTTCAACTTTCAATTTTCAATTTTCAACTATTTCTTGAAAGTGCGTATGTAGTTCACAAGGCTCCATATTTCGTCTTCGTCAGAAATTTTCTTTTTAAATCCAGGCATGTCGTCTCTTCCTTCGCTTATTTTATAAAACAGTGCGCCGTCTGATTGACTTTGTGTTGTTGCAGCAGAGAAATCTCCCGGATGTGTGGTTAGTTTCGCCGCTTTTGATCCGTCGCCCTTACCCATTTTGCCATGACAAGATGCACAGTTTTTTGCCCACGAAGCTTTACCTGTGTTGATAGAAGCTGCATCAGCCTTCACAGGGTTCGCCATCTTCGCGTTCTTGTCAGGAACCGTCCATGGTTTTGGTTGTTGTTTTGAAAAAGTAAAACTTACAACTACGACAAATGTTGTCATCAGTAAAAGGACACTTAGTGTTTTTGTTTTCATAAACTTGTTTTGAGGTGTATTGATGAAGAATATTGTTTCTACCAATTCCAAAGCCGCGTCATATTAAAGCCGATCAACCACTGCCCATCTTTGTAATCATTGTTGTTATAGTAATTATTTCTCGACGGTGTTATATAACGATAGTTGCCAACCAATACCTGGAACGTGTGACCTGTGGTGTTGATTTCAAGCCCCGCAGAAAGGTTTGGATTTGGATTGTTTGTTAAATGTTTTGTGAGTGGCTGGTCATAGTTCAGCAGGAGATTAAGCGTGGCATTCAATTTTAGTCTGCCCGAAAAAGCTATTGCAAAATGGTCGTGTTTCATTTCTTTGCCGAGTACGCTCTTGCCATCCGCTGTAGTATCTCCGCCATAATAACCTTGTACCACGTTCACGTGTGTGAGGCTGGGAGCCACCTGTATGGAAAACAGATCGCCGAACTTTCTGGCGATAAGTATTTGGTTGAAGAACATCAAGCGATCACTACCATGGGGATATAGACCTCCGGTAGGATCTGATCTTGTGTCGACAGACATATTGCCGTAGTAAGTTACACTCACGGGAATTTTATCATCTTTTGTTTGCTTAAGCCCCGCATATTTTACATATCCTTCCCAGGTTAGGTTATACTCTGTTAATGAAAGTCCGACCATCAAATTTTCTCTTGGCACATAGTCAGCTCCTATGCGGATATTGATGCCACCAAATAGACCAAACAAGCTCTGGTAGCCACCATCAATAGTTCCGAAACGGTGCATGAAATCGAGTTGAAAAGAACCTTTTGTGGGAACCATTACACTTTGGTTATCCAACAGCCAGATGTTTTCAAATGTGTTTGGCACCGGCTTACTTTTTTTAGGTGCTGCGGGAGCTTCTGTTGCTTCCTCTTTCACTGCAGTTGAGTCTTGCGCATTCAAAATGTTCAGGCATCCCAGCAAGCAAAACAATACTAAGGCAGCTTTATGTGACCGGTTATATAGTGTTGTGTGTGCTTTCATTTGTGCGTTTTTTACGATGTAGTTAGTTATTCGGAGCGCCTATTTTGATCCAGTCCAGCACCATTTGTATCTGAACTTGTGGCAGCTTGCCTGTTGGAGGCATTAAGCCGTTATTAATTTCCTGATACAAAATGCTTTCTGTGGGAATGGTTGTATTTACAAAGCCCCCAGACATTAATGCATTGTAAGACTTATCTGCTGTTAAGATTGGATTATGTCCCCCATCGCCATGGCAGCCTGTTGTTGCGCAGTTCGAGTTAAAAATGGGCTGGAGGTCGTTACTGAAACTTACATTTTGCGGCGGTGCATTAGGATCGGGCGGAGTGATAACATCGTAGTAACAGCCTGTCGCAAATGCCATTATTAACATTGCCATCAGCCAATATATTTTTCTGACTTTCATAATTGATATTTTGCTTGAGTCATTAAATGGTGTTTAACATGTTTTGCAGCGTCAGAATTTGATTGCCGCATTACAGCTAATGTCTACGTTATCACCAATACTGGTTGATACAATGCCGAAATTAGAAATGGCCAGAATGGAAAAATCCAAGCTGAATCCGTAGGTATCCTGTGTTCCCTGCTCTGCTTTTCCATCATAGCTGAATTTAGCAGTGATTTCATTGGTTACACCATGAAATTTCAGATCGGCGGTTACGATGTAGCCTTTATCTGTTGTGCTGAACACTACCTTCTTGCTGGTGATTACCGCCATATTACTATCTACCGCACCTGCGCCTGGGGCCGTACCAAATGTTTGAAGCAAACATCCTCCGTCTCTTGCGGGTTCACTGGTATTTACCGAGTTTAGCCATACATCCGCCGTGAAATAGATGCTATCAGGATTCTCTTCCCAGAATTTGAACCGGGTAATGTGGAAGGTATTGAAACGTCCGGTTAGTGCTGAAACCTGCCCTAAGTACTTGGTTGACCAGTTAACGTTGGAGTGCGCTTTATCAAAGCCAGCTGCGTTGTCAACGTGCTGGTCGCCGCGGGTTATAGGGCCCCCGCCGCCTCCACTCGGTACAATTTCATCCTTATGCGTACAGGAAATGATATAAAAAAAGAAGGTTAATATAAGCGCAACGCTTATTGCCGAGATTTTTACTTTCAGGTTCATGGCGGTCAATTTGGATATGAAGAATTTTAGTTACACTCTTAAAAGCAGGTCATTTTTTGCGTGCATCATTCATCCAGTCGAAGACTTCTTTTTCAGTTGCTTTTGTGGCAACGGTACTTTGGTCGAGGACGGACTTATTTACCATCACTAATTTGCCGTCCGGCATCATCATTGGTACCTGCGAAGTGTCCTCTGATTGCAGGTGATGCAACAGTGGTGCGCCAACCCCGATTGTAGCACCAGCAACAATGACCGACTGAATAAACTTTCGGCGATTATTTTTTGTAGACATATGATTAGAGATTGCTATTGACTATTTGATCCGTATAACATAGACGCGGACATATAAATTCCGTGAAATCAAGGGGCCGCGACTTTGAGGCATGCTAATCAGTGTGGAATTTTCTCAAAAACTTGCCGAATACAACGCACAAGTAGAGTTTTGATGTTTGTGTAAGGTGTGGATCGAGATGTAAGTCTGTTTCTGGACCTGCCCTTCTATTCTCTTCTTTCAAAGACTCTTCCAGAATAAGACAACCCACTTATATAATTTGTTTACGCGTTTGGGAAAAAAAGTTGCTCAATCCGGTTTAACCGTAAAATGAAGAGATCTGCAATAAAAGATAAAATAAAAAGGAGCTGTCTTTGTTAAGACAACTCCTTGAAAATTTAGGGGTTATTATATTTTTACTTCCTACTAATTAAACCTGCTTTTCTGAGCAATCTTCTATTTTGGCTTCTATGCATGAATTTGAATACCAACGCATAGATGATAGGAAGAATGAGCAAAGTAAGCAGCGTAGAAGTGATTAAACCTCCGATCACTACGATTGCCAATGGTTTTTGCGTTTCAGAACCAATTCCCGTGGAAACCGCCGCCGGCAACAGTCCGATCATTGCCATGAGAGCCGTCATTACCACCGGACGCACACGCGAGTGAACGCCTTCGAGAATGGCCTCGTTTAAGTGCATTCCCGCTTCAAGGTTTTTCCGGAAAACGGATATCATGATCACACCGTTCTGGATACAGACACCAAACAACGCGATGAATCCGATACCTGCGGAAATACTAAAGTTAATGCCCGTTACGTGCAACGCAAGGATACCACCAATCAATGCAAACGGTACGTTCATCAACGTAAGGATTGCATCTTTTGAATTATTGAATGTTACAAACAAAATCAGGAATATAACAAGTAAGCAAATCGGCACCACACGCGCCAATGTTTTCGTGGCACGTTGCTGGTTTTCAAACTCACCGTTCCATGACATTTTATAACCATCAGGCAGTTGTGTCGCGTCATTTACTTTTTGCTGTGCCTCTGCAATGGTACTTCCAAGGTCGCGGCCACGCACAGAGAATTTCACTGTGATGTAACGCATGTTATTGTCGCGATAAATAAACGCAGGTCCCGTTAAAGTTCTGATGCTGGAAATTTCTTTCAGCGGAACTTTAGCGCCGTCAGTTGCGGGCACCATCAGATTTTCAACGGCTTCACGTGTTGCACGGTAGTCTTTTTGATAGCGAACACGCACATCAAATTTTCTTTCTCCTTCAAACAATTCCGTAGCTGCTTTACCGCCGATGGCCATTTCAATTACAGCATTTGCGTCTGCAGTAGAAACACCGTAGAATGCCATTTTCTGTTGATCCAATTCTATGCGGAACTCAGGCTGACCAAGGTTTCTGATTACACCGAGATCTTCAACACCTTGTACGCCTTTCAAAATGTTCATAACGTGCGTTGCACTTGTGTCAAGTACGTTGAAATCCTGTCCAAAAATTTTCACTACCAAAGCTGCGGGTACGCCGGCAACTGCTTCTGCTACGTTATCGCGAATTGGCTGTGAGTAGTTGAACACTATGCCCGGGAACTTTTGCAGCTTGGCATCCATTTGATCAACGATCTCGTCAGTAGTGAGTTTATCTGTTCTTTCTTTTTTAGGAGTAAGGTCAACAGCAATCTGCACGTTGAAGAATCCTTTAGGATCGGTACCATCATTTGTACGTCCAACCTGCGTTAAAGTGTTTTTAACGTCCGGGAAAGTTTGGATCACTTTATTCATTTCCGCAGCTATGCTGTCCGCTTCGTTCAATGATACGCTTCGCGGCAACTCTGCAGATACCCAAAGCGCGCCCTCGTCCAATTGCGGTAAGAATTCCGAACCGAGAAATTTGAAGGAAAAGAATGACAGAATCATTATGATGAACGCTACAATTACACTCATCTTTTGATTCGCATACAATTTTTTCAGGCCCTTCAGTGTAATGCTTTCAAAAAAGATAACGATCGGGTTATGTTTTTCACGCACATTTTTTTTCAGCAAAATACTTGCTAATGCAGGCACTAGTGTAAGCGTAAGAATCAACGCTCCCAACAAGGCGAAACCTAATGTGTAAGCCAAAGGAGAGAACATTTTACCTTCCACTTTCTGGAATGCGAAGATGGGAATCAAACAGGTGATGATGATCAATTTGGAGAAGAAGATGGATTTACCCATTTCTGTACCCGTATTCTTGAACAAGCCAAGCTTTGCCAGTTTGTTGAATTTCTCCATGCCCACTTCGTGCGCCCGCTTATCGAGCGCCACGAACAAGCCTTCCACCATTACGACGGCTCCATCTATGATGATACCAAAGTCAATTGCTCCCATTGAAAGCAAATTGGCATTCATTCCTTTTATGCGCATGCATATAAAAGCAAACAGCAGCGAGAGCGGGATGATGATACTTACGATCACCGTAGTGCGCCAGTCGGCCATGAACAGGAATACAATCACTGTTACCAGTACGATACCTTCAATCAGGTTGTGAATAACAGTTTCCTGCGCAAAATCCATCAGTGTGGTACGATCGTAAAATGGAACGATCTTCACATCTTTTGGCAGAATATTTTTGTTAAGCTCTGCTATTTTTTCGTGCACACGATCCAGCACCTCACTCGGGTTTTCTCCCTTACGCATTACTACAATGCCTTCGATCTGGTTACGTTTGTCGTTAAGCGCAACGGTTCCCAGGCGCGGCTTACCGGCTTCCATAACATTGGCAACATTCTTTACCAGCAACGGCACTCCGTTTACTTTCGTAATAATAATGTTTTCTATTTCGTCAATGTTGTTGAGCAAACCAATACCGCGTACTATATAAGCCTGGCCATTTCTTTCGATAACATCGCCACCTACGTTTACGTTGCTTTTTGCAACAGCATCATATACATCGAGAGAGCTCAGGTTGTATTTGATGAGCAACTCAGGGTTCACGCTTACTTCAAATATTTTTTCTTCACCACCAAAGCTGTTTACATCAGCAACACCCGACACTGATTTGAACTGGCGATCAAGTACCCAATCCTGTAAAGCTGTAAGCTCATGCACAGATTTGGTTGCGCTCTGTAAAGTGTAGCGGTAGATTTCACCCGTTGGTCCATAAGGCGGTTGCACTTCAGGTTGTATGTTATCAGGAAGATCCGCGTTAATGATACGGCTCATTACCTGCTGCCGAGCAAATGCATCATCTACTCCGTCATCAAATATCAAAGTGATATAACTAAGACCAAATGAAGAGTTGGTACGAAGATTGGCCTTTTTCTGAACGGAGTTCAGCACCGTTTCAAGCGGAATGGTAATGAACTTCTCTACTTCTTCGGCGCTTCTTCCCGGCCATTGCGTAATAATAACGATCTGTGTATTGGTAACATCCGGAAATGTTTCAATTGGGGTTTCTTTATAGCTCCAGATCCCTATTGCCACCAATACTACCGTCATAAAAAAAACGAAGTAGCGATGGCGCAGAGAAAAATGGATAATACTTTTTATGAACTTATTCATGCTAATGATTGAATAACTGAATTATTGAATTGATTGATTCAAAGTCAAAAATCAAAAGTCAAAAATCAAAAACGTCGGGTGCAATTTTGAATTTTCATTTTTGACTTTTTACTTTTCGCTATTGCTGCGACAGCGCTCTAAAGAACAACACCTGGTTCTTCGAGATCACTTTGTCGCCCAGCTGAACGCCTTCTTTAATAAATGCCGGACCACCTTCAGTTGCTTTGATTACTTTTACTTCGTGCAGCTTCAAATCGCACTGCCCTTTGTATGTAACCACATAGCTTTTGCCATCATCACTTACCAGTGCAGAGGCTGGAATAGCCATTGCTTTTCTTCCTTCTTTATTTTCTATTAAAACGTTGGCAAACATTTCGGGTTTCAATGCAAGACCTTTGTTAGGCAAATCAATTCTTACTTTCATTACTTTGGTTTGTGGATCAAGTATCTGATTGATCATATCTACTTTACCTACAAACACTGAATCAGGATAGGCGAGCGTGGTTACTTTAGCAGTGTAACCTTCTTTAATACGTGAAATGTCCGACTCGTACACGTTTGCAATTACCCACACATCTGTAATGTCACCAATCGTGAACATGTTTTCAGTATTGTCGGCTCTTATAAAGCTTCCCGGATTGATTTTTCTTTCCAGTAAATAACCACTTCTTGGTGCAATGATGGTGAAGTTTCCGCTTTTATCAGTGCGGCCGCTACCATTGATGCGCAAAGTTTCTCTGATCTTTGTTTCTGCAGAAGTTGCTTTTTGAAGATTTTGTTTTGCTTCTTCAAATTCACGCTGACTGCTTATGCCGTTGTTGTATAAAGCTTCAGCATTTTCATATTGTCTTTTAGCAATGGCAACATCAGATTCTGCAGCTACGAGGTCGCTGTAGTTTCCTGCTATCTCAGCACTTTTAATCACTGCCAATACCTGCCCTTGTTTGATTCTATCCCCAAGGTTTACTTTTACTTCAGCCACCTGGCCACTGCTGAAAGGATATAGTTTCACAACTTTACTTTCGTTAAAACTGATTTCTCCTGAAAGCTTAAGTTGATCATCGATGTTAGACATTTTAACAGAGTCTATGGAGATCATAGGTAACATAGAATCGCTGACACACACTTGCTTTGACACGGGGTCCGGTTGTTTCTTTTCTTTACAAGCAAATAAGAATACCGGTAATCCCAAAGTCGCTATTATTAATTTGTTCATATTATCGGGTTGAAGAGTACTTATTGAATAATGTTTTTGCCCACAGTGAAATTTAATTCCGCTATTGCGTTGCGTAAATTAAGTTCCTGCTCCATGCGGTTTGATTTTGTGTCTTTATACGAATCGAAGAAGTCGATAAACTCGATCAGGCTCACTTGTCTTTCTTTATAGCTTTTGATCATGTTTTGCAGCAAGTTGTCGTAAGGTTGATCAAGTACGCCAATGCTTTTGCCAACAATTTTTTGAGAGATGAGCCACTTGTTATAAGCGCCCTGTACTTCCTGCTCAATTTGTGACTGGTATTGCGTTACCTGCACCTGTGCTTGTTGAATGCTTTTTTGCGCAGCGGTAATATTTCCCTTGTTGCGGTTTAAGATTGGTAAAGGAAGGCCAACGCCCAGACCCCAGTAATTAAATTGATAGCTGGACGCATGGTCGTATTCAACACCAACCGTTACATCAGGCGCTACCAGTGATTTTTGGTATGCCAGGTTGTGTTGTTGGCTGAGGACGTTCGTTTGAGTAAGCAAATAATCCGGTCTTGTAGCGCGGGCAGTATCAAGCAGGGTTACAAGCGGCACAGGAGTGCCAAAGTCAGCATTAAGTTGCGGCATATCCACTACGATCGTAGAGTCGCCGCCCATTTGCAACAATACACGTAAGTCTCTTTGTACATCCGCCATTTGCGTTTCCAGCGATGCCTGGTCCGTTTGCAGGGAATACAGCAGAGCTTTTACTCGGATATTTTCTTTTTGTGAAATGTTACCCGCTTTATATTCAGCATCCATGGCGTTAACCATTTGTTCAAGAGAAGTCAGCTCTTCCTGGTATAATTGAAAAGTTGACTGCTGCTGATACAATGTGTTCATACTTGTGTGCAGCACAAAACTCAGGTTCCGCAACAGGTCGTTAAATTGCTGCTCCGCAGAAAGAACCTGGTCATTCGCAAGATGTATAAGTTTATTTTTTTTGCCGGCAGTCATAATAACCTGCTGCAATTGCACATCAAGTTGTCCACCGTGGTTAAGGTTGTCTTCTTTTACAAATCCCTGCCTGATTGTTTTCAAATCCAGGTTCTGCGAAACCGTTAGCGTTGGATTTTGCCAATACTTCGCTTGTTGCACAAGAGCCTTGTTAATGTCAATGTTGAACTTCTGTGCAATAAGTGAAAGGTTCCGCGTAACGAACATTTTCTCCGCGTCGGGTAGGGTAAGATGTATGCTGTCTGGTTTATTCTGCGCCCTCAAAAAAGAGGTGGCAAAACATAGGATAAACAGCAAACTGTACGAGTGCTTCTGCATATATAAATAATACTGGTTTACAAAATGAGTGCAAAGATGTTTTCGTATTTAGTTAAGCCGCGATTAACATCTGTTAACCGTTGGTTAACTAACGAATTGACAATTATTTGATCTGATTTGTTTAACATTTCCGGATCAAAATGGCAAGTAAGCTCGTTAGAGTGGTAGCGAGGGGGCTGGGTGACACAAATGGTCAATAGTTAATGGTGAATGTTGCACCAGGGATTATGTTCGAACTTGCAGTAAGGTGACGCATTCACAATTCAACATTTCACGAAGTCGCCGGCACATTAAACCGAAATCCCACACCATGTATGGTTTCCAGGATAACGTCTGGGTCAGTTTTAAAATGCTTACGTACTTTGGTGATGAAAACGTCCATGCTTCTTCCGAGGAAGTAGTCGTCTTTTCCCCACACATTTAAAAGCACTTCTTCGCGTTTCAATACTTTATTAGGGTGCTGGCAAAGAAACAGCAACAATTCGGCTTCTTTTTGAGTAAGGGTACTGTTGCCTTCCGGTGAGGTTATCGTAAGGTTAGCAAAGGAAAATTTGAGTTTGCCGATTTGGTAGTCTTGTACCTGCTCGGAATACATTTTTTTGGTTCTCCTTAAAAACACCTCCATGCGCAGCAAAAGTTCCGGCATACTGAAGGGTTTGGTAATATAGTCATCGGCGCCGCTTTGAAAGCCCTTGATCTTATCTTCTTCCAGAGATTTGGCAGTGAGGAAAAGAATGGGGACGACGTCTGTCTGCTGTCTTATTTTTTTAGCTACTTCAAAACCATCTTTATGCGGCATCATCACGTCCAGTAAACAGATGTCAAATTCATTTTTGTTGAACCTTTCAACGGCTGTTTGTCCATCTGCACACAAGATTACCTCATAGCCCGCCTCTTCCAGACTGTCTTTGATTACAAAACCCAACGCTGCATCATCTTCTGCCAATAGAACTTTTGCTTTGTAACTCATTGATTATAATTTGGGTAAAACAATTTTAAATTCTGTACCTATTTCCGGGATACTATTTACAGTAATCTTCCCGTGGTGAGCATCCACTACTTTTTTTACGAAGTTTAATCCCAGGCCAAAACCTTTTACGTTGTGCACATCACCGGTGGGAATACGGTAAAACTTCCTAAATATATGTTTTAAATACTCCTTTTTAATACCTATCCCGTTATCTTTTACCGAAAGTGTGAAGTGGCCGTTTTGTGCGCTGGTAGAAATTATGACTAACGGCTGTTCAGAATATTTGATAGCGTTCTCCACAAGATTCACTACAACAAGCGACAAATGCGGTTTGTCGGCCGATATAACAACGTGTTTCGGATCGAGCTGCAAATCGATCTTCGCATTTTTCATTTTGATCAGCGGGTCCAATTGCGTGATCACGTCGCTTATCATGTCATTCGGATCGAAGTTGGTTTTTTCCAGTGTCAGAAAGTTTTCATCTGTCGTTGCCGTTTTTAAAAGCCTTTCTACCTGGTATTGTAAATGTTCCGTTTGCTGCTTGATGATCAGGCTATATTGCCTCAACCTGTCAGGCTGGTTGAGTATTGCCGGGCCCACGAGCACGTCCGATGCAAGTTTCATAACGGCCAGAGGTGTTTTAAATTCGTGCGTGAAGTTGTTCACGAAGTCCTTCTGCAGTTCATTCAGCGTTTTTTGTTTGTACAAATAAAACAAGGTCGCCGGCAAAGCGAGCAGCACCACGAAAAGCAGGATGGTAGCGCTTATCCACCAGCCGAGCTTTTGTACAATGTATTGTCTTCTGTGCGGAAAATAGAGGTATATATACGAATGATCAAGCGCAAGCTCCGGAAGGTCAATCTCTGTTTCACGTGGATTGAGCGAAGCAGCGGTAGGCAGATATAATTGGTACAAATATTTTTTTGATCCTACATCATACAGTGCCATTTTACAATCTGCCAATACTTCAAAGTCTTCAAACTCGCTAATGAGAAAATGAGAAAGTGAGTCCTTTGGCGGAATGCTGTCTATCTCGATGATAAATGTATTGAGGTCGGGATGCTCAATAAGCTTCTGCAATTGGGTTCCAGGATAATCTGCGATATCAATATCTTCAAAAAGACCACGGACGGCTTTTACCACATTGTTATTAAATTCCCGTTCTTCAAACTTGTAAACCTTATTCAACCAATACAACTGCACACCAATGATGATGACAATTATTACGGTGGAAAGGAGTAAAATCCATTTTAAAGTTTTAGAACGCATACGAAAATTTGGTACTGGAACGTTTGTTACAAAATTCAATTCAAATATTGAATGAACCTGTGTTGGCCTTGTTAAGCCGTGGTTAAGCTGTTAACACTGGTTAAGCTGAAGTTAAGACAAAAAAAAAATTTTTCGGGTTAAAAATTGTTATTCATTTTTACATCGTTAAACGAATCCAACAACATGAAAAAATTAGTTCTTGCCGCTGCAATGCTTTTTACCGTAAGCGCATTCAGCTTTGCACAAACAAAGACTCCGGTTGCGAAAACGCAGACGAGTCAACAACAAGCTAAAAAGGATACTGCTCATACTAAGAAAGATGGCACTCCTGATAAGCGCTATAAAGAAAATAAAACTGCAAAAGATACCGCTGTAGTACACGCCAAAAAAGATGGTACTCCAGACAAAAGATATAAAGAAAATAAAAAGAATTAAAGATAGTAATAGAGGGTTTTTTAGGGTTAATGACGCTGCTTTTCCAAGCAGCGTTTCTTTTTTGCCATAGGCAAAAAAGAAAATTTGAAAATGAGGTGATTTGAAAATGCTTTAGGTGCATCTGAAAAACGGAACGCAGATCTTCATGATTCTTACGATTTATTAAGATTTTTTATCCAGTTGCTCAGAGCGCAGTTTGATTTTTTAAAATCTTATTTATCATCACAATCATGAGAATCTGTGTTCTCCCTCATTTTCAAATTAGCACATCTTCAAATTTTCAAATTACTGCTTAATGTGTTCCTTGAGCAGGCTGCGTGCACTCTGCATATCCGGAAGATCCTTAAACGCATCTTTTGGGATTAAGAAAAATGAGCGGGCGTCGAAGTAGAGGTGGAAGAAATAAGGCGTTTCCAAAAAATTACTGAAGAGGTTCCACTCCCATTTTTTTGAACCTCTGTCATTGGAAAGCGTTAGGCCATCGTCTTTAAAGTCTACAGAAAATTCATCTTTAAACGTATGTGCCCTTTTGTAAATGCTGGCGGGTAGCACACTCCAAATCACCACCATTAGCACAAGCCACAACAGAGAAAAAACCAGGAATGAGATAGGTTGTATCTTCTTGAAATAAAATAAACCTGCGGATAGCAATGCAAATACATTGATGATGATGATCAAAAATTTTATTTCAGGTCTTGTGAAGAAATGATATCGCAAGCCTTGTATTACCTGTTTCTTGTTGTAATTGAAATGAATGGTCATAGCGCAAAAGTAGAAGTAATGTGGGAATTTGAAAATTTGAAAATTTGAAAATGCTGCAAGTGCAGCAGAAAAACGGAACGCAGATCTTCATGATTCTTATGATTTATTAGGATTTTGTATCGAGCTGGTCAGCTTTGATTTTGTGTTTTCAAAAATCATAATTATCATCACGATCATGAGAATCTGCGTTCTCTCTACTTGTAGTCGCTTATAGAAATTTTTTCGGTGCAGAAACCGTATTCTTCAATATCGTTGCTGCTTACAATGATCAGGCGGTTGTTGCCAAATTCGCTGATCATGCGTTTGTATAGCTCGTAACCTGCGTCATCAAAGTTTGTGCAGGGTTCATCAAGCAACAGTAAATGCGTGTTGGAGAAAATGGCCTGCGCCAATTTTACCCTTTGCTTCATACCGCTGCTATAATACCGGATCTGTTTGTGAGCTGCTTTTTCAAGACCAACATATTCGAGGATTTTCTTTTCGCTCCAGCCATCGAGCAAAGGCTTGAATGTTTGGTGAAAAGAAAGGAATTCTGTTGCTGTCATTTCCTCAATAAGTTCGAGGTATGGAGCGCAAATAGAAAGATGTTTGTAAAGATTTTGTTCGCCGATGGAAGTGGGCTTTTGAGTTTCGGATTTATCTGCTGATAAATCCGAAACTTCTATTTTGCCTTCACTGAAAGCTGTTGCGCCTCCAATGCACTGTAGTAATGTAGATTTGCCTGAACCATTTGGTCCCACTATGGCGTAAGCGTTTCCGCTTGTGAATGTGTAATTGACGTGACGAAAGATCCAATCGCGGTTGAACCGTTTTCCTGCATCAGATAGCGAGATCGTCATCATTGTTGCCTTTGGTATATCTTTTAATAATGCCACGGCCACTTTCTCTCACAAATGTCAAAATATCATCACGCTCGTCTGTTGCCGGATATTCTTCTTCAATGAACTCAAGCGCCTGAGAGGTGTTGAGGCCTTTATTATAAAGAACCCTGTAAATATCAAGAATGTGATTGATGCGCTCGATTGTAAATCCACGACGCTTTAAGCCTACAGAGTTTACACCTGCATAGCTAAGTGGGTTTCTTGCTGCTTTGATAAAAGGAGGAACATCTTTACTTACCAATGAACCGCCGCCAATGTATGCGTGCTGACCAATCTGAACAAATTGGTGAACGGCGCACATACCTGCAAGGATGGACCAGTCGCCCATTACTACGTGACCTGCCATTTGCGTATTGTTGGTAAGAATGCAGTTGTTTCCTATTTGACAGTCGTGTGCGATGTGGCTGTAAGCCTGGATAAGACAATTTGAACCTACCGATGTTTTACCTCTTTCCTTTGTACCACGGTTGATGGTAACAAATTCGCGGATAGTTGTAGAGTCCCCAATTTCAACCAGTGAATCTTCTCCTTCAAATTTTAAATCCTGAGGGATGGCGGAGATAACGGCACCAGGGAAAATTCTGCAATTTTTCCCGATCCTTGCGCCTTCCATGATGGTAACGTTAGAACCGATCCAGGTTCCTTCACCAATTTCTACATTAGGATGGATAACGGTAAATGGATCAACTTTTACATTGGGAGCTAGTTTTGCACTAGGATGAATATATGTATGCGGGTGAATCATAAAGACATTATAAAAGAGCCAGCGTTAAACTGGCTCATAAAAATTTATTTGCAAAATTAGGTTGGCCAAACCACATAACCTATTTAATTGATACTAAGAACTTGCTAATGTTAACTTCTCTTTACTAATTGAGCCACTAAATCAGCTTCTGTAGCTACCTTGTTTCCTACATACACAGTTCCTTTCATTTCGCAAATGCCACGACGGATCGGCGCAGCCAGTTCCATTTTAAGGATCATAGTATCACCAGGTACAACCTTTTGTTTAAACTTACAGTTGTCAATTTTGATAAAGTAAGTATCGTAGCTGCCGCCGCCTAACGCGTTGATTGCCAAAATACCGCCTGTTTGTGCCAGCGCCTCAATCTGCAATACGCCCGGCATTACAGGATTTCCCGGGAAGTGGCCCGTAAAAAACGGTTCGTTAAACGTTACGTTCTTGATGCCGATAATGCGTTTGTCAGTAAGCTCAATAATTTTATCTACCAGTAAGAACGGATATCTGTGTGGTAAAGTTTTTTCAATTTGTTGAGTGGTATATACAGCAGGCATTGCAGGATCGTAAATAGGAACGTCCTTTACGTGCTTGTTCTTTTTGATGTATTGTTTGATCTTTTTCGCAAACTCAACGTTTGTGCTGTGACCGGGACGGTTAGCAATAATTCTTGCTTTAATAGGGTAGCCGATCAGCGCAAGATCTCCCACAATATCAAGTAGTTTGTGGCGAGCCGGTTCATTTGGATAGCGAAGCTCAAGGTTGTTTAAGTAACCTTCGCTTTTCACCTCCATTTTATCCCTCTTGAATATTTTTGCCAATCTGCCCATTTCTTCTTCCGTAACCGGCTTGTCTACAACAACAATTGCATTATTGATGTCACCACCTTTAATCAGGTTGTGCGCCAGCAATGCTTCTAATTCATGCAGGAAGCAGAATGTACGGCAAGGAGCAATTTCCTGTTTGAAATCACGCATGTGTTTTAAACCAGCGTGTTGTGTACCCAATACAGGAGAATTGAAATCTATTAATGTAGTGATCTGATAACCAACCGAAGGCATGGCCACCATTTCCACTCTTTTTTGTTCGTCGTAATGATGAATATTTTCATCAATGCTGTACCAGATTTTTGTCGCATCTTGTTCCAGCACACCAACTTCTTCTATTATTTCTACAAAAGGCTGAGAACTTCCATCCATAATTGGCGTTTCTGGCCCGTTGATTTCGATAAGACAGTTGTCAACGCCCAAGCCAACAAGAGCTGCCAAAACGTGTTCTACTGTACTCACTTTTGCGCCATTGTCTTCAATGGTTGTGCCTCTGGAAGTATCTGTTACTAAGTCGCAATCTGCTTTAATAATAGGATGTCCGGGCAAATCAACACGTTGAAACTGAAGGCCAAAACCTGGATTTGCAGGTTTCAAAGTCATATCAACACTTATTCCTGTGTGTAGTCCTGTACCTGAAATGCTAACTTCTGCACCAAGCGTATGTTGTTTGTCGGGATTGAAATTTAAGTCCATTCGATTTTCTTAAGTCCGCAAAGATAGCTATTAACTGCGAATAGACTTGCGAACAATATGGATGATTTATTTACAAGCATTTATACTATAAAAAAAGAAAGCCATAATCGTAATGTTACGTTTATGGCTGCAAAAGCTCAATGAAAAAGTATTTATCTCAAATTGCGACAACCCCTGTAATGGTGGTTTGCAGCATCTGACGTGGTGATTGTTCTGGCGCACGACGACAAAAATGCGACTACAATTGCTAGGGTAATAACTGTTTTCATGTTACTTGGATTAAATGTTTGATACGATAACTGTAACGTAAAACAGCTTGAAATAGTATAAATAGGTTAAAGTTTACATAAAGAATAGTCAGTTAATCAAATGTTTGCGGTGATTTTGATAGAAAGTCGGTACAAAATTACCAAGACGCCTTATTCTTTGCCTTCTTTGTAATATTGAAGCTCCGTGAAATATTGAACCCAAAATAAATTGCGCCATCACCCCATTTACCCAATGTTCTTCCAATGTATTGGGTTTCCACCATTCCCTGTGAATTGGTAAATACCAGTTGGAACACGTGGCCACCGGTTTCTATGTCCCAGCCAAGAGAAAATGAATTGTAGACATCCATAGAGTTTACCTGATTCGGAAGGAGATAGTTGTATTCTGCAGTAATAGCCATCCTTTTCGTAAACTTTACACGGCCTCCGGCGGAGATTGCAAATTCATTGTTCTTGTCGTCTGCTGTTGGAACAATGTTGTAGTGAAGAAAAGTAGGAACCAATTGAAAAGAAATATTGCGGTTGAATTTTCTGGCGATCAACAATTGTGCAGTGTATGCAGTGCGATAGGTGCCATCTAAATACGGTTTGTCATCATAGTGCTGAGTGAAGTGAGTGATGGAGCCCAAGAGGCTTACAGACACAGGCATGTTCACTGCACCGGTTGACTGTCGTAGTAATTTATATTTCAGGTAGCCATCAAACGTTTTTTCATAAGAACTTCTGCCGATGCCAATGGCAAGTCTTGATGAAATACCATAATCAAGGCCTAAACGTAATGTGGCATTATCCAATCCCCATAAGTTGTAAGCGCCGCTGTTAAGCTGTCCAAAACGGTGCTGTATCACAAAATTCAACACACCTGCTCCGGGGGCTTCAACAGTTTGCATATTGATGATGTGCAGCGCCTTGAATGTGCCGGTAGTGTAATTGACACCGCTACTTGCCTGCATTGAATCATTCAATGATTTTAAAAGAGAAGAGTCCTGCCCGTGCAATTCTCCTATTGTTATGATGATTATAAACGAACAAAAGATTTTTCTTAAGAGCATGAGAGTTGATTTATGGTGAGAGATTGTTTAAGTATGAGCTATGAGGTATGAAGTATGAACTGTTGAGTGGTAGGAGAGCTTGACGAAATCAAACCAACATGTTCGTTCAGAAGTTCATACTTCATATTTCATACTTCATAGTTATTTTGCGCTGCAATCCAGCTTCACAACCACGTTCATCTCTTTCGCAATTTTATCTCGCACGAGAGAAGGAATGGTAATGTTGTAGTCTTCCGGTTTCATTTTGAATTCAGCTTGTCCCACTATTCTTCCCTGCTGCATTTGCAACGTAGCCGGTATTTCAACAGGTCGTGTCACGTTGTGCAGTGTCATGTTGCCCTTAATGGTCACTTTGTAAATACTATCGCTTGCAGGTGGTACATTGATTGTATATGTTCCGGTGAAGCTTGCCTTGGGATATTTATCACTCTCCACATAATTTTCGTTGAAATGCTCCTGCATCAATTCTTTGGTGAAAATGAATCCTTTCAGTAATAGTGTAATAGCCATGTTTTTGTTGCCCGCGTCAATGATGGCGTACACCTGTTTGTTTTCTGCTCTGATATCTTCCAATGGTGTTTTTCCATAAAAGCCTATAAAGCCGGAACGTGTCATATACTGCTGGCTTTGCGCCCAATAGCAGTTAAAAAGAAGGATAAGGAAGATGGTAATCTTTTTCATCAGAATCTATTTTTTCGATTATTCTTAATCGTTAGTTGTTCTTTGCGCCCTGGTTAACCCATGCAGTTATCTTATTGATTGAACAATCATCCAGCTTGGGCCTTCCATAAGGCATTGCCGGAAATCCGGGTGCGTGTGTAACAACGGCTACCAGGTGGCCCGCATCTGCATGAACCTTCAGGTTGCTGTAGGTGCTGAGGTCAATGCCTCCACTGCCTGCAGTGCTACCTGCGCCGTGGCATTCATAACAGTTATTGGAAAGTATGTTCACGATGTCTGTGCTATACTTTACTGCTGTTGTGTCACAGGTGTTGCCATCACTCAGATCGGCTTCATTGGCTTTGGAACAGGAAATTGCCATACATGTTATTACTGCTGCAACAACCAACGAGGATGAAATGTACTTACGCATAGAGTGCTCTTTTTTCAATTCTTTTTTATTCGATAACACAATCCACCACATTTACATCCAGCAGATAACCTGTGCATCTGCCTTTAATGGTTATGAGTGAATTGACCTGAGGAACTTTTAATGATTGTGCATTGTAAAAGCTGCAATTGATGCCTCCTGCAGCTTTTTCGCCGGCACTAAGTAAAATGCTTATGGTAGTGCTGTCTTTCTGAACAGCGTTCACAGTGCCTTTAATGCTTATTACCTTTCCTGTGTAATTTTTATCTGCTTCTGTTTCATTTGAGAGATAAGCGTTGAATAATTCAGCAGCACTGATGTTTGCTGAAGGCGCAATATCTCTCGCATCTGTGTGTGGTTTTTGATAGGCATAGTAGGCCCAGGCGGCGAAGCATAACAACACAATGCCCGCTGCGAGAAAAAGCACTTTCTTTCGCATATACTTGACTGTTACTGTATAGAATGATTAAATCAGAAGTGGTGCGTAATTCCCACTTGTAGCCCTATGCTGGAGATAGGGAGGTTGCCAATACCAACTCCTGTTAAAGGAAGTCTTAGATATGGCTCCGTTCTTAAGCTGCCTATTTTGCCCAGTTTGTATTCATAGCCCGCGCTTAGCGTCATAACTGAGAATAAGTTGTTGCCTGAATTATTATAAGTTCTTTCTGCGCCGTAATAGCTACTGCCATGTTTTGCATAGTAATAGTATTCCTCTTTCTTCATAAAATAAGAGGTAAGCCCGGCCGTTGCGAAAAAGTTTCCTTTTTTCTTGAAAGAGAAATTATAACGTGCACTTACAGGAACTTCAAACATGTTACATGCACCGTCAATGTTTAGAACCTGGACAGCAGGGGGGATGCCTGTATTTTTTGTATCGAAATATTCTCCATCGCTATAGTATTGTTTTTTATCCCAGAGCACCCCACTTTCTATTGCCCATTTTTTATTGAATTGATAACCCACCAGTATGCCTGCTCCATAACCTATATGTTCTACTGTTTGCATTTTGATGGTGCTTACATCAGCGGCGCCTAATATACTGATGTAAATCCCATGCTGTTTTCCTTTCTCTACTTTAATGTTGTTCTTTTTTGTAGCAGCAACGGTGTTGTTGATTGCAATCGAGTCTTTATGTTTTTCGACTAAAGGACCTGGTTGCGGATTTGTGTTTTTTAACGGGATATTGGATATGTTCTGTTGATCATTGGATATGGATGCTTGATCTTCATTGGATTTGGATAAGGATGGTTGATCATTGTCGGATATGGACCTATTGGATACGGATTTATTGGATATGGATTGCCGGTCATTTCTGGATATGGATTCTTGGTTTCGATCGGATATGGATATTATATTGCCGGACTTTTGGTCTTTCCTGGATTTGGATTTTGATCTCTGGTTATCATAGGTAATATCTTGTGCGTCCCTTGGATTGGAACTGCCTGTATTTGTTGTTAATTCATTTGTTTTTGTTTTAGGGTTATTAAATAGTTTTCCGGATTGTTTTTCATTTTTCAAAGAGATTGGATTGTCATTGGTTTTCCTTTCTAAGGAAATTGGATTGTTAGAAGCTTCTGTTTTATCTGGATATTGGATATTGCTATTTGTTGTAACTAATTGTTTGCTTGCCAGTGTACTGTTTTTCTCATCTCCCCTTTTGGCTGCTGCGATTGTATTTGTTTTTACTCCACTGCCTGTTTTAATGTTATGTGTAAAAACAAATCCAAGCGGTAGTAACATCAGGAACCAGAAGAATCGTTTACGATCATTTTTATCTCTGCCTGCACGCAAAGGGTTGTTGTTCCCTGATTGCAGTGCAGATTCAATTCTGCTCCAGTCTGGTTCAGGTGTTCTTAAAGGATACTCTTCAGCAGCCTTTCTAAACAGGTCGTCCATATTGTCGTCTAAATACTGCATAGTTCTATTGCCCCACTGTCTTTGTTAATAAATTTTTGCAGTAATGCCCTTGCTTTCGATAAGTTAGATTTAGAGGTTCCAACAGAAATACAAAGAGACTCTGCTATCTCGTGGTGCGTGAAGCCGTCTATTACAAACATGTTGAACACAATCCGGTAAACTGGCGGTAACTTTTTTACATAAATCATCAGCTCCTTATAGAGCACTCGCTGATCGGCATTCGCACTTCTATCGGGTTCTTCCCATACATGATCAGCAATACCGCCGATTTCCGGCATAAGGTCATTTTTACGTAAAGCATCAATTGCTGTGTTCACCATAATTTGTCTCAACCATCCCATGAACATTTTTTCTAAATGTTCTTCGTTTTCACATTTGAAGGTTGAGAACTTCATAAACAGTTTCACATACCCATCATTTACTACGTCTACCGCTTTGTCATAGTGATATATATAGCGGAACACTATCTTCAAGGCGTAGCCGTAATACTTCTCGTAAAGTGCCTTCTGACACCTTGCGTCTTGCTTTAAGCAACCCGATATTATTTGTGCTATGCCTATCAAAATTCTTTTTGTGTTGTGCTATTTGAAAGTATATACGAAAGGTACAAAAAAAGGTTGCCTGCAGGGGGCGAAAAAGTGAAGAATTGATTGATTGGATTATGTAGACAATTGGTTTTCAATGGCTTGCAATTTAGTGGTTAAAGGGAGAAAAATGGCAAATTGTTCTTTTTTAAAGGGCGAACAAGATAAGAACGTAAAGGAATGGGTATATATTATATATCTGATTTCTGCTAGAGCGCAGGAGGCGAAAATTCACTTAACAGCTATTCAATCAGTTTCCATGGCCCGAATAACGCTTTCGGATATTCGATTTTAATAAAAGGACAATTATAATGTGGTTACTTATAATCTATTGTGAATCTTTTCGTTTTAGCGAGGGAAATAATATTTTCGATTTTTAAAACCATAAATATGCCGAACCAACTATCCTATGAACAAATTCAGGAGATCCAACAAGCCATTGCTGGAGGATATTTTTTAATAGATGACTACATACAGAAATTAGTCGACCAGGGATTTGAAAAAGACGTCGCGCAAGCTTTGCTTCAAAAACAATGCAAGCAAGCTCTTTTTGAAAGTGCAAAAAGACAGCAAAAACAAAAGGAGGAAAGGGGCGTAGCGATATTTATTGTTGTTATGGCATCTGCCATTATAGCCGTGTTCGAAGTTTCTTCCCCTGTTTGGTATATGATATTAGTTGCAGTTGCCGGATTCGCCGGATATTGGGGATATAAAGAAAAACCAACAGCCGGAATAATTGCCTTTCCGGTTTTTGCAATCTTATTACCCCTTACCGTAAATTTTTATCTGAAAGGAAGAAGCACATACCTAAACCTCGAACTTTTAATTCCGATAGCTATTGCCGCTGCTCCTTCAGCTTTAATATTCTTAATATTATCCAAATTGCTTTATCCGAAAAATAATCATGTATTTTAAATCTATCTCTATGAATCATACCCTAAATGAAAAATTAAAACGGTTAGAGCCCACAGACAAAAAATGTCAATATTGTCGCGTCGAAAATTCTCAACACATGGAAGACAATTATTTCATTCCCGTGTTCAGAGAAAAAGACAGGACGAACATTGTGGTTTACCGTTCAGTAAAGTATGCCAAGCTATTAATTGGCATTTCGCGATGCAAGACTTGCCTTGATATTCATGAAAAATGCAGAAAGAAAGCAAACTTATATAGTGCCGGTATTTTTGTGGCCATTGTATTTTTCGCAACGGCGATTTGGGGATTTTATGGCCTTTTCGCTGTACCGGTCGGAATATTTGTATGCGTGGCAGCATATACTTCTATTGAAAGTAGCCTTGTTAGAAAGCACGATGTTTTTCCAAAACAAGACGGAGCTGAATATGATGATACCGTTCAGGAATTTATTATTAACGGATGGTCATTTACGCAACCATCAGCTTAAACCTCAGAAGATTTTATTCTGGTAGATTTTAATTAGCCCTCCGGGGCTTTTTTCGGACCGCCGCGGTGCTGCTTTTGTGTATGGCTCACCAACGGCTACCGCACATTGTTGTTGGTACGCCTGCGCTACAAGCTGAGCTTCGATACCAACAACGGCGAGCTCGCTTTAAATTTACGGCCTTGTTGCGGACACGAACTGAATCTAACAACTTAATTATTCATTCAATTATTAAAAACAAAAAATCCCGATAGTGGAAACTACCGGGATGAGTTTTTGGTTGGTTTATTGTAAAAAAAGATAGATCAATTTAGCTGCAACCCATGCTGTTGCCACAGTTCAGGCATTTGTAGCAGGTGCCGCTGCGCAACGTGATGTGTCCGCACACATTACAGGAAGGCGCATCGCTCTGCATGTTCTTAGCCGCTGCATTTACCGCATCCAGGCCACTTTCCACTTTAATAGCTGCTGCTTTTTGTGGTTTGTGTGAATGGGAGTGGTGAGGCTGAGGAGCAGGCGCACTTGCTGCTGCTACGATTCTTACATCGCTCAGCTTTGGTGTTTTTTTATCGTATTCTAACGATGTAGGTATTTCATCCCAATCATCAGATCCTGTGTTGCCTACTTCCGGCCTGTCAAGAACGTGAACCAGGTCAGTTCTGCCCAAGTATTCGTAAGCCAGTGAGCGGAACAGGAAGTCAACAATAGAAGTAGTCGTTTTGATATTCGGGTGATCTACCATGCCGGCAGGATCGAAGCGGGTGAAAACAAATTTCTCTACGAACTCTTCTAATGGAACACCATATTGTAAACCGATAGAAACAGCTATAGCAAAGCAGTTCAACATGCTGCGCATTGTAGCTCCTTCTTTCGCCATGTCAATGAAGATTTCACCTACTGTACCATCACCGTATTCGCCTGTACGTACAAACAAAGTCTGGCCGTTTATTTTAGCTTTCTGCGTGAAGCCTCTGCGTTTTGCCGGAAGTGTTTTTCTTTCAACAATGCGCGAAAGTTGACGTTTCAATTTGGTATCAGGAGAAGCCTGCACACGTTTCTGAACTTCTTCCAGCAAATCTTCTACTGTTAATTTACCAAGATCAACAATTACAGATTCCTGAGACTGAGTTTCTTCTGCTTTTTCTTCTTCTGCTTCTGCAGTTTTTGATTTCTTATCGCTTTTGGTACTTAATGGCTGGCTTAGTTTGCTTCCGTCTCGATATAAAGCATTAGCCTTAAGACCAAGTTGCCAGCTAAGCATGTATGCGTCTGCAATTTCTTCTACGGTAGCTTCATTTGGAAGATTGATTGTTTTAGAAATTGCACCGCTGATGAAGGGTTGCGTTGCACCCATCATGCGGATGTGACCATGCGCGTGAATGTAACGTTCGCCTTTTTTACCGCATTTGTTTGCGCAATCAAATACTGAAAGGTGTTCTGTTCTTAAGTATGGAGCACCTTCAACAGTCATTGTTCCGCACACATAGTCGTTTGCTTCTTCAATTTGCTCATCGGTAAAGCCGAGTGCTTCCAGCAAGCTCCATTCAAAGTTGAAGTATTGCTCAGGTTTAAAGCCAAGACGTTGTAAACATTCTTCGCCTAAATTATACACGTTGAACACGAAACCAATTTCAAAAGCTGAACTTACTGCTGTATCAAGTTTTTTAATTTCCTCAGCAATAAATCCTTTCTCGCTTAATGATTGGTGGTTGATGTGCGGCGCACCTGCAAAGCTCGCAGAGCCTACAGCATATTTAACTATTGCATCGATTTCTTTAGCATTATAGCCCAGATTTCTCAATGCAGTAGGAACGCTTTGGTTGATAATTTTGAAATATCCACCGCCGCTAAGTTTTTTGAATTTTACCAATGCGAAGTCCGGCTCAACTCCTGTTGTATCGCAATCCATAACAAGACCGATTGTTCCCGTAGGAGCGATAACTGTTGTTTGTGCGTTTCTGTAGCCAAATTTTTCACCCAGCTGCACAGCTTCGTCCCATGCTTTAGTAGCAGCTTTCAATAAATCTTCAGGGCAATATTTTGCATTGATGCCTTGTGGTATAAGGCTCAAGCCTTCATATGCTCCATTTGCGTCGTATGCAGCAGCACGGTGGTTGCGCATTACGCGAAGCATGTGTTCTTTATTTTCTTCGTAGCGAGGGAAAGCGCCCAACACTTCAGCCATTTCTGCAGAAGTCGAATAAGCAACACCTGTCATGATTGCTGTGATAGCACCTGCAATAGCTCTCGCTTCTTCGCTGTCATAAGCAATGCCTTTTACCATTAGCATGGTACCAAGGTTTGCGTAGCCAAGGCCAAGTGTTCTGTAGTCGTAAGAAAGCTGAGCAACCTCTTTAGAAGGGAACTGAGCCATCAATACAGATACTTCCAAAACTACTGTCCATAAACGGCAAGAGTATGCGTAACCTTCAATATCGAACACGTTAGTATCAATATCGAAAAACTTCATCAGGTTGGCAGATGCAAGGTTACAAGCCGTGTTGTCCAGAAACATATATTCTGAACATGGGTTAGAAGCGCGGATAGGGCCGCCTTCAGGGCATGTGTGCCATTCATTGATGGTAGTATCGTACTGAGTACCCGGATCTGCACAGCGCCATGCAGCGTATGCAATTTTGTTCCAAAGCTCGCGGGCCTTTATTTTCTTCATTACGCGACCATCGGTTCTCGCCTTCAGTTCCCAATCTTCATCTTTTTCGAGTTTCGCGAAAAAGTCGTTGGGAATGCGGACAGAGTTATTAGAATTCTGCCCGCTTACGGTTCTATATGCTTCGCCTTCGTAATCGGATGGATAACCTGCAGCGATCAATGCACCTACTTTCTTTTCTTCCTCTACTTTCCAGTCGATGAAGTCAATAATTTCAGGGTGGTCAAGATCAAGACAAACCATTTTTGCTGCACGGCGCGTTGTACCGCCGCTTTTAATGGCACCTGCAGAGCGGTCGCCAATTTTCAGGAAGCTCATCAAGCCGCTGGATGTACCGCCGCCGCTTAATTTTTCACCTTCTCCGCGAATGCTGCTGAAGTTTGTACCAACTCCACTGCCATATTTGAAAATGCGTGCCTCACGAATCCAAAGATCCATGATACCGCCATCATTTACTAAATCATCTTCTACGCTCAAGATAAAACATGCGTGAGGTTGAGGACGCTCGTAAGCAGAGGTTGATTTTTTCAACACTCCATCTCTCGCATCTACAAAGTAATGGCCCTGTGGTTTACCGGTGATACCGTAGCTTTCATGTAAGCCGGTATTGAACCATTGCGGACTGTTAGGTACACAGGCCTGGTTCAAAATGCTATACACAAGTTCTTCGTAGAAAACCTGTGCGTCTTTTTCTGAAGCGAAATAGCCGTAACGTTCGCCCCATACGCGCCAGCAGTTGGCCATACGGTGAGCGACCTGTTTTGCGGAAGTTTCACGTCCAAGTGAACCATCGGCTTGCGGAACGCCAGCCTTACGAAAATATTTTTGGGCAAGAATATCCGTTGCAATCTGGCTCCATTGTTTCGGTACTTCAACATTCGTCATCTCAAACACTACTTCGCCGCTTGGGTTACGAATTACCGATGTGCGGTAATCGTATTCGAACTGGTCAAACACACTCACTTCATCTTTCGTGAAGCGACGGTTGAACTGCAGTCCTTTTACAGATTGCTTTTTAGTTGCCATAATGAAAAGTCTTTAGAAGTTTTAGTAAGTAAAGTCCAATATCCTTTGTGGTAGAAAACGAAAGTATTTTTTACAATTGACAAACGCTAGTCTTAAATATTAACAGGTTGTGGAAAAAACAAGTGGAAAATTCCACAACTCCCTCGGGTCGTGCGTTCCTTAAAAACAAAGGGAAACCATGATTTTTGTTAGTAAGAAATTTACGATTTTTTCGGGAAATAATTTTGAAATTTGCCATACTTTTTTATATTAAGAAGGATACGAAACTCTATTACTAATACTATACCAATTTATTGATGAAGAAGATTTTATTGATCGTATTTGTTGCCCTTACTTATTCTTATGCAGGGTTTACCCAGTCTACGTTTTCCGGATGGTTTGCATCGTTCAATACCGTTAAGTTAAATTCCAAATTCAGCTTGCACACGGATCTCGCAGCACGCTCCACCCATCAGTGGGAGCATTTTGGAACATATATTATAAGACCCGGGCTAAATTACCATATCAACAAAAAAATGATCGCGACTGTAGGTTACGCGTACGTTGCGCACAGACGCACCATTGATGGCGTAAATGGATATACGCCCGAACATCGCATATGGGAGCAGTTTATTTTTAATCAGCCCGTTGCTTTTACCACATTACAGCACCGGCTGAGACTGGAGCAAAGGTTCATTGCAACTCCTAAACTCGAGAACGGAAAAATTACCAGTGATGAGCATGTATATGCAAACAGGCTTCGTTATTTCTTCCGCGATGTAATCCCTTTTAGCGGACAAAAACAATTTACAAAAGGAATGTTTGCTTCTGTGCAAAACGAAATCTTCGTTAATCTTGGGGATAAGTCAAATGTAAATGGGAAATTTTTTGACCAAAACAGGGCCTATGTTTCCATCGGCTACCGTTTTGTAAAAAGTTTTGACGCGGAAATTGGCTACATGAACCAATACGTTTCGGGTAAGGGAAGCAGTTATGTAAACAATAGTATACTTCAGTTAGCGACTTATCTGAGATTATAGGAGTTGTTGGTTGTTAGTTGATAGTTTTGTTAGACATTATGTGTAATATTCACTTAAAAGCCTAACAACTATCAACTAACAACCCACTCTCTCATCTGCGTGCTCTCTCGCTTTCTGCAATTTTAATTTGCATGATAGTTGCTATAGACTGCGAACGTTGTTTTGCAAGGATGGCAATATCGCCTTCAAAGTATTCATCAACGGTTTCGTGGAATAGTTTTAACCACCGGTCGAAATGAGCCTTGGTGAGGGGAACTTTTTCATTAAGCGATATATGCAAAGGCATTGGGTTGCCGGAATATTTATTGTTTTGCAACAGCACATTTTCCCAGAAATCAAACATTACCGGAAGATGCGCTTCCCAATTCACTTTTGCCACATCATTGAAAATAAATCCGATCATTTCATCGTTAATTACCTTGTTGTAAAAATTTTTTACAAGTGTTTCGATGTCTTTTCTTGATTGTATTGTTTTCTTCATACAGGTGTAAAGCCTGACTATATAAGGAATAAAGTATAGCAGCTTTTTGTTGTAAAGTTATTTTAATCCTTTTTGATAAATAGCTGACCAATAAACTTTAGCATTAATAACTGTTAAACCCAAAAAGTTTTGCATTTTTGTAAATCGGCAACCAGTAAATAGATGCGAAATAGTATATATCAATCATTAGTGGAGAAGAAAAAACAAGGGAAGAAATCCTTTGCCGTGTTAATCGACCCTGATAAAGTGGATATCGCTTTGCTGGATAAGTTAATAGCGCTATCTATTGAAGCTAAAGTGGATTATTTGCTCGTAGGCGGCAGTTTGGTCGTAAGCAACCACCTTGATGAATGCATACAGCATATTAAAGAAAATTGTTCCATTCCAGTCATATTGTTTCCGGGCAGTCCCTCGCAGATTTCTAAATACGCGGATGCTCTATTGTACCTTTCATTGATATCCGGCAGAAATCCTGAATTATTAATTGGACAGCATGTTATTTCGGCGCCATTTGTAAAGCAAAGCGGCCTCGAGATTATGAGTACCGGTTATATGGTAGTTGATGGTGGAGCTCCCACTACTGTTTCCTATATAAGCAATGCATCACCCATTCCTGCAGACAAAAATGAAATTGCACTATGCACTGCACTGGCAGGCGAAATGCTGGGCATGAAACTGATCTACATGGACGCGGGCAGCGGAGCAAAACGTGCCATTACAGAAGGTATGATAAAAAAAGTAGCCTCAAACATCGAAGTTCCGTTAATAGTTGGCGGCGGAATAACCACTCCTGAGAAGGCTTACCTTAATTGCAAAGCCGGTGCTGATGTAATTGTGGTCGGCAATGCCATTGAAAAAGATATCGCGCTGATCAAAGAAATGAGCGAAGCTATACACAGAGTAGAGTTGAAAATTGAAAGTTGAAAGTTGAAAATGGTAGGGGCGAATTGCATTTGCTCTTTCTAAATAACACAAAAGGTCGAACATATTAACAATGTTCGACCTTTTGCATTTTATGGTCTCAGGGCCAATGCGATTCGCCCCTACCATTTTCAATTCTCTTATTTTTTCGGATCAAGCGCCGTTGTCAGTCTGTCTGCAACATCCTGCAAATGAGCTTTCGTAATAGCATCAGGTGCAGTTGCAGCAGCGGCACGTACTTCAGCAGCAAGTGTTCTTGCGTGTGCTTTTGCAAGAGAAGTAACATCGCTTGGTTTTATCTGAGAGCCGCCCATCATTGGGTTTTGGTTGTCCTGAGGAACAAACAAAGCGATCAATCTTTCAACATATACTTTTTGAAGATTTCTTCTGTAAATGTCAATTTTTTGATGTGTCGCAACCTCGGTCCAAATGCCTTTTTTCAGGTCAGAGAACATATCTGTAACGGTATATGCTTCTGCGCCCAATTGAGCCTCAGCTTTTACCAGTGAATTTAAAATGCCTGGATTAAGAAGCCTGTTCAATGCACTTTCCTGCAACAGACCAATAGTGCTTACAGGATCGCTTCCCGTAAGAGAAGAATACTTTTTATTTACAAGCCAGGTAGGTGTTTTAAACAACTGAGCCTGCAAGAAAGCCATAGCTTCTTTTTGTTTTGCTTTGGAAACGAATTCATACACAGAACCGCTTTGCTCAATCGTTTTAGGCGTTGTCATAACACCACCGATATTCTTAGCTGCATGGCCCATGTAGCGACCAAATTGGCTGGTAAGCTCACGATACATTGTTGCAAGATTGCCATAGCCATCATTTGGTTCTTTTGTCCATTCTTCAAGATTTGGCAAAATGCGTTGAAGGTTTTTAATGCCATAAGCACCAGCTTTCATTGCATCATCGCCAAGGTCCTCATTTTGACAGCGAGGGTCCAAAGGATCAGATTCTGTACCGAACCAAAGACGTTTGTTTGCATTCAAGCTGTCGATGATCCATTTGTTCAGGATGGGATCTTCAGACTCTGAAGTTTTTGCATCAGGGAACCATCTGTAACCCCACTGGATCGCCCACATATCATAATCTCCAATGCGAGGGAACAAACCTTTTTCTGTGACATTGTCTTCCGGTTGTGCTACGTAGTTGAAACGTGCGTAATCCATGATAGAAGGAGTGTGGCCGTTTGCTTCTACCCATTTTTTATCTCTTAATTTTTCAACAGGAACGGTAGAGGATGAGCCAAAGTTATGGCGCAGACCCAATGTGTGTCCTACTTCATGAGAAGATACGAAGCGGATAAGCTGTCCCATCAATTCGTCGTCAAAACGCATTTTTCTTGCTTTCGGATCTACTGCTGCAGTTTGGATCATGTACCAGTTGCGAACAAGCGACATTACGTTGTGGTACCAGTTAACGTGCGTTTCGATAATTTCTCCGCTGCGTGGGTCGTGTACGTGAGGGCCGCTTGCATTAGGAACGTCAGAAGGCTTGTAAACAATAGCAGAGTGGCTCGCATCTTCAAGGCTCCATTGAGGATCATTTGTAGGTGCTTCTTTCGCTATAATCGCATTTTTCCAGCCTGCTTTTTCAAACGCAGCCTGCCAGTCGTTTACACCCTGGATCAAATAAGGAACCCATTTTTTAGGCGTTGCCGGATCGATATAGAAAACGATTGGTTTTTTAGGTTCAACTAGTTCTCCGCGTTTGTATTTTTCAACATCTTCCGGTTTCGGCTCCAATCTCCAGCGTGTGATCATGCTGATGTTTTTTACACCCTGTGGATCTGCGTCGAAATCCACATAGCCAGTAGCAAAATAACCTACGCGGGAATCGAAATAACGCGCCTGCATTGGTACGGAAGGTAACAGCACCATAGAACTGTTAAGTTCGTATGTAGCAGGAGTGGCAGATGGAGGCACACCTGGGTATTGAGGGCCTGATTTGATATACGTTTTAACTGTTCTGATCTCAACATTCATTGGGAATGAACGCACATTCTGGATATATGATTTATCCGCCTGGTACATGCCCAGTTTGAAAATGTTCTTTGCTGCAGGTTCAAAAAACAAAATGTCGTTATCGCCACTGATATAGTCAGTGAAATCAATTACAGAAGAAGTGCTAGTCTTGTGGGTGCTGTCTGTATATGCATACGCTTTAACATCGAATGCAGCAACGATCGGCTGTAGGTTAGAGTTCAGCACTGAACGGTACATACCGTTTGCAGAAGTATCTTTAGAAACCTCCTGGAACGAAATGCTTTTAATGAATATTTTGTTATTAGGACCTTTTGCAAATTGGATAACGTTATCGCCAATCTGGTCGCCGGCATATCCGTAGAAACCAGCGCGGGCACCGGATGCAGCTTTAGTGATCCTGTTTACGATAAGGATATCCCTGCCTAATAAAGAGTCTGGTATTTCGAAGTAGAATTTGTCCTCTACTTTATGCACTTTGAACAAACCGGTATCGGTAATGGCTTTGGACGTGATAACCTCTTTGTAAGGTTTTGGTCCCTGTTTAGGAGGTCCTGGCGGCATTGCCGGAGGCATTTGCGGCGCGGTTGCTGGTGCGGTTGCGGGGGTGGGTTGCTTTTTCCCTGGTTTTTCCTGGGCAATAGCTGCGCCGGCAAGTGTGGAGCAAGCTATCGTGGAAAGTAATACGGTCTTAAACCTGGTCATTTTCATTTCAGTAAATAATTAAGTGCCGAAAATAGTTTAAGCGATCTCCAGCAAAAAATAAATTACAGCAACGGAAGAAATATAGGGACGAAACGGCAAAGTAGGTGATCTGATTAGCAGAAGTATAATATATTATAATATTATCTAAAAAGCTGTATCTTACTTTGAAGTTTTTATTAAGTCTACAATTGTCGACTGAGCCCGAATTAGCTAAAATCAAGACCTGATAAAGTTATTTAGAACTTTATTTACCAAAAATTCTTATTTTTTCGGTGTTTCTTAAATATTTCTGATCATAATTTGGTTTTTGAAAAAGTTTTTTCAGTAGAATTGTGTCCCTTAAATTTTGTGTATTAAAATTTGTAAATAAAAATTTGTTTAAAAACTAAAAAACAAACGATCATGGCTGAAACAAAACCTACAGCGACAGTTAAGGCTGCTACATCCGTTCAGGTTCAGAAAAGAAGTAATTCAATTTCATGGCTCGCTCCAGTATGTTGTATTATCGCCGGTTACATCATTTGGCGATTTGTTCTGGGTAATGCAAGTAATTTTAAAGTTCCAGATCCTAATGGTGGATTTTGGCCTAACCACAAAGGACCAATCGGTACATTCACTAAAATGTACGAAGGTGGTATCATCGTTCCAATCTTGATCGGTTGTTTATTGACTGTAGTAACTTTCGTTATTGAAAGATTACTTACAATTTCAAAAGCAGCAGGTACTGGTAATAACGCAGAGTTCATCCGCAAAGTGCAATATCACCTTGCTAACAGAAACGTTGACGCTGCTCTTTCTGAGTGCGACAAACAAAAAGGTTCTGTAGGTAACGTAATGAAAGCTGGTCTGCGCAAATACAAAGAAATGATCACTGTTACAGAATTGGATACTGAACAAAAAGTATTGGCTATTCAAAAAGAAGTAGAAGAAGCTACATCTTTGGAATTACCTATGCTTGAGAAAAACCTGGTATTCCTTTCTACAATCGCTTCAGTTGCTACATTGTTGGGTCTGTTGGGTACGGTAATGGGTATGATCCGTTCATTCTCTAAACTGGGTGATGAAAGTGGTGGAAGCGCGGCTGCACAAGAGTTGTCTCAAGGTATCTCTGAGGCTCTTTACAACACAGCATTGGGTATCGGTACTTCTGCTGTATCTATCATCATGTACAACGTGTTTACTACTAAAATTGATTCTATCACTTACGGCATCGACGAATCTGGATTTACTTTGACTCAGAGCTTCGCTTCTTTGTACAAATAAGTAAATTTTATTCACGGGTTTTTTATGGAATCCAGTGAAAACAGAATCTAAATAGTGAATATTAATTTTATTAAGTCATGCCTAGAGTCAAATTACCGCGAAAGAGTACCTCTATTGATATGACTGCGATGTGTGATGTGGCGTTCCTTTTGTTGTCATTCTTTATCTTGACAACTAAATTTAAGCCATCTGAGGCGCTAGCGGTTGTAACACCTAGCTCGGTATCATCTAAAGTAGCGGAATCGAAAGATGTAGTTTTGGTAACCATCGATCCAAATGGAAAAGTTTACTTTTCTGTTTCTGATGATGCTCCTAAAAAAGAGATAATCGAAGCAGTAAATACCAGCAGAAACCTGGGATTGACAAGTGGAGAAATCGCCAACTTATCATCAGTCAACGTTCCTTTTATAGGAGTTCCATTCAGTCAATTGAAATCTTTGGCATCTAAAAACAAAGATGAATTCAAAGGCGTAAACTGGCCAGGAATTCCGGTTCTTGATACTTTGAATAATGAGCTTACAGACTGGGTTGCGGCAGCAGTATCAGCTTTTCAGGGTCAAAAAATGGCCCTTCAGGTAAAAGGTGATAACAATGCAAAATATCCTTCTTTCCAGGCTGTTATCAGAGCTTTCAAGAAAAATGATCAATTGAAATTTCAAATGATTACAAATGCTGAAGGTGTTCCTGAAGGTACAGAGCTGTACAAAAGAAACATGTCTAACATGGCTGCAGGAAAATCAGTATCAGCAGAGTAAACCTATTTTTTAACAATAATATTTTTGCGATATGGCAGAAATGGACACATCAGGCGGCGGCGGCCATAAAAAGGGCCCCGGCGTTAAGAAAGGGAAGAAACTTTCTACACGTGTTGACCTTACGCCAATGGTGGACCTGGGATTCCTGTTGATCACCTTCTTTATCTTCACTACTACAATGAGCCAGCCAACGGCTATGAAGCTTAACCTGCCTAAGGATACAGACAAGCCTGAAGAGCAGAACAAAGCCAAAGAGTCCGGTGCGCTTACTTTGTTACTGGGTGGAAAGGACATGGTGTACTACTACGAAGGTATATTAGCGCCAGACGGTTCTAATTTCAAATCAAGCACCTTCAAAGATGTACGTGATGTTATTCTGAATAAGAAGAAATCAACAAAGCCAGATGATTTTGTAGTGGTAATTAAGGCAAACGCTGATGCTACTTACAAGAACACCGTGGATATTTTGGACGAAATGACCATTAACGATGTAAAACGTTACGCTTTGGTAGACATTTTTGATGTTGAGAATCAACTGATAAAAGCTACAGAAGGAAGTGCTGCAAAATAATAATGGTTGTTTTTGTGGAATAACTAACGAAATGAATCTAATTTAAAAAGCTTTACGATGGAAGTAAACAAAATATTAACCGCCGACGTGCTTGACATCATTTTTGATGGCAGGAACAAGTCGTACGGTGCTTATGAGTTACGCAAGACATACAACAAGCGCATTGTAACAGCTTTGATTGTTACTGCTGGTATATGTCTGCTGATCTTCCTGGGTTACTTTGTTTCAAAAGCTCTTGAAAAGAACGCCGACAAAAAAGAAATGGTTGTTCAGGATGTGCAGCTGGAAGAAGTAAAACAAGAAGAGAAAAAGAACGAACCGCCTCCTCCGCCTCCACCGCCAAAACCAGTGGAGCCACCAAAAGTGGAGATGGCAAAATTTACACCTCCTAAGATTGTAAAAGATGAAGAGGTGAAAGAAGACGAAAAGCCACCAGAAGTTGAAAAACTTGAAGATGTAAAAATCGGTGCAAAAAATCAGGAAGGTGTGAAAGACGAAGGTGTTGTAGCCCCTCCTGTATCTGATGCTGGTAAAGGTGTAGTTGAAGCTCCTAAAAAAGTGGAAGAAGACTGGGACAAAACTTTTACAAAAGTGGAAATCGAGTCTGAATACCCGGGTGGAGCAAGTGCATGGGCGCGCTACCTGAACAAAAGCTTAAACTATCCATCTGAAGCTCAAGAAGCCGAAATCCAAGGTACTGTAGTCGTACAGTTCATCGTGGACAAAGAAGGTAACGTGAGTGATGTAGAAGCAATCAGCGGACCGAAAGAATTGCAAAATGAAGCAGTTCGCGTTATTAAGAAAAGTGGTAAATGGACCGCTGCCGTTCAAAACGGACGCCAGGTAAAAAGCTACAAAAAGCAGCCAATTACTTTCCGCTTAGAATCTGAATAATTATTTACATTTCAGAAAATACATTAAACCTCTCCAATCAGGAGAGGTTTTTTTATGAGGCTTCGATAATCCCGATCGGATGACTGGGATTGTCGAAGCCTTGTTGTCTGACTTCATTCACGATTGACTATTCACCATTCTCAGTTACTTTTGTCAATAAATCTTTTTACATGATTGGAAAATTAGCAGGCTGGGATGATACAATAGTGGCGCTGGCAACACCGCCGGGAATTGGAGCAATTGGAGTGATAAGGCTAAGTGGTAAAAAGACGATTGAAATAGTGAACGGTCTTTTTCAATCAAAAGATCTCGCGAAACAAGCTGCAAATACACTGCATGTTGGTTTGCTGAAGAATAACAACATTGTTCTTGATGAAGTGGTGCTTTCTTTATTCAAAGCTCCTGCAAGCTACACCGGTGAAGATATAATAGAAATTTCATGTCATGGCTCGCCTTATGTACAGCAACAAGTTATTGCGGCCTGTATTGAAAAAGGAGCAAGATTGGCGAAAGCGGGAGAGTTTACACAACGGGCCTTTCTCAACGGCAAATTAGATCTCACACAGGCTGAAGCGGTGGCAGATTTGATTGCCAGTAATTCAGAGGCTTCGAGAAAGTCGGCATTGCATAATATCCGTGGAGGTTTTTCCAGCAATTTGAAGGAACTGCGTGATCAGCTACTGAGCTTTTCTGCGTTGATTGAATTGGAGCTCGACTTTTCGCAGGAAGATGTTGAGTTCGCAGATCGCACGCGCTTGTACGACCTTGTAAAAAGATCATATACTACAACAACATCATTATTGAATTCTTTTCAGCTGGGCAACGTAATTAAAAATGGAGTGCAGGTTGCAATAGTGGGAAAACCCAATGCCGGTAAATCTACTTTGCTCAATACTTTACTCAATGAAAATCGTGCTATTGTAAGCGACATTGCCGGCACGACCCGAGATACTATTGAAGAAATATTGAACATCGATGGCATTTTATTCCGGTTGATTGATACTGCCGGAATTCGCGAACATACAAGTGACATCATCGAATCGATTGGTGTAGAAAAGAGCCGCGAAAAGATTCAACAGGCCGATGTTGCATTGTATCTCTTTGATGTAAACACAAACACAAGAGCGGATATAGAAAGCATCTTACAGGAAATAAAAAAAGAAAACTCCCAAATACTACTTGTTGCCAATAAAATTGACAACACAAATGAAGAGTCGGTCCGTTTGACATTCGGCAATTTGCCCAACGTATTATTTATTTCGGCTAAGGAACGCCGTTATATAGAGGTGTTGAAAGAAAGACTGGTTGATATGGTACTGCAAGGCAATGTTCAAACGGAAGGAACGATCGTAACCAACGCCCGCCACTACGAAGCATTGCAAAAAATATCGACTTCGCTTGCAGATATCGTTAATGGAATGGATAATAAACTTCCTGGCGATTTGCTTGCTCTTGACATCCGCCGCTGCCTTCACTTTTTAGGGGAAATAACAGGAGAGATTACCAATGAAGATCAACTGGATTATATTTTTAGTAAGTTTTGTATTGGCAAATAGCGGGGTAACCAACTCTTAACTCAGGTTTATTTTAACTTACTTAGTTAATTGAACTTCAATTCAATATAACATTTCAATCTACTACATTTTATTCCTTTTTTTATTGCCTTCAACTCCCTGATTTGTACCTTTTCAAAAGATTTTTGAAAGGTACAAATCAACTGGACAATTGGGAGAACATGGCAGTTACAGTCAGTCATAGTCAGTAACTGGCAGTTGGTGACAGTATTAGTCAGCTAAAATGTTTAGCGTGGCGGTCGCCAAATGCATAGAAAAAGCTATCTGTATTCGACATTGGCCTCCTTCCTAAAAATAATATTGCCATTGTTTTCATCTCTCCCTTCCAAAAGTGACAAGTCGTCGTTTGCTTTTAGAAAATAAGTAACCCTCTTAACCCGCTCGTTGAAACTCGTAAAGGTCAAAGCACGAGTGTTGAAGTTAAAAAAATAATATTTAATCGTGTATCTGTACTCTCTATCTTCACCAAATACTTCGCCGTTAATGAAAATTAATTTTTCCATGAATTCGCTATTATAAGTTAGCAACCATCCACCATTTAAATAATGAACCGTATTTCCTTGATTCCAACCGTTGACTTCTGTTGTAGCGTCGTTTAGTTGACTTTGTAGCATCGCGCTCTGAGTTTTTAGACTTCGATTTTGTTCCGTCAACGGGCTTTCATCTGTAATCAGTTTTTGTAACTTTTTTGAGTCCGACTCATATGCATCAAGCAGTTTAAGATACCGTTCAATTGGAATATTACTGTTGTTTGAAACCTTCCTCACATAACGTTTCTCCAACTTTTTGAACCATGCATTAAGAACAACTACTCCCGCTTTAATAACTGGTAGTAAAATTGTAATAATAATGGCAACAATTAGCGGGTACCAAAAGAAATTCCACCAGCTATTGTAAGATTCAACTAGGTGTATAGGTGATCGAAAACCATCATTTTTCAGTTCATCATTCTTTTCAAAAATTATTCCTACCGGAACTTTCCAGTTATGCACGAGCCAGGATAAAATAAATGCTGTTATAAAAGGAGATGAAATACGTTCTTTGAGATCAGAAAAAAACTCTTTTACATCAATCATTACTAGGGTAATTTGATGCTAAATATATAAATATTAGCATATTAAACCAGAATACCGGTTTCAAAAAAAACTGCTGAAGATCATCCACTAGTATTCGTTAATTCTCCACAATGTAGCTAAGGCCCCGATAAGAGTCGGAACCTTTTAACTAATTTTGTCTTGTCCTAAAAAAAGTTGACTACAAAGTCCCCAGAAGGTGTTTAGTGAGGTATTTAAAAAGTGTATAGTTCTAAAATAGGTTGTCAGATTTTGGGACCATACAATTCCCAAATATACTCTTTCAAAAAAAGGAAAAAGCAAAGCAAGATATTTCGAAGCCCTCGATTACCCTCTTTTTTTTGAACTGTTGCATTTTTTGCAACAGTTGCCTCCCTGTCTAACTCCCCTTGGTACAAATATTTCTTAAGTGTTTGGAAATGACAGATTTATCTTTTCCAAGCAAAGTGCTGATCTCATTCAAGTTCAGCCAAACGCTTTCGTTTTCTAGTTTTACGTCACTAATCGTTTGTTCGTCCTGAGATTGGTATATGACAACATCTCCTTTGTGTTCCATAATCATAAATATATCGTTTCTCGCTTAAACGATATTAAAATTTAGGATTCTGTTTTAGTAACCTTGAAGATAGTTGTTAGAAAAACTCTGATCAATGCAATTTTGAAATTTGAAAAATGCTTGTCGTAAAAGTGAGAACTATGAAGAGGCTAACATAAAATTTGCAATATGCTTAAAAAAATAGATGCTCCAGTTTTGGCAACTCTTAACGAGGGAATATAAATGAATGTTTTCGCATTTATTTTAATTGTCTTTTTGGTCAAATTCCACAATCCATTCAATACCATATTTGTCTCTAAAACAACCGAAATAAGAACCCCAGGGACTGTCGCCAATAGGTCCTTCGATTTGTCCTCCTACTGAGAGGCCGGTAAATAACTTGTCTGCTTCTTCTTTGCTGTCGGCAGAGATTACAATCTTACTTCTGTTCTCATTTTCGTTTGTTCTTCCCATGCTTTCCGGAACATCATTTGCCATCAACATATTGCTTTTACCGATAGGCAAAGCGATGTGCATTATTTTATTTTCTTCTTTTTTCTCTACCGGAAATTCAGCGCTTGCAATGTCTTTGAAACGGATAACTTTTGCAAACTCTCCGCCAAATACTGACTTGTAAAAAGTAAACGCCTCTTCGGCATTTCCATTGAAATTAATATGAGGGTTGATTAGTTCCATGATTATTTTTTTAAGTATTCAAACATACTGCTTAACTACAAAATAAGGAAGGTATAATCCCGTCAAAAAGGAGGGTGATTGCGCCAGTGTAATGGTTTCGTTGTTTTCTCCAAAATTGTTTCTTAATTCCTTCAAATACAAGCTACGTGGGAAAGGGAAACCTCCGGCAATTCAGTGATTATTAGCTTGATTTGCCGTATTTTATTTCTTTTGATCAATCTATACGCGGACTTTTTATGGTATTTGTAAGTGTATATGCTGACATATTTTTTAATTCCTCATCATTTCGTCTATACAATATTCAAATTGGTTCCGCTATAGAACAATCTTGAAATATCATTAGGCACTACTGATTTGTATTTTTCTATAAGTGTGTCCCGAATTTTTTTAAGTTGATCAGTGATGGCAAAGGTCTTTTCAAGCAGTCCGAGTTTAGGTTCAGTTCCATTTTGTTTTTCCGTCTTTAGAAGTTCTTTTAAAGGCACGAAAACAGCAAACGATGATACAGATGGAATATCCAATATCCGTGCAATGACGCCTGCAAATGGATAGGCTTCGGAATAAACGATGTAGTCAAACTTGTAATCCCTTGTTTGAGATAGAACATCGTCAACAAACTTTGTGGGTTGTAATTGTTTCGCCTCTGACCTATTCATTTCCTCCTTGTAAGACACAAATTCGGCGCCTGCTTCCTGCACTGATTTTTTAAATTCTTGTGAGCTAAAGAAAACAACTTCTTCTCCCTGACTAACTAACTCATGAGCAAGTCCTAACGTTGGATTCATGTGCCTTTCCGACGGCATGCTCAGGAACAATATTCTGGACATATTCTTTTGTTTATCAATCTTCAATTCTGCAAAGTCAATTGCTGTATTATTAAGGAAGACGATTCAAAAGAAGGAATATTTTATGGTTGGGGGAAAAACTGAAATATGGGTGATCTTTAAACACTGAGTCTCTTCGACTACAACATATTTTTATCAATCAACTCTAGCACATTATATTTTCTTTTTTCAAAAGAATTTTCAAGAACGGCATTGATGATTTTTGTTACTCCGTTCACATATGAATGATGCCCCAACACTTTTGTTTCGATGATTACCTGGTCTGGGCCATCTTCAATAATTATTTTGTGATAGGCGTGTTTGTCAAGATATTCAGCAGGTATGCCAACTTGATTTAACTGAGCATCTGTTTCTCTGATTGACTTGATATCAGCTGACGAAACGTTTAATGATTCAGCAATATTGTAGGCTGTTCCTGGAACAGATTTTTTCGCAGACTGATGAGATTCTGTGATAGAGATTTTATCTTTTGAAAAATAATGGCCGTAAAGTTTTAACATGTTCATTGTCTTCAATAATAAAATTGAAGTGTTGGGACATATAATCAAAGTAAAATCAGCGGCCATATTTTCTGTTACGAGACCGGTTGAAAGTTCTATGAATACTGATCCAGTCTTTTTGCAAAACTCAATGCACTCGTTCAATTGTCTGCCAGAACCTGCGTGAACGAGAATGGCTTTTTCGTTTGTTGTGGCATAACTGGTTTCCCATTTCAACACATCGCAAGATGGAAAAGATAATGGAGCTGATAATATTGCTGTTGCTAATTTGCCTGAACCTGCGATGAATATTTTCATTTTACTTTCTTAAGATGGAACCTGGTTGTAACGTGCAAAATTAATCGTTGGCAGTCAGTTGTTGCAGAAAAATGTCAATCCTTGCTTTTTGCCTCACATGATGGCGAAAATGCATTTCCGCAAATTGCATCCAATCTTCTGCGCCAAAATAATGTAAGCCCGGATGTTTGGTCTTTCCTTTACAATCACTTTTTGCCATCAACGAGGCAGTTGTAATCATTTTCATTTTTAAAGAAAGCAGGTCAGCATGTAATTGCTCCTTGCTTGTAGGGTGTGGAGTGGATGCATTTTCCAGAGGACCCTCAATCAATTGATTGGGAAACTCGTTGTTACGGAACATCTCTTTTGCATTGTCCGCTGCTTCTTCATTTGAGAAATCATTATTAGATATGCAAATGCGTATCTGGTCAATATAAAAATCTGTGTTTTCCAAAAGGTGCATATATAGCTGCCCGAGCGACCAGCTTTCTACTGAGGGTTTAGTACAAAGTTGCTCAAAGGTGTAATGATTCAACTCAGCAATCCAGTAATCTATTATATCATTAAAATCATCAATGAGCATAGGAAGCAAAAATGGTTCAGGAAAATTATTTCTTATCAAAACTAAAATAAATGAGCAGATAGCGAAATGGGAAAAACACCTGTTCATATTTGATAAGGTGAGATGTTTGTAATGCCCTGCTATATAAAACCGTGACTTGTAAATCCAATCTCACTTGGTTAAGAAATGTTTTGCAACCATAGCTCCTGTTTAAAAAGGCTTCGACAAGCTCAGCCTGACTGCGCGAACGGGCTGTCAGGCTGAGCTTGTCGAAGCCCTCTCGCTAACTAAACGACATTGAATTCTGATCGTTCTCTTTACTTGCTATTTTTTTACGATAGTTGTTTTTACAGGCTTCAGCGTTTTAAGATAATTGTAAACTGCAGTTAACTCATCATCGTCCATTCGTTTGAATGAGTTCCATGGCATTGGAGAGCCCGGAATAATTTTGCCCATGCGAAAACGATCGATGAAATTTTTCTTCGACCAGTTGAATATTCTGCTGGTGGAATCAGGTGTAAGGTTAGGGGTTATAAAGCCGTCCACTTCGCCGCCGCCGCCAAATGGTTCGCCAATGAACGCACCGGACAGGTCTCGTTGTGTGTGACAGCCATTACATTCAGCTACACTTAAGGCGAGATATTTTCCGTAGGCTGCAGTTGTATCTCTTGTAACTGTTTTTGGAACTTCGCCGGCTGGCCCAACAGGTTTTACCAAAAACGCCTTCACAATATTGCCCATTATGTTCAACTCATTTTCCGGCACTACATTTCTTACTGGTTTTTGTGCGCGCAAATAAGAAATGACAGCAGTAAGATCTTCGTCGCTCATATTGTGAAACGGCATGAAATCATACACTGCCGCGCCATTTGGATGTACGCCAAAACGCAAAGCTCTGGCTATTTCACCATCAGTATAATTGCCGATTCCTGTTTCTTTATCCGGAGTGATGTTTTTAGAATAAACTGCTCCCAAAGGCAGCGCAAACTTAAAGCCGCCGGAAAGTGGCACTTCCCGGCCGAGCTCGTAAAGTGAATCGACATTTGCAGTGCTGTGGCAATTGATGCAATGCGCAGAGCTGAATACCAAATGTTTTCCTCTCGCAATCACTGCGGTATCTGTAGAAGCTTTAATATCGGGATAAGGGGCTTCAAATCTCAGGTCCTGTCTGGATGCCACGGTAACAGTGATGCCTGCAACAATAACCGCCAGCACGATAAAGGTCCATTTCAAAATTTTTTTCAGCTTTCTCATAACAAAGAGTGGTAAGGTTTAGGAGAACCACGCCACAAGGTAGAAATGGGAAAAAGCTGGTGCAATGAGAGAAGCGGTGAACTGTTGAAATAGCTGCATGAGTTGGAAATTTGAAAATATGGAAATTTGAAAATTTGAAAATGCGGGTGTCAGAATTGATTGTTAATTGGTAGGTGATAGTTGTTTGGCTGTAATGATGACTATTCGAAATTGAGCTCGAACAACTAATAACTAACAACCAACAACTTTTTATCTACGGGGCATGATTTTTAAACTGTTCCCTAAAATAATTTTATGAGAGACTGGCTAAGAACCTTGCTCGCCGGTTACGGCGCATATAAATGGGGCGGTGGCTGTTTCGGAACGATCATCGTTTTCATCATTCTTTACTGGCTTTTGGGGCATGTGGGATGTAACTAGAGAACAGAACGCAGATTTTCATGATTGTGATGATTTTTTTATTTGGGATTTGAAATTGGGGGACAGATCTAATCTCAGATTACAAATTTCAAATCATCTCTAATCATGACGATCATGAAAATCTGCGTTCCGTACTATCTTTGAGGCATGTACACCAAGCAAGAAGCCGCAGCCCTAAAGCAATCATTCTGGACCGCATTTGGCCAATACATGTCCCTGCATCTTTCTGCCGAAGGCGAAAAAGTAAACTGGATCAACTACAAGACCGGTGAAAAAAATATTTACTTCAGAATGAATGCCGATAATAAAACCGCTTCCATTGGCATTGAGATCGCACACCCTTCCTCCGATATTCAACACTTATATTTTGAGCAATTTGAGCAACTGAAAGCTGTTCTTCACGAAACCTTGGGCGAAGACTGGATCTGGCAAAAAGATGTTCGCGATGAAACCGGCCGGCAGGTGTGCCGCATTTATACAGATACTGACGGCGTAAATATTTTCAAAAAAGATGACTGGCCGGCAATTATTTCCTTTTTAAAACCACGCATCATAGCACTCGATGAATTCTGGATTTCAGCGAAATACGTCTTTGAGGCACTACGCTAAAAACACGTCAGCGAATACTACATCATTAATTTCAAACTGTTTATACTAAATTGGCCGCTCTTTGCAGCATTTGAAATAACCAAATACCAGGACTCATGAAAAAAACGCTTGTCTTACTTTTTTTATTTGCATCTGTGGCGGCGGTCGCGCAACCCAAAATTGATGTTGACAAACAAATAAATCTTTGTGTGAATCAGTACAAGGGAATGCTGGCAGCTTGTACAGATACAACGTTGTTTCCGCAATCGATCAGCCCTGACGGGTCCTTATATAAAAGGAAAAGCGATTGGTGGTGCAGTGGTTTCTTTGGTGGCTCTTTGTGGTATTTATTTGAGTACACCAAGGACGACAGCCTGAAGCGTGCAGCAGAAAAATGGACAATGGCCGTTGCGAAGGAACAATATAACAAGGGCACACACGATTTAGGATTTATGCTGTATTGTCCGTTTGGAAACGGTTATCGCCTTACGAAAAATCCTGCTTACAGAACCATTATGCTAAATGGCGCTCAGTCGTTATCAACAAGGTTCGATCCTAAAGTCGGCGTTATAAAATCATGGAACAATTTCAGTGGCTATAAATATCCGGTGATCATCGACAATATGATGAACCTGGAATTTTTATTCTGGGCAGCGAAAGCTTCCGGTGACAAAAAGTTCTACAACATTTGTATTTCGCATGCCGACAAAACTTTGGAGAACCATTTCAGGCCAGATTACAGCAGTTATCATGTTGTGTGCTATGACAGCGTGGGAAATGTTTTGGCAAGAAAAACAGCACAAGGCTATGCAGACAACTCGGCGTGGGCAAGGGGACAGGCGTGGGGACTTTACGGCTACACGGTAATGTATAGAGAAACAAAGGATAAAAAATACCTGGACCAGGCAGTTAACATTGCGTCGTTCTATATGAATAATCCAACATTGCCTGCTGATAAAATTCCTTACTGGGATTTCAATTCACCTGAAATACCAAATGATGTACGCGATGCCTCTGCGGCGGCTGTTGCTGCTTCCGCTCTGCTCGAATTAAGTGGATATGTGAAGAAAGACAAAAGCAAGTCCTACATAAGCTTTGCTGAACAAGTTTTGCAAAGTCTTTCCGGTCCTGAATATTTTGCAACAGAAGGGAATCAAAATTTTATACTGAAACACAGCACAGGGCACAAGCCCGCTAAAAGTGAAATTGATACGCCAATAATTTACGCTGACTACTATTACATCGAAGCTTTGCTGCGTTATAAAAAACTTATTGCGCGTAAATAAGAATGATTTAGCAAAAGGACGCGGATATTTGTGGTGCAGAAAATAGTGCAAATGATGAACGATAAACTTTCTTTAGAAATCATTGAGTTTGGTGATACAGCCATCAAACTATATGTTCCTGGTTACGATTATGTAAAACAGAAATACGAAGAAAGTAAGTCGAACGCTGCCGGAGCGCATTTTCCTTATTGGGCGAAAATATGGCCGGCAGCTATTGGTATGTGTAATTTCATCAGCGCTCATTCGTCTTTGATCAGAGGGAAAAAGGTGGTGGAGCTCGCTGCCGGCTTAGGATTACCTTCGCTGCTCGCGGCTGCTCATGCTGCTGAAGTTTGTTGCAGCGATTATTTGCAGGATGCAATTGACGTGATTGACAGATCGATAGCTATTAACGAGTACAACAATATTTACACACGTCTATTGAACTGGCACCATTTGCCAGACAGTTTACATACAGATGTTTTGTTGTTGAGTGACGTGAATTACGATGAAGAAGAATTTGCCGTTCTTTATAAAGTACTTGAAAGATTTATCAACAAAGGCACTACGATCATTCTATCTACACCGCAAAGATTAATGGCAAAATCATTCATCGGCAGGTTATTGCCGTGGATCGTTTTTCAGGAAGAAATGGAAATAAATGTTCCGGAGAAAACATTTGTTTCCATTTTTGTTTTAAAAAAGAAATAGGAAAAGGATAAGGTTTAATTAAAAGCAATCAACAGGTAGCAGTGGGTTTCGGATCACAAAAATGCATTCCAAAGAAATAGATTGCCCTTGGCTCCTGGCTCTTCAAGGCGCTCTTTCAATATTGTTTGTAAAGCTTTCTTATCAACTTTTTTGCCTTTTTTTGGCGCAGCCAACTGCTCCGGTGTTACCTGCACCAGTTCCAGTTTGGTTGCGAACCAAGTTGTGTTGAGGCGCGGAATGGCAATGCCCAATATCATTCCCGGCAGGTTATTGAAAGATTCCGGGCCGCCGTGGGTTATAATTTCGTCTGTATAAAATGCGATGACATACACAGAATCCATAATGATGCCTACCGCCTTGCGACACTCAAACCCCGCGATATTCCTGGTGTCTGAAGTAATCTTCCAATTTACTTTTCTCAGGCTGTCCTGAATTAAATAATTCCCGTCATAGATGCTTTTTAGGCTCACGCTTTGATCCTTCTGCAAATCTGAGGACACCGTGTTTTCATTGGCAACCAACAACCAATCCGGCATGCGCCCGACGCTTACTTCTTCGCGACCGGGTTTATACAAGGTTTTATCTCCATTAAAGTAAAGATCAAAATAGAAGTTCTTGTGATTGGGAATGTTCTTTTTGTATTCCTCTATCCAGGATCTGTCACCATCTCCGCCGGTAAATGCGGCATCTATCATTTTGTGCAGGTTCACTCTTTTTTCAAATTCGATTTTTCCCTGTGTGATAAATAGTTGTTGAGAAAAGCCTTTGCTCACGCACGCGATGGTTATAATAAATGTCAAAAGAATTTTCATACTAAAAGGTTTAAGGGTTAGTGGCTGGTGTTGTTAGTGCGCTCTTTGAAAAATTCCATACAAAGCTCAACAGAAAATAGCGATTGATCGTTTGGTAATTTCTCTCCATAATGTTTGTGTTGGAGATATAGCGATAATAACCTTTATTTTGATTCAATAGATCATGTCCGCTAAACTTGATCATTGCTTTGTCCTCTTTAAGTAACTTGTAACCGACGTAGCCGTTCCACAAAATGACGTTGTTATTTTGGTCAAAAGTTGTTGTTTTTTGACGGAACTGTCCCGTTACGTCTGTGCCTATTTCCAGTTTCTTTTTTATATATACAGTACCGCTGATGCCTTGTGACGTGCTCCAGTAGTTGTTTTTAACACCAGTGTTTATTGTCGAGTGAGAACCATTGAAATTAATGGAAGGATTGTAGCTAATGTTCCATTTTCCATCTTTATACTTATACACATTCATTCTGAGTGATGGGGAATAGCTTTGCGTCGTGTTCTGTTGAAGGTTAACATAACTGGTGTACTTTGAATAATTCATGCTTCCTCCAAAAGAAAGGCGCATGTTTATTTTTTTTAGATCTGTGAAATAGCCGCCACCCATATATCCGTTCGCATTGCCATTGGTATTGATATACTGATAGATGGTTTTACCTGTAGCAAGATCCGTGTACTGTGTGCTCGTAATATTGTTCGCAACAGTAGATATATTTCCGTACATGTAAAAACCGTAATTTTTCATAACCTTGTATGAGTTATAATTGAAGTTGATCGAATGCGTGAACTGCTGTTTCAGAAGCGGGTTGCCCACATAAATAACCAGCGGGTTGTCGTTACTTGCAACAGGCTGTATCTGGAAAATAGAGGGCTGACGTGAGCTTCCATTATAATTAATCGAAAAGCCAGTAGTCGTATTGAATTTGTAGTTGAAATTGGCGCGTGGAAACAGGTTGACATAATTTCTTTCGAAAGACGTGTTGTTCACTTTATCGTGTTGGTTGAAATTTTGAAAGGCAAGATCACTGCCTATTCCAATAACCATTTTCTTTGAATTGTATTTAAAAGAAAGGCCTCCTGTGTTTGTTGTTACGTCATATTTGTAACTGTTACTATACGCCTGGCTTAAGTCTTCATATTTGCCATCCGCGGATTTGTTGTAAGACAATCTCTCTGAAGTGCTGCTGTTGATTCTCAATCCATAATTTATCTCCGCAAATATTCTTTTGCTTAAAGGCTCAGTGTAACTCAGTTTTCCGCCAAATGCATTCACTTTGGAATCCGTTAATTTCATTTGATCTGTAAGCGAATCTTTCGGCACTCTCGTAATTGGATCGTAAGTGGTGATGATTGCGTTTAGGTAGCCTGTAGAATTATCTGCGTTGTATTGATCGTTTAAATTCAGTGAAAGTGTTCGGCCAATTTTTTCAAACTTTTTTCTCAGCAATAGAGTAGAGTTCCATTTTTGATTGTCGCCGTTTGATGAGTTGGATTGAGTACTCTGGTTGATCGTGCTGTCTTGTATGTCATATGTACGGCTGTTGGAATTGCCTGCATTTTGAAATTGACCCATACTACCGTTCACAGTTAGTTTCACAGAAAGACTTGAATCAATCTGGAAGTCGTAAATGCCATTGATAAAATGTTTTTGACGCGAGCTATTGCTGTTGTCAGTTGATTTGGTAAAAAATGTAGTGTCTGGTAAAATGGACTGGGAAAGCGAGTTGTTTTGTGCCTCAACATTTAATTTGTTGTAGCGATAACTACTGTTTAGCTTTTGTTTATCGGCATTAAATTTATCAGAATAATTGGCACCTGCTGCCCAGCTTTTAGGAAGACCTTCACCATTGAAGGTAGGGCCATTGTCTTCACTGCCATAGAAGATCATTCCATCAAATTCTTCGCTGTATTCCACGTCATCGCCGCCGCCGTATTTATCTCTGTCTGACCAATCCAAACCTGTTGTGCCCACATTACTCATAATGCCATAGGCAGATATTTTTTGCTTGGCACGAAAACGATTGAACATCGCACTGTTATTGTACTTCCCATCCGGGCCTCCGCCAAGATCAAGCTTGCCAAAGTATCCCCGCTTCTTGTCTTCTTTTAGCTTCAGGTTGATCGTCTTTTTACTGTTGCCGTCATCAATACCAGTGAATGTTGCCTGATCGCTTTTCTTATCAAAAACCTGTACTTTATCAACCGCATCTGATTGCAAATTTTTGGTGGCAACAGTTGGGTCGTCGCCGAAAAACTCATCACCGTCCACCAATATCTTTTCAACCTCTTTTCCCTGCGCAGTGATCTTTCCGTCTTTGTCTACTGAAATGCCCGGCAATTGTTTCAGCAGCTCTTCCACATTGGCGCCCTGTTTTACTTTAAAGCTGTCTGCTTTGAATTCAAGCGTGTCGCCATGCATGCGAACAGCTGCAATTTTTTGTTTTACAATTACTTCCTCCAGCAATTTTGCTTTGGTGGTAAGGCTGATGTTTCCGACATCTTTCAGGGAAATGCTGTCGAGTGAAACAGGAGTGATAAAGTCGGCAAATTTGGGATAAGTTACCATGATCAGGTAATCACCTTTTAGCAGATCATGAAGTTCAAAAGAACCATTTTCATTAGTTCTAGTGAATTTGTAGAGTACGGAATCTTTGGATTGTAATAAAGCAATAACTGCGTTTGACAGATTCTGATTGTTGAGTGTATCCCTTACTGTTCCTTTGATAGATGCTTTCTGTCCAATGCACGTGACACTGATGAATAGAGTAATAACGGCAAATACGGGTTTCATGGAAGGTTCTTTCTAATGGTGGAGACAAAAAGAATATTTTTTTCACTCCAAAAAAAGAATCTCCATCCTAAACTTAAGTTAAAGGATTGCGCACTTTTGACAAGAGAAGTTTTATATGTTTTGAAAAGTCGTGATAAACCAATGAACTGAATAACTGAATAGACTGAATAAACTGAATGTTTCTAAATCGAAAAGTCTTTTCGAAATTTAAACACTCAGTTTATTCAGTCAATTCAGTTTATTCAGTCAATTCAGTTTATTCAATTATTAAGCTAGCTTTAACTCTTCACGTGCAGCATTTCTGCGAAAGCCCATCACTTCTATTCGTTTGTTTTCAAAATGCTGTTCATTTGGATTAGAGATTTCTGCAACGGTCATTGGCGCAGTGATGATTTTGTTGTGTCCAAGATGATTGCTTAGGCGTTGTGCCTTTTCCGTGCTGAGCTTGCCAAATTCATATTTGGCGATCAATCTTCCTTTACGCATCAATGCATTGTCAACCAAAGTAAGCGAGCTGTTGAATGTGCAAATGATTTGCACGTTTAAAAAATCTGCCAGCAATCCATCCGAGATATTCAAAAGATTTGAAACCGATGAACTGTTGTTTGTCTTTCTATCCATGATGATGTTCTCCGCATCTTCAATGATCAATACTGAATTGGGATTGTCGATCAGCAATTCAATAAAAGACGGGTCCATCAAGTCTCCCGCAACATTGGGTGACAGAAACATAACGGGCTTTTTTATCTTGCCAACAAGATAACGCAGATAAGTAGTTTTACCTGCGCCAGGCAAGCCATGCAGCAGAACAATGCCTTTATCATTCTTTTTGCTAAGTCTTGTTCTGATAACTTCGTCGATAGGTTTAAAATCATCTTCATAAAAAAGATCAAGATCGAGTTTGGTCTTTTTTATTTCCATTGGTTGCAGTGCCATTTTGCCTTTCTTGTTCACGACAAGATTAATCTCCAATGGTTGCCTGCGCTGGCGTTTTTTAAACTGCCTCGTAAGTTCAGTTACCTCGTTTATGAAATCTTCGTTTTTACCATCGTGAAAAATCTCGCAATAGTGATCGTCAATTTCTAAAATGCAATTGTTTGTAAGAATGACAACTGTTTTATCAAACTCATATTTTTTCTTCTTCAAATAGTACCATTTGTACTGATGAATATCTTTTATGAGATGACTGTATTTTTCCGTGATTGCTTTAAATGCTTTTTCACCGTCAATGCCTGAAATGTAGTTAAGGCTGGGTAGTGTATTGAAACAAAATAAATACAGCGTTTTTGCATCAAGGAACGAATCGCCAAATAAGTTGTTGGCGTTTATAATTTTCTGACTAAATAAATTGTCCATGTGGTTTGTAAATAATTCTACTTTCTATTAATTCTATCATTGTCTCAGGGGCGCAAAAAAGCGTTCTCTTTCTGCAGAGAATAAAGCTTTGATGCTTTACACTTCGTTGCTATTTCATTACAAGAACACGCATGGAACTATGGAGTTGTTAGTTGTTTTAAAAAAGTTGTTAGTTAATGGTTGTTAGTTGTTAGCCTTTCGGTGGCAGTTACTAATTGGTAGCTGTTAGTCGAAAGTTGTTAGTTGTAAGGAATGTTCAAATTAAAATCCTAACAACTATCAACTAACAACTTCCCCCTCTAGTTCAAATTGGCTCCGACATATCTGCTCTCCCTAATGTCGTTTACAATATCACTGGATATGTTATACTGTCTCGATTCATCGAACTCTTCCTTCGCTGCTTTTATTTGCAATAGGTGTCTTTTCGCGTGTTGCACCAAAAAGTAAACGTGATGGTACACATCTATTTTCCCAATGCCCGCAACACTTGTAGCACTTTTATGCATGATGCCTTCCCCATTTTTCAATTCATCCAGATAGAACAGGGATTGAGTCAGTTGATGTTTGATCGTTCTGCGCACATCCCCCAACGCTGTTTTATTTTGTGGCTCCATATGTTCAGGATGGCTCCAGTTAAAGGCGTCCGGCATACCGATCAATTGCATTTTATCCCAGTCGAACTCATATGTTTCCAAGAAAGATTTATAGCTATTGTCTCTTGAGTTTTCCAATGCCCTCAATGATCCCTTTCGGATAAGTATCAACAAATAAAAATTTGTCAGGGAAATATGTTCGAGTATTTCGGCAATACTCCAGCCGCCATCTTTGGGTTTGTAATGCAGCAACTTTTCGTCTGCATTGAACCATTTCATCACTTCATTGAATGTGATGAACATTTCTGTCTTAATTCTGCTCATAACATTGTTTATCATAAAATTTAATTTTTCTTTTGCTTACGTTTTGGAAAGTAGCGGTTTGCTAAAGCTCGCCGCTATTGATTTTCCTCCTTTTCAACAGTCTCTTATTAGTCGTTTTTTGCCACATAAATTGCAACAAAAAAGCCCGATCAGTTTTTAAAACCGACCGGGCTTTTGCTTCTTTGCAAAAAGAGAAATTAATCTCCCGATCGATTATATGTACGCATCTTACCAAACACAGGCACAGAACAGTACTGCTGCTTACGCGCTGCCTGCTTCGAAATGGAAATATGCGATTGTTGTAAAATCATATTTGATTATAAACCAAAAGCCCCGCCATTGTTGAGCGGGGCTTTTGTATGCTTAGTATTTTTTATCTACTTGTTTACACAGCATTTAATGTCCCGCTTATGCATAGCACCTTCACCTGGCCGTAGCAAAGCTTTGATGATATTTTTGAATTAATTCGTGACATTTTATTGCTTGTTTTAATTTTTATAACAGTGCAAAAATAGATATCTTTTTTTGAGATATGCAAGTGTTCAAGAAATAAAATTTTAAAATATTTTTTGGTATCAGCTGAAACGCTTGCTGGCAAGGCGTTTGAAGAGATGATTTTTTTAGTGAAGCAAAACGAGAAGGATTGTGGTTTTAATGGAAGTTAGTTGAATAAGAAAATCGGGCGTTAAGTAATATGATGTTAAAGGAATTGGTTATATTAAAGACGAGAAAAAGTCTCACAGAGAGCTCAGGCCCGCTAATACGATGTTATTTACAGGAAACAACATTTCCAAAGACCCAGAAATAGCAAGAAAAATTAAATTATCATGAATAAAAAGATGGGGCTTCTGTTCACGTTTTTTTTGTGCTTTTTTTTTGAGGTTGGTAGCGCGCAACAAAAAAGAGAGGGTACTTCTGATGAAACCGAGCAGAAAAAGGACGAAAGGGGGTGTGTCAATATTTTACGATATTATAGTCGCTACTGGATAGCTGATACTGTTGGTGAGTCTGGATTTCGAGAGCTATTCGTGCAATACTTAAAAGTTAAGTGTTCCGTGATTGGGATGCAATGGGATAGCTTAGCAAATTCTTTTGGAAAGCCAAATAGAGAAATTAAAAGTGACCATGAAGCTATCTACATTTATAAGCTGACACATTTCATTGGAGGAGAGAATCTGTATAATTCAGAGTTGTATATCAGAGTAGATAAGAACGGAATAGTTAGATCTTTTGACAAATTCAATCCTTCATAAGATAACGAAGTTCATTCTAAATAGCTTGGTATGAAAAATAGCCTCTTTTGGCGTCATAAATGCGGATAAATAAAATTGATGAGGATATTAGAAAGTTGCTAGCATCGTTCTAGAAATTAGACATAGCAAACAGTAAATAAACAAAAAGCCCCGCAAATTTAATTTGCGGGGCTTTTTTAGCGGAGACGGCGAGATTCGAACTCGCGATACAGTTTCCCGTATACACACTTTCCAGGCGTGCTCCTTAAACCACTCGGACACGTCTCCGGATTTGCAAGGGCTGCAAAAGTACTATTTCAGATTTTACAAACCGAATATTTTTTGTGCGTTCGCGCTTGTTACTGAACAAATTTCTTCTACAGTTGTATGCTTCACCTCAGCCAGCTTTTCTACAATGTATTTTAAATAGCTGCTCTCATTTCTTTTTCCGCGGAATGGAACCGGCGTCAGATAAGGCGCGTCGGTCTCCAGCACCATATGCTGCAGATCTATTTTTTCTAAAACCTCAGGTAGATTTGCTTTTTTGTAAGTCAAAACACCACCAATGCCAATGTAAAATCCTGCTTTGATAATTTCTTTTGCTGACTCATAACTTCCTGAGAAGCAATGGAAGATGCCCGCTAGTGAACCGTTCTGGCGCTCCTTCACAATATTGATCGTCTCCTGCATCGCATCTCTTGTATGAATAACGATTGGCAACTTGTATTGAAATGCCCAGTCTATCTGGGTTTGAAAGGCTTCCACCTGTTCTTTGGCAAAGGTCTTGTCCCAGTAATGATCAAGCCCTATTTCGCCCACCGCAACAAATTTTCTTTTCTCAAACCATTGAGCGGCAATGGCTAACTCTTCTTTGTAGTTCTCTTTTACCGAGCAAGGATGCAGGCCCATCATAGCATAGCATTTCCCGGGATACCTTGTTTCCAGTGCAATCATGGCGTCATGTGTTTCGCTATCAATAGCCGGCAGGCAAAACTTCTGAACGTCTTCTTTTTCAGCTCTCTCGATAACTTCTGCAATGTCCGAGTTGAATTCAGTACTATATAAATGTGTGTGGGTATCGATAATCATGGCGCAAATTTCGAGAAATTATAAGTCATTATAACATAAGTTATTTATGGGGTATGTTATGATTTTTTAAAAGCAGGAGACAAGAAATTTAATTTCCGGTATAATAATTGTCAATAATATCAAGCATTTCAAAGATTTCTTGATTTTTTAATATTCGGTTGAAAGAGAAATTACTTTGCATTAATAAAAAATATATTATACCTTTAAATCAGTTTTCATAGGGTACGGATTAAAAACGGGCCAGGGTTTCTACCCCGGCCCAAATTTTTTTTATACAGGTCCTGATTCTTTCTAAATCTGCCACCCATTAGTTAATTGTATTCGAAAGGCTGATTTTTTCAAACGAATATCCTTTTTGCGAAAAATATTGAAGCACTTTAGGTAATGCATAACGCAACCGCTTAAACGCTTTTTCGCTGTCGTGAAACACAACAATATCTCCCTCCTTCGTTGACTTGATTACATTATCAAGACAACCTTCGGGGCTTAGTTCCACATCAAAATCTCCACTTAATACAGACCACATAATCACGTTAAAGGCTGCATTTTCTTTTAAATGCTTAGCTGCGAAATTGCTGATGCGCCCATAGGGCGGGCGAAACAAATTTGAATCGATCAATTCTTTTGCTTTCGCAATATTGTCAAAATATTCTTTCTCTTCTACCTTCCATCCGTTGAGATGATTAAAGGTGTGATTACCCGTGGTATGACCCTCCATCAAAATACGCTTATACATTTGCGGATATGCTTCTACGTTTTTGCCAATGCAAAAAAAAGTTGCCTTTGCTTTATACTTCAATAATTCATCCAGCACGAAAGCGGTTATTTCAGGGTGCGGCCCATCATCAAAAGTGAGATAGATTTTTTTTCCATGCCGGGGCATGTGCCAAACCCTGTACTTGCAGATGGCGCGGAATATCCAGTTTGTTTTTATAGTGTAGAACATGTGGTGAGTTGTTAGTTGATGGTTGTTAGTTGTTAGTCTTTCTGTGTTGCTTCCAGAATAATAGTTGTTACCTAATTGAGGCAAGTTGAATTGAATGCCTAATAACTAACAGCTATAAACTAACAACCTACTTCAATTTATCATTCTCCTTGTGCCTCTCCGCATCGCGGATGTTTTTCTTTTCGAAATTCTTTTCCAAAGCTTCTGTAAGGTCGACGCCGGTTTGATTGGCGAGGCAAATAAGTACCCACAATACGTCGGCCATTTCATCAGCAATATTTTTGTTCTTGTCGCTTTCCTTAAAAGATTGTTCCCCGTAGGTTCTTACCATCAGTCGCGATAGTTCACCCACTTCTTCCATCAAAATGCCAAGATTGGTGAGTTCATTAAAATATCTCACGCCCACGGTTTTGATCCAGTTGTCGACTTGAGTTTGCGCTTGTTGTATTGTCATGATTTAGTGCGTTAAAGTTGTTAGTTGTTAGTTGTTAGTTGTTAGGCGTCCGCCAGAAACTTCTCGATTGATAGTTGCCAATTTTTAGATAAAGGAAAGTTTGAATCCAATGCCTAACAACCAACAACTATCAACTAACAACTATTCTCTATTCTTCGTGTCTATAAAAATCGTAACCGGTCCGTCATTCACCAGCTCTACCTGCATGTCTGCACCAAACTCGCCGGTGCCAATGGTTTTGCCCAGATCTTTTTCAAGTTGCGCGATCATTTTTTCATACAAGGGAATTGCAATGTCGGGTTTGCTGGCTTTAATGTAAGAAGGGCGATTGCCTTTTTTTGTGGAGGCGTGTAAAGTAAATTGGCTCACGAGCAATATTTCACCGTTTACGTCCTTCACAGATACATTCATCACACCCTGTTCATCATTAAAAATGCGCAACTGCGTTAGTTTTCCACTTAACCATTCTATGTCCTCCTGCGTATCGGCATCTTCAATTCCCAGCAGGATGAGCAAACCCTGTGCTATAGCAGATTTTTCCGTTCCTCCGATACTTACACTTGCTTTTGAAACTCTTTGAACTATTGCTCTCATAAATAACCAATTGTATGTAAATTTATACAAGATCAAAAGTAGTGAGATGATAGATATTACACAGGAAATTAAATTTAAAACCGCACGAAGCGGCGGAAAAGGCGGACAGAATGTAAACAAGGTGGAAACGATGGTCGAAGGCTATTTTCATGTAAGCGATTCTGCACTGCTTACAGACGATCAAAAACAATTGCTTAACCAGAAGCTGGCGAACAAAATCACAACTGAAGGGTTTTTGCAAACAAAGTCGCAGGTACACCGAAGCCAACTGCAAAACAAAGCTGCAGTTATAAAGAAACTGCATCAAATGATTGCAGAGGCTTTAAAAAAGGAGAAAAAACGAGTTGCCACTAAACCCTCTAAAGCGTCCAAGGAAAAAAGAGTTGAAACCAAAAAGAAAGCGGGCCAGGTAAAAAGCGGAAGAAAGAAGATATCATTATCTGATTTTTAAAATTCCCTGAAATGAAAATTTTTATTAGTGCTGCCTTAGTAAGTGCTGCGTTGTTTTTTGCAAGTTGCCAACAAGAGTTGAAAAGCAGCGACGCATCCTCCGGAGATTCCACACAGCTACCCACTTATAATTTCGTATTGAGCTTTAAAGGAAAAGTTGACAATGCAGATCTGGCTTTCAATCAAACCTATCAAAACACATTTGGAGAATCTTACACGATCACGACTTTCAAATACTATATCGGCGATATTCAATTGCTGAACAGCTCTTCGGGTAAAGTGTACAATGTAAGTGATAAAACTTTTTATCTCGTGAATGCAGACGATTCCGCTTCTTCCAACATCACCTTAAAAGCGCCTGTAGGAACTTATGATGTGATCAATTTTACCATGGGTGTTGACAGTATATATAATGTGAGCGGTGCCCAGGCGGGTGCGCTGGACCCGGTGAATGGTATGTTCTGGACCTGGAACACAGGCTATATTATGGCAAAAATGGAAGGTGCCTCTCCATTGTCAGATTTGCCCGACAACAGAATTCAATTTCACATCGGAGGCTTTAAAACGGGAGAGAGTGTTATAAGAAGCGTCAATCTTACATTGCCCGAAGGAAGAACGCTGGCAATATCATCGCAAGGCGATAGCAAAGTGACGATCAACGCGGATGCAAACAAATGGTTTTACGATCCACACGACATTCATATTGCAGATACTGCCGTGTGCATGACGCCGGGCATACTGGCAACAAACATTGCTGACAATTATGCCAAAATGTTTACGGTTGTTTCGGTTACCAATTAACTACGCTGAATGAGACAGATTGCGGTTATACTAATCTTTATCTTAGCCGGTATTGCCACTACCTGGGTGATCAGTTGTAAGAAATCCGGAGAAAGTAGCACGCATACCACACCCTTGCAAGTGGAGATCCCTGCGGGGTTTCCTGCTCCCAAATATGATTTTACCAACAACCCGGTCACTAAAGAAGGCTTTGAACTTGGAAGACGTTTGTTTTATGACGGTAAATTATCAAAGGATGGCAATTTCCCCTGTGCCTCCTGCCACCAGCAGTTTGCGGCATTCTCCACATTCGATCACGATTTGAGTCACGGTTTCAATAACCAGTTTACAACAAGAAATGCGCCGGGACTTTTTAATATGATCTGGCTGGATCAATATCAGTGGGATGGCGGTATTAACAACCTGGAGGTGCAGCCGCTTGCACCCATTACGGCGCCAAATGAAATGGCTGAAGATATTGGCAACGTAGTAAAAAAGTTGCAGGCAGATGCGGAGTATCCTTCCATGTTTAAAGCAGCCTTCGGTTCTGACCAGGTTACCAGCCAGAACATGTTGAAGGCGCTCACACAATTCGTTGCAATGATGGTTTCTGCTAATTCAAAATATGATAAGGTAAAAAGAGGTGAAGCACAGTTTAATGTTTCTGAGCAGGCGGGCTATGAAAGCTTTAAACAAAAATGTGCCGCCTGCCACCAGGAACCTTTGTTTACAGACCTGAGTTATAGAAACGATGGTTTTTCAATAAATACTTCTCTCCATGACGTTGGCAGGATGCGCATTACCGGTAAAAGTGAAGATTCGCTGAAGTTCAAGGTCCCAAGTTTAAGGAATGTTGCACTTTCCGAACCCTACATTCACGATGGACGCATACTGTCTATCGGTCAGATGATTGATCATTACACAACGGGCATTATAAACAGCCCTACTTTGGATCCCTTATTGAAAAATGGTATTCAGATTGGCTACGCCGAAAAATATAATCTAATCGACTTCCTCAAAACGCTGTCCGATTCTTCCTTCATCGCGGACACCCGATTCTCTCAACCGCAGCAATAGAAAAAAGGATAAAGTTTTACCACCCATGTTCAATGGTGTTTAATCTGCTGGTTTGAAAACTAGAGTACAGGACGAATTTAAAGGGATCCAAAAAAAACTGCTAGGAAAGGTTTAATGATCAATGGTTTAGTGCACCCCTCGTAAACAAAGTTCTATCTAATTGATATTGAACGCTACAGTGTTAGAACGCCATTTTATGCGTAGTTATACGCATTATTACTGAGCACAAGTACTACTGTATATTATCTGCCCTTGTACTACATTTCGCCCATTAATTTTTATTCAAAAATGTTTTTTATGAAAAAAATGTTCTTTTTTTCTGTCCCTGTGCTCTTTGCAATTGCTTTTTTATTCTTAGGTTGTAGTAAAGATGTGCAGGACAAAGAAATATCCGTCGACCGTAGTAATGTTACACAACACATTATCAGCGTGAAGCTTGCAAATTCATACACACACAAATTCAGAACTGTGTATGATAAATATACTCAGTCACAAGGTTCATTGAAAAGTGCAAGCGTAGGCACGGCAGCGGCTGCGAGTGGCGGGTGCTCGCTTGATTTGCCTATTGCAGAATCTTTTAACAGAGATGTAATCGCTCTTCTCTTAAATCAAAAAGACGCAACGGGTAATATAGCAGCAGGTATTCGTATGTATTATGGCATTAATGAAAATAACGAAGTTTGTCTTGTGTTGACGCCTTATGATAATAACGGCAAAGACATTATCAACAACTTGTCGAAATCGGCTCCTGTTGCAATCAAATTGCCTGGCGTTAGCACTGCTTCTGCTCAAACCGTAGCCTTAGACGACGGCGGAGTAATTGAAAGAGGACAACGTTGTCCTACAGTTTGCGATTTAACAAGTCCGTTGTTGTTACCATAGAACCTCGAAACACATGAGAAGAACACTCTTTTTGTTTATACAGAGCAATTCGATTTTACTGCCTCTTATTCCGGGCCTGTTACGCTTTCCCTATATAGAGAAGAGCTACAGGCCCTTTATTTTGTTATTGTTGATAGGTTTTATCAACGAGATCATCAGCTTCATTTCTATTGGCATTTTTAAAACGAACGAAGTATCGTCGAATCTTTACTTACTCGTAGAGGCAATGTTTTTGTTTTATCAGTTTCACGTGTGGGGCTTTTTAAAATCTAAAGACAAAGCCTTTTATTTATTCGCAGGTGTGTTTGCCATTGTATGGATCATTGAAGAAATATGCTTTGGGCAAATTACCAGCAACAGCCGCATTTTTGTGATCAGCTATTCTTTTACTGTAACGCTTCTTGGCATCAATCAAATCAACTACATCATTATCCACGAGGACAGAAAACTACTGCGTAACGGCAGGTTCATTCTGTGCATTGGCTTCATAATTTTTTATATTTACCAAATATTATACGAAGGTGCATTGTATGTAAACCCTTATCTTGATGATAATTTCGAAACAAGTAACCTGATCATCTTATTTTTCGGGAACTTGAATTTTTTTGTGAACATTTTATATGCAATAGCAGTTTTTCTGATCCCGGAAGAAGCGAAGCTTCCTTTCAAGTTGGAAAAGCTGAACAATATGGAAAGGGGTTGACATGGATTCTCAACATTTATACACTATCGTAACGATAGCAATACTGATAGCCATTATTATATTGTTTTTCGTTACCTCAATTGTTATGTATCACAGGCGTTATGTAGCACTGCAAAAAGAACGGATTTTTGCAGAAATTACCATGCAGGAAAATGAACGGAAACGCATCGCTACAGATCTGCATGATGGCATCGGCCCGCTTCTATCAACCATTAAACTGAACATAAACAGCATAGATGTTGTTGAAGAAGGCGACAGGGTGATTATAACAAAAGCCGGAAAACATATTGATGAGATCATTAAGAGTATGCGACAGATCTCATACAACCTGCTGCCGAACACACTCGAAAGAAAAGGATTAATAGAAGCGGTTAAAGAATTTGTGGAACACACGAATGAAAATAAAGCACTGCAGGTGCATTTGCAAATTGTACAGTATTTTGAAGTGTCGCCGGAAAAATCTATCCATATATTTCGTATGTTGCAGGAGATTGTACACAACACCGTTAAACATGCCAAAGCCAAAAACCTGCAAATAGGTTTGGGCGCTGAGGAGAACCATATTTTGATTTTGACGAAAGATGATGGCTGCGGTTTTGATCCTTTAAAAGAAAAAGACAAATCTTCCGGGGGACTAGGACTAAAAAGTATCGAAAGCCGTGCAGATGTTTTAAATGCCAAAATGGTTATTGATACCGCGCCATCAAAAGGAACAAGCTATTTTATTAAGATACCAATATAATGTCCCCGAACCACGACCAGATTAAATTAGTAATCGCAGACGATCATGAGATTTTTAGAGACGGTTTAGCACTTATGCTAGCCAAGCAACCTAATATAGAGCTTGCTGCACAGGCGGAAGATGGAAATGAATTGGTGGACATCGTGAAGAAATACCAGCCTGATGTTATTCTCACAGACATCAAAATGCCGCGACTGGACGGCATTGCAGCCACTCAGGAAATCCTTAAATTATATCCCGCTGCTAAGATCATCGCGCTTTCCATGTTTGATGAGGAAAGCCTGATCGTTGACATGCTGGAAGCCGGCGCCAAAGGCTATTTGCTTAAGAATGCAGACAAGCAGGAAATACTCGATGCCATAACAGAAGTCTATAACGATAAAGTTTTTTATTGTCGGCACACCTCGGCGAGACTTGCCAGCTTAATTGTAAAGAGCAAATTCAATCCGCATAAAAAACAACAACTTCCTGTCTTCACCGATCGTGAAAAGGAAATTATCAAACTCATTTGCAAACAACTTACGGCACAAGAAATCGGCGAACAACTCTTTCTCAGCAAAAGAACCGTCGAAGGCTACCGCATAAAAATTCTTGAAAAAATGAACGTAAAAAACACCGCGGGAGTAGTGGTGTATGCGTTGAAGAATAGTTTGATTAGTGAAGAGGAACTTCTTTGACAATTAAGAATTAGGAATTAAGAATTAAGAATTAAGAATGCTGCACAATGTGACATTGCTGATTATTAACCGAAGATTGTCTAGTTAGCTAAAAGGCTTCAGCAAGCTCAATCTGACAGCACATGTCGAGTGTCAGGCTGAGCTTGTCGAAGCCTTGTTAAACAGAACCGATGCAAGCCAACGCTTGTACAGCCTCACACAAAGAATTCTTAATTCCTAATTGTTAATTCTTAATTGAACTACAGGCTCATCATTTCCTTAAACTTCACCGTCTGTCTTCTGCTCACTTCAATTTTTTCAGCACCCTTTAATTCAAGTAACAGACCGCCATTAAAGTAAGGTTCGATCTTTTCGATCATGCGAAGGTTTACAATATGCTTTCTGTTTGCACGGAAAAACACTTTCTCATCAAGTCTTTCTTCCAAAGCATTCAGCGATTTTAATATCAAAGGTTTGTTTGGTCCAAAATATACTTTTGCATAATTGCCCACACTTTCAAACAATCTTATCTCGCTCAGTTTCACGAACCAACAGCGTTCGCCATCTTTTACAAACACCTGGTCATTCTCGCTCAGCAAACTCTTATTTGCATTCTCAGAAGAAACCTGCATTTCCTTTTCCTCTGCATTCTGTAATTTTTGCACAGCATCTGCAAGGCGCTTCGGCTCGATTGGTTTCAACAAATAGTCCAATGCATTTACTTCAAATGCTTTCAATGCATACTCATCATATGCCGTTGTAAAAATTACATAAGGCACACGGTTAAGTTCCGAAAGCATTTCAAAACCTGTTTTGCCCGGCATTTGTATGTCAAGGAAAATAAGATCCGGATTCAGCGATTCAATTTTTTCCAACCCCTCATTAGCATTTGCTGCCTCTGCCACCACTTCAATTTCAGGAAAATCAATCAACAGTTTTTTAAGTTCCGTTCTTGCCAAACGTTCGTCGTCAATTAAAACAGTTTTGATCATATTTTTTCTAATTGAAAGTTGAAAATTGAAAGTTGAAAACGGAACGCTGATTTTCATGATTATCATGATTTGTTATGAAAGAATACAAATCATAATAATCATCACGATCATGAAAATCTGCGTTCTTCCTCGTTTTCAATTTTCAATTAAATTACCGGTATCAGCACTCTCGCTTCCACCGTATTGTTATTCAGTTCACTAATGCTAAAGTTAGCTTTATTCCCGAAAAGAAGATGAAGCCTGTTTTGAGTACTGGTCAGGCCAAACCCTTCGCCGCCAATTTCACTGTCCAGCTTTCCAGAATTTTGTACGATCATCTCGTGATTGGAGCCCTTGAAATCTGAAATTATTTTCACTGTGCCACCATTCATTTGCTTGCTGATGCCATGTTTGATGGCGTTTTCAACCAGCGTTTGCAGCATCATTGGCGGCACCGGTTGATCAAGCGTATCATCGTTGATTAAATATTCTACCTGTAAGCGATCTTCAAAACGAATGTGTTCCAAAGCCAGGTAATCTTTCACAATGTCCAGTTCTTTTTGGAAAGGTACCGTTTCAGATTTATCCGTTTTCATACTGCTGCGCAAGAGGTTGCTAAGTTCCGTAATTGCCTGTCTAGCTCTTCCCGGGTTTTCGTCGATCAATGCCCTGATGCCATTTAACGCGTTGAAGATGAAATGAGGATTGATATGCGACTTAATGGTTTTGAGTTCCAGTTCCTTTACCAGCGATTCCAGCTTCAGTGTGTCCACTTCCTGTTTTCGGCTTTTTTCTATGTAATGGTAAAAGTAGTAGATGATTACCCAGGGAATGATAAAGAGGCCATTGTCGAGTGTAGATGCGAGCAGGCGTGTAGAAAAAGTAATTTTTTTTGTGGTATCAACCAGGTTGAACAAGTTCACAAGACCCAGGTAAAGCAAACTGAAGAGGAAACTTGTGACCACCACAGTAAGCGCTAATCTTGGCATTACCTTTTCCACAGGAAGCAAGAGCCAGCCTGATCTGCGAATAAAGTTCCGGAGCAAATGCGTGGCGAAAATACCAGAGAAGAAAAGAAGCAACAATCTAAAAAAGAAGCGATTGGTAAGTTCTTTTTCAAAGGTGTACGCAAAAAAGATCATCGAAAGGGTAACCACACCCCATCCGGCTATCTGGCAGAACCAGTAGTATTTGGAACTTTTATTCAGCATATATGGCAAAGCTAGTTATAACAGTCACCTAAGATAAAGGATTTCTACTAATGGCTAAATAGCTGGCTTAACGGGATGAGACACCCCACTTACCCTTACTGCTAGCTAAATTTGCATTCATAAACAACTGATAATCTCTTAATTCTTGCTAACTTTCCGGTACGCACTATTAAAACCTATCAATGATAAAACTCATCAGGCAGCTTTCAATTTGTTTCCTTGGCATTGCCTTGTGTTATGGCTGCATCAAAAGCGCACCATTAAGTCCTGAAGCGGATATTGAAACTTTTTCCGTTGATTCCAACTATCTCGACGTTAATAAAATTACCATTGATCAGATCAATAAAACCATTTTGCTGTACATAAAAGGTGATTCGCTGAATAGCCCGATCAAACCTGTCATTACCGTAACCAAAGGCGCGAGTGTTACGCCAGGTTCCGGCGAGGCGGTGGTGTTCAACAAACCTGTTCAATACACAGTAACCTCCGAAGATGGGCAAAATCACAAAACGTATACAGTAAAAGCGGTAGCCGTAACGGGTCTCGATTATGAGTTCGAAAACTGGATGCAGTCTGGAAGCGGTACGCGCGTGTACGAGCATCCTGTTGAAATAAACAACGGTGTTGCAGAGCCAATTTGGAGCTCTGGTAATCCGGGTTTAACCATTGTTACTGACCCACCTTATCCTACTCAGAAAACAACTGATAGTTATGAAGGACAATACGCCGCAGAAATAACCACCATGTCGGGCACTGTTTTATTTGGCTTGGGTGCACCATTAGCAGCAGGTTCACTTTTTCTTGGATCGTTTGAACTAGACATCGCGCAGCCGCTAAAATCAACCAAATTCGGGCAGCCATTTGCCAAAGCTAAAAAGCCGGTACGCTTTACAGGTTACTACAAGTATGCGCCCGGTCCTACCTACTCTCAGTTTGCGATTACAAACGGTAAAATAACTTCCACGCCAATTTCAGGAGCGCAGGACAGTTGCGCCATTTATGTTATCGTATTCCGTGGCAGCGATCCACTGGATGGCACCAACGTAAGTAATTCCCCAAGAATCATAGCAAGGGCAGAAATGAAGCAAGGACTTCCTGCTTCCGGATATACTGCCTTCAACATTCCGTTTGAATACTACGATGATAATATCGACTGGAAAAATGAAAGTCTGTTGTTCACCGTTGTCTTTTCATCCAGTAAAGGAGGAAATGAATACCGCGGGGCTTTGAATAGTCAATTAAAGGTGGATCATGTAGAAGTGGTTTGTGAGGATGTTAATTAAATCAATACAATTATGAGAAAAAATATAAAGAAGAACTTTTTACTGGTCGTTGTTTTGATATGCACGCTGACGGCTTTTAGTCAGCAAAAACAAAGTGACTTCAAACCCGAGTTCAGACAATATATTCTCGCAGGCTACAATTTTGGAGGAACCGCGCCAACACCAATGCCCAATACTATTCGCAAAATCAACGCGTGGTGGCCGGAATTTAATCCCTCACTAGGCTATGAAGTGGATTATGTGTTCAATGAGCATTGGGGAGTGGGCGGCGCCATTAAACTTGATTATAAAGGAATGGGCACCAAGAGTGAAGTGCTGTACATGCATACCATTGTGGATATCGAAGATGGCGACAAGCCCGGCAAGTTTGAAGGTCTGTTTGTAGGACACAATAAAACCGTTGTAAAAAACGGATATATTACATTACCACTGCATGCGATCTATTATCCAGATAAAAATTGGAAAACGCAGTTCGGCGTTTATTTCGGCTATTTATTTCATGGAGGATTTAGTGGCGAAGTGACCGATGGCTACATTCGCACACCCGATGCGGTAGGAGAAAAAATAGCGATCGATACGGCAACGTTTGATTTTGACGACGAAATGAGGAAATTTGATTTCGGTTTACAAGCCGGAGGTGAGCGCCGGATTAACAGTAAGATATCTATAAACGGCAATCTTAGCTGGGGATTGCTGCCGCTGTTCCCGAAATCATTTCATGGAATGGATTTTAGTATGTATAATATCTTTTTTACGTTGGGGATTAGCTATAAGTTGTGAAGGAGGGAATTGTGAGTGGGTGAATTTGTTGTAACAGCTTGATAGACAAGATTATTTTTTAGTGATTTGTATAAACAGAGCGGCTATTTATTTGTTACTATGTTTAACAATAAATGTTGCGATAATTCTCCTTGAACGTCTTAAAAAGATGATCTTTGCAAATTCTGAATAATTCATAAGTACTGAATATCTTTAAGGTATAGAACGAATACATGGAAATTAAAGCTGGCCCCATATTAGCGACAATTGATTCCCCTGCAGACTTGAAAAAGCTGGGCAGGGAACAATTAAATCAAGTGTGTGATGAACTGCGCCAATACATTATCGATATAGTGAGCGTGCACGGCGGCCATTTTGCGGCCAGCCTTGGTGTGGTGGAACTTAGCGTGGCGCTGCATTATGTTTTCAATACGCCATACGACCAGCTGGTGTGGGATGTGGGTCACCAGGCTTATGGCCACAAAATACTAACCGGTCGTCGCGATAACTTTTATACCAATCGCAAATACAACGGCTTAAGCGGTTTCCCTAAAAGAGGCGAAAGCGAATATGATACGTTCGGAGTAGGTCACTCTTCCACTTCTATTTCTGCCGCTCTTGGTATGGCCATGGCAGCGAAATACAAAAAGGAAGACAGAAAATCTGTGGCTGTTATAGGTGATGGTTCAATGACCGCCGGCCTTGCATTCGAAGGTATGAACCACGCAGGTGTTGCTGATGCAGACATGTTGATCATCCTCAATGATAACAACATGAGCATCGATCCGAATGTGGGCGCACTCAGGGAATATCTTACAGACATTACTATTTCTCCGACATACAATAAGTTCAAAGACGATATCTGGAAAGCGCTGGGTAAATTACCTGTGGGTAAAACATTTACCCGTGAAACGGCAAGCAAGCTGGAACACAGCATTAAAAGCTTTTTGAACAAAAGCAGCAACTTGTTTGAGTCACTTAACTTACGCTATTTTGGCCCCATCGATGGTCACAATATTACCAAGCTGGTAGATACGCTGGAAGATCTGAAAAAAATTCCGGGACCAAAATTGCTGCATGTCCTCACTGTAAAAGGAAAAGGATATTCTCTGGCAGAAAAAGATCAAACAAAATGGCATGCGCCGGGACTGTTTGATAAAATAACCGGTGAAATCTACAAGAAGAAATTCGACACTCCACAGCCGCCAAAATACCAGGATGTATTTGGCCATACAATTGTTGAGCTGGCGGAAAAGAACGATACAATATTGGGTATTACACCTGCAATGCCGAGCGGTTCTTCATTGAAAATAATGATGGATAAAATGCCGGATCGAGCATTCGACGTAGGTATTTGCGAACAACACGCGGTAACATTGAGTGCCGGCATGGCAACACAAGGGATGCGCGTTTTTTGCAATATTTACTCATCATTTATGCAGAGAGCATACGATCAGGTTGTGCATGATGTTGCCATTCAAAAGCTCCCTGTTGTTTTCTGTCTGGACCGTGCGGGATTGGTAGGAGAGGATGGCCCTACACACCATGGAGCGTATGATATTGCATATATGCGCTGCATTCCAAACATTGTGATAAGCGCCCCAATGAATGAAGCTGAACTTCGCAACCTTATGTATACTTCGCAACTGGAAACAAATGAATTTCCTTTTGTGATCCGTTATCCACGCGGTGAAGGAGTGATGCCAGAATGGAAAACCCCAATGGTGGAAATTCCGATTGGCAAGGCAAGAAAATTGAAAGACGGCGATGACATAGCGATCCTTTCGCTTGGACATCCGGGCAACTTTGCGGCTAGCGCTATTCGTAATTTAAAAGCTGACGGCCTTAACCCGGCACATTATGATATGCGTTTTGCGAAGCCTCTCGATGAAGAAACCTTGCACGAAGTATTTGCGAAATATGCTAAGATCATTACCGTAGAAGACGGAACTGTTATGGGTGGATTCGGTAGCGCAATACTGGAATTTATGGCTCAGCATAACTACAACGCAGAAGTGAAAATTATGGGCATTCCTGATCGAATTGTTGAGCACGGAACACCGAAACAGTTGTACAACGAATGCCACTACGATGCTGATGCAATTGCCGATGTTGTTCGTGAAATGATGAAAGACAAGATCACTATTTTGGGTTAACTAAGTTTTTTCTTTAACATATTTAACATTCATAGCCAGGCCTGTTACTACTTGTAACAGGCTTTTTTATTTGCCCTTTTATTATACATCTTTGTCCTTTTATGAATGTCAGGCTACTAAAGATTATAAAACTTCGCTATTCAATTTAGTAGTCTGTTTATGGCCTCAAATATTACCTTTTCACTTTCCTGTGAACATGGCATTCAATGTTTAAAGGAAAGGCAAATCATAGACGTTCAATCGAACGGCGACATTCATTCATCAGGATATACTTCAGAATGTAGCGAAGGGGCCAATCATTTCTTCGGATTGGAAAAGGGGTTTTCATTAATTATTTCTAAGTTTTATTGTGCAAACGAGGTCATATTTACCAAAACTCCGGCAGATGAAAATACAATTGTAATCGGCTACGAGTTAAGCGCTCATCCCTTAAAATATGAATTGGAGAATGATGGCTTGTCCATCACAAAGCAGATACTACAGAACAATGTGCTCTCCTTCACCAACGCTTTAACACTAAGAATATTACCGGCAAAAGGTTCCATTGTTCACCATTTATGGATTGTAATCACGAGAGACTGGCTGAAAGATAAAATGGAATTTATAATGTCCGAAGAACTTGATAAAGTGAATCAGTTGTTCGCTTTGAAAAAGAAATTCAGCTTGCGTAAATCATTGCAGCGTGAACTCTCGGTAGTCCACCGCTTGCTCAATTATCCATTTGCAAATACTCCGGAAACGATCACACATTTTGAGCTGAAGGCCGCTGCAAATGAGTTGCTTTCCAATTACATAAAAAAAGCATTGACGTTAAAGAGTACCACAGCTGATGAAAAAATGGTCAGACCTGAAATCCTCAGAATGCGCGAAATCAAATTCTATATCAGGCAAAATGTTTTACGCGGCACTCCTATCTCACTGCCTGAACTGGCGGAGAAATTTTCCGTGAGTGAGGCCAGTTTGAAAAGATATTTTAAAAAATTTGCCAACACAACCTTCACAGACTTTTACAATAATGAAAGACTGAAAAAAGCATTCGAGGTTATCAGCGGTGATAAAAACAGCACGATACAGGAAATTGCCAATCGACTGGGCTACAAAAACACATCTCACTTTGCCAAATCATTCAAGGCATTTTACAACTTTTACCCCAGCGAGATCAGGAGCAGGTTTTCGGCGTAGGGAGCAAAGCCAGTTGTTGGTTGTTAGTTGATAGTTGTTAGTAGGGGAACCTGCCTGGATGGCCTAACAACTATCAACTATCTGCTATCAACTTTTTTCAAAAAATCTCAAATCTTTTATGGAATCTCCAGAATGCCCGCATCTCTAAGGAGCTAATATGAAACTCCTGAAAAGATTGTTCATACTTTTTGGTCTATTGCTGACAGTTATATTGTCGGCAGCTGCTTTTTATTTTTACTCAATCAAGAAAAAGCCTTCGGCAAATGAAATATTGGAGGCAAATATTTCTTATAAAAAGAGTAATTCATTTAAGATAGTGGTCCCTTCTCTGGTTAAATATTCTTCCCAACACAAAATGAGTAACCGCTACATATTTCTTGTTGATATGCATATTGCTTCCGGTAAAAACAGGTTTTTTGTTTACGACATCCAGAAAGATTCCATTATTAACAGCGGCCTTGTTGCGCATGGAAGGTGCAATCAAAATTGGTTAGATGGCCGTAAATATGGTAACGAAGTTGGCTGCGGCTGTACATCACTTGGGAGATACAAGGTGGGAAACCCTTACAGCGGCCGCTTTGGCAGGTCCTATAAATTGTTTGGGCTTGACTCTACGAACAGTAATGCTTTCAAAAGATTTGTGGTTTTACACCCTTATCAATATGTACCAGGAAAAGAAGTTGATCCGGCCCCTATTTGTCAAAGCGATGGCTGCCCGATGGTGTCGCCAATGTTTATGAACCAGTTGGCCAACTATATTGATTCCTCGAAAGATCCGATTTTACTATACATATACGACCGAACCTGATAAACCCTATCTCCTATGTGCTAAAAGTCCCGGTGCAATGCCGGGACTTTTTTATTTAAATCTGAATCTATTGTTTAGTGTTGCGGTCTGCCTTGTTGTTGCTGGGGCATTGATTGTGGTTGCGTGTGCGGCGTACTTTGCGGCTGCGGCCTTGACTGCTGCATCGGTTGCTGCGGCTGACGTTGAGGCTGTGGCTGTTGGTGCATTTCAGGTTGACGCATTTGCTGCGGTTGTTGATGCATTTCACGTTGCACAGGTTGTGGCGCCGGATGATTCACATTCTGCGGCCTGTTGTTAGTTGCAGGAGCAGAATTTGTGTGCACCGGTGTTGTTGCTCTGTTCGTATGTGCCTCATTGTTAGAACTAGCATTGTTCCTATTGTGATTAACATTTGCCGGTGGCCTGTTCACGTTTTCATTTGCCGGACGGCTCACATTATTGTTTGCGGGCCTTTCATGATTAACATTGTTTGGCACAGTACCATTCGCCGGCCTGCTGTTATTTGGTCTGTTCGGCGTAACGTTCGCATTGTTGCTATTTGGCACAGTATGATTATTATTTCTGATAACCGGCCTGTAAATATTCACCGTGTTGTTGGCGACATGGGTTGCCCCCGGTCGTGAAGCATTGTTTACATGAACTGTTGTTACAGGTCTACCCACCGTTCTTTCCACATCGGCACGACGTGGCCCGCTCACGTACCTTGCATTATTATAAACGTTTGTATTATTGATCACTGTCGTTTTGTTGATGATTGTAACATTCTGCGACCTATTCACATAATAGTTATGAATTTGCGGAGAAGTAATGTACCTAACCGGCACAAAGCACCAGCGTTCCGCGGGAATAACGCCGACAGAAATATTTACGCCAGGAGATAACGGCGCCCATCCATAGTAATCGCCGCTGCTGCGCCAGCTAACCCATGCAGGCGCCCATTCGTAACCCGGAACCCAGATCCAACCGTAAGCATTGTCGTAGGCCCAGCGGCCATAGTGAAACGGCGCCCAACCCCAATCGTAGTCAGAAACCCATGTCCAGCCATAATCTGTATATGCCCAGTGTCCCGCAGTTTCATAAGGGACGAAGCCGGGAGTATTGCAAATCCAAACACGTCCATAGCTGCCATAATCCATCCATCTTCCGTAAGGATTCAGTGTGTTATAAAATACGTTTATGTCCACATCTTGCGCTTTCAGGGTATTGTTAGGAATTGCCGAGACCAGGGAAAAAGAAATCAGCAATACTTGTATGATTCGTTTCATAAGTGCAAATTTTTCAACTATATAGGATGAAAAATCGTGCCACCGGTTTAAGAATTGATTCTTAAATAAAACAAAAAAGCAGACCTTTTTGAAAAGTCTGCTTTTATAATGTAGTTAAAATGAAATATTTACACTGCGAAGCTTTCGCCGCACGCGCATGTTCTCGCCGCATTTGGATTGCTGAAGAAAAATCCTTTTCCATTCAATCCGTCGGAGAATTCCAAAGTGGTATTTACGAGGTATAAAAAGCTTTTAAGGTCGGTTACTACTTTAATGCCTTTGTCTTCGAAAACCTGGTCGCCCGGCTTTTGTTCGTGATCAAAATCCATTTTATAACTTAAACCTGAACATCCGCCGCCTACAACAGATACACGTAAAAAGTATTCTGAAACATCGTTGTCACCTGCTGTTTCTATCAGTAATTTTTCCACATTCTCCTTTGCGTTGTCACTTATAAAAATCATACTGCTTAGTTTAATTTTTGTAATAGGCAATCTGAAAATTGCACCTATCGATCAAATTCAAAATTACATTTATTCTTAATTAATGACGAAAGTCATTTTGTTAAACCCCTTCCAAATGCATCATTTATACCACGTTTTGTAGCGTTTTTTCCTTTCTGAGTCTCGTAACCGTGGCCACCACTTTTTCAATCACATAATCGATCTCATCTTCGGTCGTAAATTTCCCCAAACTAAAACGTAAGCATGAGCGCGAAAGGTCGTCGCTTATGCCGAGCGCCTTCAACACATAAGACGGTTCAAGCGATGCAGACGTACATGCCGAGCCGGACGACACAGCCACTTCTTTGTTAAATCCTGCCAATAATTCGTCGCTTCTGAGGTCCTGGAAGGATACATTGCTGACGTGGGGCAGACGATGCTCGATACTGCCGTTTACAAACGCGCCACCGAGCTTAAGCAACGGTTGTTCAAGCTTATCCCGCAACTGCTTCATTCGGGCTGCATCAGCTTCCATTTCGTTTATAGCAATGTTCGCTGCTTTTCCAAAGCCAACTATTCCCGGAACATTTAGCGTTCCACTTCTCATTCCGCGTTCATGGCCACCGCCGTCCATTTGCGCGGCTATCTTTACACGAGGATTTTTTCTTCGCACATATAACGCTCCAACGCCTTTTGGGCCATACATTTTGTGTGCAGTGAAAGCCATTAGGTCGATGCCATCTTCGTTTACATTTACCGGCACTTTCCCCATTGCCTGTACTGCATCGCAAAAGAATATAACGTTGTGTTTTCTTGCAACAGCGCTTATTTCACGAACCGGCTGAAGATTGCCGATCTCATTATTTGCGTACATAATGGCAATCAAAATCGTAGTTGGTTTTATGGCTGCTTCCAATTCACTAATGTCAATTCTTCCGTCTGGTTTTACGGGCAAATAAGTTACCTCACCACCCATTTTTTCAATGTGCTTACAAGTATCTAAGACCGCTTTGTGTTCTGTAGCTGTAGTAATGATGTGATTGCCCTTGCTTGCGTATAGTTCAAAAACGCCCTTGATGGCAAGGTTATCTGATTCCGTGGCTCCGGAGGTGAAAATGATCTCCTGTGTTTCTGCGCCGATAAATGCGGCCAACTGTTCCCGCGCCACTTCAACAGCGCCTTCCGCTGCCCAGCCAAACACATGGTTACGGCTTGCTGCATTACCAAAGTTTTCTGTAAAGTATGGAAGCATAGCCTCTGCCACCCGCGGATCGCAAGGCGTTGTTGCGCTGTAGTCAAGATATATGGGCAATTTGGGCATATACGAAATTACTGAATAACTGAGAAGTTGTTAGTTGTTGGTTGTTAGTTGTTAGGAGGAATGGTCGAATGGGAAGCCAAACAACTAACAACCAACAACTAACAACTTTCTTTACTTTTGATTCATGAGAAAAATCGAACACATTGGAATTGCGGTGAAAAGCTTGTCAACCTCTATTCCGCTATATGAAGCCTTGCTGAATACCGGGTGCTACAAAACTGAAACTGTTGAAACTGAAATGGTGAACACTGCCTTTTTCCGGACGGGGGAGAGTAAAATTGAGCTGCTTGAAAGTGCTGATGAACAAGGTGTTATAGCGAAATTTATTGAAAAGAAAGGAGAGGGTATCCATCATATAGCCTTTGACGTGGCCGATATTTATGTGGAAATGGCGAGGTTAAAAGCTGAGGGCTTTACGCTATTAAACGAAGTGCCTAAAAAAGGCGCAGACAATAAGCTTGTTTGCTTTGTGCATCCTAAAGGAACGAATGGAGTGCTGGTAGAGCTTTGTCAGGAAATAATTGAAAGTTGAAAAGTGAAAGTTGAAAATGAATGAAAGCATCACATTTCACGATTCCCCATTCATTATTCGCTCTCTTCGACTTTATTCAAGCCAAGTTTTTCCACGGCTATTTGAGACGCTATCTGAGAGGCGTCTTTTTTGTTGTAGGCTTTTCCCTGCGAAATAACTTCACCATCTACAACTGCACCTATGGTAAACAGGCGGCGGCCGCCTTCAATGCGTTCTTCGAGGGTTTCAAATTCCAGGTTTTTGCCGTTCTTGTTTGCCCAGCCGTATAATTTGTTTTTGTGGTTGATCTCAAGATTTTCAAGATCATCCATAAACATGTAGGGCTGAATAACGCGTAGCAAAACCCAGTCTTTTGTTTTTTTGTAGCCTTTATCGAGGTAGACAGCTCCAACAACCGCTTCGAGTGTGTTGCCGAAGATCTGGCTCATTTTAAGCGAATTGTCGAACTTATTGTAGTAGATTATCTTTTTCAGACCCATTTTTACCGCAACATCATTCAGCGTAGTTCTGTTGACCATTTTACTACGCATTTCGGTAAGAAATCCTTCCTCACGATAGGGATATTTCTTGAACAAATAATCAGCTACAATACCGCTTAGTATTGCATCTCCTAAATATTCAAGGCGCTCGTTATTGTCCGCAGCGCTGTCACGCACAGAACGGTGAGTTAATGCAGTTTTATAAAGCGAAATATTGCCGGGTGTGAATCCCAAAACATTATTCACTTGCTTTTTAAACGAAGTATTTTTAGCAGAGCTTTTGGAAAAAACGTCGAAAAATCCCACAGACTTTTATTGGTTTATTTACTAAAGGTAAATCCTGTTTGCCAAAAAAAGACAGACTTCTGAAAAAAACAGTGAACCTTGATCTGAATCATGATGAAAAGACTAAGAATCTTATTCATAATGCTTTACAATAATCGCCGCATTGTGACCTCCAAACCCGAAAGTGTTGCTCAGTGCTGCTCTTATCGGGCGCGTCTGGGCCTTGTTGAAAGTGAAGTTCAGCTTGGTATCCAGTTCAGGATCGTCTGTGAAGTGGTTGATAGTTGGCGGCACGATACCGTGTTTCAAAGCCATGATACAAGCAATGGCTTCAATTACACCCGCAGCACCAAGACAGTGGCCCGTCATTGATTTGGTAGAGCTTATGTTTAATTTATAAGCATGCTCGCCGAAAACTTCTCCAATAGCTTTGATTTCAGCGATGTCACCAAGAGGAGTGGAAGTTCCGTGAGTGTTGATGTAGTCAATGTCTTCCGGTTGCATGCCTGCATCTTTAAGAGCGGCAATCATTACATTTTTTGCACCCAGCCCTTCCGGATGTGGAGCTGTGATGTGGTGCGCATCGGCAGTTGCGCCAGCACCCGCGATCTCACAATAAATTTTTGCACCTCTTGCAAGTGCGTGTTCCAATTCTTCTAATACGAGGATACCGGCAGCTTCACCCATTACGAAACCATCACGATCCTTATCGTAAGGACGGCTGGCTGTTTTAGGATCATCATTTCTTTCGCTCATCGCTTTCATAGCATTGAAACCACCAACGCCCGCTTCGCTGATAACAGCTTCGCTACCGCCAGACAGCAAGATGTCTGCTTTGCCCAGGCGAATGAGGTTGTAAGCTTCCATGATACCGTTTGTGCTACTTGCGCAAGCACTTACTACCGCGAAGTTTGGTCCGCGAAGGTTGTGCCTCATTGAAATGTGGCCAGCAGCAATGTCCAGGATCATTTTTGGAATAAAGAAAGGATTGTAGCGAGGAGTACCGTCACCTTTGGCAAATTCCATCACCTCGTTTTGGAAAGTGATCAATCCACCGATACCGCTACCGAAGATAACGCCGGTTCTGTCTGGATTGACATTCTCTTTTGAAAGTCCCGCATCTGCCATTGCTTCATCACTTGCTACGATAGCGAGTTGAGTAAAGCGGTCAATTTTGCGGGCTTCCTTACGATCCATGAATTGGGTTGGATCGAAGTTCTTTACTTCACAGGCAAACTTTGTTTTGAATTTGGAAGCATCAAATAAAGTAATAGCATCGGCACCTGATACGCCGTTCACGAGACCGTTCCAATAATCGTTTAAATTGTTACCAAGCGGTGTGAGTGCGCCAATACCTGTAACTACTACTCTTTTCAGTTCCATTTTCGGTTTGTCTGGATTTAAGATGATTAATCCGCCTTCGAATAAATTAAATTATCGAAAGGCGGATTAGTAAAAATTTTGCCTATATTAGGATCTACCGTGAGACTACTTTGCGTGCTCTTCCAAGTAAGCAACGGCCTGACCAACGGTAGTGATGGTTTCAGCTTGTTCGTCAGGAATTGAAATGTTGAATTCTTTTTCAAATTCCATAATCAACTCCACGGTGTCCAAAGAATCGGCACCTAGGTCATTTGTAAAAGAAGCCTCATTAGTTACCTCAGCCTCGTCTACACCTAATTTGTCAACTATAATCTTTTTAACTCTTGTTGCGATGTCTGACATTGTTGTAAAGTTTAGTTACGGGTGCAAAAATATAATTTTTGGCTAAATGGCAATGTTTAAGCAGCATTTTGTTCAAAAAAGAAGAATTACTGTTGAAATCATCGCTTCAACCATCTTGGCATAACAAGCTTAAATACACGCTGGTTCTAAGTTTTCCAAAAAAATAAAATAATTATTGCCCAACGTTATTTTTTGAAAAATCGGCCCAATTTAACGCGAAAATATGACTACTTTCTCTCTGTATTACAGAAAAATGAGATATTTCAGGTGCATTTGGTTGGCCCAGATCAAAATTTATGTGACCTTATATTTGTAAATTGCTATCAAATCTGCAGCATGGCTTTAAAACTTATAGATTACGGTTCCAGGGAATATCAGCAAATGGTTCAGTTGCGCAATGAAGTGCTGCGCAAACCGCTCGGTTTGTATTTTACCAAGGAAGAATTAGAGAGCGAGAAAGATCATATTCTGATCGGCGCCTTTGAAGATGATGAACTGCTCGCCTGCTGCATATTAATACAAGTGGACAAAGAAACCGTAAGACTTCGCCAGATGGCAGTCCTCAGAAATCTCCAGGGAAAGGGCGTTGGTCGTGCCATTATGATGTTCGCAGAAACGGTAGCCCTCGACCGTGGGTATACGAGAATGGTGATGCATGCCCGCAAAAGTGCCGTTGGTTTTTATGAAAAACTAGGTTACGAGGTCACTAGCAACGAATTTGTAGAAGTTACGATCCCTCACTTTGAAATGGAAAAGCCGCTGATAAGCGTACCAGAATAGTTCATTTTCTTTTCATTCTCCAAAAACTACATTACAGTTATTATATATGGCAATTGCTTCAGCCTGTGCCGTCATCTGTTAGGTTGGTCAAATACATTTGTATAAACCTATCGCTATGGCATACAGAGGCAAGATCATTAGAAATGAGGTTACAGGACAGTCTATACGATTTGTCACTACATCCAAAGACAGCAAAGGTGAGTTGCTTGAAATGGTAACCACCTACGCGCCGCGTTCCACGCCGCCTGCTTCACATTATCATCCCGGACAGCATGAAGAATTCAGTGTGCTGGAAGGTGAGTTGACGGTAAAACTGGATGACAGCATCATTGTTTTACGAAAGGGGCAGTCCATCGATATTCCCAAAAACAGCAATCACAGCATGTGGAACGACTCAGCCACGAAAACCATTGTTAGCTGGAGAGTGACGCCTGCACTAAACACAGAATATTTTCTTGAAACAGCCACGGGCCTGGCCAATGATGGCAAGGTAAATACAAATGGCCGTCCCGGTTTGTTACAGGTTGCCTTGTTGGCGAGCCGGCATCGCAGTGAGTTCAGGCTTTCCAAACCATCATTTATTGTGCAGCGTATTTTGTTTTCAATATTGTCGCCGTTTGCATTGCTGGCAGGAAAAAAAGCAAGCTATCCCGAATATATTAATTAGAGGCTGTAGAGACAAGACACTGCCTTGTCTGTTGCTTTCAAAGAATGATGATTTTCACAGACAAGGCGGTGCCTTGTCTCTACTTTTGCAGCAGCTCCAAAAACTTCCTGTCCAGCTTGTAGCCGTGCCAGTCTTCATAAGCAACGTCGGAACGACCGGAATTAAGAATGCCAAAGTCGCCGATAAAGTTCCAAATGGCAAAGCCTATATTGTTGGCTGATAAAATATCGAGCACATCTGTGAACCATGCAATGAAAACATCATGCGGAGTTTTGTTCCAGCAACCGCATTCGCCGCAATGCACGCCCACTCCCTTTTTGGTTAGATCGATCCATGGCTGATAATATTTCACCAGCATTGATTTATCAAGGTATTGATTGCCTACTTGTCCGGGCCATTTAGGTTCGGGTAGATGTTCCGGATCTTTATTTGCCCACGGTGCTTTATAATGTGAAATGGCGTGAGGAAAATAGCCGCGGCAACTTTGTGCAATGTTTAAATCTATTATCTCCGGGATGACGGAACTGCCAACATCATTTCCATCTGCGATAACAAGATGAGTGGGATTTTCCTTTCGAATGGCTTCTGCCGCACCTTTTGCAACTTTCCTGTAAACGTCGCCCGGCACCGAGCTTGCTGCGGAATGTTGATCGTTCATGTCTTCACGCATGCTTGGTTCATTTACCAGATCGAAGCTTATCTTTTTGTTGGAAATATTTTTGTAACGCTTTGCCCACATGTTCCAGTGAAAGTAAAATGCTTTTTGGGCCTCTTCATCTTTCCATAAATTATAGGGTTCATGAAAACCCGCATTGATGCAATATCCCGGTGCACGATGCAAATTGACGCTTACATGCATGTTGTATTTCTGTGCCATGTAAACGATTTTGTCAACAAGCTCGACAGCGGCTTCATTTATATTATATACTTCCTCTGGCGTAATATTTTTGCTGCGATCAAATTTTAAGTAACCGGGATAGGCGATGGGCAGGCGAACAAAGTCGAAGCCCCAATCCTGCATCCATTTGAAATGATCTTCTGTTGTAACGATTTTTTCAAATGGCCTTGGAGAAAAGAAATCCAGCAGATTGAATCCTTTCCATTTAGGCAATGTGTTTTTTAACGGTGCTGATGCAAGTGCAGATGCTCCGGTTAAGCTTACTGCCGCCGCTAGTAAGCCGGTGTTCTTAATAAATATTCTTCTTTTCATGGCAAGAAAAAGGAAATGAATAATTGGTGGTGAACATTAATTTAAAACTTTTTGCTGCGCAAAGAGATGGGAGAAGAAATAGTACTGCATTCTGCTAAAAAAGCATTGATCTATTTTTCGCGCAGATCATCATCAGCTGCGTAGGTTTCGTCCTGGTTAGCTTCATTGTCCGACATTGATTCAGGGTCGGGCAATTCACCATTGCCACCGCATTCGTCTTCCGGCGAAAGTTTCTTTTTGTCGTCTTCCGGCTTTTCCGTTTTGTCTTTTTTAGGATTGTACATCGGGTTGATTTTTATGTGCTTGTATTAAGCTACAATAAAAGTCGTACCAAATCAAGTCCTTTGTGTTGAAAATTTAATCCAAAGCCTTTTCTGTTTTTCTCTAAATCCACTTTATCTTGGCAGCGTGTACCCAAACCCCAGTATTTATGTATCGTAGATTATTAGCAAGCTTTGCTTTTCTATTTGTAACCTTATCTTCCTTCAGCCAAAATGCCAACACTTTGTTGTGGCGCATTTCCGGAAACGGCCTTAAACAATCTTCCTACCTCTTTGGAACTATGCACCTCACGGACAAAAGGCTTTTCAATTTTGATGACTCACTCTATCATGCACTTGAAGTAACGGATGGGACTGCGATTGAAGTGAACCCAGATGAAATGATGGCGTATGCTTTCAACGAAGAGCTTGACCATATTCAGGAAGGTAGATCCTTAAAAGACATTTTGAGTGAGAAGGACTATAAAAAATATAGCGCGGCCCTTGCAAAGAAGTTGAATAAGCCCGCAAGCGAGATTACAGAAAAGGATCTTCTTCTGGAAAAAAATAGCTGGACCACGGAATATCTCGCGAAGGGCGAGATGCCAACTTTTGTAGACGCCTATTTATTTTATACGGCAAAAAAACAAGCAAAATGGGTTGGAGGTATTGAAGACATTACCGACCAGGCGGGTCTGCTGGAAAATATAGACAAAGCTGACATTGAGTTTATGTTGAATAAAAATGCCAAAGATGTTGCTGATAATATGATGGAGCACATGATAGCGCTATATACCAACCAGGATATTGACGAACTGTGCAGATTTACTTCGGGCGAAGATTCAGCAAAACACGATGCAGTTATTACACGAAGGAACATAAAGATGGCTTACCGGATCGACAGCATTGCACATACACGCAGCATGTTGTTTGCGATAGGCGCGGCACACCTCGCGAATGATGAAGGCGTAATAAGTTTACTGCGTAAAAGAGGTTTTACAGTAACGCCGGTAATGGGTAGTAAAAAAATCAGTTCCGACGATTACAAGTTTGTGGAAAAGCCAATGCCCTGGTACGCGGTAAATGATGCGCAGGGATTGTATAGTGCGTTGATGCCCGGCAATCCGTTTGCAAAAGACATGTCCGGTGTAGTTAGCGGGCAATTCTATTTTGATCTTTCATCTTATTCGGGTTATTTCATTATGACAATAGTATCACCCGGAAAAATATTAAATAAAGATTCGGTGTTTCAAGCATTCGCATCCAACGTATTTAAGGATGATAAGAAGTTAAAGCCTGTGCCGGTAATAAAGGATGGTTTAACCGGTGCTGAATATATGTCTGTAACACGAAATATAAATGCGCGTGTGCAGCTTTTCCTGAAAGGTAATGTCATTTATGTTCCTATGTTTTATGCACTGAAAAAAGACTCTCTGCAGGGAGTCAATGCGAAAACATTCTTTGATTCATTTGTAATGAAAGATATTCCGACTGCCGACGGAAGATTGTATAGCGATACCACGGCAGGTTTGGTGGTAACATTGCCTGTACAGCTTCAATATAGTTCACAGTTAAGTCGTGCAAATCTTAACGGCTGGAATATTAAAGGATACGGTGGAACGGACGCTAATTCCGGTGTGTATATTGCTAAATATGAAAAACGTCCTGTTGCGGGAAGCAACATCATTAGTGATAGTACGTTGTTTGCTCAGGTGCGCAAGGGCATGAAAGAAAGAATGACGGAAACGAAGTATGAGGAGCTAAAAGTTGACGGTTATAATGCCAGTTATTTTGTGGGGCAAACGAACGGGTTCGAGGGACGATTTTTAAACATTGTGCGTGGTAACACTAATCTTGGCATTTTGGTTGTAGGTGACCCAAAAGCAATTAACCAGCCTGTTTTTGAAAATATTTTTAAAACGATAAAAGCAGTTCCACTCAAAACTACGCAATGGAAATCCTATGCTGTGGCTGACAACTCGTTGAAATTATTTGCTCCCGCTGAGTTTACTCATGAAAAAGATTCTACTGCGGATCGCAACTTTTTTCTGAGCTACGATTCTTTGAGTGGTATCAACATTATGGTTACTGTTGACTCGATAAACAAATATTGGTGGTATACTTCTGACAGTTCTTTTTGGATGTTCAGCAAAAAAAACGTGGGTGAGAATGATTCGATTGTTTCAAGCACCATTTCTAAAAAAGGGAAGATTGCTACGAACGATATGATGATAAAAATGGGAGGTGCCCAGACTTACACTCGTTCAAGGCATTATCAATACGGCAATATTGTATACGGAATTTCTGTGGCAGGAGAATCTGATGTACTGAAAAGCGAAAACGTGAATAAGCTGATGGAAGATGTACAGTTCAATAATTCGCTGGTTGATTTTAATCTTACCGAATCGAAAGCTTCATTAATATTGAATGATCTATCGAGTAAAGATTCGGCGGTTCTAGACGGAGCTTATGATGCAATGCGGTCATCGAAATTCGATTCGACCAACATCCCTTTGTTGCATGAGTGTCTGCTGAAAAAATATCCTGCACCATATCCATATGCAGATACTTCAGACGTCAATGAACTTATTGTGTCTAAGCTGTCTGCTCTTGCTTCCCCATCAACGATACCATTTGTTTGTGCCAACTATAATAGTTTAACAGGGGATAAGAAATATTTAAGAACAAGCTTGCTTAAGTTGCTTTCGTTGATCAATACGAAACAGAGTTATGATGCTTTATTTTCTTTGCTGAAGACATATCCTGCAGATGAGTTGCCGTTCAGTTTCTCTGCTAATATTGCAGACAGTTTGAAGTTGGCTGCAAATTATTCTGAAGGTATTTTAAGTTTCATAAAGGATACTGCACGTGGATTGCAAATGACAAGAATAATCAATAGACTTACCGACAGCAGTTTGATCACATTGGAGATGGTGAAGAAATATGAAAATGATTTTATCGCATTGTCAAAATATGATCTTTCAAAGACCGAGCACAATTGGCGGAGCTCTGATCTGGTGGAAGTACTTGGAAAAATAAAAACGCAGAAATCGTTTGCCGCAATTAGAGGATACCTGAATGTTAAGGATGTAAAGTATGTGAAGGAAAAAGCTGTTATCGTACTTGTAAAAAAGAATCAACCAGTAAGTACAACTATTATGAATAATATGGCTGCTGATCGGGAAATGAGATGGCCGATGTTCCAGGATTTGACAGAAGTAAAAAAACAGGCACTATTTCCAAAATTGTATTTAACTCAACAATCATTGGGAGAATCTATCTTGTATCAGGCAGCTTCAGACGATCACAGCGTAAAGTCGATTAAATTTATTGCGACGAAAACTGCAACACTCCATAATAAGAAATATAAATTCTATCTGTTTAAAGTTACCCTTGGTGAAGAAGAAGGCTCCTATCTCGGAATTGCAGGAGCATTTGATATTACCGGTAAATCCTTTGAACCAAAGCGCGACATTACATCTTTATACTTTGAAGAAGAATTTGATGCAACTAAAATAAACGAACAATTTAATAATTGGCTCGGGGAGTATGAAGCTGAAGAAGAATAAAAGCAAAACAGCATTCATAAACAAGGAGGCTCCGCAAATAGCGGAGCCTCCTTGTTTATGAACGAATCATGCTACTCAGGAAACACAAACGTTATCACGCCTCTTAAACCAAAGTCTGTTTTAAAATCTGTGGGCGCTGCTACGGGTATTCTTGGGCCGACGCCTAGCGAAACTATTTGCTTGCCCAACTTTGTAATGCCTGTCAATATCGGATTAATAAATGCTGTAGTTGTTTTTGCATGCCAGTTTGCAGTGATTTCCGCGTTGATGCCTAGTCCTGCACCGCTTTTCCAGTTGTGTGTAAAGAATGGTTGAAGGAACATTTGATTAATGTCCGATCTGTCACTGGCTCCTGCAAATGACCAGATTTGATTGGCAAGAAAGCCAAACGTTAATCCTGGCGATTGTTTGAGTACCAATGCTGTTGGTCCAACTCCCCACTTTTTTCCTGAAAGAAATTCATTGGTGCCAATGGGCACAAGAAACGCAGGACCCGCGCCCCAGATGATGCCGTTCTTTGAATGTGTTGGAGAGAAAAAACCGCTGATAGTAGCATCACTCAAACCAAATTCATTTTTATCAGGACCACTGATATTGTGCTGATCAACTACCGGAACAATATAACGTGTAATAAGATTGAGTTTGGAATTTAATTTAAATGGGATCACGGGCTGCACATTAAGTGTATATTTTGAGCCTTTGTATGGGCCAATGCCGTAGTCAACATTGCTTTGAAGAGGAACGCTTATGAGACTTGCAACGGGGTTTGCAAGTTTATCTGCAAGTTCTTGTGCGTCGCCACCCGCGGGTTTTCCGGCATCAGTTTTTTCGGCATCTTGTGCGTTTGTAAAATAACCAAGGACTAGTAATAATAGAATAAGATTTATCTGCTTCATCAATTGTTGTTTGACTTTCATGAGAAGTTGAAAAGTTTACAACAATACGGGTGAAAAATTGTTCGAAATGATTTTAAGTCAGGAGCAAAATCACTACGGAATGAAATGTTCAATAGTGCAAGGCAAAAACAAATCAGCGTAAATCCGTTTGATTAGTGTCATCAGTGTGCAATTCTTTTTTCTCTTTGCGTAAATGGATTTCCTGATTGTAAAAATGATTTGCATCACAACGTGCAATCTTTGTATCTCTAAAAACAGACCCTCAATGAAGAAGATTGTTTCGTTACTATTGTTATCTGCATCTATAGTAACTACCGTTAATGCACAAACTAAAAAAGAAGTAGCCGCTATTAAGAGTCTCTGCGGATGTTATGAAGTTGAATTTAAATACGCTGAAACCTTTGCTCCATCTAAAGAGTATCAATTTAAAGATAGATATAAAACAGGAGGACTTGAGTGGGTGGTAGCGGAAGAGTTTTCCGATAAAAAAATGGTGCTTCAACATTTGTTGGTGATCAATGACTCTACTGTTATTAAACACTGGAGAGAAGATTGGGAGTATCAACAAAATCAATGGCTTGCATTTGACAAGAGTGCCACCTGGAAAAAAATATCAGTGCCAGCTGCAAATGTGAAAGGACAGTGGACACAAACAGTGTGGGAAGTAGATGATGCGCCACGCTATCAAGGCAGTGCAAAATGGGTGGAGAACGATGGTAAGTATTATTGGGAAAACACTGCTGACGCGCCTTTGCCAAGACGTGAATACACTAAACGCAATGACTACAATGTAATGAAACGCGGCAACCGCGTCATCGTTACTGACAGCATGTGGATTCATGAACAAGACAATGAAAAAGTAATCAGAAAAGATGGCGCAGCTGACCAATTGCTCGTTCTTGAAAAGGGCTATAATATTTATCGTAAAGTAGACGACAGTAAATGTGCACAGGCAAAGCAGTGGTGGGTTTCTCACAAACCTTTCTGGAACGCTGTTCGCCAATCATGGACTGGCATATTAAGTCAGCAAAATCAAATTCACCTGCAGTCTAAAGTAGATGATAAATTTCTTTATCAGCAATTGGATGCAATTGAAGAAAAGAAATTGGACACAAATGTTTTGCAGCAAGAGACCCGTGCGGTAATCACTAAATACGTACAACCTGCAGAGAACAAGACAGCGAGCAAATAGAAACGGGAATCGCGTGACGATTTACCAATGCGAACTTACAAACTGCGCATCAAGGCGTACAGGACTTTCCATGCCCAAACTTAATCACTCTAATATGTATAGATGTTTAGCGCTGTGCTTTTGTGTTTTGTTTCATGTTTATAACGTGAGAGCACAAAGCAGCAATGCAACCGTAAAAGGAACGGTGCAGGATGAAGCAGGTAAACCTGTGAGTGGCGCTATTGTACAGCTTAAACAAATAAAAAAACAAACGCAAACATCAAACGATGGTTCGTTTGCATTGAACGCGCCTGCCGGAAAATATACATTGTCCGTAGAATCAATGAACGCAGAGCCGCAGGAAATGAACGTTGAAATGCATAGTGGAGAAACTGTTGAATTGCCGGTTCTACATACAACAGCAAAGTATAAAGAACTTGAGCCAACAGTTTGTACGGGGCAGTTTGAGCCACAGTCGCTGAGAAGGTCCGTTTACAATGTTCGTGTCATCTCATCGCAAAGAATAAAAGCACAAGCATCAAATGATCTCACCGGTATTCTGAATAAAGAACTTGGTTTCCGTTTTACATACGATGGCGCAACAGGTACATCTGATGTTGTATTGATGGGGCTTAGCGGAAGAACAGTAAAAATATTACTGGACGGCGCTCCTATGACCGACCGTGGAGATACACGCGAAAGCCTGAACCAGATTGACGTGAACACAATTGAAAGAATTGAAATTGTAGAAGGACCAATGTCTGTTTCCTACGGGTCCGATGCATTGGCGGGCGTAGTGAACATTATCACTAAAAAGACAACGTCCCACCGTTGGGATGTGAACGCCAAAGTGCAAGAGGAAACTGTGGGCAAAGAGTATGAGCCATTTACAGGCAAAGGCGCACATTTTCAAAATGTTGGGGCTGCATGGCAATACAATGGTTGGGCCATTTCCGGAGGCATTACTCATAACGATAACGGCGGATGGCAAGGAAATGACACGGGTAGAGTGAAGCAATGGAAACCTAAGGAGCAATTGCTTGGAAACATAAAGCTTGGCTATGCAAATGATCATTTCAATATCTGGTACAGGCTGAATACATTGGACGAAACGATTTTGAGTGAAGGCAGAAACAATGCAGGCAAGGCGCAGGATCAAAAGTATATCACGGACCGCTACATGCATCAAATGCAAACAGAGTGGCGTGCAAGCGATAAGTTAACCATCAACGGCATTTTATCTTACACGGATTATAAAAGAAGAACACAAACAACAGATGTAGATCTGGCGACTGGTTATCGAACGCTCTCTATTGATGGAGAAGGCTTGCAGGATGTTGCGAAATTTAACACACTTGTTGTAAAGCCTGTCGCGCAGTATAAATTCAACAACATTGTTTCATTGCAAGCGGGGCTTGATCTTACAATGGATAATGCATCCGGGCAGCGTATTAAAGGGTCGCCGTCGATAAACGATTATGCATTTTTTGCTTCCTCTGAAATTAAGTTGTTTGAAAAGTTGTATGTGCGTCCGGGTGTGCGATTGATAAAGAACTCTGTTTATAATGCGCCACCGGCAATTCTGTCATTGAATGTAAAATGGAACCTGTCGAAGAATGTAGATGTTCGTGCCGCATATGCAAATGGCTTTCGCTCGCCTGCATTGCGCGAATTGTATTTCAACTTTATCGACGCGAACCATGCCATTATCGGCAATCCAAATTTGAAAGCAGAAACATCAAATAGCTTTGATGCGTCCGTAAACTGGCAGCCTGTAACAAAAGGGGCGTTTAAAATACGTACAGGCATCCGTGGTTATTACAACAATTTCAATAACCTGATCAACTATGGCATTGATCCGTCAAACACAACGGTTACAACACTTATCAATATCGATAAAAATAAAACGGTAGGCATACTGCAAGAGAACTCTATAAGCTGGAAAAAGCTGAGCGGTAGCGTTGGCATTGGATACCTTGGTTCATACAACCAAATATATAGTGACAGTGCGGGTAAAGCAAATTCCTTACCTGAGTTTATGTGGACGCCGGAAGTGAATGCGAATTTGTTGTATTCGTTCAATAAAATTAAAATGACCGTCGGTGTGTTTTACAAATTCACCGGCAAAAGAAATGTTTACACGAGCACCCAGAATGGAATTATGTTGGGTACAACTTCTCCTTATCATTTGCTTGATGTAACGCTTACAAAGACTGTTGGAAAATATATATCACTTAATGGCGGCGTGAAGAATGTTGCCAATATTACAGATGTTCAAAACACCATTGCAACCGCATCAGCAGGTGCACCACACGCAACGAGTGGCCCCGTGCAGTTGGGTTGTGGGAGAAGTTATTTCTTAGGTATGGGCTTTCAGATATTCAGGAATTAGAAATTAGGATTTAGGAATTAGAAAAGGCGGTCAGTCGAGACTAGTCAATTATTCACTTATTGTATAACCAAAGTTTTTAGCTGCCATTTTTCGGCGGAGAGGAACCCTATTAATTATTCATTATTAATCATTAATTATCATGAAAAGGTTTTATAGTTTTTTAGTGCTGCTCGTTATAGCAGGAAGCATTGTGTCTTGTAAAAAAGACGACCCTCCTGCGCCAGATAACTTTGCGAATTTTGAGTCTGCAAGTCAAGGCATAGATGAAGCAACAGCAGAAGTTTCTTTTGCCGTGAAATTATCCCGTGCAGCGGATAAAGACGTTACTGTGAATGTGCAGTTGCAAGACAGCGGTGTTGTGTATGCTACACATTATACAACCGTTCCTGCAACTACAGGCGGTACATTGGCGGTTACTATTCCTGCCGGATCAACAAGTGCTTCCTTCAAATTGAAAAAAGCGTCTGATATATTTTTGTCAGGAAGTGAATATGTGAACTTTACTATTCAATCTGCAAGTACACCTGCGAAAGTGGGCACGACAGCAGCGTTGAAAGTATTGTTCTCTTCAATCGTTTCAAAAGGCACTACAAACTTTCAGTTAAGCGGTATCGCAGGATCAGAAGCCGGTAGCAGCGCTGCAAACTCTGTATTCGTTGATCTCAGCAACAACAAACAAACACCCGTTTTGAGAGCCTCATGGGATCTTGGTTTTTATGCAGGCAATGAGTTTCGGGTGATCATCAACAATACAACAGGTGCCAATGCTGTAAAGGTTAATAAAACAGATATCAACAGTGTGTCTCTTGCAGACATTGATTTGACAAAAACTCCATTGACATTCGGGCAAGGCGAAGGTGACCTTGCTTTTGTTGACGATGTTACCGGCGACCTTACGAAAACGGTAATTGGCGAAGTGTCTGCAACAGACGCTGATAACAAAGTGTACATCATCAATAGAGCGAACGGTGCTGGTTTCGGTTCGCTGTATGCAGGTACTGCTGACTCGTTGATCAAAGTGCGTGTGTTAAAAACAGCAACAGGCTATACTTTGCAATATGCTTCTATTAAAGAAACGACTTTCAAAACTGTGAACATTACAAAAAACAGTTCTTACAATTTTCAATACGTATCCTTTAACAAAGGTGCTGAAGTTGCTGTTCAGCCACTAAAAAGTGCATGGGATATTGAGTGGACCTACAATACTTACAAAACAGCATTGAGCGCTGATGCGTATGTGCCGTATGCTTATCCTGATTTTGTGTTGGTTAACGATAAAGGTGGTGTAAAAGTTGCCCAAATTCTTACCACAACTAAAACCTATGATGCTTATGCTGAAGCTGATATCGCTTCTACAACCTTTGCCGCGGACCGCAATTTAATTGGCAGTAGCTGGCGCTCTACAGGTGGTCCTGGTGGCGGCGCAACAGGTGCAAAGACTGACAGATTCTATGTAGTTAAAGATGCCGCCGGTAATGTCTACAAGTTGAAGTTCATTTCAATGGGCGCAGGCGATGGTGGTACGAGAGGAAAGCCGGTTGTTGAATATGCGTTGGTGAAAAAAGGCTAATTCAATGTAGAGACGCATTGCATGCGTCTCCAAAAAATAGGTCTGTGTTCTCTGTGTTTATAATATGACAAATGAAGGTCCCGGCATCTGCCAGGACCTTCTTATTTCTAAACACCTAAGGTTATTGACTAACCTTAAATTCTACTCTTCTGTTTTTTGCTTTACCTTCTTTCGTGCCGTTGTCTGCGATAGGGCTCGCATCGCCGTAGCCGTTCGTTGTAACTCTATCTGCAGATATTCCTTTCTTCGTTAAATATGTTTTTGCTGCCATTGCACGTTTTTCAGAAAGTTTTTGATTCGATTCTGGCTTACCGGTGTTATCTGTATAACCATTGATCTCAACTTTTGTTTCCGGATATTTCTTCATGTAGAATGCGAGTTGGCTCATTGCAACATTTCCGCCTTTTGTTAAGGTTGAACTACCGGTAACAAATTGTACTGCACTTGCATTGAATTTTTCAATCGCAGGGCATCCGTTATTTTCTTTCACACCTGCAATGGTTGGACATTTATCTTCTTCATCGTTAACGCCATCACCATCTGTATCAGGAATTGGACAACCGTTGTATTTGGCTACACCTGCCTGGTTAGGACATTTGTCTTCTTCGTCATTAATGCCATCGCCGTCGCTGTCAGGTATTGGGCAACCGCCATATTTAGCAACACCCGCTTGTTGTGGACATTTATCCTCTTCATCGTTAATGCCATCACCATCGCTATCAGGGATCGGACAGCCGCCATATTTGGCCACACCCGCCTGATTAGGGCATTTGTCTTCGCTGTCAGGAATGCCATCGTTATCACTGTCTAATGGTGCAGGTGGCGGTGGAGGCGGAGGAGGAGGCGTTGCTTTAACATGTTTTCCGAAAAGTCTAACTTTTAAGCCTGCCTGTATACCTTGGTTGTACACTTTGGCAGTTGAGAAGCCACTATTATCCTCATATACTTTGTTGAAGCCATGAATGTACCTCGCATAAAAAGATACCACGTGTCTTGGAAATAATTCAAACCCTGCAGTTCCCGCAAAATCATTCTTTTTAATATCATTCTTTATATCTTGATCATGCTCTTTGTCTTTTGCGGTCATTAAGAAGTCGAACTGTGGGCCAACGAAGATGTCAAAATATTTCCCCGCATGAAATTTTATCAATACAGGAACAGACAAATAATCCAACTGATTATCTGTTTTAATGCCGCCTTCGGTAAACTTACCACCCATGCGGGAGTATAATGCCTGTGGCTCAATAGACACTGTTTTACCTATGGGAAAGCCCACAAAAATACCGGCCGCCCAGTCCCATCTCCAATCGGTACTGAGGCTTGAAGGCTTATCTGTTACACGTAAATTTGAATAGTTGGCACCGCCAAGTACACCACCATACACAGAATAGTGATCCTTATTCGTTGTCGACATGTCCTGTGCACGCAGCCTTGTAAAAGTGCACACACAAACTATGCCCAGAAGGACTAATAAATTTTTTTTCATAAATAAGAAATTTAATTGAAGAATAGCAGCAATAAAGCGTCATTGCCAGTATTTTTCATACTAACATTCCCCTGTAGAAAAAAATTAAGCGGAGTCTTTGTGTCTTCTTATAGCTTAATAGATTTTATGAAAATCATAGGCAACAAGGCTTTCTGTGACTGTTAAGAAATACTTATAAAAAATCATTCCCAGAGGGGGAAGGACTGAATAAACTGAATGGACTGAATAGACTGAGTGCTTGAAAGTCAATCAACGATTTGATTAATCAACCACTCAGTTTATTCAGTCCATTCAGTTTATTCAACTACTGATAACTGCTATAAAAACTTCTTATAAAATCCGTTGCCTGTGTGTAAAGTGGTTTTGTAAACTCAACAAAAAGTTGTTGTGGAGGAGGTGCGATGGCAGGCTGTCTGCCAATTATTGCTAGTCCGTCCGCTGTTAGTGCGCGTTCATCGCCGTTAAAAGATCCCCAACTTGTGCCCCATGTATAGCCGCCTGTAAAGCGACGCGAAGCAATCGATCTGTTTGTAGTGTAATCTGTGATGTAGACATCAAGCAAACCACGCGAATCGATGTTGCGCGTGTATGAAGTGACTCTTGCTGTAACAGTGCCGTACACGTCAAATGGATTGCCTGACTTATCTCTGGAGGTTCCGATCTTTACGCTGTCTCTCTTAACATCGTACGTGTTTTTGCTATCGTACACATTGCCAACAACAAAATCATAAAAACCAATCTGCAAAACCTGGTCAGGATTTATCTGGTATTCCTGTGCTTCTGAAGGTGTATAAAAGCGAATGAATTTATCTTTCAGCGTAGATGAAGTATAGTTTAATATTTGCGTGTAAAAGAAATCGGCGTTCACCTGGTAAGCGCCTGAAATCGGCGCCATATCGATCATTACTTTTAGCGTAGCCAACCACAATGCGTCATTTATTTTATTGTTTACATCTTTGTAGTTGGGATCTATTTGTTGCACTTGTAAAAAATCGTAGTATGCAGTTTTTGCAGCTTCCCGCGTGTTGATGTTTAGTGCTGCTTCTCCCATTTTATACGACTCGTCAGCTGCAAGACCGCGGTATTTATTCAGCTCGTCCGTATAGGTGTTTGGGTAAGGAATTATCTTCATTGCCCCGGGACTGGTGATGATATTCCTCGCAATGTTGCTCATTGCTTCATAATTGCGGAAAACTTGCAAATAATTTCCCTGTTTGTAAAATTGTGTGAGGCTGGTTTCTTCCTGCTTCGTATAGTTTACCGCCAGCGGGTAAGCTTCCTTTAATGTTTCGATGGCTTTTTTATTGGTAGAAGAGGAGCGCAAACGATCAATGGATTGAAGACAAGCGCCGTAATAATCACCTTTTTTTAGAGCAGCTTTGCCTGCAGAGCAACCACTAATAACTATAAAAGCGGCAGAAACAATGAATAATGCAAAGCATACATGTAGACTGTTTTTCTTCGGATACATAGATAAAGGGTTGTTCAAATGTGCCGTAAAGATAGTGGTGGGACGTGAATGGTCAAAGAGGATCGTGAAATGTGAATGATATTGGCGAATCGTGAACGGTGTTCGCAGAGAATAAATGGTAAAAATAGGATTGAGGATGGTCCTTTGTCAAGATTTCACTAGTGACGATTGAGTTTTCACTAACACTTTGCTACAACTTGTCAATCCCGATTATTATTGTCAATTACACAATTATTGCTGTTTTTGCTTCCACTTTAAAAATATTTCCTAACTTAATCCGCAATATTTCACCAAGAATACAAATTGACCAATACAATGAACAAAAAAAAACACTTCATGCCGCTCGTTGCAGGAGCAGCATTGATTACGATTGCAGCTTGTAATAACTCTGCAACAACTGATAAGGCTAGTGCAAACGATAGCACAAAAGTGGAAGCTTCATCTGCTTCGCCTTTGGACAAGAAAGCTTTCGAGGCAACTGTTGACGGCAAACAAACAGATTTATACACGCTGAAAACCGCAAATGGTTTAAGCGCGGCAGTTACTAACTTTGGCGGTAGATTGGTTGGCTTGTGGGTGCCGGGTAAAGATGGAAGCAAAACAGATGTAGTTGTTGGTTTTGGAAGTGTAAAACAATACCAGGATTCAACCGATGCATTTTTCGGAGGATTGATAGGCCGCTACGGCAATAGAATTGGCAAAGCAAAATTTTCTCTTGATGATAAAGAGTATAAACTGTTTGCTAACAACGGTCCTAACACATTGCATGGCGGTAAAAAAGGTTTTAGCTCCAGCGTGTGGGACGCTAAACAAGTAAATGATTCTACAGTTGAACTGACTTATTTGTCAAAAGATATGGAAGAAGGTTTCCCGGGTAACCTGAACGTAAAAGTTACTTATGCCTTGGCAAATGATGAATTGAAAATAGACTATGAAGCAACGACTGATAAGAAAACAGTTTGCAACCTCACGAACCATGCATACTTCAATCTGAATGGTGAAGGAAGCGGTACAATCAATAATCATTTAGTACAAATCAATGCAGATAAATACACTCCTGTAGATGCTACATTGATCCCGACTGGTAAAAATGAACCCGTTGCTGGTACTCCGTTTGATTTTACAAAACCAACAACCATTGGCGCTCGCGTAAATGATACTACAAACGCACAATTGAAAAATGGCAAAGGTTATGATCACAATTTTGTGTTGAATGCAAACACAGGTTCTGGTCTTAACCATGCGGCAACTGTAGTGGGCGACAAATCAGGCATCGTAATGGATGTGTTGACGCAAGAGCCAGGTCTGCAATTCTATGGTGGTAATTTTATGGCAAGCAAAAACACTTTCAAAAGTGGCGCGAAAGATGATTTCAGAACAGCGTTCTGTATGGAAACACAACATTTTCCTGATTCTCCAAATCAACCATCTTTCCCTTCGACAACTTTGAATCCTGGTCAGACATATAAGACCAGCACGGTTTATAAGTTTAGCGTGAAATAATTTTGAACTCTGTAGAGATGCATTGAATGCGTCTCTTTGAAAATAAACCATGCATTTGTTTTTATTGGGAAACGCGTCGAACGCGTTTCCCTTTTTTAATTTAGACATGCTTCGTTGCGAAGGGAGACGCGTTCAACGCGTATCTACGGTTGTGACGTAGTTTTAGCGTAGGTTATTATAATATGGTGTAGTCAGTCTATAGTACCTTCAAATTCTTGGTCCGTACTCTATTTCTTATAAAACGATTAAACGATGTTATATCAAAATGTCTTCAGAATGAAGACGCTTTTTCAAGCGTCTCTACATAAAATCATTACCGGTTTACTTTTCATTTTCTCTGCAACAAATTTGCTTGCACAACAACGCATTGTAAGTTCCATCAACACCAATTGGCAGTTTCATAAAGGTGAAGTTGCCAACACCAGCGATAAAACCGTAAACTGGGAAAACGTGTCACTCCCACACACGTGGAACGCTACCGATGTGATGGATGATGAACCCGGGTATTACAGAGGCGTTGGTTGGTACAAGAAAACGCTGTTCATCGATAACTCCTGGAAGAATAAAGATTTCTATATTTTCTTTGAAGCGGCAAATCAAATCGCGGATATTTTTTTAAATGGTAAAAAAGTAGGTTCACATACCGGCGGTTATAATTTTTTCTCTTTTAAAATAAATGACTTCATACAGCTGGGCGACGGTGCTGGAGTAACAGCCAATGAAATTACAGTAAGAGTTGATAATGCACACAATGAGAACGTTCCGCCGCTCGGCGCCGATTTTACTTTCTATGGTGGCATCTACCGCGATGTTTATCTGATAGCAGCAGATCGCGTTCACTTCGATATGGACAACTATGCTTCAAAGGGAGTATTTGTGTCAACACCTTCCGTGTCTGCAGAAAAAGCGAATGTTTTGATCAAGGGTTCGTTTGTAAACAACAATGCTAAAGCAAAAAAACTTATTGTTCGATCTGTTATTAAAGATGCAGAAGGTAAAATAATTGTATCGAAAGAAACAGCTTTCAAATCAAACGCTGCAGGTACTAATGCTTTCGAACAAAAGATCGATAACATTGGCCAGCCAAAATTGTGGTCGCCTGAAAGCCCGTATATCTACAATGTAGTGACTAGTCTTGTAGACAAAGAAACCAATCAGCAGGTAGATGAAGTGGTTAATGCGCTTGGTTTTCGCTGGTTTTCGTTTGATGCCAACACCGGATTTTTTTTCAATGGAAAACATATGAAACTCGTGGGCGCAAACCGCCACCAGGATTATCCGGGAATGGGCAACGCGATTTCCGATGCTATGAACATTAGGGACATTGAGCTGATGAAACAAATGGGTGCCAACTTTATCCGCATTGCTCACTATCCGCAAGATCCTACGATTCTTGAAACCTGTGACAGGCTCGGCATTATGGCATCTGTTGAAATTCCCATTGTCAACAGGATCACCGACAGCGAAGCATTTTACAACAACTGTAAACAAATGCAGGTGGAAATGATTCGCCAGTCGTACAATCATCCAAGCGTGATCATTTGGGCATACATGAATGAAGTGATGATTTCTCCGCGTTACGGCGACAAAACGCCTGAACGAGATACGTATTTTAAAACGTTGGCAAATTTTGCACAGCAATTAGAAAATCTTACCAGGAAAGAAGATTCCACACGTTACACCATGATTCCATTTTACGGAAATTTTGACGTGCATTACAAATACGGACTTACAAAAATTCCAATGGTCGTGGGCTGGAACCTTTACCAGGGCTGGTACGGCGCCGATATCAATGGTTTTGATGCTTTTCTTGAGAGACATCATAAAGAAGTTGCTGATAAACCGGTGATCATTTCAGAATATGGTGCAGATGTAGATGCGCGACTGCATGATTTTACGCCGATTCGTTTTGATAAGACAGCAGAGTATGGCAACTATTATCACGAGCATTATTTCAAAGCCATGATGGACAGGCCTTTCGTCGCAGGAATGGCTCTATGGAATTTTGTGGAGTTCAATGCAGAAGCAAGAACAGAAACGAATCCGCACATGAATATGAAGGGTATTGTGTCTGCAACCCGCGAGCCGAAAGACGTTTACTGGTATTATCAATCGCATTTGTTGCAAACGCCGGTTATTAAAATTGGTTCCCGCAACTGGACGCTTCGCAGTGCAACAGCTACAGATGATAACGATTCTTACTGCTCTCAGCCCGTAGAGATCTATACCAATCAAACTGAAATTGAAGTGTTGCTTAACGGTCATTCTTTAGGTAAAGTAAAACCAGATTTTGGTGTAGCAAAGATCAACGTGCCATTTGCCAACGGCAACAATAAACTGGAAGCAATCAGTACAGATAAAAATGTTACAGAAAAAGATGTGGTGGATGTTCAGTTTATGCTTTTGCCTAAAAAACTAAACAGCACAAGAATGCCATTCAGCGATATTCACGTGAGCCTTGGTGATGAGAGATATTTTACGGACGCAAAGGAAAATATCGTGTGGCAACCAGAGCAGGCATACACACCGGGAAGCTGGGGATACATCGGCGGACACGTTTTCAAATTGAAAGGCAATGATCGCCTGCCTTACGGTTCTGACAGAAATATTATTGGTACTGACCACGATGCTTTGTATGAAACACAACGTGTAGGCATTGAGCAATTCAAACTGGATGTTCCCGATGGTGCTTACGAAATAACGCTTCATTTCGCAGAATTATCAACGGATAAACAGGCAGAAAAACTGGTGTATAATCTCGATAAGAACGCAGGAGAAACGGCAGCTGCAGAGCAAAGGACTTTTGATGTATTGGTGAACAACATTCCTGTTATAAACGGATTGAGTAATACTAACTATCTTTTGCCCATAACTGCGTATTCCACCAAAACAAAAATATCTGCCAATAACAATGAAGGCATCAGCGTGAGCTTTAAATCTGTAAAAGGAGAAACGATTTTGAATGGCGTTGAGGTGAGGAGAGTCTATTAATTTGAAAATTTGGGAATTTGAAAATTTGAAAATGGTGGTTCTTGCATTGTGCAAAATGGTGGCTTGTAATAACAATGGAAGAAAATGAAAACAAGCCACAGAGGGGCGACACGTTAGTAGTAGCAGCAAAAGAAAAAGAGTGTCAATTAAATGCCAGCCCCAGAGGGGCGACATGTTAAAATTCGCGCAGCGAAACAAGATCGGCGATTCATCGTTTTGCACAAATAAAAATCCCTGGCAGCATTGAGACTGTCAGGGATTTTTATTTGTAAACTTATTTATGATTCAGGTTTCTCCACCACGTTATTAATGCAGCAATTGCAACTGGTTACATGCATACGGCTGTACCAATACTTTATCTGGATAATTAGTTGTATCACCACCGCAGACCGCAGTCACACTATAATAGCCCGCCGGCAATGTAAAGTTTGCTGCTCCTTGCGCACCACAATCCGGCGCTGTTGCAGTAAAGGTTTCAACGAATTCTTTTTCTCCATTGATGATTACTTCAATCGGGTCATTTTGATTGCAGCTTTCAGAAGCCCAAACTGTCAGGTTACCCGTAGGCACACTTCCGATAACATCTTTCTTAAGTACAGAAGAGAATTTACCATTGGTAATATTTACGGCTATACCGTTACCGCTCATGACCTCACCGCTAAAAGTTCCGGATACACTCGATGTATCAAGGTTGGTGATATTTACGCTAAACTTGGCCTGGCTCGCGTCGCTTTGATAAATGACATTGTTGTTTTGCGTGTAGGTAAAAAAAGCTTGTGGCGAAGTATAGGTGCCATTGGCTATCTGGGTGCCGTAAATAACAATGGCAATTTTATCGGAGCCATTATCTGCTGTGCCATTAAGATTCAGAAATACAATATTGGAGGCTGTATCAATGTACGCGGAATCTACTGTGCCTTTAAAATTGTTGTCTCCTTCGGAAAATGACCAGGTGGAAGTGATTGTAGTGTCCTTTTTTTCAACACTATGTTCCTTTGAACAGCCCGCAATGAGAAGAAATACCAAACATGCAATGGAAAAAATGCTCACAAATGATTTCATAAACGGTGGTTTTCTATTTTAAATATGCTTGGTCATTCATAGGCGATTGTTTCAATACACGAAAAGTGTACCAAACAACAGGATACTGAAAAGAACAGGGTAATTTAAACGATCGAAGTAACCGTCAGGGCAAAAGGAGGGTGTTTTCTGGTTTAGAAACGTTTAGACAAAAATAATATTGTGCATTGGGCGAATCGCATTCGCCCAATGCTTATTGTTCGAGATTAAACAGATCTTTTAAACAGCTTCAATATCATCATTCACAGGAGTGCTCTTCGTTGCAACCGCTTCGCTTCCTGTGGTGTGGTGATGGAAAAATTTTTTCTGGAAAAGTAAAATAGCGATCACGCCAACGGAGATAGAAGCATCCGCAAGATTGAACACCGGGCTAAAGAATTCAAAATCGTCACCGCCAATAACCGGCAGCCATTTAGGAAAATGAGAGTGAATGATAGGGAAGTAAAACATATCCACCACTTTGCCGTGAAGGAAGCCTGCATAACCTTGCTTTGGGAACATTTTGGCAACGGTAGTGAAGGTACTTTCTTCAAAGATCAAACCGTAGAACATGCTATCGATAAGGTTTCCAAGCGCGCCGGCAAAGATTAAACCTACACAGATGATAAAACCGTTATGGTATTTCTTTTTGATAATGCTGAGGATATAATAAACACCAAAGATCACAGCGAACAAACGGAACAGCGTCAGCAACATTTTTCCCCAGTCACCGCCAAATTTCCAGCCCCATGCCATGCCCTCGTTTTCTACGAAGTATATCTGGCACCAGCTTGCATTAGGGCCAAACGGACGGATGCCGCGGTCATATTTCGTCATAGGTATGTGAGAAGGGTCCCAATTGTAGCTAAGCGGCATATGCGTCTTAATCCAAATCTTAATCACCTGATCCACAACAATAATCAACAGAATCAGTAAGAATATATTCCTTGGCTTCACTTATGTAAAAATTTTGAGGCAAAGATAATGGGGAATGCGATATATGCCTTAAAAAAGCCAAATACTCAAAGCTTTGAGTATGTTATTGATAGATAACGACTTGTAAAAATAACACAACAAATTTATCAACAACTTCAATTTTATCTATCTTGAGACAATAACCTCAAAGACATAACCCTGTATAAACCTGAGTTCCGATGAAATCTCTTTGCCCTGGAAAATGGTATCTTTTTCTACTGATATTTTGCCTCTTTAAAACCGGCGCCAAAGCGCAGTCGTTTACAGCAGATTTTACCGCAGATAAATATGCAGGTTGCGCTCCTTTGCAAATCAATTTCAACAATACAACTTACGGCACCGGTACGGACGTTACCTATAAATGGGAGTTTGATAATGGCAACGGTTCCACCAAAGCCAACCCCTCGGCAATTTTTTATGAAGAGAGAGATTATCTTGTAAAGCTTACTGTTACAAGTGGAGGAAAGTCATCTGTTCAAACTAAAAAGATAACTGTTTACAAAAAGCCGACTGTGGACTTTCAGGCGAATGCGCTGAAAGGCTGCATACCAGCAGCATTTAACTTTACGGCAAGCGCCACAAGCTTTGCCGGTGCAACTAACAATTATACCTGGGATTTTGGCGATGGCGCTGTAACTCAAACCACCAGCACGGTTGCTGCGCATACGTATAACGTCTTGCAAAAGCCAACTGTCAGTTTAACCGTTTCCAACGCTTATGGCTGTACAAATACGATTAAGAAAGACGAATTGCTTACAATATTGCCGTCCATTTATTCAGACTTCACGTCCGACAAAAAGATATTGTGTAAAACATCGGATGCGGTTCAGTTCACCAATCTTAGCTCAGGGCCGGGAACATTGAGCTATGAATGGAATTTTGGCGATGGCAACAAGAGCACAGCTATATCGCCCTCTTATGTATTCAACAAGAAAGGCATTTACACTGTTTCTCTTACCACAAAAAATACTGATGGCTGTAGCATAACAAAAAGTTTAAGCGAATACCTCAACGTTGCCAGCTACAGTGTGAGTTTAACTCCTCCATCTCTTGTTTGCGACAATACGAGCGGCAGTTTTTCGCCAAACCTTTCACCATATACTTATAACTATTCATGGACGATGGATGGATCGGCCGCTGGCTGGAATGGTAGTTCATATTACTACGGCTCACTTCCAGTAGGAACACATGAATTGAAAGTAAAGGCAATGTTTGATAACTGCCCTGATTCTGCAACTCAAAAATTCGAAGTAAAACCCTCGCCTAAAACGGATGGCTTTATATATGAACTACAGGGATTTTGCGGCGCGCCGGTCGACGTGAAGTTTAAAGATACTACGGCAGAGGCAACTTCATGGCGGTGGTTCTTCAACTATTATAACTCATGGAGCAATCCGGATGCGACCACACAGGCACCTACGCGTAACTACACGTCTGATGGATACTATTATGTTCAGCTAACTGTGGGCAATGCTTATGGATGTAGCAAAACAGTATCAAAAGGAGTTGACATTTACCGGCCATCGGGAAGTATGTTGATTAAAAGTTCTACAGGAAAAAATCTCCGGGATAATTGTGGCCCTTTTGATGTGGAACTGGCCGCTTCAGGTCCGGCAGACATTGTTTCATATAACTGGAACTTTGGAGACGGCGAAACATCGACAGATGCTGTACCCAAACATACTTATTCAAAACCCGGATCTTATGTTCCTGTACTAAGTTATACTACGAAGAACGGTTGCACGGGATCTATGTCTAATGGTACGTTCACTGTTTTCACTCCTGCAAAGATTACAGACTTTGTGGCGAGCAACACCACGTTGTGTGGTCCTAATCCTGCGACATTTACCGCCACTACAACAGGTTCAATACAATTTTATAATTGGGATTTTGGTGGAGGCTCCAGCTCCGGATCGTCTACTTCGTTTTCGTTTGGCGCCGAGGGTGTGTATAAAGTACGATTGATTGCCGGAAACAGCGCCTGCCGCGACACATTAACCAAAGACAACTACATCACTGTGAAGCCGCCGTTTCCCAAAATCTCTGGAACAGCAAATACTTGCGACGGCACCAGAGGTGAAGTTACATTTTCACAAAGCTCAGTAAACGCCACTTCTGTAATTTGGAATTGGGGAGATAATACGCCGGCTGTAACTACGCCTGGAACACAAACAGCCACCAGTCACACATACACAAAAAACGGACAGTATTATGTAACGCTTACTGCTGTTAACGGAGATTGCAGTGTAAGTACGAGCACCAGTGTAACTGTTTATTTAAAACAAAGTCCTCTTTTGGCCATTGACAAGAAAGTAGTTTGTGCAGAAAATGATCAGTTGACATTTAATTTTTCCAATTACCAGGTCAACAATCAGTTTTATTATTATGACAGCTACTACAATCAATACTATTACTTCGACAATCCAAGGTTGATTTATGGCGATGGGCCATATCCCGGGTATTTTTACAACTACACGAAGTCTGCTGCTGTGAATAATGAAGTGAAATTTTCTGCCACAACTGGTGGATTTAAGCAGGGCGCAAACACCATTGCGATGGTGGTGACCTCGAGATATTTTGGCTGCAACGATACAACCAACTTTGTTTCCATACAGGTGATACAAGCATCTAAAGCCGGCTTCGAGGTAATAAACGAAGGCGTTTGCTATCAAACTCCCATAGCATTTAAAGACACATCCAACGCAAATGGTACCAAAATAAAAGAATGGAACTGGAACTTTGGTGATGGCGCAACACAGACCGTAACAACAGCCGGCGCAACAGTTTCCCATCAATACGCAAATCCGGGATATTATACCGTAACGCTAAGCCTGAAGGACGATGCGGGCTGCGTGAATTCCTCCACCACAACATACAGGTCGGTGAAAGTTGGAGGTCCAAAGCCTGCATTCTATCCATCATCCAGCAATGTTCAATTGAATTCGACGGTTTATTTTTATAATAATTCCCAAAATCCTGATACGAGAAATACGGTCTATACATGGGATCTTGGAAACGCCACTTCGACTCAATACAATGCAAGCAGCACATATCCGGTTGCAGGAACATACAAAATAACCCTCACTGCAATTGATAACGTTACGAAATGTGGCGGTTCGGTTACACAGGAGATTGTTGTAAAAGATTTTTATCCGGCGTTGGGAAAAAGTCTTTCAAATATAAGCGGCCGCAGCTGTCCTCCGGTGTTGGTTAATTTTTCAAATAACTCGTATAACTACACTAAAGTAACATGGGACTTTGGTGATGGTATTACTGCAGATAATATCAACTACGCAAGTCACGTATATGAAAAGCCGGGTAAGTATTATGTTGCATTGTATGTATATGGTTATAACGGATTGACCGCAACGTATAAAGATTCAATAATTGTAAGTCAGCCGTCAGGCACATTAACGGCCTCTCCAGCCGAAGTTTGTATAGGGCAAGCTATAGCATTGGATGGCACAGCGCAAGGTGCTGTCAGCTATAAATGGGATATGGGAGATGGTAATATTCTTTCGGGGACTGACATGAAAAATACATACACATATGCTGCCAGTGGCTCGTATAAACCAATGCTTTTGGTAACAGATGCCAGTGGCTGCACTGCAACTGCGACAGCGCCCGCTTCGGTAAAAGTGCGGGAGAACCCTGTGCTTACATTCGATCCGAAAGATCCGATTTTATGTTTGGGCAAATCAATTCAGTTGCATGCAAGCGGCGGACAAACCTATTCCTGGTCACCATCAACAAATTTGAACAACACTAGTATTGCATCGCCGGTGGCATCACCTGTAGAAACAACCACTTATAAAGTAAGCATTAAAGATGATCTGGGTTGTTCAAATGAAGGTTCTACTACAATATTTGTTGCCAAGCCGATAGGTGTTCAGTTAAGAGGAGATACCGCAACCTGCACGGGTAACACCGTTGCACTATCTGCTTCGGGAGCTACGACTTACAAATGGATAAACAGTGTGGATGCATTAAGCGGCTCCAATATTCCAGATCCTACTGTGAAAGTCAACAAAACAGATAGCTATACGCTGGTAGGATACGACAAATACAATTGCTTTACAGACACGGCAGAGATACACATTCGTGCCAAACCACTGCCGGTATTAAATGCCGGAACGGCAGAAACAGTAATGGTAGGTACAGCAACACAATTAAATGCAACTGGCAGTAATGACATTGTTCAGTGGTTATGGCAGCCATCCGATTATCTCGATTGTATAAGTTGCCCCAATACAAAACTGACGCCATTTTCTGATATGGATTATACCATTACAGTAAAAAACAATGAAGGCTGTTCTGCTTCTGATATGATAGCAGTGAAAGTATTGTGCGGCGAAAGTCTTGTAAGGATTCCAAACGCATTCACACCAAACGGTGATGGTAACAATGATGTGTTCATCATCAAAGGAATTGGCATCTTGAAACATCTAACCATTTTTGATAGATGGGGTGTCAAAGTATATGACCGGAGCAATATTATTGCTTCCAATAAATCTACCTGCTGGGATGGTACTATGAATGGCAAACCACTACCAACCGGCACCTACATTTATTACGCAGAAATGCAATGTCCATCGGGCGCATCGTTTGTACAAAGAGGAACAGTGGTGTTGTTGAGATAGGGTGTAGATTAATATCATAATGCATTTGTATAGGTTTGAAAAATAGCAGATTGCAGGAAATCGAGAAAATGGCAAGGCACCATTTTCTCGATTTGTCAAAACAATTCTATCTTGACAAATATTTGCGTAACCTGTAAACCCTTTTGTAATGCAATCCCCTGCCTCGGGAAAACGAAACCTTCTCCTTTTAGTGATCCTATGTCTTTATGCAATGGGTGTAAATGCCCAGACCTTAAAAGCCGATTTTTCAGTTACTAAAACGGCCGGCTGTTCACCGCTTCAAGTCACTTTTACCAATACAAGTACCGGATTCGGCAGCAATGCAACATACAAATGGGAGTTTGATAATGGGAACACTTCAACAATAGATAAACCGTCAGCCATTTTTTACGAAGAACGGGATTACAATGTGAAACTTACCGTGACAAGCAGCGCCGGAAGTTTTACCCAGACAAAAAAAATCACTGTTTACAAGAAACCTGTAGCTGATTTTACAGTTGATGTAACACATGGTTGTCTGCCATGGACGCCGAAATTTATGGGCACATCCACTTCAGTTAATCCCATCAGTACATATGCCTGGGATTTTGGCGACGGCAGTACTGTGATCAATAAAACGCCCGACGTTTCACATACATACAATATCGACAAGAAAGCAACTGTAAGTTTAACGGTGTCTGACAACAATGGCTGCTCAAATACGGTGGTGAAAAATGAAATTGTCGAAACTTTTCCCGCCATTACCGCAGCCTTCTCTGCAGATCAAAAAGTTCTTTGCAAAATCTCTGATCCGGTTCAATTTACAAATGCTTCAACCGGTCCCGGAACGCTGGACTATACATGGAACTTTGGAGATGGTGTTACTTCTACGGAACCAAAGCCGTTACACATATTCAACCAGAAAGGAGTTTACACTGTTTCGCTTACAGTTAATAGTTCTACAGGATGTTCGGCAACAGTATCTCAAACTGATTACCTGAATGTTGCCAGCTTTAAAACAGATTTTGCGGTACAGAAAAGCACTTGCCAGAACGATACCCTGACATTTACAAATACAAGCAATGCCGTTGCAACGAAAACAACCTGGGATTTTGGAGATGGCGTGCAGGCAGAAGGCGCGAATGTTAAACACGCGTATAAAACAGCTGGGGATAAAACAGTAACACTGACTAATTATTACAACAGTTGCCAGGAAACTGTACAGAAAACCATAACCATCAACCCACTGCCAAACATTCAGGATTTTACAATGACAGATAAAATGCAGTGCGATAAGTCGACTGTAACACTCACTGACAATACACCGGGAGCAGTAAGTTGGGAATGGAAAAATGGGTACTATGGCGATCATGTGTTCTCCAATAGCAACAGTTCATCGCTCGATCTTTACCAGTATGTTACTTACAATAATGAAAAGCAGACCTACGAACGCATCCGGTTGAAAGTAACAGACAAAAATGGCTGCAGTGATAGTCTGGTTAAAGATATTCACACAAAGCTGCCTTCTTTTTCCATGAATGTTATGGCTACAAGTGGCAGCGGATGGCCCGCCACTTGTGAGAAAGAACTGGAAGTTAAAACGACCTTCTGGTCCAACGTGGAAATGGCAACATACAATTGGGACTTTGGAGATGGATATAAATCGCAAGACGCCAATCCACCCAATCACACGTACACCAAACCGGACAGCTACACAATAAGATTAAAGTACACATCAAAAGATGGCTGCACCGGCACGCTGGATGCCTGGGCGGAACTGGATCAAAAACCTGAGTTGGATTTTACAGTGGCAGGTGGCGGATACGACGTATGCGGGAACAACCCTGTAAGCTTTGACGCCAAAGTGACTAATAATGCTACTGGTTATGGCAGCTCCTGGTGGGACTGGGGGAACGGGACATGTCTTAACGGATTGCAAGGGGATTACTGCAAGACGCAACGCCCTGTGTATGATAAGCCGGGGAAGTACACCGTTACCTGGACCTACTCTAATAGCGGATGTGGTGCGACAGTACAAAAAGAGATTACCGTTCATATGCCGATTGTAAAAATAACAGGTTACAAAAATACCTGCGAAAGCTTCCAGGCAAAGATGGCATTTACACAGGAGAATATCGGAGCGGAAACCCTTGTCTGGGATTTTGGTGATGGAACCACGCTTTCAAGTCTTGCAGATACTGTTTATCACACCTATACAAAGTCAGACTTCTACAGCGTTAAGTTGCGAGGTACCAATGGCGGTTGTTCGGTGGAGGCTTTCTACTATACGCCTGTTTATGTGAGACAGCATGTTTTGCTGAGCGCTGATAAAGAATCGACTTGCATTGATGGCCAGTTTAATGCGAAAGTGAGTTTTGATGCTGACGGAACAGGCCCTTTGTATGCAGGCTATACTGTCTCTAAATGGGAGTATGGTGACGGAAGCCAGTTTAATGGCTCTATGACCCCGAATCCATTTTACGTTGGAGGCACACGTGGATCCATAGCCACTTTGTCTGGATTTAAGCCTCTTGCTAACGATTTACGCGTAATAGTAAAAGAAACTAACACCGGTTGCCTGGATACATCCGACTTTATAAAAATAAAAGTGCTCGGTGCCCATGCGGATTTTGAGATCGCCAATGACAAAAAGTGTTTTAATGAAAATGCAGAGGTTACGTTTACCGACAAATCATTGGTTAACGGAGCTACTATAAATAAATGGGAATGGAATTTTGGCGATGGCCAAACGAGTACTGCAACGACCGGAGCAACCGTTACCCACTTGTACACCACCCCTGGAACTTACAATGCTTCACTTAAAATTACCGATGACCAAAGTTGTTCAAGCAATACAAACACGACTGCAAAAGTTGTGCAGATAAATGGACCCAAGGCTGCGTTTTCTGTGTCGCCATCAACAGATGTTTTTTTAAATACACCCGTTTATTTTTCCAACACCACCAACATCACAGGTACAAAAGGCAATACGACTTACAAATGGGATTTCAATTTTAATAATCAAACATCCGACATTTCCGGCAGCCCGACATTTACATACACCAAGCCTGGTACATATACTGTTAAGCTAACGACAACCGATCCTGATACAAAATGTTCGAGCACATCCTCAGCAACAATTAACGTGAAGGATTTTAATTCTTCTTTTACAATTGGAAAGTCATTTGTATCAAGCAGCAATTGTCCGCCGGTATTGGTACAGTTTAAAAACACATCAACAAATTATACAGCCGTAAAATGGGACTTTGGAGACGGGGTTACCGCTAATGTTGTTAACCCGAGCCACATCTACGACAAGCCGGGCAAATACACCATAAAGCTTGTTGCCACAGGTAATAATGGTGATGTGCAAACATATACGGACGAGGTAACTATAAATGCGCCAACCGCTGTTGTAAATGCTGACATTTTTGAAATATGTAAAAATCAAAGTGTGCAGTTCAGCGCCACAATAACAAACGGTTCAGCAAGTGCATGGGACTTTGGAGATGGCAATTTGCTAAACAGTACCGGTCTCACACAAACGCACATCTACAAAATGGCGGGTCAATATGCACCTGCTATTATATTAAAAGATGAGAACGGTTGTGCGGGTGCTGCCAGTCTTGCAAAGAAAGTGAATGTGCATCCCGATCCTACAGTTAATATTCAAACAGAAAAAACATTTATATGCAAAGGCAGTTCAACAACACTAAATACTGTAAGCACTGCTGTTTCCTACTCATGGACACCTAATGATGGTAGCCTGGACAACGCTGCCATTGCTGCACCTAAGGCTTCTCCCGTTGTTACAACAAGTTATAAAGTAGCTGTTAAAGATGATATTGGTTGTGCTAACCAGGCAGAGGTAACTTTACTCGTAGTGCAACCAATCACGGTAAAAGCAAATAACGACACGGCAGTTTGTATTGGAAACAATGTGCAGTTTTTTGCGAGTGGAGCATCAACTTATCAATGGATCAATTTTACAGAAGGATTAAGCGGAACGAATATCAACAATCCAACTACTACAGTACGTAGCACTGCAACATACACAGTTAAGGGCTTTGATGACTATGGTTGCTTTACTTCAACCGCAAATGTAAAAGTAACGGCACTCGAATTGCCGACAGTTAACGCAGGCAGCGATGTGAAAGTACTTGCCGGCAATCCCGTTCAATTGAATACGCAATCAAGCAGTGATGTGGTTCAATGGGTTTGGACACCCGACAAATATTTAAACTGTAACAATTGTGCAGCGCCTGTTTGTACGCCCATGAGCCAAACCACTTACAACGTTATAGTAACAAACAGAAACAAATGCCAGGCATCTGATGAAGTAACAGTAAAGCTGGATTGTGAAGCGGCCCGCGTGCGGATACCAAATGTATTTAGTCCAAACAATGATGGCAATAATGATTTATTTATCATCAGTGGAATAGGAATAATCAAACACCTCACCATCTTTGACAGATGGGGCACGAAGGTTTTTGAGCGCAGTAATTTTATTGCAAATGATAGGGGCAGCTGCTGGGATGGAAATCGCAATGGAATGCCGGTACCGGCCGGCACTTATGTATATTTTGTAGAAATGCAATGCGAAACGGGAGAGCCTTTCGCCATGAGAGGAACGGTGGTGTTGGTGAGATAGGGTGTAGATTAATATCATAATACATTTGTATATGTTTGAAAAATAGCAGATTGCGGGAATCGAAAAAATGGCGCCCTGCCGTTTTTTCGATTTGTCAAAACAATATTTATCTTGATAAATATTTATGTAACCTGTAAACCCTTTTGTAATGCAATCCCCTGCCTCGGGAAAACGAAACCTTCTCCTTTTATTAACCCTATGCCTGTACTCGATGGGTGTAAATGCCCAATCTTTAACGGCCAATTTTACTGCAGACAAAACAGCCGGTTGCCTTCCCTTAAAAGTAACTTTCACCAACACTACATCCGGTGCGGTTTCGGATGCTACTTATAAATGGGAGTTTGATAATGGCAACACTTCAACTATTCCCAATCCTTCAGCCATATTTTACGAAGAACGTGACTACAATGTAAAACTTACGGTTACTAGTGGAGGAAAAACATCCGTACAAACAAAAAAGATTACTGTACATAAAAAGCCATCCATAGATTTTGACATTAATATTCAAAAAGGCTGCTTCCCGCTTGAAGTAACGCTAAGTGCAAAGCAGGCGCCAGAGAATAGTACAATTGTTTCCTATGCCTGGGATTTTGGCGATGGTAATACAAACGTGAACAAAAACGCGGCAGTAAAACACACGTACAATGCGGCACAACAGCCAACGGTAAGCCTTACTATAACCGACAATTTTGGTTGCTATAACACACTTGAAAAACCTAAAGCAGTAAATGTGTTGCCAGGAATAAAAATTGACTTTGCTGCTGATAAGCAAGTGCTTTGTAAAGTGTCGGACCCCATCCAGTTTACCAACAACACTACAGGCCCGGGAACACTCGATTATCGTTGGGATTTTGGTAATGGCAATACTTCTACAGAAAAGGCGCCATCTTATATTTTTAACACAAAAGGGACTTATACGGTTTCCCTTACCGTCAATAGTTCTGAGGGATGCACCGCAACAAAAACGCAAGCTGATTATTTGAACATCGTCAACTACAAGACTGACTTTGAAGTAAGCTCTTCTTTGTGCCAGAATGCCAACATAGAATTTAAAAACACGGGCACACCTCAACCAACGAAATCTATTTGGGATTTTGGAGACGGCCAACCAGCGCTGACAAATAATGATAAAACAGTAGTTCACAATTATAGCGTAGCGGGAAAGCAAACCGTCAAACTAACCAGCACGTTTGGAACCTGCGAGCAAACAACGACCCACGATATTGTAATTAATCCTGCACCGGTTCTTGGCGGTTACGTAAGCTATCAGGACATGGCCTGCGATAAAACTACTTTATTCCTGCAGGATACGGTTTCCACTGCTGTTTCATGGCAATGGGCGAACATGTTTGGACATGTTTTTTCGACGGAAAAAAATGCGTCGCTGGCATACAGAAAAGGAGAGTGGTACGGTTACGAAAACATTAATCTTACTGTAAAAGATCAGAACGGCTGCTCATCGTCGTTTAAGCAATATGTAGACTTTCAGTATGCAAAAGTAGAGATCGACTATCATTATTCGTATGGCGATGAAGAAGCAATAACTTGCGAGAAGCCTGCTTCGGCAACCTTGTTTGTAAATTCAAATGTTGATATCGTAAAATATCACTGGGATTTTGATGACGGTACTACATTTGACGGCCCCAATCCTCCCAAGCATTACTTTCCCGACCATCGCCAGTACGATGTAAAACTCACCTACACAACCAAACAGGGTTGCGTGGATGTAGTGCATTTTGGAGCAAAAAATTATAGAAAAATAGAGGGAGATTTTACCACCACAGAAGGCGACTTTGATATTTGTGGAAACACTCCTGTGCAGTTTGTGAATACCTCAAAAGACTTGGATGAAACGGGCATCAGCTGGGGATTTGGAGACGGCGGATTTTGCAGCCCTGTACCTCCCTTCAATTGCTATGTTCCAATACATCAATACCAGGACACCGGTAAATATGAAGTGAGCCTTACACAATGGAACTTTGGCTGCAGTGTTAATACGGTTGTAAAAACAATTGTTGTGCACGGACCAATAACAAAAATAACAGGCTCCACGCACCTTTGCGATAACAACTGGGGCACAATGAAGTTTGCACAATCATGTATTGACGCAAAATCTATGGAATGGGATTTTGGCGACGGCACCAAATTAACTAGCATGGCTCCGGAAGTTGAGCACACCTACACAGCCTCTGGAAAATATAAAGTAATACTTACTGCAACCAATGATGGCTGTGTAGTGAAAGATAGTGTTACTATAACCGTTGCCCTGAAAACTGTATTCAATGTTATACTTGATGACTACAATCTCTGCAAGGATGGCTCGCTGTTTTATATCATTACTGTTGATGAAGAGACAAAGGAGTATACACATTTTGACATGGTAAAATGGCAATACGGCGATGGAACTGATTTTACGGGTACTTATGGTGCCTCGAGTTATATGAATTATAACACCATGACCGGCACGATCTCTTCGTTTGCTGGCGGTAAAAGCAATCTCCGCGCCATTTTAAAGCAAAGTGAAACCGGTTGTTTAGATACGACGGCCTACCTTCCCATGACCTTTAAGGGACCCAATGCAATGTTCGATATCATAAATAACAGCAGCTGCATGGGTACTACTGTGTCGTTTAAAGATAAATCAGTAGCCACAGGGCTTCCTATAACCGGCCTTGAATGGAACTTTGGTGATGGCACCACAATGACCGGCGAAACCGGCAAAACAGTAAGCCACAACTACGCGGCGCCAGGGGCATATAATGTTACATTAAAAGTTAAAAGCGATGAACCCTGTCCTGTAACTACCAATGGTACAACACAAACGGTAAAGATAAACGGGCCCAAGGCGTCGTTCTATGTATCATCTGCTGATGTAGCTCTAAATTCAACTGTTACTTTCTATAATAACACCAACACTTTTGGCAGCACCAACACCCTGTATCAGTGGTCTTTTGCAGATGGTGTCAATTCTGCTGAAATATCGCCGTCACATGCATTTATCACGCCCGGAAAGTACAGAGTAGTATTACACGCAGAAGATGTGACAACGAAATGCGCAAGCGATTTTTCCATTGAGATAAATGTGAGGGATTTTACCTACAATTTTACTTCATCGTCAACATTTGTAACGGGCACCGGTTGCCCACCTTTGTTGGTACAGTTTGCCAACGCTTCACAAAACTATACACATGTCCGGTGGGATTTTGGCGACGGAACAATAATAGACGATCTCAATAAGCCATCGCATATTTATAACAATGCCGGAACGTTTGATATTATACTGTACGTGTACGGCGACAACGGCTTGAAAGGGACACATAAAGAAACGGTAACCATTAAGTCGCCATCGGCCACTATTAAAAGTAATCTGGCTGAAGCCTGCATAGGACAGGACGTAACCTTTAATGCAACAACATTAAATGCTCAAATGTGTACCTGGGATTTTGGTGACGGTTCGCTCGTAACATCGCCCGAGCTTTCGTTTGTACATGCCTACACGCGTTCAGGTGACTACAAAGCTGCGCTGATTGTAACAGACGATCAGGGTTGTACTGTTTTAAGCCAGCCACAACAACACATTAATGTCCACCCCAATCCTAAGATTGAAATTACCTCGGCACCATTTGTATGTAAAGGCGCTGTCATAGAACTTACCGCAAAAGGTGGCGTGTCTTACAGCTGGTCGCCTGATGATGGTACGCTTAATGCACTGAATGTATCCAACCCAACCGCGTCACCCTCTGTAACCAGCACCTATCATTTAACCGTTGCCGATAATATCGGATGTAAAAACACCGCCGATTATTTAGTTAAAGTAGTGCAACCAATCACTGTAAAAGCAAACAACGACACAGCAGTTTGTATTGGAAATAATATGCAGTTTTTTGCAAGCGGTGCATCGACTTATCAATGGATCAATTTTACAGAAGGATTAAGCGGAACGACTATCAACAATCCAACCACAACAGTACGTAATACTGCAACCTATACAGTTAAAGGCTTTGATGACTATGGTTGCTTTACTTCAACCGCAAATATAAAAGTAACGGCGCTCGATTTGCCGACCTTTAACGCCGGCAGCGATGTGAAAGTACTTGCCGGAACTCCTGTTCAGTTGAATACGCAATCAAGCAGTGATGTCGTTCAATGGGTTTGGACACCCGATAAATATTTAAACTGTAACAATTGTGCAGCGCCTGTTTGTACGCCCACGGGTCAGGTCACTTACAAGGTTACGGTCACAAACAAAAACAAATGCCAGGCATCCGATGAAATCACAGTGAAACTGGATTGTGAAGCGGCCCGCGTGCGGATACCAAATGTATTTAGTCCAAACAATGATGGTAACAACGATTTGTTTATCATTAGTGGAATAGGAATAATCAAACACCTCACCATCTTTGACAGATGGGGTACGAAGGTTTTTGAGCGCAGTAATTTTATTGCAAATGACAAGGGCAGCTGCTGGGATGGCAACCGCAATGGAATGCCTGTACCAGGGGGTACGTATGTGTATTTTGTTGAAATGCAATGCGAAACGGGAGAGCCTTTCGCGATGAGAGGAACAGTGGTGTTAATAAGATGATAATGCTTTAACTTTTGAATAGTTTATGTCAAACAATAGAAGAAAGAAAATGCTTTTCAACTTATTAATAATCATACCAGCCTTTTACGTTTTCCTTTGTGTATTGTTATACTTTACCCAGGAAAGGTTGATCTTCTTTCCTGAAAGGTTGGATAAAGACTTCACGTTTGTATTTCACCAAAAGTTTGAGGAGGTCGCAATAAAAACGAGCGACGGCATCACATTGAACGGATTGCTGTTTAAAGCTGACAGCTCAAAGGGACTGATTTTTTATTTGCATGGCAATGCCGGTGCACTGAATTCCTGGGGCGAAGCAGCGGCTACCTACACTAATTTGCATTACGATGTTTTTATGCTGGATTATCGTGGCTACGGAAAAAGTGAAGGTACTATCACCGGACAAGCAAAATTTTTCAGTGACGTGCAAGCCGCTTATGACGAAATGAAAAAACGTTATCCGGAAAATAAAATAACGATACTAGGCTACTCTATCGGAACAGGCGCTGCGACACATCTTGCATCTACAAATGATCCGAAGCGTCTTATTTTACAAGCGCCCTACTATAGCTTAACTGACATGATGAGGCATAAATTTTCCGTCCTGCCCACATTCATTTTAAAATACAAGTTTGCAACGAACGAATACATAACAAACTGCAAATGTCCTGTTGTTATTTTTCACGGAGATAAAGATGAAATCATTTATTACGGTTCCTCCCTTAAGCTGAAACCGTTGCTCAAGCCCACAGATACATTAATTACGCTTCACAATTTTGGCCACAATGGAATGACCGACAATGAAGAATATCAAACGTGGTTGAGAAAAATATTAGAGTGAGGTTGTTTTAAATATTAAGACGTGACAAGTTCTAAAACTAGTCACGTCTTAATATTCATAATTCATTACTCATAATTCTCCCTATCCTTCCTCAAAATAGACCCGCTTCACCCTCTGCGATATACCCGTCATAATTTCGTAGGGAATAGTGCCAGCCCATTTTGCCACGTCCACAATGCTGAGGCCATTTCCAAACACCGTTACTTCATCTCCTTCCTTTACATCTTCAATACCGGTAATGTCGATCATCGTCATATCCATGCACACGCTGCCTATTACAGGCGCGAGTTTCCCGTTAATCATCATTTTCCCCGCGCCATTGCCGAGCCTTCTTTCATAACCATCAGCATAACCGATGCGCACTGTAGCAATCACTGTATTTTCCTTGGCCTTTCCCCGGCGATTATAACCAACCGTATCGTTTGGATGCAAATGTTTTACCTGCGCCACTGTTGTTTTCAGCGCAGACACTTCCTGCAATGGCAACCTGCCTGTTTCTGCGCTATCTACACCATACAGGCCAATACCCAATCGCACCATGTCCAGTTGCAGATGTGGATGGCGCAATATACCCGCAGTGTTGGCAATATGCTTTATGAATTTATATCCCAGCGTTTCTTCGATTGCAGCACATGCGTGCAAAAACTTTTCTCCCTGTTGTCTCGTAAACTCATCTTCATTTGGATCTTCACTAGCCGCAAGATGACTGAATACAGATTGCACTTTGAAAGAACTGTTTTTGAGCGCTTCTAATAATAACGGCAATTCCTGAACGTCGAAGCCGAGCCTGTTCATGCCCGTTTCCAATTCCACATGCACAGGAAAATCTTTGATGTTTTGCTTCTTTAAAAAGGAATCGAAGTCATGCATTTCCTGGAAGGAAAAAAGATCAGGCTGCAATTCAAACTGTACGATCGCGTCATAGCTGCTCTCTTCAGGATTCATTACCATAATGGGCAATGTAATGCCTGCCTTTCTTAGCTCCACACCTTCATCTGCATATGCTACCGCCAAATAATCTACTTTATGGAATTGAAGCAAATTGGCCACTTCATAACTGCCACTGCCATAAGAAAATGCTTTCACCATTGCCATCATTTTAGTAGATGGCTGCAGCAATTGCTGATAGACTTTCAGGTTGTTGGCAAATGCTTCGAGGTTTATTTCAAGCACCGTTTGATGTGCCTTTTGCTCCAGCAAACGGCTTATTTGTTCGAACTTGAAAATCCGGGCACCTTTCAGTAATATGCTTTCATTGGTGAAATTGTAATGATAAAAGTCCCGTTTGAAAGCTTCGGTTGAGGGATAGAAATGCGTTTCAAGTCCCTCTATTTTTTCAAACGATTTATGGTGGCGACTGATGTGATCACCAATGCCGATTAATCGATTGATATGTTTTTCTTTTAGCGTCCTTGCTACAATATCATACAACTCCGCATCGCTTTCTGCACTTTGTAGAATATCAGAAAGTATCACCGTTCTTTTTGCGTGCTGCTGTTGTTGCGCCAGAAAATCCAACGCAATTTTAAGCGAACTTATATCCGCAGAATAGCTGTCGTTAATAATGGAGCAATTGTTTGTTCCTTTTTTCAACTCCAGTCGCATGGCCACTTGCGTAAGCTGCAACATGCGTTCTGCAATAACGTTTTGATCAACATTTTCATGCAATAAAACACACCAGCAGGTAATCGCATTTTCAATAGAAGCATTGTCAATAAAAGGAACTTTGACCGCAATTTTTGCACCATTGTATTCAGCTTCAATTGTGGTGGAATTGTTTTTCTTTACAATAGAACAAACTCTTACCGTTGCGCCTGTCTTCGTGCTCCAGTCAAACAATTTCATGTCAGGTCTGCTCTCTGCCTGCTGAAACTGGTGCAGGTATGAAGCAATGCCTTCATTTATTTCTGAATAATCTTTGCAGTAAATAAGCGTGTTAACATGTTTGAACAGCTGAAGCTTTTCATTTACTTTTTGACGCATGCTCATAAAGCCCTGGCTGTGTGCCTCGCCGATGTTTGTAAAAACACCTATTGTAGGTTGAATGATTTTTTCCAGTTTTTCCATCTCGCCACTTTGCGAAATGCCCGCTTCAAAAATGCCGAGATTGTATTGCTCGTCCATTTGCCACACACTTAATGGAACACCTATTTGTGAGTTGTAGCTTTTGGGACTTTTTACAATGTTGTAATCTGCTTCCAGTAATTGGTTCAGCCATTCCTTCACAATCGTTTTTCCATTGCTTCCCGTGATGCCGATAACGGGAAATTTAAATTGCTTGCGATGATGAATAGAAAGTGTTTGCAGTGCAGCCAATGTATCTTTTACCTGGACGATGTTTGCGCCGGGAAGTTCCATTTCTGGCACCTCGCTTACCACAAAATTGCGCACCCCTTTTTCATAAGTCTCCTGGAGAAAAGTATGTCCGTTTCTACGACCGCCTTTTAAGGCAAAAAACAGGGAGGTAGCAGGAAACAAAACTTTTCGGCTGTCGAGCAATAGCCTGTCAATAGAAACGTCATCCGTTCCCGTTTGCAGTAATTTTCCTTTAACGATCTGAACAATAGTCGGAATAGTATATTGCAATGGTTCGATATTTTTATGTAAGCAAAAGCATCATCTCTCTTCAATTTACATACCGGAAAATTGAAGTAGACAAACGCAGAGAAATATGTTTCTTTCTGCGGTCAGGGTAGGTGCGTGGTCGATCAATGCAGATCTTTCTGTTCCATATCAGTGTCCGTATCTTTTTTAGCTACAGCAGCTGAATAAATAATCGAGAGCCCGATACACAGAACAATCACCAGCAACGAAATGTATGAAGGTATTTTAAAGTGAATGATTTCTGCCAGCATTTTCAGGCCGATAAAAACCAGCACAATTGCAATGCCTTGTTGCAGGTAAGCAAATTTGTTTACAGCTCCCTTTAACAAAAAGAACAGGGAACGCAAACCAAGCACCGCAAAGATATTGGAAGTATAAACGATCAATCTTTCCTGTGTTATGGCAAATACTGCCGGAATGGAATCAAGCGCAAAGAGAATGTCGGTAGTCGCCAGCATGATCACGGCTACAAATAAAATGGTGTAATATTTTTTGCCATCCTGGTACACAACAAAACTTCCGTTGCCATCTTCATGCGTCAATGGAAAAACACGTTGAAGAAATTTGTAAACCCTGTTGTTGCTCAGATCAGGCTCTTCATCATGTTTTGTGGTAAACATTTTAATACCTGTCCATAACAAGATCGCGCCGAAGATCCATAGCACCCACGTGAAGCGTTCAATAAGAACAATTCCTATTGAGATGAAAATAACGCGGAGCAAAATGGCCATCAAAATCCCAATAAGCAACAATCTTCCGTAAAATTTTTCCTTTATCCCAAAGAATGTAAAAATGAGAATGAAAACAAAAATGTTATCAATGCTTAGCGACCACTCCATGAGGTAAGCGCTCAAATATTCAACAGCGTGTTTTGGGCCATCTTCAAACCATACAAATATGCCAAAACCCAATGCGAGCACCACCCAGAAAATGGTTTGTATCAAAGCCTTTTTAATAGTCACTACAGCATTTTTCTTGCTGAGTAAGCCAAGATCAAAAATCAATGCCAGGATAATTACAATTCCAAAAACGATATAAGAAATTTGTTGAGGTGTCAGTGCCATTCTGCTGTAGAAATTTTAATGCCCGCAAAAATACTTATTTGAGTGCATGCGTCCCAACGGGACTCTCATAAATGTAATGAAAAAAGCCAATCGTTAGGCAATGATTAATATTGACATTTCTATTGCCGGAAGGCTTCGACAAACTCAGCCTGACACTCCGCTCGGGTTGTCAGGCTGAGCTTGTCGAAGCCTTAACGATTATTGACTGTTTTTACAGCTGCAAACTTTATTCCCCTGTACGATACTTTCTTTTGCGTATGTATTGATATAAGATGCCGAAAATAAACACCAGCAACAAAGGCAACATTATGTTAATGATTTGCCATTTCGATTTTTCCGACTCTATTTTCTTTTTATCCAGCAAACGAAGGGTATAATCTTTACTGCGCGCCTCGAGAATACCGGAGTTGTCCGTAAGGTATTCAAGACAGTTCGCAAGAAAATCCTTGTTAGCATATTGATACTGCGTAAACATATTCATGCCCAGCGGCAGAGGACCTTCTTTTTGCGTAACGGCATTTAATGCAATATCACCATCAGCAATCACGATCATCTTATTCTCCGGTGAACTGTTTGCAAATGCTCCAGCTCCTGCAAAGGCATCCTTTTGAGGCTGTGTAAGCCTGTTTGCAAAAAGCGATTGGAATTTTCCTTCCAGCAAAACAGCTACAGGAACATTCGCTTTGTTGAATGTTTTCAGGTCATCTTCGTTTTGAATACTTTGGAAAGAAACTTTGGCCGGAGTGCTTAAAACCCTGCTGTTTGCCGATGATGCCAGCAAAATTGTTTTTTTAATGCCATCTGCTTTCACCGTATCTATACTGTTGGGAAATTGAGAAACCACATAATCAAGATTCTTTGCAATTGGGTGGTTGCTATAATTAGTCAGCAATGGGAAATAGGGCCATGGCAAAAGCTCCATTTGCGGCTTGCCTCCCATGCTTCCCACAACAGAAGGAATTTTGTCTGCATTCAGATCCTGCAAAAGATCCGGATTAATGCGTACACCATATTTGAACAACAGGTCCTCTATATTGAGGTTTCTATCAAAAGCGATAAAGTCATTTTGAGCTCTTTGCAGGCTGTCCATCTCTGCGTACAATTCGTCTACCAGCCACATGACCTTACCTCCGTGCATTACATACTGGTCAAGTTTTACCTTTTGAACATCAGTAAAAGGAATCGTTGGCTTTACAATTACAAGCGCATTGAAAACAGAAGGAATTTCAGGAAAACTATCAATCGGGAAAATGCGGGTTACATAATCATGTTTCAAAGTGTTCTCAATGAAACCATACACATTGTAAGATAGCGGCTCGCCGTTACCTGATAAGTAACCAACCACCGGTACGCTGTCCTGCGTAATTTTTTGTATCGCACGTGCAAACTTATATTCGAGTAATGCCTCGGCATTATTGAGTGAGTTAATACCATCCACTGAACTTTGCCCTTGCAGTAAATCGATAGCAATGGCGCGGCCTCTGTAAGTAATCAATGCACCGGGATAAACAAGACGTTGTTCCTGTCCTTCACCTTCCTTCACTTTCGCTTGAATGTTCATTGGATTTAATCCCAATCTACTCAATGAATCCTGGAACTGCGCTTTTGCGCTGTCTCCCAATCCTTCGCCCGGTTTTGTAAAACTGTATTGAATATTTCTTTTGCTTACTTCTTTAAATTCCTGCAAAAGATCTTTGGTGCTGTTGGCGAGTTTTTTAAAACCTGCCGGCAATTCGCCACTCAGGAATACATTGATCGAAACCTTGTCCTCCAAACCATATATCAGTTTTTTGGTGGGTTGGGAAATGGTGAACCTTTTTTCCTTTGTAAGATCCAGCCTGTAATGCACGGCAGAAGCGATGTATGTGATTGCAAATAAAATAATCAATAAAAAAAGCCACCAAAGTTTCGTGTTAAATAACTTCTTCATTCCGATATTTTTTGCGGCGAACCGCTTTAGAAAGTTTTGAGTTTTGGGTATTGGAGATTTTCTATGCTACACTAAATCTCCTCGAAAGATTCCTCCATGTAAACACAAGGAAAAACACAATCACAGATAGAAAATAAATAACATCACGGCTGTCAATCACACCACGACTTAAACTTTTATAATGGAAATCAATTCCCATCATTTCAATATAGTAATCTGCACCCGAAGCAAAAACAGGAATGCGGCTGATCGCGTTAAAACCTGTGTACACAATAAAGCAGGCAAATGCACTGATGATAAACGCAACCACCGCATTGTTGCTAAAACTGCTACAACAAATGCCGATTGCAGTAAAAATTGCTGCGAGTAAAAACAAACCTATATAAGAGCCAATCGTTGCGCCCGTATCAATGCCACTCGTCTCAGAAAGCGCATTTACAGAAATCGCATAGATTATGGTTGGTAACAAAGCGATAATAACAATAAGCAGGCAGCCAAAATATTTGCCCAATATCACTTGTTTATAAGAAACGGGACTTGTTTGCAAAATTTCATAAGTGCCTGTTTTGAATTCTTCTGCAAAACTCCTCATGGTTATTGCAGGAATTAAGAATAGCAATATCCACGGAGCGAGATTAAAAAACTGATCGAGTGTGGCATAGCCATCATCGAAAATATTTGTGTCGGGAAAAACAAACAGGAATAGCCCCGTTAATAGTAGGAAAATGGAAATAGCAATTAAGCCCGTCAGGCTGCTGAAGAATTGTCGGAATTCTTTAATACAAATTGGCCACATAGGAGTCAAAAATAAGATTTACAGTGTACAGAAATGCAAGTATATTTTAAATACATATAGATTATAAACGATTTATATGCGTATTTATTAAGGTGAGTAAGTAGAATTAGTTGAAAAAATTAGATATAAAAAAACGGTTGAATGTAGATTTAACTTATATTCGCTGAATACTTAACTATTACTTAACACCTTTCCTACGATATAATTTACGGTTTTGATTAATAAAAATATTATCCAAAACCAACTGCTATAATTCCGCCACCAGGCGGAATTTTTTTATCTGTACCCTTTTAAAAATCAACTGATAAAAGGTCGTATGATCGGAATAAACATTAGCAGATTAGCATCGAAGCTTTTGAATTTTCCCTTTTTCCTTTTGACTTACCACAAGCAATAAAAAAGCCGCTTATCCTTTCTTAACGATCTGATAAGCGACCTAAAAACGTCTATACTGCGAACAAATATTAATATGTAAGTTCCCCCATCTTTCCTGCTTCGAAATTTGCAATAGCTTCCTGAATTTCAGGGAAGCTGTTCATTACAAACGGGCCATAACTCACCACCTTTTCATTGATCGGTTCTCCACCGAAAGCAATTAAGGTAACATCTTCCAAAGCTTTAAAGACGATTTGCGTTCCTTCCGGTGCAAACTGAACTATCTGACCTGTTTTTATTTCATCGGCCAATATTTTTACTTTTCCTTCCATTACATATAGCCCAGCTGTATAACCATCTTTCACAGGCAATGTAAATGTGTTTCCTGCTTTAACATTGATGTGGTAGTAATACATCGAAGTATGCGTAGTAACAGGAGAGGTCCTTCCTTCATACTCGCCTATTAAAACTTTTACACGGCTTGTTTCATTTTCTACTACAGGTAAAGTTGCAGAAGGATAATTTCTAAAAGAAGGCTCCAGCCTTTTTTTGTCAGAAGGCAAATTGATCCAAACCTGCATCAATTCAAGATTGCCACCTTTTTCAAGAAACTGGTCAGTTGGTCCTTCACTGTGAACGATGCCTGATCCCGATGTCATCCAGTTAATATCTCCGGGATGAGCAATTTGGTCATGGCCTTTGCTGTCACGATGGAAAAATTCTCCATCGATGATATAGCTCACCACTTCAAAACCAGCGTGTGGGTGAGGTGGTATTCTTATCGATGCACCTGCCGGAACCGTAGCCGGCACCATATGATCGATAAATATAAAAGGGTCTACTTGTTTTAAATTTCTTGTAGGCAAAGCCCTTTTCACTTTATTCGCGCCTACGAATTCTATCGAAGCATCTTCAATAGTGTTTATAATTCTTGTGGTCATTGCTTTTCCTTTAGTTGTTTGTTGTTGGTTGATAGTTGTTAGACTGCTCAATCAACAGCAACCTCATTTTCAATTTTCAACTTTCAATTTTCAATTGTGCATCGGCACCTCTATCGCCAACACATCCGCATCTGCCAATGCTTTTATCTCCACGCTGTTACTTCCGCTAATGCCGATGGCATCTCTTTTATTCACAACCTGTCCGTTTACTTCAATGCTGCCTTCTATTATAAACAGGTAAACACCGTTTCCTGCGAATTTGGCTTCATAATTCAAGGTTGTATTCTGATCCAAAGATGCTCTTGCAAAAACAGCATCCTGGTTGATCCAAAGACATCCGTCTTTTTCATCCGGGCTTACTACGATCTGCCAGTTATTTTTTCTCGCATTACTGTCATATGTTTTTTGGTCATAATGCGGTTTGATGTTATTCACCTTTGGGAAAACCCAGATCTGCAAAAAGTTTACAGGCTCTGTTTTTGACGCATTGTATTCCGAGTGATGTAAACCGGTTCCTGCACTCATTATTTGTACATCTCCGGTATTGATGAATTTTTCATTTCCCGTAGAATCCTTGTGTGCCAAAGCGCCCTTTAATGGGATCGAAACAATTTCCATGTTGTCGTGCGGGTGCGCGCCAAAACCACCACCGCCGGCCACAACATCATCATTCAAAACACGAAGTGCTCCAAAATGTATTTTGGAAGGCTCATACCAACTCGCAAAACTGAATGAATGATAAGAATCCAACCAGCCATGATTAGCATGACCTCTTTCTGATGAAGGATGAAATACTGTTTCCATATATTAACTCCTTTTTAAGTTTAGTGTTTAAACATCAATTAATATACCAAGAGATGATTAGCCGTTAAAACTGACAGCTTGTCGCGAGAAAGAGGCTTCGTAAACTCAGCTTAACACTCCGCAGATGATGTCAGGCTGAGCTTGTCGAAGCCCTAGTGAAATGATATAGTTATTAGTTTAGTAATTCGAAGTTGAAAACGTCGTCCTCTTCGCGGTTCTCGTTGAATTCTACAATGAAATTGTTTCTGCCTTCACCCGCCAGAATCGTCATGTACTTCATTTGTACCAACTCCAACATGCTGAGGAACAGGAAAATAGCGTGGATGCGGTTGTCGCAGAATTCGAATATTTTTTCAAACGACATTGTTTTTTCGCGGGTTACAGTCGCCAGCATGTGCTCACGACTCTTTTCCATTGTATAATGGTATTGGACAACGGTATGCACCGGTTTGTTGTTTCTCTCATACACCTTTTGCATGGCTTTTTCGAAGGCCTTCATCAGTTTGAAAAGTGTAATTGCCTGTATTTCAGTTCCTTCGCCCGCTTCTTCACCAATAGAAGAGATATCCTTTTGAAGGTTACCGCGTTTTACCATCAGCATACGGATGGCTTCCATTTCTGCCATTTCAGCCGCCGCTTGCTTGTATTTTTTGTATTCGAGTATTTTGTCGATCAGTTCCTGGCGCGGATCAATTTCATTTCCCAGTGCATCCAGTTCTTTTCTTGGTAATAGCATTTTTGCCTTAATGCGCATCAATGTAGAAACGAAAAGAATGAACTCGCTGGAAAGCTCGATGTTCAGGTTGTCCTGGGAATGTATATACGTAAGAAAGTCATTGATAATGTTGGTGATAGGAATATTGTAAATATCCAATTCATCCCTCTCAATAAAGAACAATAAAAGGTCAAACGGGCCCTCAAACTGAGGTAACTTGATCTGATATGTTGGCTGCTGACTCACGTATTATATTTTAAGAATAAAGCCTGCTGATAACAACAGGCTTTACAAAAATATATTATTTACGAGGTAAATAATTTGAAAGTTTGAAAATATGAGAATTTGAAAATGCTTTCAGCTCAACTTTCATTTTTTTAATTAACTCGCCGAAAATCCGGAGTAATTAGTAGATTTTGCGGGATGAACCCAAAGCATTTTCAAATTCTCATATTTTCAAATTTTCAAATTCGGCTGTTAAAACTTTACAGCTAACCCAATGCCCACATTCTCACGTAATTGCGTTCGCGGTGAATTCTGTTCCGGTCCAAAAACCCTTACGTCATCGTCATAAATAATATCAAGTGCCACACTCGCCTGGAGCCATTTATTTACCTTTAGCGCCAACAGGTTTGTAAAGTACACATCCACGTTTTGCGGATTGTGCTGGTAATTGGAGAAAAGGTCAAGTCTGGACTTATACACCACATTTTTCATGATCTCATGCATATAATTTATGGTAACAAAAGCACCTATTTCATTACGGACATGTTTGCCTGTATCTACACCATAAGCGCCCTTTGCAGAAAGATCTTTATCGGTAACAAACGTCCAGCGGGAGGTAAGCGGCGAAACAAAAATGGTAAAATAGTCAGTCGGCCTGAAGTCAATACCGGCAGAAAGAAGCAGGTAACCCGGAGACATAAAGTTGGATATTTTGTCGGCTGTCGTATCATTTGGATAATTATAACCTGCTGTAAACTGGCTACGGAAATTCACCAGCCCACTCAAATACCATTTTGGAGCCAGCTCATATCCATATTTTGAATAGAGATCAATTTTATCATTGCTTTTTCGCATACCCAGCGACGTTGTTTTTACATAACCGAGACCAAGATCCAAAGTGTTGTCCCACGTATTTCTTCCCTTTTTGTAATAACCGTATACACTCAGGATGCTGTTGAAATTGATTGATAGCTCATCACCACCTGCTGCCCAGTTTGAAAGAGATGTCTGTCCAAAAGTCAGAGAGAAAAGGCCTCCGGTTTTCCATGTTTTTGGAATCGTGTCATTAGGGTCTTTTGTAATGGTTCTGCTACTTTCGTTTTGTAAACCCTTGATCGTTTGGTCCTGTGCAAATAGCCAACCCGTCATCAATACCAGGCTACATGCGAGCATTGCTTTTTTCATAATGATTGTGTTTAAAACAATTAAGAATTAGGAATTAAGAATTAAGAATTTTTCGTGCGCTGCAGGAAAAGTAAATGCAAATTTCGCTAACATAGAAGTGAAACCGAATATCACTCGTATTGCAGCACCTGAAGAATTCTTAATTCTTAATTCCTAATTCTTAATTATCAATTGTCAAAGAGGTATTTAATTGTAAAAACGTTGCCTATTTCTTCAGCTCATCCCTTATTTCCATCAACAACTTATCTGTGCTGGAAGGTTCTGCAGCTGCAGCGGGAGCTTGATTCTTCAATCTGTTGAGCCCTTTTACTACCATAAATAAAACAAAGGCTATGATGAGGAAGTTGATAAATACCTGTATGAAATTTCCCCAGGCGAATATCGCGGCGCCAGCTTTTTTGGCCGCATCATATGTGGCATAGTGCGAGCCATCCAGGGAAACAAATTTGTCGGTAAAACTGATGCCGTGCAGCAGCACGCGGGAAATGATAGGCATCAGGAGGTCATTTACAATTGAGTCAACGATCTTTCCAAAGGCGGCACCAATAATAACACCTATTGCAAGATCCATTACGTTGCCCTTCATGGCAAATTCTTTAAACTCTTTTACAAAGCCCATAGTAGTTCAATTTTTATTGTTTAATCAGGTTTCTATTATTACAAATAGCTTAAAGTAATGGTTGAGGATTTTGGAGCAAATTGTTACTGCGGTTAGGCGTTACGTTTACATTTCGAAGAATTGAAATGTATTGTTTCCGTCCGCGACAAATGTATATAAAAAAAATAGTTTAGCTAATCAATTAAGCATCATTATTATATCAATCACCCTGTTTTATAAGTTGTTGACCGGTTTAATAAAAGACTGTTCAAAGGCAACTGGGTAATTTATTTGGTTCCACCAAACAAAAATGCCGGCATTGCGCCGGCATTTTATAATCTATGTTTTAATCAGGTCTAGATGGCCATGATTTCCTTTTCTTTTGTTACCAGATGCTTCTCAATCTGCGCTATATATTTATCTGTGATAGCCTGAATATCCTTCTCGGCGTCTTTTGCAGCATCTTCGCTCAGGCCGTCTTTCTGCAATCTCTTAATCATCTCAATGGCATCTCTGCGGATATTGCGAATAGACACTTTTGAAGCTTCTCCTTCACCATTCGCTCTTTTTACAAATTCTTTACGGCGCTCTTCCGTAAGTGGCGGAAGGAACAGGCGAATGATCAATCCATCGTTTTGCGGATTTAAACCAATATTTGAATTGATGATAGCTCTTTCGATCGGTTGAAGCATATTCTTTTCCCAGGGCTGAATGGTTAAAGTGCGTGCATCTACCACAGATACATTGGCAATTTGCGCAAGCGGGGTAGCTGAACCGTAATAATCTACGGTAATGCCGTCGAGTATTTGAGGATTTGCTTTACCTGCACGTATTTTAGTTAATTCACTTTCCAGGTGTTTAATCGCCTTGCTCATAGACGATTCTGTATCATCCATTATTATTGCTAATTCATCAGACATAGTGCTAATATTAATGGCGCAAATCTAATGTGAATTTTGTAAGTAAAAATTAAAAAATCAAAATTCAAAAAAGTAACATCCGGTGCCATTGGTAAATGGCATCGTTCAATCAACCTCCGTTTTGACTTTCAACTTTTGATTTTTGACTTTTCTTACTTCTGCTCCAATACCGAATCCTTTGTCAAGGGAACTATTTTAGTAGAAAGAGCATTGCTTTCAACAGCGCCTTTTTGCAAGTTCGCCACAAACAATCTTGGGCGCTTGGTTTTTTGCAAAATGCCGATTCCAACAAAGAAAGCTGCACTGATACCCAACACGAGCAAAGTACAATTTACAGAAGGTGAAAAATAAGCTGAGGCGATGATTACAACAATATTAGCGGCAACTAATGTAAGTACGATGTTTCTGTGCGATAAGCCTCTATCAAGTAATAAGTGATGAATGTGATTTCTGTCGGGGCTAAACGGTGAACGTCTTTTCAGCATTCTTATACTGAATACTCTTAGCGTATCGAGCAATGGAATGAACAACAACGCGATTCCAATTGCGGGACCGCTGCTCATCGGCATTGTGGACGATTCTGATATGTTGATAAATTTAATTACCAATATAGAGTTGATCAGACCGATCAGCAACGAGCCGGTATCACCCATGAATATTTTTGCAGGCTGGAAGTTGAAAAGCAGGAACGCAACCAACGCACCGGCAAGCGAAAATGCAAGGATTGAGTAAGCTGTTTCTCCAACCTGAAGCATATAAATACCAACGAGTGAAGAAACCATTAAACCAAGACTTCCCGCAAGACCATCAATACCATCAATAAGGTTGAAAGAATTGATCACGACAAGTATTGTAAAGTAAGTAAGCAACAGGCTGTACATCTCAGGCAATTCGTGAATGCCTAAAAAGCCATGCATGCTATTAATTTGAATTCCTCCTTTATAGATTACAATAAAAGCGGCCAATACCTGGCCAATGAATTTTTTTATTGGGGAGAGAATAAGAATGTCATCTTTAATTCCAAGGAAGAAAATAACCAGCGTAGCAGCAATGAAATATTGCATTTCGCTGGATTGTGCAAAGTTTGTACTAAGCATGCAGCCAAACACAAAACCGGCAAAAATGCCAAGGCCGCCCAATGAAGGGATCGGCGTTACGTGTACCTTTCTTTCGTCTGGTACATCGTACAGTTTTTTGATTTTGGCAACCTTAATGATGATCGGTATAGCCAAGTAAGAGACTGCAAAAGAGATAGATAAGCTTAGTATTACATCTAACATAAGGTTTAATTGAATGCGGTACAAAAATATACTTTAAGTTGGATAACCCTTGTTCAAATTGGCCTGATAACCAAAATTTTTTATTCTTCTAATGGTTTACCATGATATTAGAAGATTATAGGGCAGGTAAAATATGATGCAAATAAAGTACCACATACAATGAATGGAGGAAAACTTTAATGCATTCAAATTGTTGGTATAAATTTTTTTAAAGATTAGATTTGTTAAACTCAACACTTTATATATGCCTACACTACAAGAAACTGCATCGCAGATAAGAAGGGATATTTTGAGAATGGTACACGGCGCAAACAGTGGGCATCCGGGCGGATCTTTAGGCTGTACGGAATTTTTTACAGCACTTTACTTTAAAATAATGAAGCATAACCCGTCCTTTTCAATGGATGGAAAAGGGGAAGATATTTTCTTTTTGTCCAATGGACATATTTCACCGGTTTTCTATGCAACTCTCGCAAGATCAGGTTATTTCAATTTAAAAGAATTAAACACATTTAGAAAATTAGATTCTCGTCTGCAAGGGCATCCAACTACCCATGAACACCTTCCGGGTATTCGCGTAGCCAGCGGGTCACTGGGGCAGGGCATGAGTGTGGCCATTGGTGCGGCGCTTGCAAAAAAGCTTAACGGCGACCCACAAACCGTTTTTACACTCCACGGAGACGGCGAATTGGACGAAGGTCAAAACTGGGAAGCGTTGATGTTTGCGGCCCACCACAAAGTCGATAATCTTATTTCAACTGTGGACTGGAATGGACAACAAATTGATGGCCCTACCGCAAAAGTGATGAATTTGGGTAACCTGCCAGAAAAATTTGCCTCCTTTGGTTGGGAAGTAATTCGCCTTGAGGATGGAAATAATATGGATCTTGTTGTTAGCACCATTGAAAGCGCGAAAACATTTTTAGGAAAAGGGAAGCCTATCGCCATTATGATGCACACTGTCATGGGTAAAGGTGTAGACTTTATGGAGGGCCATCATGAATGGCACGGTGTAGCCCCGAACGACGAACAATTGGCTAAAGCGCTGGCGCAAATACCAGAGACCCTCGGCGACTATCCGGCAATTTGAAAATTTGAAGATTTGAAAATTTGAAAATGAACGGTGCGACATACATGTTGGATTCCCAACTTTTCGAATGTTCGAGAAATTAAATAATCGTTCGGTAGTCGACAATAAAGAATTTTCAAATTTCCACATTCGCCCTACCGCAACTCGATAGGTTGAAGGGATGCTTTTCTAGAGGGAAACCAAGAGGCTAGCATTGCCACAATTATAACGGTGAAGAGCACCAGCAAAACATCCGAAGCATATAGTTTTACCGGGTAATGATCTATTACAAAACTGCCTCCTTCGAGAGCAATGATCTTGAATTTTTCCTGCGCCCAGCAAATAATCATAGCCAGCAAAACGCCGCCCACACTGCCAACGGAAGCTAATAGCAAGCCTTCAGTTAGAAAAATGCCCTGCACTTTATTGTCCGGTGTGCCGAGTGCTTTTAATATTTGAATATCTTTTTGTTTTTCCAAAACGAGCATTGTTAATGCACCGATCATGGTAAACGCAGCCACTGTAAGTATTAATGAAAGCACCCCGTAAATGATCCATTTTTCCAGCTGCATGGCTGAGAAAAATGTTTTGTTTTGCTCATATCTTGTTATTACATCAATCTTGTTTCCGAGTGCCACCTGCAAATTGCGCTTGACCTTATCCGGATTGGCGCCGGCTTTCAACGAAATTTCTGCTGCGCTGTATTCATCTGGCTGTAGATGCAGCATGCGCTGCATAAAGCCAATGTTGGTGATCACGTATTTATTGTCGAAATCTTCTTGAATAGCAAAAGATCCGGATGTGCTTATATTATCCGCCGCGAGACTTTGCAGCGGGTCGGTGGTTTCGCCTTTTTGGGGAAGATAAACCGTTAACGGAAGCAAAGCTTTTTCTGCTTCGAGCGCCAAAGCATTTTCGACGCCAATTCCCAATACAGCCACCGGTTTGTCTGCGCTCCCTAGTTCGTAATTGCCATGCCTTACATGTTGTTTTACGCTGGTAACCTTTGTGTAATCGGAGTCTACGCCTTTTAAATACACCAGGCTTTGCCAATCGCCGTTTCTCATCAGCGCCTTTTCTTCCACATTCAGCGAATAGGCATTAACGCCGGGAACAGTCTTGATCTTAGCTAATTCTTCCGGAGTAAAAATGATTGTTTTGCCCTTTACTGGAAGCACTTTAAGATCTGTATAAAACGAAGCATACAGTGACTTTACCAGATCTTCAAAACCATTGTACACACTAAGCACCACGATAAATGAAGCAGTGCCCACCATAATGGCAAGCACACTTATCCATGCAATGATGTTAATGGCGTTGGTTGATTTTTTAGATCTGAAATAGCGCCAGGCAAATAGAAAATTCAATTGGGAAGTTTTTTACGCTGTAAACTTAGGGTTTCTCTTCGCCCGAAGAAGGACGTTCGTCATTGATCTTTTTAAATAATTCTTCCATTTTAAACACATAGTCGAGCGTGTCGTCGTTGTAGAATGTAAGTTGCGGCATAGAGCGCAACTGGCTTTTTACCCGGGCCACCAGCTCTTTTTTTATTTCCCACTCTCTTTCCTCAATTTTCTTGAGGGTAGCTTGGGCATCCTTAATCTGGAAAAAACTTAGATATATTCTTGCCTGGAACAGGTCCGGAGTAATTTTTACGGAGGAAATGGAAACCATTCCGCCATCGATCATGCTCAAACCAAGTTTCTGAAAAATGGCATTCAGTTCTTCATTTAACAAACCTGCCACCTGTTTTTGTCTTTTTCCTTCTTCCATAATATTACCTTTGTGCGCTGTAAATTTACAGCTTTAAAAGTGAAGCTGGGATAAAACCACACGATCAAATATAAAATGAAGAAGTTTTCGAGGATTTTTAAGTATATCAGGCGATACAGCGACAAGTTGACGCTTTATTTTGTTTTTACGTTACTGGCTACATTATTTGGTGTTCTTTCGATTACCATGTTAATGCCTTTCTTTGACCTTATTTTCAAGCCCAATCAGCCTGCAAATCAAATTTTAAGCGACAATAAATTGGTGTCGATAATTAATCGATATCTCCTGACTGTGATTCAAACAAACGGGCGAGTTGCGGCATTGACCATCATTTGCGTGTTCCTTATTGGTCTTACATTATTAAAAAATCTCTTTCTATATCTATCTAACCTTCTATCGGCTCCTATTAGAAGTGCTGTGGTAACAGAAATGAGGAAGGACCTGTATAATAAGATACTTGAGTTGCCGGTTGGTTATTTTACAGAGAAGAGAAAAGGCGATATTATGTCGAGAATGACGAATGATATTGTGGAGATAGAAAGTTCCATCGTAGGAACAATGGAAGGTTTGGTAAAAGATCCAATAACGATAATTGGTTACCTCATTTCGCTGATCATTATTTCTCCTGTACTATCTCTTTTCCTTTTGGTGCTGCTTCCTGTAACAGGGTTTTTTATCGGGAGGATCAGTCGCAAGTTAAAAACACAATCACAAGACGCAGCCGTGAGACTCGGTGAAAGCTTGTCGATCATGGATGAAACGCTTGGTGGTCTGCGTGTGATCAAAGCATTTATGGCTGAGAAACTATTGAGCACAAGATTTTTTGCAGTGAACGATGACCTTTTCCGTATTCGCAAAAAAATGAATGCCCGTCGCGATCTTGCCTCTCCTCTTACCGAATTGCTTGGTGTAATGGTGCTTTGTACTATTCTTTACTTCGGAGGACGACTTGTATTGGCCGGTGGCAATACGCTTACTGCATCTGGTTTGCTGGCGTACATCGCTTCTTTCGGATTGCTCATTAATCCTGCAAAAAATATCTCCACATCTTTCTTTAACATTCAAAGAGGTGCAGCAGCGATTGAACGTGTAGAAGAAGTATTGAATGCTCCTGTAACAGTAGATGATAATCCAAACGGTAAGCAACTGGGATCATTTAATGACAGCATTGAGTTGCGCAACGTATCATTTGCTTATGAGGATACGGTAATTTTAAAGAATATTAATCTTACGATAAAAAAGGGAAAAACAGTTGCATTGGTAGGTTCTTCCGGTGCCGGAAAGTCAACACTGGCGGACCTTGTACCGCGTTTTCATGATGCGACCGGCGGTGAAGTTTTGATTGATGGTGTTAATATAAAAGATTACTCTTTGGCTTCGGTAAGGCAACATATCAGCATTGTAACGCAGGAGCCGATCTTGTTTAATGATACAATCGCAAACAATATTTCTTTAGGTTCTCCAAATGCTACGAAAGAGGAAATCATTACTGCGGCAACAGTAGCCAATGCGCATAAATTCATTGTACAAAAAGAAGAAGGCTACGATACCAACATCGGCGACCGCGGTTCCAAACTAAGCGGTGGTGAAAGACAAAGGCTCACTATTGCACGCGCAGTATTGAAAAACCCTCCGATCTTAATTTTGGATGAAGCAACTTCTTCCCTGGATACAGAAAGCGAAAGACTGGTACAAGATGCCATCAACAATATGATGCAAAACCGCACCAGTATTGTAATTGCGCACAGGCTTTCCACCATTCGCCACGCAGATGAAATCATCGTATTGCAAAAAGGTGAAATTGTGGAACGTGGTACACACGAAGAATTGATTGCACTGGAAGGCTTTTATAAGAAGCTGGTAAATATGCAGGAAGTGAAATAGGGGATGATCAATTAAGAATTAAGAATTCTTTCAATGTTTACTACAAAAGATAACGCATAGATGCCGTGGTTCGTGAAGACACGAAACACGGCATTTTCATTTGGTTTATTTCAGGGATGAGACGGTTGTAACCATTTTTAGGTGCCGCTGTTGGTGTGAAGCGTTGCTTTGTGCTGGAGCTCACCAACAGCAACCAGCACAATTGTTGTTGGTACGCCCGCGCTGCAAGCTGAGCTTCGATACCAACAACGGCGATATGGCCTTCGCTTCAGAGATATGGAAGTTTCATGAACATGATCGTTTATTTTGAGGCTTTCTGCTTATTCCTGGCCGAGATTAAAAATTTCTTTTCTCGCCATTTTTTTACACCATCGGTATCACATTTCTCAAAACCTTCTTTACATTCGACGATCAAATAAATGCCTAACATGAGGAAAAATCTACTGTTGGCTGCATCAATTGCCTTGATGTGCAGTTCAAACATTTCATTTGCCCAAAAGAAAACATTTTCATTCAATGATGTTTTCAAATCCGGTGCAAACCTGAATATCACCAAACCCTTGCCGGACATCTCCAAATGGATCGACAATGAACATTATCTTGAAACAAAACGGGAAGATGGCAAAACCACACAATACAGCGTGGATGCGAAAACAGGCAAGGCCGTTGTTTTCACCGGACAATTGAAACCTACCCAGCCAATAGTACCAATGATCGGTGTGGAAGGGGCTGTGAATATGACAGCCAGTCCTGACGGTAAATTTTTCGCTTATACAAAAAACAACAACCTCTATACTTTAGAAATTGCAACGCATAAAGAAACGCAACTTACAAACGATGGTTCTGACAACATTCTGAATGGTTATGCTTCATGGGTGTACTATGAAGAAATCCTCGGAAGAGCCAGTCATTACAAGGCTTTCTGGTGGAGCGACGACAGCAAACATCTTGCTTTCATGCGTTTTGATCAATCAATGGTGCCTGTTTTTCCTATTTATGTGGCAGACGGTCAACATGGTTATTTGGAGAACCAGCGCTATCCAAAAGCTGGTGATAAAAATCCCGAAGTAAAAATTGGTATCGTTGATGTTGCCAGTGCAAAAGTGAACTGGGCCGATTTCAACGACAAAGACGATCAGTATTTCGGAACGCCAATGTGGGCGCCAGACAACACTTTATGGGTGCAGTGGATGAATCGTGACCAGAACAACCTGAAAATTTATTCGGTAGGTTTCGATGGCGCAAAAAAACAAGTGTACAACGAAGAACAAAAAACATGGATCGTATTGGATGAAGATGATCGTTTCCAATTCATCAATGATGGCAAACAGTTCATTGTTAAAAGTGATAAAAGCGGTTGGAAACAATTGTATCTGTACAATGCTGATGGCACATTTGTGAATGCTATTACTCAGGGCGATTTTACCGTTACTGCCATTTCATTTGTAGATGAAAAAAACAAAGCTGTTTACTTTAAAGCTCGCAAAGAAAACTCGGCACGTTTCGATTTATACAAAGCGCCTCTAAACGGCAAAGGTATTACCAGACTGACTTTCGGCGAGTACACCCACGACGCGATTAATGTTTCGCCGGATGGCAAATATTTCATCACTACATATTCCAATCTCAACACACCGCCAACAATGGCGCTGGTTGACAACAAGGGAAAAGTGATACGTGAATTGGGTGATAGCAAAGGCGCAAATTTTGATAGCTATGCATTGCCAAAAACAGAACTGGTAAGGGTGAAAAGCGATGACGGTTTGTTTGATTTGCCTGTAACGATCACTTATCCTATCAACTTCGATCCTTCCAAAAAATATCCTGTGTTGGTAAGCATCTATGGCGGGCCGGATGCTGGTACGGTTTACGACAGATGGAAACCTGTTGGCGGCGTTAACCAGTGGTGGGCGCAAGAGGGTTTGGTACAAGTGGCATTTGACAATCGCAGCAGTGGACATTTTGGTAAAAACGGCATGAATTACATCTATCGCCAGTTGGGTAAATATGAAATTGGAGATTTCATGACCTGTGGTCGCTGGTTGAAAAAACAACCCTGGATGGATAACAGCAAACTTTGCATTACAGGCGGCAGCTTTGGTGGTTACATGACTTGTATGGCGCTTACTTATGGTGCAGATGTGTTTGATTTTGGTATAGCACAAGCTTCAGTAACAGACTGGCAGTTGTACGATACGCACTACACCGAGCGTTTTATGGATACACCAAAGGATAATCCGGATGGCTACAAAAGCACTGCCGTTACAACCTATGCCGATAAATACAAAGGGTTGATTAGAATTGTACACGGCACAACCGATGACAATGTGCACATGCAAAACAGCATTCAACTGATCAACAAGCTGGAAGATCTGAAAAAAGATTTTGAGTTTATGCTCTATCCAAACGAGCGACATGGAATAGGTTCAAACGTTGCGGCTAAGCGCATTCACAATGCACTCGAGTCGTACAAATTTTACTATAAGAATTTGCTGAACAAACCTATGCCAGAGGATTTCTGGAAATAAAATATCCACTTAAATTCTCATCATGGGTTCATTAATTGTTTTTTATGATACCATGATGAGAATTTATTATTAATGAACAGTTAGTAGGTTGCGATAATCGTATTTATTGTAATCTTTATTTTTCTTCTTCTCTTTGTTTATTTCAAACAACTCGTTTTTTATCTCAATTTTTAGCCAGTATTCCGGACTTAAATGAGAAAATGAACTCAGTTTAAGAACGATATCAGAGTTCAACTTTCTTTCTCCAACCAAATATTTATGAAGATTACTATCTTTCATTTCAAATAATGTCGCCAATTTTTTTTGAGTGACATTTAATGTTTTAAGATACATTTTAACGAATTCCAAAAGCTCTCGTCTACCAAAGGTGTCCTCGGATTCAATAAAATCCTCGATTTGATATTTGATAGCCAACAGTTCGTTTTTAAGTTGTCTTTCTTTCGACTGCTTTCGAGAGTGAGAAAGTATGAATTCGCCTAGAGATTTTTCTTTCTCTTTATTCCAAATGTTGGCAACTTTAATTTCTTTGCTTTTCATACCTATCTAATTTAAATATTCATCAATTAATCTTTCTCCTGTTTCCGGAGGAATAACCATAGTTGTATCTCCCCACTTTAATGCACCATATTTTTGGCAATAAACAGACATCAGTTTTATTTCGTCGTTTTTATTTTCTTCCAAAACATCAAAAGCCAGCCATCCCTTGAAATGATCTTTGCCATGAATAAAACTAAGTCTACAAGCATATGCAATCAAACAACCGGCTACCTTATTATAAACTTTATTATCACCTTTGTTGTGTGGTGCGATTTCTATAAAAGCCATATAGGGTTCAACTGTATTCTTTAATTGAAAAATAAGACACCCTTCTATTATATCCGGACTTATTTGACAGATCAAAACATAGGTTTGAAAACCTTTTTTCTTAGAATGATTTTTGAAGTTAAACCGCCATCCATCTGTTAGCGATGGTAACACTAGTTTGCCCGGCTTGTCTATTTTCGCTTCTATCGATTCGTTATCTTTTAGTCTAATGATTTTTACTTTCATCTTTCGTTCGCCAGATAAAATTAATAAAAATTATACATTTTGTATAATTTTAGTTCTAAGTTTTTATTTTGTTCACACCACCAAACTCACTTCCCCTAAACTGAATTCCCGCTCCATTGTGTCAACAGTCATCAACTTTCCATTCTCATTCACGCCTTTGATGATTGTTTCAAAAACGGCGATATCTTTTCTCAGTTTCACTTTTTCTCCCCTTTTGTACAAGATTGCGTTGTAGTTCTCCAAAGTTTCCTGCAAGGGAGCAGAAAATAGCAGTTCATATCTTTTTTGCAGGCAATTGCACAACTCTTTGGCCATTTCCACAGTTGCAAAGGTTTTCCCTGTGATCTGTTTTAGCGAAACCGGATTTGCAACGCCTTCGGCAAAAACGGTCTGGTTGATGTTGATGCCAATGCCCACGATGGCAAATTGCCAATTATTGCCGGCAAGGACGTTTTCGATCAAAATTCCCCCTGCCTTTCTGTCACGCCAGTAAATATCATTTGGCCATTTAACCGCAACATCGTCAATCGCATATTTTTTATAAAAGTCATAACAACCTGCGGCAATTGCCGCACTTAGGAAGAATTGTCGGGTGACCGGAAGCCCCGAAGGCTTGAGTACAATGGAAAGCATGATGTTTTCCAGCGCTGTAGTTTTCCATTGACGCCCTAATTGTCCCTTTCCCGCCGTTTGTTCGTGGGCAAAAAACGCTGCTCCATGGGTGGCCAATCCTTCATGTGCCATGGCCATGGCATAGTTGTTGGTGCTGTCAATACTAGCCAATTCGGTGAAAGGGAAGCCTATAGTTACCATACATAAAGAAGTTGGAAAAGATTATTACTTTTGAGCGTTGCGAATGTAGTATTTTCTTTATTTTGAGATGGTAAAGGCTGCTGAAAAACAGGAACTGAGTTTCAGCCTCTTTTTGAAAATCGTAAGGCGACTTTTTGAATGTAGTTTACTTTAGTTACGGGGCTATTTTAAATAAGAAAACATCCCCGGAATCACAATAGCAACCTACTAATATTTAATTACTAAAAGATTTCATTATTGGAACAATTGTCAGTATTAGCTACCCGCAAACGTAGCAGTGTAGCAAGGTTAACGAAGAGCTCCAAAATCCTCAAGGTCATCATTCATGCTATTAAGGAAAAAAAGGGTGAAAACATAATAGCTATGGATCTTCGAAAAATCCCTGAAGCAGTTGCAGATTTTTTTATCATTTGCCAGGGATCGTCTTCTCCACAAGTAAAAGCTATATCAGATTCTATAGAAATGGAAGTGAAAGAGCAGTGCGATGAAATGCCGTACAGGCAGGAAGGGCGCTCGGCTTTGCAATGGGTGCTAATAGATTACGTGAACGTTGTCGTTCATGTGATGCAGCCCGAAACCCGCAAGTTTTACAAACTCGAAGAAATGTGGAGCGACGCGGAAGTAGCTGAGCACAATGGCTAGGCATTGAACCAATAAATCAACATCGCAATAATTTAGAACAAGACTAATATCATGTTACCAGAAGATAAACAACCGAATAACAAAGGCCAGTTCCCAAAGATGCGTCCCAAAGATGACAGAAACGCTCCGAAAGGACCAAAATTCAACATCTACTGGGTGTGGGGAGCTATCGCAGCGATCCTGCTCAGCTTTCAGATTTGGGGCTCGTTCAACCAGGAAGGCACAAAAATCAACCAATACCAGTTTTTCCAGGATATGCTCTCCAAGGGAGACGTTGACAAAATAGCATTGGTTAGCAGTGGCAGTAAGAATTTGGTAAGAGTTTTTATTAAACCGGAAAGTCTTAAAAAAGACTATTATAAAAACCTTATCGCTAAAAATTCAATGCGCGTCACAACCGACAAAGGTCCGCAGTTTGAATTTACTATCGCAAAACCGGAAATATTTGCAGATGACTTGCGTGATTTTTATACTAAAAATCCTTCTGTAAAAGAAGTACCGCGTGAAGATATCAGCGAATCGGAATGGCTTACTCAATTCCTGGGCTACATTTTCCCGATCGTTGTAATTGTATTGATCTGGATTTTGCTGATGCGTAAAATGGGCGGTGGTGCTGGAGGAACCGGTGGCCCCGGGGGCATTTTCAGCATCGGAAAATCAAAAGCTACACTCTTCGATAAAGGCACAAAAGTAAACATCACTTTTAGCGACGTGGCAGGTTTGGACGAAGCGAAAGTGGAAGTGATGGAAATAGTTGACTTCCTGAAGAATCCGAAAAAGTATACATCGCTCGGTGGTAAGATACCGAAAGGTGCGTTGCTCGTAGGTCCTCCGGGAACAGGTAAAACGCTTTTGGCAAAAGCCATGGCAGGTGAGGCACAGGTTCCTTTCTTTAGCATGAGCGGTAGTGATTTCGTAGAAATGTTTGTGGGTGTAGGTGCGAGCCGTGTACGTGACCTGTTCAAACAGGCGAGAGAAAAATCACCTTGCATAATATTTATTGATGAGATTGATGCGATCGGTCGTGCCCGCGGTAAAAACGCGATCATGAGCAATGACGAGCGTGAAAGTACACTGAACCAATTGCTGGTGGAAATGGATGGATTTGGTGGTGACAGTGGAATCATCGTTCTGGCGGCAACTAACCGTCCGGATGTATTGGATAGTGCTCTATTGCGTCCAGGCCGTTTCGACAGACAAATCAGCATTGATAAACCAGATGTGAAAGGTCGTGAAGCGATTTTCAAAGTGCATCTGAAACCAATCAAAATTTCAAACACTGTAGATATTCATAAACTGGCTGAACAAACTCCGGGTTTCGCGGGTGCAGATATCGCCAACGTATGTAACGAAGCTGCATTGATCGCTGCTCGTAAAGGGAAAGCCGGTGTGGAAATGGAAGACTTCCAGGATGCAGTGGACAGAGTGATCGGAGGTTTGGAGAAAAAGAACAAGATCATTTCTCCTGACGAGAAAAAGATCATCGCTTACCACGAAGCCGGACACGCAATTTGTGGTTGGTACCTTGAACACGCATATCCTTTGCTGAAAGTAACCATCGTTCCGAGAGGTACTGCTGCATTAGGTTACGCTCAGTATACTCCGAAAGAACAATATCTGTACAATACAGATCAACTGTTGGATCAGATTTGTATGACGTTGGGTGGCCGTGCAAGTGAAGAGATTTTCTTCGGAAAAATTTCTACTGGTGCACAAAATGACCTTCAGCAAATTACACGTACTGCATACGCAATGATCACTGTATATGGTATGAACGATAAAATAGGTAACGTAAGTTTCTATGACCCGCAAACGGAAAACTCATTTACTAAACCATACTCTGAGGAAACATCTAAACTGATCGACGAAGAAGTAAGAAAATTGATTGATGCGGCTTACGAACGCACCAAGGCTTTACTTACAGAGAAGAAAGGCGATGTTGCAAAACTGGCAGAAGCATTGTTAGATAAAGAAGTGTTGTTCCAAAGCGATGTAGAAGTTTTGATCGGAAAACGTCCGTTTGAAGAGAAGAAAGTGTTGGATGTAGACGGTAAAGATCATGGTTCAAGTTCAACGATGGGAGAAATCAGCGAAGGCGTTCCTCCTTATGATAGCGATGTAACAAACAAAGCGCTTAATAATTAATGGAAAATTGAAAGTTGAAAGTTGAAAATTGAGAAAAACTTAGAATAAAGCTTGGGCTTTTTGTAAGGGTTTCGGTTTTCCATTTTCAACTTTCCATTTTCAATTTTCAATTGAATATGAACGTTTCACCATCCAAGGAAAATATTTTAAAGAAAATAAGAAAGGCGTTGAGTAGCTCAACGCCTATTCCTTTTTTACAAAGTGAGGGAAACAGCTCAGTATTTCAACCCTCGCGGCAAGAATTGGAAGTACAGTTTGCTGAAGAATTCACCAATTTGAAAGGCAAATTTGTGTATTGCATGAATAAAGAGGAGCTGGCTTATCAGCTTTCCCAGCTTGCAGCGGGCAATCACTGGGAAAAACTATTCTGCAATGAAGCTGCCTTGCGCAATCAATTTTCGGGCACATTGGGTCAGCTGTATACAGACGATCTCAAAAATTGTGATGCCAGCATTACCTCTTGCGAATGCCTGGTTGCAAGAACGGGGACCATTGTAATGAGTGCGGGGCAGGAAAGCGGACGTACCGTAAGTGTGTATGCTCCGATTCATATTTGTATTGCCTATACAAAGCAACTGGTGTACGATGTGAAGGATGGGCTATTATTTATGAAAGACAAGTACGGCACCAATTTGCCTTCACTGATAACTTTTGCAACCGGCCCCAGCCGCACCGCAGATATTGAGAAGACCCTGGTCGTAGGCGTGCACGGACCGAAGGAGGTATATTGCTTTTTGGTGGATGACAGCAATGATTAAGTAAAAATTAAAAATTCAAAAAATGACGAATCCTTTAGCGACTCTTTTTGAATTTTTACTGTCAGCTCTTGGCTTTGAATCTGATCCTTCAACTGTCAATTCATCCATTGATCCGAAATTCAATGTGACGACCTACTTGTTTGTATATGGTACGCTTCGGAAATCTTTTCCCGCTCATTCTACAATAGAGGAGTATTTTTCTTTTGTTTGCAACGCACAGATTAAGGGAGAGCTCTATTATGAGGGAAGTTTTCCAGCAGCAGTTCCAACAGAAGAAGAGAGGTTTATTCAAGGTGAGTTGTACAAACTAAAAAGAGAAGATCTTTTTGGAGATGCCTTCTGCAAACTGGATGAATATGAAGAAGTGGACGATGAGTTATTTGTGAGAGAAAGGATAACTATTGTCGCAGAAAATAATTCAATAAAAGCCTGGATCTATTGGTACAATAAAAACGTTGACAATTTAGAGGTGATAGAATCCGGAGATATAATAGAGTATTATAACAATCAAAAAAATAAAGTGAAGTAAGAATGGAATTGGCGCCCAATAAAAAAATTTATTTTCTATCAGATTTTCATTTAGGAGTTCCCGATCATGCTACAAGTCTTGCCAGAGAAAAAAAGATTGTGGAATTTTTAAGCATTGCACAAAAGGATGCTGCACATATTTTTATTGTAGGCGATCTGTTTGACTTTTGGTACGAATACAGAAAAGTGGTGCCGAAGGGTTACGTGAGGATTTTGGGAAAAATGGCAGAGATCACTGATAGCGGCATTCCAATAACATTCTTTGTGGGCAATCACGATATGTGGATGAGGGATTATTTTGAGAAAGAATTGAACATTCCTGTTTACTACGAGCCGAAAGAATTCGTCTTCAACAACAAAACATTTTTAGTGGGTCATGGTGATGGGCTTGGTCCTGGAGATCACGGCTATAAATTTATCAAGAAGATATTTCGCAATCCCGTTTGTAAATGGCTGTTCGGTATCCTGCCTCCTGCGATTGGCGTAGGCGTTGCAGATTACATGAGCCATTCCAGCCGCGCTGCAACCGGTGAAAACGACAAGAAATTTTTAGGGCCCGAAAATGAATGGTTGATTATTTACAGTAAAGAGATTTTGCAAAACAAACACTACGATTACTTTATTTTCGGACACAGGCACTTGCCAATAGATTTTGATCTTGGCCAAAACAGCCGTTACATAAATCTGGGCGACTGGATCTATTATGATAGCTACGCAGAGTTTGATGGCAATGACCTTCACTTAAAATATTACAAGGCTTGAGAAAGTTTTTAGTCATACTATCTTTCGTTTTATCGACCACATCATTTGTGAAAGCATCCGTTTGTTCACAGGATGCACAGAGCGTCTATCAACTCACAACCAACAACCAACAACTCCCTTTCGATACTGTTCCACCTGGCGCAGACCTCAAATTGCTGCAGGTCATCGAAGGCGATATCATCAATTTCACCGTTGATAACCTGGGCAATGTTTATCTCATCAACAGTAAATACCAACTTAAGAAACTCAACGAGAAGGGTGATTCTGTAGGCGTTTTTAATGAAGTAAGGAGATATGGCAACCTCACCTATATCGATGCAACAAACCCTTTGAAGTTGTTGTTATACTTCCAGGATTTTACAACGGTGGTAGTGCTGGACAGGGTCTTAAACAAACGCTACACTTTTGATTTACGTCAGCAAAACATAATGCAGGCACGAGCCATTAGTCAGTCGTTCGATAATGGCATTTGGGTATATGATGAAGTAGAAGCAAAGCTTAAAAGACTTGATGATAATGGAAATGTGATAGACAATACATCCGATTTCCGTGTGCTGTTCAGTACACCGCCAACACCTGTCGATATTGAAGATCACGACAAACTGGTTTATCTCTATGATCCTAAACAAGGGCTGTTCATTTTTGATTACTATGGAAGTTTGAAGAATAAAATAGCGTTGTTGGGTTGGGAAGATTTTCAGGTAATTGACAAAACTGTTTTCGGCAGAAAGGGTAATGTGCTGGAAAAATATGAAACAGGCACACTAATGCTAAACGAACAGGCGTTTCCTGCGCTACTTACAAACGTAGAAAAATGCCGTATTTCTGTAAATAAACTGTACTGCCTTTCCAGTGGGAAAGTGTATGTATATGAATTGTGAGAGAAGTTGTTTGTTGTTAGTTGATAGTTGTTAGGAGGTGCGAAGAAAGCACTGTTCCAACCTCAACTCTAACAACTAATAACTATGAACTAACAACTAATTTGAAATGAATTTCCTTCAACAAGAATTTCTTAGCAATACTATTGAGAGCTACATCATATGTGCGATCACGATCTTTATTATCCTGATCTTTAAAAGATTATTCTCAAAATATATAGCCAGCATACTTTTCAGGCTTATTAAGAATACATCGTGGAAGGTGAGCCGCGAATCTTTTTTTGATTTGCTTGTGCAGCCGCTTGAAATTTTCCTGGTGTTGTTGGTGTCATTTGTAACGTTGGATAAACTCACTTTTCCTGCGGCATTTCATTTTACTATACACAAAACATCCGCAGAGGAAATTGTAGATTCAATAGGTAGTTGCATTATCATCATTGCTTTCATTGGAATGTTGCTACGATTCATAGATTTTGTCGCTACTACCATGCAGGACAATCAGGCTCAGTTTTCTCATCATGTGGCAGAAACGAAAATGGTGTCTTTCTTTAAAGACTTTTTTAAAGCGATCATTGTTTTGATTGGCATTATACTGGTCATTCGTTTTGCATTTCATAAGGATGTTACCAAACTGCTTGCAGGTTTAAGTATCGTGGGTGCGGCCATTGCCTTAGCTGCGAAAGAAAGCCTCGAAAATCTGATCGCTTCGTTCATCATCTTTTTCGATAAACCTTTCCATATTGGCGATAGCGTGAAGGTGTTAAATATTTCCGGCTCAGTAGAAAAAATTGGATTGAGAAGCACAAGGATTCGCACGGATCAAAAGACATTTGTTACCGTGCCCAACAAACAAATGGTAGATAGCGTGTTGGACAATCTAACATTAAGAAGTTTGCGTCGCGCAGATATCCGGTTGGAAATAAGTTTGTCTACATCTGCCGATACGATGCAAAAAATAGCTGACGGCATAAAGAAAATTCTCACACATCCAGTTGTAACAAACAGCAATGTAACTTTCAGTGACATCACACAAAACGCCTACATTTTAACTGTAGAATATTACACCGGCGTTATTCCGCAAGATGATTTCAACCAATTAAAACAGACCATTAATTTGCAAGTGCTGCGATTGTTGGAGGATAATAAAGTAGAGCTTGCAGGAAAAGACACAAGGATAATTATTGGGAAGGAAGGCTGAGGCAGAAGGCCCAACGCTTAACGCAAAAAAGTCTTAACTCATCACGACAATCATGAAAACCTACGTTCCTTCTCTACATATTGGCTTTTAACTCCAATAAAAACGCCTTTAACTTTTGCAATGAAACAGTAATCTCAAACTGCTGGTCGGCTTTTTTCTTTTGATTTTTGATGTAGTCTTTCGCGCCTTCCATCGTGTATTTTTTCTCGCGCAAAAGATGATAGATCATGTGAATATTTTTTACATCCACGGGGCGGAAGAAACGGTCGCCCTTTCTGTTCTTCTTGGGTTGGAGGAAACCATCGAATTCATTGGCCCACAGACGCAGCAAAGAATAGTTTACGTGAAACATTTCTGCCACTTCGCCAATAGAATAATATTGTTTTTGAAAAAGCACCTCATCGTCGGGAATATTGATAAGGTCAACCTCGGCATTCATTTCCTTGAATGACTTGCGGCCGCGTTTGCCCGGTTGTTTAGGCAAAGAGGAAGCCGCTTTTGGCTTTCTGCCCCGCGTAGTTTTCGGCATTGTTGTTGGCATAGTTACGTGAATTTTCGCTGTTGGCAGAACTTGCACAACAGGGATGATTTCAGAAACCTCGTTTACAACGGCGGGTACCGGGGAAGATGGAGAAACTTCTTCTGGTGCGGGAACTTCAGCTGGAACTACATCGACAGGCGGAGTTGGAACCGGTTGAGCCGGCTCGCTAAATCCAAAATCCAATGCTGTTTGTCGAAATTCCCTCATCATAGGCTTGGTAAAGATACAATCCTTGATGGTAGTGGCACGGGGATTTACGTGACTGTGGAAAAGTCGTTAACTAATTGAAAATTGAAAGTTGAAAATTGAAAATGGGTCTTTAAGAAAGTCTCGTTTCATAAATGGGAAAGGTTTGAAGATTGACCTTCAAACCTTTTGCTTATTATAAAACTAATTCTCAACTCAGCCTCATTTTCAATTTTCAATTTTCCATTAATCAAAGCTCTGATTACTTGCCGATGCCATTTTCAGCAAACGGTCGTATTGTTCAGGCGTTAAGTCGTTATAGAAAAAGTAAACAGGATCGAGCGGTTTGCCGTTTTTGTGTACTTCGTAGTGGCAATGCGGACCTGTAGATTTTCCGGTGCTGCCTACGTAGCCGATGATCTCACCGCGTTTTATCTTTTGTCCGGGAGAGCATTTCACTTTTACCATGTGACCGTATAGTGTTTCGTAACCGTAGCCGTGGTTAATGATTACGTGGTTGCCATAACCATTACCGGTATTGCCTGCAACAGTAATGGTACCGTTTGCGGTAGCGTAAATAGGCGTTCCTTGTGGAGCAGCAAAGTCAAGACCAGCATGCATTTTAACGGTTTTGTATACCGGATCTATACGGTGACCGAAACCCGAAGCGATACGGCTAAGATCTTTGTTGCTCACCGGCTGAATGGCAGGAGTGGCGGCCAGCATCACCTCTTTATTTTTTACAAAACCTTCAATTTCGTTGTAGGATTTATCCTCATATGCGATGCGCATTGTAAGGTTGTTGAGCGTGCGTGCAATGGAACCAGAAAGATCGTTTTCGTCCATGCCCTGCAATAATTCCAGCTCTTTTTTCTTTTCCATTTCCTTTACGCGTGCACTGTCTGGAATTGGGTCGGCCTCAAATATGGAGCGGTAAACATTATTGTCACGTTTTTCCAGATCACCCATTTGCTGTTGCAGCTTTTGCACGCGATCTTGCAGAACAGCGTAGTTATTTTGCATATTCTCAAACCGGCCACTCATTACTTTTTCTTTCGGAGAATCAACATATCGGAAGGCGATGGAAACAATTATAAGAGAGGTAACAATACTCGTAGCTATAAAGCCCAATACTCGTAATAGTTTTACGTGTAAAGGGGTTTCAAGCTTTTCATAGCGAAGGCTATTGGTATTATAGAAATATTTTATTTTTTTCATGGCCACTGCGAAAAAAACACGCGTTTTGTTAGCGTCAGCGTTAAAAATACGTTTTCTAAGGAACTGACAAATTAAAAATTACTCCAATTATAGAACCGGGAAAATAGCTGTAACTATTTTCACTCCCTATCTTTGCACTCATTTTCTTCCGGAGTTATCTACAAATATAGTTTTCCGGAAGGCAACTAACAACCAAAGATTGTTCCGTTTATGCAAACAAGTGCAGAGATTCGACAAAAGTTTTTAGATTTTTTTGCTTCCAAGGGCCATGCAATTGTGCCTTCGGCTCCTATTGTGGTTAAGAATGACCCTACATTGTTGTTTACCAATGCGGGTATGAACCAGTTTAAAGATTATTTCCTGGGCAATAAAAAAGCGCCTTCTTCACGCATAGCGGACACTCAAAAATGTTTACGTGTTAGCGGTAAACACAACGACCTCGAAGAAGTAGGTGTTGACACGTACCACCACACCATGTTTGAAATGCTCGGCAACTGGAGCTTTGGCGACTACTTTAAAAAAGAAGCCATCGAATGGAGCTGGGAATTACTAGCAGAAGTTTACGGAATTCCTAAAGACAGATTATATGTTACCATATTTGAAGGCGACGCGAAAGAGAATTTGCCTAAAGACGAAGAAGCTTTCAAAGAATGGAAAAAATGGATAGCAGAAGACAGAATATTATTAGGAAATAAGAAAGATAATTTCTGGGAAATGGGCGATACCGGCCCTTGCGGTCCTTGTACAGAGATCCACGTAGACTGCCGCCCGGATGAAGAAAGAAAAGCAGTAGACGGAAGTACATTGGTAAATAATGATCACCCTCAGGTGATTGAGATCTGGAACAACGTATTTATCCAGTTCAACCGTTTGAAAGACGGTTCGCTTGAACTGCTGCCTGCAAAACACGTTGATACCGGAATGGGCTTCGAGCGCCTGGTGAGAGTTTTGCAACAGAAAACATCGAACTACGATTCCGATGTATTTACCGGAACAATCGCCGCTACAGAAAAAATCACTGGCAAGAAGTACGACTTTTCCGATACAAAACAAGCAATTGCATTCCGCGTAATTGCTGATCATATAAGAGCGATCGCATTTACCATTGCAGACGGACAATTGCCTAGTAATACCGGTGCTGGTTATGTGATCAGAAGGATTTTGAGAAGAGCCGTTCGTTATTACTTCTCTTATTTGGATATGAAAGAACCGCTGTTGTTTCAATTGATGCCGGTTCTTGCAGAGCAGTTCAAAACTGTGTTTCCTGAATTGTTCGCACAATTGGATTTTGTAAGCAAAGTGGTGAAAGAAGAAGAAGATGCTTTCTTAAGAACACTTGAAAAAGGCTTAAAGAAAATAGATGAAGTAATAGCTCAAACGAAAGGTGATGCTATCAATGGTGAAGCTGCTTTCGAATTACTCGATACTTATGGTTTCCCGATTGACCTTACGAGATTGATCGCTCAGGAAAATAATCTGAAAGTTGACGACGAAGCTTTCGAAAAAGCCTTGGATCAACAAAAGAACCGTTCCCGTGCTGCAACAGCGCTTGACACAGAAGATTGGGTGGTGCTGAAAGATACTGCCAACACAAGTTTCGAGGGATATCATACATTAAACACTGATACCAAAGTAACCAAATACCGCAAGGTAAAGGCAAAAGGAAAAGAATCTTTCCAGCTTGTTTTGGAAGCTACTCCTTTCTATGCTGAAAGCGGCGGACAGGTTGGTGATACAGGTATGTTACTTTTCGAAGGCGAAGAAATTGCAGTAACAGATACAAAAAAAGAAAATGATCTGATCATTCATTTTGCAGAAAAGTTGCCTATCAATATCACGGCGATTGTTTCAGCGAAAGTGGACGCAGAAAAACGCAGAAAAACACAAGTGCATCACTCCGCAACGCACTTGCTGCATGCAGCTTTGCGCGAAGTATTGGGTACCCACGTGGCACAAAAAGGGTCTTTGGTAAATGAAGAACATTTGCGTTTTGACTTCTCACATTTTGCAAAAGTTTCCGACGAAGAGATAGTTAAAATTGAGGAGATCGTAAATAAAAAGATCCGTGAAAATATTCCTGTTGTAATAAAAGAATTACCAAAAGAAGAAGCAATACAACTTGGCGCCATGGCGCTTTTCGGTGAAAAATATGGCGACCGCGTTCGCGTTGTGATCATGGATCCGAAATATTCAATCGAGCTTTGCGGTGGTACACACGTAGGCGCGACAGGGGAGTTGGGTTTCTTTAAAATAAAACATGAAAGTGCTGTGGCTGCCGGTGTTCGTCGTATCGAAGCAGTAAGCGGTCATGCAGCAGAAGTGTTTGTAAATGATCATTTGCAAACCTTAGCAAGCATAAAAGAAACGCTTAAAAATCCAAAAGACGTTGCAAAAGCAATTGAAAGCACACTGGCAGAAGCAGCTGATCTTAGAAAAAAAGTTGAACAATTTGAATCCCGTTTCATCGGAGCTCTTCGCGAAGAGATTATCAAGAAAGCAACTGTGATCAATGGCGTAAGTTTTATTGGCGAAATAGTAGAGGTAAGCAGTGCCGATGCATTGAAAAAACTTTGCTTCGATCTAAAACAAAACCTTGACGAATACGTAGCTGTTCTTTGCGCAAATGTAGATGGTAAAGCATCTGTTGCGGTTGGCATCAGCGACAAAGTGGTTGCCGCAAAAGGTTTGGATGCAGGCAAGATCATAAAAGAACATGTCGCACCTCTCATCAAAGGCGGTGGTGGCGGCCAAAAGACTTTGGCAACTGCAGGTGGACAGGATGTGAGCGGTTTGGAGGCAGTGATAGAGAAGGTGAAAGGGCTGATGTAATTAATAATTAGTAAAGAATAACTAATAGGCGGTTACCCTAATGGGTAACCGCTTTACTTTTGAATGTTACCCAGCATGACAGGGTTTTTAAACCCGCCATGTCTCTAAGCGGGAATCGAACACCGCCCGGGTGCCAGAGGGCGAATGCGATTCGACCCTACTTCGTGTAACTGATCGCCGCATAATATTGCTTTCCATAATCCGCAATCTGGTTCGCTTTATCAGTTCCGTTTATGATGCGCCGTGCGTTTACCCAATCTTCTTTGGCAGTAGAAAAATAATCACCAAGTTTTTTACCAGTGAAACTGCCGTTTATCATTCCGTAGAACATAATCTCAGAAGCGTAATCGGGACGCAATGCAAGGTCTGCGTTGGTTACGAGATCATCCTTCACAACAGTGCTCATTTTTTGATAATTGTTCCTCCATGTTAGTTGAACAAAACCACGTCCGTAATACACCTGCTTCGTTTGCGGGTCCGCTGTGCCGTAAGATCTTCCCGCACCGCGCCCATATTCACGGATGGGCTTCATGGTTTTATCAGTTTCATGGTGGGCAGTTGCCAGCATGTATGCCAGCCAGCGATCATCTTTTTTTGCGTATTTGAGTTCCCATTCATCAAGAATGGCAGTCAACCCGTTTACTTGCGATTGACTTAGCGACCCACCAAAAGGACGTAGTCTTACCTGAGAGAAAAAGAAGTTTCTGTTAATCATCGTGTAAGGTTTAGTTGATTAATAAAAGGTTTGCAGGACGAGTGGATGAGGCTGGCTAAAATTTTCAAAAAGGGAAGAGGACCCGGTAGTTATGTTATTACAATCTACGCAGCAATTGGTTCAATGTCATTAGCTGTTAAATATCAGCAACTTCCTAAAGAATAGTTAAAAGGAAAAATTGAATTGCGAAAGTTTTCGTATATCGGAAAATGGAGTATATTTGATCTACGAAAAAAAACGTACTTAGTTCATATAAACATTTTGATATGAAACATTTTGTAAAGACAATCGCACTATTTGCAGGCGTCCTCGCTACAGGAACCCTATTTGCCCAGGGTGTTAAAAACGGGGTTAAGTCAAAAGATAAAGATAAGCTTGATCAATATGACGAGATCGTCATTAAAAAGAAAAGCGATAGCGACAAGGATCGCAAACTCACCATTGAAATAAATAAAGGTGTGGTAACTGTTAATGGTAAAAAGGTAGAAGAATTTAATGATGATGACCTTGCAGTTATCCAGAGAAAAATAAGAATTCATGTCAATACAGACGACATGGATTTTGGTGATATTGCGCCAATTCCCCCGATTCCTCCTATGCCACCGGGTGCGAGACCTAACCCACAGTTTCGCTCTAAAGCCTATACCATAAACGTGAATGATTCTAGAGGTTTCCTCGGCGTGAAAACCGAAAAAGATAACGGAGCAAAAGTTACAGAAGTTACTCCAGGCAGTCCTGCTGAGAAAGCGGGGCTGAAGGTTGGCGATATCATCACCAAGGTAGATGACGTTGCGATCACATCTCCGGAAGATCTTTCAAAAGCAGTAGGTGCAAACAAACCCAATGAAAAAATAACCATCACTTACAAACGCAATAAAAAGGATCAAAAAGTAACTACAACCCTGGGCAAACGTCCGCAAATGGACATGGCTTACGATCTTCAAATGCCGCAGGATTTCAAGTTCGATTTTGACCAGAAAGAACTTGATGAGCAACTAAGATCTCTGGACGAAATGCGTGGCGATATGAAAGCTTACAGTTTCCGTGGTCCTGCCGGTCCAAGACTTGGCATCAAAGCACAAGACACAGAAGATGGCAAAGGCGTAAAAGTATTGAGTGTAGAAGATTCTTCCAATGCTGCAAAGTCTGGGCTGAAAGAAGGTGATATCATCACTTCTTTTGATGAGAAACCAGTTGCTAACACTGAGCAGCTAGTCGAAGCCTCAAGAGAAGCAAGAGAGAAAAGCACCATTCCTGTAAAGGTTATCCGCAATGGCGTTAACCAGGACCTGGAAATAAAAATTCCAAGGAAACTAAGAACCGCGAATTTATAATCAGTATAAACAGCCGATCGTTTGGGGCATGAGCGCAGCGCTTGTGCCCTTTTTCATTGTTAGGGTTGTTGGTTGTTAGTTGATAGTTGATAGCAGTTCTCTTAAAACGCTAACAACCAACAACTAACAACTAACAACTATATGGTAAAACTTTCTCATTTCGTAGCTCAAATAACACCCGAATAAGGTAGTTTTGCAGATATTCTCTAAAGAGGCAATCAACTATGGTACAAGGTAAAGACAAGTATGAAGTGGTTATAGGACTGGAAGTGCACGCGCAGTTGCTTACAAAAAGTAAACTTTTCAGTGGTGACAGCGCGACGTTTGGTGGTGAAGCAAATACGCATATAAGTCCGATCACGCTGGCCTATCCCGGCACATTGCCTAAATTAAACAAAGAAGCAGTAGAACTAGGTATCAGATTGGGTTTGGCTTGCGGTTGCGAAATTGAGCGCATCAATTATTTTGCCCGCAAAAACTATTTTTACCCCGATCTTCCTAAAGGCTATCAAATATCCCAGCACACAACGCCCATTTGCAAAGGTGGTTTTGTAACGATTCGCACCGGCGATGGTAAACGCGATGTGGTACTAAACCGTATTCATTTGGAAGAAGATGCGGGAAAAAGCATTCACGATGTGGACGATAGAAACACTTGCGTGGATTACAACCGCGCCGGGGTTCCGCTTGTGGAAATCGTAACTGAGCCAGACCTTCACAGCAGCGAAGAAGCCTACGCTTACATTACCGAATTGCGCAAACTCGTTCGTTATCTTAATGTATGCGATGGCAATATGGAAGAAGGCAGTTTGCGTTGCGATGCCAATGTTTCCATTCGCCTGAAAGGAGAAACAACACTGGGAACTAAGGTAGAGGTGAAGAACCTGAACAGTATCCGCAACGTAAAAAAAGCGATTGATTACGAAGTGGACAGAATGGTGGCACTGGTAGAAAAAGGCGAGTCGATCACACAGGAAACACGCAGTTTCGATGCAACAAACGACACCACGTTTTCTTTGCGCTCAAAAGAGGAAGCGAACGATTACCGCTATTTCCCTGATCCCGATCTGCCGCCATTTATAGTGAGCGAAGCGCAGCTGCAAAAAATACAAGACGCAATGCCAGCATTGCCGGAGCAATTGGTGAATAAATACATGGAGCAGCTGAACTTGCCTGAGTATGATGCCCGTGTAATTTGCGACGACAGTGGAACCATTCAATATTTTGAGACACTCATAAAACATACGAGCCACGCAAAACCAGCTGCAAACTGGTTACTTGGTCCCGTTAAGTCTTTCCTTAACGATCACAACGTAATTATTGAGGACTTTGCTTTGACACCAGAAAAGCTGGCCGACATCATTGAATTGGTGGAAAGCGGTAAAGTAAATTTCTCTATCGCGGCCCACAGAATTTTCCCCGCATTGGTGAAAGATGGTTCTAAAACGGCGCTTGAAACTGCCACTGAAATGAACCTGCTGCAGGAATCTGATACGGACAGCATCGCAACATGGGTAGATGAAGTGTTAGCCAAAATGCCGGATAAAGTGGCAGAATACAAAAAAGGGAAAAAAGGCCTGATCGGCTTGTTTATGGGCGAAGTGAAAAAAGTATCAAAAGGTAAAGCTGATCCCATAGTGACTACTCAATTGCTGACCGAAAAACTTAGTCAATAATTTTCAACGATAATAAATGCAATATTTAAGAAAAACATTACTGGCAATCACTTCTGTGTTATTGCTTTTTACAACGGCTTGCAACTCTAAAAAAGATGGTGCTTTCAAAATAATCGTACACTACAAAAACGCTGACAAATTAATGTACTTGCCCAACTCTGGCGATTCTGCCAAAGTGGTAAATGCTGTGAAAGTGTTTTTTGAAGAGATTCCTTTTGGTGAAGATCAAAACCCGATATTGCTGGATACCGGTGTGTTGAAAGCAAACAACGGAACGCTTACCCTGAAAGGAAATGGTGCACAGGAAAATATCTACCAGTTGTCTGTAGAAAACGGCCCTATCGTAGCATTGATCAATGACGGAAAAGAAATTACTGTAGACATCGATTTTGCGAAGCACAAAGATTACTACTCGATAAGCGGTTCTGAAGCAAGTACTCAATTGAAAGATTACCTGTACACTTACAGCGATAAAATTTACAATGCCAATGTCGCATTCAAAACAATGGATAGCCTGAAGAAAAGCGGTGCCTCCGATAGTCTTATTATTCTTGCTACAGAAAAAAAGAATAATGAGTTGAACAACCTGAACAGTTTTATCAATGGTACATTGACCAGCAACAATGCTCATCCTGCCATCAATCTTTTCATACTTGGATTTTCTTCACGCTCTTTCCAAAAGGAAATGTTTGAAAGTGCCTTGAATGAAAGCGTGAAAAAATTTCCTGAGTATAAACCGTTGACACAGTTAAAAACAAACTACGACAACCAGGTTAAAATGGCACAGCAACAACAGCAGGAAGGACCCAAATCGATGTGGGTGGGCAAACAAGCGCCCGCATTAACATTGCCGGATATAAATGGGAAGAACGTTTCCATTGCAGATTTTAAAGGCAAGTATTTATTGGTTGATTTCTGGGCGAGTTGGTGCGGCCCATGCAGAGGCGAAAATCCTAATGTAGTTGCAGCTTTCAACAAATACAAGGGTAAAAATTTTGCCATTCTTGGTGTGTCTTTGGACAAAGAAAAGGAACCATGGCAAAAAGCAATTGCTGCGGACAAACTAGCATGGACGCATGTAAGCGATCTGCAATACTGGAACAGCAGCGCAGTGAAAACTTTTGGTTTTGAAGGCATTCCTTACAATGTATTGATTGACCCACAAGGAAAAATTATCGCAGAAGCTTTAAGAGGAGATGATCTTGATAGGAAACTTGCGGAGGTGTTAAAGTAAGTAAAAAGCAAAAATTAAAAACTCAAAAACGGCCTCAAACAGGCGGAGATTTTTTTGAATTTTTAATTTTGACTTTTTAAGTGGTATGTACCAAAATTTCTACAAACAGTAAAACATAACAGTAAAGATGGTCGTTCCGGCCATCTTTTTTTATTTATCCTACAAATCATGTTCCCGGCGTAATATTTTAAGTACTTAGGCTTTAAAGCGAGAACATTATGAAGCTGGAAGACGTTTATGCTGCATTAAAGATTTGGATATTAACACATGGAGGACACATACTTCTGGGGATTGTCATCTTCATTATTGCACAATGGCTCATTAGGATATTGAAGAAATGGATCAGAAAATTAATGACCAAAGAAGATGTTGACGCTACTTTGCAGCCTTTTCTTATCAGCATAATCACCATTGCTTTGCAATTGCTTTTAGTGTTTGCGTTAATGGATATTATTGGTGTAAAAGTAACCATCTTTACTGCGCTGATTGGTGCTTTTGGCGTGGCCGCAGGTTTGGCTCTCTCTGGTACTTTGCAAAACTTCATGAGTGGCATTCTTATCCTCTTATTAAAACCATACAAGGTAGGGGACAGCATTACGGCACAAGGCAATTCCGGCATTGTAACATCCATTCAGATATTTTATACCGTGGTGCTTACCTACGACAACAAAACTGTTATCATTCCCAATAGCAAACTATCTAATGAAGTAATTGTGAATACCAGCATGGAGGGCAAGCGCAGATTGGATATTGAAATGAAATTCAACTATGGCATTGGTTTCAATACAATAAAAGATATTGTTTCAAAAACCCTGACCGAGCATAAGGATGTTTTGGAAGAACCTATTTTCAGAATAGGCATTTCAGCGTTTGACCCTGACGGATATAAAGTAATGATCAGCGCATGGCTGGAGGCGCATGGTTTCATCGATAACCAAATGACCATCCAGGAGAAGATACTCGAAGATATTCTTGCGGCGGGCATTAAGCTTCCGGGAATGACGTGAGCAGTGGAACGCAGATTGTCATGATTGTCATGATTATGATGATTAGTTAATATGTTTCCAAATCATAAAAAATCGTGATAATCGTGACAATCTGCGTTCTATGTATTCAAAACTCAACACATGATCCATCCTTCATCCACATACCGAATACAGTTCAACAAGAATTTTACATTTAGAAATCTTGATTCAATCATCGATTATCTCGAGGAGTTGGGCATTTCGACCATTTACGCATCGCCTGTTTTTAAAGCAATGAACGGAAGCGATCATGGCTATGATGTGGTTAATCCAAACATTATAAACGATGAAATCGGTACGCTTGAAGAGTTGCGGCTTCTGTCAGAAACATTAAAGAAGAAAGGGTTTTCATGGATACAGGATATTGTGCCCAATCATATGTCGGTGGTTGATACCAACTTTAGATTGTGGGATGTTTTGGAACGTGGGAGAAGCTCCACTTACGGAAACTATTTTGATATCGACTGGGATCATCCGCAACTGAAAGACAGAATCATGTTGCCATTTCTGGAAGCCAATTTGCAAAAGTGCATAGAGGAAAAGAAAGTGATATTGCGCTTTGCAGAAAATGGGTTTGAAATATGTTACTATGATAATTGCTATCCCGTAAAGGCCGATAGTTACCATTTGTTGCTCTCACAATGTGGTGTGGAGAAAGATGTCTGTGAAAAAGAACTACAGAAATTTCTTGCAAACAAAAATGCAGACTATGAAAGTTGGGAGAAAATAAAAAAGCAATTCATCAAAAATCTTTCTTGTGTTAAGAATAAAATAGAAGTAGGTGTAAAGCAAATCAACGAAAACAATGAGATTCTCTTGCAACTTGCAAATGATCAGTTTTACAAACTTGAATGGTACGAAGAGTCGGACAGGATAATGAATTACAGGCGTTTCTTTACCATCAACAGTTTGATTTGTGTGCGCATTGAAGATGAAAGTGTTTTTAACGATTATCACCAACTCATAAAACAATTGTACGATGAGGGATTGATCCAGGGACTACGGATCGATCACATCGACGGTTTAAAAGATCCGGCAGGTTACATAAGACGATTAAGAAAATTACTTGGAAAGGACTGCTACATCATTGCCGAGAAAATTCTTGAAATAAAGGAACAACTGCCAGCGTCTTTTGATTTGGAAGGTACAAGTGGTTATGAGTTTCTTTCTTACATCAACCAGGTTTTGACGGATATGAAAGGTTCTGAAAAGCTTGTGTCGTTTTACAATCAACATGCACCGGATTTTCAAAATTATTATGACATCGTTTTTGATAGGAAATTTTCTTTCCTTGAAAAATATATGCGCGGTGAATGGGACAATCTCTTCCGCTTGCTCCTCTCGTTAAACATTATCGAAGACAGATCAATAAAGCAGGAAGAACAACATCAAGCGTTGGGAACATTCATGGCTGCGTTTCCTGTATATCGTGTTTACATTGATCAATTTCCTGTTGATGACATCAGTAAAGAAATTGTAAACAAAGCATTTGAAGATGCAGAAAAAAGAGCGTCTCATTTGAAACCTGGTCTTCGTGCATTGAAGAAATTATTTGATAGTCACAATGAAATGCAAAGCGAGCGTTTGCAATTTATTCAGCGCCTCATGCAATTTACCGGCCCGCTTGCAGCAAAGGGTGTAGAGGATACCACGTTCTACTTATACAATCCTTTGATCTCGCACAATGAGGTGGGTGATTTGCCTTGTGTGCTCGGCATTCCTGTTGGTGGCTTTCATGAAAAAATGCAACAGCGGCATAATGCAAACCCGTTATCGCTTAATAGCACTTCTACGCATGATACAAAACGCGGAGAAGATGCTCGTATTAGAATAAATGTTTTGAGCGAATTGACAGATGAATGGACAACACTTGTTACTCATTGGCAACAGATTAATGCGCCATTTAAGAAGCGCGTGAAAGAAGTGCAGGCACCCGTTTTCAATGATGAGTATTTTTTGTACCAAAGTATTGTGGGTGGCTTTCCTGAAGATTTAAATACAAATGACGAAGGCAAAGATCGCTTGAAATGGTTCTACACAAAGGCTCTGCGTGAGTCCAAGTTTTTCAGTACGCCATCAAGGCCGGACGACGATTATGAAAAAGCATGCATGGAATTTATCGATGCGTTGTTTGATCCGTCACATGCGTTTTTGTCCAGCATTGTTCCGTTTGTTAGAAAAGTGAAATTGTATGCTGAAATATATAGCTTGTCGCAGGTGGTGATAAAGTCAACGGCGCCGGGCATTCCCGATTTTTACCAGGGCAGTGAACTTTGGGATCTTAGCTATGTTGACCCGGATAACAGACGGCAGGTAAACTACGATTTGCGAAAAGATTTGATGAGTGAATTGATAGAAAACGAAAAGCAATCTGTAGAAGATGTGCTTTGCTGGTCGCAAAATAAATTGCTTATCGGCGGTCAAAAAATGTTTACTACCCGGACAATACTTCAATATCGCAAAGCAAATAATTCATTGTTTATCGAGGGAGAATATATTCCGTTAGAGATAGAAGCAGGCAAGCGAAAAGTAATTGCTTATGCAAGAAAGAAGGAAGATAAATGGGGCGTCGTAGTTATTCCAACTGGATTGGTTGCAGCACAAAAAACAGGTTGGGAAGAAATTAGTATTCCTATGCCAGCAGATGCTCCTAAGCAATGGAGAAATATTTTTACTGGTGAGATAATTAATACCAATGGACAGTTGGAGCTTAAAGATATATTCAATCAGTTTCCTGTGGCGGTTTTCGAGAGTTACCACTAAGGTCTTTTTAACCACAGAGATAGCGGAGTTTTTTTCACAGAGGAAAGGAGGATGTACTTCCTAGATAAATAGTAACTCGAGAGAGCATAGAGGGCACAGAGAAGTGTGTTAAATCTCCTTCTCTCTGTGAAAAAAAACTCCTTTCCTCCGTGGTAGAAAAAGAACGCGATGCGTTCCTTCTTAGTGAAACTTAGTGTTCTTAGTGTCTTAGTGGTAAACTATGTATTTTGCACACAAAATAAGTTCGATGAAATCTATCCTGACCGCACTGATATTTTTAATTGCACTGACTGCCAACGGTCAAACCATAAACAAACTCACGTTCCTCAACGAGTTTGACATCCCATATAACTTTCAGTTTCAAAATACCACTGTCGGTGGTTTGTCCGGCATAGATTACAACCCGCAAGCAAACGAATATTATCTCATCTGTGATGACAGAGCTGTAATAAACCCAATAAGATTTTACACAGCAAAAATTAATTTGAAAGCAAGTAAAATTGACACCGCTTTCTTCATTGCGCAAAAGGAACTTCGTCAATCCAACGGTGCATTGTATCCATCGTTAAGCGCTGACCCTTCGCATGCTCCCGATCCGGAAGCAATCCGTTTTAACGGCAGAAAAAAATATTTTGTCTGGACCTCCGAAGGAGACAGGATCATCAAAGATGGCAACACTATTTTACAAGATCCGGCAATCATCATCACGGATGATAACGGTAAAGACCTTGGTCATTTTCCATTGCCAGATCAGTTCCACATGTCGAAAGACGAAAAAGGTCCAAGACAAAACGGTGTGTTTGAGGGCGTATGTTTTACCGACAACGACAAAATGATGTACGTTACCACCGAAGCGCCTCTGTACCAGGATGGACCAGCCGCCGGCTTGAAAGACACGACGGCTTACGTTCGCATTTTAAAATATGATGTAGAAAAGAAAAAGTTATTGGCACAATATGCTTACAAGCTAGCCCCCATTGCACACGCCCCCACACCGGCAGATGGTTTCAAAGTAAATGGCATCGTTGATATTTTGCCAATCGGCGGCGATGAATTTATGATCACCGAAAGATCCTTTTCAACGGGTGTAAAAAGCTGCACCATCAAAGTGTATAAATGCAGTTTCAAAACTGCACAGGATGTATCCAACATTCAATCGTTGAAGATAAACCGGCCAAAATTGCTGGTGAAGAAGCAGTTGTTGTTAAACATGGATTCCTTGAATATTTACATTGACAATGTAGAAGGCGCAACATTCGGTCCGCGTTTATCAAACGGCAAGCGCAGCATGATCTTCGTTTCCGACAATGATTTTTTACAAGGCAGGAAGACACAGTTTTTGTTGTTCCAGGTTGATTGAGTTTCGGCACCAAGCGGTGTGTGCGTTCTTTTTACCACGGAGGAAAGGAGTTTTTTTCACAGAGGAATGGAGGAGAGGTTGCGGAAAAAATAGTTAACGTGTCCATAAAGGAAAGGACAAAATAAACACTGAGATTGCCACAGTTTCTTCTTTCCTCTTTTTACTCTAGCGACTCGCCAAGAGTTTCGATGCAATCCCTCCTTTCCTCTGTGAAAAAAATCTCCGTGGCCTCCGTGGTTAAAAAAGAGCTGCACCCTTTCGAAGCAGTCCAAAATCATTAACTTCGGCCATAATTTTCTAACATATATGAACATAGCAGGATATATAGACCACACGATATTAAAGCCAACCACCACATTGGCAGAAGTAGAGAAGTTGTGCGGTGAAGCTGTTAAATATGGCTTTGCAGCTGTTTGTGTACCGCCTTCATTTGTAAAACGTGCAGACGCGATTCTGGACCCGACAGAAGTAAAAGTGGCGACGGTAGTAGGGTTCCCTTTTGGCTATTCCGCAACTGAGGCTAAACTTGCAGAAACGGTGCTGGCCCTTGTAGACGGCGCGGACGAAATAGATGTCGTGATCAATCTCATCGCTTTACGCATGAACGACTGGGATTTCCTGGTAAAAGAAGTGAAGTTACTGGCAGAAGTGATCCATAATAAAGGCAAAGTTTTCAAGCTGATTGTGGAAAGTGGCATTCTTTCTGATAATGAAATAATAGAATGTTGTGAAAAACTGGGCAATGCCGGCATTGACTTTATGAAAACCTCTACCGGTTACGCGGAAAAAGGCGCAACTGTAGAAGCCGTTCAACTTATGCGCAAACATTTGCCTTCGAACATTAAGATCAAGGCATCCGGTGGTATCAGGGATTTTGAATTTGCGAAAAAACTGGTAGATGCAGGTGCTGACAGATTGGGATGCAGTGCCAGTGTAGCCATTGCAACAGGAGATCCTTCATTCGATACAAAAGGGTATTAACAGAAAAAAATAAAACTATGAGAATCGCATTTGTGATGTTCATGATCTGTACAGTTTTTTATGCAAAAGCACAAAACACGACCAGTGTAGCAGTAAAAAAAGATCCTCGCATTGACATGCTTATTAAAAAGCAAATGCAGATCAACGAAGCCACCACTCGTGCTTCCAGGAGTTCCGCGCAGGGTTTCAGAATACAGGTGATCAACACAAACGACAGAAATAAAGCGATTGCAGTTAAAACTAAAGTATATGAGCTCTATCCTGATCTTAAGGCATACCTCCTGTACCAGGCGCCTTATTTCCGCTTGCGTGTAGGTAATTTTAAAACGCAGGACGAGGCAACGGCTTACCAGAAAAAACTGGCCAAACAATTTGACAACACGCTTATCGTTAGAGATATTATCGAAGTGAAACCAGATACGCTGGACGATTCGAACTAATTGTTTCCTTTTTACTCCTAAACATTCTATGGATTTATCAGAAAAAATAAAAAATCTGGCTGCGACATATGCGGACGAATTCATCGACGTTCGCCATCATTTGCATGCCCATCCTGAACTGAGCTACAAAGAATTTGAAACATCAAAATTCGTTCAGAATAAATTAAAATCTTTCGGCATTCCTTTCACCATCATGGCGGAAACCGGCGTGGTGGGTATTATTGAAGGTAAAAATCCATCATCACGCGTGATTGCATTACGTGCGGATATGGATGCATTGCCTATACAGGAAGAAAACGAAGTGGCCTACAAATCAACCAACGCGGGCGTAATGCACGCATGCGGTCATGATGTACACACTACCATTTTGCTTGGTGCGGCTAAAATATTAAACGAATTAAAGAACGAGTGGGAAGGAACGGTTAAGCTGATCTTCCAACCCGGTGAAGAAAAAAATCCGGGCGGTGCCAGCCTTATGATAAAGGCAGGCGTACTGGAAAACCCGGTGCCACAAGGCATATTCGGCTTGCATGTTCACCCCGGACTTGAAATAGGAAAAGTAAGTTTTAGAAGCGGAAAAGTAATGGCAAGTGCAGATGAATTGTACATGACCATTCGCAGCAAAGGCGGACACGCCGCGGCTCCGCATTTGACAACAGATACTATTTTGGTTGCTTCGCATTTGGTGACAAGTTTGCAGCAAATCATCAGCAGAAATAGAAATCCGCTGAACCCGTCTGTATTGTCCATTACATCTTTCCAGGGCGGCTACACTACCAACGTTATTCCAAGCGAAGTTAAGCTCATGGGAACCTTCCGTGCGCTGGATGAAGATTGGCGCTACAAAGCACATGATCTCATTCGCAAATTATCAACAGAGCTGGTGCATTCAATGGGTGCAGAGCTTGATCTATTGATAGATGTTGGTTATCCAAACGTGTACAACAATGAAGCGCTGAACAGCATTGCAGTCGCGCTTGCAGAGCAATTCTTAACGAAAGAAAAAGTAGAAGAAACGGAAGTAAGAATGGGTGCCGAAGATTTCGGTTACTACTCACAGGTTATTCCTGGTTGCTTCTATAGACTCGGTGTTATGAACGTAGAAAAAGGAATTACTTCCGGCGTACACACACCAACATTCAACATCGATGAAAGTGCGATTGAAATAGGAATGGGAATGATGGCGTGGCTGGGAAGCGTAGCGACAATTAATAATTAAGAATTAATAGTGTGCGTCTCTAAGATATTGGGAAGGCTTCGATGGATTCAGATCTGGCATTTTAATTTCGGTGTTAGGCTGAGCTTGTCGAAGCCTTCTTAAACATAAGCAATGTTGATAGATTTGAAACAATAGTCGACAATCAACATCAGTTATTCAGTTACTCAGTTATTCAGTCATTGCCCCAAGGCCTAACAACTATCAACTAACAACAAACAACTCTCATGGATTCTCTCCAACAATGGGAAATCGCCTTCATCAACTACTTACACGAACACTATAAAAGTGATGATGCGGCGCATGATCTTAAACATTTTAATCGTGTTTGCAAAACGAGTCAATACATTAATAGTGCAGAAGGTAATGTGGCCGATCCGCTTGTGTTGCTCGCTGGCAGTTATTTTCATGACTATGTAACCGTGCCTAAAAATAGTCCCGATAGAAGTAAAGCCTCAAAGTTTAGCGCTGACAAAGCAGTAGAGATATTGCAAAATGATTTTCCCGATTTTCCCAAAGAGAAACTACAGGACGTGGCACATGCCATTCATTCACATAGTTTTTCTGCAGGCATAACACCTGAAACTATAGAGGCGAAGATCTTGCAGGATGCCGACCGAATGGAGGCCCTGGGGGCAATTGGTCTTGCACGTGTGTTTTATATAGCCGGGTTATTAAAATCAAATCTCTTTCATGCCGACGATCCGTTCGGTAATAACAGAGCTTTGAATGATAGCCAGTATGCGCTGGATCATTTTACTTTGAAACTTTTCAAATTGCCCGCATTGATGAACACCAAAACTGGCAAGCGATTGGCAGAAAGCAATGCGGAATATCTTAGAGCGTTTGTTTCGAAACTGAAGCAAGAGATTGACGGGGATTATGTGTAAGAAATTAAGGCTGTTTGAAAAATAAAAAGAATCTTGCTTGTCATCCCGACGAAGGAGGGATCTGAGTCTACAACAAGCAGCAATGTTGCGTAAGACCCAGATCCCTCCTTCGTCGGGATGACAAGCTGTCTTTCTTTACGGGTTATTTGCACCATGCAAATTGGAAGGTCGCTTAGCTAAACGAGATTGAACTGGCAATTAGAAATACTCATCTGACTACGTCCAGCTTCTAATTCCTAACTCCTAATTTCTAATTCCTGATTGTTTACGTATTTTACACCAAACGCCTCAAATCTTAAACATGAAAAAAACACGACTGGTACTTGCCGCAACAGTTTTGACTATGATTATGACAGAAACATTTGCGCAAGCACCTTACACCGCAACAAAAAAAGTAGATCAGACAGATAATTACTTCGGCACCAAAGTTTCCGACCCGTATCGCTGGCTGGAAGATGACAACAGCGAGGAAACAAAGGACTGGGTCAAAAAACAAAATGACGTTACCAACGCCTATTTCTCAAAAATTCCATTCAGAGCAGATGTAAAGAAACGCCTCGAAGAATTATGGAACTATCCCAAATATGGTTCGCCGTTTAAAAAAGGCAAATACTATTACTATTATAAAAACGATGGTTTGCAAAACCAAAGTGTTTTGTACAGGCAAAATACCATCGATGCAGCACCTGAGGTTTTCTTAGATCCGAATAAATTATCAGCGGATGGCACTGCGGCCCTTGCCTATATTGAATTTTCAAAAACTGGCAAGTATGCCGTATATGCCATTGCGCAGTCTGGCAGCGACTGGCAGATCGGCTATGTAATGAATGCGGAAACAAAACAACTCATTAGCGACAAAATCGATTACATCAAGTTTGGCAGTTTTTCATGGAAAGGCGATGATGGCTTTTATTACAGCCGTTATCCAAAGCCTGATGAAAAAAATATGCTGGTGCAGAAAAATGAATACCAGAAAGTTTATTATCACAAACTGGGAACGCCGCAAAGCAGCGATGTGTTGATTTGGGAAGACAAGCAGCATCCTTTGCGTTATTGCCGTGCTGACATTTCTGAAGATCAAAGTTTTCTTTTTATAAACGTAACAGAAGGAACCAGCGGCGGGGAAATATTGTACAAAAACCTTAAAGACGCGAAACAAAAAGATTTTAAAGTTCTGGTGCCAGGCTTTACAACTGAACCTGCTGTCATAGACAACTATGGTGATAAGGTTTTGCTAAGAACGAATGAAGGCGCACCAAATTTTAAAGTAGTACTCATTGATCCCAAAAATCCGGCGAAAGAAAACTGGCAAACAATTATTCCAGAACAAAAGGATGCATTGCAGGGCGTTGCTACCGCAGGAGGATTTCTTTTCAACAGTTATTTAAAAGATGCTTCCACAAAAGTGTTTCAATATACCTATGAAGGAAAACTTATAAGAGAGATAGGTTTGCCGGGAATTGGCTATGCATCTGGGTTTGGTACTGACAGAGAGTATAAGGAGTTGTTTTATACATATACTTCTTTTACCTACCCGCCCACTATTTTTCACTACGACATTGCGTCGGGAGTATCAACCGTTTTTCGAAAATCAGAAGTGAAATTTAATGTAGATGACTACGAAACAAAACAGGTGTTCGTAACGTCAAAAGACGGCGCAAAAGTGCCCATGTTCTTAACCTATAAAAAAGGCATTACTCTGGATGGAAATAATCCTGTGTTGCTGTATGGTTACGGCGGATTCAACATTGCACTCACGCCGGCATTCAGCATATCCAATATGTTCTTTGTTGAGCAAGGCGGCATTTATGCGCAAGTGAGTTTGCGTGGTGGAAACGAATATGGCGAAAGCTGGCATCAGTCAGGAATGTTGTTGAACAAACAAAACGTGTTCAACGACATGATCGCGTCTGCAGAATGGCTGATAGAAAATAAATACTCCAATAAAAACAAACTGGCCGTTCGTGGTGGTAGCAATGGCGGTTTGCTCGTAGGTGCAGTAATGACGCAACGCCCCGATCTTTTCAGAGTTGCCATTCCGCAAGTGGGTGTGATGGATATGCTGCGCTATCAGCGGTTCACCGTTGGCTGGGGCTGGGCAGTGGAATATGGCAATGCCGAAAAAAGCGAAGCCGATTTTAAGAACCTTTACAGTTTTTCACCTCTTCATAATCTGAAAAAAGGAACCTGTTATCCAGCAACATTGGTAACAACCGCAGATCATGATGACAGAGTGGTGCCTGCTCACTCATTTAAATTTGCCGCGACATTGCAGGAATGCCAAAGCTGCGAGAACCCGGCGTTGATACGCATAGACAGCAAAGCGGGTCACGGCGCAGGCAAACCCACCAGCAAACAAATCGACGAAGCAACGGACATCTGGAGCTTTGTGATGTACAATTTGGGAATGAGCTTTAGGTAATTGAAAATTGAAAGTTGAAAGTTGAAAATGGGAGAGCAAATGTGGTAATTTGAAAATATGGCAATTTGAAAATGAATGCAACTTCGTGGGAAATGTTGACCAACTGATTTGTCGGGAAACGTACGGAGAACATTTTCAACTTTCAATTTTCAACTTTCAATTCTGCTTTGTTCGCACATTGTATTCCTGTAGAAAGTTATCTACCTTGTTCACGCTAAAAAACACCAAATGAAAAAGGTATTAAAGTACATCCTGCTGTTTGTAGTTGCAGTTATTGCAATCGTATTGATCGCCGGAATTTTTATCTCCCGCGATTTTCATTTTGAAACAAGCATAGTTATAAATGCTCCTAAAGAAAAGGTTTGGCAAAACGCGGGAACGCTTGCCGGAATGGATAAGTGGAACCCATGGAACGAACGCGATCCGAGTATGCAGAAAAGCATTCAGGGTCAGGACGGAACCGTTGGCGCTGTTTCAACATGGAAAGGAAACAAACAAGTGGGAAGTGGCAGCCAGACGATCAAAAAAGTAGATGCTCCCAACAGCATTGAAACAGACCTTCATTTTATAGAACCCTTCGACAGCCGCGCAGTTGCCTACGTAAATCTCACCGACGAGCAAGGAGGTACAAAAGTGGTTTGGGGCTTCGATAGCCGTTTTCCATATCCATTTAACGTATTATCAAAATTCATGAATATGAAAGAAGGCCTCGGTAAAGACTTTAACGGTGGATTGGCGAAATTGAAAAAAATAAGCGAAAATTGATAGGGAGTTGTTAGTTGATAGTTGTTGGTTGTTAGTGGGCCGCCTACTGTCAACGAACACTATCAACTAACAACTACCAACAAACAACTTTAGAATGCAACACACTCTCTATGAAAACCAACTGCAGGAAGTGCATGAACACTACAATGCAGGAGACTTTGACCTTGCACACAGGCGCTTGCTTGATTGTGTAATTGAAACGGCGGATATGCCGTTATTTGAAAAAGCATTGATCTACTGTGAATGGCTCGATGCCAATGGTGAATCTTCCGGAAAAGATGCAATCCGTTCGAAAGCTTTTGAACTACTCGAGCTGCTACGGCACGCATCCATCCTTGATGGTTGGCAGGGGAATAACCAACTACTCACTGCCACAGACATTTCAAAAAGATATTCCAAAGGGAATTTTGCACTCAACAACATCGACGTTTCTCTGAGCAAAGGAGAAATTATAGGTTTGGTTGGTGAAAATGGCAATGGTAAAACAACGCTCATGCGCTTGCTTAATGGTGAGTTGAAAGCTGAACAAGGCAAACTCAATTATCATTTTGCAAAAAATGATTCATTGTATGAACTACGTTCAAAGTTGTTATACGTACCACAACGCATACCGCGCTGGTGGGGAAGTTTGATGGAAAATTTGCAGTTCACACTGGCCCAACATGGCGTTAAAGACAAAAACAATTTGCTGTGGGCCGAAATAATGGTGGCGAGACTTGGCCTGCGTCCTTACAAAAATTTAAGCTGGACAAGACTGTCTTCCGGTTATAGAACAAGGTTCGAACTCGCTAAAACCTTACTTCGAAATCCGCAAATTTTATTGCTGGATGAACCATTGGCAAATCTTGACATCAACGCACAGCAAACCATTTTGCAGGACCTGAAATTTTTGTCTGGATCTATTTCCCGTCCATTTGGAATGATGATCAGTTCGCAACACATTTACGAAGTAGAAAAAGTTTCCGATAGTATTATTTTTCTAAAAAATGGACAGGCTCAGTATCAACAGCAGTTGTCGTCAGTAGGCGAAGAAGCGCCAAAACAACTTGCATTGGAAATGGAAGCCAATGCCGATAGAAATGAGATTGCCGCAGCGTTTGCAGAACTTCCGGTGGAAAAGCTCCAATACAACGGAAATGTTTTCATCGTTTATTTCCAGGCTGGCACATCAATGCAGCAGGTGTTAAATGCGCTTGCAAATAATACTGTGGAAGTAATCTATCTGAGAGACATTTCAAATTCATCACGCCGCTTCTTTGCGAACTAATTAACCCCAACCATGAAAAAATTCAATAACTGGATGCTCACCAATCATCCGCTCATATGGAACACAAGGTTTCATATAATGTTGCCTTTGGTGATTTTGTTAAATACAATATTTTTCTTCTGGGGATATTGTCAGGATATCACGTTGAAGAATATTGTCAGTGGGCATTATCATTTCTCCGACATGATGATTGGGATAGCAATCCTGCTAGGAATATTGATAATACTGTTTTGGCTCATTTTTTACTTAAGACACAACGCATTTAAGGCGTTGTTGCCGCTTTCGAAATTTCATTTGCAGAAAGAGTTCGCGATTGTCCTGATTGTTTTTCTGGGACTAGTTGCTCCTATTGTGGTAGCTCACAAAGGCATGAACTATAAAATAAACAGGATAAGTAAAAGTGTAAACACTCCCAAAGAAAAACGCATCATTTTTCTCGCACAGCATTTTTTACCATTTGAACTGGGCAGGTTTAACTCAAGGAAATTATATGAGGCTGCCAATGAAAGTGATACGGGCAGATTAGAAACCGGCATGGTGCCGGGCGTGAGTTATCTAAATTATAGGGGTAGTGAGTATTACGACGAAGGTTATATTGATAAGGATAGCTTGTTAGACATTAAAGCAATAGCTTGGTTAAAGGAGCACAGAAAGGATTCAATCATAACTTATATTGATAAATACCTGCAGTTGTGTAAAAAATATGGAGGAGAATACAAATTTAATTCGACGGCCCACGTCAACTCAATTTTTGCAACAAGCGATTTCCAGGTGAAGGAAGAAATACCTATGACTAAGTATGACAAAGACGAGAAACTTAACAATCGTTATATACAAAGTCCATATATTTCCCTGAGTGCCATCGAAAGAATTATTGAAGTAAGAAAAGGGTTGCAGCTCGAAGAATATTTTGCATGGGTCATGTTTGCGCTGGGGTTTAGCTTTGCATTGTTTTCTTTTAGAGTAGTGCCGGTTAAAGCCTGGATAACTGCTATTGTTGTTGCGGGATTGCTTGCCATAGGCACTGCAATATTGTATGTCGTTTCCAATAACGAAAGAGTCTTGATATTGTCACCAATTGTTCTGACTATAGGCAGCTTGTGCGTAAGCGCAGTATCAATTTTTCAAAAAAAGCGAAAATTTTTCGCAGGTGTTAGTTATTTGCTGGCTTGGATTGCGTTGCCGTTTTTTGTTGTAGCTCTTTATGGTTTTTTGTATGAATACACAGGATACAGTTATTACGCGAGTGTGATGTATGCTAAGGAGGGTTTTTCGCATCAAATGCATGACTGGTTGAAGGATAATTCTAATAATTTTCTTATCGCCAATTGCATTTTTGCCTTACTTATGGCACTCTTCGTAATGATACCACTGATTAAAAAATGGAGAGCGAATCCGGAGGAGTAGCTTTTTAGTTGAAAGTTGAAAGTTAAAAATTGACGGTTGTTGGAAAGTTGAATGACCCGCACTCCCGACAACCAATAATTTTCAACTTTCAACTTTCAATTCCCTAAATATCTATCTCTACCGCCTTGCCCGGCTCCAGCTTAATTACTTTCTCCGCAATATGTGATTTTGCAAAATGATTCATGGCTTCCTGCGATTTTTCCTGGAAATGGTCCCAGCCCTCCCAGTGTGTGGGAATGAGATGATCCACGTGCATCATTTCTGCCACTTCAATCGCTTCGTCTGCAGTAAACGTATAATATACGTCGCCGGTGCTTGCAGGAATACCGGCTTTGCCAACATTAAGAATTGCTGTGTTTACTAAAAAGCGTTCGGCTACATCTCGTACACCCTCAAACAAAACGGTATCGCCTGAAATGTATAGCACACCATTTTGCTGTTCTTTCCATTCAATAATAAAACCGATCACGTGGCCCATTTTTGCACTCACTTCTTTTGTAGAAGCGTGTTGACAAGGAGTAGCCGTGATGGCTAGTTCTTCCACAGTGTCTGCCTCCACTTCCAGTTGTTCCCATTCTTCAAGTGAATAAACATTATCAAGTTGCAATTGCTCGACTGCTTCTTTGGTGGAAATAACGCCCGGCACTGTTGCGATAAAAGCTCTTCCGGCATCATCAAGATTGTCTTTATGCTGGTGATGACTTAACAACACAAGATCAATTGCACCAAGATCGTCTGTTGACATTGCTGGTGAGCCTGTTTTATGCAAATAGGTTTTGCCATCTGCACGTAAATATTTTTTGCCTGCCTCATCAAAAGCAGGATCAGTAAGTATTTTAAAGCCATTGATATCTATAAGCAAACACGCGGTGTCGATTTGTGTAATGGTAACTTTCATGTGCTTTATGTTTGAAAACGTTGATTGAACAATTAAGAATTAAGAATTAAGAATTAAGAATTAAGAATTAAGAATGCTTTCTGTGCAGCTCTATCACGATCAGCGATCTTTATTTTGACTTTTGACTTTTGACTTGAAATACACTGCATCTTCAATAAATGCGATCTGCTTCAAAATTATAACAATTCAACACACTGCTTGTTTTATTTGGTCTTACAAATAACAACCTTTGTATTGTTGATGAAGAGCAACATGTTTTCGTAGTAGTTTCATTGGTTACAGTTGGGGTGTATTGTAATCAAATATGGACAGCAGATTAGTGATGATCTCAACGTTATGTCCCGGCAGAAGAGAGAACGAAAAGTGGTAAGTGCCGGGATATCGTTGAGACAATTAAGAATTAAGAATTAGGAATTAAGAATTTTTTCTGTGCGGCCTGCTTCATAATTAGTTAAATGTCGTTTTGTTATTGAGAGGGCTTCGACAATCTCAGCCCGACAGGCAGCTCGCGCTGTCAGGCTGAGATTGTCGAAGCTTTGTTAAACAGAAACAATGTTTTGAAATCCTATTAGGGGGGGTGGCCACACAATTCCTAATTCTTAATTGTATTTCATTTCTTCTTCTTTTCTTTCGACGACTTCGCAAATTTGTTAAACGCCAGGCAGAGATTGATCCAGTGATCAAATTGTTTTTTCGTCTTCATCGCTTCTTCACTTACATACACATAGCCTTTCGCAATGCGATCGCCCATCACCATTTCACGTACGCCGTTGTGTTCAAGGGCTGCGTCCACTTCATCGGGGCCAATGCGGCAAAGCATTTCTTCTTTATTTACACCAATGCACATTTTGTCATCTATCATAAAGCAAATGCCGCCAAACATTTTTTTCTCTTCCAGGGTCTTCTGATCGGCCAATGCTTCTCTTACGTGGTTAAGTAATTTTTCGTTGTAGGTCATAAGCTCAGCATTTAAGTTATTAAATCTGCAGGCTGTGGTTTTAGTCTTTTCTGTTACCACTAAGGCACTAAGAGCACTAAATTCCACTAAGGAATTCCTGATAATCGGGTACTCTTAGTGAGGCTTAGTGCCCTCAGTGCCTTAGTGGTAAATATTCGGGTGCTACACTATTGTTTATAGAGCCGGATAGCCGACCTCAAAATAAGATTGATCTTTTTCACAGGAATATCTTTCTCCGCATCGACCAGCAATATTTTCATTCTCGCTCTTTTTTCCGTTAGCAAATCCGGATGATCCAGTTTGTTTCCTTCTACTATTCCTATGTACGGTTGGTTGTATTTTTTGTGTACCCACAAATAACAAAACATTTTTCCATGAATGCAATACATCGGCATGCCATATTTCCAGGCTTCCGTTATATCGTTGTCCATCGAAAGAATATGCTGCCTCAAAAACTGCAGACAGCTTTTGAAAGGCTCCTCTTTTTGAAGAAAATAATTATCGATGGGACGAAGCATAGGCGGTTTTTTCAGGTTATCCTGCCGAATATTTTAACCTCAAAATTAAAGTGAGTGTAAAAGTAACCAGCGACAGTTGAAAGATGCGTCTTCCGTGCCTTCTATACTTTTCGCCGTATGTAAAAACTTTGCTGCCGTCGGGTAACGTTTTCCTGGAATAAGCCACTATCCAGCCGAAAATAATACCGATAAATCCGCCGAAGAATGCAGCTGCATAACCGGCGATAATCCAGCGTGGAGATACCTTTTCGGGCTCGGCCAGTTGTTTTGTTCTTTGGTTTTTAAGCGCAGAAATCTCCTCTTCGGAAATGTAAATGCCTTTTTCTTTTAAAAGTTTTTGTGCCAGTTGGTAGTCAAATTTCCCCCACTCATCAGGTTTAAAAATAACCTCTTTAAGTTCGGCTGTGGTAAACTGAAATAAATAGTAGTCTTTGTCAACGCTTTCTATTGAAGTGTTGTAAAAACTTTCGAGAATATTTTCAGCTTTTGCAAAGTCGGTTTGTTTCAACTTCAACTCGATATCCGCATCGAGGCTGTTGGTACCAGGAAAGCTTGGGTCAAGAAATTTGCCGCCCTCCAGCTGTACTTCGAGATTGTTCTCTTTAAGCTTTTCTGCAGTTGCGGTTGCTAATTCAGGGTCACTAAATCTTTGAAAAGTAACAAAAGTGTTGTTCATACGATTTAAGGGTAGGTTTTGCCGAAGATAATATCCGGCAACTTTAAAAACGAAAAAAGTAAAAAGATCAATGTATAATAATTTAGAAAATGTATTGATTGTTAAGAGTTTGAATCAGAAAAAGGACCATGTGAGTTTATATTCAAGGGCTTTAAATCAATTTTGATTGGCCTTCACGATTTTCCGGTGCAAACAAGTTGAAATTTTTATTTGTTATTAGAATCTGCAATCGCGGCCAACAGCTTAAAATTCAATGTCCGGCGGCTCGTAATGGCCATTTTCGTATTTTGCGGCCCCATTGCTGAATTATTATATATCAGCTGAAGTGAGTGACACCCGTCCGAACGGATTCATCCGGGCGGGCAACGATGTTGAACGGGAGGTTACTCATCACCTAAATTTTACATATGCAAAAAAAGCTAGGACGCGAACAGGCGTTAGAATATCATGCCAAAGGACGACCAGGCAAGATAGAAGTGATTCCAACAAAAGAAGCAAAAACACAAAGAGACCTCTCACTTGCGTATTCACCTGGCGTGGCGGAACCTTGCCTCGCAATCAAAGAAAATGTAGAAAACGTTTATAAATACACCGCTAAAGGAAACCTGGTGGCTGTGATCAGTAATGGTACGGCCGTTCTTGGTTTGGGCGACATTGGTCCCGAAGCAGGGAAACCGGTGATGGAAGGCAAGGGTGTATTGTTCAAAATATTTGCTGACATCGATGTGTTTGACATTGAGATCAATGAAAAAGATCCTGAAAAATTCGTGCAAATCGTTAAGGCGCTTGAGCCCACTTTTGGCGGGATCAATCTTGAAGACATCAAGGCGCCTGAATGCTTTTACATAGAAAAAGAACTGCGCAAACAACTCGCCATTCCTGTAATGCACGATGACCAGCATGGAACGGCCATCATTAGTGCCGCAGCATTGCTGAATGCGCTTGAGCTGCAGAAAAAGAAAATAGAAAAAGCAAGATTTGTGATAAGTGGCGCGGGTGCTGCTGCTTTGTCCTGCCTTAAATTATACCTGGCGCTTGGAGCAAAACTTGAAAATGTAATGATTTTCGACGTCAACGGTTTTGTACATGCAGAAAGAACAGATCTTGGTGAAACCGCCAGGGAACTGGCTGCTCCTAAAAAGCTTGACATTAATTTGGCAGGTGCCATGAAAGATGCAGATGTTTTCATAGGGCTTAGCGCTGGGAATATCGTAACCGCTGACATGGTGAAGAGCATGGCGAAAAATCCGATCGTATTTGCTATGGCAAACCCTACTCCGGAAATTGATTACGAAATTGCCATTGCAGCTCGCAAAGATATCATCATGGCTACCGGACGGAGCGATTATCCTAACCAGGTAAATAACGTACTTGGGTTTCCTTACATCTTCCGTGGGGCACTTGATGTAAGAGCTTCTTCTATAAACGAAGAGATGAAGCTCGCTGCTGTTCACGCTTTGGCGGAAATGGCAAGGAAGCCGGTTCCAGACATCGTGAACCTGGCTTACAACGAAAAGAACATCATGTTTGGGCCAACTTATATTATTCCAAAACCACTTGATCCGCGCTTGCTGGAAACCGTAGCTCCGGCTGTGGCGAAAGCGGCAATGGAAAGTGGTGTGGCAAAATCTCCTATTCTGGATTGGGACGCTTATACCGTTGAACTGAACAAACGACTGGGTTTGGATAACCAGTTGATGCGTGTATTGGGCAGCAAGGCCCGTAGCCAACCTAAGCGTTTGGTATTTACCGAAGCTGATAACCTGAAAATATTGAAAGCGGCACAATTGGTGTTTGAAGAAGGCGTCGCATATCCGATACTGTTAGGCGACGAGAAAAAGATCCGTCAGCTGGCAGAAGACAACCAGATTGATCTGGAAGGATTCCCGATTATTGATCCGAAAGACAAAGAATACAACGAGAAGCGCACTCAATACGGAGAGTTATTCTTCAAAAAACGCCAGCGCAAAGGCGTTTCCAAATATGAGTCCATCAAAATGATGCGCGACCGCAACTACTTTGGCAGTATGATGGTGGAGACAGGTGAGGCTGATGCAATGCTTTCCGGTTTGACAAGAAACTATGCAGATGCGATCAGGCCCGCATTGCAGGTGATAGGTAAAGAGGATAGTGCAGAGAAAATTGCTGGTATGTACTTGTTGTTGACAAAGAAAGGTCCTTTGTTCATGGCGGATACAACAGTAAACTTCAACCCTACTGCAGAAGAGTTGGCCGATATTACTTTAATGGTAGCGAAAGAAGTAAGGAACTTTAACCTGACGCCCAAAATTGCAATGCTCAGCTACAGCAATTTCGGCAGTAGCGCATCACCGGAAGCGCAGCTGATGGCAAAGGCGAGGGCCATTGTAAAAGAAAGAAATCCTTCGCTTATTGTAGATGGTGAGGTGCAGGCTAACATCGCGTTCAATCAAGATATCTTGAAGGACAACTATCCATTCAGCGAATTGGTGGGTCAGGATGTGAATACACTAATCTTCCCTAACCTTGCTGCAGGCAACATCGCCTATAATATTTTGAAAGAGGTAGGTGGCGCAGATGCCATCGGGCCAATATTATTGGGTCTGAAAAAGCCGGTACACATTCTGCAATTGGGAAGCTCCGTGAGAAGCATCTTCAACATGGCGCTAGTAGCAGTGATCAGCGCCCAGCAGAAATGTAAAAATATTTCCACAGAGGAAGAAGTGAAAAAATCTCCATGGTGGAAGAGGTTTAATAAAGTGGCGAGGGAGATTTAATTTAGCTATGAAATATGAAGTATGAACTATGAAGTATGGTCGCGAATTGTGAGATATGCTTCACCTAATCGATAGTTCATACTTCATATTTCATACATCATAGTTCCTAGTTCATATTTGTTTACATTTGAGCATTATTAGGGAATAAGATTTTCAATTTGTTATAAATGAAGTTATTTACCGAAACAGGCAGGTATTTGTTGATGCTGAAAGGAATGTTTTCCAAACCGGAAAACGGAAAGATGTACTGGAAGGAGTTTATGCATCAATGTTCAGATATTGGCATAGGATCTTTGGGAATCGTAGCGATCATTTCATTTTTTATGGGTGCCGTTTCCGCGGTTCAGACAGCGTATCAGCTGGTAAGTCCCATCATCCCCAAAAGTACCATCGCACAGATCGTTCGTGATACGGTAATTCTTGAATTTGCGCCTACATTAGTGTGTATTGTTTTGGCCGGTGTTGTTGGTAGTAAAATTGCCAGCGAGCTTGGCAACATGCGCGTGAGCGAGCAGATCGACGCGCTGGAAATAATGGGCATTAACAGCAAAGCCTATCTTGTAATGCCAAAAATTCTTGCTGCATTATTGGTGATACCTATGCTGGTAGTAGTATCTGCGGGCCTGGGAATTGTTGGTGGCCGCATTGCGGGAACAGCGTCCGGAATTTTAAGTGCTGCAGATTATACCAAGGGGCTGCTCCAAAACTTTACGCCCTACAACGTTTTCTTTGCCATGGCAAAATCATACACATTTGCTTTTTTCATTTCCAGCATACCCGCTTTTTACGGATATAATGTAAGCGGCGGTGCTTTGGAAATTGGTAGAGCAAGTACAAAGAGTGTGGTTGTAAGCTGCGTGCTTATTTTGATGTCGGATTATGTGTTGTCGGCGTTGTTGCTGTGACAAAAAGTAAAAATTAAAAATTCAAAAGTCAAAAATGGAGCAACCCATTTTTGACTTTTAACTTTTGACTTTTGAATTATTCTTCTTTATGATTGAAGTAAAAAACTTAAAAAAGGGTTTTGGCGATAAACTGGTTATCAAAGGTGTGGATGCCACGATGCAAGCGGGCAAATGCAATCTTATAATCGGTTCGAGCGGTAGTGGAAAAACTGTGTTTATGAAATGCCTTGTAGGTCTTTTTGAACCGGATGAAGGAGAAATTCTATACAGCGGACAGGACCTGGTTACCATGACCGATGAGCAAAGAAAAGAAACCCGGAAACAAATAGGAATGCTTTTCCAGGGCTCTGCATTGTTCGACAGTTTGACCGTTGAGCAAAACGTAATGTTTCCGCTCGATATGTTTACCAAAGATTCTTACCAGGATAAATTAAAAAGAGTGAACGAAGTATTGGACAGGGTAAACCTGAAAGACGCCAATAAAAAGTTTCCTGCAGAAATAAGCGGCGGTATGAAAAAAAGAGTGGGGATTGCCCGTGCTATTGTGCTTAATCCCAAATATCTTTTTTGCGATGAGCCAAACTCCGGCCTAGATCCGCAAACCTCCCTGGTAATTGACCAGCTGATTAAAGAGCTTACCAGCGAATATGAGATCACTACAGTCATCAACACACACGACATGAATAGTGTGATGGAAATTGGTGACAACATCATTTACATGTACCAGGGTGAAAAAGAGTGGGAAGGAAATAACAAAGAAATAATCTTCAATAAAAACGAGAAACTCAACTCCTTCATTTTTGCCTCCGAGTTCCTTAAAGACGCTAAAGATATGCGTATGCTGGAAGTAAAAGGCAAGATTGACAACGACCGTAATATGGACGAGCTGTTGAACAGCGACGAGGACGTGCTGAACTCCTAAGCAATTAATAATTAATAATTAAGAATTAATAGAGGTGCATACATGATGAAAGTTATACTGCAAATCTGTTTAGAAATTAGAGGGCGGTATTCAATAAAGAATACCGCCCTCTTAATTATTAATTATTAATTATTAATTCAAATTCCCGGCTCTTTGCCTTACTTTTGCCCAACTTAAAAAAAAGCGTATGAGCGTTTTAGTCAACAAAAGTTCTAAAATTTTGGTTCAGGGCTTTACAGGAACAGAAGGAACGTTCCATGCCACCCAAATGATCGAATATGGTACCAATGTAGTAGGTGGCGTTACGCCAAACAAAGGTGGTACCTCTCACCTTGACCGTCCGGTTTTCAATACAGTAGCAGACGCCGTAAAAGCAACCGGCGCCAATGTTTCCATCATATTTGTACCGCCGGCATTCGCAGCAGACGCCATTATGGAAGCTGCAGAAGCAGGTATTGAACTGGTAGTTTGTATCACAGAAGGTATTCCGGTTCAGGACATGGTAAAAGCTAAAAACTACTTGCAAGGCACAAAGACAAGATTGATCGGGCCAAACTGTCCTGGTGTAATCACTGCCGGTGAGTGTAAAGTAGGCATCATGCCAGGTTTCGTATTCAAAACAGGTAAGATCGGTATCGTATCTAAATCAGGTACTTTAACATATGAAGCTGCGGACCAGGTTGCAAAAGCTGGTTTGGGTATTTCTACAGCGATCGGAATTGGTGGTGATCCAATCATTGGCACACCAACTAAAGAAGCGGTAGAATTATTGATGAACGATCCTGAAACAGAAGGCATCGTTATGATCGGTGAAATTGGTGGTAGCATGGAAGCTGAAGCAGCAAAATGGATCAAAGAAAACGGCACTAAACCTGTTGTAGGTTTTATCGCCGGTCAAACAGCGCCTCCGGGTCGCCGTATGGGCCACGCGGGTGCGATCATTGGCGGTGCTGATGATACTGCCGCTGCGAAAATGAAGATCATGGCTGACTGTGGTATCCACGTAGTACAAAGCCCTGCTGACATTGGTAAAAAAATGGCAGAAGTGATTAAAAAGTAAGAAGCAGACTTTTCCATAAAAAAAGAGAGCGCAAATAAAATTTGCGCTCTCTTTTTTTATGGAAAAATGTGAGAATATGGGAATTTGAAAATTTGAAAATGATTTCTGTGCGGCTATCTGTGTTATGTAGGGACAAACCGAATTTCAGGATGTCTTTCAGCCCCAGAGGGGCGACATGTTCGTAGCAAAAAACATCGTTCACATTTCAATACCAGCTCCGGAGGAGCGATATGTTAATTACGTGTCGCCCCTCTGGGGCTGGTATTAGAACTATGGGTTGTTGATTTTTCTACGAACGTTTTGCTCCTACAGAGCATGGACTCTGCGGATTTTGCATGCACCATTTTCTGCTGCCCTAAAAACGATTAGCAGATAGGTCGCATTTCTTTTTCGCTGATACACCCGAAACCTCAATTATTCAGTTATTCGGTCATTCAGTTATTGCAAAAAAAAGCCCGAACCAACTGTCCGGGCTTTTACGATTACAAAATGTAATCATAGGGAGTTATTTACTAAAATTTACGATGACCATGATTGCCTTTGTGGTGATGACGATGATGTTTCTTCATCCCTTTATGATATTTGCGATCATTTTTCTCGAAAGATTTGTTGTTCATCTTTTCTTCTTTGCTAAAATTTCCTGGCTTGTTCATTGCACCTGAAGTATGCGCAGGGTAATTAACGGCATATTTTTTAGAATAATCGTTTTGAGCTTGTGTAGTAGCTACTGTAAGAAGCAATCCTGCCGCTATCAGTAAGGTAAATTTTGTTTTCATAATTGATCATTTACATATAAGAAGGCTGCTGAGAAATTATGTTTAAAATGAAACAGTTAGCGGATTGTTAAAGCAACAGAATTGCTTCAATGCTTGTCAAAGCAGTGTGTAATCCTATTAATAATTGCATCTTCATTACAAGATTGATAACTTGAATAAATTTTTTAAGCGCATGACTAATAAAATCCTTCTATGGCCAGTGTTGTTGCTATTTGTTTTTTTACACCCTATGATCATGAAAGCGCAAGCACCAAAAACCAACTATGATGTGTTATGGAAAAAAGTGGATTCACTTTACTCGAAGAAAGGCCTTACAAAGTCTGCCCTCGATGAAGTGAACAAAATATATGCGCTGGCGAAAAAAGAAAATGCTCAGCCGCAAATCATAAAAGCGCTGATATACAAATCGGGCCTGGAACAAAACCTCAATGATGATGGTGATATAAAGAACATGCAGTTTTGGGAAAAAGAAATTGCACAGGCAAATGTTGCCACAACAAAAGCGCTATTAAATAGTATAGCTGCGGACAAATACAATCGATACTTTCAAAACAACCGCTGGAAATTTTATAACAGAACAACAACGGTAGATTTTAAGAAAGACGATCCCTCCACCTGGAGTATTGATGACTTGCAGCAAAGAACTTCCGACTTATACCTCGCTTCAATAAAAGATGAAAAGGTATTACAGCAAACAAAACTGGATGCTTACGATCCGATATTGGTAAAAGGAAATGCACGTTATCTGCGCCCAACATTGTACGATCTGCTGGCAAACCGTGCATTGGAGTTTTTTAAAACAGATGAACGTTATGTTACGAAACCTGCTTACAATTTCGAAATAACGCAGGCTTCTGCATTCGATCCTGCTGCCGATTTTATTCATCGCAAGTTTGAAACAAAAGATACGGCATCATTGCTTTTTAAAGCCTTGATGATCTATCAAAAATTAATTGCCTTTCACATTAATGATCAAAAGCCGGATGCCTTGATAGATGCGGATATACAACGACTTCAGTTTGTTTATACATTTTCTGTAATACTGGAAAAAGATACTTATTACTTTAACGCCATTAATCATGTGGCGCATCAATATGAAAGTTATCCGGCAGCGGCGCAGGCATGGTATCTGGTAGCGTTGTGGCACACTAACAAAGCAGCAGAGTATAAGCCTTTAAAGGACACTGCCAATAGGTATGAGAATCTCAAGGCTAAAGAAATCTGCGAAAAAATATTACAACAAAAAGACTCCAGCGAAGGCAGATTCAATTGTAGAATGCTGTTGCAACAAATACAGTCTCGATTGTTGACACTCCAAACAGAGAAGGTAAATATTCCGGGACAACCTTTTAGAACTTTGGTTTCCTACAAAAACATGACTAAACTCCACCTTCGCATTGTTGAACTAAGCGAAAATATGAAGGCGCAGTTGGAAGACAGGTACGGCAATGCAGACAGCTATTGGCGCCAGGTTGTGACGTTGAAAACGCTTAAAAGCTGGTCCCAGGATTTACCAGATACAAAAGACTATCAGTTGCATAACGTTGAGATAAAAGTTGATGCGTTACCCGTTGGTGATTATTTTTTGATTGCAAGCGCCGATGAAAAATTTTCTTTGGATAAGAATCCACTCGCCTTGCAGCGGTTCTATATTTCCAGCATAAGCTATCTGGACAATAAGAGAGAATATTTTGTTCTTGATCGGGAAAGCGGAAAGCCTTTGCAAAACGCGCAGGTGCAAACATGGCTTGTGTCCTATGATTATACGACAAGGAAAAATGTAAAAGTAAAAGGACAGTTGCGAAATACTGACAGCAAGGGATATGTAAAGTTCGAAGCGGATTCACTAGAACGAAATAAAAGCAGACAGGTTGAGATCAAATATAAAGATGATCACCTGTTTATGGATGATCAGTCTTATAATTACTACAGGCCCGAAACTGCCATGTCCACTGATACGGCAACTTTTGAAAAAGAAAACAGAAAGGTTTTTCTGTTTAGCGACAGACGGATTTATCGCCCCGGACAGACGATTTATTTTAAGGGCATTGCTATTACAAAGGATTTTGTAACAAAGAAAAGTAAAATAGTACCAGGTGAAAAAACGACCGTAATACTATTCAATGCCAATAATGAAAAGATTGATTCGCTTGAATTGACCTCGAATGAATTTGGTTCTTACTCTGGCAAATTTAGATTGCCTGAAGGTGGTTTAAATGGACGATTCAGTATTGCAGACAAGAAACTTATAGGGGAACTTTCTTTTTCTGTAGAAGAATATAAAAGGCCAAAATTCTCGGTGGAATTTGACACGCTTACAACTGCCTTTCGTGTAAATGACAGCATTACCATTAAAGGCAAAGCCAAAGCTTTTGCGGGAAATAGTATAGACGGAGCACAAGTAGCTTATCGTGTAACAAGGAACCCTCGCTTTATTTATCCCTGGGCAATTCGTAAAGCAGATTTTGGAATAAGTTCAATGGAAATAATCAACGGCGTGGCAATTACCGCTGCAGATGGTTCTTTTACTATTACGTTTAAAGCAATTCCAGATGAAAGTGTTAGAAGGGAACTAGAGCCGGTTTTTGATTACAATGTTACAGCCGATGTTACAGACATAAACGGGGAAACAAGAAGTGGAAAAACGACCGTATCTGTTGGTTATAAATCAACGCAAATAGAGATAGGGTTGGAAGAAGATGCGCAATTGCTTATCGACAGTTTTAAAAAAGTAACAGTTGCGGCAAAGAACTTCAATGGTGGCAAAACACCGGCGCAGGTACAGTTACAAATCTTCAAATTACAACAACAAGACAGGTTGATTCGCAAGAGGTATTGGGAGCAGCCTGATCAATTTGTAATGAGTTACGATGACTACATAAGATATTTTCCTAACGACGAGTATAAAGATGAAAGTGAAAAAGAAAGCTGGAAGAAACTGGAAAAAGTCGTGGACCTGACTGACAGTGCGAACAAAGACATTCCGTTAAACTATGGTAAACTAACACCCGGCTGGTACCTTGTACAAGCAATTGCTAAAGATAGAAATGGAGATACGGTAAAGGATTTGAAGTATGTATTGCTGGATGATAATAGTAGCAAGTTGCCGGTAAAAACATACATAACCGCAGCAGTTGATGATAAAAGCATTCAGCCTGGTGAGATGAAAACAATCACGATTGGTTCTTCCGCGAACGATGTTACACTCATTAAGGAAATAAAAAGAAATACACTGGTTGAAAAAAAGCAAATCGAATACAGTCTTGTCAATCTCAATAATGAGAAAAAGAGATTTGATATCACTGCCTTCGAGGAGGATAGAGGTGGTATTTCGGTTACCTGTTTTTTTGTAAAAAATAATCGACGCTATGCTTTCACGAACAATGTTCTCGTGCCGTGGACAAATAAAGAGTTGGACATTAACTATGAAACATGGCGAGACAAAACACTTCCAGGCAGCGAAGAAAAATGGAAAGTGAAAGTAAGCGGTCCTAAAAAAGAGAAAGTAGCCGCTGAAATGCTCGCAAGCATGTACGATGCGTCACTGGATGAGTTTACAATCAATAGTTGGGATATACCGGATATATGGCCAACTTTAGAGCAAACGATTGATTGGCATTCATCCGGAAATTTTAACCGGGCGTTGTCTGAAAACAGAGAGGCCAATGATTATGACTATAGTGAGTTTGATAAAAGGTACGATGAGTTGATAAGCATTGAAGAGAGAAGACGTGTTATGATGATGAAGAGTGAAAGCGTTTTGTCTTCAAGAGTCCAGGGTGACCGTGCCGCGGTTCCTGCAGCGGCAGCAGCTGGGTCAGCGCGAGAGCTGTCAAATAGTAACGAGGTGTTTGATTTTCGTACAAAAGCCACACTTGATTCAACTCAAATTCAGGATGTTGAGCTACAGGATATAGTGGGTGCGAATGCCCCTGAAAATAAATCTCAAGTTCAACTCCGCAAAAATTTCAATGAAACAGCCTTCTTCTTCCCTGATTTAAAAACAGATGCAGAAGGAAACATCAGTTTCAGCTTTACCATGCCGGAAGCATTGACCAAATGGACGTTCCAGGCATTGGCACACACAAAAGATCTTTCATTCGGCTATTCAACAGTAGATGTGGTAACGCAAAAAGAACTGATGATTCAGCCAAATGCTCCACGTTTTTTACGCGAAGGCGATAAAATAGAACTGAGTGCGAAAGTGGTGAACATGAGCGACAAAGAATTAACCGGAACGGTACAACTTGAATTACTGAATGCATCTACCATGCAACCCGTAGATGGTTGGTTCCAGAACATTCAACCATTACAATACTTTACCGTAAGCGCCGGACAAAGTTCGCCGATGAAGTTTAGCGTGAATATTCCTTACGGTTACAACAACGCTGTAGTATATCGTTTCAAGGCAGTATCAGGAAATGTAAGCGATGGCGAAGAAATGGCATTGCCGGTTGTGGCAAACAGCATGTTGGTTACAGAAAGCATGCCGTTGAATTTGCGCAATACAAATTCCAAGACTTTCACGTTTGAAAAGTTATTACAATCGGGTAAAAGCGAAACATTACAGCAACATGCTTTGACAGTTGAATATACTTCAAATCCTGCGTGGTATGCGGTGCAAGCATTGCCTTACTTAACTGATTTCCCATACGAATGTGCTGAGCAAACATTTAATCGATACTATGCAAATGCATTGGCAGGAATGATTGCGAACAAAGCGCCGAAGCTGAAAGCAATTGTAGAAAAATGGAACGCGACAGATTCATCTGCATTGCTGAGCAATCTGCAAAAAAATGAAGAACTGAAATCTGTATTGCTTGAAGAAACACCTTGGGTACTGGAAGCAAAGAATGAAGCGCAGCAGAAGAAAAATATCGCACTGTTGTTTGACATGGTGCGCATGAACGCAGGTTTGCAAACAACCTACGATAAGCTAAAACAGTTGCAAAGTGAAAACGGTGGGTTCGTTTGGTTCAAAGGCGGTCCGGATGACAGGTACATTACACAATACATTGCGAGCAGCATCGGCCATTTGAAAAAATTAGGAGCGCTGCAACAGACAAAACAAGATTGGAACGCAATCTCGAAAAATGCAGTTGCTTATCTTGACAAAAGAATAACGGACGATTACAATGAGCTGGTAAAAAGGAAGGTTGATTTAAAGAAAAACAATCTAAGCTACATCGCCATCCAGTATTTGTACATGCGCAGTTTCTACAGCGACATTGCCATTCCCGGCTCGGCCATGAACGCGATTAGTTATTACAGAAAACAAGCGCAACAATATTGGCTGCAGCAAGGTATTTATGCAAAAGGTATGATTGCTCTTGCACTGAACAGAACTGGTGACAAAGCGAACGCGGCGGCGATCATTAAATCACTCCAACAAAATGCTACTGTAAACGAAGAGCAAGGCATGTATTGGAAAGATGTCAGATCAGGATATTTCTGGTATGAGGCGCCAATAGAAACGCAATCATTAATGATCGAAGCATTTGCTGAAATTTCCAACAATGCAAAAACAGTAAACGATCTTAAAACATGGCTGCTGAAAAACAAACAAACCAACAACTGGAAAACAACAAAAGCTACTGCTGATGCATGTTATGCATTGCTGTTGCAAGGCAGCGACTGGTTAACTGAAACGCCAAATGTTACAATCAAGTTGGGCGACAAAACCATTAGCAGTACAGATAATAAATCAGAAGCAGGAACAGGATATTTCAAAACCACTATTGACGGCGCATTTGTAAAACCGGAGATGGGAAACATTACGGTGAATGTTTCTGGCAACGCAAACAATAGCACTTCATGGGGAAGCGTGTACTGGCAGTATTTTGAAAGACTGGAAAACATTACGCCGTCTGCAACACCGCTTAAGCTGAGCAAGAAATTGTTTGTGGAAAAGAATACAGATCGCGGTCCTGTGCTACAGCCAGTAAACGAGAACGATGTGTTGAAAGTAGGCGATAAAATAAAAGTGCGCATCGAACTTCGTGCAGATCGCGACATGGAATATGTGCACATGAAGGACATGCGTGCAAGCTGCATGGAGCCTGTGAATGTGATCAGTACCTACAAATGGCAGGATGGCCTGGGTTATTACGAAAGCACGAAAGACGCGAGCACCAATTTCTTTTTCGACTACATAAGAAAAGGAACCTACGTTTTCGAATATCCATTGTTTGTAACCCACGAAGGAAACTTTAGCAATGGCGTTACAACCATTCAATGCATGTACGCACCTGAGTTCACCAGCCACAGCGAAGGCGTGCGTGTGAACGTGGAGTAACACTCAATATTTCACGCAAAGGCGCAAAGGAGCGGAGGCGCAAAGATTTCGTAAAGGAGTTTGACATTTCTTAAAGTGTCAAACTCCTTTTTGTTTTTTACTCAAACAACCTTCGCGCCTTCGCTCCTTTGCGCCTTTGCGTGAAACCTTTCGTGTGCAGCTGATCAAAGTCAATGCCACCGACATCATTACTCTCGCTATCTTCGCAGCATGCAAACAGATTATATCATTGTTGGACAGGGCATTTGCGGAACTTTTTTAAGTTGGGAAATGCAGAAGGCGAATTTGTCATTTGTAGTGATTGACGAAGACAAACCTTTTAGCGCTACCAAAGTGGCTTCGGGCGTAATTAATCCCGTTACCGGACGACGCATTGTAAAAACCTGGATGATAGAGGATCTGATGCCGTTTGCATGGAATGCTTATACTTCTATCGGCAAAGAGTTAAGCATAGATTGCATTGATCAAAAAAATATCATCGATTTTTTTCCAACCCCACAAATGAAGCTTGCATTTGAAGGAAGATTTGAAAAAGATCAACAGTTTCTTTCACTGCCAAAAGATGAGAACGATTGGCGCGATAAAATAAACTACGACTTTGGTTATGGCATTATTGATCCCTGCTATTGGATAGACCTTCAGGCACTTTTACATGCCCAGCGAAATAACCTTGCCAATAGAAGTCAGCTCATTTCAGAACACTTTGATATAAGCCAGTTGCAGGCTGAAGAAAACAAAATAGTCTACAAAGATATCACGGCTTCGAAGATTATCTTTTGCGATGGCGCAATGGGGTTCAGCAATCCCTACTTTAAAAATCTGCCTTACGGGGCCAATAAAGGAGAAGCTTTGCTGGTAGAAATAAAAGATCTTCCTTCTGCAAATATTTTTAAAAAAGGATACAGCCTTGTTCCATGGAAAGAAAATATCTTTTGGCTCGGCTCCACTTACTTGTGGGAATTTGAAAACGCTGATCCTTCTCCGGGCTTTTACCAGTTTGCCAAAAACTGGCTTACGCAAACAGTAAAGCTGCCTTTCGAAGTGCTTGATCACATGGCTGCTATACGCCCTGCGACATTGGAAAGAAGGCCGTTTGTAGGGTTCCATCCGCAATACAAAAACATAGGCATCTTAAATGGCATGGGCACAAAGGGGTGCTCGTTGTCTCCATTCTTTGCAAAACAATTAGTAGAAAACATTATCGAAAACAAACCAATCATGCCGGAGGGTTCGGTGGAGCGGTTTGCGAAGGTGCTGGCAAGGTAGAACTACGAACTATGAATTATGAATTATGAGTGATGAGTGGTTGCAATAGGGCCATTCATCACTAATCACTCTACCTCCTATCTTTGCCGCTTAACACTAAAGCGACCCTCCATGAGCAACGAACCCATGTATGCCATTCCTGAACGCTTCAGGAAAATAGAAAACCTTCACATCGTTTTTTGGCTGATTAAAGATATGAGCTGGGCGATGCTTTGGAAGCCGCTCGGCATCTTCATGATTTTTCCTACCGTTTCTGTAGCCTTGTTAATTACCTGGCAAACGAGACATCTTAAAGCGGAACTCTATCACAATCTTGCAGTTGATTTCTGGATATTCGCCAACTGCTATTGGATGGCGACAGAGTTTTTGAACAGGGATGATCTGCGTTATTACACGATCATTCCGTTTGGCATTGGACTGATATTCATTGCCATTTACTATCTGTTCATTTTACCTAAAGAGAAAAAAGCTGCGAAGCTCGAAGCATAGAGAGAACACAGATTTTTATGATCGTGATGATTATTAAGATATAGATAAAAAAGAACAACGAAAATGATTGCAACAAACACACACAAAATGTGAGTTGCATGTATAATAGATAAACAGTCTTAAATCTTAATTTCAAAAAACTTAAAGAAAAATCTTAACCAATCTTCACAATCATAAAAATCTGCGTTCCGTTTTCTCTACGCTAAATACTTGTTGTAATATTTTCCCGTGAGCACGCTATTAGGGTCCTGGTTCAAAACCCGTACCATCGCGTTGTAGAGATCAGGAAGTTCGTTCAGCATGCGCATTGGGCTCTCGAAGAAAGTCTCCACACTTACTGCCCAGAATTCATGATAATTGGTAGCTGCGTAATCTCCCAATAAAGTCTTTCTTCCTTTTTGCATTTCCTGGAAAACAGGTCTCGCTACTTTGGAGAAATTTTTGAATTCTTTTTTGAAAATTTTATCTTCTTCTGTACGGGTAATAAAATTTACATAGGCCAATGCGTGCGCCATTTCGTGCAGACCAACATTGCTGTTGTCCTGTGCATTGTGCAGGCCATGTAGAAAATCATCCCACGACAAGTAAATACCTGTGCTATCCACATGGCCCATAAATGGCAATGAATAGTAGCCGTAATGATAGTCATGCTGCAGCACGTAGATGTCATGGAAATAGTTGAGCGAAAATTCTTTCAGGCCAAGCGTGAGTTGCGTTGCCACTGCGCTAATGAGAATAGGCATGTCCTCACGTTTTTCTATGCCAACGTAATGAAATTTTTTTGACCGTCTGAACAGGTAAGTTCTGAAAAGCATCTTGTGCTGTTCTTCCGAGCTGAGCCTGTTGAAATAAGGAATGTTTTGCGAAATGATTGTCCGGTAGTAAGCTTCGTGTTGTGCGAAACCTTTTTTTCGATGATAAAATATAAACTTCTCAAAGCGGGATTGTACAGCGCCAAAGAAGAGTATGATTAATAACACCGTACCTAAAATGTACAAGATTTCCATAAGGGTTCTGTTTTCTTTTGCGAATGGTGAATGGAAGCAAACGGTTCAACACACGAGTGGATTAAAAGCTTGAACGGTTTTTTCGCTAGGAGATGTGTAATAGAAAATTAAAAACGGGAATGGAAATTGGATTTGATGTTACCAAAATAAAAACTTTTTTTCATTTATAAAAGAGTCCCGCTGGGTTCCCGCAGTAAGAATTTTAAAAATAGTAAAAGTACTATGTGTTGATAATTAAGAATTAAGAATTAGGAATTAAGAATTCTTTCTGCGTCGCACCGTGATAACTATTCAAACATCTTTCTTTTAATCCGGTGTTACTGCTTCCTTTCCATAATTGAAGTCGCACATGAAGCATTCTTAATTCCTAATTCTTAATTGTTTTCAAAAACAATTCACCCCTTCATGCGCAACTTCCATCCATCGGTTTCCTCAGTTAATGCTTCTTCCACCTGTTTCACCGAAAAAAACTTACTTTTTTTACACTCGATTTGAGCCTTCGTACTACTAAGATGATCAATCACAATTTGTTCCGTCACACCTTTTGAAAATGCATTTCCTGGTATCCATGCGAATCTTATTGGGTCGCTGAACCATTTGTAATCTTTTTAAAAAATAAACAACAATACAAACCTAAAACCTTTATTATGACACAGTTCACAAAAAAAGCTGCAATGGTAATTCTTTCTGTAGCAGTAATGGCAGGATGCAAAAAGGATGACAACAAAAGCAAGTCCAAAACAGAATTGCTGACTTCTGGTAGTTGGAAACAAACAAGCGTTTATTTTAGTCCCGCCGTGGATTTTGATGGAGACGGCCACGAAGAGAATGAGGTGATAAATCTTTATCCGCCATGTAGCAAAGATGATTTGCTGACTTTTAAAACAAATGGTACAGCTGTAAGCGATGAAGGCGCTTCCAAATGTGATCCTTCTGATCCCCAGGTTATAGAAACCACTAACTGGAAGTTTTCAGACGACGAAACGAAAATACTGATTGGCAATCCGGGAGAGGAAGAAGCTGCTCAATTGCTTGAGCTCAGCGCCAGCGTGTTAAAAGTGAAAGTTACTATAGTAGAGTCTGGAGTTACTTATACGCAGACGCTTACGTTTGGACACTAGGAGTTAGTTGAAAATTGAAAGTTGAAAGTTGAAAATGGAGGGCATCAGGGTGTCGACAACATCCATTTACTGAATGCAGAAAGATCGAACATTTAAATGATGGTTGACTTTCTGCATTTTCAATTTTCAACTTTCAATTTTCAACTACATTTTGTACCTTCTACAGATCAATTTCCCAATTAAACCTTTCCTGCCTGTATAAAAAGAGACTTCTTTTTTATACCCGATGTGTACATTTTTACGACTATGTGAGTAGCAACCAACCTGCATTTTTTCTTCTTTCGCTGATTTTTGAATTCATATCCAGCCATCTATGTAAAGCCGCTGTGTATTATTTGTATTCACTCTAAAATAACAATACAAACCTAAAACCTGTATTATGACAAAGTTTACAACGAAAACAGCGCTCGTCATTCTGTCCGTAGCAGTAATTGTAGGATGCAAAAAAGATGACAATAACAATAATGGAGGAACCAGTAAAACACAACTGCTAACCACTGGCAGTTGGAAATTAACAAGCGATTATATTGACCCTGCAGTTGACGTTAATGGAGATGGCGTTGCGGACCACGAAGTGTTTAGTTTTTATGATGCTTGTGATAAAGACGACATGATAATATTTAAAAGTGATGGGACTGTTACATTTGATGAAGGCGCTTCGAAATGTGATCCTACAGATCCCCAGTCAGAAAACTCAACTTGGAAGTTTGCCAGTAACGAAACCCAGCTTGTAGTAGGCGATGCAAGCAGTGGAGAAACAGTAACCCTTGTTGAATTGAGTGCAACCGTATTAAAATTTAGAAGCAGTTTCGCTGTACAGGGAGTGACTTATAATGAGACGATGACGTACGGACATTAGCGTTGTTGGTTTATAGTTGTTGGTTGTTAGACCTCAAGACAAAGGCTAACAACTAATAACTTTTTAGAAAAACTTATTTTTTTTGTTTGCCTTCGTTACAATTTTCTACGACTACTGCTACAGTCACCTTATCTTGTTCTTTCTAGTTCAACGCATCTCCACTTTCCATGCAAAACCTTTACTGCGTTCAGGTTCATTTATAGGCTTCCCAAAATAACCACACAAATCTTAGATTGTTTTGGCAACAATCAATTTTTCTCATCTCTAATTCCCATGCAGGACCGCTATTGTATTGGTTTATTACATTCTTTTCGAAAACAACATTGCACACCTAAAACCTGTATTATGACACAGTTTACTAAGAAAGCTGCGATAATCGTTTTAACCGTAGCAGTAATAGCGGGATGTAAAAAAGATGATAGTGCTCCGACCAAAACAGACCTATTAACCAGCGGCAGTTGGAGACTGACTGCCTCGCATGTGGATCCTGCCATTGATGCTAACGGAGATGGGGTTGTTGAGAACGACATCTTCGCCGTTGCACCATCATGCTTCAGAGACAACCTAATAACCTTTAAATCAGATGGCACATACGTTGTTGATGAAGGCGCTACAAAATGTGATCCCTCTGATCCGCAGATTATGGAAAGCTCAAACTGGAAGTTTACGGACAATGAATCTAAAATAATGATTGGTGAACCTGGATCTGAGGAGACCGGTCAATTGCTTCAGCTAAGTTCAACTGTATTACAAATAAAGATTGTTATTGACGACGGTGCTTCTGGCATTAACCTTACTCAGACATATGGACATTAGGAGTTGAAAATTGAAAGTTCCTGCCCGACTAAAGTCATTCAGGCGGGGAAAATTGAAAATGCAAAAGGTCGAACACTTGTTATAATGTTCGACCTTTTGCATTTTATAAACAGCGGGGAAATCCAGATATCAAATTCCCCCATTTTCAACTTTCAACTTTCAATTACTCCAAGTCTGGTCTGCGCTCTGTGGTTCGCGCTACGGCTTGTTCATAGCGCCATTGCTCAATTTTCTTTGGGTCGCCGCTTAGTAATATAGGTGGCACTTCCCAACCACGGAAATTGGCAGGACGTGTATAGACAGGAGGTGCCAATAAATTATCCTGGAAGGAATCTGTAAGAGCAGAAGTCTCATCGTTTAAAACGCCGGGTATAATACGTCCTATTGCATCCACCACAACCGCCGCTGCAAGTTCGCCACCGCTTAGAACGTAATCTCCAATGGAAATTTCAAGCGTAACAAAATGCTGGCGAATGCGTTCGTCAATGCCTTTATAGTGTCCACAGATGATTAAAAGATTTTCGTAAAGAGATAAACGGTTGGCAGTCGGTTGATCAAAGCGCTTGCCATCCGGTGTCATGTAAATGATCTCATCATACTTTCTTTCGCTTTGCAAATGCTCGATCGCGTTTGCCAGTGGCTCACACATCATTACCATGCCGGCGCCGCCACCATATTGATAATCATCTACCTGTCCGTATTCATTCACCGCCCACTGCCTTAGCTGGTGCACATGCACTTCCAGCATACCCTTCGTTTGTGCACGCTTCATAATAGAATGAGAAAAAGGGCTTTCCAATAATTCCGGCAATACAGAAATGATGTCGATTCGCATAGTGCAAATATAGCGGCACAGCCGCTAATAATTTGAAAATGTGCTAATTTGAAAATTTGAAAATTGGGGTCACCGCTAAGCTAACATTCTTACACAGGGCAAAAGCCTGAGTGATATTTTGAGTGCTACACACAAAAAATTTTCAAATTAGCACATTACCATATTTTCAAATTTGCGAAAATTGCTTTCAATTTTCGCACGTTCGCGCTATCTTGTCCACACTTACCAAATCACGCACCAAATGCTTTTTTTGCAGATACTCTTCTGGGTTTGTTTATTTATTGTGTTTTATGCTTACGTGGGTTACGGATTTCTAATTGCTTTCCTGGTTGCAATAAAAAAGCTTTTTACTCCTAAAAAACAGGCAGCACAAAACTTCCAACCAACTGTTGCACTGATCATTGCAGCTTACAACGAAGAAGATTTTATTTTACATAAAATACAAAACACGAAAGAGCTGGATTATCCTGCAGATAAACTACATGTCATTTTTATTACCGACGGCTCAACTGATAAAACGCCTGAGTTGGTAAGGGCAAACAGCAACTTTGAACTATTGCATTCTCCCGAACGAAAAGGCAAAGCCTTTGCGATGAACAGGGCGGTGCAATTTGCAAAAGCAGATATTCTTGTATTCAGCGATGCGAATACGTTATTGAATAAGGAATGCGTTTCTGAACTTGTTAAACATTACGCTTCGCCAAAAGTGGGTGGTGTAGCGGGCGAGAAGAAGATAATCAAACAAATAGACGATAAAGCTTCGGCAGCGGGAGAGGGGCTTTACTGGAAATATGAGTCTGCATTGAAGCGTTTAGATTCAAGCCTTAACACCATCGTTGGCGCCGCCGGAGAACTTTTTTCTGTACGCCGCGAATTGTACGAGCCGGTTATGGAAGGAACGATCATAGAAGATTTTGTGTTGTCGCTTCGCATCTGCATGAAAGGCTATTTGTTTAAGTATGAGCCAAAAGCATTCGCCATTGAAACAGCTTCGTCATCAATGAAAGAAGAGCAGAAGAGAAAGGTGCGTATTTGTGCCGGAGGTTTTCAGGCTATGCAAATGTTGAAAGATCTGCTGAACATTTTTAAATACAGGCTCCTTTCTTTTCAATACATTTCTCACCGCGTATTGCGCTGGGCCGTATGTCCGCTGTGTTTGGTCATTATGTTCTTTGCAAATCTGCTGATCGTCATTCTCTCACCATTATTGTTATATAAAGTGATCATGGTTGCGCAGATTGTCTTTTACACATTGTCCTTCATCGGCTGGCAATTTGCCAATAGAAATATCAAGATCAAAAGTTTATACGTGCCTTACTACTTTGTATTCATGAATGCAGCGGCGTTCATGGGCTTCAACCGTTTCCTGAAAGGCAATCAAAGCGTTATTTGGGAGAAGGCGGGAAGGCAGAAGCTTGCTTGATGGTTGAATGAACTGAATGAACTGAATGGACTGAATAAACTGAACGTTTATGTTCGGGAACTCTGCTCGAATTTTAGGCACTCAGTTTATTCCGTCTATTCAGTCCATTCAATTATTGCTCACTCCTCGATTCCCAGAATTTTTTTCGCCAGTTCTATCATCCTCGGCTCCCCCGTGTACTTTCCTTTCTCATCCGATAGCTTCACTGTTGGTTCCCATTCCATATTTTCCGGTTTCGCCTCTATCAACTTCATGACAATATTCATAGGTTTAACACCCACATCATTAGTGAGATTGGTACCAATGCCGAAAGAAATGCCAATCTTGCCCTGGCAATATTTTGCGATCACGGCTACCTTTTCATAATTCAATGAATCGGAGAAAATAATGGTCTTGTAAAGCGGGTTGATTCCAAGCTTCTTGTAATGTGCAATCGTTTTTTCGGCAAACTCAAGAGGATCACCACTATCGTGGCGAACGCCGTCAAAAAGTTTAGAGAATTTTTTGTCGAACTGGGTAAAAAAAACGTCCGTGGTATAGGTGTCACTAAGCGCAATGCCCAAATCGCCGCGATAAACGTCCACCCAATGCTCTAAACCCATAATATTGGCCATTTTAAAGCCATAGCGGGCTGCGTGAAACATAAACCATTCATGTGCATGGGTGCCTATCGGCCGGGTGTTATACAGCATCGCAAGGTGTACATTGCTCGTACCCACAAAACTTTTACCGCCGAAGCAGCTGAGGGATTCGATCACTTTTTTTTGCACATGGTAAGAATATCTGCGGCGCGTGCCGAAGTCCGCCACAGTAACACCCAGGTCATTGTATTTTTCAAACTTGCTTTTATTAATAGCAACAATTTCTTCGTCAGACACAGGAGGCTGGTCGCTGAGGCGATAATACCATTCGCTCACCAGGAAAAGCAAAGGGACCTCCCAAAGAATGGTACGGTACCAGTAACCGCTCACGGTTATACTTAAATCTGTACCTGACTGCTCAATAGTTACCTCAGATGGATCGTAGCGGTAGCCCTGCAGGAAGTCAAGATAAGTAGGATCAAGATAGGGACAGTTTTTCCGAAGGAAGTCTTTCTCGTCTTTTGACAAACACAAACCTGCCATTGAATCCACCGTCCGGCAGAGGTTTTCACCAAATCCTTCAGGAAAAGCATGTTTGCCACGGTTGATAAATTCATAACGGGCCCGCGCATTCGGAAAAAGTTTGACCACGGCATACTGCATGGTAAACTTATAAAAATCATTATCGAGTATGGATAACAGTGAGATGGTGTTGTTTGTAATCATATTTAATAAGGTTAAGATAGCCGGAATCAAATAAAATGATCAGAAAGTAGGGTTAGGGTGAATGGGTAAACTTTAAGAACCGGAAATTAAAAATAATGAATCGAATATTTCAATTGCACAACACTGATACACAATTTGCACGTTGAAAATCACATTTCACCGGCGAAAAAACATATTATATAATATTTTATTATTATATAAATATAGATTGAAAGAACCTGTTTGCAATTCCATAATATAAAAATTAAGGCTAATGCATTTGGTTTATTGATTTTTGTTGCTATTTTTATCGAACAATTCAGTTGATCGTTGTCAACTTTCCAAATGATCGTATATTCAACCCTTGGAAAATCAGGTGTTAAAATATTGCGATTGCCTCCCAAATATCCTGCGATAAATGCCTGATTAATTCAATCATCATTCTCTGTAAATAGTCCTTTCAAAACCAAGTCTCGTTTTATTTCTCATCAATCCTAATACCCTGATGTGAGCCTATACGAATTCCATTGCTGCCTCATGAAAAATTGAGTTTGTTCAAACTTAATTATTCAACAATGAAAAGAACAATTTTAGCGGTTGATGGAAGCAAAGCGATCAGGTTCCTCCTACAAAATGTGTTTGAAAGAAAATACAAAGTTGTAACCGCATCCGACGCTGCTTCTGCAATGTACTGGTTATCCAGAAACGAACTTCCTGATGTGATCATTGCTGATCCGCAATTGCCTGATACAGATAATTGGGAATTGTTGGAGCACCTTAAAAGCAGTGGTCTTTACAGCGACATACCTTTAATTGTATTATCCTCTTTGAATAAAGCCGTAATTGCTGCCAAATGTGATGAGCTTGCCGTGGCACAACATTTTTCACAACCTTTCAATCCAGTTGATCTGGTGAATTGTGTGGACAAAATGTTTACCGGGATTACTAAGTCGACGACTAAGCTCAAAGCAGTTTAAGTTCAACACAGAAACAACATTAAAATTATTAAACTCTTACCTGTATGGAACTTGCAATTTTACCTAACATTTCGGCACCGGCATTAGAAAAGACTTTTATTAAACCTGCAACCGTAGAAACAGCAGCTTCAATAAGTTTGGATTCCGTGCCTCCTAAAGAGTTTTTTTATCTCGGCAAAAAGACTTTAAAGATCGACAGGATGATAACTCTTTTCGAAGGGGGTTATGCAGCAGAGACTGTTGACAATGCAATTTCCATTCTTACAAGGATCATCGCAAAAGGCGGAAACCTGCCAGGAGTCTTCATTGCAGACGGCTCCAACAATCTTGCAGCAATTAATAAACTCGCGAATTTTATTAGTGCTCATGAGGCCCTTGTGAATGTGCCTTTGGTTCTTGAATCTTCCGACATCGAAGCTGAACAAATGGCGCAATACAAAAATTGCAAATTCATTGACGACATCATTTCAATTGATGATGTTGCGGAGAAATTTACACAACGTGTTGTGTTTTTGAGAAAGATCAAAAACAAAAAACATCACGCAACTTTTCAAAAAAGCATTCAAACGAAAACTCCAAAGAAAGTTGATTACAATTATGTTTTGAAAAGGAGTTTGGATATTTCAGTAGCGGCAACGTCTCTTATATTATTAAGTCCGATCTTTTTGTTGATTTCAATTGCGATCAAACTTGAATCACGCGGACCTGTGTTTTATATTTCAAAAAGAGCGGGCCGAGGTTACAGAATCTTCAACTTTTACAAATTCCGCACAATGGAAATGAATGCGGATAAAAAAGTGAACGATCTTAAAAACCTCAATCAGTATAACGTGTCAGATACTGGAGGTCCGGTGTTTTTCAAAATTAGCAATGATCCACGCATCTCTAAATTCGGATCTTTCTTAAGAAACTCAAGCCTGGATGAACTTCCACAGCTTATCAACGTACTGATTGGTGACATGTCACTGGTAGGCAACAGACCATTACCTCTGTATGAAGCGGCAACACTTACAACAGATGAGTGGGCTCCTCGCTTTCTTGCTCCTGCCGGCATGACTGGCTTATGGCAGATTAAGAAAAGAGGACATGGAGATATGTCCGCTGAAGAACGCATCAGCCTTGATATTTGCTATGCAGATAAGCATAATTTCATGTACGATTTGTGGATCATGGCGAATACACCAACAGCGGTGTTCCAAAAGTCGAACGTTTAAGATATTATGAAGTAAAAATTCAAAAGTCAAAATTCAAAAACAGTGATGCGTTTTGAATTTTGACTTTTGAATTTTGATGTTTAAAGCGATGTTTGATAAAAACTAACTGTAAACCACGTGCAACAAAAACCTCTTGTTTCCATAATAACGCTGAACTATAACCAGCTGGCTGTAACGTGTGAGTTCCTGGAGTCCACGCGCTACCTGACTTATAGCAACTACGAAATACTGGTATGCGATATGGCTTCAACGGAAGACCCCACCGAAGTTATATCGTCCGGGAATTTTCCCAACACAAGAATATTGGTAAGCAAACAGAACCTTGGTTTTGCCGGTGGCAACAACTGGGGCATGTCTTATGCCAAAGGCGATTTTATTTTCATTGTTAATAATGACACGGAGTTGCCTCCCAACCTTCTCGAATTGTTGTTACAGCCATTTTATAAAGATGAAACGATTGGTGTAGTGAGCCCGAAAATAAAATTCTACTTCGCTCCAAATGTGATTCAGTATGCAGGCTTCAACCCGATGAACCCTTACACTGGCCGCACTTCAGAAATTGGCAACAAAGAAGAGGATCGCGGGCAGTACGACGTTTCCGGCTATACCAACGGCGCACACGGCTGCGCCATGATGGTAAAAAGGGAAGTGGCAGAAAAAGTAGGTAAGTTCCCCGAAAAGTTTTTCCTTTATTATGAAGAATGGGATTGGTCGGCCAGAATACAAAAAGCCGGTTACAAAATATGGTACAATGCTGAAGCAGTGGTGTATCACAAAGAATCAATGAGCGTGGGAAAACAAAACCCGATGAAGGTTTACTATCACACACGCAACCGCATTTTGTACATGAGGCGCAACGCCAGTAAGTTTCAACTGGTTTCATTCTACATGTTTTTTATGTTTTTAACCGTACCAAAATCATTGGTGGGTTATGTAAAAAACAGGCAGTTCGAACATCTGAAATTCTTTTTAAAAGGAATAGCCTGGAATTTTTATTCTTCGAGCTATTCACCGATATGAGTTGTTAGTTGACAGCTGATGGTTGTTAGAAAATGTACGAAGTCCATTAAAGAATAACAGCTGAAACAATTTCGTACATCCTACTTCAAACACCGTACATTGAATTTGAAAATTATGCTACAAACAGTACTACATATAATCTTCGCGCTATTCTTTCTCTATCTCGCAGCGAGTACTTTGTACTTGCTCATGTTGTCCATTGCAGCACGTTTCCGTAAAAAAGTAGACTATGGTGTGGTAGCGGAAAAGAAAAAGATTGCTGTGTTTGTTCCGTCGTACAAGGAAGATGGAATCATTGTAGATACAGCGCTGCAGGCCAGTCGTCATTTTTATCCGTCAGATAAATTTACTGTCATTGTAATTGCAGATAAGTTGCAGCCGGAAACTGTTGCTAAACTAAAAGCGATTCCTGTTGAGGTAGTAGAGGTCGCTTTTGATGTGAGTATGAAATCAAAATCTCTGAATGCCGCGCTTAATAAATTTGCCGGCAAAGGTTACGATATTGGGATGATACTGGATGCGGATAATGTGATGGGAACTGATTGCCTGGAAAAAGTAAACGCTGCATTTCATAAAGGCTTCGAAGTGGTGCAGTGCCACCGTACTGCGAAGAATCAGCAAACGCCGGTTGCATTGCTGGATGCGATCAGTGAAGAGATCAACAACCACATTTTCCGCCAGGGGCAAAGAGCCATTGGGCTTCCTTCGTCATTGATCGGGTCCGGAATTGCATTTGATTATTCCCTTCTTCACTACATTTTTAATTTGCCCGAAATACAAAACAATCCAGGGGAGGACAGGGAAATTGACGTGCAGCTGGTCATTAAAAAAATGGATGTTGAGTACATAGAAGATGCTTACGTATACGATGAAAAAGTAGCCAGCGCCGCAGTTTTTGAAAAGCAACGCGTAAGATGGCTCGAGGCACAGGTAACGCACATCAAGGGCTTTTTGCAGCCAAAGCTTGCGTCGCAAAGGCTCAGTCGCGTGTTTCTGCATAAATTTTTTCAATGTTTTTTATTGCCAAGGTTATTGTACATAGCATTGTTCGGCTTTATGCTGATGTTGCTGCTGGTGCAATATCTTTTTTCTGCATCGTTCATTTATCCTTCACCGGAAATTTGGATTGCACTTACAGTTTTGTATTTTGCAACCCTATTGCTATCAGTACCAGGTCGTTTTTACACAATGACCACCTTTAAAGCTATATTGCACATTCCTTTATTGGCTGTATCGATGATTAAAGCGATGTTGAGGATCAAAACCAACAGACGCTACTTCATTCATACTCCCAAGACCTTTTCCTCAAAGTAAGTTTGAGTTAGAAGTTGTTAGTTGCTAGTTGTTAGTTGCTAGGAAAAAAGGTTGCGCCTTTAGCCTAATAACTAACAACCAATAACTAACAACCGAAGGCACAAGAATGATGATAAATTAAGGCTCCGCAGAGCCTGTTTGGCATTATTTTTAGTGGTTAAAAAGGATTTTTACCTTCCAATGAAAAAAGCATAGAATTAACCTTGTTTCTCTGTTCGATACCGTAGTTCCCTCCGAAAACAAAACTGACAATCTCCAATTGCCTTTGGCCTTCCATTTTTATTATGCTTAAAACTCCTTAACATGAGGTCGATTCTACTTATCGCTCTGATGACTGCTTATTCATTTTTTGCCGTCGCCCAAACGCTTACGCCGCACAACATTGCGTCGGCGGGGCATTCCAACATTGGATTTTATGATTTTAAACCGGCGGATTACAATACCAATCCGTCAACCAAATTTCCGCTGATCATTCCGCTACACGGAAACGGGGAAAAAGGAAATGGTACCACACAGTTGGATGCTGTATTTACGTCTGGCATTGGCTATCTCGTAAAACATGGCGCCAGCATGCGTTTCAACTATCCTACCAACGGGGTAAAAGGTTCCTTCCTTGTATTGCTTCCACAGCTTGATCCGGCATACGGTGACTGGCAGCCTTTCTATATTGATGAGATGATAAAATGGGCCAAGGGAAATCTTAATGTAGATACAAACCGAATTTTTATAACGGGCTATAGCCTTGGTGGCGGTGGTACATGGGTGTATCCCGCTTCTTCAGTTTTAGCGGCATCGCAGGTTACAGCTGTGATTCCCGTGTCTGGTACAGGATTGTCGCAAGGCAGCGCATGTAACATTGCGGCAGGTGGCACCGCTGTTTGGGCCATTCACACAACGGATGACGACCAGGTGTCTGTTTACAATACCATGGGCGTTGTAAATGGTATTCTGGGCTGCAATCCGAAAAATCCGGTGTTCGGCTGGTATCCTGTGGGGAACCACCAGATCTATGACCAGAAAATTTACCCCGACACTACAAACAGGTATTCGTACCCAACTGTATATCAGTATATGTTGGGCATGAATAAGAAGAACACAAAAGCAAACAACCAGGCGCCTGTAGCAAACGTGGGCGCAACAGACACCACGGTGGTGGTAAATTCCAGCATGATGTTTTACCAAAAAAGAATCACTGCGGAATTTTCGACAGATCCTAATGATGTGATCTTTCATTACAACTGGCAGATTACTTCCAATAATTTATCCAAAGTTTGGCCCTTTGGTGGCTATCAGCCGATAGACACTTCAACTGCATGGCCGGCGCACGATTTGGACTACAAGAACTTCAGCTGGCCATGGCAGGATCTTGAGTTCCATGCGCTGGGCGATTATACTTTCAAACTAACGGTGACGGATACCTACGGCGCCATCAGTACACAAACGAAAACTATCCATATCACCAATAACGGACAAAACACTGCCCCGGTGGTGAACCTTGGTCCGGATTTGACGCTTGCTTCGGGCGTAACCACGGCTTCTTTCATTGGTACAAAAGTTTTCGACTGGGAAGCGCAAACAATGAGCTACAAAGTAACCCAGGAGGCTGGTCCGGTAACTGCAACATTGAGCGCCAACAACTGGTACCAATTTAACGTAAGTGGAATGACTGCTCCAGGCACTTATACTTTCAAAGTGGCTGCAACAGATGCAGGCGGAGCAACAGGTGTGGATTATGTAAATGTGGTAGTACCTGGCGGAACAAACAAACCGCCGGTGGCAAAAATCACTGCACCTTCCGGCATTATTTTACCGGTGGCCAGCGTAACGCTTGATGGAAGCGGTTCAACAGACAGCGATGGAAGTATAGCCGCCTATTTGTGGTCACAAACAGCAGGACCTAATACTGCTACCATTGTTACTCCGGCAGGAAAAACAACAGTTGTTAATGGTTTGATCGCAGGAACATACACCTTCCAATTGAAAGTGACTGACAACCAGGGAGCAACGGCCGTAACAAGCGCATCCGTAACGGTTACCGCAGCAAATGTTCCACCTGTGGCTAAGATTACCGGTACCTCAGCCATCACACTTCCTACAAACAGTACCACGCTTGACGGTAGCACATCTACAGATGCGGACGGCAGCATTGCTACATATAAGTGGTTTCAATTATCGGGTCCAAACACGGCAACAATCGCAACTCCAACAGCTAAGTCTAGCGTGATCAGCGGGTTGGTAGCTGGTAGTTATGTGATTGGTTTGGCGGTTATCGACAACCAGTCGGCAAACGATACCGCATTTGTTACGATAAAAGTTAGTGCCGCGGCAAATGTTCCACCTGTGGCTAAGATAACTGGTGCTACGTCCGTCACACTGCCTAAAGACTCAGTTGATCTTGATGGTAGTACCTCAACCGATAGTGATGGCAGCATCGCAGCTTATTTGTGGTCGCAAACTGCAGGTCCAAACACCGCATCTGCAACCACTCCAACAAAAAATAAAACAACTTTCAAAGGCCTGATTGCAGGCAGCTATACCTTCCAATTAAAGGTAACTGACAATGGAGGTGCGACTGCAACTACAACGATAACAGTAACTGTTATTCCTTCTGGTACAACCAATAAGCCACCTGTTGCCAGTGCAGGAAGTAATTTCACCACAACAAATAGCTACGCTTATTTAAGTGCTGGTGGATCTTACGATCCTGATGGCAGCATTGCCGCCTATAACTGGACACAGGTAAGCGGACCAAATACAGCCACCATTTTGTCTGGCAACACAATGTTCCCAACGGTACAGGGACTGGTTTCCGGCACCTATGTTTTCAGAGTGACTGTGACAGATAATTTGGGCGCAACCGCATCTGATGATGTACAGTTAACGGTAGGTGGAAACAAACCTCCGGTTGCTGATGCAGGCAATGACTTTACTGTAAATGCAACCACTACAGCGAGCCTGAGTGCAAGCGGATCATCTGATCCTGATGGTAGCATTGCATCATACAAATGGACGCAGGTAAGCGGACCGAACACTGCGACCATTGTTTCAAGTACTTCAGTGTCAACATCGGTGCAGGGCCTGATCGTTGGTGTGTATGTGTTCAGAGTAACTGTAACAGATAATCTTGGCGCAACCGCAACGGATGATGTTCAGGTAACTGTTACGAACAATACAAGCAACAAACCGCCAATTGCAAATGCAGGCAATGATTTCTCGACAACAAATACTTATGCTTATTTAAGTGCCGGTGGTTCTTATGATCCTGACGGCAGCATCGCAGCCTATAACTGGGTGCAAGTGAGCGGACCGAATACAGCGACAATTTTGGGTGGCAATACCATGTTCCCAACTGTACAGAATTTGGTTTCAGGTGTGTATGTGTTCAAAGTAACTGTTACTGATAACCTGGGTGCAACAGCATCAGATAATGTTCAGTTGACTGTAGGCAACGGTGCCAACAAACCACCGGTTGCTAATGCAGGTGCTGACTTTACTGTAAATGGAGTTACGACAGCAAGTCTGAGTGCAAGCGGCTCATCTGATCCTGATGGTAGCATTGCATCATACAAATGGACGCAGGTAAGCGGACCAAATACTGCAACTATTGTTTCAGGTACTTCAGTATCAACATCGGTACAAGGATTGGTTGTAGGTGTGTATGTGTTCAGGGTAACTGTAACAGATAATCTTGGCGCAACAGACACAGATGATGTGCAGGTAACTGTTACCAACAACAAACCACCAATCGCCAATGCAGGTAATGATTTCAGCACGGCAAACAATTATGCTTACTTAAGTGCCGGCGCTTCCTACGATCCGGATGGCAGCATTGCAGCGTTCCAGTGGACACAAGTGAGTGGACCAAATACAGCTTCTATTTTGGGTGGCAATACAATGTTCCCAACTGTTCAGGGATTGATCAAAGGAACGTATGTATTCCGCGTAAAAGTTACAGACAATGATGGGGCATCTGCTACAAACGACGTATCAATGACGGTAACAGCAACTGTTGCGACAGGTGCACTGATTGCCCAATCAACTGTAGCAGGCAGAGATTCAGTAGCCGCTGTGCAGATGAGCATTTATCCAAATCCTGCAACCACACAGATTACTGTGTCAAGCACCAACAACTTTGTGGGGAATTACAAAGTGATCGTGTACGACCCGGCAGGCAAAGTAGAAGCGCAATACAATTTTGTAAAATCTGCGGCAGGATTGGTAAAACAACAATTGGATATTTCTAGATTGACCATTGGTATTCATTACGTAGAGACAATCTACGATGGAAATCAGCGTTCGACAATTCAGAAATTTATGAAACAATAGGAGAGATGAGTTGTTAGTTGTTGGTTGATAGTTGTTAGAAGAAAAGGCGCAGAGTTCAATTTAACAACTATCAACTATTCCAGCATGAGACGCTTAAAGTGTGGAATAACATTTTAAGCGTCTCTCTTTTTGATAACTTTATATTAAGCCTAAAATCTGTTTATGAAACCAGCTCTACTTACTCTGTTGCTTGTTGTAAGCTTTGGTATCGCGCGTTCGCAACTTGTTGCACACTATATTCCTCAGCAGTCACCCGACACTTTGCCAGGACTTGGGTTTTATTCCTATACACCTCCGGATTACAACCCGAATTCGCCAGATAAATTCCCGGTTATCATTGCATTGTCCGGCCAGGGAGAAAAGGGAAATGGTACAACAGATCTTAATAAAGTATTTACCTCTGGTATTGGCTACCTGCTTAAGAATAAAGGAGCAACCATGCAATTCAGTTATCCCAATGGTGTACATGGTTCCTTCGTAGTGTTACTTCCACAGCTAGATTCCAAATACCCCAACTGGGTGCCTGCATATGTTGGCAGAATGATAGCATGGGCGAAGCTTAATTTAAACGTAGATCCAAACAGAATTTTCATAACAGGCTATAGTCTTGGTGGCGGAGGTACCTGGATATACCCTGCTTCCGGTGCAGATTCCGCGATGCGGATAGCGGGAATAGTGCCAGTGTCTGCATCGGGCATACCAGCGCCTAACGGATATGATTCCTGCAACATAGGCGCCGGAAGAACGGCAGTATGGGCCATTCATACAAGTGATGATAACCAGATCCCCGTTATTACTACCAGCAGAGTTATAAACGGGATCAACACACTCTGTAATCAGGCGCCATTGGACCCTGTCGTAGGTTTCTATCCCGTAGGGAACCACCAGATATACGATCAAAAGATTTATCCCGATACAGCAAACAAATATTTGTATCCGAACATCTACCAATGGATGCTGGGCGTAAACAGACTGAACACGCCTCAAAACAATTTACCACCTGAGGCAAAAGTTGGATCAACAGACACCATTGTAACCGTCACCTCCAGCATGAGGTTTTATCAAAAGACAATTACCGGTGTATTTTCAACCGATCCCAATGATCTGGTTACGAAGTATAAATGGCAGATCACGTCCAATAATCTGGCGAATGTCTTTCCTGTCAACGGCTACGCACCAATAGATACATCAACGAAAACGATACTTGATCTCGACTATAAAAATTTTACCTGGCCATCGAGGGACCTTGAATTTCGTGCATTGGGAACTTACGTGTTCAGGTTGACTGTTACTGATATGTACGGAGCAACGTCTTCCGTGGATAAAACCATCCTGATAACAGATAACGGAATAAACGTTGCGCCTTATATAACCCTTCCGGATACGATTAAATTGCGCACTGCGGCACCAGCGGACACTACCATAAATGTTTCTGCGACAGTATTTGATTGGGAAGGGCTTCGGAACTATACTTTCAAACAGCTTTACGGACCGGCAACTGTTAACGTTGCGCAGAATAACTGGTATCAGTCAAATTTAAAAGGATTCACTGCCTTTGGCGCATACGCGTTTGAAGTTACAGCAATAGATAATGGTGGACTTTCGAATAAAGCCACCGTGATTGTCTCTAAAATAGCTCCATTGCCTGTTACCTACTTATACTTCAACGGAAGTAACAACGATGGCAAAAACATCTTAAAATGGGCCACCAGCAAAGAGCTTAATAATGATCACTTTGATGTGCTGAAAAGCGATGATGGCGTAAATTTTTCACCTGTTGTCACTATTCCTGCTTCTACTTCAGCAACCGAAACCAAAGAATATTCGTTTGCCGATATCAATCCATTTCCTGGTAACAACTACTACAGGCTTGCTCAGTACGACATAGACGGAACGAAAAAATTATCTGAGATCATTAATATCAGAAACTCCGGGAATACCGCAATAACCACCTATCCTAACCCAATAAAGGATCAGCTGTATTTTACTTTAAAAGGCAGCGACATTAAGGGTGTTGTAAAAGCACGTGTACTTGATGCATCGGGAAAAGTGGTGAAACAAATGAATTTTGAAAAGAGTACCAGCGTCTCTAATCAATCCATTCAACTCCCCGGTTTGCAATCTGGTATTTATATATTGGAATTGAGCCAGGACAATGGCTGGCAATCTATACATAGGTTTGTGAAGTAGGGTCGAATCGCATTCGCCCTGCAATCAATAATACCAGGTAGGAATAATGAATAATTAATATAGACTTCGACAAGCCCAGTCATGCTTGCACTAGCGCGACTGAGCTTGTCGGAGCCTTCTTGCCATCCCATACAAGAAGTTTCAAATCATCACTAATCATGACAATCATGATAATCAGTGTTCCTTTCTTTTTTCTTCGAAACTATTTTTTTGCACTTTATAAACAATATCGCCTGAAGCACTGTTCTTAACTGTCTGCCCCGATGAAGAATCGTTAATCGCGTACCAGTGTTAATCCTTCCTTGTTATTTCCAATCCGGTACTTTTTCAATCTTACCATTTTTGTCAACATGTAATTTTCTGCACCTGTAAAATCCAACGGCTCTATTAAAGCATCTCCGTTAGTAGCAAACCAATTTTTCAAAAAAAATTAAATGGACTGTTATGAAAAGAATGCTATTACTCTTGGCTTTATTCTCGTCCTATTTATCCTTCGGGCAGTTGACCCAGCAGCATTTAACTGCCGCAAACGGAACCAAAATCGGTTTCTATCAATTCCTCCCCGCTGGTTATAACCCCGCAAAAAAATATCCCCTGATCGTGTTCCTGCACGGCTCAGGAGAAGTGGGAGATGGTCAGGGACAACTGGTAAACGTTTTGAACCAGGGAATTCCCCGATTGTTAAAGGCGGGTGCAACAATGACTTTTACAGTAAATGGAGAAACCAGCAGCTTTATAGTGCTGGCGCCTCAATTGGCTTCTAACTATGGCAACTGGCAGGACTTCTACACAGATGAAATGATGAAGTATGCCAAAGCCAATCTTAGCGTTGATCTCAACAGAATATATCTCACCGGGCTAAGCCTCGGCGGTGGCGGAACCTGGCGATGGGCCAGCAGCGACACCACTCACACGGCAATGTTAGCCGGTATGTCTCCAATTTCCGGAACGGGAGAAACACAGCAATATTTCTGTTGGGTAACCTACGACAGGGTAGCTTGTTGGGCTTTCCACAATATGGATGATGGCACCGTTCCCGTGGGAAACACACAGTACGCTCAAATGACGCTTGATAATTGCGACCCTAACCACAACGAAGTGCGACAATTTACGTACTATCCAAGTGGAGGGCACAACGCCTGGGATAAGGCATACGACACGGGTCACGGTATTCAGAGCCCTAATCTTTACGAGTTCTTTTTAATGAACCCGAAGAAAGGGGCCGATCCACAAATACCAGTAGCAGATGCCGGTGCGAATGTAATATTGAACTTTCCGCAAAATTCAACCAATCTCGACGGAAGTAAATCTTACGATCCAAATGGAGGTAAAATTGTTTCCTACAGATGGAGAGCGGTGGAAAAATCTGACCGCGGAACTATACAATCTCCTAACAGTGCAAAAACAGTATATAACAACCTGACTCCAGGATTGCACGTTGTTATTCTGGAAGTAGTCAATGACAAGGGCCAGCACGGCTTTGACGTTGTAAATGTTGCCGTTAAGGGCGATCCTAACTTAGACCAGCCACCGGTTGCTGTTATAATACCTAACAAGGATACGACCATAAATGCGCCGAGTGACAGTGTTCATCTTGATGGTGAAGAATCTTTTGACCCGGATAATCTCATTATTTATAATTTCCATTGGCAAAAAACTTCCGGCGCCTCAGGCGATAATATAGTAACGCCTGATGGTTATAAAACAACGGTTAAGGGGCTGAAGCCGGGTACTTACTGGTACAGGTTAACTGTAAGCGACTTTGCAGGTAAAACAGGTATGGATTCAGTAAAGATTGTTGTGAACCCTCCTCCTTCAAATAACAAGCCACCGGTTGCAAACGCAGGTGATGATTTTTCAACTTCAGATAAATTCGCTTATCTGAGTGGAGGCGCTTCTTATGATCCGGATGGCAAGATCACAACCTATCTGTGGTCACAGGTTTCCGGACCAAATACCGCAACTATTCTTTCCGGCAATACAGTGTTCCCAACAGCGCAAGGACTCGTCGGAGGTACATACAAATTCCGTTTACTGGTAACCGATAATTACGGCGCAACAGATGACGATACAGTAGCGGTACAAGTGCTCGGAAGCAACAAGGCTCCGATTGCAAATGCGGGTCCCGATCAGAATCTTACATTGCCAGCCAGCACTGCAAAGCTTGATGGTAGCGCATCCAGCGACCCTGACGGTACCATTAGCACATATGCATGGACAAAACTTAGCGGTCCTTCCGGTGGTGATATCGCTTCTCCGGGAAGTGCTAAAACAGATGTGAACAATCTTGTTGCCGGCACCTATACTTATCAGTTAACAGTAACCGATAATATGGGAGCTACAAGCACTGCTACTACACATGTAACGGTGGGCGTATCAAGTAACAAACCTCCGGTTGCCAATGCTGGTAACGACTTTAGCACAAACGACAATTTTGTTTATCTGAGTGCTGGTGCATCTTACGATCCTGATGGCTCCATCACAGGCTTCCTGTGGTCACAAGTAAGCGGTCCTAATACGCCAACTGTGCTTTCAGGAAATACTATGTTCCCAACTGTACAGGGACTCATTGCGGGCACTTATGTATTTAGGGTTAAGGTAACGGATAACCAGGGCACAACAGCACAGGATGATGTTTCGTTTACCGTAAATGCTAATAAATCGCCGGTAGTAATTGTTCCAAAAGAGTTTATAATCACATTACCAAACGGTGAGGTCAATATCAACGCAACGCAATCTTTCGATCCTGACGGAACCATCGTTTCATACCAATGGACAGTTTTGGGCAATCTTTTGAGACTGGCCAATCCTACGCCGGGAACAGCTCTATTAAGAGGTTTGCGTGCGGGTGAGTCATGGGTGAAACTGGTTGTAACAGATAACAGGGGCGGTCAGGACTCTGCGCTCATACACGTGATTGTTACAACGGACCTTCCTCCGGTAGCAAAAGCAGGTTTTGACTTTGTTACTGCTAACAGCTGGGCATACCTGAGTGGTGCAGGTTCTTATGATCTTGATGGCCACATTGTATCCTTCAAATGGGCACAAGTGATAGGACCAAACACCGCTACAATTATAAGTGGAAATACAATGTTCCCAACAGTTTCAGGGCTTGTGCCTGGTGTTTACAGATTTGCGATGGTAGTGACAGATAATGAAGGCCTTTCATCCGCCGATTTCGTAACAGTTACGGTAATACCATCTAACAGTGAAACCGTTGTTGTTAATCCGCTTCTGGCCGGAACACTCAGAACTGATCTCCCTGCAAATGGAGGTTCTGCATTGCTGTATCCAAATCCGGTATTCGGCACAGCGAAGCTGTTACTGAACAACACACTAACAGGAAAAGTGCAAATAGCGGTATTTGACGCCACCGGTAAAATGCAAATGACAGCGAACTACGATAAACGCACAACGGACTTTCAACAACAACTGGACGTTTCCAGACTTCCGCAGGGTGTTTACTATATGCAGATAATGGTAGATGGAAAATCTGCGAGCGCCGTTAAAAAGTTCATCAAACTGTAATTGAAAATTCCAACACTCATAAAAAAAGGGCCTTCGGGCCCTTTTGTTTTTATGCGCTTTTGCTAAGCGCTTACTAACGATCGTTAGTAAGCTGCGGGCATCATTTCTATAAATTTCTTTTTTGTGATAACGGATCTTCGAAGCCCAATGGCCGTATAGCGTTCACTCTTGGTCGTTAGCATTGTTATTTTGCATAACTATACATTAAAACTATATATCATAAGAGCTTTAAGTTATTGTTTGCAAACTGTATGATATTAATCATCATCCAGACTGGCTCCTTCTGTTTGCAGAGTAAATAAGGCAGCCTACCTTCGCGTCGCGAAAAGAAAATTTTCGATCTTTTTGACAAGTAAAAACTGAATTTTTTTTGGTAAAACATACAACGTTTACGTACCGCTATACTTGTCAAACAGACACATATCCGCACCCAAGAGATTTTTCGCGATGCCCGGATCGGCTTATTTATTTTTTTAATAAATAACTAAAAAGCTCATTTGCAATAGACTGAAAAAGTTGAAATGAACGAAAACAACTACGGTGGTTTGTTCAGGGCAATTTAATTATTAAAAATCTCGTTATACGTTGCAAAAAAATATAGCTCGGTCCGTAATAAGTATTCGCGATAAACTTATTCAGGCATTACAATACGAAGATGGGGAAGAATCGCGCCAATATTGAGGTGCGTTCAAAATTTCGATAACATAAAAAACTTGTGCCGTTATACACATTTTACCCATTTTGGTATAGATATTGCTTTAGGAAAACTCCATGAAAACGGGAACATTGAATGTTCGGAAGAGAATAAAGGTTTGAGGTTAAGGCATACCGTTAGATATTCAATTGTTGATCGCATTTTTTGAAGTGGTAAATGTAAATGCGAGACTCACTCACGTGCTGGATTTCTGCTACCCCGACCGAAAGCTTATTCAATTCTTATTTTATGTGAAAAAGCAGGACGAATGCTACTATTCATCCATGTAAAGTTTTGTATGTACAAAATACCGCATGGACTGAAGCAGGAAAGGTATGCCCTGTTGTTTTGAAAGTAAATGAAAAATCTGAAAAAAAATCTGATTGCAAATGAGATCCTTTTTACTCGGTCTGTTAGTGCTGATTAGTGCTTCCTCCTTCGCACAGCAAGTTGCGAAATCAATGACATCCTCTGCTGGTTTGTTTGTTGGCTTCTATGATTTCAGGCCACCTGGCTACGTAGCATCCAACACAGCCAAAAAGTATCCGTTGATCATATTTCTCCATGGCATTGGAGAGCGTGGTAATGGTACAACCGATCTTCCCAATGTATGTGCAAACGGTATACCGCGCAATATCAAATGGGGTTCTACAATGACTTATACTGTTAATGGCGTTACCGAAAGTTTCCTAGTATTGTCTCCGCAATTGGATACAAAATATGGCGGCTGGGTGAATGGTTATGTAGATGCCATGCTTGAATATGCAAAAGCAAATCTTAACTACGATCCGGATCGCGTGTACCTTACCGGCTTAAGCGCCGGTGGTGGTGGTACATGGGACTATGTATCCAACAAAGCAGGTAATGCTGGCATTTTCGCTGCAATTGCCCCTGTATGCGGTTCCAGCTACACTGCGTACGGCATGTGCTACATTGCTCAGGCCCACCTGCCTGTGTGGGCCTTCCACGCTGTGGATGATGGTACTGTGCCAGTGAGCATGACGCAAAATGCAATAGCAATGATCAATAAATGCTCGCCTGCACCCAATCCTGCGCCAAAAGTAACTTACTATGCTGCAGGTCTTGGCGGACACGGTATCTGGTATATGAGCTACGATGAAACACACACATATGCCAATCCAAATCTTTATGAATGGTTCCTCTCAAAAAGAAGAAGCACAAATGGTAATGGTGTAAACCAGGCGCCTGTTGTGCAACTGACAAATGATATTTCCCTTGTACTACCAACAAACTCTACAACGCTTGATGCAAGCAAGTCTTACGATTTTGATGGCACTGTAGCTTCATATAGCTGGACGCAGGTATCTGGTCCTTCTACTGCTACAATTGCATCTGCTACCTCTGCAACTACAAAAGTTAGTAACATGGTCGAAGGAACATATGTGTTCCAGGTGAAGATTACTGACGATAAGGGCGCGAGCTCAACCGGTCAGTTAAAAGTACTGGTACAAACAACGTATGGTGCAGATCTGGCACCAATATGTAAAGCTGGTGACGACTTTACTTCTGCTAACAGCACTGTATACTTAAGCGGTGCAGGATCATATGATCCTGATGGTAAGATTGTTTCATATCAGTGGACTCAGATTGCAGGGCCGGTAACGGCAACTATTATTGACGGCACAACTCCTTTCCCAACTATCAGTAAGTTAGTTACCGGGAACTACAAGTTCAAATTGGTGGTAACTGATAATCTTGGTAAACCTGCTGCTGACACAGTCGCAGTTAGCATATCAACCGGCTCCGTTGTTCTTGTGCCGCCGGTAGTAAAAATCACCGGTACAACCACTGTTACTTTGCCAACAAATACAACAACACTTGATGGTAGCAGTTCTACTAGTAGCAATGCCAATGGAACGATCAGCAGCTATCAGTGGTCAGAGGTTTCTGGTCCAAATACAGCAACATTTGGCACAGCTACCGCAAAATCTACTTCGGTAAATGGACTAGTAGCGGGTACTTACAGCTTCCAGTTGAAAGTAACAGATAACCTTGGTTCAACAGGAACAACAACTACTACAGTTACCGTGAAAGCTTCCACTGGCACCAACAAAGCGCCAATAGCTAATGCCGGTGCGGATTTCACTACACAATATAAAGACTACGCATACCTGAGTGGCGGCGCATCTTACGATCCTGACGGAAGTATAGCAACATGGGCGTGGACGCAAATAAGCGGACCAAATACCGCTAAGATCGTTTCAGGAAACTCTATGTTCCCAACGATCAACAATATGGTAGCGGGTACTTATACGTTCAGATTAACAGTAACTGATAATCTTGGAGCAACTGCTTCAGATGATGTGAACGTATCTCTTGGTGCAACCGGTAAACCTCCGATTGCCAATGCAGGTAACGATTTCAGCACATCTAACAACTATGCATACCTGAGCGGCGGTGCATCATACGATCCTGATGGCAGCATAACAGGATGGGCATGGTCACAGGTAAGCGGACCAAATACAGCATCCATACTTTCAGGAAACGCCATGTTCCCAACAGTTCAAAGCCTTGTTGCAGGATCTTACACCTTCCGCGTGAAAGTAACGGATAACAGCGGCTTGTCAGCAACAGATGATGTAGTGTTAACAGTGACCGCGAAAACGGCAACAACAGCGCTTTCAGGTCAGGTAAGCACGCAAGCTTTGAGTGTAGATGTAAATGCAGGATCAACTAAGGTGAATGACCTGGCGAAAGAGCCAACCATTTTCCCAAATCCTGCAACCAACCAGATCACGGTTACATTCACTAATGATTTTGTTGGCGGCTATAAATTCCTGGTGTATGATGTGAAAGGAAAAGTTGTAACTCAATATAATTATTCTAAGCAGGCGGGTCAAGTACAGCAACAGCTGGACATTTCAAAACTGCCTGCAGGAATGTACTATTTGCAAACAATTTATGAAGGCAACCAGAAGGCTGTCAGCAAAAAATTTGTAAAACTTTAATCACTAAGTAATATTCTAATTTGAAGATTTGAAAATTTGAAAATTGTTTCTGTGCGACATCTCAATTTAGGTTCAGTCTCTTTAAATATCGAAGAGTTCGCAAAACATTGGGAAAGATGCATCACCAGCATTTTCAAATTTTCAAATCATCAAATTTTCAAATTGAATGAATAAACCGTAGTTGTATGAAACAGATGTTTTTTCAAAAATGAATGAATTATGAAAAGTATTTTACTCGTTGCGGGATTTGTGTGTTTGTCGTTGTTCGCTGGTGCGCAACAGGTAGCCCGCAGTTTGACTGCAACTAACGGCAAGAAGATCGGGTTTTATGAATACAAGCCTACAGATTATTCTAAATCAAAAAAATATCCACTTATTATTTTCCTCCATGGAATTGGAGAAAGAGGCAATGGCACAACAGATCTTCCTAGAGTGTTGGCAAATGCAACTCCTCGCATGATCAGGGCCGGTAACACAATGACCTTTACCAATCCTAAAACAGGGGTTAAGGAAACATTCCTTGTGTTGACCCCTCAATTAGACGTACAATATGGTAGCTGGGAAAACTTTTATGTAGATGAAATGCTGAAATATGCAAAATCTAATCTTAGCATCGATCCAAACCGTGTGTTCCTTTGCGGGCTGAGCCTTGGTGGCGGCGGTGTTTGGAAGTATGCAACCAACTCATTAAAAAATGCCAACCAATTCGCTGGCATTATTCCATGTTGTGGAACCGGTGAAGGAACTGACTTTTGTAACCTCACCAAAGCAAAAACCGCGGTATGGGCATTTCATGCAATGGACGATGGAACCGTAGGAGTGGGCAATACACAGTACGCGCAGATTAAACTGAAAATTTGCGACCCAGCTTCGACTGCGAAGTTTACTTACTATGCGTCAGGCGGACATGGCATTTGGGATAGAGCCTTCGATCCTGGTCATGGCTTTCAAAATCCTAATGTGTACGAATGGATGCTTGGTCTTTCCCGCAATGGTAATAATAATGACAATCAGGGACAAGATAATGATAACCAGGGCAAACCAGAGCCACCTAATGTTGTACCTGTTGCAAACGCAGGCGGCGACCAGGCAATTACATTACCTGTAAACACTGTAACATTAAACGGAACCGGATCAAAAGACAGCGACGGTTCAATCAAGAAATATGCATGGACAAAAGTAAGCGGACCTGCTGGTGGTTCTATTGCGTCTCCATCTAATGCGTCCACAAAAGTTAATGGACTTACAGTGGGAACTTATGTGTTCCAGTTAACAGTAACAGATGACCAGGGTTCAACTGCTTCTGATAACGTAACCATTTCTGTGAACTCAGCTGTAGTGGTTAATGTACCTCCAACAGCGAACGCTGGTGATGCACAAGTGATCACATTACCTGTGAACAGTGTAACATTAAACGGAACCGATTCAAAAGACAGCGACGGTAAAATAAAAACATACTCATGGAGTAAAGTAAGTGGACCCGTTGCTTGCAACATCGCTTCTCCAAACGCTTCAACAACGAAAATTACAGGCTTGTTAGTGGGAGCTTATGTGTTTAAACTGACAGTAACGGATGACGATGGAGCAACTGCTTCAGGCACCGTAGCTGTTACAGTGAACCCGGCTGTAGTAATTAACCAACCACCAACTGCCGATGCTGGCAATACACAAACTATCACGCTGCCTGCAAACAATGTAACGCTTAATGGCGGCGGATCAAAAGATACTGATGGCAAGATTGTAACTTATGCATGGAGTAAAATAAGCGGGCCGGCATCCGGCGATATTGCTTCTCCATCTGCAGTGTCTACGAAGGTTACGGGTCTTGTAGCTGGTGCGTATATTTTCAACCTAACGGTGACAGACAACTCTGGCGCAACTGCTTCGGCCACTGTCGCGGTTACGGTAAAACCGGCTGTTGTTCCTAACAAACCACCGGTGGCAAAAGCTGGTGATGATTTCTCTACAGCAAATACTTATGCTTACCTAAGCGGTGCAGGTTCCTATGATCTCGATGGAAGCATCGTGACCTGGGCATGGAAGCAACTCGGCGGACCAAACACAGCAACCATTCTTTCCGGAAACACTATGTTCCCGACAATTGAAAATTTGGTTTTGGGTACGTATACTTTCAGATTAACAGTGACGGATAACTCCGGTGCGAGTGTTTCTGATGAAGTAAAAGTAACTGCTGCTCCCGGCAAAGCGCCGATAGCCAATGCAGGCGCTGATTTTAGCACATCTAACAACTATGCATACCTGAGCGGCGGCGCATCATACGATCCTGATGGAAGCATTAAAGGATGGGCATGGTCACAGGTAAGCGGACCAAATAAAGCCTCCATACTTTCAGCAGATGGAATGTTCCCAACAGTGCAAAACCTTGTTGCAGGAGCCTATACCTTCCGCCTGAAAGTAACGGACAATAGCGGCCAGTCCGCAACCGACGATGTAGTATTAACGGTAAAAACAAACACCTCTAAGACTGCAGTTGTGGGTAGTGTGAGCACACAGGCTTTGAGCCAGGACGTAAATGCAGCGACAACGAAGTTGAACGAAGTAGCGAAAGAACCGAGCATTTATCCAAACCCCGCAACAAATCAGATCACTGTTACGTTCAATAATGATTTTGTAGGCAACTACAAATTCGTGGCGTACGATGTTAAAGGAAAAATTGTATCTCAAAATAATTATTCTAAACAGGCAGGCCAGGTGCAACAGCAGCTTGATATTTCAAAACTGCCTTCTGGAATGTATTATTTAGAAACTATTTATGAAGGCAGTATGAAACCTGTCATCAAGAAGTTCGTGAAACTTTAAAATAATGTGAGAATTTGAAGATTTGAAAATTTGAAAATTGTTTTTGTGCGGCTCTCAATTTTTGAATCGAATCTCTTTGAATATTTGAGAATAAGCAAAGTGTCGTGAAGGATTGCACCAACAGCATTTTCAAATTTTCAAATCATCAAATTTTCAAATTGTGTATTAAACCTTATCCATTCTATTAACCCTGATTTCTCTTATTGCATAATACTTTGTAAAAGAGATCAATAGCATAGTTTACTATGTGTAAATGATCTTGCTCTGATCCCGCGTTCCAGGATGTGGGATTGCCCGGGCACAAGGTGAACTTACAGCGTGCTATTGCTTGCCCGCATTATCAGCAAATGTGAAGAGTGATTCGAGATTTTTTAGTTTCCACTTTCCTTCAGGAGAGTGCTTCTAAACGTTTGTGCCATGCGGTTAGTAGAGCAATGAAATGCGTAAGTTTTTTTCAGTCGACATCCGAAGACGGCATCCTTATTGGCTTTCAGGATAACTCAAATGGATCAATGCAATGTCGGTGTGTAGTCGGTTCAAAAAATATTCGAATCGGATATTTTTTTATGATTGAAGTTATGTGGTATGGAAATTGGTGCGTAATCGATCAACCAAAAAACCGTGTTAAACTGACCGTACTTACTTTCGAGGTGAAATGTTTTGAAGACGTTATTGCAAATTCACAAAAGAGTTATGTCAAGGATTTGAAATGTGTTGAAAGGTATTTTGATTTCGTTAGAAAAGTAGTAGTAAACAGTATTGTATAAACAGGTATTTTTTTCAGTGAATCCTTGAATTAATTTTTTTATGAAAAATCTTTTACTCATTGTGGGCATCGTATGCCTATCCCTATTCGCTAATGCGCAACAAGTTGCACGTAGCTTAACGGCCACTAATGGCACAAAAATCGGGTTTTACGAATATAAACCCGCGAGTTACACTACCTCGAAAAAATATCCTCTTATTATCTTCCTGCATGGAATTGGGGAAAGAGGTAATGGTACAACTGACCTGTACAAGGTTAATGCAAACGCCGTACCGCGCCTTATCAATGCAGGCAATACCATGACATTTACTAACCCTAACACAGGGGTAGCCGAAACATTCCTTGTACTTACCCCTCAATTAGACGTACAATATGGTAGTTGGGAAACATTTTATGTAGATGAAATGTTGAAGTACGCAAAAGCCAACCTCGCTGTTGATCAAAATCGTATATTCCTTTGTGGGCTTAGCCTTGGTGGCGGTGGTGTTTGGAAATATGCAACCGCATCATTAGCAAACGCTTCTCAGTTTGCCGGCATCATCCCATGCTGCGGTACAGGAGAAGGAACTTATTACTGCAATCTTGCCGATGCAAAAGTTGGCGTTTGGGCCTTCCACGCGATGGACGACGGTACAGTAGGGGTGGGAAATACCCAATATGCACAAATCAAATTGGGACAATGCCCCAACCTAACGGTACAGCCTAAGTTCACCTACTATCCTTCTGGCGGACATGGTATTTGGGAATGGGCCTTCGATCCAGGTCACGGCATACAGAATCCTAACGTATATGAGTGGATGCTTACGCTGTCCCGTGCTAATAACGGCGCAACTCCACCACCGTCAGTTCCTGCAAATGTGCTTCCTGTAGCGAATGCAGGTGCGGCTCAGGCTATCACATTGCCTACAAGCACTGTAACATTAAACGGAACCGCTTCAAAAGACAGTGACGGTACAATCTCGACCTACTCATGGACAAAAGTAAGCGGACCTGCTGTGGGTGTAATCACTGCTCCATCTTCTGCTACAACAACAGTTACTGGTTTGATCGCAGGTACTTATGTTTTCCAACTAACAGTAACTGATAACTCTGGCGGAACTTCTTCAGCTAATGTAACAATCTCTGTCAACTCTGCTGCGATTGTCAACGTTCCCCCAACTGCTGCTGCAGGTGCGAATCAAACAATTACACTGCCTACAAGCGCAGTAACATTGGACGGTAGCGGTTCGAAAGATGCCGATGGCAGCATTTCAAGATATGCATGGGCGCAGGTGAGTGGTCCTTCAACATCAACGATCGCTTCTCCAACTACTGCATCAACACAAGTTACAGGTCTTATAGCCGGAACTTATGTGTATCAGTTAACAGTATACGACAACAATGCGGCAACAGCTACGTCTAACGTAACGATTACAGTAAATGCTGCCGTTAGCAATAACAAAGCACCTGTTGCAAACGCAGGAAATAGTTTCACCACCACTAACAACTATGCGTACCTGAGCGGTGGCGCTTCTTATGATCCTGATGGCAGCATTGCAAAATGGGCATGGTCACAGGTTAGTGGTCCAAATACAGCTACAATGCTGGCGACTGATGGTATGTTTCCGACTGTGAAAGATCTGGTTGGTGGTGTATATGTTTTCAAATTAACAGTAACAGATAACCAGGGCGCATCAGCTTCTGCAAATGTTTCCCTCACTGTAGGTACAAACAAACCTCCGGTAGCAAGCGCAGGTGGTAATTTTAATGTGCAGCTTCCTCAGGGAACTGTAACATTGGATGGTAGCCTGTCTTACGATCCTGATGGAACCATTTCTACTTATGAGTGGACAAAAGTGAGCGGACCAACTGGTGGAACTATTGTTACACCTTCAGGCAAAACATCCCAATTAACAGGATTGATAGCGGGTACTTATGTGTACCAGGTGAAGGTGACTGACAATGGTGGTCTTACAGCTACAGCACAAGTTACTGTAACGGTACTTGCGGCAACTACTAATAACAAGGCGCCTTATTGTAACGCAGGAAATAATTTCACCTCATCAAACAGCTACGTGTACCTGAGTGGCGGTGCTTCTTATGATCCTGACGGAAAAATTGTAACATGGGCATGGAACCAGGTATCCGGACCAAACACAGCGACTGTAATTGGAGCAAACTCAATGTTCCCAACAGTTCAGGGCTTGGTTGCAGGAACTTATGTATTCAACCTGACAGTTACAGATGATTTGGGTGCTACAGCTTCTGCGCAGGTTTCATTCACTACTACCACAACGGCAAAAACATCAGCTATAACTTCTACAACAAGTATCGTGTCTGCTGATACCAAAGCGGTTGCTACAACATCCTCACTCAGCCTGAGTCCTAATCCGGCACAGAGCTACGTGAATCTTGTAGTAAACAATGAGGCAACAGGTAAAATGAAAGTGGTGATCTTCGACGCAACCGGAAAAGCTGCGAAGACAATTGAATACGGTAAAGGGCAATTCGATTTCCGTCAGCAAATTGATATTACCAGCCTTTCACAAGGTGTGTACTATATGCAAATAGTGCTGGATGGCAAATCACTTCCAACGCAGAAATTCGTTAAACTATAAACGTTAAGCAACTCCATTTTTGGGCTGGCAGGTTTCAATACTTGTCAGCCTTTTTTTTAATTAAGAATTAAGAATTAAGAATTGGTTGAGCGTAAAAAATGCAGATGGGATTTGGGCAATCTGTAGTTAAAGACAAGGCTTCGACAAGCTCAGCCTGACACTCCGTTTACGCTGTCAGGCTGAGCTTGTCGAAGCCTTGTTAAACATGAGCATGCATGCCTAAATCTTTGTACCGTGCCGATGAAGCATTCTTAATTCCTAATTCTTAATTCGTTTTTCACGCTCTTCGCTCCTTTACCACGATCTTTCACGTTAAACTACCATCTACTTGCGTATTTTCCGAACCACTAACGCGCTGTAATAAACGAAAATCTGTGTTAAGTCTTCAAAACAAATATTCTGATTTCTAATCATTTGTATTCCTTGTATGGAAAAATACTTGCCTGAGCGGCAATTCCACAAACGATTTCATACATGTTTTACGTTTTAGAAGCAGCTTGGGCAATGCTATATACCCTGATTTTTTAATCCAATGTACGAGTATGAAAACAATTCTCCTCAGTGTGGGTCTGCTTCTGGTAACTCTTGGTATTTCTGCGCAGCAGGTTGCAAAATCTCTTACCTATAATGGTTTGTTTGTAGGTTTCTACGAATACAAGCCTACTTCTTACGGTTGGAGTTCAACAAAAAAATACCCGTTGATGATTTTTCTTCACGGCGTGGGGGAAAGAGGAAATGGTACTACTGACTTGTATAAAGTTGCATTCAATGGTCCTCCCAAAAACATTGCAGCAGGTTCGCAAATGGCCTTTACTGTGAATGGAGTAAAAGACACGTTCCTTGTATTGTCTCCCCAGTTGAGCCTCACTTACACGGGATGGATCAACAATTATGTGGATGCCATGTATAACTATGCAACGGCCAATCTGAAAGTGGACCCCAACAGGGTTTATCTCACAGGGTTGAGTGCCGGCGGTGGCGGCGTTTGGGACTATGTGACCAGTGATCCTGCCAATGCGCCAAAGTTTGCAGCTGTTGTTGTAAGCTGCGGTGTGGCTCCTGCCAACACAAACGGTATCTGTTACATGAACCAGGCGAATTTGCCTGTATGGGCATTTCACGCCATGGATGATCCAACTGTGCCTGTAGGCTATACACAGGCCCTTATAGATAAAATGAACACCGGTTGCACACCTGCGCCTAATCCATATCCGCTGGCAAAATATTTCCCTTCAGGCGGCCATGGGATCTGGGGCTGGGTGTACGATGAAACACACGCTTATCAAAATCCAAACGTTTACGAATGGATGCTGATGCACACAAGAGGCGTTGCTCCTGTAAATCAGGCGCCTGTTTCAAAAGCCGGTAACGATACCATCATTGCACTTCCTTCAAACAAGGCATCACTGAATGGTGGCGCTTCGTATGATGCCGATGGAACCATTGCCGAATACAAATGGACAATGATTTCCGGCCCGGATAACTTTACTATTACCACACCTGCTGCGAGTGCAACAACAGTAACAGGCATGGTTACGGGAACATATACATTTGTTCTGCGCACATTGGATTATTACGGCAAAGCCGGTTTCGATACAATGACAGTAACCATCAAACCTGGTAGTGGCCCAAATATACCTCCCGTATCAAATGCAGGAAATAATTTCAGCACCACCAACAACTATGCTTACCTGAGCGGTGGCGGCTCGTATGACCCTGATGGCTATATTATCGCGTATGATTGGAAGCAAACACAGGGCCCTGTAGCTACTCTTGTTAACGCGCAAAGCTCCTTCCCAACTGTGCAAAGTGTGGTGGGTGGTATATACAAATTCCAACTTACTGTATATGATAACATGGGCGCGGCGACTTCCAATTTTGTGACGTTGACCAATCCGACAGGATTGCTGCCTGTAGAATTTTTGTACATAAAAGCCACTAAAGTAAACGGAAAAAACACCGTGCAGTGGGCAACCGACAAAGAAACCAACACGGATCATTTTGATGTGCAGAGAAGTGAAGACGGAACAACATTTACAACTGTTGGAAATGTAGCGGCTGCAGGCAGTTCTGCCGCTGCAAAAGAATATGTATTCACAGATAATCAGTACACAAAAACAAAATATTTGTACAGACTGCAGGAGGTAGATAAAGACGGAACAATTAAGTTTTCAAAGATCGTTTCCGTAGCTGATAACGATAACAAAGGCGGCGCAACTATTTATCCTAATCCTGTGAGAGAAAGCTTAAACATCGCTGTCAACAATACTGAAAAAGGAAATGGGGTGATCAGTGTATATGGTGTCGATGGTAAATTAATACAACGCCAGGTATTCTATAAATCGCAAACGGATTATTACACGAGCATCAATGCACAAAGCTTCAAAGCCGGCATTTATTTGGTAGAAGTAAGTGTGGGAGATAAGTATAAGACAGTGGAGAGGATGGTGAAAATCAATTAAGAATTAAGAATTAGCAATTAAGAATTCTTGAGAGTTTGAAATTGCTTTTTGCTGGTTACATTCTGAATTTTATAAAAATAGAGTTTCGATAAGCTTGTGGTAGTATATCGAAACTCTATTCTTTTACAGGTTAAGATGCCATAGTGACTATTGCCCTTAACGCAATTCTTAATTCTTAATTCTTAATTCCTAATTCTTAATTGTCACCTAAACGGTTTATAAAAAGTCTTAGTACCCAGCGCCAGCATTGGTTTATCGCCGCTGGTGTCGCCGTAGCAATAAATTTCGTCGTACTCTTTCAAGTTGTAGCGTTGATTTATCAACGCTACTTTTTCTTCCCCGTAGCAGTTCTTGCCGGTTATTTTTCCTGTCACTTTATTGTTGTGCACTTCCAGCGTAGTGCTTATCATTTTGAGGTTGTGTTCATTCGCCCATTTGCGAAACCAGTTGGAAGCAGAAGCAGAAACAATTACTACTTCGGTGCCTTGTTCCAAATGTTTTTTTATTTCAGTAACAGCTTTCGGGCGTATCATTTCAGGAAGTTTCGCAGTCGCAAAGTCATCGCATTTTTTTTGAAAAGAAATTTCATCACTGCCGCCAAAAAAGAACTTCAGTACTTTTTCCTTAGCCGTTTGGTTAGAAATGACCTTTGCCTTGAAAGCCACTAAATACGGGCTGTTCAACAAAAAGCCAACATAAAACTGCAAGCTGCCCTTATGGAACTTTATGTTTTCCAGCAGTGTATCTTTCGTGGTGATCGTTCCGTCGAAATCAAAAAAAGCGATACGTTTCATGTGCGAGAGAGATTGGAACGCAGATTTTTATGATTTTGATGATTTGTTATGTTTTTTGAAAAGGTCTTCTTTTTATAGCCATTTTCATTACATCCCATTAACCATCGGAATCATCCGCGCTCTATTTTTTTTAAATCTTAATAAATCATCAAAATCATGAAAATCTGCCTGCCCGACTTCGTTATTCAGGCGGGCGTTCCGTCTTCATCAGATGTTCATCTTCTTAAACACAGGCTCAGGTACATTCTTGATGATCATCATGATGTACTTCCACATCCACTTAGTATAGATGGTATTTTTCTTTTTTTCAACCGCTTTGAAAACTGCCTTTGCCACTTCCTCCGGTTGTGCCGTAAGCGGTTTGGGTAACGGAAGTTCTTCCGTCATTTTAGTATAAACAAAGCCCGGTTTTACAGAAACAACATGCACGTTGTCTTTAAATAATTTGTTTCTTAAGCCTGCAAGATATGCGCTGAAAGCAGCTTTGGCGCTGCCATAGATTAATTTGCTTTGTCTGCCACGTTCGCCCGCAACAGAACTGATACCAACGATCGTTCCCTTCTTCTGTGCGCTGTAATATTTCGCAACAATATTTAAAATAGAAACGGCACCGGTGTAGTTGGTGTCGATCATACGATGCGTAAGCTTCCAGTCGTTCCATGCATCTTCCTCTTCATACATCACACCGAAAACACACACAGTAACATCAGGTTTAACAGGCAAGCTGTCGAAGAAGCTTTGATGACTATCGTAATTCAATGCATCAAACGAATGAATAGTGCAATCAACATTGTACCTGATCTTTAAATCAGATTGAATAGGTAAAAGATGTTCTGTGTTTCTGGCGGCAAGTTGTAATGAGTATCCATGAGCGCCGAATTCTTTTGCAATAGCAACGGAAATGTCAGATGTAGCACCGAGTAAAAGTACAGTTGGCATGTGTGTGGTTAAAGAGTTTTCAAAAAAAGTAAAAATTAAAAAGTTAAAAGTCAAAATTGGGTCTCCGCAAGTTTTGAATTTTGAATTTTTACTTTTGACTTGTCTTCATCTTTTGTCAATAATAATCTATCAGATTGATGAGATCTGAATTTAAAATCCGGGTTGAATTTTTTAATGATCGCTTTAAATCTTTCAAGATGCGGATAGCCTGCTTTTAAAATTTCAGGTTTCATTCTTGCATCTTTCGACATGTACAAGCGGCCACCATATTTCAATACGATCTGATCGAGCTCATCAAGGAATTCGAAAAGGCCCTTGCGCACAGGTATATCTAGCGCCAGTGTATAGCCTTCTGTAGGAAATGAAATGAGGCTTTCCTGTTTGCCAAATACTTTCAAAACCGCAAGGAATGAGCCAATGCCTTCATCGCTGATACGATTCAAAATATCAATTAAACCTTGCTTTGCCTGCAATGGCAAAACGAATTGATATTGTATAAATCCTGGTTTGCCATAACCGCGGTTCCAGTGAAGAATAGCATCTAGCGGATAGAAGAAAGGTTCGTAAGAAACAACATTGTTGATTTCCTTTTTAAAATTCTTTCCATAATAAAGGAAGTTGAAAGCCTTTACTGTAAGGGTATTCAGCACCCATGAAGGAAGATTGAAAGGAAAGGTGATCTGTTTCTTTTTAGGTAATTGTAAAGGATCGCTTTTTTGTTTGTCGTTCAGCTCCTCTTTTTTCGCATGTTCACCAAGGATAAGAATGCTTCTTCCGAAGTTCTTTCCTTTTTTCAAACAATCGATCCAGGCAACAGAATAAGTATAATGAGCATAAGTATCGAAGAGTTGTAAAATTTCTTCGAGGTTCTCTGCTTTAACCTGTTTCTGTTTTATAAAAGAAGTTTCAATTTTTTTCAGATCAAAGATCACTCGCTCAATCACACCTGTAAGGCCCATGCCACCACAGGTCGCTTCGAAAAGGTCAGTGTTTTCTGTAGGGGAGCAGGTGAGGGTTTCGCCATTTGCCAGCAAAATATCCATCTCAATAACGTGATGAGAAAAAGCGCCATCTACGTGGTGATTTTTTCCATGTACATCGCTTGCAATTGCGCCGCCGACAGTGATGTATTTTGTACCCGGCGTAACAGGAAGGAACCAGCCTTTGGGCACAACGATATCAAGCACCTGGTCGAGCGTAATGCCGCTTTGTACTTCCAGTAAGCCTTTCTCAGTGTCGAACGATAAAACCTTGTCGTACTTAAGTGTGGAAATAGTATTGTCTGCCAACGATGCATCGCCGTAGCAGCGGCCGTTTCCGCGTGCTATATAGCTTTTTGGCTGGGCTACCAACTTGTCAAGTTCTTCTGTGTATGAAAACGATTTCTCATCACTTTCAATTACCGGATAATTTCCCCAGTTAGCGATTTGTTTTTTCATAACAACTTTTTATGATTCTGTGGTGTATCATACAACAGCAATTGTTTCAACAGGTGGGTATGGACGATGATCTATGTGTAACTGTTGAAGCCTCTGCTAGTACGATTTTAAAAAGGTTAATTCCTTAAGGTAAACAATCATGTAGAAACTGGCTATCCACAGTAATAATGTGACTTGTATGAATCGGTCTTTGTACAGGATTTCGGTTGGAGATCCGGCTTGGTTCTGAACCAATGTTAATTGCAAATATCGCATCAAGCCGGCAATTACAAAAATAGAAGTATAATAAAGTTGATAGGTTTTCAGTTTTTCTATTGTGAATGGTGATACACAGTACATTATGTACGTTACGATGATGATGGCACTGAACAAGCCAAGCATTGTGTTCAGGAAATCGAGGTTGTATCCTTTGATCGATTTGCGCATGTCAGCACCCGTTTCAAGTTTCAGCAGAATGTCATCGCGACGCTTAGCGATAGCCATAAACAATGAAAGCAGGAAGACCATCAGGTTCAACCACAATGATAGATTGATGTGCGCAATAAGTCCGCCGCCTTTTACGCGAAGCACAAAGCCCGCTGCGATGATCATAATATCCAGTATGGAAATATTTTTAGCGCCGAATGAGTACGCGAGATTCATAACGAAATAGAAAGCGAGCACAAATGTGAAGTGTAAACTTTTATCTGCTATATAAGATAAGGTGAAGCCAACAATGGGAAGTAATATAAAAATAACAATGGCCGCCTGTTTGCTTACAGCACCACTTGCCAAAGGTCTCTTGCTTTTTTTAGGATGTTTGCGGTCGTCCTCAATATCACGGTAGTCATTGATAATGTATATAGAACTCGCAACAAAGCTGAAAGCGAAGAAGCCAACAATAAGTGCAAGAATATTTTCTTTTGTGAGATGTTCAAACCCCGAAAAAATCAACGGTATAAAAAGAAATAAGTTCTTGGCCCAGTCCTTAGGTCGCAACAATTTTATGTAACTGCCCATCAGTACGAATTTGGTTGGTTGTGTTTAAAACTCCGGAAAATGCTGTTTAGCAAGCAGAAAGGATATTGAACCTGCAAGGTCCCGGCGGATTGATTATAAATTCAGTGCCAAGATAGTATATAAAGGTAGTTTGTGCAATACTTTGTAAAGAGATAACCATGTAGTAATTTTCGTCATCATTGACCAACCACCTTATTATGAAGCGAATTTTAGCTTGGGCAGAGATTTTCCTGATCATAATCATAGCACTGATACCCGTCTTTGGAACATTTCCGTATCGCTTGAATATTTTTCTTTCCTATGAAGGCGCCTATCGCTTATACCTTGGCGAAGTGCCTTTCAGAGATTTTGGCATTCCCACAGGTTTTATGTTTTGGGTAATTCCCGCCATGTTTTTTAAAATCTTTGGACCGCAATTAATCACGCTTGTAAAAGCGCAGGTGTTGATTAACGTCATATCAGGCCTGGCTTTCAGGTCCATCTTAAAAAGTCTTTCCGTAAAAGAGGGAATTCGTTTTGTATGCGTGTGTCTTTATGTTTTTTCTTTTTCATTTCTCAATTATTGGCCATGGTACAATCATACAGTTATCGTGTATGAGTTTGTGGGCCTTGCTTTTATTTTAAAATTTGTTTTTGGTGAAGGCCACAAATGGCGCTACACTTATATGATAGCAAGTGTATTGTTTACCCTCTGTTCGTTCTTCACTAAACAGGATGGAGGAGCATTGGGCTATCTTATTTGCACGGCACTTATTTGCTATACCTCGTATAATGAAAAGGACTGGAAGCAACCAATGTATTTTCTCGCAACCACGGTAGCGATTGCGTGTTTGTTTGTGTTGCCGTTTCTTAAATATGGTTTTGGATATTGGTTCAATCATGGCCAGCCGCCGCATTCATCACGCTTTTCAGCAATGGATATAGCCGATGAATTTTTTAGTGGTTCACAATGGATAAAGTTTTATACAGGTGCAATTATCGTTTTGTTGTTCATTCAATACAAGCGAAAAGGTGCGAAGGATTTTTGGGCAAATAAAACGCTCATTATTTTTTCATTGCTTGCGTTAGGCATCCTTGCAGAAGCAGCGGTGTTCCAGGTTACGAGTTATGTGCCGCAGGATAATAATATTTTCTTTCACAGTTTTGCCATTGCATTTCTACTCGTGATGCTTGCAGAATATTTGCCAATAAATTTCGAATCAACTTCTACTGTTGTTATTTGTACATTGGCTGTAATGCTTTGGTGGAGCCAGGTTTACTGGAGATATGTTTATAAGTATGCAGAAATTGTTTTAGGAAAAAAGAAAACAGATCCCGCCATTGTAAATAAAAATACTTACCTCATTTTACCGGCAGACACAACAGACGTTCCAATGAGCGAATGGCGCGGCATAGAACTTCCTTCATTCAGAAAAATGTTGTTGCCGGGCCCAACAGTTGATGGCATTCATCGCATCATGCAAATGCCAGAGATTAAAAAGCCCGATGCCAAAGTGCTTAACATGAGTGAGCTTACGCCGCTTGCAAACGATCTTCATTTTTCCCTTGAAAGAGGAAGCGAATATCCATTGTGGTTCCACAAAGGCGTGGGCATGTTTGAAAAAGAAACGAAAATGTTTTGTGACCGCATAAAGAATAATTATTACGACGTTGTATTGTTTGAATACATTCCGTATCTCAATAACTTCTATCCATTTGAAGTGCGCGATACATTAATGCAATACTACAAACGCGTAGATTCATTTACTGCGCCACGTAAGCCGTCAGGGCAGGCTTGGGTGGAAGTGTATGTGAGGAAGTAAGGAATGCCTGCCCGCACGCTGTTGGCGCGGATAGCCAGCTTAGCCTGTGCCGAATGGCGTATCTGGGCACAACAGTGTGCGACACGCGAAGTAGCGGGCACAGATACACATCTGCGCAGGCTAGGCTGCTTATACTCGCCTACATTCATTAAATGCCACCAGTATTACGATTGACTTTTTTCTAAATTGCTCGTGTCAATTTTCTGCGTAAGCGCTTTTCTGAAGCGTTTCGTAAACGAAGAAAACACTCCTCCACCTTCAATTAATCTTCTGTCACTTGTCCATGCGAGCGCCTTGTTAGATGTGACTTTATATAGTTTGCCAAACTTTGTACGTAGTTTATAACCGAGGTAGCCATCTTCATTTGTTCCCGGAGGATGCTCGAAGCCATTTACGGCGATCGCTTGTTCTTTGCGATAGCAGGAACTGCAACCGTACACAAACATTGCTTCTTCTTTTGTTTTTGCCAGCCACCATTTATAAGGATCGCTGGATGTTTCATAGAGGAAGTAAAGCAATCTTGGTGCACCGCTTTCAGGAAAGAAAGCGAATTTGCCATAAGCCATAGAAATGTTTTCATCCTTCAAAGGACTTGTCATGAGTTCTACCCAGTATGGAGTGTAGATAGTGTCTGCATCTGCATTAATGATCAGTTTCCCTTTTGCGGCGTGAAGACCTGTGGTGCGTGCATTTTGAACTCCTTGCTTGATCTCTGTAATTACCGTCGCGCCGCCAAGTTCAGCAAGCTCTTTTGTTTTGTCAGAAGAATTGTTGTTGACGATTAGTATCTCAACAGAAAGGCCGGTTTGTGTTTTAGAAAGAGAAGCCAGCGTGCGCAAAATTTTTTCTTCTTCGTTATATGCTGGAATAACAACACTCACATCTATTTTCTCTCCTTTTACAAGACCGCGAATGCCGTTTCTTATTTCGTCGATATGTTCTAAGAAGTATTTTTTATCGTGATAATGAGTGGTAACGTATGATGGTGTAGTTATTGGTCGCATAAAGTTCGTAATGGTTGTACAATATAGAATAATTGTGAGAAACGCTGAAATGCGGAATGTGAGAATTTGAAAATTTGAAAATTTGAAAATGCTTTCTACGCAAGAATCCTTGAAGTATATGAGGGATTAATTCTGTGTTACTAATTGAAAATTGATGTGACCAATATCCCTCGCGAAGTTGCACACCCTCATTTTCAAATTTGCATATTTTCAAATTTTCAAATTGAGTTACATTTGTCGATAAACAATTATTATCGCTAACGCACAGTCCATATTAGCTAATCCGATAGAGTACCTGAAAGGTGTTGGCCCTTTGCGGGCAGACATTCTAAAGAAGGAGCTTAATATTTTTACTTTTAAAGACCTGCTGGAGCATTTTCCATTTAGGCATGTTGATAAAACGCAGGTCCAACTTATCAGAGAAATCACACCCCAAACGGACCAGGTGCAGGTTGCAGGCAGGCTGGTGAGTCTCCAGGTGCTTGGCGAAAACAGGGGAAAGCGACTGGTCGGAGAACTAAGAGACAGTTCCGGCACCATGGAACTTGTTTGGTTCCAGGGAATTAACTGGGTACAAAAATCACTAGAGCTTGGGAAAGAGTATCTCGTTTACGGAAAAGCCAGTTTTTTTAGCGGCTATCCGCAGATAACACACCCCGAAATAGAAGCTTTCAGCCCCGAAAAATCTGAAGGAAAAAGTTTTTTGGAGCCCGTTTACCCAACAACCGAAAAATTAAAGCAAAAACAGCTTGGTGGCAGGCAGATCGGCAAACTGACCTGGGGCCTTTTAACAGCTTTACAGCCCGCTGATATACCGGAAAATCTGCCTGATAAAATTTTGCAATCACTTAACTTAATTTCCAGGTACAAAGCGTACAACGATATTCATTTTCCAGCGAACTTTAATGCCTATCAGGATGCGCTTAACAGGCTCAAATTTGAAGAGCTTTTCATGGCTCAGTTAAGAATGAATCTTATCAAATCTGAACGTCACCGTTTTTCGCATGGCGTGGTTTTTAAACAAGTAGGCGAATTATTCAATTCATTTTACAAAACCTGTTTGCCTTTTGAACTTACCGGGGCGCAAAAAAGAGTGTTGAGGGAAATAAGACAAGACGCGGCGCATGGCCGACAAATGAACAGGCTTTTGCAGGGAGATGTGGGCAGCGGAAAAACCATTGTTGCATTGTTGAGCATGTTGCTCGCAGTGGACAACGGATTTCAGAGTTGCATGATGGCACCCACAGAGATATTAGCCAATCAACATTTTGCGGGAATAAGCGAGTTATTAAAGGACCTGCCGGTTACGGTGCGGTTGCTTACCGGCTCTACAAAGGCGAAGGAAAGAAGAGAGATTCTGGCAGCGCTGGAAAGTGGTGAACTTAACCTCATTATTGGGACGCATGCCTTGTTGGAGGATCCGGTAAAATTTAAAAATATCGGTCTTGCAATAATTGATGAGCAGCATCGTTTTGGAGTAGAGCAGCGGTCAAAATTATGGCGAAAAGCGAACATACCACCCCATGTTCTTGTTATGACTGCAACACCTATTCCCCGCACCCTCGCCATGACTGCTTACGGAGATCTTGACTATAGTGTAATTGATGAATTGCCGCCCGGCAGGCAACCTGTGACCACAGTTCATCGTTTTGAACAAGCAAGGGGTTCTGTAATGGACTTCATGAAACAGGAAATTGCCAAAGGCAGGCAGGCGTATATAATCTTTCCTTTGATCGAAGAATCAGAAAAAATCAACTATGAAAACCTCATGCGCGGGTATGAAAATGTAAAAGCATTTTTTCCCGAGCCCAAGTATTGGATCAGTATGGTGCACGGACGACAGCCAGCTGAGCAAAAGGATACCAATATGCAACGTTTCATTACACGCGACACTCAAATAATGGTATCAACCACTGTTATCGAAGTAGGCGTAAATGTGCCGAACGCAAGCGTAATGGTGATAGAAAGTTCAGAGAAGTTTGGTTTGTCACAATTGCACCAGTTGCGGGGAAGAGTAGGACGGGGAAGTGATAAAAGTTATTGTATCTTACTTACGGGCAATAAACTTTCCAGCGAGGCGAAAGAAAGATTGAAAATAATGACCGCAACGAACGACGGATTTAAAATTGCCGAGAAAGACATGGAATTGCGTGGGCCGGGAGATATTGAAGGTACAAGGCAAAGTGGCATGCTGAATTTTAAACTGGCGAGTTTGTTACAAGATAAACAGTGGCTGGATGCTGCAAAGCAAATGGCTCAACAAATATTAGAACAAGATCCGGACCTTTCAGAGAAAGCGAATGAAAGATTAAAACACTTTTTGCAATCGCAAAAAGGAAAAACGGCTTGGAGCAAAATTTCGTAAATTAGAAATAAAGCTAGACAACTTGATGAAAACTACAACTATCATATTATGCCTCCTGGTTAGTAGCCTACAACTATTGGCGCAGTCGGGTGGTAATTTTAATAGCCTCGAGTTTGTTGAAAATAAAGGACAGTGGGATAAACAAGTTCAGTTTCAGGCAGATTTTGGTTCAGGCGCTTTTTTCCTCCGGAAAAATGGGATAGCGGTATTGCAACGCAATACACAGGATATGGAAAGTTTGGGTCACGTAAAATATAATCCCGCAGACACCCTGCACTCTCGCCCTATCCGCCCCGATGGTTCCGGCTCTGGCTCAACAGATGATAACACACAGCACATTCTCCACTCTCACATGTACTTCATGGATTTTGTGGGCGCCAATGAAAATGCAGAAATCGTTGGTGAAAAACCGCAGGATACTTACTACAACTATTTTATAGGAAATGACAAATCAAAATGGGCAGGCGGTGTTAAAGTTTATCAGTCCGTTTTGTACAAAAATATTTATCCGAATATAGATGTGCGTTATTTCACTAACGACGGGTTGGCGAAATATGAATTCATTGTAAATCCCGGCGGAGATCCTTCCAAAATTGTAATGCAATTTCGCGGAGCAGATAAATTAAGCATCAACAAAAACAATGAGCTTGTTATAAAGACATCCGTAGGTGATGTAACTGAACTGGCTCCTTACACTTACCAGGTTCAAAACGGAACAAGAGTAAAGATCGATTGTAAATATGTGATCAATGGCAACAATGTAACGTTCAAACTAAAAAGTTTTCAAAGCACCGAAACATTGATCATAGACCCTGCTCTGATATTTGCCAGCTTCACCGGTAGCCGCGCAGACAACTGGGGCTATACCGCCACTTATGGTGGCGACGGTTCTTTTTATGCCGGTGGTATCGTATTTGCCAACGGCTTTGTTACAACCGCAGGTGCTTTCCAAAGCAGCTATTCAGGAAGAGGACAGGAAATGTTCAACATGGGTATCATGCGCTTCAATCCGTCAGGAACCCAACGCATGTTTGGAACCTACATTGGTGGAACCGGAAAAGAACAACCGCATAGTATGTTTGCCGATGGCAATGGAAACTTAGTAATTGCTGGAAGAACTACTTCTACGGATTATCCTTCCACTATTCGCCAGGTAAATGGTGGCGGTAATGGCGATTGGAACATAGTGCTTACAAAGATTAGTTTTGATGGAAAACAATTGCTGGGCTCACTGGTGATTGGTGGTTCAGGCGATGACGGACGAAACATAGGAGATAGCCACAGCAGTATTACACGCAATCAAAGCCTTATTAACTTTTATGGAGATGATGCACGAAGCGAAGTAATTCTTGATAAAAGCGGAAACGCATATCTTGCCTCATGCACACAATCCACAAATTTTCCGGTAACTTCTAATGCTGTTCAACCGAATCCCGGCGGTAAACAAGATGGCGTTTTAATAAAAGTAAATGCTGCATTCACGCAGCTGTTGTATAGTTCATACATCGGCGGAAATGGCGACGACGCGGCCTTTGTATTAGCGCTTGATCAAAAATCGCAGGACGTTTATGTTGCGGGTGGCACCAATAGTACCAACCTGCCAGTAACTGCAGGTGTTGTACAATCAACTTATAGCGGAGGAGAAAGTGATGGCTTTGTCGCTGCATTTTCCAATGATGGAGCTACCATGAAAAAAATGACTTACCTGGGCACATCAAAAACAGATGTGGTGTATGGTATACAATTCGATCGTGATAATTTTCCTTATGTAATGGGTATTACCACCGGTGATTGGCAGCCGATCAATGCGGCTTGGTCACAGAGTGGCTGTCAATTTGTAGGAAAGCTAAAAGAAGATTTATCTGACTGGGTTTTCAGAACGAAGTTCGGGACTTCTTTAAGCGCGCCCAATATGTCGCCAGTAGCGTTTCTTGTGGATCGGTGCGAAAACATGTATATCTCCGGTTGGGGTAAAGCATATGGAAGCTTCAATATGCAAGGCGTTCGCGGCATGAGCGTAACACCCGATGCCATAAAAAGCGATGCGCCCGATAACGCGGATTTTTATTTTATAGTTATAAAAAGAAATGCAGCATCTCAACTATACGGAACATTTTTCGGACAAAACAGTGGTGGCCCCGAACACGTAGATGGCGGCACCAGCCGCTTTGACCAGAATGGTGTGATCTACCAGGCAATGTGTGCAAACTGTTTATCCTCCGCCACAGCGCCGAGACCTCAATTCCCAATCACAGCCGGTGCGGTGTGTTGCTCTAATAAATGGAGTGGTGCAAATGGAACCGGCAGTGGTGCAGAATGTAATTTGGCAGCGGTAAAAATTGTATTCAACTATGCCGGTGTGGGTAGTGGGGTAAGAGCATTTATAGAAGGCCGGGCGAAATATAAAGGTTGCGTTCCTGCGGATTTTGAATTTAAAGACACGGTATTGAATGCAGCTAGCTATATATGGGATTTTGGTGATGGTACACCACAGCAGAGTACTAAGAATTTTGATGTTTCTCATACCTATCCAAATGTTGGAAGTTACAAAGTAATGCTGGTGGCGATAGACTCCAACAGCTGTAACATCAGGGACACTGCATATACCACCATTACTGTAGGAAATGATAAAGTGAACTTCGCATTTGATTTTCAAAAACTGCAGCCTTGTGAGGCACTCGATTATCAGTTTACCAACAAATCAACTGTCATTAGCGGTAAACCGTTTACCAATACTTCTTTCATCTGGGATTTTGGTGACGGTACAAGAATACCGAGCGGCACTGCTCCTCAATCACACTCATACGCAGCACCAGGAACTTACAACGTAACATTGATATTGGCGGACACCGGTTATTGTAATTCGCCTGATTCATTGACGGAATCTTTACGTGTGTCGCCATTGGTCAGGGCGCAGTTTGAAACGCCGGCAGAAGGCTGTGCACCATACACTGCTGCCTTCCACAATACATCTTTGGGTGGAGATACATTTGATTGGGATTTTGGTGATGGCTCAGCTATCTCGCACGATATAAATCCGTCGCATGCTTATCCTCCGGGACCAAACGTTTATACTGTGAAGTTGACCGCATATGATGAAAACACTTGTAACAAAGTGCATGATACAACGTTCACCATCACCGTGCATACGAGCCCTACGGCCGCATACACATTTGCGCCCATAACGCCCGCGGAAAACAGACCGACAACATTTACCAACAATTCATCTACTGATGCGATTCAGTTTGCATGGAGATTTGGTGACGGAGACTCGCTGATCACAAGTAGCCGCAATGACATCGATCACCAGTACAACATTTCCGGCACTTTCGAAGCTTGTTTGGACGCCGTAAATGCTTTTGGTTGTCATGATACTGCTTGCAACAATATCCAGGCAATAGTTGTTCCTAAATTGGATGTGCCAAATGCGTTTACACCGCTGGGACCAACTTCTGCCAGCACGATCTATGTGCACGGTTTTGGTATCAACACAATGAAGTGGGTAATATACAATCGCTGGGGACAAAAAGTATTTGAAACCAATGACAGGAGAAGGGGCTGGGACGGAAGATTTAACGGTGTAGTACAACCGATGGATGTATACGGCTATACATTGGAAGTAGAATTTGTAGACGGAGAAAAGCTGAGCAGGAAGGGAGATATTACACTAATAAGATAATTAAGAATTAGGAATTAAGAATTAAGAATTGTTGCGGGTGTGATTTTCAGTATTGAATTTCATTGCTCAACATTGGACGACTGAAGCATAGAATAACCGAAAGGTTGACCTGAAAGAATTCTTAATTCTTAATTCCTAATTCTTAATTTGAACAATAATGTCGAAAAGATTTGAAGAATGATTGACCAAATACATAGACCCATGAAAATAGATGCATTAAACAGTTCACACGTTAGAGCGAGCGGAGTGATGGTGAAAATGTTGTTGCTTCTATGCCCTGTAATGTTTTTTGTAGCAAGAAATATTCAGGCACAGGATCTTCATTACTCTCAATGGTATGCTTCGCCGTTGCTGGTAAATCCGGCAAATACAGGATTTATCCCCGATGCGGATTATCGCCTGGGAGCTAATTACCGTAGCCAATACATGAATGTTCTTTCTTCCCCATACAAAACTATGAGTATCTGGGGCGATGCACAGATAATGCGCGACAGATTTGATAATGCCTGGCTCGGAGTGGGTGGTGTGATTCTCCGCGATCAGGCGGGTAGCGGTAACCTAACCTCTACCAAAGTTTACGGATCGCTGGCTTATCACCAAATGCTTGGTTTATCAAGTTTGCTGACAGCAGGATTTAACGTCGGTTGGGCGCAGAAAAGAATTGATCCCACCAAGCTCACCTTCCCCGATCAGTTTAACGATGCAACGGGTTTCTTTGAATCTGGCATGCCAACAAGCGTAGTGTTTAATACAACCTCCATCAATTACATGGATGTGCAGGTAGGAGTAAATTATGCCTATTTCCCAACACAAAATATTTACCTGAACGGCGGTTTCTCCGTGCAGCACATTAACAGACCCAGAGAAGGATTTTTTTTAGAAAGCGCAGTGTATGATAACAGGCTCTCTGCGAGATACATTGGTTTTGTGAATGCCAGCCTTAAGGTAAGCAACCTGGTCATTCTGAATCCAATGGCCTATTATACAAACCAGGCCAGTGCCTCAGAATTTACAGGCGGTTTAAGTATGGATTATAATTTGTCTGGCGATGGCGCTACCATTGTAAGCGGTGGCTTGTTCTATCGCCCCGGCGATGCATTTATACCACAGTTGGGTTTTGAGGTCAATGATTTTCGCCTCAACTTTACTTACGATGCCACCACGTCAGGGTTAAAAGCGTATAATGGTGGCCGTGGTGCATTTGAGTTTTCACTGATTAAAAAAGGATTGTATCCTGACAAAGAATCGAGACAGTCATGGTGCCCAACCTTCAAAATGTAAAAATATATTCTTTATAAAAAGCGCTTCAAGTCGAAGCGCTTTTTTGTTTGTATCCATTTTTAAGAAAATTACTATTATTGCTCACCGTTAGATAAGTGTTTCTTATTGTGCCTGCCAGATACTTGCTTTCATCATTCAAAAAAAGCAAGTATGCGTCAACTCATTTTTTTACTGGCAATCCTTTTCTCATCTCAATTGCAAGCGCAACAAACAATCGAAAACAATATTTCTGCAGTTGTTCATTGTAGCAATCGAACGGCATTTACTTTTTCAGACGCAGATCCTCATGATGAATGGCAGGTGGTAGAATGGAACTTTGGAGACGGCACGGGAGTAGATATAATGCCTGTGCCCACTTCGATTGCTCACGTCTATATGAGTCCTAATTCAGCGACATATATTGTTTCTTTAAAAAAGAAAAATGTTATCACTCAGCAGATATCCACGACCAGCAGAACCGTTTTTGTGGTTAACGAACATCCCTCATTTACCGTAGATGTGTTGGAAACCTGTCTTCAAAATAAAGTGACCTTTGTTCCCGTTGGCATCAAATCACAATATGTCAACAAATATCAATGGGACCTTGGTGATGGAAAAATAACAGTTAAAACAAACACGAAACTTTCGCCCAAATTTGATGCTGGCATTTCCTACGCGTTTGATGATCCCGGCACATACAATGTAAAGCTCGCCATTGTTGATACAAACGGATGCTCGGGTGTATTTGAATATCCTGCCACGATTCACATTAAAGGACCGGTTGCAAAATTTAAAGCTACTACTACCACGAGCTGCAAAGAAGAAAACTTTACAAGAGTGATCAAAGATGCATCTGTGCCGGATAAAAGTGCCGCGATTAATAAATGGGAATGGTACGTTTGGGAAACAGGAACGGCTGTTCCTTCAAATCCGACAATGGTATTTGACAACGTCCATCCGATGAGTGCCAGCGGGATTGTATTTCCATTCTCAAATACAAATCATGCCTACAAGGGGTATTCTGCAAAGCTTATCGTAACAGATAAAGAAGGCTGTATTTCTGCAGCCAAAACATCTTCCTCGTACATCAAAAGTTATTGGCCAAAAGCTGCGTTTGATGCTGATAAAACTTTGCTGTGTAACGAAAATGACGCACAGCTAAATGATGTCTCATTGGGTAATAAACTTGATTATATGTGGAGCTATGGTGATGGAGAAACAAGTGCAACAAATGGTTCGCATTTTCATACTTACGCTAATGATGGCCTGTATAGTGTGAAACTAACGGTGGCCGAAAAGCAAATGAATACCTGTAAAGATGAAGTTGTGAAAGATAATTACATCAAGATAGTTAATGTAAAGGCTGCGGTTGAACTGAACGACAGCAAGCAATGTGCACCTGTACCGGTAAGTTTTATTGATCACTCTATCAACGCCGCATCGTATAATTGGGATTTTGGCGATGGCGCAATGTCAGCGGAGAGCCAACCTCTTCACACGTTTGAGGCAGGTGATCATACGATAACGCTCACGGTAAAGAGCGCTGGAAATGAATGCTCGTCTTCTGCATCAATGCCGCTGCATGTATATCAAAAGCCGGATGTTTCAATTGAAGGTAAGGAGGTGATTTGCCTCGAAAAAAATGTGATTGCATTGGACTACAAATCAGAAATAAAAGGAAATGATGCGCCAATTGCCTATGAATGGAAACTCGATGGAGCGACAGTAGACAACGATGCAAGTTTAATAAGTGATTACAGGCAACCCGGAGCTCATAACTTAATGCTGACAGCTAGCAGTTCCGCGTATTGTGCAGGCAGCGCTGAAAAAAACATAAAGATCGATTCAATAGCATCGTCATTTACTTTTGATAACACCCATCATTGTGTTGATGATAACAGTGTCGTTTTTAATAACAACTCGACTTCATTTTATCCTGCAACTTTTGATTGGGCCTTTGGCGATGGAAATCTATCAAATGAATTTTCACCACAACATACGTATTCAACATCAGGCGAATATGCGACAGCATTGATTGCAAAAACGCCGTACTGCTCAGCGACATTTATTGGTGAGAATAAAGTTGTCATCTATAACAATCCTTCGATAGAAATTAATGGCGATCAAGATGTTTGCGTCGGTGCCATAGTAGATTTGACTTTGCAAAATAAAGGGAATGAAGTTCTGAGTACGTATGCGTGGTACGTTGATGGAGTTAAAGTGGATACTGCAAATTCAGACAAGCAGCAATATAAATCTGATCAAGCTGGTAGTGTTAAGATAACGGCTTCAGTTACTTCGCTGCAAGGCTGTACAGCAAATGCTTCTGAAGTGAACGTTAACGTGAAAACTTATCCCGCGCTTGATGAAACAAATGCTTACACTGTTAAGAGCGGTGACAACATTGTTCTGAAATCCGGCACTGCAGGCGATAATTTAGTATATAACTGGTTTCCTCAAACAGGCCTCTCATGTTATGATTGCGCCAATCCGGTTTTCAATTCAACTGCAAGCACTCAATATCATCTCTCAGTATCAACACCTGAAGGTTGTGCTTCAGAGAAGGATATCGCTGTTACCGTTATCAAAGATATTGATGTACCTGCTAACAATCCATGCCCAGCTATAACAATGCCAAATGCATTCACACCAAATGGCGATGGGCAAAACGATGTGTTTTATGTAAAAGGCTGCTCGATAAGTTTTGTGAAAAAATTTAGTGTCTACGATAAGTTGGGGAGAAGTGTTTTTATGAGAGAGAATTTTCTACCGAATGATAAACATTTCGGATGGGATGGTAAGGTGAATGGAGCGACTGTTTCTCAAACAGACACTTTCGTTTATGTAGAAGAGGTCGTTGACAAGCAGGGAAAAATCCACGTTGTCAAAGGAACAGTGTTGCTGATAAAGTGATATACATTGGCTTTGGCGCGGAGATTGCTTCGCCCGGTCTCCGCTGTGAAGCTTGTTTTTGTTTACAATCTTCAGGCTCAGCCGGTCTCGCAATGACGTGTTGCTGCAAAATTTTTGCAATTGCAGCCTGCTCTATTAATATATTAAAAAGCCGCACCGTCATTGCGAGACCCCGGCTTAACAGCGAGCAAAAATAAAACGAAGAATGCCGGCGAATAATGAATGTGGGGCGAAGCAATCCCATCAGCGAGTAACACAAACATTTTAAAACAAAAATTATAAACCATGATTCGCGGAGGCTGCGTCTACGTAATGACAAACAAAACTCACACAACACTCTATGTTGGAGTAACATCAAACCTCATTGTCAGGGTCCAACAACATCAACAGAAAGAATTTCCAAACAGCTTTACTGCAAAGTACAATTGCATAAAGCTTGTGTACTATAATTTTTTCTTGTCAATCGAAGAGGCCATTGCTGAAGAGAAAAGAATTGAAGGAGGAAGCAGGCAAAAGAAATTGGACCTGATTAATGGGGTAAATCCTGAGTGGGTTGATTTATGGGAGATAGTCAAAAATCAGTGAGATTGCTTCGCCCGGTCTCCGCTGCGAAGCTGTTTTTTTGTTTATGGCCTTCGTGCTCCGCCGGTCTCGCAATGACGTGTGACAGCCACATAACACAATAGCAGCCTGCAGGACAAAACAGCTCAGCCGCACCATACTGAGATTGCTTCGCCCGGTCTCCGCTGTGGAGCTGTGTTTTTGTTTATAGCCTTCACGCTCAACCGGTCTCGCAATGACGTGTTGCTGCGAAAATTTTTGAATTGCAGCCTGCCTGATAAACATACTAAAGACAGAACCGTCATTGCGAGACCCCGGCTTAATAACGAGCAAAAATAAAACGAAAAATGCCGGCGAATAATGAATGTGGGGCGAAGCAATCCCATCAGCGAGTAACACAAACATTTTTAAAACTAAATTATAAACCATGATTCGCGGAGGCAATGAGGGTCACTTAACCCCAACAAAAAAGCCCAACGAGAGTTGGGCTTAATATAGAAACCGTCCACTATAAACATCTTATTGTTTGCTGTTTCTAACATCCAGCAATTTGATAGAAAAATATAAAGGACTGTTTGGTGGGATTTTTGAATTGCCGTTACAGCCGTAAGCAAGGAAGGAAGGCATTACAATTTGCAATCCGCCGCCTTCTTTTACTTTCAATAGTCCCCACTGGAATCCAGGAATAAATGTTCCCGCATAAGCCATCACAGAATCGCCTCTGTCAAACACTACATTGTCTAACGTTTTGCCCACATAGCTGATAACAACAGTATCGTATGCACTCGTTACGGCAGGGCCGGTACCCATGGAATCTATCTGATAATAGTTGCCAACAGTGTCAACCTTGTAATTTAAACCCTGGCTCACGCAAAACGCCTGCATTGCCGGAGCTTCCACCGAAGGGTCCTGATCTTTACATCCACTATCTGTTTTCTTGGAACACGCTATAAACAAAACCGGAGCGGCAAGCATCAGCAAAAAAAATCTTTTCATCTTGGTCACTTGTTTTTTAAATGGTACTACTAATATAAGCTATCTGCAAAAGTCAGAAAGCTTTTTGTCTTAACACTCATTTTGACCCAATTTATTCTTAAATCGTTGCGTTTGAGTTTGACATTCAAAGTATATATTCTAAAATTATATTTATACGGCGGGCTATGAACTTCCTCTGCGCACGGTTTCTTATATTTGCGCCACAAAATTCTATTATAGATGCAAGCGACCTTGACGAGAAAAACTGCTTTGACTGCTGATCACATCAAATTGTTTATCAATCTGTTAGGAGAAAATTATGTGCTTTTTGACCAGGAATCACTGCACGATTACGGTCACGATCAAACCGAGCACCTGCTGTTTTTACCCGAAGTTGTATTAAAACCACGCACAACGGAAGAAATCAGCGAAATAATGAAGATTTGTAACGCTAACGGCATTCCTGTAACCCCACGCGGCGGCGGTACGGGCCTTAGCGGAGGAGCATTGCCTCACCTTGGCGGCGTGGTGCTATCGACGGAAAGACTAAATACCATTTTAAGCATAGATGAAAAAAATCTTCAGGTTACAACTGAACCAGGAGTGATCACAGAGGTTTTACAAGAGACAGTGAAGGAAAAAGGTCTTTTCTACCCTCCCGATCCAAGCAGTAAAGGATCTTGCTTTATCGGCGGGAACATTGCTGAAAACAGTGGTGGCCCGAAAGCGGTAAAATATGGCGTGGTGAAAGATTACGTGTTGAACCTGGAAGTTGTTTTGCCAACCGGCGATGTAATCTGGACAGGGGCAAACGTTTTAAAAAATTCCACCGGCTATAACCTTACTCAATTGGTTGTAGGCAGCGAAGGGACGCTCGGAATTGTCACTAAGATAGTATTGAAGCTGATTCCTCTTCCAAAATATGACTTGCTGATGTTGGTGCCGTTTACGTCACTGGAGAAAGCGGGAGAAGCTGTAAGTGCTATATTCCGTGCGGGTTTTACACCAAGTGCATTGGAACTTGTAGAATATGATGCATTGAAAATTACAGCTGCAATGGTTGACAGCACTGCGGTTCAGGTAACAGACGATACTGCGGCGCACCTGATCATTGAAGTAGACGGAAACCATATGGATGCGTTGATGAGTGAGATGGAATCAATTAGTGAGTTGTTAACACAGTTTGATTGCGGAGAAGTGTATTTTGCAGATGACGCACAACAAAAAGCAGAGTTGTGGAAGCTTCGCAGACGTGCTGCAGAAGCCGTGAAATTACAAGGTTATACGATAGAAGAAGACACAGTGGTGCCAAGAGCAGAGTTGCCAAAATTGATCAGAGGAGTAAAGGAACTTGGCCGCCAGTATGATTTTCATGCAGTGTGCTACGGTCATGCGGGCGATGGTAACTTGCACATTCGTATTAAAAAAGAAGGTCTTCAAAATAGCCAGGATGATCCGCAGATGGTGCAGTGTCTCAGAGCTTTGTTTGAATTGGTGAAAGAACTTGGTGGAACGATCAGTGGCGAACATGGCATTGGGCTGGTGCAGAAAGGATACATGGACATCGTATTCAGCAACACACAGCTTCAAATAATGCGAGACATCAAAAAAGTATTTGACCCTAATAATATATTGAACGCCGGAAAGATTTTTTAAATGAACCCTGACCAGTACCCCTGAAATCTACGGTACCATTTAAAATATTAAGTATGAAATTATTGAAACTGGCTACTCTGTGCTTACTCTGCATCTGTATGTCATCGGCCGTGCACGCCCAGGATGAACCAGCGCCGGAAAAAGGGTTTGACAAGAACAAGCTTTTCTTTGGGGGTAACTTTGGTTTAAGCTTTGGGGATTACACAATTGTAAATATTTCTCCGCAACTGGGTTATCGTTTCAACCGGTACATCGCAGCGGGCGTCGGTATTAACGGTCAATATTATTCATACAATGACGGATATGGTAAGAATCAGTACGGTATTGCAGGATTAAATGTTTTTGGAAGAGTTTACCCGATCCCGCAATTGTTTGCGCAACTTCAGCCCGAAGCAAACTATACATGGGGAAAATATATTCCTAATAATGCCGCCGACGGCCCTACGCAAACAAAGGACAGCGAAGTGCGTCCTGCCTTGTTGATTGGTGCTGGTGGAGTTATTCCAATAGGCGCAGGCAGCAGCGGAATAATCTTAATGGTGCAATACGATCTGCTGGGAGAAAGAGATATGCCACCCTATGGCAACAAGCCGTTCTTTAGTTTCGGTATAAATTTAGGATTCTAGGGAAAGTGAAAATTAAAAAGTCAAAATAGAAGCTTGGGTTTAACCCAGGCTTTTTTTATGTGCATGCTCAAGTTTTGCCACTGAGGCACAGAGAACACAGAGAAAAGGAGGGCAACAAAATGGATAGCAAAAAATAAAAGGGAAGAAAGATTTCACAAATCTTTCTTCCCTTTTATTTTCGAAACTCCTATTATTCACGAAGCAAATTTCCTTTCCTCTGTGTTCTCTGTGCCTCAGTGGCAAAGATTTCTCTCTTACTCAATCTTGTTGAAAATATCTACAGGTGAATCGCAAAAAATAATGCGTTCTTCTACCGGCTCATAAAGAAAGCCTTCCTTCTCCGCTTGTTTAAGATAGAGGATGAGGTTATTGTAATAACCATCACTGTTTAATATGTAGATCTTTTTATCGTGAATTTTTAATTGGTTCCATGTTAGCATTTCGAAAAACTCATCCATTGTGCCGAAGCCGCCGGGCATCACAATTGCGGCATCGCTCATGTCGTAGATGGTCTTTTTTCGCGTATGCATATCTGGTACGATGGCAAGCTCTGTAAGGCCATCATGTTGTTGCTCCCATTCTGTAAGAATTTTAGGAATTACGCCCATTACCTGTCCCTGGTTCTCAAGCACTGAATTGGCAATCGCACCCATAAGTCCTTTTTTACCACCACCATAAACCAATTTCAATTTGAGAATGGCAATCAGCTTACCCAGTTCTGCCGCATGTTGTAAAAAGATGGGATTCTTCCCACTATTGGAACCACAAAAAACCGCAACCGAAGAAATATTCATAGAAAAAATGGTTTAATTCGAAAGCTTCAATGTTCATTAATACAAGTCAAATGTAAGCATACTCCTTTTTTTTGATAAAGATTTTTATATCTTCATTTAAGAAGGAACGCAGATTTTCAAGATTTTCATGATTAGAATGATTTGATATTTGAAGTTACGGGAAGGTTATCTCCTCTAGTTTCAGATATCAAACAAGTCATCATAACAAATCATGACAATCTTGAAAATTTGCGTTCCTCTTCCACTAAATGAAACATGATGTCATCAATTCTACTGTTTGCTGTTGTTATTGCATATTTTTTAATCCTTTTGTCCGTTGCCTACGTTACCTCACGCAATTCTACCAACGACACCTTTTTCATAGGAAATAAAAGCTCCAACTGGATGCTCGTGGCATTTGGCATGGTGGGCACTTCTTTGTCCGGCGTAACATTTGTTTCAGTACCTGGAACAACCGGAGATTTTGCGGGAAATGCATTCAAAGGGTTTGGATATTTCCAGGTGGTTATTGGCTATTTCATCGGTTATTTCATAGTCGCTTATGTATTGCTGCCATTGTATTACAAGCACAACCTCACTTCGATATATAATTACCTGCAAAAAAGATTGGGCATATTTTCCTATAAAACCGGCGCATTGTTTTTCATTATATCCAGAACGATTGGTGCAACTGCGCGCTTGTATTTGGTGATTAACGTTTTGCAGATATTCATTCTCGACGAAATGGGAGTGCCCTTTATTGTTACAGCATGCGTGATCTTGTTGATGATATTGCTTTATACATTCGAGGGTGGCGTAAAAACAATTGTGTATACCGATACTTTGCAAACGACATTCATGCTGCTTGGCCTTATTGTTTGTATTGTTTACATCATGAGCCAATTGCACCTGGGCGCAGGTTCTACCATGCAAACGCTCTCTGCAAAAAGCTATACTAACATTTTCAATTTTGATGTGAAAAGCAAGGGTTTTTTTCTAAAACAAATATTAGGCGGAGCCTTTATCACTATTGCAATGACAGGGCTTGACCAAGAAATGATGCAGAAAAACATCAGCGTTGAGAGGTTGAAAGATTCTCAAAAAAACATGCTCAGTTTCAGTACTGTGATATTGCTGGTGAATCTATTGTTCCTTGCGTTGGGTGGATTGCTGTACATTTTTATGATCAACAAAGGCGCCACTTACGATTTTTCAAAACACACATTAATGCTGGGCGATAAGAATATTATTGGTGATGATTTGTTTCCTTACACTGCATTAAAATTACTGCCTCAATCAGTCGGTTTGATCTTTATCATTGGATTGATATCTGCATTGTTCCCAAGCGCAGATGGCGCATTGACAGCCTTGACTTCATCTTTCTGCATTGACATATTGGGTATTAAAAGAAGGACCGACATTCCGGAAGACAAAAAGAAAAGAACGCGCATGATCGTGCACATTACATTCACCTTGGTTTTCATGTTGTGCATTCTCATATTCAAATGGATCAACAATAAATCCATCATTAACATTATACTTGATCTTGCCGGCTACACGTATGGTCCTTTATTGGGATTGTTCTCGTTTGGTATATTGAGTAAGCGCAGATTAAATGATGGCATTTTGGTGACAATCATTTGCCTGCTGTCACCGGTTATTTGTTTCTTTTTAAGCAAATACTCTGCAAGTATGTTCGGCGGCTATCAAATAGGTATCGAATTACTTATTATCAATGGCTTGTTAACTTATCTCGGCTTGTTAACAATTTCTAAAAAATAGGCGTTCCGTTTGATATGGCTCAATATTATAGCTTATTTCAAAGCAAATAAGACTGATTTGTATAACTACTCGAATCTGGTTGAGTTATATTTGCAAAAAAATAAGTTATGAGTTCTAAGTTTTGAATTGTGAGTTTATTGCTCAAATTCGAACACTTAAAATTCGATCGTAAGCAGTTGACGCGCTGACTCAAAACTCATAACTCAAAACTCATTACTTGAAATGGAATTGATTTCTTCATTAGTAGAAGCATATGCAGATAAGTTTACCTCGCCGGAAGACGAAGTTATGCAGGGCATATCCGCAGCTACGCAAATGCACGATCATGCCCATATGCTCAGCGGCCATGTGCAGGGGAAATTTCTCGAATTGATAAGCCGCCTTGTCGCTCCTAAATATATTCTCGAAATAGGAACATTTACAGGTTATAGTGCCGTTTGCCTTGCAAAAGGACTACAACAGGATGGCATTTTACATACGATAGAATTAAGAGAAGAAGACGCAGCCACTGCGCAAAAATATTTTGCAACAGCAGGCGCTTCAAACATTCAATTACACATTGGAAATGCAATGGAAATTATTCCAACATTTACTGAAACATTTGATATTGTGTTTATTGATGCCGATAAAACCGGCTACCTAGATTATTACAAAATGGTGCTGCCCAAAGTGCGAAAAGGGGGATTGATTATTGCAGATAATGTGTTGTTTCATGGGCAAGTTTTGGAAGAGCCTTTAAAAGGAAAAAACGCAAAAGCCATTCAGGCTTTCAATGAATATGTGCAACAGGATGCATCTGTAGAGCAGGTGTTGCTTACGGTGAGAGACGGCTTGTTGTTTATTGTAAAAAAATAAGCAGGAATTGTAGGGGCGAATGCAATTCGCCCAATTGTACCGAAAACAAATTCAAATATTATAAACCCGACGAAACATCGGTAAAAAAATAAAGAATGCAGTTGAAGAAGTTAACAGTTTTATTTGCGGCGTTTTTTTGTATGCATTATGTGCATGCACAAAAGCCCGACGTAATTATTCAATACATCAATGCCTATAAAGAGATCGCGATCAGTGAAGAGCAACGTACCGGTGTGCCTGCTGCTATTAAGCTGGCGCAAGGCATTCATGAAACACAGGCCGGTACAAGTGACCTGGTGATAAAATCCAACAATCACTTTGGTATCAAATGCAAGAACACGTGGCAGGGCGACAAAGTGTATCACGATGATGATGCTAGAGGCGAATGTTTTAGAAGCTACAGTTCCCCCGCAGATTCATACAAGGACCATTCGGATTTTTTGAAAGGCAGTCCGCGTTATGCGTTTCTGTTTCAACTTGATCCCACAGATTACAAAGCATGGGCCTATGGATTGAAAAAAGCCGGCTATGCCACCAATATCCGCTATTCGCAGATATTGATCAATCTTATTGAAACATACAACCTCGAAGAGTATACGTTGATCGCGTTGGGCAAAGCCAAACCAACAGACGATGCAATCGCGTCCAATACGACTGAAAACAAGCCAGCCAATGTACCGGCGGTGACAATGGATCAACCGGTGAACAACGTGCAACCTGTAACTGCAGTGGCGTTGCCCGCTCCAAGTTATCCCGATGGTGAGTTTGAGATAAACAAGACACGGGTCACCTATGTTAAACAGGGAACTTCTTTGCTGGCAATAGCAGAATATTATCATCTATCATTGAGCCGCTTGTTGGATTTTAATGATATGGAGCAAGGAGAAGGTGATATATTATCTGAAGATCAGCTCATTTTTTTGCAACGCAAAAGAAAAGTAAGCAACAACGAATTTCACGTAGTACAAATGGGTGAAGACTTATACGATATTGCGCAGAAAGAAGGTGTTCGCTATGAGAGCTTGCTGGAGCTGAACTTAATGAAAGAAGACATGGACCCGGCAGCTGGAGAGAAGATCAGTTTGCAAAAGAAACTAAGTACACGACCGGCGCTGATAACAGAAAAGTCCAATGTCGTTATAAATGCTGCGAGTAATAATGCATCTTTGCAGCAACCCCAGTCAACAACTAAGCACATTGTTCAAACGAAAGAAACATTGTACAGCATTTCAAAAAAGTACAATGTAGATGTAGAGCAGATCAAAAACTGGAACAATTTGCAGGACATGAGTTTGAGGGTCGGGCAGGAGTTGATTATTTACAGAAATTGAAAATGGTAGGGGTGAATTGCATTCGCCCACATTCACGATTAACATAAAACACATGGCTAACACGAACGTAAACGGTAAGTTTTTTAAACCTTATTTATCGGACAATGACATTCAAAGCGCAATTGCAAGAATTGCGGACGGCATTAAAGCAGATTATAAAGATAAACGCCCTTTGTTTATTGCTATATTGAATGGCTCGTTCATGTTTGCTTCTGATCTTTTTAAAAAACTGGAAATAGACGCTGAAATCTGTTTTATAAAACTCGCTTCATACAAAGGCACCAAATCGACCGGTCATGTAATTACAGCTATTGGTTTGGACATGGACCTCTATGATCGTCACGTGGTGATCGTTGAAGATATCGTTGACACCGGTAAAACACTAAATGAGTTTTTACCGCAATTGACTCACCAGCAGCCAGCGTCACTTAAAATCGCCGCATTGCTTCACAAACCAGAAGCCACTTTATTTCCCATTCCGATAGACTACCTGGGCTTCTCCATTCCAAATAAGTTCGTTGTGGGCTACGGCCTTGATTATGATGGACTTGGAAGAAATTTGCCGGAAATCTTGCAATTAGCAGACGGAGAATAATTGAAAATTGAAAGTTGAGAATTGAAAATGGGTGAACGTGAAATCGTTAGCTCTTCTCATTTCCAAATTTTCAAATCCTCAAATTTTCAAATTAACCCTCGGCTCAATATATTTTCCATTTTTTCGTTAAATCAGTTGTTTATGGCAAGAACCTGAGTAAATTGCAAGGAAAGCTAACTGTTGGCGTTCCGGTTATGGCGAGGAATGAGAATTCAAACAATTCATATTTTACCCGTTGAAATCAACTGCTTGCATATTATTATTGCTGATCAGTTTTCACACTAAACTTTTCTCTCAATATTATTTACGAGGCGAAGTAATAGATGAGTCGGGGAAACCACTTTCCAATGTAAAAATGTTGCTGCAATCGACCGGGTATGTTTATTACTCCGGCAGTTCCGGCTCGTTTGGCATCATGTCGAACATTGCCAACGATTCCATTACACTTTCTCTCGACGGTTTTCGGCTCGCAGGGGCAAGACTGGACGCCAAAAAATATCTTTCCATTACCATGAAAATGCTGAGGGCGGTAGGTAATACAGCAAAGCCCCGACTGGCATCTGTAACGAAAGATCTGAAAATGGATGAAAAGCTTCGCTGGACGTTCGCCGGTGAAACCTACAGCACACTTCTCGAAAATGACTTCATTCCTGCTTCCCGTTTTCCCGAAACCGGATTTGCGATGAATATTGATAAAGCAGCCTACAGTAATGTGCGCCGTTTCCTCAACATGCAAAGTACCGTACCTCCCGACGCTGTGCGTATGGAGGAAATGCTCAACTACTTTAACTTTAGCTATAGGGAACCGGCCAAAGGGAAAGATTTTGATTTTGAATCGCGGCTCAGCAGTTGTCCCTGGAACAAGGAAAACGAGTTGCTGTTCTTGAAAGTTTGTGCCCGTAAAACCGATCCCGATAAAGTGCCTCCAAGTAATCTTGTTTTTCTAATTGATGTTTCTGGTTCCATGGACATGCCTAACCGATTGCCTTTACTGCAATCGGCATTTAAATTAATGGTAGATAACCTTCGTGAAAAAGATACTATTTCCATTGTTGTGTACGGCGGAACAACGGGCATATGGCTGCCGCCAACATCGGGTGCGGAGAAAGCCAAAATACGGCAATCGATAGAAGAACTGGCCGCTGGTGGTGAAACGCCGGGCGAGTCCGGTATACAGCAAGCATATAAAGTAGCCCAGAACAAATTCATAAAAAACGGCAACAATCGTGTGATTCTTGCTACCGATGGCGATTTCAACGTGGGGCAAAAGAATGATGAAGAGCTGGAAAAAATGATCTCGAACTACCGTAACTCCGGCATTTATCTGACATGTTTGGGGGTGGGGATGGGCAATTATAAAGATTCAAAATTGGAGATATTAGCCAAAAAAGGAAATGGCAATTTCGCTTACCTCGACAATGAACGTGAAGCAGAAAAAGTGTTGGTGAAAGAGCTGATGCAAACGTTGTATGTTATTGCAGATGACGCCAATCTGAAAATAATTTTCAATCCTGAAGTGGTGAGCGAATACCGGTTGATAGGATTTGATAATAAAGTAAATGCAGTAATTGACTCCAGCAGTGAGTTGGAAGGTGGTGAGGTGGGCAGCGGTCATACATTGATGGCCATGTTTGAAATAAAACCAACTGTCATCAATACAAATCACATGGCCGACTCGGTCGCTTCGGAACGATTGTCAACCGTAATACTTGATTATAAAAAACCTCGTGATAGTACTCAGTTAAAGCTCTCTTACGACTGTCCGCTTTTGTACACGAAATTTGAAAAACTGGATTCCTGCTATCGTTTCGCGTCTGCTGTAGTAATGTTTGGTTCCATCCTACGTGAATCAAAATTTGTGAAAGCAGTAGGCTGGAATGACATCAGCATACTAGCTGCTTCATCCTACGATTCAAAGGATGTGGTGCAGCGAGAATTTCTTACGCTGGTTGAAAAAGCCAAAAAGATCTACGGCAAAAGGAAAAAGGATAGACAAAATCAAGACTAGAAAAAGTCAAAATTCAAAAGTAAAAAGTAAAAAATGGTGCTGCGTTCAACCTCATATAAACTGATTGCACCTAAACGTTTTTGACTTTTGATTTTTTACTTATGACTTAACCTAAATTCGCAGAAACGCCACTCAATGAATCCTCCTCCCGGCATACAACTCATTCACGGAGAAATTGCAGATTACTATTTGGACAACGATGGCATATTGTATTCGTATTCAAAAAGCATTCTGAGAACAGTTGATAACATCGCTTCAAATGTTGCGCTGGTAAAACAAATAACGGGAGGTAAGAAGGCGCCGTTATTGATTTATTTGAAAAATTCACCTGTTCCCGATAGAGCCACGAGAAAATTTTCTACCGAACAATTGCCCAATATCTACAGCGCCATGGCGATGGTTTCAAAACCGGGACTTGCGCAGTTTATTATGAAGATATTATTCAAGTTGAAGCCGCCGCCCATTCCCATGAAATCGTTTGCAGATGATAAGGAAGCAAGAGAATGGTTGTTGCAGTTTGTGACCCCGTAGAGACGCATGATAATGCGTCTCCGAAAACCATGTTGTGTTGCCGTTTTAATAAAAAGACGCCGATTGTTAATACAATCGGCGTCTTTCATATCACAGGAGACGGATTATCATCCGTCTCTACGAAAACATTTCTCTTACTTTATCAAAAAAGCTCTTCTCGTCTTTACCAGGTTTAGGTTCGAAGTTGGAAGACTTGTGTAGTTTTTCCATCATTGCTTTTTCTTCTGCGCTCACATGTTGCGGTGTCCAAACATTCACGTGGATCAATTGGTCACCTTTTTCATATGAATTGACAGCAGGGAATCCTTTTCCTTTCAGACGGAAAATTTTACCGCTTTGTGTACCAGCAGGAATTTTAATTTTCGCACGACCATCGATCGTTGGTACTTCCACATTCGTTCCGAAAACAGCATCAGGGAAAGAAATGTACAAATCGAAAGCAACATTCAAACCATCGCGCTGCAATTCCGGATGCTTTTCCTCTTCAATCAAAACGATCAAGTCGCCAGCGGAACCGCCTCGCTCGCCGGCATTACCTCTGCCGCCAACGCTTAATTGCATGCCTTCCTGAACACCAGCCGGAATATCTATAGTTACTGTTTCTTCTCCGTAAACGCGACCTTCTCCTTTACAGCTACCACATTTCGCAGTGATCGTAGTGCCTTCGCCGTTACAGGTAGGGCAGGTAGTTACCGTTTGCATCTGACCAAGGAAAGTGCTTGTTACTTTACGCACCTGACCACTTCCTCCGCAGGTACTACACGTTTGTACACTGCCTTTATCTTTTGCTCCGCTGCCGGCACAAGTCGTGCAGGAAACGTATTTTTTAACCTTAATGCTTTTGGTAACACCTTTAGCGATCTCTTCGTAATTCAGTTTCAGTTTCACGCGAAGATTGCTTCCGCGAACACCACGTGATCTTCCTCCACCGCCTCTGCGGCCGCCACCGCCACCAAAGAAACTGCCGAAAATGTCATCACCAAATACGTCGCCGAACTGGCTGAAAATATCATCCATGTTCATGCCGTGGCCACCATTGAAACCACCTCTGCCGTTACCGCTCACACCTGCGTGGCCATATCGGTCGTATTGGGCTCTTTTGTCAGCGTCGCTTAATATTTCATAAGCTTCTGCTGCTTCTTTGAATTTGTCTTCAGCGGCTTTGTCTCCAGGGTTACGGTCGGGGTGAAATTGCATAGCTACCTTGCGGTAGGCCTTTTTAATTTCGTCTGCCGAGGCTCCTTTCTGCACACCGAGTATTTCGTAAAAATCTCTTTTCATGCCTCAAGTAAATAATTGAGTGAATATTACTGAATGATTGAATTAGTTTATTTGCCTACTACCACCTGCGCGTGACGAATGATTTTGTCACCCAGGTAATATCCTTTCGTTACTTCATCCAGCACTTTTCCTGCAAGATCAGGAGTAGGAGCCGGGAGTTCGGTGATTGCTTCGTGAAGATCCGGATTGAACTCTTCGCCTTTAGTTATCATCGGCTTCAAACCTTTCGCCTGCAATGTGGTTCTTAGTTTGTTGAAAACCAGCCTCACACCTTCTTTTACGTTGGTGTCTTCAGATGCATCGACCTGTTTCTGGGCGCGATCGCAGTCGTCGAGAACAGTCAGTAAAGATGTCATAATATCTTTACCCGCTGTTTGGATCAACTCCATGCGTTCTTTTGCCGTTCTTCTTTTATAGTTGTCAAACTCAGCGGCCTGGCGAATGTATTTGTCTTTCATTTCTGCCAGATCTTGCTCCAGTTTTTCTGTAAAGCTCACATCTGCCATCGCATCGCTTAAGTGTGTGTTGCCCGGAACATCAGAATCAGAATTGATATCCATTCCAGAATTATTGTCCTGCTCATTTTTGACATTCTTCATGTCTTCTGCTGAAGTTTTTACATCTTTTTCTTCCATATCTATACAAGTTGACAGTGAACATAGGGTTGACAAGAATTTTGCCAACCTGTTTTTTGGGACAAATTGTCCTGAAAACGGCTGCAAAATTAAGTCAAATGACCGGCTTATTTAAAGAATTTGAAATGTAATTGAGGCGTTTGTCTGTTTAAATAGATTTTTTAACAAAAAATGAGCGCAGAGCCAGTATAAAATGGTTAAATGGCGCTCTTTTCTATGTACTGTTATTTGTTAATCAACAGATTCGTGAATAGCGCCGGATGCTACGAACAGAATTAATAATCTGCCATAAAATATCATTAAAAAATCCCATGCGACCAATGAATTTGCTCGTCTTACTGCTATCGTTATCTCTGCTTTCGTGTAAAAAAAGTGACAAAGGAACGCCTGCTGTCGATAACCAGGTGCCAACCATTCAGTTGAGCGACGTAACTCAACTGCGAAAAACCTCTGATGTTTCGGTTCGTTTTTATGTGACCGTATCGTCATCAAATTTTACAAAACCTATTTCAATTGCTTACACCACTCAGGAGGGAACTGCTAAACAAGGCAAGGACTTTATTGCGGCAAATGGTACGCTCACAATTCAGGCCGGTTCCAGCCAGGCATATGTGGATGTGACTGTAAAAGGAGATAGCCTGCGGCAAAATGATCTCCAGTTTTATTTGCAGTTCAGCAATGCGCAAAACGCCTTGCTCGGTGCAACAAAATCAACAGCAACCATCTTGAATGGAGATAATTCATATTTGCCTACCAGCAATGACGGCTACTCAACGCCGGATAACTATCCGGGATATTCTTTGGCGTGGACCGATGAATTTAATGGCTCCGCTCTTGACACAAAAGTTTGGAACACGGAGTTGGGCAACAATAATGGCTGGGGAAATCATGAACTGGAATACTATACCGGCAGACCACAAAACGTTTTTCTATCCAACGGAAACCTGATCATTGAAGCAAGAAAAGAAACGTATGAAGGCCTTAACTACACGTCTGCACGTTTGACCACCCAAAACAAAAAAACATTTACGTTCGGACGAATTGATATTCGCGCAAAACTTCCGGTGTTGAAAGGCATGTGGCCGGCGATTTGGGCGCTGGGCAGCAACATTTCGACTGTTAGCTGGCCTGAATGCGGCGAGATAGATATTATGGAGCTTGTGGGACAAACGCCGGGAACTGTTTTTGGAACGGCGCATTGGAAGAATTCGAGCAACGGACATTCTTACAAGGGTGGACAACAGGCATTAAGCAGCGGTGATTTTTCGCAAAACTTCCATGTCTTTAGCATATTGTGGGAAAAGGACAGCATACAATGGTTGGTTGACGACAAACCGTTCTATAAAACAACAAAAGATATAGTTGACGGGATTTATCCTTTCAACAATCCCTTCTTTTTCCTCCTAAACGTAGCCGTGGGCGGCGATTGGCCGGGCAACCCTGACGGCACCACGCAGTTTCCGCAACGGATGTTTGTGGATTATGTGAGGGTGTTTCAGAAGAATTGAGGACAGAATGTGGAAATTTGAAAATTTGAGAATTTGAAAATGAGAGGTTCGATTTCTTGAAGAATTTGAGCCTTATCGATTTTCAACGACCACACAATTGTTGTATTAAATGGCGACGCATGCTGCACAAAAAGAATTTTCAAATTTTCAAATTTTCAAATTTCCACATTCGGGTTACCTTTGCCCGCTATGACAAAGTTGTTTTTAAAGAAAAAGATCAGCCGAAGGATTGAAAGTGGTCACCCCTGGATATTTGCTAATGAAGTAAATAAGATTGAAGGTGAAGTGAATGGCGGCGATATTGTGGAAGTGCTCACGCACGAAGGAAAATTTGTGGGTCGTGGTTATATCAACCCGAAATCACAGATTATTGTGCGACTGCTGACTCGCGACAAGAAAGAAGAGATTAACGAGGATTTTTTCTACAAACGGTTGTTGCAAGCATGGCAATACAAAAAACAAATGGGCTATGAGGAAAACTGCCGTTTGATTTTTGGCGAAGCTGATTTTATTCCTGCGCTTATCATCGATAAATTCAACGATTATTTTGTACTGCAAACTTTGGCGCTTGGTATTGATGTTTGGAAACCCGCCATCGTGAAAGCGTTGGAGAAAATATTCCAACCTAAAGGTATTTACGAGCGCAACGATGTTCCGGTTCGTGAACTGGAAGGCTTGGCACAACATAAAGGATTTTTGTCTGCACCGTTTGATACAAAAATTGTCATCAAGGAGAACGGGTTGAAGTTTCTTGTAGATGTTGAGAACGGACAAAAGACAGGTTACTTTTTGGACCAGCAAGACAACCGTCGTGCAATCCAGCATATTGTAAAAGGCGCTGACGTTTTGGGTGCATTCACTTACACCGGAACATTTGAAATACATGCAGCACACTATGGTGCAAAATCTGTTTTAGGATTGGATATTTCTGCGAATGCAGTTAGCCAGGCAAATGAAAATGCAAGATTGAACAGCCTCGAAAATATTGTTCACTTCGACGCGATGAATGCCTTTGATGTATTGAAACAATGGGGAAAAGATGGCAGACAGTATGACGTTGTAATGCTTGACCCGCCTGCGTTTACAAAAAGCCGTGAAAATATTCAGAAAGCCATCACTGGTTATAAAGAAATCAATTTAAGAGGAATGAAGCTGGTGAAACCAGGTGGATTTTTAGTGACTTCATCTTGTACAAATCTGGTGCAGCCTGAGCTGTTTTTAGAGATTATCGGCATGGCCGCAAAAGATGCAAGACGCACATTGAGACAAGTAACTTACAATGCGCAGAGCGCTGATCACCCGATCATCTGGGGATTAGAAAATACGCATTATTTGAAGTTTTTGATAGTGCAAGTGCTTTAATCAATTAAGAATTAGGAATTAAGAATTAAGAATTGCACTACGGTGCTGATTCTACAATTAATAATGAATCTCCGTAGAGACGCGTTGAACGCGTCTCTTTTACTATCAGGTTGTTACAACAAATTCGACGCGTCTCTTTTGCTATCAGTTTGTCAGAACAAATTAAACACCACCGCGGCCAACACTGCGCCAATCACAGGCCCTACGATCGGTACCCACGCATAGCTCCAGTCAGATGTTCCTTTTCCTTTGATAGGAACAATCGCATGAATGATACGAGGCCCCAAATCGCGTGCAGGGTTAATTGCATAGCCTGTGGTGCCACCCAATGAAAGTCCGATTGCAAACACAAGTATCGCAACAGGCAAAGGCCCAAGCGCTGCGAGGCCCGCGACATTCTTATCGGTTCCAAAAAATAATATCACAAAGATCAACACAAACGTACCGATGATTTCGCTTAGCAAATTGGCTGGATAATTCAATATTGCCGGACCTGTAGCAAACACGGCAAGTTGCCCACCCGGATTATCTGCCGACGCATCGAAGTGAGGTTTGTACATTATCCAAACGATGAATGCTCCGCACATCGCGCCCAATATTTGCGCAACGATATAGCTGAACACGCTTGCCCAGGCAAATTTTCCTGCAATGGCCAGTGAAAGCGTTACCGCCGGATTTAAATGCGCACCGCTTGGTTGCGCGACAATTACTCCGCAAAAAACGGCCAGCGCCCATGCCGTTGTAATAACGATCCAGCCTGAGTTCTGGCCCTTTGTTTTGTTTAATACTACGTTGGCTACAACGCCATCACCAAGCAGAATGAGTGTTGCAGTGCCAAGGAATTCTGATATAAATGGGGACATGGGGATTAATTGAAAATTGAAAGTTGAAAATTGAAAACGTCGGATGTATTCCGTAGAGACAAGGCACTGCCTTGTCTGCAAGGTATTTATACATCATAGCTGGGATCGATCCAATTGCGCGAACGTTCCACGGCTTTCTTCCAGTATTTTAGTTGTTCGGCTGTTTTATTGTTGTCCAATTGCGGATCAAATTTTACATCTACCGCCCATTGTTTTTTTATTTCTTCAATGTCTTTCCAATAACCAACCGCCAGTCCCGCGAGATAAGCAGCGCCCAATGCCGTGGTTTCTAAAATCTTTGGACGGATAACGGCACTGCCAAATAAGTTTGCCTGGAACTGCATCAACATATTGTTGGCAACAGCCCCGCCATCAACTCTTAGTTCAATAGATTTTCCGCCGCTGTCAGACTCCATGGCAGCGAGCAGGTCGTGTACCTGGAACGCAATACCTTCCAGCGCTGCACGTGCTACGTGCGCGGATGTTGTTCCCCGTGTTATGCCGAATATTGCGCCCCTCGCATACTGGTCCCAGTAAGGCGCGCCCATTCCTGCAAGTGCCGGAACGAAATATACGCCGCCATTATCTTCTACAGAAGCAGCGAGCTTTTCACTTTCCGATGCTGAATGAAGGATGCCGAGCCCATCACGCAACCACTGAATAGCAGCGCCACCAATGAACACACTTCCCTCCAATGCGTAACTTGTTTTGCCGTTGATCTTCCATGCAACAGTTGTAAGTAAATTGTTTTTTGACTTCACCGGTTTGTCGCCCGTGTTCATCAACATAAAACAACCTGTGCCGTAAGTATTTTTAGCCATGCCCGGTGCATCACACATTTGCCCAAACAACGCTGCTTGCTGATCTCCGGCGATTCCTGCAATTGGAATTTTTGTAGCGAATAATGTAGTGGCCGTTTCTCCATACACTTCACTGCTTTCTTTTACTTCTGGTAAAACGCTTTTCGGAATATTGAGTAGCTGCAATAATTCATCATCCCATTGCAGCGTGTGAATGTTGAACAACATGGTTCTGCTTGCGTTGGTGACATCTGTGATATGCATTCTACCACGCGTAAATTTCCACACGAGCCATGTATCAACGGTGCCAAAACAAAGTTTTCCCTGGTCTGCTTTTTCTCTTGCACCTGATACATTGTCAAGAATCCATTTTAGTTTGGTGGCAGAAAAATAGGCGTCAATGACCAATCCTGTTTTTTCCTGTATCGAATCGGCATGACCTTGGTCCTTTAATTGATCGCAATATTTTGAAGTGCGCCTGTCTTGCCACACAATTGCATTGTACACTGGCACGCCGGTCTCTTTGTCCCACACAATAGTTGTTTCGCGCTGATTGGTAATGCCAATCGCTGCGATCTCTTTTCCGGTGAGATCTGCTTTGGCTACGGCTTCCGCGGCTACTGAAGATTGTGTTGACCATATCTCCAATGGATCGTGTTCCACCCAACCAGGTTTTGGAAAAATTTGTTCAAAAGGTTTCTGGGCAAGCGATACAACTTCACCATTGTGATTAAAAATTATCGCTCTCGAACTTGTTGTGCCCTGATCAAGGGCAAGGATGAATTTTTCAGATGACATAGAATCTGTTTATATAAGCAATGCGAATCAGGTTTAATATAGTTAACTATGAATTATGAACGCTGCAGGAACTATGAATTATGAACTATGAAGTATGAAGTATGAAATATGAGGTATGAGGTGTGTAATGAAATATCAACAAGATAGCTTCCGGACAGTTCATAGTTCATATCTCATACTTCATAATTCAAAACATATCCCTTCGCCAACGTAATAAAATCATCAATTTGTTGCTGCATCCACGCCTCATCACGCCCCAATTCTACTGAGAGGATTTGCGCGACAACCGGCGCAGCTTTAATCGCCTCATGAGCATCGAGAAACAACAATCTGCAACGTCTTGCAAGCACATCATCAACTGTTCTGGCAAATTCTTTTCGAACCGCCCAAACAACTTCTGCTTTTGTGAACTCGTATTTTGCAGAAATCTTTTCTTTAAGTTCTGCATTCTCATTGATAAGTTGCTGGACGTGTTCAATATCTGATCCATAAACGTACAAATGATTTTGCATGTTTACTTCTTCTCTATAGCCGTGTATTTTTAATGTTTTCGTAACACATGGTTTATAGGTAAGATGAACCTGGTTAATCGCTCTATCAACCACATCCTGCGCCATTCTGCGGTAAGTGGTCCACTTGCCGCCGGTAATGGTAACGAGGTTACTTTTCGAAACGATGATCTTGTGATTTCGCGAAATTTCTTTTGTGCTTTTACCTTCTGTTTGTGGCGCCGCCAGCGGGCGCAAGCCCGCAAACACAGACAATACATCTGCACGCGTCGGTTTGCGCGTGAGGTAATTTGCTGCGGTATTTAAAATGAAATTTACTTCCTGTTCCAATGCATGTGGCTCCAATTCAATGTGGTCGCGAACTGTGTCAGTTGTTCCTACCACGAGTTTGTCGTGCCACGGAACAGCAAATAGTACACGTCCATCGCTTGTTTTTGGAATCATCAAGGCATGTTCGCTGTCAAGAAAAGAACGGTCCATTACCAAATGAATGCCCTGGCTTGGCTTCACCAGTTTTCTTGCTTCGGGTTTATCCATCAACATCAGGTCATCAACAAATACGCCGGTTGCATTGATCACCACTTTGCCTTTTACAGAGTATTCAATATTCGTCTCCTGATCTTTTACTTTAACACCGCTAATTTTTCCATTTTGTTTTTGCAAAGCAACTACACGGGCATAGTTCAAAATGCAGGCGCCTTGCCCGATTGCTGTTTGCGCAAGATTCACGGCAAGACGTGCATCATCAAATTGTCCGTCCTGGTAAACAACGCCGCCTCTTAATCCTTTCTGGCGAATGGTTGGTAAATGTTCGATAGTTTTTTTCTTACCGATAAATTTAGATCTGCCGAGACTTAATTTGCCTGCAAGCATATCGTAGAACTTCAAACCAATTGTGTATAGAACGTTATCAAAGAATGTATAATTGGGTATAACGAAAGATTGATTTTTGGTGAGATGTGGAGCGTTCTTCAACAACAAGCCTCTTTCGTAGCAAGCCTCTCTTACCAAAGCTAAGTCGCCTTGTGCCATATATCGAACGCCGCCATGTACAAGTTTTGTACTGCGGCTGGATGTTCCTTTTGCGAGATCTGATTGTTCAAATAAAATGGTGGAATATCCTCTGGAAGCTGCATCGACAGCCGCGCCAAGCCCCGTTGCCCCACCACCGACTATTATAAAATCCCAGGTTTTGTCTTCTTTCAATTGATCTAGTAGCAAACTCCTATTCATGAAATTGGTTGTGTTTGTAAGATAGGAGTTTCAGTAGGAAGAAGCAAGGGAGACAAGGGCATAACCGCAAAGAGCGCGAAGGTTGCGCAAAGGAAACGAAGGGTTATTGAAGAAATTGAGAGAGTTTAAGTGAGCACAAGACAATTCTTACCTTGGTGAAATTGTAATCACAAGCAACTCTTTGCGGTTAAAAAGTGCCTAGTTCACTGTAAAGGTTGCCCGATTCACTCCTATGCCTGTTATCTTCAAAGATTTCCATTGTGATGGCAATGCAGTTTTCAATTGTACAATGCCCTTCGGTGTTATTTCAAGACCACCAAACCCATTGAGCATGGCTTGTATCATGCCGCCAGCGCCGGTTGCGAAATATGGATTTGTTCCGCCTGCAACTTCTGCAATTACTCCGAATGGCGGCAATAAATTTTTTGTATAACCCTCTTTAAAACTTGCATAGGCTTTATCTGGTTCACCAAGACGTGAATATAAGATGGAGAAAATCGCGTGCGTCATCGCGGGGCCAACACCTACGCGGGGTTCGTAGTATTCAAGATCTTTTTTAATGGCAGCTTTGTCTTTTATTTCATGTAGAGGATAAGCTAATAGATTTACATCTGCCTGTTTTATTTTTTCTCCGGCATAAGCCGTATGTTCTTTGGTAATGCCATCAGGGAATTTTTCGATAGGAATATTGTTCGCAACATTCATCCAGTCTGCATCAGGTGCGATGCCTAAGAGTTTCGCAGCTTCTGTTGCATATTGCAGGTTTGCTTTTGCGGCGGCATTTGTAAATGCATTGTTGTCGACATTTTCTGCCCATTCGTCTGCGGCAACAACGTTTTTGATATCGTAATGTCCGGGACGATTCCGTTCCACACGGCTCGCCCAAAAGTCTGCCGTTTCTTTTAGCAAGGGAAAACCTTTTTCACGCAGCCAGTTTTTATCCTGTGTTATACTGTAATAGTTCCATGCAGCAATCGCGATGTCTGCAGTAATGTGGTGCTCAAACGGCCCGCTCAATGCCCACACAGGCGTTTCTTCATTTCCACTGGCCGCACTTTCCCATGGAAACATCGCGCCTTTATAACCGTGTGCAAATGCATTATGTTTTGCTGCTTCGAGTTTTTGGAAACGATACTCCAGCAACGATTTTGCAATGCCCGGTTGTAGCAAAAGGAGAGAAGGATACATCCACAATTCTGTATCCCAAAAAGTGTGGCCATTGTATCCAAGACCGCTCAAACCCATTGGTGACAGACTATACGCCGTTCCTTCGCGTGAAAAAGCATACAGGTGATAGATCATGCTGCGTACTTCTTTTTGTGTAACGTCGTCGCCTTCTATGATGATGTCGCTTTTCCAAAGTTCATCCCATGCTTTGTTATGAAAATTCAACAGACGATCTCTGCCTTCCAGTGTAGCGAATATAGTAAGGCGCTCCGCTTCATTCAAAGGATCATCATGATGAGCAGACGTAATGGACGCTCCGGCAATCGAAAAATGATAAGTTTCTCCTGCAGTGAGTTTCTTTTTAAATTTTAATAGATGCATGTTATTGTCCCACATTTCGTGAATGGTAGCGGGTTCCTTACCATGAGGTTCATCAAATAGAAATGAAGTGGAAGCGGCTAAGGTTAGTTTGCCCGTTGGGCTTTTCGCTGTAGAAGTGAGTAATGAAATGGTGATGTGCGGTCTGTCAATTTCGTTGTAATAATTCTGTACATCTTTCAACATATCCGGTGCCTGCATTACACTGGCAGGAATGATTTCGATATCTTTTTTTGCTTTGATGGTTACATCAACTAATGCATTGTAAGGAAGATGTCTCAAAGAATAATAAGTGTACGTGATCTCTGCTTTGTCTTTATATTGAAAGGTTGTTGTGAAAGCTGCATGTTTTATATCCAGCCACTGTTGCATGTTTTGAACCTGTTGGTTGTTTTCAATCGCTTCTCCGTCTATTTGCAATGTCATGTTTACGAAATTGAATGTCTTCAACATATTGCTCACGCGACCTCTGCCATATAAATCAAATGCTCCGTTGAGAACAATGTCTTTTACTTTAAAGGGTTCAGGAGAGGATATAATTCCGATCATTCCGTTTGCTACTGTTTCTCCATAATAATTTGCGGGATCAATTTTATCGGCTTTTATGATCCATGGATCGTTGGTGGCTTGTGAGTAGGAAATACAGTAAGAAAGAATAAGCAACAGGGGCAAGAATATTTTTTTCATATAGAAAGCATTGCGTTTAAAGCAAAGTAAAAAGTGAAAAGTAAAAATTAAAAAATGGTGGCCTGTTATCGACCACCATTTTTACTTTTTACTTTTGATTTTTATTTATTGATAACCGTCGTTCTGTTTAAGATTTGTATTTGAAGCTAAATCGTTAACAGGAATCGGGAACAATAAATATTTGGGATCGCTTGTGTTGGCCTTTGCTTCATTAGGTAAAAGGAATGTGCCAAAGCGTATCAGATCTTCTCTGCGCCAGCCTTCCCAATACATTTCTCTACCTCTTTCATCGATCATATCATTCAGAGAAAGTGAAGCCAAAGCGCCTGCTTTTCTTACCATTCGTAACGCATTTACAGTTGCAAGCGCATCCGCGGTGTTACCCATTCTTAACTGTGCCTCTGCCTTCATTAACACCACATCACCATAACGCAGGAAGGGTTGCACATTGGTTGGATTAGAAGCAACTGCCACGCCATTGATATATTGCGGAAGAAATTTCAATACTCTGATGCCAGTGATTTCCAAAGTAGCCGGATCGTTCTCCTGCAAGCTGGGATTAATTTTCGCAATAAATGAAAGTGGGTCTCCCTTTCTATCCTTTAGCGCTACGCCGTTCTGGTTGTATTGTTGTCCAATTAAAAAGCCTGCTGTTAAGCCGGAAATATCTGTAAGACCGGCAAATGTTGACGATCTGCGTATATCCGTTGTCGTGAATTTGTTATAGAATGCTTCGAGTGTACAAAAGCCGTTCCAGCCGCCTGGATTCTGGTTGTAGTGCAATGTTGGCATCCAGCGTTGTATAACGTCTCCGCCATTGGTAGGAGTAGCATTTGCACCCGCACTGGACTTATATCCCCAGATGTTTTCTGTTGAGTTTATTTCATCGTTAGGAGAGAAGTTGTCGAAATAATTAGCCGTTAAAGTATAGCCGGTTATTTGTCCGGCAATGTCTACAACCTTTTGCATATCTGCATTGTCAAAGGTTGGGCTTTGTCTGTTTACAAAAGCACCTTTGTTTAAATAGCATTTCATTAGCAATGCTCTTGCAGCGTCCTGGTTTGCCTGGTAGGAAGTGGTTGAACTTCTTGGAAGAAGATCAGGAATGATAGCGTTTAGCTCAGTGACGATGTAATTCAACGCTGCAGTATCTTTCAACACTTTTGGCATTGTTTTTAAATCCTCATTGTAATCTCTGAAAGGCACTTGTCCCCAGCCATCAAGCACGCAGAACATAGAGTAGGCACGCAGGAATCTTGCTTCTGCCGCTACTTCTTTTGATGGTTTAAAACGCAACACGTTGGTTGCATTGTACTGCATTACCAGCAGGTTTTCAAACGCGGTAGTGATGATCGGGTGCGTTGCATCCCATTTATGTTGGTGCAATGCGCGCCATTTACCATTGTCATCCCAGTCGGTTGCGCGTGTGGGCCCTGCACATTCATCAGACGGGTGTTCTTGCAGTGACCAGAATCCTAAGCCAATATCAATGAAGGCTGGTTGCATTGAATAATAAGTGGACAGCAAAAGGCTCTCTGGTGTAACGCTTGCTTCGGCCTGTTCTGCTGTTAATGTCGAGTTTAGTTTTTCATCCAGCTTCGTACATGAGGAAATTGTAAATGCTACCAGCAACAGCGATAACATTTTTTTATTGAGATTTTTTTTATAGTAAGTCATCATTGTAGTTTTTAGAGTGAAAAATTAACACCGAATATGAATGTTCTCGCGGTTGGATAAGCCATGTATTCGATACCCAATGATGAGAAACCATTGTAAGATTTATCGGTGTTTACTTCCGGATCAAATCCTGTGTACTTGGTAATGGTAAACAGATTTTGTCCTGTTACGAACACTCTTGCTCCCTTGATTGCATTACCAAGATTGCCTATGTTGTAAGACAGTGTTGCATTTGCCAGTTTCATGTAGTTGCCGTTTTCAATGTAGCGATCGGAGCCTGTAACACCATCTGTTACACTCTGACCGGTGCCAATGAAATGTGCATCCACATTTTTAGTTCCAAGGTTCGCCAGGTTCAAAGCTGCATTGGAGGTGTTGTTGTAAATTTTATTACCGAATGATCCATGCATGTTAATACCAAGCGACCATTTTTTATAACCGAGCGTTGTACTGAAACCAAGCAACATGGTTGGGTTTGGATTGCCTGTGTAAAAGTTCGCCCCGTCATCTGCATACGTTGAGGAACCATCTTTAAAGCCTGTGAATTTTTTTGTGTAGAAAACATTTAGCGGTTGTCCGTTGGCAACGGTTTGCACATACGCGCCTGAGAAACCAGGGCCACTCAAAGCACCTGTAAGAATTTGCGGACCGTTATAATTTTCAACATCGTTATGCAAGAAAGCGGCGTTTACACCAATGTCCCATATGAATGCCTGATCTTTGAAAATGCTTGCATTAATGCTTGCTTCAACACCAGAGTTGTACACATTAGCAGGCAGGTTCACCCAATATTTTGTAGCAGGACCGGGCAGTGTCACTTGTGTGTTGAACAAAAGGTTGGAGGTGTTTTTATGGAAATAGTCAACAGTACCGGTTACGCGGCCGTCGGCAAATCCAAAGTCAACACCCACGTTAAATTGTTTGGATGTTTCCCATTTCAAATCAGGATTGGCAACGTTGATCAACTGTGTGGCACCCTGGTTGAATTTGTATTGTGATTGTGCCGCTCCCGGAGGAAATTCCTGGCTACCGGTAATGCCCCAACCTACTCTCAAAGCCAGGTTGCTAACGGCTTTGCTGCCATTCATGAAGCCTTCATTTGAGATCACCCATTTTCCGGCAAAGGATGGGAAGTAACCGTACTTGTTGTTCTCACCAAATTTGCTGGAACCATCTGCTCTTAATGTTCCGGTTAAGAAGAACTTTTCCTTGTAGTTAAAACTTACACGACCGAAGAATGATTGCAGATAAGATGTAGGATCATCAAATGATGAGGTTACAAGGCTTGTCTGTGATGCATTCTGCATGATGTTGGTGTAGGAAATCAAATCGCTGGTGAAGTCCTGACCGCTTACTGCCATTCCTTTGTAGTTGAACTTTTGGTATTCATAACCTGCCAGTGCAGTAAAGTTCAGGCCGCTCCATTTGTGATTGTATGTTAGCGTGTGAGAAAGCAATTGCGTGATCAGTTCGTTGTTTCCGTATGATGCCCAACCCCTTCCAAGAATGTTGTTCAATTGCAGCCATGATGCTAACTCGGCACGTCTGATACCATCCTGGTAGTTGATGCTGTAAAGGAACTTATACTCAAGATCTTTGTAAATCTTTACAGAAGGAGAAATGTATGCCAGTACATTGGTAATATCTGCTTTGTCATTGGACGCATCAGATAAAGCAAGTGGATTGATCAAACCTCCTGTTCCCAACTGGTTATAACCTGAGTCTGTTTTCAATGGCTGCGTTGGGTTCCATGAAAGTGCATTACCCACAAGGCTTCCGGTAAAGCCCGCATCGTTGGAAACAGGCGCAATGTGTTCTGTTGTATGCGCTACGGAAACGTTGTAGTCGACCGTAAAACGTTGGTGCAAATACTTTGCTTGTCCCGTAATGCTTGCCATGTATTTCTTCAGGTCGGATTTCAACACGATACCTTTAACGTCCAGGTAACCTAAAGAAACACGATAGGTATTGTTTTCATTACCACCACTAACAGCGGCGTTCATGTTTTGAGAAACGGCGTTGCGAATGATGGATGTTTGTGGGTCAACGTCAGATTTGTAATCGCCGTTTGTTAAGTTGTATTGTTTCAGCGCTGCTCTGTAGCCACTTGCATCCAGTACATCGTATTTATGCATAAGGGTGCTGAGGCCCACGCCGTAGTTGATGTCAAGCTGAGGTGTAGACGATGGTTTACCTTTTTTTGTAGTAATAAGAATAACACCATAGGCGCCTCTTGAACCGAAAATGGCTGTTGCTGATGCATCTTTTAGCACAACCATTGATTGGATATCATTTGGGTTAATAAACAACAATGGGTCCGTATCCGGTGTGTTACCAACACTAAGCACGTTCAATGACGGGCGCGCATTTCTACCGTCAAGCGGCACTCCATCAATTACATACAACGGCTGACCTGCACCCGTGCGAATGGATGAGTTACCGCGAATGCGTACGGTTGTTGCGGCACCGGGCTGACCACTGTTGTTGATCACTTCCAGGCCCGCTACTCTGCCTTGTAACAGTTGATCAGGCGCGGTTACAACGCCCTGGTTGAAGTCTTTTGCCTGTACAGTAGAAACGGCACCGGTTACATCTCTTTTGCGAACGGTACCATAACCCACCACCACGATCTGATCGAGTTGTTTGTTGGATGCTACCATTCTTACATTTAAAATGGTTTTTCCAGCTGTAGATGCTTCCTGCGTATCGAAACCAATGTAGGTGAAAACCAATGTTGCGTTTTCTGGTATTGTTATACTGTATTTTCCAGATCCATCAGTGCTTGTACCGCTTTTGGTGCCTTTAATGGTAACGCTTACGCCTGATAGAGCTTCGCCTTTTTCATCTGTAACTGTTCCGCTTATTCTTACGTCCTGTGTTTCTTCATCATCTTTTGACATTACCACTACAAGATTTTTATTAAGCAGTTTGTAGGTCAGGCTGGTGCCCTGGAATATTTTGGTAAGTGTTTCCTGCAAAGAAGTGTTGTGAACGTTTATGTCCACTTTGTTTTGCAACTCTTGCAGATCGTAATTATACAGGAAGCGGAAATTTGCTTTTTTCTCTATGTTGGCCAATACTTTTTCAATTTTCGCCTGTTGCATATTCAGGGAAATTGAATTTTGTCCAAGCACTTTGGCTTGTACCTGTATGGTAGTCAACACAATAAGTAGCACAGCAAGCTTCATAATGATAAGACTTTTTAATAGCAATCGTTTTCTGTCCCGTGTTAAACAGGGCCATGTTTTTTTCATATTTTTACATATTAGGTTAAGTAATTGGAAGCATCCGGCGACCTTCCACAGCAACCGGTGTTTCCGTTTAATCTTCAACGGGGAATGCGTCAACATTTCCCGTTTTTGTTTTGTGTTCGTTTAGGTGTTTGTTTTTTCGATAGATGTGCAGTTTTTGGTTACTAATTATTTTTTGCCTGATATTTCAACAGTCGTTCCATTTATTTCATACGAAAAATGTTTAGAGAATTGTAGTGCATCCAACGCTTCGTTTATGCTTTCGTTTGCAAAGCTTCCTTTGAAGCGATAGTTTTTAATTTTCTCATCCTTGAATACAATCGATACGTTGAACCATCTTTCCATTTTTTTTGCGAGGTCAGTAAAGTTGTCACCTTCAAAAATGAGCTTGTTGTATACCCAGGATGTTTCTGTTTTGTTGCTGTCGGGAATATTAACCGGAATATGTACGATGTCTATATTCTCTGTAATAAGTTCTGTGTTGGCTGTAGAAGCAGGTTGTGCTAAAGAGGTATGTTTGGGTGTTTTCTTGATATAGACCAGTTTTTCATTTGGTTTTAGGGTAATGGCAGGCGCTGCGGGATCGTCTTTTCTAATCACTTCAATGGCTCCGCGTAATAATGTTGTTTCAATGGTTTCATCAGTCGCATAACATTTCACATTAAAGGCCGTTCCCAATACTTTTATATCGATGCCATGCGTGTGTACTATAAAAGGTTTGCCGGGATTTTTAGCGATATCGAAAAAGCCTTCTCCTTCGAGAGTTACCTCACGTTCGGTTTTATTAAAGTCGCCCTGGTAGGTTAGCTTACTGCTGGAGTTAAGCCAAACCAGTGAGCCATCAGGTAATCGCATTTTTGTTTTTGCACCTGCATTGGAAGTGATTTCGTTTACATGATTTTTGGAAACAGTGTGCGCCAGCGCTTTTTGGGAATTGTTCTTTTGTGCAAGATAGTAAGTCAATCCGCCCGCAGCTATCACAACGGTGATAATAGCGGCGTACCTGCGCACGCCGCTGATCTTTCTGACAATTGATATAGGTTGATTGTTTAAAGCCGGCTCTGGTTCGGTTTGCTGAACTATGCGTTTGAATTTTGTGTGTAGTTCGTATTCATCATTGACTTCACTATTCAATCGTGAGCCAAAATAGCTGTGCAGTATTTCTGCAATATATTGTTTGTCCGGATGCTTTTGTAGCAGATCATGTAGCAGTAAATTGTCCGCCTCTGTAATTTCGCCAGACAGTTTACGGGCTAATAGCAACCATAGTTGGTTTTGTTCCGTCATATAACAAGCCGTTTGCTATTAGCTATGACAGATTTTTGAAAACGATCTACTAAAGGGAAATGAAATTTTTTTGAAAAATATTTCGTTGAGGTTCGGGTTTTTACAATAGCCATCAACTTAAGACAAGATCGCCGTTGTTGGTATCGAAGCGCAGGTTGTCGCGTAGGCGTACCAACAACAATGGTGCAGGTGGCTGTTGGTGAGCCATACACAAAACAGCCCTTCACACCAACGGCGGCGGTCTGAAAGGGGGATGAAATTTTTTGGAAAATTTTTTCCGGGGTGTTCGTAGAGACGCATTGAATGCATCTCTCTCGCACACAAAACATTGCTGTATAAAAAAATACGCGTCCCGATTATTTCTGTTACACATTTCAGGTGCAACTGGAGACGCGTTCAACGTGTCTCTACGAGCTGACATTTTTCGAAGGGAAAATTAAATTTCTTTTAAAAAAATTATTTATCGAAATGATGTTCAAACAAAAGAAATATTTTGGCGCCACGAAAAACAATTTACATCTGGTCTCTGTTCTACTGAACTGATTATTCCGGCTGGTTTGCCTTAGAAAAATTTATTAATTATAAACAACAACAACAATGGCACACGTATCAATCTATTTGAATTTTGATGGTAATGCAGAAGAAGCATTCAACCACTACAAAAAAGTTTTCGGAACAGAATTCTCTACGCCACTAATGCGCATGAGCGACATTCCACCTTCACCCAACGCACCGGCATTGCCTGAAGCAGAGAAAAACAAAGTAATGCACGTAGCATTGCCAATTCTTGGAGGTTTGGAAATTATGGCAACAGATGTGTTGGAAAGCATGGGCCATAAATTAGTGGAAGGAAATAACATCACGATCAGCTTAAATCCTGATACAAAAGAAGAGGCCGACAAATTATATGCAGGCTTGTCTGAAGGCAACAGCACAGAAGCCGTAGCACCACACGATGAATTCTGGGGATACTGGGGAACTTGTAAGGACCGCTTTGGTATTCGCTGGATGTTTAATGTGACGAACAAACAGTAGAGAGACGGAACGCAGATTTTCATGATCGTTATGATTTGATATTTGAAATTGTCGGCGTAACCTTCAGGCAAGCTCAAATATCAAATCATACGGAATCATCACAATCTTAAAAATCTGCGTTCTTACTTCTTGAGGCGCACAACTGCCGGCTTGAAATCCATCGACAATGAATTGCCTAACTTCTTAACGGCAATGGCCATTTGCACATCAATGGTGTTTACAGAGATGTTTAATATTTCTGCTACTTCCTTGTACTTCAATCCATCTTCACGAATCAGCTTGAATATCATTTTGCATTTTGGCGGAAGTGTTTCTATTGCCTGGAGCACTCTTTTATGCATTTCCGCTGTGATTATTATTTGTTCTGGCGTAACAACTGAGTAGTTGAGCTGTATATCAATGTTGTCGAATGGTTCAGTAATATTTTCGATGGTTTGTTTCGAAAGATAATTGAAGGCAGTATTTTTTATTGCAGTGTACAGGTAGACCTTCAGATTTTGTATTTGCGGTGCCTTGCTTCGGTTCTGCCAGATTTTAATAAAGACATCTTCGGTAATTTCTTCAGCTACCATTTTTTGTTTTACTATGGCAAAGGCAAATTGGTAAAGTTTTTTGTAGAAGCACCTGTAGACCTGCTCAAAGGCATTTTCATTTCCTTCGGCAATCCCATTAAGCACCAGGCACAATTCCGGCGTCGTTAGATTTTGGCAATCGTTCATACTTCATGTGTTACATGTACATAACAAATATTGCTAACCGAGGTTGGCATTTGCTATTAAGTATCTATGGTTTGGGCTGCTACTATTTGGAAACCTGGAACCTTCCTGAATCAATTATTTTACCTGATTTATCTTTCACTTGGTAAATGTATAAACCACGGTAATAGTCAGCGAGGTCAATAATTGTTTTTTGATTACTTAGACTTTGATCATATATCTTCTTACCTATGAAACTGAATATCTGAAGTGAATAATCGCGTGGGTTGGAATATTTAAAATCGAAAGTAATTTGTGTGATAGCAGGATTGGGGTAACAACGCACAGCTGTCGGTACCTCTTGTTGTTGTGGTAACCTTGCTTGCGTGAAGCCCTTAGATGTAAGCAATAAAGAAAATAATAATATGTAAAAAATCTTCATCGGCGATCCTGCATATTTAAGGTTAAATTAACCTGATTATTCAAAATTACAAATCATTTGCCTAAAAAAAAGTTCTGACTAGGTGTTTTCTTTATATTAACGGACTAAATTCCCGGAAATCATGACTCCGCTTGCAAAGCAGACTTAATCGATTCGAAATCAGGTAGCTCTGATGGAACCTCTTTGGCTTCTGAGTAAACGATTAATCCGTCTTTATTGATAACAAATGCGGCTCTTTTGCTAACTCCTTTCATTTCAAATGCGGGGAAAACTTCATAAAGAACATCAAATGCCTTCGAAACTTCTTTATTAAAATCGCTTAAAAGCGGAAAATTCAGCTGCTGTTCCTTCTTGAACTTATCTAGCGTATAAAGGCTGTCGACTGAAATGCCCAAAACCTGCGTATTCAAATTTCCATAATTTCCAATGTCATCCCTTATTGAACATAACTCCTTCGTACAAACGCTGGTAAAGGCCAGCGGGAAAAACAGCAAAACGACATTTTTTCCCTGGAAATCATGCAATGAAACTTGTTTCTTCTCAGAATCGTAGAGCGTAAAGTCCGGTGCTTTGGTTCCTTTTAATAGTGCCATGGTGTTAAATGTGTAAATATGTTAATTTGAAAATTTGAAAATTCTTTCTGCGCGTGTTGTCGTGAAATTGAAAAAGAAGTTCGTGTGCCGCTTCCTCCATTTTCAAATTAGCATATTTTCAAATTTTCAAATTCTGTATTCCGATTTTCAAATTGTTTAGAACTTTGGGCAGAGCACTTTGTCTCTGCTAGAGTTATATCTGTCCAGAAAGCCAATATAGGATACAGAAATTTCGATGCCACCGCGTCCCTGGCTGACTGTTTTGAGTGTGGACACATTCACATCATAACTTATTGCTACGGCGAATGGGTTGTAATCTATTTTCAAAACTGGAATAAATGCATCGCCCCAGCGTAAAAATGCGCCGCCGCTTAGCGTGTAATCCGGTGCGTCATAATCGTCGCCTAATTTGTAAGAGTACAATACGCCTGCAATGGTTTCATTGAAAGCACCTTGTTTGGAGTAATCCGCCTGAAGCGTGAAATAGGAATAGTCATCAAGGTTAAATTTCACCCCGCCGGAAACAACTGCTTTCCCGTGCAGCGCAGCATCTGCGCTTCTATAAAATGAATTGGATGGTCTGTTTAAGTGATGGTAACCTACGCCCAGGAAAAAGTTGTTCTGGTTCTCGGCTCCAAAACTAGTGTTGAAGCTTGCGCCAAGGCTCGCATCGAAGTAGCTGTAGTTTGGTGCAACAAAGGTTTCACCATCCGCAACTGCTGGATTGTAAGCGCCTCCAATGAACTGGTTATCGGTAGTGATCTTCGAACGGTCGATTCTCTTTTGCACGAGGCCCGCCATAAAACCGACAGAAAGATACATGGCTTTGTCGCTGCGCAATGATTTGTGATAGTTCAATGCAGGCAGAACCTCCGTAGTGGTGAGGCCCGCAGTTCCCGCTTTATCAAACAGCGCCTGCAAGCCAATGGTAAGAAAGTCGTCACTTTTTCCTACCGGCGCTTTGTATTCTACGTTAAAAGATCCTGTTTTATACGCATTGGTAAAGCTGTTCCATTGATCGCGGTAAACCATTTGTGCCCTTATATCGCCGGTAAAAATGCCTGCAAGAGAAGGGTTTCTCAGCAATGGTGCTTCAAAAAATTGCGAAAAATGGGCATCCTGTGCGGATGCATTTTCTGCAACGCACAAGCTGAATGTGGTTAGTAAAATAAGGATAAGCTTCTTGATCATCATGGTCAGGTTACTCATAAAAAAGTCAGGTAATTGGATTTCTCTTTCTTGTTATCTTATTAAGGTCACGTTTCCTTTGTACGGAACTACCATACTGTTATTGCAAACGAATTCAATTATATAGGTATACACATCCTGGGGAGCTTTTTCACCATTTATCATTCCGTTCCATCCCGCAGAAGTGTCATTTGCACCGAAATTCTGTTTCTCAAAAATTAGTTGCCCAAGTCGGTTATAAATTCTGAAAGTGTTGATCCTTGTTAAACCTTTACCCCTTGGATAAAAAACATCGTTCATGCCATCATTGTTTGGCGAAAAAGTATTTGGCATGAAGAAATTTTGCTCATTGCAGAACACGACAATAGTGATGTTATCTGCTACAGAGCAATTGCCATTGTTGGTGGCAGTAGCATAATAGTTGGTTGTTTTTACCGGAGACGCCACCGGGTTGAGGCAGTTGTCACAGCTCAAACCTGTGTTAGGCTTCCACGTAATGCTCACAATGTCTGATGAGCCCTGGCCATTGATCTGGTAGCTTGTTCCGGAAGGAATTGAAGCATCTGGACCGAGCTCAAGCGTTGGATACTTGAAAACAGTGACGTCTACCGTTGCAGAATCAAAGAAGCATGATTTGCTATCGCTTGCCACCACTTTGTACACTGTAGAAACTGTCGGGTTGGCAACCGGATTGCTGATGGTTGTACTGCTTAATCCTGCCGCAGGGCTCCAATTGTATATGGATGCACCTACTGCCCTCAGTTGCGTACTTTGTCCGATACAAAGAGAATCTTTCCTGGGATCAACCATAATATGCACAGGTTGGTTAACTGAAACTTTCACCGTGTCGAACTTAATACAGCCAAAGGTTGTGGCACCTGCCACAAAGTAACTGGTTGTTTGCGTTGGTGTTGCAATAGGAGAAGGGCAGACTGTACAACTTAATGTTGTTGTGGATGACCCCACCCACTCGTATGTATCTGCTCCGCTGGCTTGCAGCTGAACATTTTGTCCAAGACAAATAAGACTGTCGATACCTGCGTTTGTTTTAGGTAATGGATGTATTGTGAGCTGCAATGTATCCTTGCCAACGCAGCCTTTCGCGTTCGTGGCCTGCAGAGCAACCGGATAATTTCCAGCTGTGGGAAACGCTTGTGCGGATGGATTCTGACCCGTTGCCGTTTGTCCGTTCCCAAAATTCCACTGCCACGTTATTGGCGCATAATTTGGCCCGTTATTCAATGTTCCATTGTAAGTAAGCGTTGCCGGTTCGCAAGCTTCTTTTGGTCCCTGAACGCTTACGCTCGGCGACGCGTAAACCACTATCGTGTCTTTGTAAGTAACAGATTGCGTACATACAGGAGCACTTGTAGTTACGTTTAAAGTAACGCTGTAACTGCTTAAAGGGCTTCCAGTTTTCGCATAAAAATGCGGTACATTATTACCCGATCCGGTAGCGCCGTCACCAAAATTCCAGCTATAGCCGGTAATGTTTCCGTTACTCGTAGAAGCATCTGTGAAAACAACTGTACCGGTATCGCAAAGCGTTGCGGGCTTAAAAGTGAATTGAGGATTGATGCCAATAATTTTCAGGGTGTCCGTCGCTGTTATAGGAACCTGGCAGCCCGTTGCATCTTCAAGAATTACACGTGGTAAGTAGTTACCGGTGGTCGTATATATGTGAGACGATGCCGGTGCGGTCGTTTGGTTTGAATTACCATCTTTAAAATCCCATGTGTATTTGTTTACACCTTTGGCATTTGCTACCGCGAAATTTATATTGGTATTGTTACATGCTCCTTTTGGATTGAAACTAAAATCGCCCTGCGGACCAAAAATGGTAATAGGACTTGAACTGGCAGATGCGGTACATCCTCCGGGGCTCGTAACGGTTAATTTGATGACATAACCAGGGTTGTCATTTGGATAGTAAAAAGTATGCGATGGATTTGCAGATGAAGAGTGTGCGCCATCTCCAAAATCCCAATCATATGTTGTCACGTAATGACTGGTGGAAGTGAAATCCATTGCCAGTGGCGGACAATTTGTTGTGCCCGTTGTTGGTGTAAATGAAACAGTTGGTTTATCGAACGTAATGATTCGTGATGTATCCTTAGAGCATCCGTTGGCATCGCGGACAACAAGCTTTACTGTTTTTGAAGATGGCACCGCCGTGGTAGCGAGATAGGTATGTGTGGGGTTTGGCACTGTTGAGCTTGCACCATCACCAAATGTCCATACAGATTGCAATGTGTTACCTGTTGATGTATTATAGAACTGCACAGTTGCACCAGGGCATGAGGCCGTATCCACGGTGAATGCAGCATAAGGCTGTGTAATGTTTACAATCCTTGAAGCACTATCCACACAACCAGCATCGGAGGCCTTAAGCTGTACTGTAAAAGCACCTTGTCTGTCGTAGGTATAAGGGCTCGGCGGATCTTTTTCCGTAAAGGATGTGCCATCGCCAAAGGTCCAACTCCACGTTGTTGTTGAACTGGAACCAGGCGAAGTATTCTTTACCGTAATCGGAGTGCCAATACACCCTTGCACCGGTGAAATGGTAAATGTAGGTTTTACCCCTTTTACGTCCACTGGTTGGGAAGTAGAGCTGACACAGTTGTTGGTGTCTTTTATTGTAAGCTTGGCTGTAAAACTGCCAGTAATAGTATAAATTTTGCCCACTGAGTTTGTTGTAGTAACGACAGGTGTCGTTCCATCACCAAAATCCCAGGTATATGAGGAAGCGCCTTTCGTCTGGTTGCTTGCCTTGAATGAAGTGAAAATGTTTCTACATAAAGGGGATGCAGGTGCAAGAGAAAAAGATGAATCAACTGACAGTGTAGCCACGGTCAACGTATCAGAATTTACACATCCTCCGTCGGTCGCTTTAATAATTATATTATATGCTTTATTAAACGAAGCATAAGTATGTGGTGGAGGGGCGGCGGGAGCGGTGGTGGTGATGATTGTTGTGCCGTCGCCAAAGTCCCAGTTTACTACGCTGCCCGTTGTTGAATTATTGCTGAATGAGAATTCCTTTTTGTTGTTGCAATTTATTTGATAGGTGAATTTGGCGACCGGAGGTTTTACTTTTATCAGTCCTGTTTTTGTAACGGATGCAGCGCAACCATGATTAAAAACGGTAAGTTTTACATCATATGGAAAACCTCCGTTATCGTCTGTGTACTTGTAGGTTGGGTTTTGAACGGCACTTGAACTTCCATCACCAAAGTCCCACAGCCACCTGTTTATACCCGGAGATGGTTTAGAAAGATCTGTAAAATTAACTGCCGCACCGGCACATGGTGCCGTTTCTGAAACATTGAAATCAACCAACGTTGGCAGCGTGCCGACTTCAATTAATTGTGTGGCAGTTGCTGTACAGCCGCCTTTGGTTGTTACGGTTAACGTAAGCGTGCGTGTGCCTATGGATGCATAATAGTGTGTAACCAGTGGTGACGTCGTGGACGTAAAGTCCGGTGTGCCGTCGCCGAATTGCCACCTGTAAGACGCAACACCATCCACAGAAGTCACTTGTGCCGTGGCATTAATGGTAAGATTATTACATCCGTCTGTTGTGGGAATAATTATTGAAACTTTCGGAACGGAAGCCTTTATATATTGCGAAGTGGTTTTTGTACTTGAGCAGCCGTTGGCATTTGTTACAGCAAGTGTGACGTTATATGTTCCAGCGAGTGCATAGGTATGTACGGGGTTTTGTAGCGGTGATGTAGAGCCATCTCCAAAACTCCACTTCCAGGAGGTTGGATTTCCCTTTGTTGTGTCTGTGAACGTTACATTCGCAGGAACTTTACAATTAAGAGAATCTATTGCAAAAAAGCCAACGCTGGCGCCTGTTACAATAGTAACAGGTTTTGTAACCGAGTCTATACAGTTTCCAAAATTATTTACAAGCTTAACATTGTAGGTGCCTGCATTAGCAAAAACGTGCGACACGGTGGCGGCTCCGCTGCCAGTAGGGGTATTATCTCCAAAATCCCAAACAGCGGTGAATGGCTGTGGTGCGGATGTATTTGTAAGGACTGTTGCAACGCCCGAACAGGAACCGTTGACATAACTAAAGTCTGAATTTACGCTGTTTACAATGTTGATCTGGTTGTTGCCTATTAAAGTATCCACGCAACCCTGATTACTTTTAGCAATCAATGTAACGGTATAAGCTTTTACCTGCGTGTAAGTATGAGGTGGCGGATCTGGTCTCGTATCTGTACTTCCATCTCCAAAATCCCAGAAATAACTCATGGTTCCGTATTCCTTGCTGGTATTGGTAAACGTTACGAGGGCCGGAGGTTTACAACTTTGCGAAACGGTGTTGGTATAATCGGCCTTTACACCGTCATTGATGGTAACAGTGAAGGGCTTGCTGAAGTCGCTGCAACCTGCGTCGTTAGTGGCTTTCAACGAGGCAACAAAACTTCCTGAGCGGCGGTAAACGTGATAAGGATTGCGGTCGCCTGATACTTCTCCATCACCAAAGTCCCATTCATATTTCACCACGTTTGCAGAAGATTGATCTGTAAACTGAACAGGTAATGGATAACAACCTGTATTGTTGGAGCCAGTAAAAGCCACCGTAGGTTTTGCGTAAACTGTAATAACCTGTGTTACGGGTGCACTGCTTCCGCTTCCATTTTCTGCGACCAGTGTAACGGTCCATACGCCGGGATCAAAAAAAACTGTCGGTTTTGATGATTCCGAAGTTTGGCCATTTCCAAAATCCCAGTGCCATAGCGTTGGATTGTTTGTTGACTGGTCGGTAAAAGTTACGGGCAAAATGGCGCAACCGCTTGTTGCGGAAGCCGTGAAAGCGGCTACGGGTGCCTGCGCTTTGGACAAGATGCAGGCAAAAATAAAAATGACAGCAATGAATAATTTCTTTCTCAGATGCTACGGTTTTAAAGGTTCAGAGCTAATAAGCAAAACTAATCTATGTGTTTAACGAATAAGAGCGACGTTTCCTTTCTCAATAATAATTTGACTGTTCTCGCAAATTACTTCTATCATGTAAATGTAAACTCCTTCATCTGCAATTTTTCCCTGGTACATTCCATCCCAGCCTTTATCCGCTTCATTTGCATTAAAACTTTCACGTGTGAAAACGACTTGCCCCCACCTATTGAAAATTTTCATACTTCTAATGTTATACAATCCTTTTCCTCTTGGATAAAAGACATCGTTCACGCCGTCATTATTTGGCGAGAACGTATTAGGCAAAAAGAGATTTCCTTCTTTACATATTACCGTAATAGTAACCTGATCCATGGTATAGCAGCCGCCATTGTTGGTTCCGGTAACCGTATAATTGGTTGTCTGCTTTGGATTCGAAACCGGGTCCTGGCAGGTGACACAACTCAGCGCGGTTGATGGTGTCCATACAATACTGGCTACGTCATCAGATACCTCGGCGTGTAAGGTTACAGAATTTCCTACAGAAATGGTAGTATCGTTCCCTGCGTTAACCTTAGGTATAGGAAATACTGTTATTGTTACAAAACCTGTGTCGTTGAAGCAAGATTTGTTATCGGTGCCTATCACTTGATAGGTAATCGTTTGAGTTGGACTTGCAACAGGATTTGGTATTTGCGAATTACTTAGTCCATCGGCTGGCGTCCAGGTATACAGTTCAGCACCGCTTGCCTTTAATTGCTGCGATGCTCCTACACACAAAGTATCATTCGGAGATACTTTAATGGTAATAATTTGTTTTACCTCAACATTTAGGTCATCGGTGTTTACGCAGCCGTGTATATCTTTTCCTGTAAGGGAATATTTTATTGTTGTTTTTGGCGAAGCAACAGGTGCGCTGCAATTACCGCATGATAAAGTTTGTGTTGGCTGCCAGTTGTAATCGATGCCGCCGGTGGCATGCAGCGTAATGTTGGTGCCTAAACACATAGCAGTATCATTTCCCGCGTTGATATTTGGTAATGCATAAACCGGCAGTGCTTTTTTGGCCGTGTCGTAACAGCCCGCTCTGTTTTGGGCTACCACTTGCACATTATATGTATTGGCTGTGTTATAGACAACTGCAGGAGGGTTTTGAACATTGGACGTTTGACCATTTCCAAAATTCCAGTTCCAGGCCAGCTGCATGGTGTCAATAGCACTCGCTGCTTTAAAAAGAACGGTAACGGGAACGCAGGCCGAGTCTATACTTTGCATAGAAATGTTTGGCCCTACGTTTACTGTTACAATCGCTGCTTGCTGAGATGTATCCTTGCAATTATTTTCCGTAAGCGTATAAAGTTTTACAGGATAACTGCCGGGACCTTTATAGAAATGACTTGGATTTTTATCATTGGAAAAAGAGCCGTCACCGAAATCCCATCTGTACTGGGTAATGACGTCATTGGCCTGGGACGCATCCGTAAATGTCACGAAGCCTGAGTCGCACAAAGGTTTTGCATCGTGCGTAAACGAGGCATTCGTACCATATACAGAAACGGTGTCTTTTCCTGTAACGGGTACACGGCATCCTTTATCGTCTATGAGTATCATTTTTGGCAGGTAATCACTGGCAGTTAAATATGTATGTGTAGTTAATGAATCTCCATTGTTGATAAGGGTACCATCGGCAAAGTCCCAAACTAGGGTTACTTTAAAATCTGGTTCTGGCAGTGCAGTGAAATTAACAGTTAAGGGGTCGCAGCCTTTCAACGGTGCGTATTTGAAAGTTCCTTTTGGTCCCAAAACAGTAATTTCGGTCGAATCAGCTGCAAAGCATTCATCTCCATAGCCTTTAACGATAAGTTTTACTTTATATTTTCCGGGGTAGGAATAAATATAAATCGGGCTCACCATGGTAGAGGCATCGCCGGTGCCAAAGGTCCACGCGACAGACTGGTAATTTTGTGATTGATTATTAAAGCTTGCCACCAGTGGCGGACACTCGGCCAGCGTACTGTTTGCGGTAAACTTGGCTATCGGGTTCCTGATGTTGATGTAATTGACCTTTTTAAGAGAGTCTGTGCATCCGTAACTGTCTGTTATTTTTAAAGAAACGGTATAAGCGCCTTCATTAGGATAGCTGTGAATAGGGAAGCCATCCGATGCAGGATCGCTGCCATCGCCAAAATCCCACAGGTAAGTTAACTGTGGTCCTATTGACGAGTTGATGAATTCAGCTTTAGTAGTGGCGCAAAGCAAAGAATCGCGAGCCTTGAAATTTGCGACCGGTTTTGAAACCGTTAATGCATTCTTTTTGGTAATGGTATCGGTACAGCCCTGGCTATCTGTTGTGATCAGCGTTATATTGTAATTGCCAGGTTTGGTATACAGATGGGAGAATGGCGGTGCGGTAAATGATTGAATGGTGCCATCACCAAAATCCCATTTCCATTGTAAAATAGGATTGTCGCCATCTCCGGTAGATTCGTCGTTAAATGTAACCGTTGTATTGTTACAAACTCCGGAAACCGGAACGCTAAAATCAGGCGTTGGCCCCTGCACTTTTATGTATAGTGGTTTCAGCAATGTGCTTTTACATCCAAGAATATCTGTAAGTGTTAGCGATACATCATAGCTTCCTGCCTTGGTGTAAATTTTTTCAGGCGAAGGCAGTATGCTGGTAAATCCGTCTCCAAAGGTCCATGCGTATTGCGCGATATTGTTTGGGTTAACACCAGAGGTGTTGAATTTTACTTGGTTCTTTTTACACGTAATAGAATCTGTGCTGATAAAATCATTTTTTTCATCCACCACTTTTACATCCTGGAAAGATACATGCGTACATGCGCCATTTGTAACCGTTAATGAAACAGTGTATACGCCCGCCTTGTCATAGCTGTGTTGTGGACTCGGTTCGTTGTCTACTGTTTGCCCGTCACCAAAATCCCAGTGCCATGTTTTGGGTTGTATGGATTTATCCACGAATCTTTTTACATACGGGAAAGTACACTGCTGTGAAATGTCAAAAATGGAAATGGGCGGATCAATATGAATCAATTTTGGAATCGTCAAAGTATTTGAACACCCGTTATGACTAACAATAAGCGTAACATCGAAATCTCCCACGGACTGGTACGCATGTCTTGGATTTTGAATGGGTGATTTCTCCGAATTATCACCAAAATCCCAAAGCCAGGTATCAATAGGAGGCCCGGAGGATTTGTCTGTAAACTGCACAGGTGTCTCCGCGCAAGTGCTGCGCGGCGTACCGTCAAAGTCCACCGTAGGTTTCATGCCAACTAGTACGGCGCTGGTGAATTCAACTGTGTCCATACAATTGGGGCCTGCGTAAATAACTTTTACATTATATCTCCCCGTGTCGGAATACACGTGCGTAGGGTTGGCGCCAGTGCCTGTAGTGCCGTCACCAAAGTCCCATTTAATGGAATTTACAGGATACGGTCCTGTGATGGTAACAGATGGCTTGTAAGTAAGCGGTGCACAACCAGATACCAAACTGTCCTTCATTACAACGGACGCCTTGCTGATATTTACAAAATTGTTTTTTACGATTGTATCAGGACATCCATTTGACCCAAACGAAATAAGTGTTACATCAAAAGTGTCCAGCGTCGAATATACGTGAGTAGGAGAAGGGTCCGTTGATTCAGTGCCGTCACCAAATACCCATTTAAAGCTTGTTGCGTTTGTGGAGGTTGCGGTAAAATTTACACTAAGCGGAACGTTGCAGCCGGTATTATTGGTGGCTGTAAAATTGCTTTTTGGTCTCGCTAAAACTTTAATGGCTTTTCTATCTACACCAGAACATGCGCCGAAATTGCTTGTGAGTTGTATTACGTAGTTGCCGGGATTTGCATATGTTTTTACAGGATTAGGCTCCGTAGATTTTGTGCCGTCGCCAAAATCCCACACTACAGAAACGGGCGGAGGGGTGGATTGATTAATAAGTTGGATAGACGTTCCTGCACACACGCTGTCCGGCGCATTAAAATCTGCCTGCACACTGCCTATGGAAATTGCTTTTTGTTTTACGATAGAATCAACGCAGCCCAGGCTTGAGTTTACGACCAGTGTTACGGTGTAGTCTCCTGAAGTTTCATATGTATGTTTAGGATTGGGCTCGCCGGACGTGATACCATCGCCAAACCTCCATAAGTAAGTGAACTGGCCATTACCTGTACTTTTATTTGTGAATTGAATAGTAGTAGGTGGCGTACAACTTCCCGGGTTATTGTAAGTAAAGTCCGCTGTTACGCCTTTGGGGATTTTGATAAAACCGATACGCGTAAAAGCATTTTCACAACCATAGGAAGTGGTTACTCTTAGCGTAACATCAAAGTTGTTCGCTGTTTTATAAGTATGGAATGGATTGTGTTCTGTTGAATACCCTCCGTCGCCGAAGAACCATTCCCACTGCGTTATAGGGTCATCAGTAGCTATGGTAAGGTCCCTGAATTGCACATCAAGTGGGTAGCAGCCTGTAGTGTCAGATGCCTGAAAGCTGATGGCGGGCGCACCATGTACAACAATGATATTTGTTTTTACAATCCTGGAGATATTTGTGCCGTCGCTAACTTCCAGGGTAACTGTATACTTGCCCGGGTTAAAATAAGTGGCGCCCGGATTTTGTAAATAGGAAATTGTTCCATTACCGAGATCCCATTTCCACGAAGTGGGGTTACCGGAGGAACTGTCCTTGAAATTAACAATCATAGGTGTACAACCTTCTGTAGGGCTCACGGAAAAATCAGCTTTCAATTGGCTATACGACTTATTATAGCTTGCGATACATACTAAAATAAAAAGCAGTACTCGGCAGGATATAATAATATATCTTTTCTGCATAGGCTACCCTTTCGGGAATTTTTTTAGGATAAGTATTTTCAATAAAAAAAAATGTACCGCCCGAATTTGACGGACAATAGCTTTTGGAAGGGTACGACCAATTTTGTCTACGGTTGGAAGGCTGTATTAGAGGTTATGAGGCCGGGCAGATGTTTAAAAAATCATCCGGCAAGGTTGGGTGTTTATTAGATTATTTCTTTTTCAGATAGAGCATCTTTGTGCCATTTGCTCCGCTGGCTCTTACATAATCCCAATCACTGTCAGTTATTTTCCATACTTCATTAAGCTGTTGCAATGTATCGTTAGCTGGTTGAAAGTGCGCGGTAATTGTCATGGCGTTGATGTCTCCACTCCATGTGCCCGTATTCTTGTTCACGGACCAGTAAGCATCTACGGTGCCTGACTGGTAAAACTGAAATTCGTAACTCGCAAAGGTTGTGGTAATATCAGTGCCGTTGTTGCTGAACTGAGTAACTACCCATCTGCCGTCTGTGACAGCGGCAATTACGATTTGCTCTTTTTTCCGATCGATTGCTTTTTTGCAGGATATGGAAACAAGGAGCGGCGTCAGTAATAGTATAAGCAGCTTGTGGTTCATAAACTTTGTTGAGATATTATTAACCCGCACTATTCAGGCTACAAATTTAATCAGTAAAACAATATAACGCGTTGAATAATATGAACTTAATATAGATTCAATTGTTCGGGTTAATAACCTATAGGTAATAACGTACAACTATTGTCATTTGTTATAACCGTTAACAACTATTTGCCTGTGCGTCCGTACGCGGAATAATTAAAGTTCCCTGGCAGAAACTTTTTTTTAGGGCAGTTGTTAGAAGAATAAAAAGCTCATGAAAGTAATAACCCGTTTTGCCATTCTGATAATGTGCATTGCCATCATTAACGTAAGTTGCTCTTCATCTGCAGGATTGATGAGCACGCTCGCTTCCAATCCAAATTTAAGCGGTATAAGCAGCCTCCTTAAAAGTGCTGGAGGTGTAAGTAGTATTTTGGGAAATAAAGGGCCTTACACGTTGCTTGCTCCAACCAACGACGCACTGTCATCGCTGGGAGGCAACATGGGAAGTGTGCAGGATCTAATGAAACCGGAAAATAAAAGTCAGCTCACCAACATGCTGCAACAATATGTGATACCCGGAAATGTAAGCGCTGATGACATCAAAGCAGGAACTGTAAAAAATGCTGCGGGCACACCTTTGAACCTCGGAACTGCTGCGCTGGGAGAAAGTATGAAGTCTAGCGATGGTGGAGTAGTGTATGTGATCAATAAATTATTGGGTCAGTAGGGGCGAATCGCATTCGCCCTGATACACCCCAATGCTGTAACACAAGAAAAGAGACTCTCACACAAGTCTCTTTTTTCGTTAATGCTATATGAAGAAAATAGCGCACTTCGTCATGTTTACTCATGCACCATCGCGGTGCAACAGGGCGAATGCGATTCGCCCCTACGGAGTGTAAATGCCTGTATATTTCTCCCTTGCGTATTTCATGAAATGATCAATGTTCAATGGCTCGCCGGTTACACGCTCACACAATTGCTCACTTGTAAACTTGCGCCCATACTGGTGTATGTTTGTGCGCAGCCATTGCAATAATGGTGCAAAATTTCCCGCCACAATTTCACTTTGCAGATCTTTGATTTGTGAGGAAGCTGTGTTGAAAAACTGAGCAGCATACAAACTGCCTAAACTATATGTTGGGAAATAACCAAAACTTCCGTGGCTCCAGTGAACATCCTGCAGGCAACCACGCTTATCATCCGGCACATCTACACCGAGGTATTTTTTGTATTGCTCATTCCAGAAAGACGGAATATCTTTTACCGTAATGCTGTTCTCCATCAATTTTTTCTCCAGCTCATAGCGGATGATCACATGAAAGTGATAGGTTAGTTCATCAGCCTCTGTTCTTATTAGTGAAGGTTGCACTTTGTTGATGGAGCGATAAAACTGTTCTACAGAAACCTTTTGCATCTCCGTTGGGAAATATGATTTTAGCAAAGGGAACATGTATTTGCAAAATGAAAAACTTCTGCCCACATTATTTTCCCAAAGTCTTGATTGGGATTCATGAATGCTCAACGATGCGTATTCGCCCAATGGCAAACCATATTCTTTTGCCGGCAATCCTTGTTCGTACAAGCCGTGGCCAAGTTCGTGAATGCAGCTCCACGTCATGTTGCTGATATCTTTTTCATCAACGCGTGTTGTTAAACGCACATCTTCGCTGCTGAAATTTGTGGTGAAGGGATGCTCTGAAATATCTTGGCGACCCGCCTCAAAATCAAACTGCATTTCTTTCAGCAACTGCATGCTGAATTTCCACTGTTGATTTTTATCAAAATGCTGATGTAGAAAATGATCGTCGACCTGCGGCTTTTTGCCCACCTCATGAATCAATTCTTTTAGTGGCTGACGGATATTATTAAAAACAGGATCGATCATTGCCACCGTTGCACCGCGTTCATATTGATTTAACAATGCGTTGTAAAGATGACCCTCGTAACCAAGATAATTTGCTTCCTGCTTTTTCAGATCCACTAATTTAGAAAGGCTCTCTTCGAATATGCTGAATTTATTTTCCTTTCTTGCGTCCAGCCAAAATTGGTAACTCTGCGAAATGGCTTCGCTCATTTGTCTTACAAAGCTTCCCGGCAGTTTCTTTTGCTGGTTAACATCATACAGACTCAGTTCAATATTTTTTCTTTCATCCTCGCTCAAATTTTTATCCTCCTGCAACTTTTCGTGCAATGAATCCAGGGCAGGATCAGTTTGCATGTTATGCGCAACTTCGCTTAGTGTTGCGATCTGGCGGGCACGTGTAGCGGCGCTTTTCGCAGGCATATAAGTTTCCTGGTCCCACTGAAGCACGGCCAAAGAATACCTTACATCCGCTATTTGCTGCAACTTTTCGCGATAAGTGTCATATAGATTGGGCATAATTCAAGTTTTAACGGTAATAAAGCAAGCAAAAAAAATGCTATTGCTGAAATATCTTGTTAACGTAAATTGCGTTTCGACACAAAAATATATCTTCAACCCTTAGTTTGTTTACCAACTTGAAGCTATTATGATTCAAAAACTTATAAAGTCTTTGGCGATAATTTGCCTTTTGATAATTCCTGGTCGCATGTTTGCCCAGCGACTCGACTCATTGATGATGGTGTACAGCGATCACTATCCCGTGGAAAGGACGCACGTACATTTCGATAAGAATTACTACAATGCCGGCGAAACCATTTGGTTCAAAGCATATTTAATGAGCGGCTTGTGGCCATCTACCATTAGCACCAATATGTACTTTGACCTTGTTGATGATAATGGCAACGTGCTCAACTCAAAGGTGGCGCCCATCATAGAATCATCTGCCATGGGAAGTTTTGACATCGCTCCCAACTACACAAAATCCGTATTGTACGTAAAAGCATATACGCGCTGGCAGTTGAATTTCGACACAGCATTTTTATTTACCAAAGCCATTAAGATCATTAACAAAGGTGCTTCCGGAAAACCAGAGAGGGCGACTGCTGTATCGCTTCGTTTCTTCCCCGAAGGAGGTGATATGGTGAACGGCATGGAGTCCGTAGTGGCGTTCAAAGCAGTTGACAACAATGGCTATCCTGTAAACATAAATGGTAATATCGTAAGTTCTGCCGGACAAAAAGTTGCTACGTTTAAATCCATTCACGATGGTATGGGAAGTGTAGCAATTACACCGCAGGCAAACACTACTTATAAGGCCGTTTGGAAAGATGTCTTTGGCAAGGATCAATCAGTTGATCTGCCTGCTGCAAGAAGTAACGGAGCCGTAATAAAAGTTTCTGATGGACTGGATACAAAAAACTTTACCATCAGAAGATCAGCGGGCGGAGGTGATGCGCTAAACACGATGCACATTGTTGCCATGATGAATCAGCAAGTGGTGTACATGGCGAACCTTCACGTGAAAGAAAGCGGAGAAATGACAGGTGAAATTCCATCCACTCAGCTGCCAAGCTGTATTTTGCAACTTACCTTGTTTGATGCTGATTGGAAACCGGTGGCTGAAAGAATAACATTTGTAGACAACAATGACTATCAGTTTGACGCAAACGTTCGCAAGAAATCCATACAACTGACCAAACGCGGAAAAAATGAAATTGACATAGAAGTAGATGACACGGTTAGAAGCAATCTTTCTGTTTCTATTACAGATGCTGATGTTTACCAACCTAAAATGGAAGATGACAACATCGTGTCCCGCTTTTTGATGACGAGCGAATTGAGAGGAAACATTTATCATCCGTACTATTATTTTTCCAATCCAAGTGATAGTGTAAAAAATCACCGCGACCTTGTAATGCTTACCAATGGCTGGCGCAGATACAATTGGGATAAGATCATGGCGAAAAGTTTCCCTTCCTTAAAATATCAACCTGACAAATTTCTTTCGCTTAACGGACAAGCGTATGGCGTTTCTCAAAACAGATTTAAGAAAGGTGAGATGATGAACGCGATCCTCCAAATGCCGGATTCATCCAAACAAATGTTTTTCCTCGAACTCGATTCCACCGGGCGATTCAATACTGAGGGTTTGGTCTTCTTTGGAAAAGCTAATCTTTACTATACGTTCAATAAAAACAGTGCATTGGCGGAGAGAGCATCACTTCGTTTAGATAACGGGCTGGTTAAAGGAAGCTCAAGCATGGCGATTGATAAAACACTTTTAGCAGGCGTGAGTTTGCCTGATAGTAGCGCCTTGCGTCAGAGTTACCTCGTTGGCCAGGGCTATATAAATGCAGGAAAAGACAGAGACAAGAAAACGCAAATGCTGCAGGAAGTTGTAGTAAAAGGAAAAGTGCGTTCTGAAAAAGAAAAGCTTGATGATAAGTACGCAAATGGCTTGTTTAAGGGCGGTGATGGCTACAGCTTTGACCCGGCGAATGATCCTTTTGCAAGCAGCGCTTACTCCATCTTTACATATCTGCAGGGAAAAGTTCCTGGATTGATGATCAACACAAGTGGCGGAAGCACTTCGCTTACATGGCGTGGAGGCGCGCCGGGCCTGTACCTGGATGAAATTTCAACCGATGCTGAACAATTACAAAACATTCCAATGACTGATGTTGCATACATCAAAGTTTTCCGTCCGCCATTTATGGGTACAGGCGGAGGAAACGGAGGTATCGCCATCTATACAAAAAGAGGCGGCGGCGCAAGCACAGCCAACATTAAAGGTCTTGAGTCTTCCGCAATTCTTGGATACGCTGACATCAAAGAATTCTCATCTCCGAACTATGCAGTGGAATCACCATTGGATGCAATTGATGATTTGCGTACAACCCTTTACTGGAAACCATATATCCTGCTGGATAAGGTTACTAAAAGAACAACCATTCAATTTTACAATAACGATATTTCGAAAAGATTACGCATCACCATTGAAGGTGTTTCAGAGACCGGCAAGTTGATGCACACAGAAGAGATAATTCAGTAAGTAGGGGCGAATCGCATTCGCCCTGCAACCGCAGGATGCTGCATAAAAAGTTGTTAGTTGATAGTTATTGGTTGTTAGATTTTATTTTCGAATAGTCGTAATTGAAGTCTAACAACCAATGACTAACAACTAGCAACTTTCTTATTTTTGGGCTGTTAGATTCTTTATAGTGACTGTTCGTTATTTAAGCCTAACAACTAACAACTATCAACAAACAACTAAGTAATCATGAAGATCGCCGATATTCTCGCTGTCCTCGAACAAAAAGCCGATCCCTTTTACCAGGAATCGTACGACAATGCCGGCCTCATTACGGGCTCTGCAGGTTGGGATTGTACCGGCGTTTTGGTAACGCTTGATGCAACAGAGGCGATAGTGAACGAGGCCATTGAAAAGGAGGTAAATCTTATTGTGGCGCACCACCCTATTGTGTTTGGCGGACTCAAAAAAATAAACGGCAAAAATTACGTTGAGAAAACGGTCATCGCCGCCATAAAAAATGACATTGCTATTTATGCCATCCATACCAACCTCGATAATGTAGTGGATGGCGTAAACGGAAAGATTGCTGAAATGCTCGGTCTTACCAATGTTTCCATTTTATTGCCCAAGCAAAATACACTTAAGAAATTGTACACTTTTGTGCCGCTTGCACAAGCAGAAGATGTGCGTAATGCCATTTTCAAAGCGGGCGGCGGACATATTGGAAATTATAGCGAATGCAGCTATTCTGTAGAAGGGAATGGCACCTTCAAAGCACAAGAGGGAACCGATCCTTTTGTAGGAAAAATAGGAGAACGTCACAAGGAGCCCGAACTTAAGCTAGAAGTCATTTTCCCGGCTTATCTTGAGAATGCCGTTGTAAAAGCCATGAAAAATGCACATCCTTACGAGGAAGTCGCTTACGATGTGGTTTCGCTGGCCAACCCAAACATGCAGATTGGATCGGGAATTATCGGGGAATTGGCCGAGCCGATGGACGAAAAGGCTTTTCTCAGCCAAATCAAGTCCGTTTTTAAGGTTCCGGTGGTAAAACACACAACGCTGACCGACCGGAAAGTAAAGAAAGTGGCTGTCTGCGGCGGAGCGGGTAGTTTCCTGATTAACAAGGCCTTAGCTTCGGGGGCAGACTTCTACATAACCGCGGACGTGAAATATCATGAATTTTTTGATGCGAATGACCGGATGGTTTTGGCAGATGTCGGTCATTTTGAGAGTGAACAGTACACGATTGAGCTATTATATATTATATTACAGCAAAATTTTCCTAACTTTGCCGTCCTTAAAACGAATTTATCCACCAATCCGGTGCGTTATTTCTTTTAAGACCACAAACTTCAAACTTCAAAAAAATATATGGCAACTGTAAAAGATTTCTCAGTTGAAGAAAAATTAACCGCAATGGTTACGCTTCAGAAAATTGATTCCAAACTGGATGAACTCCAGGTGTTGAAAGGGGAATTGCCAATGGAAGTAAGTGACCTGGAAGATGAGATAACAGGTTTAACAGCTCGTCAAACAAGAGTAGAAGAAGAGATCAACGGGATAAATGAATTTATTGCCGGAAAGAAAAATGCAATAAAAGAATCTGAAGAGCTGATCAAAAAATACGAAAAGCAAAGCACTAACGTAAAGAACAGCCGCGAATTTGAGGCGATCAATAAAGAAATTGAAATGCAGCAGCTTGAAGTAAAGCTTGCTGAAAAGCACATCAAAGACGCTCAGGAAGAAACTACTGATAAAGTAATTGCTCTTGATAAAGCAAAAAAAGCTTTAGGTACAAAAGAAAATGTTCTTAAGCACAAAAAAGACGAGCTTGAGAAAATCATTGGTACAACTGAAAAAGAAGAAAAGCACTACAACAAATTATCTGCTGAAGCACGTGAAAAAGTAGATGAGCGTTTGTTGAACTCTTACGATCGCATCCGCAAAAACTACCGCAACGGCTTGGCTGTTGTTCCAGTAGAAAGAGATGCTTGCGGTGGTTGCTTCAACGCAATTCCTCCTCAACGTCAGAGTGAGATCAAACAACGTAAAAAAATCATCGTTTGCGAAAACTGTGGCCGTGTATTGGTTGACAGAGATCTGAATGACAGTATAGAAGTGAAATAAGAACCACTTACATAAAAAAGAAAGCCCCGGTGTTATCATCGGGGCTTTCTTTTTTATTAATAACTGAATGACTGAATAACTCATTTGCTAAACATCTCCGTAAAGGTCGCACCGTCATTGCGAGACCTGCGGAGAATCAATGCCTGAATAATAAAAGCAAACCTTGCTTAATCGGCAAACGGTCGAAGCAATCCCGGCAGCCCGCTGAGATTGCTTCGACCGCATACTTTATGGACAAGATTCTTTGCGAAACCAAACAGTGATTCCCCGCAGGTCTCGCAATGACGGTGCCGGCTTTCATCAATTATTCAATCACTTCAGTTATTCAGTTATTTCACCACTGGCAATATCACACCCGAACTATTCCCTGCATCATGAAACACTCTGATTGTTGCCTTCTTAAAGTCGCTGTCTTTTGCTTCATATATGTTCATGAATTGTTGCGGGTTGCGATCGAAGATCGGGAACCATGAACTTTGAATCTGGATCATCAGGCGATGACCTTTTTCAAAAGTGTGCGCAACATCAGGCAAAGTGAATTTTACTTTTTCAACTTTGTTCGGTTTGAAAGGCGAAGGCGTTTCAAAACTATTGCGGAATTTTCCACGCATAATTTCTCCGCGCACCAGCATTTGATAACCGCCCATTGGGTAAGAACCACCAACACCTTTTAATGGTTGTGGAGTGTAATCAGGATATTTAAAATCATCAGGGAAAACATCAATAATCTTCACAACAAAATCCGCATCAGTTGAGCTAAGGCTTACCAAGAGGTCTGCGATAACTGGTCCTGCCAAAGTCAAATTTTCTGTAAGCGGCGCTGTTTCAAAAGTCACCACATCTGGTCTACGCGAAGCAAAGCGCTGATCATCCGTCATGTATTCTCTCGTTCTTGAAAAATGGACATCTTCCGTATATGGAACCGGATGTGCAGGATCACTTACGTATTCGCTGAAACTATTGGTAGTAGCAGGTTTGCTCCATGCCAACGAGCCATCTGCCTGTAAATAAATTTCTTGATTTTGGGCAGCGGCAGGCGGCCACTGATCAAATGTTTTCCATTTGTTTTCACCACTAAAGAAAATGGTAGCTTCTGCCAAACGGGGATCATTTCCTTTGCCCTTCAAATAATAATTGAAGAAAGGAATCTCAATATTGTTTTGATACCACTCACTTGTTCTGCTACCGAATTTTACATTACCCAAATAAGAACCGTCACCTCTTGACCACTGACCATGAAACCACGGCCCGATCACCAATTTGTTGTTGCTGTTGGGGCTTTGTTTTTCAATTGCCTTATATAAGTTCCACGCACCATAACAATCTTCCGCATCAAACAAGCCACCCACGGTAAGCATTGCGGGTTTTACATCGTACATGCTCACACGTGCATTACGTGCCTGCCACCATGCATCGTAGTTTGGATGCGCAAACATGTCTTTGAAAAATTTGATGCTGTCACCCGCCAGTTTCGTCACATTGGAAAGACTGCCAATTCGCAAGAACCTGTCGTAGTTATCGGAAGAACCCTCGAACGTAGAAACTGGCCCTTTTGAAGTTGGTACAGGTCGCGGATATCCGAAGCCTCCAAGATAAAACGCAATTCCATCCATTAAGGCAAAAGCGCCGTTGTGATGGAAATCATCTCCCATGAACCAATCTGTAACCGGCGCCTGCGGACTCACTGCTTTCAACGCAGGGTGACCGGAAGCCGCTGCCATTGTGGAATAGAAGCCCGGGTAGGAAATTCCCATCACACCTACATTCCCATTGTTGCCATTAATATTCTTCACCATCCAGTCGATAGCGTCATACGTATCACTGGCTTCATCAATATCCTTGCTTGTTTTTTTATCTTTAACAAACGGGCGAACGTCCACAAATTCTCCTTCGCTCATCCACCGGCCACGCACGTCCTGTATTACGACGATATAGTTTTCACGCATATAATATTTCCAGTGCGTGTCCCAGAAATTCCGGAACTTTTCGCCATAAGGAGCACAGGAGTAAGGCGTACGGCCAAACAGGATCGGATGCTTTTCAGATGAATCTTTAGGAATGTAAATAGAAGTGAAAAGCTTTACGCCGTCGCGCATTGGAATTGATTTTTCCACCTTTGTATAGTTCTGCGTGATCCACGCAGAATCTTGCTGATTGGTCGTTTGCGCCGTTGCACAAAGAGCCATCATCAGCATTAGGAATGTTGCAGTGAGAATTCTCATGTTGGTTTGTGTTTACTAGGAGGGCAAATTAATAATTAATAATTAAGAATTAATAGGTGCGGCCTTCAACGTATTATTTACCTTCCCTTTTGTCGCAATTCGTTCCGCAAACAGCCCTATTAATTATTCTTTATTAATTCTTAATTGGATTTGTATATTGCGCCAATCTTAAAATCCTCTATCATGGAAAACGTAGAAACCTCCTTACTCGATGTTAACTTAGTTATCGATACACAAAGTGATCGAAGCTTGCGCGAAACAGCCAAATGGAATAAATTCCTGGCAATTATTGGGTTTATTTTTGGTGGATTTTTAATACTTGCCGGTGTATTTGCAAGTGCTGGACGTAGCTTTTCAGTAGGCTCAGAAGCGATGTTGGCATTCGGGTCAAGCATTTTTGCACTTGTGTTCCTGCTCGTGTTCGCCACGCTGGTCATTCTTCCCAATATCTTTCGTTACCGATTTGCCTCGCAGGTTATACAGGCGCTGGACGCAAATGACCAGGTGTTGCTTACATCATCACTTAACAACTTAAAGATATTTTATAGATTCTATGGCATTTTGATGATCATAATGGTTGCCCTGTATTTGTTTGGGATATTGGCTGCGTTGTTAGGAAAATCACGTGGGTACTAGAAATTTTATTCCATCATTTCTCCGGAAAAATTATGCACAATTAGTGCAAAACGAATAAAGTAAAAAGTAAAACCATGCAGCTTACTTTGTACATTGCATGGCTTTTGAAAAATGTGCATTCATGTTGTCAAGACTTTACATACAGAATTACGCGATCATTGATGAAATAGATATTTATTTCTCAGATAAGTTGAATATCATCACAGGTGAAACCGGTGCCGGTAAGTCCATTGTAATGGGTGCATTGTCGCTCATTCTTGGCGAACGCGCCGATAGCAATGTGTTGTTGCAAAAAGATAAGAAATGCTATGTGGAAGGCTATTTCAGGGCCCATACAAAAAGCATCGCAAGATTTTTAAAAGAGAATGATCTTGATGAAGAAGAGCAAATAATTATTCGCAGGGAAATTGCTGTAAATGGGAAATCAAGGGCCTTTATAAACGATACACCTGTTACTGTTAGTCAGTTGCAGCAGCTGAGCAGTATGCTGGTAGATCTTCACCAGCAATTTGATACGCTCGCCTTGGGCGAATCTGATTTCCAGAGAGAAGCCATTGATGCACTTGCAGGAACAGAAGATCTGCTGAAAAAATACTCCGGCGTTTACACACAACTAAGACAAGCTGGCAAGAAGTTGGCGGATCTAAAATCGCAGAAAGATTCGTTTAACAAAGAAGCAGATTACCACAGGTTTTTATACACTGAACTCGAAGAAGCCGATTTTTTAGAAAACGAATTGGAAGAAGCTGATGTGGAGTTAAAATTGCTCAGCAATTCTGAAAATATTAAAGCCGCGCTGACCAAAGTATTTTACGAACTAAGCGATGGCGAGCAACCGCTCGTGCAGCATTTAAAACAAATTGCGAACAGCCTGCAATCATACACTGATTATCATCCATCACTTCCCGGTATCGTACAACGCTTGCTGGCTGCGCAGATCGAACTATCTGACATTGCCGACGAAACTGAAAGCATCAATGACAAGGTGAACCACGATCCGCAGCGAATGGAGCACTTGAATGAAAGATTGACGCTTGGTTACAAATTGCTTAAGAAACACAGCCTGCATACAACCGCAGAGCTGCTAGCTTTAAAAGATGACCTTGAAAATAAACTGCAAGCCGCGCTGAATGTGGATGAAGAAATTGCCACGATAGAAGCAGAAGTAGATCAATTAAGGACTAAAGCGATTGAGCTGGCGGAGAAAATATCTGCAAAACGCAAAGCTCAGGCAAAACCTTTTGAAGATAAAGTAAACAGTTTGCTCTCACAGGTTGGCATGCCAAATGCACGCCTGAAAGCAGACATAAACGGTAGCAAGGAAGATGCTCTCCACGAATATGGGTTTGACAATATCGAATTCCTGTTCGATGCCAATAAAAGCAATCGTTTTGCGCCCGTTCGCAAAGTGGCCAGTGGCGGGGAACTGAGCAGGTTGATGCTTTGTATAAAATCGCTGGTGGCAGCATCTATGGATCTGCCAACGATGATCTTTGACGAAATCGATACTGGTATTTCAGGAGAAGCGGCGAAACAAGTAGGTGTGATCATGAAGGAACTGGCAACCTCACGACAAGTGATCTCCATTACGCACCAGCCGCAAATTGCCGGAAAAGCAGACGCACATTTCTTCGTTTATAAACAAATGGCTGGCGAACGCGTTAAAACAAACATCAGGCAGCTATCCAAAGATGAGCGTGTAACGGCTATTGCCAAGATGCTCGGCGGTGAGCAACCAAGTGCTGCGGCACTGGAAAACGCCCGCGAAATGGTTGGAGTGTAGGGAAATTGAAAGTTGAAAAATTGAAAATTGAAAGTTGAAGAAAGCCCTAAAAGTCTTAGAATTGTGGCAAAAAGGCAAACACGGCTAGGAGGACAATTTTTTACTTTTTACTTTTTACTTTTCACTTTACCTTATCTTAGCCGCCCAAAAGAACCAATTAGTTTAATAATTCAATATGGCTTACAATTTATTAAAAGGGAAACGTGGTATCATCACAGGTGCATTAGACGAAAATTCTATTGCATGGAAGGTAGCTGAAAAAGCGCATGAAGAAGGTGCTACTTTTGTTTTAACCAACGCGCCAATTGCAATGCGCATGGGCGAAATTAAGGTGTTGGCAGAAAAAACAGGGTCTGAGATTATTCCTGCTGACGCTACCAATGTAGATGATCTTACAAACCTGTTTGTAAAATCCCAGGAAGTGTTGGGCGGTAAAATTGACTTTGTTTTGCATTCTATAGGGATGAGCGTAAATATTCGTAAAAAGATACCGTATGCGGATTCTAACTATGAATATTTTATGAAAGGGATTGATGTTTCTGCAATGTCACTGCACAAAATGCTGAGCGTTGCACGCAAACTGGATGCTATAAATGAGTGGGGAAGTGTGGTAGCGCTTACTTACATGGCGGCTCAACGTACCTATCCTTTCTATACAGATATGGCTGATATCAAAGCAATGCTTGAATCTATTGCACGCAGCTTTGGTTACCACTATGGTGTAGAAAAGAAAGTGCGTATCAACACTGTATCACAGTCTCCAACCAAAACTACAGCGGGTAGCGGCATTAAAGGCTTTGGTGATTTCTTTGATTTTGCAAACGAAATCGCTCCTTTGGGCAACGCGGATGCAGCATCTTGCGCGGACTACTGTGTTTCACTGTTCTCGGACCTTACACGTATGGTTACTATGCAAAATCTTTTCCATGATGGTGGCTATTCATCAACAGGAATTAGCATGGAGATCATGAATAAGTTAGGTTTGGAAAACGCTGAATAATCAAATAATTATTCCATAAAAAGAGGCCATTTCCTAATGTAGAAATGGCCTCTTTTATTTATCAGAAGATATTATTTCTTTTTCGCGATTACAGTCAATTCTACGTTAACCTTGTCTGACATGGTAATGCTACTGCCTCCCACGCCAAAGTCGCGGCGATTAAGTTCGAAGTCCCCTTTAAACGTATAAGTTTCACCTTGTGGAGTGGCTGTGAATTTGAAGCTTACTTCTTTTGTAACACCTTTTATCGTCAGTTTTCCTTTTACGTTAAAACTTTTGCCAGAGCCTGAAATGCTTTCGCTTACGAATGTTAAGTGCGGGAATTTTTCCACGTTAAAATATTCTTCCTTGCGTAGATGATTGTCGCGCATGTCATTATCCGTATTGATCGATTTGGAATCAACGTGTACGTTAAAAGATGATTTTGAAGCATCATTAGGATCGAAGGTTATCTCACCCTCGAGACCGCTGAAATCGCCGTGAACGGTCACGCCCAGATTTTTAATGCCAAACCCGATCTTAGAGCCCGAAGCTTCGGGTGTGTATTGCTGGGCATATGAAAAGCTGCAAATAGAAATAGCGATCAACAATGCCGCGAGAAATTTAAATCCTTTCATGAATGTTACTTTTACCTTAGTTTGAATTAATATTTTTTAAATGGTTTAATTCTATCGGTCAGCAATACGGGTTTTGAAATTAATGAAATAATTGTTAGGAAGTTGTTACTTGGAAGTTGTTAGTTGATAGTTGTTTGTTGTTAGGCTTCAATGAAGACTAGTCGTTATCAAAGGCTAACAACCACAGCTATCAACTAATGGCCTCTCTCTATAAACAAACGTAATTTCCTGTTAAAGGGTTGTCTATGCCGGGATCAGCCAGATATGGAGAAAGCCGTTGGTATATTTTGGAACGAAATTTTATAAAAAGTACGAAACAGCTGAAGGGGAATTTGTGGAGGGCGTCCAGATTGCAGTAGTTGTTAGTTTATAGGTGCTGGTTGTAAGACATCAATTGAGACTATTTGGCAATAAAGCCTAACAACTATCAACCAACAACTAACAACTCCATTTAGTGAAAAACAAAAACCGCTCACGACTCGTGAGCGGCAAAATATGTTTCAAAGGTTATCTTATCCTTATTGATTAATATTCGTCCTCATTAAAGAAAAAGTCTTCCTGCGAAGGATAATCAGGCCAAATGTCATCAATGCCCTCATATATTTCGCCTTCATCTTCCAGTTCCTGTAAGTTTTCAACAACCTCGATCGGTGCGCCGCTACGGATGGCATAATCAATTAATTCATCTTTGGTAGCTGGCCAGGGTGCGTCTTCAAGATAGGATGCTAATTCGAGTGTCCAGAACATCTTTCTACTTTTTTTATTAGTAAACGTAAAGGCAAACGGAATATTTGCAATTACCTAATTTTTTCGCAAAAGTAGTGGTTAAAATGGTATTTCCAAATCTGATATTATGGGTGGTCATAAAGTTTTTATTAATATTGCTTTATGTGTCCTAAAATGCAGCAACCGCGGCATTTTTTGATATCTTCCTTAATAAAACCGAAATATAAAAAGCATGCTCAAAGCCCGGGATATCCACAAAAAATATGGCAGTCTGGAAGTATTGAAAGGAGTGGACATAGACATCAATAAAGGCGAAATAGTAAGTATTGTGGGCTCCTCAGGCGCCGGTAAAAGCACGTTGCTGCATATTTTGGGCACACTTGATAAGCCCGACAATGGCAGTGTAGCGCTTGAAAATGTGGACTATCACCAGCTTTCGGGTAAAAAGCTCGCCGCATTTCGGAATACCCATATAGGTTTTGTATTTCAGTTCCACCATTTATTACCGGAATTTACCGCACTGGAAAACGTTTGCATCCCCGGTTGGATAGCAGGAAAAAGGAAAAAAGATATTACCGACCGGGCCGAGCATTTATTGGAGATACTGGGCATTGGCACCCGGAAAGAAAATAAGCCTCAGGCACTTTCTGGAGGCGAGCAGCAAAGGGTAGCGGTAGCAAGAGCATTGATCAACAATCCTAAAATTGTTTTTGCCGACGAACCCACCGGAAACCTCGATTCTGTAAATGCAAGAGAACTTCACCAGCTTTTCTTTGATCTGCGCAAGCAATTTGATCAAACCTTCCTTATTGTAACCCACAACGAAGAACTGGCCCAAATGAGCGACAGGGTGTTGCACATGAAGGACGGGAAGATGCTTCTCTAATTTGAAAATTTGAGGATTTGAAAATTTGAAAATGCTTTAGGTGTATTCTTCCTGATTTTATTATTTTCTCCCAGATACTTGAGAGTTGATTTAAAAAATGAAAGTTGCACAGAATGAATTTTCAAATTTTCAAATCCTCAAATTTTCAAATTACACCCGTTTCGAAATCACCAGATAAAAAAAATAATTTTTTTATAGAGAAATCTCCCTACCTTTACTGTAACAAATAATATTACAGTTGAGTAACAGCCGTTTTGCAATATCACTTCACATTCTCACCTTATTGGATCTGATGGGAGATGAACTACACTCTTCCGAGTGGATTGCAGGCAGCATCAACATCAATCCTGTACTGGTAAGAAAAGAGTTGAGTAATCTGCGTCAGCATGGTTTGGTGGAAAGCAAGGAAGGAAAGAATGGCGGCGTGTATCTCGCAAAGCCGGCCAACAAAATTCATTTATCGGAAATCTACGAAGCTGTAAGGCAGGAATCTGCGCTGGGAACAAAACGCACCGACCCAAATCCGAAATGCAAAGTGGGAAAGCAAATAAACAAACATCTCGATACACTATACAATGAAGTAGAAGATACATTAATGAAAAAACTCGGCAAAAAAACGCTAGCCGAATTTTCGGGCAACTTCAACTGACTTTTTTTTGATCAAAACTGTAACAATAAATATTACAATATAAATTTAAAAAAACAAAAATTATGAAACTCGCACTAATCGGCGCTTCTGGCTTTGTTGGATCACATGTTGTAACAGAAGCCTTGAATCGTGGTCATCATGTAACTGCCATCGTTCGTCATCCTGAAAATGTAAAAGCAAAAGATCCGAAACTAACCGTAGTGAAAGCGGATGCTTTTAATGTGGATGAACTCGCTGCTGCTTTGAAAGGCAGCGATGCAATCATAAGCGCTTATAATCCGGGTTGGACCAATCCCAACATCTACAACGATTTTCTGAAAGGGGCACAGGCCATCCAGGAAGCGGCAAAGAAAGCAGGTGTGAAAAGAATATTGGTAATTGGTGGAGCCGGCAGCCTGGAAATCGCTCCCGGCGTACAATTGGTAGATACTCCACAATTCCCTGCAGAGTATAAAGCTGGTGCACAAGCAGCTAGAGATTATCTGAATATCATTAAAAAGGAAAACGAACTTGATTGGACTTTCCTGAGCCCTGCTATTCTAATGCATCCGGGAATTGACACGGGCCGCACCGGAAAATATCGTACAGGCAATGACCAGCCGGTTTTTGATGCGAATCACGAAAGTAAGATTTCAGTGGAAGATCTTTCCATCGCTATTCTTGACGAAATAGAAAATAAAAAATTCATTCGTCAGCGCTTCACAGTAGCGTACTAAATTGATTAAAGAGCGATGAGCAAAAAATGTTTCATCGCTCTTCTGCAACACCTTTCTCACGAACCATAAAACCTTATACAATGCTTACGATCACTTCAACAGTCGATAGAACCGTTCGTTATAAAACAATCAGCATCGACGGTGTAAAAATATTTTATCGCGAAGCCGGAAACCCTGTCGCTCCAACAATTTTATTGCTGCATGGCTTTCCTTCTTCTTCTCATATGTTTCGCGATTTGATAAATGATCTGTCCGATGAATTTCATTTAATCGCTCCGGATTATCCTGGCTTCGGTAATAGCGACATGCCCTCACGCAGTGATTACAGCTACACTTTCGACAATCTTTCCGTGACCATCGAAAAATTTATTGATGCCTTGCAACTGCAAAGATTTGCTTTGTACATGCAGGATTTTGGCGCACCCGTTGGTTATAGAATTGCTCTCCGTCGACCTGAATTAATAGAAGCATTGCTCATACAAAATGCCAATGCATATGAAGAAGGTTTAGGGCCAGCAACTGAAGATGGACAAAGACTTTGGGCAAACAGGAATGAGGCAACAGAAGAACCCATGCGTCAAATGATGTCACTGGAAGGCACTATGATGCAATACCTCGATGGCGCACAAGATCCTTCGCGCATTAGCCCCGATGCATATCACTACGACCAGTATTTTTTAGACAGGGAAGGAAATAAAGAAATACAGCTCGACTTGCTGTATGACTATCGCAACAACATTACACAGTACCCTAAGTGGCAGGAATATTTAAAAACGAATCAGCCACCTGCACTTATCACCTGGGGCAAAAACGATGCATTATTTACCGCTACAGGTGCGTTGGCCTACAAAAGGGACCTGCCGGATGCCGAACTTCATTTGTTTAATTCGGGGCATTTCGCGCTGGAAGAATTTCATTTTGAGATAGCCAATCTGATCAAATTATTTCTAAATAACCTGAATCTTTTTAGATAGTACTTATGCTGAAAAATTATTAAAATATTGATAATCAGTTGTTAGTATATTTTGAGGACTAGATGAACAAAAAATTTGATTACGGTCAAAATGTCGAAAGTATTATGCTGATTATTATATAATAATATATTATTTAATAAATAAATGTAAAAACCTGCGCTGACATTTGTTAATAATTGATAAAAAACTGGGCTTTTTGGGGGTTTATTAGGTAAATTTTACGGTAAATTGCAAAGAATCTTTAACCCCGATTAATGAGTAGCAAAGATATTTCTTTTGTACTACCCTTGTACAAACCTAACCCGAACTGGCATCATCGTTTTTTGGAAAATGTGGCCAAAACAAGAGCTATTTTCCCTGAGTCTGTTAACATAGAATTCGTAATTGTAAACGATGGATTTGAAACGCCTGATTTACTAAACCTTTTTGATGTAATCTCTGAGACAGATTCCGCGTTGACATTTATTTCCTACGCAGAAAACATGGGCAAGGGCTATGCGCTCCGAACGGGCGTAGAAAATGCATCCGCGCCTTATGTGGTTCTGACAGATTTTGATTTTCCCTACCAGCACGAGGATCTTTTAAGAATGTACAATGATCTTCAAAAAGGTTATGAAGTAGTTACAGGACGACGCAATCACACCTACTACAAGAAATTGCCGGTGAAAAGATGGCTCATCTCCAAAGGCTGTTCGTGGCTTAACAGAAACTTCCTCTCACTACATATCAACGACACGCAATCAGGCATTAAGGCGTTTAATGAAGCTGGTAAAAATGCATTTCTCGCCACTACCATCAATAGGTTTCTTATCGACACAGAGTTCCTGCAACTGGTTACGTACAGAAACCTTCGCATTAAGGTAAATGAAGTGTCATTGAGAGATAATGTAGAGTTTTCAAACATGCGCTATGAAATATTAAAAACAGAGTTGAAAAATTTTGCTCAACTTGTAAAGCAGCGTAGAAGATTTGACAGAGAGAAAAATATGTCAACTGTGGTACAAACTGAGCAATTGTCTGATATTATTGCATAGGAAAGTTGTGAGTTTTGAGTAAGAAGGGAGCGTCTGTAATTTACGTTTTCAACTTTCGTAATTATCTCTGCATCTTTGAGAAATACTATCGGCAAAATTTTGAGAAACAAACCGGCTTACATACTGCTTAGTTTTGATGTGGAAGAATTTGATCTTCCGCTGGAATATGGACAAACCATTTCAGGGGATGAGCAAATGGTAACCGGCTTTCGTGGTCTCCAAAGCATGTGTGATGTTTTGACTGCAACCGATGTCAAAACGACCTTGTTTACGACCGCTAATTTTGCACAACATTATCCTGCGGAAATGCTGGCTCTCGCTTCCAAACATGAGATCGCTTCTCACACCTTTTATCATTCGGAGTATGAAACTTCGCATTTGCTGCAAAGTCGCCAGGTGCTAAGCGATATTTGTAAAACCGAAGTAACCGGACTACGCATGCCGCGCTTGAGAAAGGTAGATATGAGTGATGTATTTGCTGCAGGTTACACTTATGATTCTTCCATTAACCCTACTTATTTGCCGGGCAGATATAACAACCTGAAAATATCGCGAACGGTTTATAAAGAAGAAAATATAGTGCGTGTACCAACCTCGGTATCGCCACATTTACGCATTCCTCTTTTTTGGCTGGCATTTAAAAATCTTCCTTATTCGGTGTTTAAGTATCTGGCGATTCAAACGTTAAAACATGATGGTTACCTGTGCCTGTATTTTCATCCATGGGAACTGACAGACATCAGTCAATACAAAGTGCCGGGCTTCACAAAGCGCCATAGTGCAAACAATGTGCTGAAAGAAAGAATGATAAGACTAATAAAGGATTTGTCTCAACACGGGGAATTTATAACTACTCAGGAATTTCTGCAGGTGCGTTAAGCATAATTCAAAAGTGAAAAGTCAAAAAGCTGCACCCGGTATTTTTACTTTTTAATTTTCACTTTTGAATTGGCATTAGGCTCATACCCTCGGTTTCCACGCGATCTCTTCCACATGTGCCAGATGCGCCACATATCTTGCTAAAACAAAAAGGTAATCGCTCAATCTGTTCAAATATTTAATCACAACAGCTTCAACGGCCAATTCCTGGAACTGCATATTTACACATAACCTTTCTGCACGGCGACAAACGCAACGTGCAATATGGGTGTGAGAAACAGCCACGCTACCACCGGGCAAAATGAAATGTTTCATCGCGGGCAAAACAGTATTCATTTTATCAATTTCCTTTTCCAACAATTCAACATCGCTTTCTTTAAGATCGGGAATTTTAAGAGCAGGTTGTTTATCCGGATCGCATGCCAGCGAAGAGCCAATGGTAAACAAACGATCCTGTATTTCTTTCAGTAAAATTTTGCTATGACTATCCGTAATCAGGTCGTTTACCAACCCGATGTATGAATTCAGTTCATCCACTGTTCCATAAGCTTCAATGCGAATATGAGATTTTGGAACCTTTGTCCCGCCAATTAAAGACGTTGTTCCTTTGTCGCCTGTTTTAGTGTAGATTTTAGTAGCCATGAGAGTGAAATTGAATAACTGATTAACTGAATAAACTGAGTAAACTGAATAAACTGAAGGTTTGAATCTCAGGAAGCCTGTAATCATTTAAGCGCTTCGAATTTGAAGCATTCAGTCGATTCAGTTTATTCAGTCATTTAATGCGCCGCAGCCATCTCTCTCCTCTTATCGGTTTCTATAACGCCGTCGCGCAAGCGAACGACTCTGCGGGCATATGCAGCGATATCTTCTTCGTGGGTAACAAGCACTACGGTATTTCCTGCCGCTTGTATACTGCCGAACAGTTCCATGATTTCCACTGAAGTTTTAGAATCAAGGTTTCCGGTAGGTTCGTCGGCGAGGATGATGGAAGGATTGTTGACAAGTGCACGGGCAATGGCGACACGTTGTATCTGGCCACCACTCATTTCGTTTGGTTTGTGATGGCTTCTATCTGCAAGACCTACTTTTCCAAGTACTTCTCTTGCCATCTCGAGCCTTTGCTTTTTTGCGATACCTGCATAGATCAGTGGAAGGGCCACATTTTCTGCCGCCGTTAAGCGGGGCAGCAAATTGAATTGTTGAAAAACGAAGCCGATTTCTTTATTGCGCACTTCGGCAAGAGCATCATCTGTCATGGTGCTCACATTGCTTCCGTTGAGTATGTAATTTCCGGCAGTGGGCGAGTCAAGGCAACCAAGAATATTCATCAGGGTGCTTTTTCCCGAACCGGACGGTCCCATCAGCGCAACATATTCATTTTTGAAAATATCGAGCGATATTCCTTTGAGTACAGGAATCGCCTGTTTTCCCATAAAATAGCTTTTCTGGATATTTTCAAGATGAATGATAGATTTATCCATAGAGAGGTTATGCGTTAGTTGAAAATTGAGAATTGAAAGTTGAAAATGACTTCTCTGGTAGAGAATTGAAATTTGAGAGTTGTGAAATTAATTTTTTAACAGATTAGGCTGTCAACAAAAACTCATTTTCAACTTTCAACTTTCCATTTTCAATTATTTCTGAATTACTTTCGGCACTTTAAAATAGTCAGAATCTGCCAAAGGAGCGTTCTTTAGCGCCTCTTTTTTAGGCATGGAACCTTTTACTACGTCCTCGCGAAATGCATCGGTTACGCTGGTCATGTGTAATAGAGGCTCGGTGCCAGTGGTGTCCACTTCCTGAAGTTTCTCCACAAAAGCAATCATTTTCTCCAAATCGCTTTTAATTTCCAGCTTTTCCGCCTCATTAAAGCTCAATCTGGATAATGCCGCCAGGTTGTCCACTAATTTGTCTGTTACTTCCATATTCCAAAAATAACGGAAAACGAGAGAAGGGAACGCAGATTGTCATGATTTTATGATTTGTAAAGATTTTTTGAATTGAGATTTGAAATTTTGGATTTGAGATTGTGGGCACCAGTGCAATCGCTGCGAGGCCAGTCTCGAAAAGTCTCAGGTTTCAAATCATAATCAATCATTAAAATCATGAAAATCTGCGTTCCATTTCTCAGCCGCACACGCGGCATTTTCAAATTTTCAAATTTTCAAATTCCCAAATTGTTATCTTCGCCCGGTTATGGAAAAAGGGAAAAAACAGATAGTAATGAGTGGCATCCGTCCCACAGGTTTTTTGCACCTCGGCAATTACTTTGGGGCATTGCGTAACTATGTGCGCATGCAGGATGAATATGAATGTTATTTTATGGTAGCGGATCTGCATTCGCTTACCACACATCCTGATACAAAAGAATTGAAAGGACATGTGCATCGCGTATTGGCCGAGAATATTGCTTCGGGCCTTGATCCTGATAAGGCAGCGCTTTTCTGCCAAAGCCACGTTCGTGAAACAAGCGAGTTATATCTTTATTTGAATATGCTGGCCTACAAAGGTGAGCTGGAAAAAACGCCTACTTTTAAAGACAAGGTAAGACTGCAACCAGATAACGTAAATGCAGGTTTGCTTACTTATCCTGTGTTGATGGCAGCAGATATCCTGCTTCACCGTGCGGCGCTGGTGCCTGTTGGGAAAGATCAGGAACAGCACCTGGAGATTGCCCGTACCTACGCAACCAGGTTCAATCACCGTTATGGTGATGTTTTTCCCGGACCCCAGGCATTTAACTTTGGCCAGGCGCTTGTAAAAGTGCCAAGCCTTGACGGCGAAGGAAAAATGAGCAAAAGCGAGAACCAGAATGCAACATTATATTTGGCCGACTCTGATGAGCTGATCCGCAAAAAAGTAATGAAGGCTAAGACAGATAGCGGTCCTACCGAACCAAACTCTGCGAAGCCGGATTATATTGAAAACATTTTCCTGCTGATGAACCTGGTAAGTGAGAAAGATGTGATCGAAAAATTTGAAAGCGATTTCAATAATTGCGTTATCCGTTACGGCGACATGAAGAAACAGCTGGCCGAGGATATGGTGAAATTCATTGCACCCATTCGTGAAAAAGCAGAAAGCATCCGCACAGACGAAAAGTATTTGAAGGAGGTGATGGAAAAAGGTGCAGAAAAAGCGAGAAAAAGCGCCAGTGCAACCATGGAACTTGTGCGAGAGCACATCGGATTAGTTTATTAATTTAGATACCCTAATAAAAATTTGACTGTTTTACATTTTATTTCATGGCTAAAGCAAAAAAACCCAAACACATAGCGATTGCCGGAAACATCGGTGCGGGCAAAACCACTTTGACAGAAATGCTGAGCAAGCATTACAAGTGGATACCGCAATTTGAAGATGTTGACCACAACCCGTATCTGAATGATTTTTATGAAGACATGCCCCGCTGGAGCTTCAATCTTCAGATATTCTTCTTGAACAGTCGCCTTAACCAGCTGCTGGATATTCACAGAGGAACAGAAACCGTTATTCAGGACAGAACGATCTATGAAGATGCAAACATTTTTGCGCCAAACCTTCATGAGATGGGGTTGATGAACAAACGTGATTTCGACAACTACTATAAATTTTTCCAAACCCTGAAGGGAATGGTGCAGCCGCCGGATCTGATGATCTATTTGCAGGCATCTGTTCCAACACTGGTTGCACAAATACAAAAGCGTGGCAGGGAATACGAAGAGAATATCAGATTGGACTATTTGAAGCGCCTGAACGACTACTATAACAAGTGGATCGAATCTTACAAAGAAGGCCCGTTGTTGGTAATTGACGTTGACAAAAACAAATTCGCAGAAAACGAAGAACATTTGGGTGATATAATCAACAAAATTGATTCGCAATTGTACGGATTGTTCTAGTTTTTTTCCGGCAAAATAATTGAAGCGTTGGCCTTATTAGAGCCAGCGCTTTTTTATTTCAATGACTGAATAAATGAATAGACTGAATAGACTGAATAAACTGAGGGATTGAGAGTTGAAAAGTCTTATAGTATTTTGCCCACTGCTATAGTGGTAAAGATTCCATGGTCGCACTCAGTTATTCAGTTATTCAATTATTCAGTTATTATTTGAACTCTGGCTATTTATATTTGTTTAGAAAACCTACTTATGAAGCGAATGATTTATGCTATGGCCATTCCACTTTCTATTGCCTTAACGGCAAATGCACAAGACACCATACCACCGGACAAACTATACGGTGAGTTGTTTGTGGATGTGCAAATGAACCGCATTTTCCCCGACGGCAAAACGTTTGTGGATTGCACCGCCAAAAGATCCCCTGCCGAGATCGCCGAAGAATATGCGAAAATCAAGAAAGCACCTGCTGCAGATTTTTCATTGAAAAAATTTGTAGAAGATAATTTTGATTTGCCCGTGGCTCCGTCTGACAATTATAAAACAGACAAAAGCGTGGATGTGCAAACGCATATCAGACAATTGTGGCAAGTGCTGAAAAGAAATCCGGACAATCCTATTGTGGGAAGCACGTTATTGCCGCTGCCCAATCTATACATTGTTCCCGGCGGTAGGTTCCGCGAAGTGTATTACTGGGATTCATACTTCACCATGCTCGGCCTCGAAGCAAGCGGTGAAAATGCCATGATTGAAAATCTTGTAAATAATTTTTCGTGGCTGCTAAGTCAATATGGACATGTGCCCAATGGCAATCGCACCTATTATTTAAGCAGATCGCAACCTCCATTCTTTTCTTTGATGCTGGACTTAATGGCAAAGAAGAGTGGCGATAAGGTGTATGCAGAATATCAGCGTCCGTTGCAAAACGAATATGATTATTGGATGGACAAAACGGCTCCGACAAAACACGTGGTGAAAATGCCGAACGGAGATGTGTTAAACAGATACTACGATCAATATGAAACGCCGCGCCAGGAAAGCTATAGGGAAGATGTGGAGCTTGGAGCAAAAGCAAGTGAAGCAGTAAAAAAAGCACGCTACAGAAACTTGCGCTCAGCTGCAGAAAGTGGATGGGACTTTAGCACCAGATGGTTTGCCGATGGCAAGAATATTTCAACCATCGAAACAACCAATTTCTTACCTGTAGATTTGAATTGCTTATTGTATCATTTGGAAATTACTTTATCGAAATCGTACAAAGCAACCGGCGATTTATTGAGAGCAAATTTGTACACGCAAATTGCAGAGAAACGTAAAGTCGCTATCAATAAATATTTATACAACGCAGCTGATGGCTGGTACTACGACTACAACATCAGTGGTAAAGCATTGAGCAATTCGATGACGATTGCCGGTATCACGCCGTTTTATTTTGAATTGGCGCCAAAAGAAAGAATTGATAAAGCTGCAACCATTGTTGAAAAGAAATTTTTGAAACCAGGCGGTGTTGTTACAACGCTTAAAAACAGCGGTCAGCAGTGGGATGCGCCAAATGGTTGGGCGCCATTGGAATGGATGACAATCAAAGGGCTGGAGCAATACGGAAAAAATGACCTTGCAAAGGAAATTGCCAAACGCTGGATAGATTTGAACGTAAAAGTTTATAAAGCTACCGGCAAAATGATGGAGAAATACAACGTTGAAAATATTGATGCGGCAGCCGGCGGCGGCGAATATCCATCGCAGGATGGTTTCGGTTGGACGAATGGTGTGTTGATGCAATTGATGAAGGAATATCCGTAATCACGCGGCCGTAGGGGCGAATCGCATTCGCCCTGATGCACCCCGATGGTGCAACAAAATATGCGGGATTTTGTATTTTTATGTTACACATTTAACGTGCAACAGGGCGAATGCGATTCGCCCCTACAGAACCCGAAATGAAAATTATCTTCCTTCTATTTTTATTATTTTTTTGTGGTGTCGTCACCGCACAAAAAACGAACGCTCCAAGTAGGATTTACACCAAAGTAGACGTGGAAGCCGAGTTCAAAGGCGGTGCGTCAGCGTGGGCCAGATTCTTGAACAAAAATTTACAGGTGCCAAAAAAGTGTGTTGACAACGATGAACTTGACAATTTTCCAAACATCATTACATTTATTGTTAGGAAAAATGGTTCGGTTGATTCTATTAAAACAAACAGGGAAGATGCCAGTTGCTGGAATAGTGAAATCGTTCGTTTCATAAAATTAACCGACGGTATGTGGAGTCCTGCTTTGATACATGGAAAAGCAGTAGATAGTTACCATAAGTTCGCCAATATGTGCGTGAAATTCGAGACAGAATAAGCCACGATATCAATACCCCGCATAGGCACTATACTCTTTCAAATCTTCGGAGATTCTTTTCGACCATCGTTGCTGTGCATCTTTAATGAGCGAATGATCGGTTTCGCTATCGTATTGTTTTTGCACCTGTTCATGTTCTGTCATAATGCGTTGATAAATGTCCGGAAGATCTTTACCAACTGTCTTCTGGTTAAACTTGTATTCTTTCATTGCCTTATTCAGCTTCCTCGCATAAAGTTCCGAGATATCAAAGTGTCCTTGTTCGTGCGCCAGAACGTAGTCGTTTTTAACGCGCATCCATGATTTTGATTTATCAAAAAAGCAATTGATTTTATAAGTGAATCCGTTTGAATTATAACCCATATCCATTTTAATGGATGTGTTCGTTAAAGCGGCATTGGTGTAAGATGGATCTACAGGAGCGTTAAAATCTTCGACTGTTATTTTTTTTACCGCGTTCCAGCGAATCAGGTTGCCGGACTGAGCCTTTGCATATGATAAGGATAACAAGAGAATAAAAAGCTGGATTATTTTCATTCTACAATTTAAAAAAACGATTTCTTAAATCAGTGTTAAGTAATATCGACCTCATTTGCCAAAATGCGGTTGATGATTGGGCGCGTAACCTCGTTTTTATTCGGTTCCTGAAATCTCGCTCTTGCGTTGGTAGACAAAATTCTTTCCCTATCATAAAAAAAGAAAGGTAAGCTATTGATAGCAAGCTTGCTATCGAGGAATTCATTGCAAAGCGCCAGCAAAGATTTGTCCTCCTGCGATTTCAAAAAAAGGTTGAGGACGGTTAACCAAAAAATAGTTAACGTTTCATGATATCCACTATCGCCGGTGTTTTCCGTGCCTACTGCCAGATTATAGGATACAATTCCAGAACGCATTCTGCAGATAGATTCATCCAAATTAAAATTGTGTACATGCCAAAGGCCCACGGTTAGATGTGCAGCATGTGTCCAGGCAGATTTTGGAAGTGTTTTATTATTGAACTGTTCAACGAGATACTGAATCTCTTGTTCCGATGAATAATGCAATGAAACTAAATTTGAGAGTGAGGTGTCTATTATTGTTTCCAACGTTTCAAAGATGGAATTCCTTTTGTAAAAAAGCCGGCAATAAATCCCGGAAATCCCATTTGCTTTAGCTTTCCTTTTACAAAAGACTGCATTTCCGCGGCAGTAATATTGGGCTGTGTGAATTTGCCATTTTCAAAACAATAGCTGCAATACATTGTGCTTTTTGAACGATCTGCATTTGTGCCACCGCCTTTCGGGTCCCGCTTTAGCGGCATTCCGCAGCTTTGACAATTTTTGTAAACCTCTGCCATAGAAACTGATTGAAAAATGAAGTTAGAAAAGGTTATCCAAACTAATATTTTTTTAGAAATTATTTTCGGCAGGATAGTAGATATAACGGAAAACTATATCACATGTATATTGCAGTCATCCCTTTTCAACCGGTAGTCTTCCGGCTTTTATTTCTTTAAGAAAGCTTTCATAATCTTTATCCGTTTGGTCCGCATAAGCTGTGGCGAAGTTGCTGATCGCTTCTTCAAAAGCTTCGCTCTTACCCATATAAGAACTGATGAGTTCTGAGTTGCCCGTTTTCGCATGTGCACGTGCAAGCATGCGTCCACAAAGGCGCGCATAAGCCGCCAGCAGTGCTTTGCTGAAGTGGTCTATGGTTGGTGCAATTTTACGGTCCCTTAATTGTCGCAAATAAAAATGCCTTCCGGCGGGGCCGACGCTCCAACCAAGAAATATATCGCTTGCTGCCTGTACCAATCGCTGGCCTTCAACTACTCTTTGTCCCTGGTGCAGATATTTGCTAACGCTTGTATAAGGTTCCAGCACACTCTGCCTAGCCTCTTTCACTTGCAGGAAAAGCGGTTCCTTTTTTTCGTTCATTAGAAGTACAACGTAACATCGTGTTCCCACACTGCCAACGCCCACTACTTTTAGCGCTACGTCCACTATTTCATATTTCGTTGCCAGCCATTTGCGATCGTGTTGCAGCGTATCAAAATAATAGCTCATGAATGAACGCATGTATTCCTTGTCTTTTTCCACATCAAAAGTGTGATAGATGAGCGGAGGCTGATCGGTGATTTCAAGTTTCCCAAAAATCTCTTGAGTAATCTTGTAAAACACTTTTTGAGGAGTTTCCTTGTGTGCCCTCGCAATGGAATCATCCAGGAAATCTTTTATGGTTTCGTTCTTCGTTTTGCTGGCAAGCGTTTCAATATCAAACTTCATATACCACAGGTCAAGCATGCTCATTTCTGAAAAAAGAAACATGTGCCTGCGATAGGATTGTGCGACAATGTATGCCAGTTCCTGTCCATCGATTTCTGCGAGATTATTGTTTCTGCCTGCCAGCACAAAACTGGTGGCAAGGCGCTTAACATCCCATTCCCACGGCGCAGGATGTGTTTCATCAAAATCATTCGCATCAAACACCAATGTTCTTTCCGGTGTGGCAAAGCCTCCAAAATTCATGATATGACAATCGCCTATGGCCTGTACATTGATTCCCGTATTTGGCATATGCGAAAGGTCGTAAGCCATAATAGAAGCAGTACCCCTGTAGAAGGCGAACGGCGACGCACTCATCCGCGCATGGCGGATAGGAACGAGATCTTGCAGCCGGTCATAGTTCGACTGTTGTATAAAACTTAATATCTCCGGCCGGTCCTTGCTGGTAGCAAATTCGCCCTGTGAGCTCCGGCTCACTTTTTTCCGGATCTGTTTGCCTTCTGCAACTACATTTTCGATCATGGTAAATGGCTGTTTCGCAATAGATAACATTAAGATCTTACTAATGTTTAGATATACGCAGTGTCCGCAAAACTTAATGGGTTATTGTTTTGTTATTTGAGAAACGACTCGTGATGAAACGCCACACGCCGATCCACCTCATAGCCTGTCTTGTTTTTGTGCTTTTGGTAAATGTCAACAATGCGTTTGCCCAAAAAAATAATCATGATTCTACTTATCTCAAGAATAGCATCAAGTTCAATGTAACCAACTGGATATTGTATAACAATGTTTTTATGTTTAGTTACGAAAGGAATGTGTCTAAACATCAAACTTTTTCTGTCACAGGAGGATATGTTGAAATGCCTGTATTTCTCCCGAATCGCACAGGCGTAAAATACAATGGAAGTATTTCAAAAAGTGGTTTTACCATCGGTGGCGATTACCGGTTTTATTTGCCTTTTGAAAACAAATTTCCTGCTCCGCATGGTATTTATATCGGCCCATACCTTAGTTATTATGATTTTAGAAGCGAGCGACATATGGAATATACCGATACTACAGGTAGTACATCTACAGCCATTATACATTCAAAAATTAACGTTGGTAACCTGGGAGTACAATTGGGCTATCAATTTATTCTGTCTAAACGGATTACCATTGATCTTACTTTGTTCGCTCCTTCCTTTTCACGCTATGGCATACACCTCGATGCCACCGGTGCCTTGAGTGATCATGCGAAGGAAATAATTTATAATGATGTGTCGCAAGCTATAATTGACAAATTCCCTTTGCTGGACAAGTTATTGACGGATAAACACGTCGATGCTTCAGGAAGCAGAAACGCACTGGCACCAGGCCTGAAATATTGCGTGTATGTAGGGTACCATTTCGGGAAACGCTAGAATTCTGAGTTTCACGCGGCGAACGCGGCGGAGCAGCGACGCAGAGAATTTCACGCAAAGACGCTAAGGGAAGACAAAGGACGCGAAGGGAGATTGAAGTGTGACTTTGTGGAAATGCTTTTACTTTTTTCGCCTATCGACCTTTTAAAAATGCAAAATGACAGTTTGACTTTCGCGAATCCTTTGCGTCGTTTTTTCGCCGCGTTCGCTGCGTGAAACAAATAGGAGAGTTAGCGATGGAACTAATTTCCTTTGCGCCTTTGCGTGAAATACTTTTGGGTGTCAGGCATAAGAAAGCCCGGGCTTAGACCCAGGCACATCTTATTTAACCCTACAACCAACTTAGACAGCTTTTGGCGCGGCTTTCAGAATTTCCTCTGATACACCGGCTGCATATTTTTCAAAGTTTTTGACAAACTCTAATGCCAGGGCATTTGCCCTTTCATCGTAAGCTGTTTTGTTGTCCCATGTGTTACGAGGATTTAATATGTCAACAGGTACATTTGGACAGCTTAATGGCATTTCGAAGCCAAAAACAGGATCTGCTTCAAAATTTACTTTATCCAGCTCGCCTTTTAACGCGGCTGAAATCATTGCACGAGTGTAAGAAAGCTTCATGCGGTTACCAACTCCATAACTTCCACCGGTCCATCCAGTGTTGATCAGCCAAACTTTTACGTTGGTCGATTTCAATTTCTCTCCCAGCATTTCTGCATACTTTCCCGGATGTAGTGGAAGGAAAGGAGCTCCGAAACATGCACTGAATGTGGATTTTGGTTCGGTAACACCTGCTTCTGTTCCGGCAACTTTTGCTGTATAGCCGGAAATGAACTGGTACATAGCCTGCGCCGGGTTGAGCCTCGAAATAGGAGGCAACACTCCGTTTGCATCGCAGGTTAAAAAGAAAATATTCTTAGGTTGATTGCCAATAGAAGGCTCAATGGCGTTGCTTATATAAGATAACGGATAAGAAACCCGTGTATTTTCAGTGATGGCAGAATCGTCATAATTAACGGTATGGGTACCAGCATAAAAGTTGATATTTTCCAGCAAGGCACCTTCATGCACTGCGTTAAAAATTTCAGGCTCTTTTTCTTTCGAAAGACCAATGCATTTTGCGTAGCAGCCACCTTCGAAATTGAAAACGTTTTTGTCTGACCAGCCATGCTCATCATCACCAATCAGTTTTCTTTCGGGATCAGCACTCAAAGTCGTTTTTCCGGTTCCGCTCAGGCCGAAAAATAGCGCTGTATCGCCATCTTCACCAATGTTGGCAGAACAGTGCATGCTCAAAACGCCTTGCTGCTGTGGCAAAACGTAGTTAAGAATGGTAAAAATACCCTTCTTGATTTCTCCGGTGTAACCGGTTCCCGCGATGAGGATCGTTTTATGCTTGAATGAAACCACGGCAGCGTTTGACTGACGTATTCCACACTCCGAAGCGTTGAGCTTTAATCCGGGAGCGTTAAGAATTGTCCACTCGGGCTCAAAATTTTCCAGCTCACGCTCCGATGGGCGCATGAACATATTGTATGCGAATAGATTAAGGGCCGGTGTTTCGTTTACCACACGGATCGATAATTTATACTGAGGATCGGCACAGGCAAAGCAATCTCTTACCCAAATATCTTCGCGACCATTCAGGTAATGCATGATTTTTCCGTAAATAACATGGAAGTATTTCTCTTCGATCGGCTGATTGAATCCCCCCCAATCAACTGTATCGGCAGTCATTTCGTCGCTAATGATGAATTTATCTTTTGGACAACGCCCTGTAAATTCGCCCGTTTTGATTACCAATGCCCCGTTATCTGCAAGCTCACCCTCATCACGTTTTAAAGTATCCTTTACAAGTTCGTCGGGTTGTAGTTGATAGTGAATGTTATTTTGAAATGTAAGACCAATTTTCTTAAGGCCTTTGATGGGCATGGCAATCATTGAAATCATATGGCTTAAATCTGTGGTGAAGGACAAAACTAACGGTTGTTAGCAGATTCGGTATGTACCCGTGATGCATAAAATTTGACCCTTATAGGGTCGGCATTGTCTTTTTTTTAAAATAAGACGGGATTTTCTGTAAATAATTTAAAAGCAATCATTTGAACATTAGACAAATTGAAAATTTTTAATTTTTTTTACTTTTTGACAAACCGGCTTTTTTCAAGTGTGAAGCGTGAAATATGTACGGTGTACGATGTGTGGTAGACGAAAGTCTCTTGGATGTCCTACTCTAATGGCTCGCGTACATCGTACATCGTACTTCGCACATCTTCCTTACTTTTACGCATTCTTTTACTTTTTCAATAGATTTTAATGAAATACAAGCCTTTAAATGCAGAGATATTCGTACAGAATCGTAAACGTTTTGTAGAAAAAATGGAAAAGAATGCGATTGCTATTTTCAACAGCAATGATGAATTGCCTTCGAATGGTGACGCATTATATGGATTTAAGCAAAATTCAGATCTATACTGGCTTACAGGCATTGTGCAGGAAGACACAATGCTGGTACTGTTCCCCGACAATCCCGATCCAAAATTCAGAGAAGTATTGGTACTGGTAAGACCAAACGAACTAAAGGAAAAATGGGATGGTCACAGATTAAGAAAAGAAGAAGCAACAGCCATTTCCGGTATTCAAACTATCGCATGGCTGGACGTGCTGGATGGTCTTTTACAACCATGGATACACCTTGCAGATACCATTTATCTAAACACAAATGAGAATGACCGCAAGTCAAACCTGCTGGCGGTTAGAGATTACCGTTATGTAGCAGAAATGCGCAGCCGTTATCCTTTGCACAACTATAAAAGAAGCGCAAGAATTTTGAAAGATCTGCGTGCCATCAAAACGCCGCTTGAAGTAGAAGTGATGCAGGAAGCGATCGATATTACTGAAAAAGCATTTCGTCGTTTGCTAGGATTTATTAAGCCCGGTGTTTTTGAATATGAAATTGAAGCAGAACTGGTACATGAGTTTTTACGCAATCGTGCTACAGGCGAGGGGTACGGAAGCATTATAGCTAGCGGAGACAGAGCCCGCACATTGCACTACGTAAGCAATAACCAGGAGTGTAAAGATGGCGAATTGGTGTTGATGGATTTTGGTGCGCAATACGGTGGTTACAATGCAGACTTGACCCGCACTGTTCCTGTAAATGGTAAGTTCACTAAACGCCAGAAAGAAGTGTATAATGCATGTCTCGACATTCACAAATACTGCAAAAGCATTTTGAAACCAGGCATTACACTGCTTGACTATACCGATAAAGTGGGTGATGAAGCAACCAAACAATTCCTCAAACTAGGCTTGATCACCGAAGCTGATGTAAAGAATGAAGACCCTGAAAACAGGGCATACAGAAAGTACTTGTATCATGGTATTTCACACCATCTTGGAGTGGACGTGCACGACCTTGGAACAAAAACAGAGCCTTTACAAGAAGGCATGTTGCTAACGATCGAACCGGGTATCTATATCGAGCAAGAGCAAATGGGTATTCGCATAGAGAACAACGTTTGGTTAACAAAAGACGGCAACATCGACTTGATGAAAAATATTCCGTACGAGGCTGATGAAATTGAAGCTTTGATGAAAGGAAAATAATTGAATAGACTGAATGAACTGAATAAACTGAGTGACTGAATACCTGCCAGCCTAATTAAATCTTGATCTGAAAAAAATGGAAAGTTTGGCTTTTAGGTATAGAGATGATCTGAAACAAAGAACAAAGTTATTCGCGATAAGAGTTGTCAATGTCTTTAGGGCTTTGCCGAAAACGGCAGATGCACAAATTATAGGAAAACAATTGTTGCGATCGACGACGTCAGTTGCGGCTAACTACCGGGCTGCTTGCCGATCGCGTTCGTTGGCGGAATATTACAGTAAAATGAGCATTGTTGTTGAAGAAACCGATGAAGCAATGTTCTGGTTAGAAATTCTGTGGGAAACTAATATTGTTAAGCGAGAGATGTTGCAAAGCTTGCATACAGAAAACGAGGAAATTTTAAAAATCATGTCGGTAGCTCGTAAAAACGCAAAAAAATCATAGTTTCACCACTCAGTTTATTCAGTCTATTCAGTTTATTCAATTATTGTATGAAGCAAATTCCTAACCTATTTACTCTGCTTAATCTTTTCTTCGGTTCTCTGGCTATTATTGTTACACTTCAAAATGGGATTATTATTACTACTGATAGCTACGGTGCACAACTGGTTGATCTGCCAGAAAAGATTTGGTATGCCTCTTTGTTTATTGGACTCGCGGCAGTGGTAGATTTTTTTGACGGGTTTGTAGCGAGATTGCTCAAAGCATCTTCGGCAATGGGAAAGGAACTTGATTCTTTGGCAGACGTGGTGAGTTTTGGTGTGGCTCCAAGTATGATCTTGTACCAATTTTTGCGCTTAGGCATCGCTAAGGAAGAAAACGGTTTGAATGTTTCTATCCTATGGCTGTTGCCAGCTTTGGTGGTCGCTTGTGCTGCTGCTTACCGTTTGGCAAAATTCAATATCGATGATTCACAACAATATGGCTTTAAAGGAGTTCCAACGCCTGCAATAGGTTTGCTGATCGCGTCTTTTCCCTTGATTCTGGTGAATTCCGGCGAAACAGTCTCTTCACTTTTATTAAACAAATGGGTGATTTATGCCATCATTACCTTGGTAAGTTATCTGATGGTTTCCAACTTGCCGATCATGGCTTTGAAGTTTAAAGATTATAAACTCAAAAGCAACATGCCGAAAGTGATCCTGCTTTTGCTGGCCGTGATTTCCGCAATATTCTTAAAATGGCTGGCAATACCTGTCATGTTTATTCTCTATATCATCTTATCTTTGGCCCTTCCAAAACAACAGGCATAGCTTGTTGCGGGAAATTTTCTAAAAAATCGAAAACCAGAATACAATGACTTTTTCAGTACAGGTAAAAGTAATGCCCTTAAAAGATTTGCTTGATCCTCAAGGTAAAGCCGTTATGGGTGGCTTAAACAATCTTGGCCTAAAAGGAATTAATGACGTAAGAGTAGGCAAACACATTACGCTGCAAGTAGACGCCGCTAACGAAGATGAAGCGAAAAAAATCGCTGAAGACGCGACTAAAAAACTACTCGCTAATCCTGTAATGGAATACTTCGAAATTTCAGTAAACTAATTCAATTTGAAAATTTGAGAATTTGAAAATTTGAAAATGCTTTAGGTGCCAGAATCAAATATTTCATCTAACACCAGCAGGCTGCTCAATTTTCAAATTTTCAAATTACCTAATTTTCAAATTAAACCATGCTCTATCTTGTTCCTACGCCTTTAGGGAATCTCAAAGATGTTACTTATCGGTCGATAGAAGTATTGCAAAGTGTTGATCTCATTTTGTGTGAGGATACAAGAACTTCATCTGTGTTTTTGAATCACTACAATATTCAGAAACCACTTACTCCATATCATCAGCATAACGAACATAAAATTCTGCAGCATCTTATAGATCAAATGCTGGCAGGTAAAAAAATGGCGGTGATCACAGATGCGGGAACGCCTGCTATTTCTGATCCTGCGTTTCTACTGGTTCGTGAATGCGTTCGTAACGATATTAAAATAGAATGCCTTCCCGGCGCTACAGCCTTTGTTCCGGCCCTTGTTAACAGCGGGCTTCCCACTAATCGTTTTTGTTTCGAAGGATTTTTGCCTTTAAAAAAAGGCCGTCAAACTGCCCTGAAGCAGCTGGCCGAAGAAGAGCGCACCATGATCTTCTATGAATCGCCTATGCGGCTGGTAAAGACGCTGGAAGATTTCATTCAATATTTTGGTGCTGAGCGCCAATGCTGCGTAAGCCGTGAACTTACCAAGATGTTTGAAGAAAACAAACGTGGCAGCTTACAGGAAGTTTGCGATCATTTCAAACAGAAAGCGGTGAAGGGGGAGATTGTGATGATTGTGGCGGGAAAAGAGGAATAATTTGAAAATTTGAAGATTTGAAGATTTGAGAATGAGGGTGTCTCATTGTTATAGAGTCTTTAAAATTGCGCCTTTCATTTTCAATTTTCAATTTTCCACTTTCAATTAAACTACCTTGGTGTAATTTTTGTCCAAAGAAACATCTAAACAAAATTTCTGTATGAAAACTGGAAAAATCCTGAGCTTTATTTTGGCAACCGTATGTATCCTATCTGCAAACTCATTGTTTGCGCAGTTTCGTAAAATCCCGGGTGAAGTGACTGATGCTTTTTATGCTAAGTATCCAGTGGCAAAAAAAGTAGAATGGAAAGACAAACTAAGTTCTTTTGTAGCAACTTTTAGTCTGGACGGAGAATCGCATGAAGCCCGTTTTACCAGCAAAGGCATTTGGGAACAAACAGAAACAAAACTTGAAGAAAGTAAAATTCCTTCCGTGGTGAATGATGGTTTTTCAAAAAGCAAATATTCCGAGTGGGAAGTGAAATATGCATCTGAAATTAAATTGCCCGGCGATTCCGTAAACTACAAAATGATCGTGGCAAAAAGCGGGGTCGAAAAAATGAACCTGACTTTTAATGAGAAAGGTAAGCTGTTAAGAGATAGCAGAACTTTATAAATGACGAGTTTGGCTATGAAGTATGAAATATGAGGTATGAAGTATGAACTGCTATAGTGCAGTATGCTCTACTTCACCGTTCATACCTCATACTTAAAATGCATCACTCAAATAAACGCCCTAATTATAATGAGAAAATTCTTCCTCCTGAACATCGGGTTCGTTCTGATATGTTCATTTGTTTTTGCTCAGCCAGACAGATGGCAGCAAAGAGTGAACTATAAGATGAACATCGACATGGATGTTAATACCAATCGTTTTACCGGTACGCAAAAACTGGAATACACCAACAACTCTCCCGACACTTTGTACAAAGTGTTTTATCATTTATACTTTAATGCATTTCAGCCAAACAGTATGATGGATATGCGCAGCCGTGAGCTGGGTAAAATTATCGTAAGGCAGGATGCAAAAGGCAACGATGTTCGTGACTGGGACACCAGGGTGAGAGATCGCATCGCAAATTTGAAGCCCGATGAAATAGGTTATCAAAAAGTGCTTTCATTAAAAATGAATGGCATCGCACAGCCTTATAAAGTAGATGAAACCATTCTGGAGGTAACACTTACAAAACCAATTTTGCCAAAAAGCAAAGTGGTCTTTGATATGCAGTTTGAAGCGCAGGTTCCGTTGCAAGTTCGCCGTAGCGGAAGAGATAATCCATTGACAGGTGTTCGCTACTCAATGAGTCAATGGTATCCTAAAATGAGTGAGTACGATTATGAAGGCTGGCATCCTACACCATACGTGGCCCGTGAGTTCTACGGCGTTTGGGGCGATTATGATGTGACTATTGCCATCGATAAAAAATATGTTTTAGGTGGAACGGGTTATGTAATGAATGGCAACCAGATTGGTTATGGTTATGAAGATGCAGGTGTGAAAGTGGTACAACCTGCAGGCAACAAACTAACCTGGCACTTTGTGGCCCCTAATGTTCACGACTTCATGTGGGCGGCAGATCCTGAATACAAACATCTGGTTAGAAAAACGGCTGATGGAATTACCATTAACGTTTTATACAACTATAAAGAAAACGATGCCGCGAATGATGCTGCGTGGAACAAGGTAGCAGATGCTGCTGTATTGGTGCTGCCATTCATTCAGCAACATTTTGGGAAGTATCCTTACAAGCAATATTCGTTTGTGCATGGTGGTGATGGTGGCATGGAATATCCAATGTCAACGTTGATCTCCAGCCCAAGCCTTGGAACAGCTTTTCACGAGTGGATGCACACATGGTATCAAATGATGATGGGCACAAACGAGAGCCTGTACCCGTGGATGGATGAAGGGTTTACTTCCTGGGCAGAAACAGTAGTGAGTCAGTATTACGAAGAACAAACAACTGGCAATGGTGCTGCAACAAAGAATGAACTGGCTGCAAATACCGTTACGCAGAACATTCACAAAGATGCTTATGCGGGTTATTTTGCATTGGTAAAAAGCGGAAGAGAAGAACCATTAACTACACACGCTGATCACTTCGAAAGCAATTTTGCATACAGCATTGCCTCTTATTCAAAAGGTGAAGTGTTTATGGAACAGCTTGGTTACATTGTAGGCGCGCAGGTGAGAGATAAAATTTTGCTGAACTACTACAATGACTGGCACTTCAAGCATCCTAATGTAAATGACTTCATACGCGTTGCAGAAAAAACAAGCGGTATAAAACTGGACTGGTACAAAGAATATTGGGTGAACACAACAAAGACGGTTGATTACGGTATTGATAGCCTTTGGGAAGAGAACGGTAAAACAAAGATCAGGCTTATACGAATTGGTAAAGTTCCAATGCCTGTAGATCTTCAGCTAACATTTAAAGATGGCAGCAAAGAGATACAATATGTGCCGATGTATTTGATGTTTGGTGAAAAACCAGCAGAGGACAATACACCAAGAGTTGTAAATGAAGCGTGGAAATGGACGCACCCGACTTATGTGATCGAAACCAATCACAAGATCACCGATCTTAAACTGGCAGTGATAGATCCATCGGAGAGAATGGCAGATGTAAACAGAAGAAACAACACGCTGCAATTAAACTGGTAACAGCTAACTATTAATAGGACTACATCGATCGCAAGAAGGCTTGACAGCTCAGCCTGACAACATAAACAGAGTGTCAGGCTGAACTTGTCGAAGCCAATAAAAAAAGTCATTCCGATTGACGGGATGACTTTTTTTTATTGAAAAAACCAGGATCAACTATCGATGTGTAAACATAGAATTGTAACGGGAATAAATAAGCCACTCTGGGAGCGGCTATTTAAAACTACTTTTTAAAGTAATCAGCATTAGTAATGCTTGAGCGTTTTTTAGGGATAATCCAAGGTAAGGTTTCAATGATTAACAATATTTGCTTTAACATCCCGACGGAAGCAAAGGTCATTGTAATTTCTATTGCAAACAATACCCACTTAGTGGTAGTTTTTATAAAAAATCGTTAATGCAATCGGTTAATTTATCGGCCATAGTATTTGTTCACGGCTTCAATTCGGCTATTTACGTGAAGCTTCTCGTAAATATGGTAAACATGCTTTCGTACAGTTTCGTGGCTGATGCCTAGCTGCACGCCAATTTCTTTATAGAGCATTCCTTTGGAGAGAAATTTCAGGATTTCTTTTTCCCTGTTTGAAAGTGCATCGATGAGGTCGTCGCTTCCTTCAGCTGTGGGTGCTACAGCAGCCGGTTTGTTTTGAAATGCAGCTACTACTTTTCTGGCAATGAGGCTACTCATGGGAGCGCCGCCTTCTTTCAATTCCTTAATAGCTTCGAGTAATTTTCCGGGAGCAGTTTTTTTCAGAATATAACCATTTGCTCCTGCGCTTAATGCTTCAAAAATTTTATCATCCTCCTCGTACACCGTACACATCATGAAAAGCATATCAGGATTAAGAGGCTTTAATCTTTTTACGCATTCAATGCCCGTCATTCCGCCCAAATTAATGTCCATTAATACTACTTCGGGCTTAAGATCTGGTAGTTTTTCCAATGCTTCTTCACCATTGCTGAAGCTTCCAATCAGGTCATATCCATCCGCCATATTAATGATCTCTTCAAGTGCCAGGCGAATATCATTCGTATCATCTACAATGCATACAGAAATGTTTCTATTCATACGGCAAAGTTGGGATTATTCTGTTTCCAAAGCAATACCACTAACAGGTATTTAATGCCCGCAAAGGTTCGATCTGTTTAGCGGTTTCGAAAAGTTGACGGCAAACAAGAATATGAGTAAGAAAATATTCTAAGGGAAATTAAAACTTTATCGTCAGCCTCACTTTCTTCTTTTTAGAATTGGCTTTCCAGCCGGGGCCTTCTTTAATGATTCTTATGGCTTCTTTGTCGGCAGCGTCTGTGAGAGATTTTTCAACCACTATGTTATTGGGTTTCCCTTTTTTATCGATGTCAAAACGTACAACGATCTCTCCGTCAATATCGGGGAATGACTCTGTATTTCTTTGAACATAATTGTAATAATCTTCCCAGCCATCTTCCGGCGCAGGTTGTAAGGTGTCGATAGGAGAAACTGCCGCAGCCCTTGCACGCGCAGATTTCTTTTTTGAACCATATCCCACCACTACCACTTCATTTAAAGCAGCAGTGCTTTCTTCCAATTTAATATTGTTTTGCGTGTTGGCATTTAAAGCCACATTGGCATTTGCGTAGCCGACAGAATTGATAGATACCGAATCAGATTTTGTTGCTTCAGAAGCAGGAAAAGAGAAGAATCCGTTTTTGTCGGACACAGTTACATTGTTGAGATTATTAGCTTTTACAACAGCACCTGCTACAGGTTCGTTTTTACTGTTCGTTATCCTTCCCGAAATGTTGTTGTTCAGCGCGCCAAAGTTTTGTGCAGTGGCTGGCTGTGGTGCTTGCTCCGTTTTAACGCCACTGGCTTTGCCACTAAGCATCGTTGCCACAGAAGCCGATTTGTCTTTCTTAAGATCGTCAGCATCAGAAAATATTTGTGCAAGCTTAGCAGAATCGTTTACAGTTGGTGGAAGAGAGGGTTCATCTGCGCTGGTAAGATTTTGCTTCTTAAACTGAAGCGCGGATTCTGGAATAGTATTAAGCTTTTCAGCATTGATTTTTGCAATCAACGCCTGTTGACGATTTGCATTTACATCTGCCGGCTTTTGTTCCGGTTGTCTGTGGAAATAATTTGGAGAAGAGTCTTTTGACGAAACTGTCACTGTATCTTCTTTACGTTCGGTTGCTTGCTCTTTTGCAACAGTTTTTGTTTGTGCCACTTCCTTATTTTTCTCAGGAGAGAACACGAAATAACTTACGGTTCCAAGGCCACCAATAATGATAAGCGCTGCGGCAACTCTCATCCAACTTTGTTTTAAAAGCGGCACGACTTTCTTTTCATCCTTTTCAGAGGCATTCAAATTCTTGCGCAACCATTCGATGTCGTTAGTAGCCGTTTGACTATTCACAGATGAATAACCTTCCAAAGCATCGGCCAGGAACGGATCATCGAGAGATGCCTTTTCTAATGCATGCATTTCGCGTGGAGACATTTTTCCGCTCCAGTAGTTGCGAATGTCTTCTGCTGTAAAAGTTTTAATATGGTTGTTATTGTCGCTCATAACAAGTGTAATTTCAATTACACTGTTTGTTTATTTACTATTTATGTTTGCCATTTTCCCTTCCATACAGATCTTCAGATTGCGTCTTCCGTTTTGTATAAGGCTGCGAACTTTATTCCATTCGTAGCCGGTTATATCTGCTATTTCGTTATAACTTTTGTTTTGTAAGTAAAATAATTCCACACTTTGTTTTTGCTCAGTCGCCAGCGTCTGCAGACAGTCCTCCATCTGAACAAGCTGATCTTCTTTGTCCCATGCATTCTCAGGATGCGATTCATGCTCGGATTGCATAAATGAATCATCGATGCTTACCGTTATTTTGTTTTTTTGGCTGCGCAAATGCATAAGACAATGATTCTTAGCCACTACGTACAACCAGCTCCTGAAATTGCCTATGGTATGTTTTTGCACTTTTGCCGGCAATTCTCCGTAAATATTCATCACAGCGTCCCGGGCAATTTCATGATCGCCAAGATACTTTACGCAAACGCCATATACAAGCTCCATGTATTGCTGGTAAAGGTGCGCAAGGATCTCTGCATTTCCGGTGCGTTTGTATTGCGCCATGAGGTCAGCATCAGAACCTTCAATAGGTGATATTTTCTTTAAAAAAGCCAAACGGTGATTGATGCGGAAAGATAGTGTTTTGCCGGAAGAAAACCAGCAGGGAGAGAGGTGTGAGGTGCAGGGTGTACGAAATTCTTTTCGATATAAAATCATTATGGCTTTCGCACATCAGAACATGTGAAGCTTAGCTGCTCCTTGGAATTTTTGTCAGCTGAACTAGTTTATAAATAAGTACTTATTTTTGTACTTATTTTTATGAAAACCATTAATTATTCAGAATTACGATCTTCGCTCAAGAGAAATCTTGATACAGCAACTGTCGATAATGTTCCGGTTCTTGTTAAGAGACCGGCTGGACAGGATAATGCTATAATTATTTCTGAAAAGGAGTATAATTCCATAATGGAAACCATCTACTTATTTTCTTCCCAAGCGAACAAAGACCATCTTACTAAAAGCATCGAAGAGGCCAAAAAAGGCAAAGGGAAGAAGATAAAACTAGATGATCTATGGAAGTAAAGTTTACGCCAAGTGCGTTGAAGGATTTGGAATACTGGAAGGAAACAAACAACGCTGCGATTCAAAGAAAAATCACTAAATTATTAGAGGCAATAATTAAATCTCCCTTTGAGGGAATTGGACAACCCGAACCCTTAAAGTATCAAGCTTCAGGAACCTGGAGTAGAAGAATAACCAAAGAACATCGGTTAGTGTATTTGATCGAAAGCGATTTGATTTATGTATTGTCATTAAGATATCACTACACAAAATAGAATTGGTATGATCGTTGTCACTAATCGTCTATTGTATACGAAATTAGTTAGAGTGGCACTCCATATTGACTGTCGCAAACCGTACTTCTAACATCGTACTTTAGTGTGGTACATTCACAATAAACTTCTCTTTAAAAAACTCCTCTTCAAAGATGTCGTCTATAGGTACAATGTGAGGACGGAGGCCGCTTTCCTGAATTTCCTGAGCAAGATCGCCGCCTTTCAGGCAAACAAGTCCGGAGGCGCGTATAGACTCATTTTCGCCGGTAACGGCTTCTTTATTTTTCTTCATTAACGGTTTGCCCCATTGCCACAGATCTCTCAGAGGCGCTACGGCACGGGAAACAACACAGTCAAATTTTCTGCCCTTTATTTCTTCAACACGTGTGTGCTGTGTCGTTACATTTTTTAAACCGATGCCCTCTGCTACCGCTTCAACAACCTTCAATTTTTTATTAATGCTGTCTACCAGGTGGAACTGAACTTCAGGAAAGAAAAGAGCCAGTGGAATGCCCGGAAAGCCGCCACCGGTGCCAAGGTCCACAACCTCGTATCCTTTAGGAAAATCAAAAACCGCAGCAATACTTAATGAATGCAACACATGTTGCTCATAAAGGCTTTCAATGTTCTTTCTGGAGATGACATTTATTTTTTCGTTCCACTCTTTATATAGCTCGCCCAACCCTTCCAATTGCTGTAATTGCTGAGGAGTGAAGTCGCTGAAATATTTTAATACTAGTTCCATGAAGTTTTCGGTTTTTTCCACAACGCTGGTGCAAAGATGCAATAAAACAAAAACATCCAGATATCAAATAACCACCAGAGTGGCCAAAGGTCCTTTTCGTTCAATTGCTTCATCGCTTTATAATAAATGAAACCTTGCGAAATAAATCTAAGCGCGAAAATGCCAAGTGCCAATCTCCAGTCAAAGAATATAAGCGTTGCAATAAATAAAGGGTAAAACAAAAATTGGGAGGCAGTGTACAGGCCCAATAAGAATTTATGCTTCGGTTTATAATATTTGGCGGTAGAAAAGTGCCTGTTCTTTTGTCGCATCCAGTCGCCAAAGCTTTTCTTAGGTTCGGAAAGTGTAAATGAATCGGGATGAATAACCACCCTGGTATTTGTTTTGGTAGCCACTTTGTTGATGAACAAATCATCATCGCCGCCCGGCAAATGGTTCGTAAATGAAAAGCCTTTATTACGCAAAAAGAGATTTTTTTTATAAGAAAGATTTCTTCCTACGCCCATGTAAGGCATACCCGCAATAGCGTATGACAGGTATTGCAGTGCCGCATGAAAAGTTTCGAAACGGATAAGTTTGTTTAAGAAGCCAGGTCTTTTAAAGTAAGCGCCATAGCCAATTACAATCTCAGTGCCTTTATCGTAGCCATCTTGCATGTATTCGATCCAATCTTCAGAAGCAGGAACGCAATCTGCATCCGTTAAAAGCAGCACTTCGTATTTTGCCTCTTTAATACCGATGGACAAAGGATATTTTTTTCCCGGAATACCCAACGCATCGTTTTCCAGGTTTACTGCATATAAATTTTTAAAAGTTTTCTTGAATTCATCAAGCAAAAATCTTGTTTCGTCCTGGCTGTTGTGATTGACAACAATGACCTCATTGGTAGAAGGATATTTTTGAACAAGTATACCCGGTAAATTGCGTGTAAGATTTCCCGCTTCATCTCTTGCGCAAACAATTACAGAAACAGGATGCTGCTGCATGTGCTCTTTGGAAGGCGTTTTATAAAAAGCCAATTTCCCAAAAAGTCTCAATATGTAAATAAGCTGTATTAAAGAAATAACACAAAACAAACCAAAAATGACCAACTGCCAGCTCGATTTTGAAAGAAAGATTTCCATGCCTAGGTAATTGCGGGGTTACTGCAATAAGCTGCGAAAATAAGTAGAACCTATTATTTCAAAAGATAAATGATTGGTTAAGGTCATATTTTTTTCAATAAAGACAGGTTTCGATTTTGATCATTCGCTTCCATTTTATTCATAAATACTTATCAAGTTGTATTTATTACCGGATTAAAGACCGAAGCTCAGTGAATTTTTATTATTTTGGAAATCGTTTCATTGAAAAATATCTAAAGGTTCTATTTAATAACTGCAACACTTATGAAAAGTAATCACGCACGGAACTTCCTGTTGTTCTTTTGCTGTTTCTTTTTTTTATCCAAAAGTTTTTCCCAGAATACTGCGGAAGACAGCATTGCCTACGCGTCGGCCATAGAAAACGCAAAATCAATTTATCATAAAGCATTGTACCCCGAGGAAGGATTGTATACCGGCCCGGAGTATTACGGCTATCCATTTCGCTTTCAGGAAGGTCAGCCTTATTATTACAAAGATCAGCTGGACACCGGCTGGATAAGATACGAAGGAGTGTTGTATCAAAATGTGGGTTTAAGATATGATCTGATCAGGGATCAATTAATGGTTGTTCAGCCAAGGAACAATGCCCGCATTTGTGTGATTAATGACAGGGTTGACAGGTTTTACTTATTTAATACCACATTTATTTATCTTAAAACGGATACGACTAAAGCAGCGATATCTCCTGGTATTTATGCCCTGCTCTATGAACACAACAACAATATCCTTTTAAAAAGAAACAGAAAAGTGATAACAGAAGAGTTAAGTACCAATGAAGGTATTCTGCGGTTTATAAATGATAACAGCTCTTTTGCCATAAAGAAAGAAAACACATACTATGCGGTGAGTGGTAAAAAAGATGTGTTGAGAGTGTACGCAGATAAGAAAAAGCAATTGCAGCAATATATACGCAAGAACAACCTGGACTTTAGGCGAGACAGGGAAAATGCACTCGCAAAATCTGTAGCTTACTACGATTCGCTATAACCATACAACATCATTTACCCTAACCGACCAATACAAAATAAATGAAATTCTACTTCTGCATAGTAACTACCGTGCTATTGCTGACCACTCATTTTGCGATTGCGCAAAAGGAGAAAAAGATGATTACCGGATCATTTGAAGATATGCGGGTTGAGCAATTTTTGCTGGAGTTGCAAAAGCAAACACACTACCATTTTTACTACGACACTGCACAGCTTGATACTATTAAGATAAATATTTCCGTAAAAAATGAACCGCTTGAAAAAGTGTTGGAGAAAGGGCTGGCCGGTACAGAGAATACTTTTTCCATCGATGATAACAACAACGTATTTGTAACAAGAGGTATGTTGGTGAAAACAACATTGCCGGAAGGATATCTTGATGCGGGCAATCCCAATAAGTCGCGAAGCAGTGGCTTGCTGGAGGAATACCAGGAAACGGAAATAAAACAAAAAGCCATTCTTGAAAATAAGTTGTATGAAGTGGGAGACAAGAATGCATCTACTCAGTCCGCGGGCATTAATGTAGCGGGTTATATACGCGACGCAAAAACAGGAGAGCCTGTAGCGGGAGCATCTGTTTTTATTGATAAACCGAGAATCGGAACTTCTACCGATCAATATGGATATTACTCCATTGTGCTTCCACGCGGCCGGCACGTGTTGAATATTCAGAGTATTGGTATGCGCGACAGCCGGAGACAAATAATGGTGTACAGTGATGGCAAGATGAACATTGATCTGCAAAGCCAGGTGCTGGCATTGAAAAACGTGATAGTATCCTCTGCAAAAGCCAGCAATGTAAAGAGCACGCAAATGGGTGTGCAAAGAATAGACATCAAAGCGATCAAGCAAGTGCCCGTTGCATTTGGTGAAGCTGATCTGCTGAGAGTGGTGCTTACCTTGCCCGGCGTAAAATCGGTAGGGGAAGCAAGCACAGGGCTCAATGTTCGCGGTGGTTCTGCTGATCAGAACCTTATACTATTTAACGACGCAACGATTTATAATCCATCGCATTTCTTTGGAATGTTCTCCGCTTTCAATCCGGAAGTGGTGAAAGATGTGGAGCTATTTAAAGGAAGTATTCCTCCAAAATATGGCGGCAGACTTTCATCCGTATTGGATATTAAAAGCAGGGAAGGAAATAAAAAAGAATTCACAGGGACGGCTGGTATTGGCTTACTTACAAGCCGCGTAAATATTGAAGGACCGTTGATAAAAGATAAAGCATCTTTTATTCTTGGTGGTAGAACTACCTACGCCAATTGGTTGCTGAAGCAATTGCCAGATCAATACAAAAACAGCAAGGCGAATTTTTATGATCTGAACCTGAATGCAAACTATGAGATGAATAAAAAGAACACATTGTTTGTGACGGGCTACTTTAGTAAGGATCGGTTCAACCTCAACAATGACACAACTTATGGCTATTCGAATCAAAACGTATCGGTAAAGTGGAAACACATTTTCAACAATAAAATGAACGCTACGGTTGTTACCGGTTATGATGGTTACAAATACAATATCAGCAGCGATGCAAATCCTGTGAATGCATATGATCTGAAGTTTGATATCAATCAACTGTATTTAAGAGCAGGGTTTAATTATTACCTAAACAGCAAACACACACTTGATTTTGGCGGTAGTACGTTGCATTACAAATTACATCCGGGAAATTTGCAACCGCTGGGAGATAAAGCGATCACCGTGCCAGATGTAGTGCCGGCTGAACAGGCGTTTGAAAGTGCTTTGTATGTGAACGATAAATACAATGTTACGCAAAACTTAACCATAGAAGGCGGTGTAAGATATTCTATGTTCAACAACATGGGGCCGCAAACGATCAATAACTATGCGTCTGGTTTGCCAAAAACAGAAGATAATATTGTTGACACAACCGTGTACGCAAAAGGACAAGCAACCAAAACATATCATGGGCCTGAGTTTCGCGTATCTGCGAGATATTCGATCACGGACAATCTCTCTATAAAAGCAGGTTACAATACACAAAGGCAATACATTCACATGCTGTCAAATACAGCAGCAATGGCGCCTACAGACATCTGGAAATTGAGTGATCCAAATATTAAACCGCAGTTTGGAGATCAGATATCTTTTGGTATTTATAAAAATTTCAAATCAAATACCATCGAGACTTCAATTGAAGTGTACTACAAGCACATAAAAGATTATCTCGACTATAAAAGCGGTGCGCAACTGGTGTTGAATCATCACATTGAAACAGATGTTATCAATACAAAAGGCAAAGCTTACGGTGTCGAATTTTTGATAAGGAAAACACAGGGCAAATTGAATGGTTGGTTGAGCTATACCTACTCAAGAACATTATTGAAAATGGATGACCCAAGTGTAGGAGAGCCTGTAAACAAAGGCGAATTTTATCCATCCAATTATGATAAGCCCCACGATGTAACGCTTGTTGGTAACTACAGGTTCTCGCACCGTTTCAGTACATCGCTTAATGCGACTTATTCTACAGGAAGGCCAATAACGTTGCCGGTTGGAATATTCTATTACGGTGGTTCTGCACGTACGCTGTATTCCGATAGAAACGCATACCGCATACCTGATTATTTCCGTGTGGACTTTGCTATGAACATAGAAGGCAATCATAAGGTGCATCAAAAAACACACAACTCATGGACCATCGGCGTGTATAATTTGACCGGCAGAAAAAATCCTTACTCTGTTTACTATACCTCGGAAAACGGAAAGGTACAAGGCTATAAGCTTTCCATTTTTGGAAGCGCCATACCGTATGTGAATTTTAATATCAGGTTTTAAAAAAAGAAAAATGAAATTAACGATAAGAATAAGTTTCTTCTGCGCAATAGTCATGTTGTTTGCGGCGTGCAAAGAAGAATACAATGTAAAAATACCCTCTCCCGGCACCGGCTACCTCGTGGTGGAAGGATTTGCCAATCTTACACCCAACAGCAAAAGCACGATCAAGCTGTCGCGCACGACGTCCCTGGATTCCAGCTTTTTCTATAAAACCGAAAGTGGTGCAATTGTTTTGCTGTTTGATGATGTGAATGGTGCATACAACCTGTTTGAAACATCACCGGGTGTATACACTTCAAATGCGGCAACGTTGGATCCGGCGAGGAAATACAGATTGCGTATCATTACCCGAGATCAAAAGGAATACAATTCTGCATGGGTGGAAGGAAAGATGTCGCCTGCTATCGACAGCATTAGCTGGAAACAAAAAAGTGATGGCGTACAGGTATATGCCAATACACATGATCCGCAAAACAAGACCATTTATTACATGTGGGATTATACAGAAACCTGGCAGTACAACACGTTGCTGTTTTCTTCGATCGTTTATAATCCGGCAACAAACGAACTCGATCCCAGAGATCTTGCAAATAATAATATTCATACTTGCTGGATCAGTGGAAATTCCACCAACATCATACTAACCTCCACGGAAAGATTGGCGAACGATGTGGTATTCGAAAAGCCGCTGACAACTCTCTTTTATTCTACAAATAAGCTACAGAACAAATACAGCATATTGGTCAATCAATATGCAATTACGAAAGACGCCTACACATACCTGGATCTCATGCGAAAAAATACAGAACAATTGGGTTCCATATTTGATGCCCAACCATCTGAGCTAAACGGAAACATTCACCAGACGCAGGATTCAACAGAAATAGTGGTTGGTTTCTTTTATGCAACATCTGTACAAACGCAAAGGATATTTATATCCAAGAATCAGTTGCAGGGCTATGTTTACATAACAAACGGGTATGAGGGCTGCAGAGAAGATACTGTAGAAAACAAGCCCGATAAGATAATGGAGACGTTTCGTCCGGGACCTGAAATAGTATTAGGCGTTAGTCCCGTTTATTTTGGTCCCGCTATTATAGCCTATACGTATACAAGTAACTATTGCGCCGATTGCAGAGCAAGAGGTGGAAGCACTACCAAACCTGATTTTTGGCAATAACCCTATAACAATCAAAAGCATTAAAGCAACCGGAAATGAGAAATTTCAAAGGCTCTTTAATAACTGTTTTTACTTTCACAGCTGCGTGTTTTTTTACACAGCATACCCGCGCCCAGAATGTAACTGCATTTGTAAAACAACATCTGTATAACTACAATAGCAAGGCTATCCAGGAGAAGATCTATTTGCACACAGATAAAAACTTCTATCAAACCGGAGAGATTATTTGGTTCAAAGCTTACGCAGTAGATGCGTCTTTTAACAAGCCATTGGACCTTAGTAAAGTAGTGTACGTGGAATTGCTTGACAAAAGAAATCATCCAGTATTGCAGGCAAAAATAAAAATGGACAGTGCTGAAGGAAATGGCTCGTTGTACGTTCCTGTGAACCTCAATTCCGGCAACTATCAACTACGTGCATATACCAACTGGATGAAGAACTTTGATGAAGCATTTTTCTTCAGTAAAACAGTTACCGTTATCAACGGCCAAAAACTAAGCGACGTTGTAAAAAAGAATATTGATAGTACTTGCGACATACAATTTTTTCCAGAAGGAGGTAACCTGGTAAATGGTTTGCAAAGCAAGGTTGCATTTAAGATAAGTGATAAATACGGTAAAGGCGTTGAGTGCAGCGGAAATATCGTAAATGAAAATAACGATAGCATAACTGCATTTCAGCCACTGAAATTTGGAATGGGAAATTTTGTTTTTAAGCCGGAGAGTGGCCACACCTATAAAGCAGTCATTCATTTTGGAAATGGCTTGGTCGCGTCTAAACAATTGCCCGCTGCATTTGACAAAGGAACGATCATGTCGCTGCAGGAAAGTGCAGCAAAAATTAATGTGGTAGTAAATGGAAATGTTGATGACCGCACTGTGTATTTGGTTGCCCAAACAAGGGGTATTATAAAAAAGACGCTTTCTGCAGCGGTGCAAAACGGCGTGGCAAATTTTACCATTAACAAAAGTGAGTTGCCCGAAGGCATCACTCAGCTCACCATTTTTAATGAAAACCAACAACCTGTTTGCGAACGACTATATTTTGTTTCTCCTGCGGGAAATGATTCGCTGCAGGTACAGCCTGATAAAGAAAGTTACGCAAACAGAAGCAGGGTAAACCTTGATGTGCGTGGCCAAAACATCATTGATAGAGCAAGTGCATCCATCGCAGTATACAGAATAGATTCCCTGCAACAGTTTGATGATATGAAGTTGGGAGATTACCTGCTCCTTGGCTCTGACATAAAAGGCTCGATTGAATCTCCATCGTTTTATTTTTCAAAAGATAAAGATGCGCCGGCTGCTATTGATAACCTGATGCTTACACAGGGCTGGCGAAGATTTGATTGGAAAAATATTTTACAGGAAAAACCACCTTCGCTGGCGTATGAGCCAGAGATCAAAGCGCATATTGTAAACGCGAAAGTAATTGATGTGAGAAACGGCCTGCCTACAGAAGGTATTGAATGTTATCTTTCTGTTCCCGGCACGAGAGCGATTTTTCTTTGCAATGTGAGCAATGATTCAGGACACGTTAAGTTTGAAATGCGTAACATGTACGGTGCTGCAGAAGTGATCGCACAGACAAATTCACTACGTGATTCTGTTTATAGAATTGATGTGCAAAATCCGTTTAGCGAAAAATATACCAACGATTCTCTTGTTAGTTTTTATTTACCGGTAAATAATCCTTCAACCTTGACAGAGCAAAGTGTGGCGACACAGGTACAGAATATTTATACAGGAAATAAACAAAGACAGTTTACAGATGCTGGCTTTGATACCTCGATGTTTTATTCAAAGCCCGACCTGAGTTATCTGCTTGATAATTACGTTCGCTTCACCACCATGGAAGAAGTGTTGCGTGAATATGTGCAACTGGTGAATGTGAGAAAACGCGGTGGAAAGTTTCATTTTGACATCTACGACAATAACTCACAAAGAATGCTGCCAACTGATCCGCTGGTATTGCTGGACGGCGTTCCTGTATTCGATATGGATAAGGTGATTGCTTACGATCCGTTAAAGGTTCGCCAGCTCGATGTACTGACCCGCCGTTTTTACTTTAGTCACTCAGTATATGATGGCATACTAAATTTCGTGACATACAAAGGAGATTTGCCCGGCTTTGAACTTGATCCCAAAGCGACGGTGTTTGATTATGAAAGCCTGCAGAGCCAACGCGAATTCTATTCACCCAAATATGAAACAGATGTGCAGGCCGCCAATCATTTACCTGATTTCAGAAATGTTTTGTACTGGAGCCCAAATCTAAAACTTACCAATGCAAATAGTTCTAAAATAGAATTTTATACTTCAGATAAGAAAGGCAAATATGTAGCAGTGGTGCAAGGTATAGATGCAAATGGAAAATGCGTAAGTGGTACACATTGTTTTGAAGTGAACTGACCTTCAGCCAAATTGGTTACAGGATCAACATTGGCTGATCCTGTAACCAAATGGCATTTGCATGGATATTGAAAATTCAAAACGGGTTGAAGCGAAATGAATTAAGTTGATAGTTGTTAGTTAATTGTCAAGCACATCTACTGATAACTAACAACTAACAACTGTGAACTAACAACTAACAACTAATAACTAACAACTAAGAACTATTCCTGCTTCTTCATATTGTGCATTTCTTCGCGCAATCTCTTGCCCGGCAGATACATTTGAAAACCAATATTTAAGTTTAAATGATTGCTGGTAGGTGCTGAACCAAAACCCACAATTCCGTTATATTTTAAAAGCGTTTCTAAACCGATGTTCGGTGTAAGGAAATAAGCAAAACCAGGTCCGAAACCTATACCAAGCCCATTTGTATTATCTCCAACGGCAGGATTATCTCCTTCAATACCAACGTTTCCTTCAAAGAAAAAACGGGATTTTCTTACTACGATTGCGTTCTTGTCGCTAACGTAATAACGTCCCAATACGCCAATTCCGTAGGAAGCATCTGTTCCCGCATCTTTTGCAGTTGACACACCTACTTTAAGATAACCGCCAAGTGCAATGTTGTCTTGAATGAACCACGCCGCTTTTGGATTGATTGTCATACTGAAATTTTGTCCCGAGCCAAGATCAATATCAAAATTGGCAATGTCAGCGCCTATCATCACGTTTCCTTTTTGTATCTGGGCCTGCAAAATTTTATTACCGCATAGAACGACTATGCAAAAAATAAAGATTTTTTTCATGACATGAGATTTTAGTGAAGAATAAATGGAAGATATGTGGATCAAGCTTTAACGCGGGGTGCGGAGTGCTAAAGTGTGGAGTAAAAAAACTGTGCCAACAGGGTAATTGAAAATTGAAAGTTGAAAATGCTTATCGGGAACAGGTTGCCCATCATTTTCAACTTTCCATTTTCCATTTTCAATTTTATTCCTACTTTTGCGTAAGTATTTACGTATATATTTACCTTTATGAATATTATCAATGAATTAGGTGAATTGGCAATTGGTGCGAGAATGCGAAGACTGTATGATGTTTTCTCAAAGGATGTAATGAAGATCTACAATGATCATAACCTCGACTTTGAAGCAAAATATTTTACGCTCTTTTATTTGGTCAGCAAACGGAACGGAATCGGTATCATGGATGCAGCAGAAGAGTTAAGTCTTACGCATCCGGCTATTATTCATCTTGCCAAGGATTTGGAAAAGAAAGGTTATATAGAATCTGTGAAATCTCCTGTTGATAGTAGAAAGAGACTGCTGATGCTTTCGCGTAAAGGAAAAGCTGCGTTGCCGGCATTCAATGAAGTTTGGAACAAGATTGATAAACTAAATAAAAAACTGATGCGGGGGCAAAAAAACAATTTGCTGAAAGCATTGGAAGAAATAGAAAATTTACTGGATGAAAAATCTTACTACAAAAGATATCAAAACATATAGTGAAATGGAAAAGGTGACCATACTCGAATATGCGCCTGAATATGCAGGCGATTTTAAGAGATTAAATATCGAATGGATCGAGAAATATTTTATAGTAGAAGAACACGATCTTGAACAATTGAACAATCCTGAAGAATATATTATTTCCAGGGGCGGACATATCTTGTTTGCTCAATACGATAATAAAATAGTAGGTGTTTGTGCGCTGATTAAAACGACCGATACATCTTTTGAGATGGCTAAAATGGCCGTTTCTGCAGATGTTCAGGGAAAGCAAATTGGTACAACACTTGGCATCGCCACATTACACAAAGCAAAAGCTGAAGGCGCCAATCATGTATGGCTCGAGTCAAACAGAATCTTGGAACCCGCCATTCATTTGTACAAGAAGCTTGGCTTCGAAGAGATTCCAATGGCAGACACGCCTTATGCAAGAGCGGATATTAAGATGGAAGTTTGGATTTAGTTAATGGAAAATTGAAAGTTGAAAATTGAAAAATGCAGCAAGAACGCAGATTTTCATGATTGTTACGATTTTTTATGATTTGAAATACACTTCACTTCAAATGACAATCATCAGAATCATGACAATCTACGTTCCAGTAATTTTCAACTAACGCTGCAGCTTCCTCCAGCAACGCCACTTGTGCAGGATTGATCTTCTCCTTCGCTTCCTGCAAATTGAACCATGCTGCTTTGTCTATTTCGGGAAATGTTTTTTGCTTGCCGGATTTTGGCGGCCATTCGATTTCAAATGTATTAGAAACTACTGAGGTTTCGTCGACGTCTCCTTCAATGGCCCAGGCGTGTACATGTTTTCCGCTTTTCAATTTCACGGAAGTAAGCGAAATGAATTTGCCTTCCATAGCAAAACCTGTTTCCTCTTTGAATTCTCTTTTGGCGGCTGTCAGTGCGTCTTCTGTGTCATCAAACTCGCCCTTTGGTATTGACCATGCGCCTGCGTTCTTGCGTGTAAAGAAAGGCCCGCCCGGGTGCACAAGAAAAAACTGGAGCTCGTTTTTCTTTTTTCTGAAGACCAATAGTCCTGCACTTTGCTTAGCCATTTTGTGTCAATTAATAATTAGAAAAGAATAATTAATAGGGAAGCGGTACTCGTAAATATAGCACTCTATTTTTTTGGGTTAAAGTCAATCCATCTCTCACAAAGCGCAGGAGCAATTCCTGATTCTAATTTAATGTCGTTTGGTTAAGAAATATTTCGCAACCAGTTTCTGTTTAACAAGGCTTCGATAAGCTTAGCCTGACAGCGCGAACGGAGTGTCAGGCTGAGCTTGTCGAAGCCTTAGTGCTAACTAAACGACATTGACTTCCCTGCTTCTAACTCCTAATTTCTAGCTCCTTGCTTCTATGCTCCTGCAAATGTTATTAGATTTGTAAAACAGTTTCACGCGGTATTTTATTATTCACAAAAGAACTTTATGGAACGCTAATTGAAGACTCACCTTTCAAACAAAAAAGCATGAAAGTATTTGTAACAAGAGAGATTCCGGAGATAGGCATTAAGATGATGAAGGACGCTGGATTAGAGGTGACACAGTGGCTGGAGAAAAGAGATCTTACACAAAAAGAATTAATTGCTTATTGTCTTAACCACGATGCATTGCTAAGCTCGGGTGCAAATAAGATTGACAAAATATTCCTGCATAAATGTTCGCATTTGAAAGTGATAGCGCTTTTATCAGTGGGCTACGATAATGTAGATGTAGAAGAGGCAAGAAAGTTATCCATTCCAATTGGTAATACACCAGGCGTGTTGAGCGGCGCCACTGCAGACACTGCGTTTCTCTTAATGCTTACCACTTCACGCAAAGCATTTTACAATCATAAAAAAATCATTAAAGGTGAATGGGAGTTTTTTGATCCTATCGCAAATCTTGGAATTGAATTAAACAATAAAACAATCGGCATATTTGGATTAGGAAAGATCGGCTATGTAATGGCGAAACGTTGTATTGGCGCTTATGACATGAAAGTGATCTATCACAACAGGAACCACAATAAAGAAGCCGAACAAAAGCTGGGCGCCAAAAAAGTTTCCTTTGAACAACTGCTGGAGCAAAGTGATGTCTTATCCGTACACACCGCACTTACCGACGAAACAAAAGGCATATTCAATAAAGAGGCATTCGCCAAAATGAAGCCAGGCTCTATTTTCATTAACACTGCCCGTGGTGCTATACACAATGAAAAAGATTTGATTCAAGCGCTGGAAAGCAAAACAATTTGGGGCGCAGGTTTGGATGTAACGAATCCAGAGCCAATGCTACCAGACAATCCTTTGTTGAACATGCCTAATGTATGCGTGTTGCCACACATTGGTTCCGCAACCGTAGAAGCGCGAACAGCCATGGCAAAACTGGCTGCGGCAAACATCATTGCTGGTGCAAGAGGCGAAAAGTTGCCAAACCCCGTAGAGACGCGTTGAACGCGTCTCCGGTGCGGCACTATGATGGCTGCAGGTTCTAATTGGTGTTTTACCCAAAGGAACGGAGACGCGTTCAACGCGTCTCTACGGAACATTCCGAAAACAAAAAAGCACCGAGATAATCCCAGTGCTTAATTAATCGTTTTGAAAATCGAACCCGAAACATTTTCAAATTCTCAAATCTTCAAATTTTCAAATTGTCCTGTGGAGAATACCGGGCTCGAACCGGTCACCTCTACGCTGCCAGCGTAGCGCTCTAGCCAAATGAGCTAATTCCCCGAAACGGTGGATTGCAAAAATAGGTGGGTGGAATTGTAAAACAAAAAAATTGTTTCCAATAAAAAGGTCTTCCATTTTCGCGGAAGACCTTTTGAATTTTTTATTTGCCTCGTCCTGAAATAAGTTGACACAAAAGTTGACTTATACAATGAAAACAACAAAGAGTAGTAATTTAAAAAGGACCCAGAAGGATTATAGTTTATCGTTCAAGCTTCAGGTTGTGGACG